>Ga0208934_1000003_pt1 | contig 514682 bp, 492 predicted proteins | sample MalvirDeepMed_s2_FD_184243 | JGI IMG/M metagenome (GOLD analysis project Ga0208934, IMG submission 184243) | Marine viral communities from the Global Malaspina Expedition - Malaspina viral metaG DeepMed_s2 (SPAdes) (version 2) | ecosystem: Environmental > Aquatic > Marine > Oceanic | place... | reverse complement strand
TTGACTGTTAATCAATTGGTCGTAGGTTCGATCCCTACCGCCGGAGCCATAAAAAGCTCTCTAGGTCAAAGACTTAGAGGGCTTTTTTGTTTTTTACCGTGCTCGAGAATTTAGCTGGGGTAACGTCTGGGGTAACGAGACGCCAATCGCTTAGCTTTCGTTTTGGTCTCTTGGCTGTCCATCGGGGAAGCTGCCGCCGAGCTCTATACTCACCCACTGTTCGCTGGATAACTTGGGAGCACCAGCGTCGAACCAGCACCGAACTAGCTGGCGAAGGACATTCTGTATCTGACCCCAATTTTCCCGCTCTTGGCTCTTCACCTCAGCACCGTGGACCGCGTCTGAACCCGCTTTGTATGCTTTGGTAAGTAGCTTACAGTTGTAGAGGCGCTGACTTAGCTCGCCTCCAATCATTTGTGCGCCGCGGCGCGATACCTTGTAGGCGTTGTCGCCTTTGTCGGATTGCATCAGGATCGCTTCTAAGCATATTCGTATGTGAACCGCCGCCTCTACGAGTGTCACATTCGATCCCGCGAACGAAAAATGATCCAACACAGTGCGAATTCGCTCTCGAGTCTTTGGCGATAGCTTCTCGAATTTTTGGAGAAGATTGTCCGCACCTCTAATCTCCATCGCGATAACAGGGGATTGAAGCAGCATTTTCGGACGTCTTGGGTAGCCTATATCCCGACCTTGCGGAAACGGTGCGGATTTCCGCCATCCTTTGGTAAAGAGATTCGGCTGCACAGCCTCATCTGAAGACCGCACCAACGAGAGCATGCGGCATATATCGAGACAGCGTTCGCCGAACGTATCGCTAGATTCTCTTGTCTCAAGTAGGATGCAGGCTAGAGGAAACTCATCCAGCGATGGAAACACAAAGTGCTCGTCGCTGAGCTCTCGCGCAGTAAATTCTATACCATTGCTGAACTCAAAGCTTACAACTTCATCAGAGGACGCGAATTTCAACCCGTCGAACAGCATAGCTTCGATGGGGATGATCGGACCAGGGGCGGCCACTGCGGACTCTAACTCAGTCAACGCTGCATCAATCCCAACTATATCACAGCGACCGTGCATCCACACTGCAATATGATAGGGGTGAAGGTGCCCCGGTGCAGTGACATCGCCTTGTGTTTTTAGCCACATAGAAATCCGAGATTCCTCGGATAATATTTCTGCCAAACGGAATATTTTTCGATTGACATAATCCATTGCGAATCCTTTGGTCGAGAATATCTCATCTGACTCTAAGAAAGCGCGAATTTTATCCATCAATCACCTTTATCTATAAGCGGGCCATGGCTAGCCATTCTAGCCATCAGCCAGATTTGAGTCCCAGTCAACTAGGCGCAATACGTCCGCAAATTTTCCTTCGCTCAGACCGGATTCCTCTGCCGTCGCCATCGCCTGCACCACTGCTGTTAAGGCTCGAGCTCTACCGCCTGCGTCGAAAGCTTGCAGTGGCCTCATCACGTCCAGAAGGACTCTTTGGCCAAGTTTGCTCGACGCCTCGTCAGCCATTTGAGCCGCGATCGGCTGAAGCGTCCACTGCGCCAGATGCCGTTGCGCTTCGCGGATCATGGGACCAGTCGTGGCGGGCGCAGTCAGGCCCGGCAGCACGCCGAACGCCATGTCGATGCGGTCTCGCGCCGCCGCCAGCGTTTTCCGCGTCACGCTCTTCGACAGGTTCGGGATCACGTCCTGCGGTCGCCAGTCCTGCATTGGGCCGGGTCTGTCAGCCGCCGCCACGTTGACGCTCTCCCGCAGCATGATCCGCCCATGCTTGCCGCGAAAGCCGTGCGCCATCTCCCCTAATCGCCTCGCAAAGCAGATTCTCAATGAAGAAGTCCTCGAGCCGCTCGAAGCTGAAAACGCGCCGACGAAAGTAGGTCGTGCCATCCTTCTCAAAGGTCTTGGTGACGTCTACTGAGCACCAGCCCATCCGCTCAGTTCCGCATGGGGATATCGGCGCTCCAGCGGAAGCCGACGCCGCCGCCCTGCCACACGCCGCGGGCGTCGGGGGTGGGGCCGTCGATGGGCACGTGCTGGGGCAGGCCGAAGCGGGGGGCGAGGTCCTGCGCGCCCTTCACGGTGCTGCGGTGCATGATCCGCACGCCCTGTTTCTCCACCGGCATATGCGCCTCGGGCGATGCGCGATGCGCCACGGCGAGGTTGTCGATGAAGACGCAATCGTTCTCGCCGTATTCGAACGCGGCGGCATAGCCGTTCTCGAAGCCTGCGTTCAGGATGGCGTTGTAGTCCTGGCACAGCGCGGTGAGCTCGTCGGCCGTCAGCAGGCGGAAGCCGTCCTGGTCGGGAAGTTTCTCGAGCACCGCACCGGTCATGCCCAGGTGCAGCCAGATGGAGTTGCGCCGCGAGACCGGGTGCCGATGCACCAGCGGATGCACGACGCCCGAGGCCGAGTTGACCGAGAACAGGCGCTGCCAGCGCTCCTGCTTGTCGGCGGGCAGCGCGTCGAAGGCCAGCCCCTGGTGCGCGAAATGGGTGCCGCCGCCGTTCTCGGCCGGGCGGATGATGTGATAGCCCGCGTGCGAGAAGGTGGCGGGCAGGAAGCTGCCATCGTTGTGCCATTGCGGACCGACATCGGGGATGCCGTGGCGTTCGTCGTTGGACAGCCGGAAGATATGCGGGTTGCCGCCGGGGGTCTGCGGGTGGACGCCGTGGGTGCTGTGCAGCTCGCGTCCGCCCCACAGGACGCTGGCGCGCAGGAAGTCGTCGGGCGACAGTTCCGCTTCGTTGCGAAAGACGATGAAGCCGCGATGGGCCATCTCGTGCTCGAGCGCCTCGACCACCTCGGGCGGGATCGCCTCGGGGGCGGTCAGGTCGATGCCGGAAACTGCGGCGCCGATCGGGTCGAGGGCGTCGATCGTGCCGCCCGCGCGCGCGATGATGGCAGCGCGGTCCGGGTCGATGGGCGGGAGTCGGGTTGGATTGTCGGTCAATGCGCTCCTCCTTTGCCTATCGACTCACGTAGGAAGAGGTTGCCGTGGTCGAAAGGGTGGCCGGCCAATCAACCTTGGGGCTGACGGCGAGGGGCTTCGCGGAGACGGCCGGCGGACGGGGCCGGGACCGCCACGCGGATGATCCCGATCCTTGAAGTCGGCCCCGCGGCGTGCAGCATGGAGACCGATCCCGGCGGCCCGACGCGCCGCCCCCCCACACCGCCCGAGGACAAGCCGCCCATGCCCGACACCTGGATCGACACGTTCCCCGGCCTGACCCGGCTTCCCGCCGATATCCGGGCCGAGCTCGAGGCCGGAAGCCAGATCGTCACGGCGCCCGCCGGCGCGCAGATCTTCGCGCCGGGGCAGACGGCCGACAACCTGCTGCTGCTGCTCGACGGGACGGTGAAGGTCCAGCAGAAATCCGACACGGGGCGCGACGTGTTCCTGTACCGCGTGCACGCGGGCGAAAGCTGCGTGCTGACCACGGCCTGCATGCTGGCCTTCGAGGATTACGCGGCCGAGGGGATCAGCGAGACCGATGTCCGCGCCGTCGCCATCCCGCGCAAGACCTTCGACAGCCTGGTGGGCAAATCGCCCGTGTTCCGCGAGTTCGTCTTCACCGCCTATTCGCGCCGCATCACGGACCTGTTCACGCTGATCGACGACATCGTCTTCCAGCGCATGGATGTGCGCCTTGCGGCGCGTCTGCTGGAGCTCGCGGATGACAGGGACGTGGTCCACGCCACCCACGCCGCGCTCGGCACGGAACTGGGAACGGCGCGCGAGGTCATCTCGCGCACGCTGTCGGAATTCCACCGCCGCGGCTGGGTCGAGCAATCGCGCGGCGAAGTCCATCTGACCGGCAAGGAAGGGCTGGCGCGGCTGGTGAAATCGGCGGGCGCGCACGTCTGACGCGCGACCGCGGCGGTTTTTTCCCGAGTCTGTGACCAAGTCACCAAGGATCACGACCGACCCGTGCCATGTCTGTTCCATCGATTCTGGATGGAGAGAGACATGTCCACGAATATGGGAAAACTCGACCGCGGCGCACGCCTGATCGTTGCCGCCGTCCTTCTGATCCTCGCCCTCGCCACACCGATGCTGGGCCACGGGATCCTGTTCTGGGGCGCCATCGTCGTCGCGGGCATCTTCACGCTGACGGCGCTTGTCGGAAACTGCCCGCTTTACAGCGTCGTCGGGCTCAAGACCTGCCGGGACTGCTGATGATCGAGACCGTTTTCACACCGTGGGCGTCGCTGGCCGGCGGCGTCCTGATCGGCCTGGCCGCGACCCTGCTGATGCTGACGCTCGGCCGTGTCATGGGCGCGACCGGCGTGCTGTCGGGTGTCATCTTCCCGGCCTCGGGCGCCGAGTTCGCGTGGCGCGCGGCCCTGCTCGCCGGCATGGTTTCCGGCCCGGCCGCCGTCTGGCTGGTGATGGGCGAGATGCCGGCGGTCGAGGTCCCCGTCTCGACGGGAGCGCTGGTCATCGGTGGCATCATCGTCGGGATGGGCGTGACCTGGGGGTCGGGCTGCACCTCGGGGCACGGCGTATGCGGCATGGCGCGGCTCAGCCCGCGCTCGATCGTCGCGACCGCGACCTCCATGGCGTTCACCTTCGCGACGGTCTTCGTCCTGCGGCACGTGATCGGAGGCTGAGAATGAAACTTCTCGCAACATACCTGGTCGGACTGGTCTTCGGGGTCGGCATCTCGATCTCGGGCATGGCCAACCCGGCGAAGGTCCTGAATTTCTTCGATATCGCCGGGGCGTGGGATCCGTCGCTGATCTTCGTGATGGGCGGTGCGCTGGTGACGACCTTCCTGGGCTACAAGCTGGTCTTCGGCCGCGCGGCGCCGGTCTTCGACAGCGCCTTCAGCCTGCCCACCGCGCGCGCCATCGATGCGAAACTCGTCGGCGGCGCGGCCGTCTTCGGCATCGGCTGGGGCATCGCCGGATTCTGCCCGGGCGGTTCGCTGCCCGCGCTTGGCACCGGCCGGGTCGAGGTCGTCCTGTTCGTCGCCGCAGTGGTGGCGGGGATCCTGATCGCGCGGGGCACGACGGCGACATTCGTCCGGAGGGTCTCGGCATGAGGATGGCGACAGGCGGCGGGGCCGCGCTTTCCGACATGATGATGCAAAGGGGCAGGGGCCATGGACGGCCCGCCCGCCTTAGAAGGAGCAGATGAAATGACCACCTATCCCGTGAACATGGACGTCAAGCCGGACGTCCAGGCCTTCTTCGACGAGGCCACGAACACGATCAGCTATATCGTGAAGGATCCGTCCTCGAACGCGTGCGCCATCGTCGACAGCGTCATGGACATCGACTACGCCGCCGGGCGCATCACGTACGCTCACGCCGGCGAACTGATCCGCCAGGTCGAGCGCCGGGGTCTGACCCTGGAATGGATCATCGAGACCCATGTCCACGCCGACCATCTGAGCGCCGCGCCCTATATCCAGGCCAGGCTGGGCGGCAAGATCGGCATCGGATCGAAGATCATGGTGGTGCAGGACACCTTCGGCAAGGTGTTCAACGAGGGCACCGAGTTCCAGCGCGACGGCTCGCAGTTCGATGCGCTGTTCGAGGATGGCGACACTTACCAGGTGGGCAGCATGACCGCTTTCGCCATGTACACGCCCGGCCATACGCCGGCCTGCATGGTGCATGTCATGGGCGATGCGGCCTTCGTGGGCGACACGCTGTTCATGCCCGACGGCGGATCGGCCCGGGCCGATTTCCCGGGCGGGGACGCGGGTGAACTTTATGACAGCATCCAGAAGGTCCTGGCTTTGCCCGACGCCATTCGGCTGTTCATGTGCCACGACTACGGCCCCAACGGCCGCGACATCCAGTGGGAGACCACGGTGGGCGCCGAAAAGGCCCACAACATCCACGTGGGTGGCGGCAAGACGAAGGAAGAATTCGTCAAGTTCCGGACCGAGCGTGACGCGACGCTGGCCATGCCCAAGCTGATCATCCCGTCGCTGCAGGTGAACATGCGCGCCGGCGAAGTGCCGCGCGACAAGGACGGCAACCCGATGCTGAAGGTGCCGATCAACGGCCTGTAAGCGACCGCCAGCTGCTCAGCCGTTCCGGCGGATGAGCGGCCTTTCACCCCCGCCACGGGCAGGCACGGAGGAGCCCCAGATGGACATGAAGAAGATCACCGACACGTTCTCGGTCAGCCCGCAGATCGCGACCGGCGACATGCCGGCCCTCAAGGCGGCGGGCATCCGCGCGATCATCTGCAACCGCCCCGACGGCGAGGGCGCGGATCAACCGTCGTACGAAGAGATCGCGGCAGCCGCCAGGGACGCGGGCATCGAGGCCCGATATGTCCCGGTCCAATCGGGCATGGTCACCGACGCGGACGTGGCCGCGTTCGGCACCGCCATGGCCGAGCTGCAGCGCCCCGTGCTGGCCTATTGCCGCAGCGGCACGCGGTCGGCCACGCTCTGGTCCTTCCGCGAAGCCGGAAAGCGGCCCATGCCAGAAATCCTTTCGGCGACCAAGGCCGCGGGCTACGACATGAACGGCGTCGCCCGCCGGATCGCCAATGGCGGCAGAACGCCCACCGACACAGGCGACGCGCATTTCGACGTGGTCATCGTCGGGGCAGGGGCCGGGGGCATTGCGGTCGCCGCCAGCCTGAAGGCCCGGAAGCCGGGGCTGGAGATCGCGGTGATCGACCCCGCCGATGTTCATTACTACCAGCCAGGCTGGACCATGGTGGGTGGCGGAAGCTTCGACGCGCAAAGCACGGCCAAGACCATGGGCAGCCTGATCCCGAAGGGCGTGCACTGGATCAAGGCCGCCGTCGCCGCCTTCGAGCCGGGAAACGATGCCGTCATCCTCGACGGGTGCCGCGTGGTGAAATACGACCGGCTGGTCGTCTGCCCGGGGCTCAAGCTTGACTGGGAAAAGGTCGAAGGGCTGGAAGACACGCTGGGCCGGAACGGGGTGACGTCGAACTACCGCTATGACCTCGCGCCCTACACGTGGGAGCTGGTCAAAAGCCTGAGACAGGGCCGGGCGATCTTCACCCAGCCGCCCATGCCGATCAAATGCGCGGGCGCGCCGCAGAAGGCCATGTACCTGTCGGGCGACGCCTGGTTCCGGCGGGGCGTGCTGAAGGATATCGACATCCAGTTCATGAACGCGGGCGGCGTCCTGTTCGGGGTCAAGGATTACGTGCCCGCGCTCATGCGCTACGTCGAGAAATACGACGCGACCCTGAATTTCTTCCACGACCTGGTGGCGGTCGACGGCCCGGCCAAGCGGGCGACCTTCCGCGTGACAAAGCCCGAAACCGCGCCGACCGAGGTCACGGTCGATTTCGACATGATCCACGTCTGCCCGCCGCAGGTGGCGCCCGATTTCATCCGCGTCTCGCCCCTGGCCGATGCGGCGGGCTGGGTCGATGTCGACCAGTCGACGCTGCGGCACAAGGCGTTCGACAACATCTGGTCGCTGGGCGACGCGATGAACGCGCCCAATGCCAAGACCGCCGCGGCCGCACGCAAGCAGGCCCCGACCGTGGCCGCGAATATCGTGGCGGACATCGCGGGCCGTTCGGCGGTGGCGCAATATGACGGCTACGGTTCGTGCCCGCTGACCGTCGAGCGGGGCAAGATCGTGCTGGCCGAGTTCGGGTATGGCGGTGCGCTGAAGCCATCCTTCCCCAAGGCGCTGCTGGACGGAACGAAGCCCTCGCGCGCGGCCTGGTTCCTGAAGGAACGCCTGCTTCCGCCGATCTATTGGCGGGCGATGCTGAAGGGCAAGGAATGGATGGCCAGGCCCGAGCCACTGAACGTCGCGGCCGAGTGACCGGCCCCTTCATTCGGGCCGGACTCTCCCTTTGCGGCCCGACCGTGGCGGTCGGGGGCCCTGCGCGCCCCTGACCGCCCTTTACAGACTGTGAGTGCACGATGCCGAGTTTCCGACAGTACCTTCCAATTCTCGCCTGGGGCCGGAGCTATGACCGGCGCGCCCTGTCGAACGACCTGATCGCCGCGGTGATCGTCACGATCATGCTGATCCCGCAATCGCTGGCCTACGCGCTGCTTGCGGGCCTGCCGCCGCAGGCCGGGATCTACGCCTCGATCGCGCCGATCGTGCTCTACGCCATTTTCGGCACGAGCCGCGCCCTGGCGGTGGGGCCGGTCGCGGTGGTGTCGTTGCTGACCGCGTCCGCCGTGGGACAGGTGGCCGAGCAGGGGACCGCGGGCTATGCCGTCGCCGCGCTGACGCTGGCCTTCCTGTCGGGCGGGTTCCTGGTGCTGATGGGTCTGTTCCGGCTGGGGTTTCTCGCCAATTTCCTCAGCCATCCCGTCATCGCGGGGTTCATCACCGCGTCGGGCCTTCTGATCGCCACCAGCCAGCTCAAGCACATTCTGGGGGTCACCGCGCACGGCCATACACTGCCCGAGATGCTGGGCTCGATGCTGTCGAATTTGGGCGAGGTGAACTGGATCACCGTCCTGATCGGCGTGTCGGCCACCGCGTTCCTGTTCTGGACGCGCAAGAACCTCAAGCCCGCGCTGCGCGGACTGGGCGTGCCGCCCTTGCCGGCCGATATCCTGACCAAGGCCGGCCCGGTCGCGGCCGTCGTGGCGACCACCGTCGCGGTCTGGGCCCTGGGGCTGGCCGACCGCGGCGTGCGCATCGTGGGCGAGGTGCCGCAAAGCCTGCCACCTATTACCTTGCCGGGATTCGACCCCGACCTTCTGGGCGCGCTGCTGGTCCCGGCGATCCTGATCTCGGTCATCGGCTTCGTCGAATCCGTTTCGGTCGCCCAGACACTCGCGGCCAAGAAGCGTCAGCGCATCGATCCCGACCAGGAGCTGATCGGCCTGGGCGCCGCGAACCTGGGCGCGGCGTTCACCGGTGGCTTTCCCGTGACCGGCGGCTTCTCGCGCTCGGTCGTGAATTTCGACGCGGGCGCCGAGACGCCGGCGGCGGGGGCCTTCACCGCCATCGGCCTTGCCTTCGCGGCGCTGTTCCTGACGCCGCTGGTGTATTTCCTGCCCAACGCCACGCTGGCCGCGACCATCATCGTCGCGGTGCTGAGCCTCGTGGACCTGTCGATCCTGAAGAAGACCTGGGGCTACAGCCGCGCCGATTTCAGCGCGGTGGCCGTCACGATCCTGCTGACCCTGGGCCTGGGCGTCGAGATCGGCGTGGCGGCCGGCGTGGCGATCTCGGTGCTGCTGCATCTCTACAAGACATCGCGCCCCCACGTGGCCGAGGTCGGGCGCGTGCCCGGCACCGAGCATTTCCGCAACATCCACCGCCACACCGTCGAGACCGATCCATCGCTGGTCACGCTGCGGGTCGACGAGAGCCTGTATTTCGTCAATGCGCGCTTCCTCGAGGACCTGGTGCAAAGGCGGGTGACGACGGGCACCACGATCCGCAACGTGGTGCTGCAGTTCTCGGCGGTGAACAAGGTGGACTATTCGGCGCTGGAAAGCCTCGAGGCGATCAACCAGCGCCTGAAGGACATGGATGTGGGCCTGCACCTGTCCGAGGTGAAGGGCCCGGTGATGGACCGCCTGCGTCGCTCGCACTTCCTAGACCAGCTGAACGGCCGGGTCTTCCTGTCCCAGCACGACGCCTGGCTCGCGCTGGCCGCCGGGAAACGATCGGCCGCCTGACTTCCGTCTCGTGCGAGTGGGGGCGCCATACCCCGCCAGCCGGATCTCCTCCGCTGGATTTTCGACGCGAGAGCGCCTATGTGCGGTGACCTCGAAGGGTCGCATCCTGAACGGAGCCCGCGCCCATCCGCACGCGCCGCAATCGATCGAGTTCGAAAATGCACCTGGACGACCACGCCAAGCTGTCCGTCGCCCCGATGATGGACTGGACCGACCGCCACTGCCGGACGTTTCACCGGCAGCTGTCGCGTCGCGCGTTGCTTTATACCGAGATGGTAACGGCGCCCGCCTTGGTGCGGGGCGGGGCGACGCACCTGCTGGATTTCGGCGCGCAGGAGCATCCCGTGGCGCTGCAACTGGGCGGCTCGGAGCCGGACGAGCTGGCACGGGCCGCGCGGATGGGCGCGGACCATGGCTATGACGAGATCAACCTGAATGTCGGCTGCCCCTCGGACCGGGTGCAGTCGGGCCGGTTCGGCGCGGTGCTCATGCGCGAGCCGGAGCTGGTGGCCGAGTGCTGCGCCGCGATGATCGCGGCTCAACCTTTGCCGGTCACGGTGAAATGCCGGATCGGCGTCGACGACCAACGGCCCGATGCCGTATTGCCGGACTTCCTGTCGAAGTTCCGCGCGGCGGGCGTGCGCCGGGTCACCATCCACGCGCGCATGGCGTGGTTGCAGGGGCTCAGCCCGAAGGAAAACCGTGACGTGCCGCCGCTGGATTACGATCTGGTGCACCGGATGAAGGCCGAGTTTCCGGACCTGCACGTGTCGATCAACGGCGGCATCACCGATCTCGACCGGGTCGAGACGCATCTGGCGCGGGGGCTCGACGGCGTGATGGTCGGACGTGCCGCCTACCACGACCCCGCGACGGTGTTGCTGGAGGCCGACCAGCGCATCTTCGGCGAAACGGCCCCGGCGCCCACGCGCGAGGAGGCCGTCCATGCGATGCTGCCCTATATCGACCGCCACATCGCGGCGGGCGGCAAGCTGGGGCAGGTCACGCGGCACATGCTGGGGCTGTTCACCGGCCAGCCCGGCGCGCGGCGGTGGCGGCGTGTCCTGTCCGAAGGGGCGAGCCGCCCGGGTGCGGATCGACACCTGGTGCTCGAGGCCCTGGGCGAGGTGACGCGCGCCGCGGCGTGACCCGGCGGCGCGCGTCGGGGCCTAGTCCTCCAGCGCGGCGACGCCCGGCAGGGTCTTGCCTTCCATCCATTCCAGGAACGCGCCGCCCGCGGACGAGATGTAGGTGAAATCGCCCGCAGCGCCGGCCTTGTTCAGGGCCGCCACCGTGTCGCCGCCGCCCGCGACCGACACGAGGTTGCCGGCCTTCGTCTGGTCGGCGGCCATGCGCGCGGCCTGGTTGGTGGCCACGTCGAAGGGCGCGATCTCGAACGCGCCGAGGGGGCCGTTCCAGATCAGCGTGCGGCAGTTCGCCATGGCCTTGCCGATGCGTTCGACCGAGTCGGGGCCGGTATCGAGGATCATGGCGTCGGCGGGGCACTTGTCGGCCGGGACGACCTCGCTGTCGGCGCCGGCCTTGAACTCGCGCGCGACGACCACGTCCTGCGGCAGGATGATCTCGCAGCCCGCCTCGTCCGCGCGGTCGAGGATATCGCGCGCCGTGCCGGTCATGTCGTGCTCGGCCAGTGACTTGCCCACGTCGATGCCCTGCGCGGCCAGGAAGGTGTTGGCCATGCCGCCCCCGATCACCAGGTGGTTCACCTTGCGCACCAGGTTGCCCAGGAGGTCGAGCTTGGTGCTGACCTTGGCGCCGCCGACAACGGCCATCAGCGGACGCTCGGGGTCGCCCAGGGCCTTCTCCAGCGCGCCCAGTTCCTCGGCCATGAGCCGGCCGGCACAGGCCGGCAGCTTGCGCGCGAGCGCTTCGGTCGAGGCGTGGGCGCGGTGGGCGGCCGAGAACGCGTCGTTCACGTAGACATCGCCCAGCGTTGCCAGGCGCCCGGCGAAGGCATCGTCGTTCTTTTCTTCGCCGGGATTGAAGCGCAGGTTTTCCAGCAGCGCGACATCGCCCTGGCCCAGCTGGCCCACCCGGTCGCCGTAGTCACCGTCGATGAAGGTCACGTCACGGCCCAGTGCCTCCTGCAACGCCGGCACCACCTGGTTCAGCGACATCTCGGGCACGACCTTGCCCTTGGGCCGGTCGAAATGGGCCAGCAGGATCGGGATGCCGCCCGCGTTCACGATATCGTTCACCGTGGGCACGATGCGGTCGATCCGGGTGGTGTCGGTCACGCGCCCGTCCTCGACCGGCACGTTGATATCCACGCGCACCAGCACGCGCTTTCCGTCCAGATCCATGTCGTCGAGCGTCTTCCAACCCATCGGGGCCTCCTGCATCAAGAACCGGTCTAGTCATCGCGTGATCAGGACCGGCGCGCAACCGCCCCCGCGATGGCTTTCCGCTTCCCAACACCGCGCGTCACGACTAGGGTCCGCGCGACCCGAAGACCAAGCAAGGATCCCCCGATGGCCGAGATCAAGGACCCCGAGAACACCATCATCATCGAGCTGAAGGACGGCCCCGTGACCATCGCGCTGCTGCCCGACGTGGCGCCGCAGCACGTGGACCGGATGAAGACGCTGGCCCGCGAAGGCGCCTATGACAACGTGGTGTTCCACCGCGTGATCGACGGCTTCATGGCGCAGACCGGCGACGTGTCGAACGGCAATGCCGAGAAGGATTTCAACATCCGCCTGGCTGGCACCGGCGGATCCGAGCATCCCGACCTGCCGGCCGAGTTCTCGAAACTGCCGCACGATCGCGGCACGCTGGGCGCGGCGCGCTCGTCGAACCCCAACTCGGCCAACTCGCAGTTCTTCATCAACTTTTCCGACAACCACTTCCTGAACGGCCAGTACACCGTCTTTGGCCGCGTCATCGAGGGGATGGAGCTTGTCGACAAGATCACCCGCGGCGAGCCGCCGATGAACCCCGACCGCATGCTGAGCGTGAAGGTGGCCGCCGATGCGTAAGGGCCTGATCCTTCTTGCCTGTCTCGCGGCCGGCCCGGCGGCGGCGTCGGGGATCGAGATCTCGCTGTCGGGCGGGGTCGAGGGCACCGTGCGGATCGACCTGCTCGAGGACGTGGCGCCCAACCACGCCGAGCGGATCACGGCGCTGGCCAATCGCGATGCCTATGACGGCGTGGTGTTCCACCGCGTGATCGATGGTTTCATGGCGCAGACCGGCGACGTGCAGTTCGGTCGCGCCGATGGCGACATGTCCCGCGCGGGTTATGGCGGGTCGGACCTGCCGGACCTGGCGCAGGAATTCTCGGACATCGCTTTCGAGCCGGGCGTCGTCGGCATGGCGCGCTCGGGCAACTCGGTGGACAGCGCCAATTCGCAGTTCTTCATCATGACCGAACCGGCCCCGCACCTGAACGGCGACTATACCGTCGTGGGCCGCGTGACCGAGGGCATGGACCTGATCAACCGGATCCCGGCGACGGGGCAGGGCGAAATGGTGGTGATGGACGAGGTCACGACCACCGACTGACGGTCGAGCAAAATAAAACAGCGGCGCGGGGCGGCATCTTTGCCGTCCCGCGTTTGCGTTTGTGGCGCAGGCCAAGCCGCGGCTCAGGTCCCGCAGAATGTCGCCGTGACCACTTCGCCGTCCAGTGGCGGCGCGGCGAAGTCGGGGTGATCGTCGAAGGGCGAGGCAAGGGCCGCGTTGATCGCGTGGAATGGCGCGTAGTCGCCAGTCACCGCCGCGGCGATGACCTGTTCGATCCTGTGGTTGCGCGGAATGATGGCGGGGTTGGCCCGCCGCATCCGGTCGCGGGCGGTGGTGGCATCGGTGCCCTCGCGCGCCAGCCGCGCCTCCCAGGCCTGCGCCCATTGGTCGAACGCGGCCGGATCGCCGAAGCGCTCGCGCGCGCTGCCGTCCACGAGACCCCGGAAGGTCAGCGTGAAATCGGCCCGTGCGGCCGCCATGCGGTCCAGCAGCCCCTCGATCAGGTCGGCGTCGTCGTCCTCGGCCGTGGCGAGCCCCAGCTTGGCGCGGAACACGTCGAGCCACGCGTCGCGGAACCGTGGGCCGAAGCCGTGGATCATCTCGGTCGCGCGGGGGATCGCCGTCTCCTCGTCGCCCAGGACGGGCAGCAGGGCCGATGCGAATTGCGCCAAGTTCCAGGCCGCGACGTCCGGCTGGCGGGCATAGGCGTAGCGCCCGCCGCGGTCGATCGACGAAAACACCCGCATGGCGTCGTAGTCGTCCATGAAGGCGCAGGGGCCGTAATCGATGGTCTCGCCCGAGACGGCCATGTTGTCGGTGTTCATGACCCCGTGGATGAAGCCCACGCCCATCCACCGCGCGACCAGGTCGGCCTGCGCGCCGATCACGGCGTCGAGCAGGCCCCAGGCGTCGCCGGCCCCGGGATAATGGCGGTCGATCACGTGTTGCGTCAGCAGCTCCAGCGCCTCGGTATCGCGGCGGGCGGCGAAGTACTGGAACGTGCCCACGCGGATATGCGACCGGGCCACGCGGGTCAGCACGGCGCCGGGCAGGGGCGCCTCGCGCAGGACATCCTCGCCCGTGGTCACCGCAGCCAGCGCCCGGGTCGTGGGGATGCCGAGTGCGGCCATCGCCTCGCTCACCACGTACTCGCGCAGCACGGGGCCCAGCCAGGCGCGCCCGTCGCCACCGCGGCTGAAGGGCGTGCGGCCCGCGCCCTTCAACTGGATGTCGTAGCGGCCCGTGTCGGTCAGCACTTCGCCCAGCAGGATCGCGCGCCCGTCGCCCAGCTGCGGCACCCAGCCGCCGAACTGGTGCCCGGCATAGGCCTGCGCCAGCGGGGCGGCACCGTCGGGCACGGTGTTGCCGGCCAGCATGGCCACGCCCTCGGGCGTGCGCAGGGCCTCGGCATCCAGGCCCAGCTTCGCGGCCAGCGCGTCGTTCACGGCGACCAGGCCGGGCCGCGCCACGGGAACGGGCGGCTGCCGGCTGTGAAACCGGTCGGGCAGGGCGTAGTATGTGTTGTCGAATGGCAGGTGCATCATGATCTCCTTGCCATGGACCTAAGCAGTTGCGGACGTATCGAAAAGACTTGCCGCGCGGGCGATTGCCCTACGTCTTTTCACCAACGCGGATCAACGACGAACGGAGGACGCCATGAAAGCCGAGAACAGAGGCGGCATGCGGATCAAGGACCGGGCCGAGTACGTCTCCAAACCCAAGCCGTTGACGATGACAAAGGACCAGATGGTCAGCGACGCGGTGGCCGCCATGTGCCAGAAGAATTACGGCTCGGTCATGATCGTCGACCCCGAGGACAAGGTGATCGGCGTCGTGACCGAGCGCGACATCATGCGCAAGATCGTGAACCAGGGCCGCGACGCCAAGGCGACCCAGCTGCACGAGATCATGACCGAGGAGCCCCGCCTCGCGCGAGAGGATGACGACGTGGTCGACTGGCTGCGCATCATGTCGAACGAACGGTTCCGCCGCCTTCCCGTGGTCGATGCCGACGGGCGCATCAAGGCGGTGTTCACGCAGGGCGATTTCGTCAGTTACACGTGGCCCGACCTGCTGAACCAGGCGCGGCAGATGACGCGCGCCTCGGTCACGCGGAACTTCCCGACTGTTCTGATCGGCGGCGGCATCATGCTTTACACCCTGATCATGATCATCGTGATATCGCTGGTTCTATAATTTAATCAAAGCTTTGCATCGCGTTATGCATGCGATGTACGAAGTGGGTCAAAGGGCCAGGTCCAGCCGTTGCTCGGAGCGGCCCTTGAACAGCAGCCGCCGAAACAGCGCGTCAGGCGCCGCGTCGTTCAGACGGGCGGTGAGCCGCGCGATGCCAAGATTGCGCAGGTTGCGGGCCAAGCTGTTGACCGCCTCGCTCGCCATGGCGCGGTTGCGGACCGGCGGGCGGATGTAGATCTCGTCGATATCGGCCACCATGCCGCCCTGGGCCACGGAGTAGCCGAAGCGCAACAGCACGTATCCCACGGGGCTGGAGGGCGGTCCGATCAGGTAGGCGGCCCCCGGCACGTCGCCCGCCAGCAGCGGTTCGAGCGCCGCGCTGCGCGCGTCTTCGTCCATGGCGCGGCCGGTCTCGTCGTGGCAGGCCGCCATCAGCCGGTCCAGCTTGGCGGCATCCTCGGGCGCGGCCAGGCGCAATTTGGCAGTCATCGGGATGGGGCCTTTCGCGGCGGCCTAGTATCGGGCCAATCGCTCGGTCAGTAGCGCGAAGAATCCCTCGGCGTCCAGATCCCCGATGAAAAGCGCGTTGGGCGCGCGCTCGGTGACACGCCACCAGTCCGCGACGGTCATGCCGCGGGTGAGATCGGACCGCGTTTCGATCTCGACATTGATCTCGCGCCCGGTGAAAAGGTCGGGGTTCAGAAGCCAGGCGATGACCGTGGGGTCGTGCAGCGGCGCGCCGTGGCTGCCGTATTTCTCGCGGTCGAACCGCTCGAAGAAATCCGTCATCTCGGCCACGGCGGTGCCCACCGGCGTGCCGAGCGCGCGGAAGGCGTCGTTGCGCTCTTTCGTGACCAGCGCCTTGTGGGTCACGTCCAGCGGAAGGATAGTCAGCGAAACGCCGGACTTCATAACGATATCAGCCGCTTCGGGGTCGACATAGATGTTGAACTCGGCGGCGGGGGTGATGTTGCCGACTTCGAAATAGGCGCCGCCCATCAGCACGATGCGGGCGATCCGGTCGGCGATGTCGGGCGCCTTCTTCAGCGCCATGGCGATGTTGGTCAGCGGCCCCAGCGGGCAGAGCGTGACGCTGCCCGGCGCCTCGGCCCGCAGGGTGTCGATGATGAAATCCACCGCGTGGGCGTCCTGCAGCGGCATCTGCGGATCGGGCAACACCGGCCCGTCCAGCCCCGTGCGGCCATGGACATGCTCGGCCGTGACCAGCGGGCGCATCAGCGGCGCGGCGCAACCCGCGAAGACGGGGACGTCGGCCCGGCCGGCCAATTCGCAGACGATGCGGGCGTTCCTGGCCGTGAGTTCAAGCGGGACGTTGCCGGCCACGGCGGTGATGCCCAGCACCTCGATCTCGGGGCTGGCCAGCGCCAGCAGGATGGCGACGGCATCGTCCTGGCCTGGGTCGGTATCGATGATGATCTTCATGCAAGCCCCTTCCAGGACATGGTTTTCTGGCCGAAAGCCTTAGGAGATCGCGTCGAGGATACGCGCCCAGGACCGCATCCCGCGATGGAAGCTTTCCAGGTCGTATTTCTCGTTCGGCGAATGAATCTGGTCGTCGCCCTTTCCGAACCCGATCAGCATCGAGTCGATACCGAGGATCTGCTGCAAGTGGCCGGCCACGGGGATCGATCCGCCTGCGCCCACATAGGCCGCGTCCTTGGGCCACTCGCCCGACAACGCCTTGCGCGCCGCCTCGAAGGCCGGGTCGCTGATATCCATGCGGCTGGCCGGGGCCGCGCCGTGGCCGTGGAACTCGACCGTGCAGTCGGAGGGCATCGCGTCGCGCACCATCTGGCGGAAGCTCTCGCGGACCTTCAACGGATCCTGCGCGGCCACCAGGCGGAAGCTGATCTTGGCGCTGGCCTGGCTGGGCAGAACGGTCTTGAAGCCCGCCCCGGCGTATCCGCCCTTGATCCCGTTGATCTCGCAGGTGGGGCGCGCCCAGATCTGCTCCAGCGCGCTGCGATCGGCCTCGCCCGCGGGGGAACTCAGCCCCACCTCGCCCAGGAAGCTGCCCGCGTCGAAACCCAGCGCGTCCCATTGCTGCGACACCTGCTGCGAGACCTCTTCCACGTCGTCGTAGAAGCCCGGGACGGTGACGCGGCCCTGCAGGTCGTGCAGCCCGGCCAGCACCTTGGCCAGCACGCGGATCGGGTTCATGGCGGGCCCGCCGTAGGAGCCCGAGTGCAGGTCGCGCGACGGGCCGGTGACGGTCACTTCCTCGCCCAGCAACCCGCGCAGCATGGTCGTGATGGCCGGCGTGTCGCGTCCATAAAGCGCCGTGTCGCAGATCAGCCCCAGGTCCGCGGCCAGCAGATCGCGGTTCTGCTCCAGGAACGGCACGAGCGAGGGCGAGCCCGATTCCTCCTCGCCCTCGAACAGGAAGGTCAGGCGGGCGGGCAGGGTGCCGTGCACCGCCTTCCACGCGCGGCAGGCCTCGACGAAGGTCATCAGCTGGCCCTTGTCGTCCGAGGCGCCACGGCCGCGGATGACCTTGCCCTTCGGCGTGTCCTCGATCGCCGGGTCGAACGGGTCGCGGTCCCACAGCTCAAGCGGATCGACCGGTTGCACGTCGTAGTGGCCGTAGAACAGCAGGCTGCGCCCGCCCTCGCCGCCATGGCCCACCACCATCGGGTGGCCCGGCGTCTTGTGGGCGGTTGCGTCGACGCCGATCTGTCCCAGCTCGGCCACCAGCCAATCCGCCGCCTCGGCCACCTGGCCCTTGTAGGCGGGATCGGTCGAGATGGACGGAATTCTCAGGAAAGTCAGCAACCTGTCGGTCGCGGCGCCGAGATCGGCATCGATACGGGACAATACGGCGTCGAGGCTCATCGCGGGCTCCGGTCGGCAAAATACGAGCGGCGAACGTAACAGCCCGGTCGTCACAGTCCAGTGCGACGATTGATCCGGGAAATCGGGTCTGTGCCCCGGCGGCGAATTGGCCTATCTAAGCGATAGGAGAAATGTGAAAGACTGCTTGTGTCCTACGAAACAGATATCGACGCCGCGATCCAGAAACTGCACGACGAAGGACGCTATCGCACGTTCATCGACATCGCGCGAGAGCGGGGCAATTTCCCCCACGCCACCTGGACCCGGCCCGATGGCACAGAACGCCCCGTAACCGTTTGGTGCGGCAACGATTATCTTGGCATGGGGCAGCATCCGGTGGTGCTGGAGGCGATGCACGCGGCGCTGGACGCCGTGGGCGCCGGATCGGGCGGCACGCGCAACATCTCGGGCACTACGGTGTATCACAAGGCGCTCGAGTCCGAGCTGGCCGATCTGCATGGCAAGGAAGCGGCGCTGCTTTTCACCTCGGCCTACATCGCCAATGACGCGACGCTTTCGACGCTGCCCAAGATATTTCCCGGGCTCATCATCTATTCCGACGCTCTGAACCACGCATCCATGATCGAGGGCGTGCGCCGCAACGGCGGGGCCAAGCGGGTGTTCCGCCACAACGACGTGGCGCACCTGCGCGAGTTGCTGGAGGCCGACGATCCCAGCGTGCCCAAGCTCATCGCCTTCGAGTCGGTCTATTCCATGGATGGCGATTTCGGGCCCATCGCCGAGATCTGCGACCTGGCCGATGAATTCAACGCGCTGACCTATATCGACGAGGTTCACGCGGTAGGCATGTACGGCCCGCGCGGCGGCGGCGTCACCGAGCGGGACGGCCTGGCGGGGCGCATCGACATCATCAACGGCACCCTGGCCAAGGCCTATGGCGTCATGGGCGGCTATATCGCTGCATCCGAGAAGATGTGCGACGCGGTGCGGTCCTACGCGCCCGGGTTCATCTTCACCACGTCGCTGACGCCCTCCACGGCGGCCGGCGCGGCGGCCTCGGTGCGCCACCTGAAGAACGACCAGGCGCTTCGGGATGCCCACCAGACCCAGGCCCGCATTCTCAAGACGCGGCTGAAAGGGCTGGGCCTGCCGCTGATCGACCACGGCAGCCACATCGTGCCGGTCCACGTGGGCAACCCGGTGCACTGCAAGATGATGTCGGACATGCTGCTGGAAGATCACGGGATCTACGTCCAGCCGATCAATTTCCCGACCGTGCCGCGCGGGACCGAGCGCCTGCGCTTCACCCCGTCGCCGGTCCACGGGCCGCGGGAAATGGATGCTTTGGTTAACGCGATGGATACGCTTTGGGCGCAATGTGCGCTAAATCGCGCCGATTTATCGGCTTGACGCCACAAAGAGTTATCCAGAACGTTCCATTCTGTGTTATTTCGTTGTCAAAAGGCACAATAGGGTCGAATCGCGGTCGGGATGCCGTTGATCCGGTCAGATGAAGTGCATGGAGCGACGAGGGGACGGGCATGATAGGGCGCAATCGCCAACCCGATACTGAACCCGCCGAGATCAAGGGTTTCGACGATTTCGACATGCGCCTTGGCGACGTGATGCGCGGTGAACGTGCGACGCTCGGCAAATCACTTCTCGACGTCCAACGCGAACTGAAGATCAAGGCGACCTACATCGCCGCGATCGAGAACGCAGACCCTTCGGCCTTCGAGACGCCCGGCTTCATCGCGGGCTACGTCCGGTCCTACGCCCGTTACCTGGAACTCGACCCCGACTGGGCCTTCAAGGCGTTCTGCGTCGAATCCGGTTTCGAGACGGCCCACGGGATGAGCGAGGCGGCATCGTCCAAGCGCCGCGAACCGCGGGTCACCAACTCGACCCGCGATCCGTTCCTCGACTCTCCACTGGGTTTCGTGCCCAAGGGCGACGGCCTGCTGTCGCGGATCGAGCCGGGGGCCATCGGCTCCATCGCCGTGCTGTTCGGCCTGATCGGTTTGATTGGCTACGGTGGCTATGCCGTTCTGAACGAAGTGCAGCGCGTGCAGGTGGTTCCCGTGGACCAGGCGCCCGAGGTCGTGGCGGATATCGACCCGCTGGACAGCGCGCGTCCCGCCGCGCCGGCCGAGGATGACCCGACCGAGCTGGCCACGGCGGCACCTGACAATTTCGACCGCATCTACCGACCGCAGGCTCTGGATGTGCCCGTCATGGTTGCCCGCGACGGACCGATCGCCAATCTCGACCCGCGCGAGTTCGGCGCGCTGTCGGACCGTGCGCGCACGGCGCCGACCACGGTCGCCGGCGCATCGCCGCAGGCCCCGGCGGTGCCCGGAAGCGACAGCACGCAAGTGCGCGGCCCCGACATGGCCGCCGCCCAGGTCGCCGAAGCGGGGACCGGAGACGAGAGCGGACCGGCCGGGGTGCAGGTGCTGGCCGACGGGACGCCCGAGGTGGTCCTGGTCGCCGTGCGGCCCAGCTGGGTGCGGGTGCGCTCGGCCGAGGGCACGACGCTCTATGAACAGATCATGCAGGAAGGTGACACCTTCACGCTTCCCGCGACCGAGGAGCCGGCGACCCTGCGCACGGGCGAGTCGGGCGCGATCTACTTCTCGGTCAATGGCACGGCCTACGGCCCCGCAGGGTCCAGCGGCCAGATCACGTCGAACCTGGCGCTGAGCGCGCAGAACCTGACCGAGACCTACCAGACCGCCGACATCGCCGCGGACCAGGCGCTGGCCCGCGTCGTGGCCGAGATGTCGGCCCAGCCGGAGCTGCCCGGCGCGACCGAGAGCGACGGCACCGAGTGACCCTGCGCCGCGCGCGGCGGTCGGCGCGCTGGTAGCGGTTGGCATCGGCCTCGGGGGCAACTAGGTCTGGGGCAACGCATCCTGCCGGAGCCAATCGATGTCGCTGAACGCCGTTCGTCCCTGGAAGAATATCTATCGCCGCAAGTCGCGCCAGATCATGGTGGGCAACGTTCCCGTGGGGGGCGACGCGCCGATCTCGGTCCAGACGATGACCAACACCGACTCGGGCGATGCGCGTGCGACCTTGAACCAGGTCCTGGCGTGTGCCGATGCGGGCGCCGACATCGTCCGTGTGTCCTGCCCCGACACCGACGCCACCGCCGCGCTGAAAACGGTCTGCCGCGAAAGCCCCGTGCCGATCGTCGCCGACATCCACTTCCACTACAAACGCGCGATCGAGGCGGCCGAGGCCGGCGCCGGCTGCCTGCGGATCAACCCGGGCAATATCGGTGACGAGAAGCGGGTGAAGGAAGTGATCCGCGCCGCGAAGGACCATGGCTGTTCGATCCGCATCGGCGTGAACGCCGGCAGTCTCGAGCGTGATCTGCTGGAAAAATACGGCGAGCCGTGCCCCGACGCGATGGTGGAGTCGGGGCTCGATCACATCAAGATCCTGCAGGACAACGATTTCCACGAGTTCAAGATCAGCGTGAAGGCCAGCGACGTGTTCCTGTCGGCCGCCGCCTACCAAGGCATCGCCGAAGCCACGGATGCGCCGATTCACCTGGGCATCACCGAGGCGGGTAGCCTGAACGCGGGCACGGTGAAATCGGCCATCGGGCTGGGCAACCTGCTTTGGATGGGCATCGGCGACACGCTGCGCGTGTCGCTCAGCGCCGATCCGGTGGAAGAGGTGCGCGTGGGCTACGAGATCCTGAAGGCGCTGGGGCTGCGGCACCGGGGCGTGAACATCATCTCGTGCCCCAGTTGCGCGCGGCAGGGCTTCGACGTCATCAAGACGGTCGAGATCCTGGAAGAGCGGCTGGCGCACATCAAGACGCCCATGTCGCTCAGCATCATCGGTTGCGTGGTCAACGGACCGGGCGAGGCGCTGATGACCGACGTGGGTTTCACCGGCGGCGGGGCGGGGTCCGGCATGGTGTACCTGGCCGGCAAGCAGAGCCACAAGATGTCGAACGACCAGATGATCGATCACATCGTGGAACAGGTCGAGGAACGCGCCCAGCAGATCGAGTCCGAGACGACGTCCGAAGCGGCGGAGTAACCGCGCCTCTCAACGCAATGATTTTCCAGGAGAATCCGGGCGAATTTCGGGTCGAAATTCGCGGCCGCGTCAGCTTTCGCGCTCGGCGGCGAGCTCGTCGATATCCTTGAACTTGATCGACTCGCCGCACCCGCAGGCGTCTGCCACGTTGGGATTGCGGAACTTGAAGCCCGATTCCAGCAGGCTGATCTCGTAGTCGATCTCGGTGCCGAACAGGAACATCTGCGCCATGGGCGCGATCATCACCCGCGCGTCGCCCTGCTCGACCACCTCGTCATGGGTGTCGATCTCGGTCACGTAGTCCATGGTGTATTCCATGCCCGCGCAGCCGCCCTTCTTGACCCCGATGCGCAGGCCCTGGTGGCCGTCGCGGGACATGAGCTTGGAGATCTGGCGTTCGGCGGCCGGGGTGATCGTGACGGCCTGCTTGCCGGGAATGGCGAACATGGTGCGCTCCTGTTGACTTGTCCCAAAGGTAAGGGTGCAGCGGGGACGGCTCAAGGGGGCGAAACGGCGCGCCGTTCGAGTATTTTCGGACCAGTGATGCCAGGGACGCGCCCTAACGGGCCGGATTGCCCTTGACCGTGGCGCCCGCCGGGACATCGCGGGTGACCACCGCGCCCGCGCCGATGATGGCGCCATCGCCCACGGTGACCCCCGGCAGGACGATGGCCCCGCCGCCGATCCACACGTCTTCGCCGATGGTGATGGGCGCGCCGTTTTCCAGCATCTGGCCGCGTGTCTCGGACTCGCGCGGATGGTCGGCCGTCAGCAGCTGCACGTAGGGCCCGATGGCGGCGCGGTGGCCGACGCGAATCTCGCAGACATCCAGGAAACAGCAGCCGAAATTGGCGAAGACCTGGTCGCCCAGGTGGATGTTAAAGCCGTAATCCACGTAGAAGGGCGCCCGGAGCGCCGGCGCGGCGCCGTGACTGCCCAGAAGCGCCGCGAGGATCGGGCCGCGGGCGTCCTCGCCCACGATGGTCTGGTTGTAGGCGCGCATGAGGCCCTGGGCCCGGGTGCGGGCGGCCGCAAGCTCGGGGTCGCCCGGGTGATAGAGCTGACCCGACACCATCTTCTCGCGCTCGCTGACCATGGGGGCCCCCTTGATGCGGATGAAATTCGGGCGGCCCCAAGGGACCGCCCGCCTGTCGTCATGAAAAGGTATGACGGGTCTCAGAGCCCGTAGCAATTGGCGTAATAGGTCACCGTGGCGGGCCAGTCCGAGAACACGCCTTCGACGCCCACGTCCTGCGCCAGCACGTGGAGCAGGGTGAAGTAATCCTCGTCCCCGTCGATCAGGTCGCTCACCGACTGGAAATACCAGCCGCCGCCGCCCGCCAGCGGGCCGGAGCGTTCGAGGGTCCAGGTGATGATGCCCAGGTCGGCGGCCTTGGCCTCGATGGCGAGGGTCGAGGGAACGATCTCGCCGTCTTGCGCCGTCACCAGCATCCAGAGCGGCGGGGCGATGTAGTTCACGCCCATCTCTTTCAGCTCGGCCATGGTGTTGGGCCAGGTCGAGGCGTCCATGGGGTCGTAGCCCTCGGTGTCGTACTCATCCATCAGGTAGACGGCCTGCGCGCCGAACTCGGGCTCGGCCTCGATCCAGTAGAGCACGTCGTCGAGGTTGAAGCTTTGCGGCCAGACGCGCGAGGGGTCGATGCCGGCGGCCTTGTACTCGTCGATCAGCTTCTGGGCGTAGTCCTCCTGGCTGAAACCGTCGAACGGCATCTCGACCGACGGGCTTTTCAGCTCGGGCGTGAAGTCGGCGCCGAGCGAATCGAACAGCTCGATCGACTCGGCATGCGTCATCAGCGTGGCGCCGGGGACGTAGAGGTCGGTGCGGAAATCGGCGGTGCCGCCCAGGTAGCCCTCGGGGGTGGTGGCCGAGGCGTCGGCGGCGTCCATCTTGGGCGACAGGGTGCGGAACTCCGCCAGGGTCAGATCCGAGGTGCGGCATTCGGCGGCGGCGTCGTTGTCGCCTTCGGCGGGCGTGAAGGGCATGGTGCACTTTTCGCCCAGGTCGGTCGCCACGATGTTGGTGGTGGTGTGCAGGTCGTTCTGCGCGTGGCGGCAGACCAGTTCCTTGTCGGCGGTGAAGGTCACGTCGCATTCGAGGATGCCCGCGCCCATCTGCGCGGCGGCGACGTTCGATTCGACCGTGTGCTCGGGGAACATGAGCGGTGCGCCGCGGTGGCCGACCGAGAATTTCGTGGCCTGCGGCGTCTGGCCCTTGCAGGACATGAGCTTGGTCTTCAGATCGCCCTCGGGCAGCTTGTCGACCAGGAACGCGGGCCGGGTGCCATAGGTCAGCGCGGGGCCCGACATATGGGATTCGGCGAAGGCGGGCAGGGACAGGGCGCCCAGAAGTAGGGCGGGAAGGATCGGTTTCGTCATCGTCGGGACCTTTCAAATGGCAACATCACCGCGAAGATGATGTCGCGTCTGAAACGCCATGACGACAGTAGGATCACAGGGGCGTGACAATGCGCGCCCCTTCGCCGATCACATGAAGCCGAGCTCGAGCCGGGCCTCGTCGGACATCATGTCCATGCCCCAGGGCGGCTCCCACGTGAGGGCCACGTCGACCTGCTTGACCCCCGGCAGCGGCTCGATCGCGTCGGCGACCCAGCCGGGCATTTCGCCCGCCACGGGGCACCCGGGCGCGGTCAGGGTCATGATGACGTTGACCTCGTTCGCCTCGTTGATCTCGATCGTGTAGACGAGGCCCAGGTCGTAGATATTCACCGGGATTTCCGGGTCATAGACGCTGCGGCAGGCCTCGACCACCTGTTCGTGCAACGGGTGCTCGGTCGAAGACGGCTTGATGAGCGGTGCGCCTTCCATCTGCGGGCTGTCGGGCTGGTCGTCCATGGGGCGATCCTTCGTTGAATTCCGACAATGGACATAAGGATTGCACCGCGCGCCGTCCAGACCCGTCAGGCGGCCGCGTCGTCCATGCCCACGCTTGGAAGCACCGGCTTGCCGGTTTCGTCCTCGAGACGCCGGGCGGCTTTCAGCATGGCCTCGCGCAGGTCGCATTCGGTCGCCCAGGCTTCACCTTGGTCGGGAATCGGCGCCTCGAAGCGGACCTGCTGGCCGAAGGCGTCCTGGCCCAGCACGATCACCTTGACGCGGTCCTTGGGCTCGACCCGGTCGTCTTCTTCGCAGAGGGCGATGAACTCGTCACGCAGGGCATCGACATCGGCCTCCTGCGCGAAGGTCAGCACCGAGAAGCGGATCGAGGCCCCGTCCTCCATCGATAGGTTCTCGAACTCCTTCGACACGAAATAGCTGACCGGCACGACCTTGCGCTGGCCGTTCCAGGTCTTCAGCTGGACGAAGGTGAAATGGATGCGCTCGACGTTGCAGAAGGTGCCGTCGAAGATCAGCTGGTCGCCGATCCGGGCCGAGCGGTTCAGCGCGATCTGCAGGGACGCCAGGATATTGCCCAGCACCGTCCGCGCCGCGAAACCCAGGATCAGCGTCAGCGCGCCAGCCGAGGCCAGCAGCGAGAAGCCCAGGGACCGGAACAGGTTGGCCGAGGACATGACGACGCCGGCCGCGATCATCAGCCCGATCACGATGAGAGCCCGCCTGCCCGCCGTCATCACGGTCGCCAGGTTGCGGATCGTGGAATTGTCGGGGTCGGCCAGCTTTTCGCTGTCGAAGGTCACGATGCGGTCCAGAACCGTGTCGATGACCTCCAGCGCGAACAGCAGAACGGCGGTCGTGTAGCCGATCACGGTCAAGGGGGTCAGGATGGCGCCGGCCATGCCGGAGACGGTGAAGACGTGCATGGCCGCGATCAGCAGAACCGTGGTCACCACGAAGATGATCAGCGGCCAGCGCAGGGCGCGCAGGGTGATCCGGCTCCAGTACGAGTTGGCAAAGCGGTCGAGCTCGTGAAACCCGCGATAGGCCAGCAGTCCCGACACGAGGGTGATCGCCACGATCACCGGGATCCCGATCAGCTCCCACCGCTCGGGGCCAAGGAAGGTCTCGCGCTTCAGGACGTCCGGCAAGACGTTCTCGAGCCACGAGGGGCCGTATTGCGCGTAGAGATCCGGAATCTGGTCGACTGTGCGTTCGGAAAAGATCCAGATCGGTTCGGCATCGCCCACCCGCACCCGCGAGAGCCGGACCGCCGCCTCGCGCGGGCCGTCGTCCAGCACACCGAGAAGGATCGAGCGCCGTGGCTCGCCCGACATGGTGGCCGAGTTGGCCTGCTGCGCGTTCAAGGCGTCCGGCCGCTCGAGCAGCAGGCGCCACGAGATCAGCGCCTGGCGATCCAGCACGAAGGCCAGCTGCCGCGCGAGCCGGGGGCCGAGGACGGGTTGGTTCACCTCGTCCAGCCCGTTCATGTTCAGCACGTGGGCCACCGCGGGATCGCCCACGTCTATGAGGTCGAGAAAGGTCTCGATCGCCCCCTGCGGCGTCGAAAGCTCCAGGTAGTCGGGCCTGTTCTCAAGCCCGGTATTCAGCGAGTCCATCTGGAAATACGTGCCGACGGGGCCTTCGCCATCCTGCGCGGACGCGGGCCAGGCCGCAGCGATGACGATCGCGCAGACCAGCGCGACGGCGGTGATGATTCGTCTCCCCATGATACGCAAAGCGCGTTGGCGTCCGTCAGGTTCCCGCCGTGCCGGCGCTTTTGCGGCTGCGGCGCACCGGGGCGGGCCGCGCGCGGCGTTCGACCATGTCGTAAAGCGCGCCGGCGATGTCCTTGCCGCTGGCGCCCTCGATCCCCTCGAGCCCGGGGGAGGAATTGACCTCCAGCACCTTGGGCCCGTCGCTGGCGCGCAGCAGGTCCACGCCCGCCAGCCCGAGGCCGAAGGCGCGCGCGGCCCGTTGCGCGGTGTCGCGCTCGGCCCGGGTGATCTTCACCGCCTTCGCCGCGCCGCCCAGGTGGAGGTTGGACCGGAAATCGCCCGCGACGCCCGTGCGCTTGATCGACGCGACCACGCGGCCGTCCAGCACAAGGCAGCGGATATCCTCGCCCGCGGCTTCCTTGACGAAGCTTTGCACCAGGAAATTCGCCCGCAGCCCGCGGAAGGCGGTGATGACAGATTCGGCGGCCTTCTTGGTCTCGGCCAGCACCACGCCCTTGCCCTGGGTCGACTCAAGCAGTTTCACGATCATCGGTGCGCCGCCCGCCAGCGCCATCAGGCTGCCGGTGTCCTTGGGCGAGGCGGCGAAGGCGGTGGCGGGCATGCCGATCTTCTGGCGTGCCAGCACCTGGTGCGCGTGCAGCTTGTCGCGGCTCGCGGTGATGCCCGCGCTGCCGTTGATACACCAGGTTCCTATGGTCTCGAACTGGCGGATAATGGCGGTGCCATAGGGCGTGATCGACGCGCCGATGCGGGGGATCACCGCGTCGTAGCGGGGCAGGCGCTTGCCGTCGTAATGCACCTCGGGCGCCATGGCGTTCAGCGCGATATAGCAGCGCAGGGTGTCGATCACCTCGACCGTGTGGCCGCGCCGCTCGCCTTCCTCCACCAGCCGGCGGGTGGAATAGTTGTTCTCGCGGCTGAGAACCGCGATGCGCAGCGCGCGGTCGGGCGCCACCTCGCGCACCTTGGCCGAGGAATAGACATCATAGCTCAGCGTGGGCTGGCAGAACGACTCGTTCGGGGTGACGATGACTTCGTCGTTGAAGGCCTGACGGCCCAGCAGCATGCGGTATTGCATGGAGCTACGGTCGGTCAGTGTCATGTCGACCGGCCATTCGCGGTCAGCCACGCGCATCTTGGTGGTGATGACGAAGCGCAGCTCGGTCTCGCCGTTCGAGCTGGTGACCTCGCGCCGGTCGGTCACCGGGGCCGAGCACGCGATGGCGAGCTCCGGCCGGCTGGGAATCGGGTGCATCAGGAACCGCACCTTGGGCTGCGCGGCGGTGCCGAAGGGCTCGATATCGCTGGCGTGCAGCGCGCTGGTCTTGGCGCCCGTGTCGACCTTGGCCTTCAGCGCGGGCAGGCCCAGCTGCGGCAGGCTCACCCATTCTTCCCAGCCCAGTCTCAGCGGTTCAGACATATGCGCCTCCTGCTTCTGCGGCGCCTCTGTCGCACAGCCGCCGCCACAGGGAAAGGTCTGGCGGGCCGCGCCGCGCTCTGGTCATATGCCGCCATGGTTAACGAGACGCAAAAGGCGTTCTGGGGCGGTGACGTGGGCGCGCGCTGGGTCGGGATGGCGCCGTTCCTCGACGCGACCTTCACGCCGGTCACCCGCGCCGTGGCCGACGCGCTGGGGGATCTGTCGGGGGCGGTGGTGCTGGACGTGGGCTGCGGGGCCGGCGCGCTCAGCCGGGTGCTGGCCGCGCGCGCCGGGCAGGTGCACGGGATCGACATCTCGCCCGCGTTCCTGGCCGCCGCCCGTGCGAGGGCGCCCGGAAATGCCGACTACACCCTCGCCGATGCCGAGACCGACGCTATGCCCGGTGCGCCGGTCGATGCTATCGCGTCGCAGTTCGGCATGATGTTCTTCACCGATACCACCGCCGCGCTCGCCAATCTCCGGCGCGCGGCGCGGCCCGGTGCGCGGCTGGCCTTCGCCACCTGGGCCGCGTCCGAGGTGAACCCGTGGTTCTCGGTCCCGCGGGCGCTGGCCGTCGCCGCCACCGGGCCGCTCTACAGCGATCCCGACGCGCCCGGGCCCATGCGGCTGCGGGACGTGGACGGCACCGTGGCGCTGATGCGGGCGGCCGGCTGGCAGGAGGCCCGGGGCAGGGCGCTCGACATCGCCCTGCCGCAGCCGGGCACGCTGGAACAGGTCGCCTACAACGCCACCCGGGTCGGCGGCGCCAGCTCGGTGCTGGGACATTACCAGGCCGACAAGCCCACCCGTTCCGCCGTGACCGGGCGGATCGCGCAGGCCTTCGCGCCCTGGGCCGCGGACGGTGCGGTGCACGTTCCGGCGCGGATCAACCTGTTCACCGCCGTGGCCTGACGCGCCGATGGCGGCATCACTGGTCTTCAAATACTCATCCGCCGCCCGCCACCCACGCCACGATCCGCCTTTCACGCGCCCGCGTTTCGGCCTAGACCGCCGGCCATGACCCGCTTTTCCTTCGACCTGCACGCCACCGACGGCGCCGCCCGCACCGGCACCATCCACACCCCCCGCGGCGAGATCCGCACGCCCGCCTTCATGCCCGTGGGCACGGCGGCGACGGTCAAGGCGATGCTGCCCGAAAGCGTGCGCGCCACCGGGGCCGACATCCTGCTGGGCAACACCTATCACCTGATGCTGCGCCCCACGGCCGAGCGGATCGACCGGCTGGGCGGGCTGCATGGGTTCATGAACTGGGACCGGCCGATCCTGACCGACAGCGGCGGCTTCCAGGTGATGAGCCTGGCCGACCTGCGCAAGCTGACCGAGCGGGGGGTGACCTTCAAATCCCATATCGACGGCTCGCGCCACGAGATCACGCCCGAGCGCAGCATGGAGATCCAGCGCCTGCTGGGCAGCGACATCGTCATGTGTTTCGACGAATGCCCCGCGCTGCCCGCGGACCGCGACCGCATCGCCAGCTCCATGCGCCTGTCCATGCGGTGGGCCGCGCGGTCGAAGGATGCCTTCGGCGACCGGCCGGGCCACGCGCTGTTCGGCATCCAGCAGGGCGGGCTCGAGCCCGATCTGCGCGAGGAGAGCGCGAAGGCCCTGGTCGATATCGGCTTCGACGGCTACGCCGTGGGTGGCCTGGCCGTGGGCGAGGGGCAGGAGGCGATGTTCGGCGTGCTGGACTACGCCCCCGCGCAGCTTCCGGCGGACAAGCCGCGCTACCTGATGGGCGTGGGCAAGCCCGACGACATCGTGGGAGCCGTCAAGCGCGGCATCGACATGATGGATTGCGTGCTGCCCTCGCGCTCGGGGCGGACCGGGCAGGCCTTCACCCGGCGCGGCGTGGTCAACATCAAGAACGCCCGGCACGCCGACGACCCCCGCCCGCTGGACGAAAGCTGCACCTGCCCGGCCTGCACCGGCTATTCCCGCGCCTACCTGCACCATGTGTTTCGCGCGGGCGAGATGATCTCGGGCATGCTGCTGACATGGCACAACCTGCATTACTTCCAGGAGATCATGCAGGGCATGCGCGACGCCATCGCCGCCGGCCGCTTCGCCGCGTGGGAGGCCGATTTCCACGCGACCCGCGCCGAGGGGGATATCGCGCCGCTATGAAAGCCGTCGTCACCGCGCTGCTGATCGTTCTTGCCGCACCGGCGGCCGACGCCACGTCGCTGTGCGAGGCCCCGGACGACGCGCTGGCAGACCTCCTGGCCGGCACCTGGACGGGTGAGCCGCGCCAGTCCATCGACAGCCTCGACACCGCGCGGATTCGCGCGCCGGGAGAGATCCGGGTGCGCTTGGCCGCCGGTGATCCGGGCCTGGCGATGACCACGGGTCTTCTCGACAACCTCGGCATCGCGCCGCTGGACCTGCGACGCGCCCGGCCCGTGCCCTACGATGTCGACCGGGTGGACGACGTGCTCGACACGACCGACAATGCGGTGCTTGCGGATCTCCTGTCCGATACGCCCTGCGGCCCCGAAAGCCTGCCGCAGTTCAGCGGCACCGTCGGTATCGAGGGCGGCATCCGGGTCGAGGGGACGATCACGATTGTCGCCTACTTCACCGACCGGCTGCTGGGGATCACCGAACTGACGCTCCAGAACGAGGGCGCGACCCTCTACCTGACCGAAACCGTGCTGCTGCGCCCCGCCGAACCGGCCCCGGGCGACGGGTGAGGCACAGCGGCCCTTGCGACCGCTGCGCGCAGGCGTCACAGTCAGCGTCATCACGGGTCTCACCCTGGTTGAAGCGTCCCCACGCCGCCCCCAGATAACGGAAGACCGGGGAACGACAGCATCGCCGCCCAAGCGGGATCGTTCGTTCCTGCCAAGAAGGATACAAAGATGACCGAGCATTCCTACCCAGTCCTGCCGCTGCGCGACATCGTGGTCTTCCCCCACATGATCGTGCCGCTCTTCGTGGGCCGCGAGAAATCCGTGCGCGCCCTGGAAGAGGTGATGGCCGACGACAAGCAGATCCTGCTGGCCAGCCAGATCGATGCCGCCCAGGACGAACCCGACGAAAACGGGATCTACCGCGTGGGCGTCCTGGCCAACGTGCTGCAATTGCTGAAGCTGCCCGACGGCACCGTGAAGGTGCTGGTCGAGGGCCGCGGCCGCGTGAAGATCGACGCCTACGTGCCGAACGAGCGTTTCTTCGAAGCGACGGCCACCCCGCTGACCGAGACGCCGGGCGAGCCCGAGACCGTCGGCGCGCTGACCAAGTCGGTCGGTGAAGAGTTCGAGCGGTATTCGAAGGTCAAGAAGAACATCCCCGAAGAGGCCCTGTCCGCCGTGTCCGAAACGCGTGAGGCCGCCAAGCTGGCCGACCTCGTGGCCGGTCACCTGGGCGTCGAGGTGGAACAGAAGCAGGGTCTTCTGGAAACGCTCGACGTGGGCGAGCGGCTGGAGAAGGTCTATGGCATGATGCAGGGCGAGATGTCCGTCCTGCAGGTCGAGAAGAAGATCAAGACCCGCGTCAAGTCGCAGATGGAGCGCACCCAGCGTGAATATTACCTGAATGAGCAGATGAAGGCCATTCAGAAGGAGCTGGGCGACGGCGAGGACGGTGCCGGCGAGGTGGCCGAGCTGGAGCAGAAGGTCGCCGAGACCAAGTTCAGCAAGGAAGCCCGCGAGAAGGCCGAGGCCGAGCTGAAGAAGCTGAAGAACATGTCGCCCATGTCGGCCGAGGCCACGGTGGTGCGCAATTACCTCGACTGGATGCTGTCGATCCCGTGGGGCACCAAGTCCCGCGTGAAGAAGGACCTGGGCCGCGCGCAGAAGATCCTCGACGACGATCACTACAGCCTCGAGAAGGTGAAGGAGCGGATCGTCGAGTACCTTGCCGTGCAGCAGCGCTCGAAGAAGCTGAAGGGGCCGATCATGTGCCTCGTCGGCCCTCCAGGCGTGGGCAAGACGTCGCTGGGCAAATCGGTCGCCAAGGCCACGGGACGCGAATTCATCCGCATCTCGCTGGGTGGCGTGCGTGACGAATCCGAGATCCGCGGCCACCGCCGGACCTATATCGGCTCGATGCCGGGCAAGATCATCCAGGCGCTGAAGAAGGCCAAGACCACGAACCCGCTCATCCTCCTCGACGAGATCGACAAGATGGGTCAGGACTTCCGTGGCGACCCGGCCTCGGCGATGCTCGAGGTGCTGGACCCGGAACAGAACGGCACCTTCGTCGATCACTATCTCGAGGTCGAATACGACCTGTCGAACGTGATGTTCCTGACCACGGCGAACTCCTACAACATGCCGGGGCCGCTTCTGGACCGGATGGAGATCATCCCGCTGGCGGGCTACACCGAGGACGAGAAGGCCGAGATCGCGCGCCGTCACCTTCTGGACAAGCAGGTCAAGAACCACGGCCTGAAGAAGGGCGAGTTCGAGGTCACCGACGAGGCGCTGACCGCCATCATCCGCACCTATACCCGCGAGGCGGGCGTGCGGAACCTGGAGCGTGAGCTGGCCAAGCTGGCCCGCAAGGCGACCACGATGATCGTCAAGAAAGAAGCCGAGAGGGTCACCGTGACCGAGGACAACCTGGCCGATTTCCTGGGCGTGCCCAAGCATCGCTATGGCCTGGCCGAGGAAGAGGACCAGATCGGCGTTGTCACCGGGCTGGCCTATACCAGCGTCGGCGGCGAGCTTCTGTCGATCGAGGCGCTGCGCCTGCCGGGCAAGGGCCGGATGAAGACCACCGGCAAGCTGGGCGACGTGATGAAGGAGTCCATCGACGCGGCCAGCAGCTATGTCCGGTCGATCAGCCCGCAGATCGGGGTGAAGCCGCCGAAATTCGACACGCTGGACATCCACGTCCACGTGCCCGACGGCGCGACGCCCAAGGACGGCCCCTCGGCCGGCCTGGCCATGGTGACGGCCATCGTGTCGGTGCTGACCCAGATCCCGGTGCGCAAGGACATCGCCATGACCGGCGAAGTCACGCTGCGCGGCAATGCCTCGGCCATCGGCGGGCTGAAGGAGAAACTGCTCGCGGCCCTGCGCGGTGGCATCAAGACGGTGCTGATCCCGCAGGAGAACGAGAAGGACCTGGCCGACATTCCGGACAACGTGAAGGAAGGGCTGACCATCATCCCCGTCCGCCACGTCTCCGAGGTGCTGGAGCACGCCCTGACCGCGAAACCCGAAGCGGTGGAATGGGGCGAGGCCGACCAGGAAGCGGCGGATGCCCAGGCGCGCCTGGCGCCCGGTGCGGACCCGGCCGCAACGCCCACCGCGCACTGACGGAACCGGCAAACTGACCACCAAACGGGCGCCTTCGGGCGCCCGTTCTCGTCTCAGGGTGGAATGTGGGGGTCCGGGCCGCTCGGCCGATGACAGGCGCATCGACAGCGGCTAACCTGCGCGCAAACCAGACAGGGATGACAGGATACCATGGCACGACCGACGAAAGGGGCCACCGGCAGCAAGTCCGCCGCGCCAAAGCCCGGCACACCGCCCAAACCGGAACTGGCCAGCGTGCCCGAGGCCCCGCCGCCGTCGCTGGTCAAGCCCGCGCAGAAGGTCGCCGACGGTCCCGAGATCAAGAAGAAGGACCTGCTCGAACGTGTCGCCGCGCAGGCGGGCGTGAAGAAGCCCGAGGCCAAGCCGATCGTCGAGGCCATGCTGGCCGTCATGGGTCAGGCGCTGAGCGACGGCGAACAGCTGAACCTGCAACCCTTCGGAAAGGTGAAGGTGCAGAAGAAAAAGGACCTTCCGAACGGCCAGGCGCTGACCCTGAAACTGCGCCGCTCGTCTCAGTCACTGGACGAAACGGAAGCCCTTGCAGACCCCGACGCGGGCGGCTAGAAGGCGGCCCAACGGGTGATTAGCTCAGTGGTAGAGCGCTTCGTTCACATCGAAGATGTCAGCAGTTCGAATCTGTTATCACCCACCATTTCCCCCTTTTTCCGGAACCTATGTTGATCTGGCCCGCCCAGCGACCCACTGACCATGACCCTGCCTGACCGGGTCGAGGTGGCCGTGGTCGGTGGCGGGCCGGCCGGCGCGCAATGCGTGCTGTGGCTGACCAAGCTGGGCATCGATTGCCTGCTGCTCGAACCCGGGACCCTGGGCGGTTTGCAGGCGCGCTCGCCCTTCACCAACTCGTGGCTCGCGGTCGTCCAGGCGACCACCGCCGCGCGGTCGGTGGCGCGCAACATCGAAGACAACCTGTCGGCCCAGGGGTGCCGCGTGGCGGGTGAGCGTTGCACTGCCGTGTCGGCATCGCCGGACGGTTTCGCCCTGACGCTCGCCGGGGGCGGCACGCTTTCGGCGGGAACGGTCGTCCTGGCCACCGGCACGCGCGAGCGGACCGGCGGGCTCGAGTCGCTGCCGGGGGTCGAGATCGGGCTGGTCGGCACGGCGGCGCTGGACGATATCGGCGGGCGCGACGTGGTGATCCTGGGTGGCGGCGACGCGGCCTGCGAGGCGCACGCGATCCTGTCGGCGCGCGATCCCGCCTCGCTGCACCTCTTCGCCCGGACGCGGCGCGCGCGTGACGACTTATGGGACGCGATCCCGGCGGCGCACAGGCACACGGGAGCCTACATGATCGAGGATGGTGCCGTGCACTGGTCCGGCGGCGCGCATCGCTTCGACCGCGCGCTGGTCTGCTACGGCTGGGCGCCCGCCGTGCCCACGTTGCCCGGCACGATCGAAACCGACGCGGCGGGTCACCTGGTGGTCGATGCGGTGTGCCGGACCAATCTTCCCGGGCTTTACGCGGTGGGCGATGTGAACGGTCGCGGCTATCCTTGCGTGGCGACCGCGCTGGCCGATGGTGTCATCGTGGCGAAAGACATCGAAAGACGGCGCGGCGGGACGACATGAACATCGCGAACCAGGTCCAGATCATCTTCATTCCCGTCTGGGTGCGAGTCCTGATCGGGCTGCTGGTGGCGGGCACGCTGGGCGTGGCGATGCTGCTGTTCTGGGGCGCGCTGGTCGAGGATACCAGCCCCGACTGGGTCGAGGCGGGCGCCTACGTGCTGGGCATCGTCTTTCCGCTGCTGCTGGTCTGCATCATCGCGCTGGGGGCGTCCTTCGGTGAACGGTCGATCCGCCGCCGGACCGAGCGGGTGCTGACCCGCACGATCCCCTACCAATTGCAGTTCCTGCCCGAGGAGGACCGCCAGTGGCGCGCCTTCCCGTCGCGCCGCTGGTCGCCGCGCACCGATCCCGACGCGCTGGCCAAGGTCGAGCTGCATCACAGCCGGGGCCGCTGCCACGCCGACTATCGGATCAGCCTGCCGGGCGAGACGGGTGGCCATATTCGCCTGCGGGTCGAGCTGAACGTGAAGCGCGCCAACGTGAACATCGCTTTTCGTCACGACCACCTGGCGCGCATGGCCGAGGCAGACGGCACGCCGCTGGACCCGGCCGGCATCCTGCGCAGCCATTTCCAGCACACGCTGGAGGTCGAGCAGATCCAGGCGCGCGACGCGGGCGCGCAGGGCCCCGAGGGACGCACCGGCATCGCCTATGCCTTCAACCCCGAGCCGTTGATCCGCGTGGTCGATGGACGCACCTACGTGGTGCTGGTGGCCTCCACCCGGCTGGCCGAGGACACGGTCTGGAATCCCTCGGAAAAGGTCTATTTCGCGCAGGACCTGATGTTCATGATCCGCGCCCTGCTGCAGGAAAGCCCCAAGATGTTCGCCCGGCCCTTCGACGATGCCTAACATTCTCATCACCGGTGGCGCCAAGCGGCTGGGCGCCGACGTGGCCCGGCATTTCGCCGCGCTCGGCTGGAACGTCGTCGTCCATTACCGCAGTTCGGCCACCGAGGCCGAGGCGTTGGCCGAGGAGTTGAACCGGAACCGCAAGGTCTGCGCGCTGGTGCAGGGCGCGCTGGACAGCCAGCGGGCCTGCCACGCGGTCTTCGACGGGGCGCGCGCGGCGTTCGGGCCCGTGGACCTGCTTCTCAACAACGCCTCGAGCTTCGTGAACGACGACATCACCGACCTGACCGACGCGAGCTTCGACACCCATTTCGAGGTCAACCTGCGCGCGCCGGTCTTCCTCGCGCAGGCGATGGACGCGCAGGGCGACAACGCGCACGGGCTGATCGTCAACATGCTCGACAACAAGCTCGACGCGCTCAACCCGGATTTCTTCACCTACACCGTGTCGAAGGCCGCTCTGAAGGCCGCGACCGAGATGCTGGCCTTGCGTTTCGACGGGCGTCCGCGGGTCTGCGGCATCGCGCCCAGCATCGTGCTGATCTCGGGCAAGCAGAGCCACGAGAACTTCGTGAAATCGTCGCGCATCAATCCGCTGAAGCGACGGGTCAGCCCGGCGGACATCGCCGCGACGGTCGAATATCTGTGGAATGACGGGGCCGCGAACGGGCAGATCGTGACGCTGGACGGCGGGCAGGCCCTGTGGGCGCTGCCGCGCGACGTGGCGTTCCTGGTGAAGGAGGGGCAGGCGGGATGACGCGCTTCAAGGTGTTGCTGGAAGAGCTTGAGATCGAGATGTACCTGGGCATCCACCAGTTCGAGAAGGACGCCATGCAGCGGGTCCTCGTCTCGGCCGAGATCGATGTCGAGGTCGCGGCGGCCGATGGTGACCTTTACTTCGACTACGACCGGGTGGCCGACCTGATCCGCGGCTATGCCGGCACGCGGGTCGCCACGCAGGAGGAACTGACGACCCGGATCCACGCCGCCATCGCGGCGATGGAGAGCGTCCGCCACGCTCGGGTCCATTCGAAAAAGCCGGACGTCTATCCCGACTGCAAGGCGGTGGGTCTCGTCTTCGAAGGCTAGGCGAAGGTCACGTGATCGGCGAAGGGCAGGGCGCGGATGCGCTGCCCCGTCGCGGCGAAGATCGCGTTGCCCAGGGCCGGGGCCGCGGGCGGCACGCAGGGCTCGCCGATGCCGCGGATATGGTCCGACGTTTCCAGCGCCCGTGTCGTGATCGGCGGGCACTGGGGCAGCCGCAGCGCGCGGTAGCTGTCGAAATTATCCTGCTCGGGCACGCCGTCGCGATAGGTCAGCTTGGCGAACATCGCGTGGCCCAGACCCCAGGCCATGCCGCCCTGCATCTGGTTCGCCGCGTTGTCGGGGTTCAGCACACGGCCGATCTCGGACACCGCGTATCCCGCCACCAGCCGCAGGCCGCGGGATGTGATGGCGACCTCGACCACCTGTGCGGTGGGCACGCCGAAGGACAGGCAGAAGGCAAGCCCGCGGCCATGTCCCGGGGGCAGATCGGCGCCCCAGCCCGACAGCTCGGCCACCGCTTCGAGCACGCGGGCCGAGGCCGGATCGCTGCACAGCCGCAGGCGTTCTTCGAGCGGATCGGCCCCGGCGGCGTGGGCCAGTTCGTCGAAGGCGGATTCGTGGAAGAAAGCGTTGGCCGATGCGCCCACCGACCGCCACGAGCTGACGCCGACGGTCTCGGTCGCGCGGTAGCCGGTGACCCGCAGGGCGGGAATCGCGAAGGGCTGGTCCCAGGCACCGGCCACGATGGCGACATCCGGCCCCATGGCCGGATATCCCAGCCGGCCCATCTGCGACGCGGCGGTCGACGGCGCGGCGATGGCGAGGTCCAGCGCACCGATGCCGCCATCGTCGACGGCCCCCCGTGCCCGCGCTACGGCGGCCGGGCGCGGGAAATCATGTGTCATGTCCTCTTCGCGGGTCCATGTGAGCTTTACCGGGCGCCCCTCGGTGTGGGCCGCGATCCGCACCGCCTGGAGGGCGTAGTCGAGCTCGAGCCGCCGCCCGAAGGACCCGCCGCCGGTCAGCACGGTCACATCCACGTCCTCTGGCGATATCTCGAGCAATTCGGCGGCCTTGTCGCGCAGCATCAAGGGCACCTGGGTCGAGGTCCAGATCCTCAGCTTGCCGTTCGCAAGCTGCGCGGTGGCACTCATGGGTTCCATTGGCGCGTGGGCGAGGTAGGGGACGAAATACTCGGCGTCCCAGGGCTCGGCCGCCTTAGCCAAGGCATCATCCACGTCACCGTCAACGCGCAGCCGGCTGTCCCGCGCGTCGTTGGTGAATGCGGCCATGAGGCGAGCCTGTGTCTCGCCGCTGTCTTCGCGCGGGCCGGAGGGGCCCGTCCAATCGATCCGCAGCAGCTTCGCGGCCTTCATCGCCGGGTAGGTGCCGCTGGCGATGACCGCGACCGCGCCGTCCACCTGCACGACATTGCTGACACCGCGCACCGCACGAGCCGCGCTGTCGTCGAGACTTCCGATCGTCGCGTCCGGCCACGGCGGCTGGCGGATCGCGGCATGGACCATCTCCGGCAAGTAGAAGTCGATGCCATAGCGCGCCCGGCCCGTCACCTTGTCCCGCAGCGCGAGATCCGGGAACGACTTGCCCAGCAGCCGCCAGTCGGCCGGATCCTTCAGCGCCACCCGGTCGGGCAGATCGGTCTCGGCGACGCGGCCGGCCAGCGCGCCATAGGGCAGGGCGGTGCCGTCGGGCAGGACGACCTGCCCGGCCTCGGTGCGCAGGTCGCTCGCGTCGATCCCGGTCTCGGCCGCGGCGGCGCGCAGCAGCGTGGCGCGGGCCACTGCGCCGGCGGCGCGCATCTTGTCGTAGGCGTCGGGCACGGTGGACGATCCGCCGGTGATCTGCAGTCCGAGCACCTTGGCCGCCGCCGCGCCGATGCCGCGGCCCGCCTGCGCGAGGTAGCTGTTGTCGGTGGCCGCGATGGGCAGTCCTTCGCCCGCCACGACGCCGTTCCAGTAGGCCGGCGACGGCGGGCCGTGCAGCGTGCGGATGGCGCGCCAGTCCAGGTCCATCTCTTCGGCCAGAAGCGCGGCCAGAACGCTGGTCGCGCCCTGTCCTAGCTCGGCGCGCGGGGTGATGAGCGTGACGCCGGTTGCGTCGAGCAGCACGTAGGGGGTGATCGGCACCTCGCCCGGGCCCGCGCTGGCCTCAAGCGGGTTTTCCGGGTCGCGGACCACCAGGTAGGTGCCGAAGGCGACGCCACCCGCCAGGGCGGCACTGCCGATGAGGAAACTGCGGCGCGCGATCCGGGCCGCGCGTCCCATCAGTCGTCGCCCTTCAGCGCGTCGCGCAACCCGGCGAAGGGCTTGGTGTCCTCGTCCCGGATCGGCTCGGCCCCCGGCGGCGTCGCGCCGACATCGCCCATCTCGGCCCCCTCGGCGCGCGGGAAGGCGGGGATGGACAGCGCCAGCTCCTCGATCAGGACGCTGTCGAGGTGCAGCGTGTCGGGCAGCGGCTCAAGGCTGTCATCCTCGGGCATCTCCTGTTCGGCCGGCAGATCCTGCTGCTGGAAGGCCTCGATGTAGCGGCGGGCGACCGGGCGGTCGATGCGCGTGGTCACCGGTTCGAGCGTGACGCCGCAAGGCTGCACCACGGTCGCGCCCAGCGTCGCCTCGAGCCGCCAGTCGGCGCGCCCCTCGGGGTGAAGCGCACCTGTCAGGCGCAGCTTGCGCAGCGCCGACAGGTCCAGCTCGTCGGCCAGGGCCGCGCGGGTGTCGGCGTCCGGCACCAGTTCGAACGCGTGCGCGTGCGTGCGGTCGAGCCGCGCCAGGCGCAGGGAACGTGACGTCACCTTCGCGCCGTCATGGGGTGTTTGGGGCATTCGCGTCTCCATTCTTGAAGTGCGCGGTGGATTTGCGTTACCTGTCACCGGAATAGGCCGAGGCGTCTCGGCAGGACAAGGGGCAGGGACGAGAATGGCAGCAGCACTGCGTCGCGGTATCGCGCTTGGTCTGGTGCTGGCGCTGGCCGCCTGCACGGCCGTCTATCGCAATCATGGATACGTGCCGACCGATCAGGACCTGGCGCAACTGGACGTGGGCGTCTCGACCCAGGAGGACGTGACGCAGACGATCGGGCGGCCCACGAGCATGGGCGTTCTCGACGACAGCGGCTGGTACTACGTGCAGAGCCGGTTTCGCAACTACGGCTGGCGCGCGCCCGAGGAGATCGACCGCGAGGTCGTCGCCGTCAGCTTCAACAGTGGCGGTACCGTCAGCAACATCGAACGCTATGGCCTTGAGGATGGTCGCGTCGTGCGCCTGTCGCGCCGCGTGACCGAGGCCAACGTCCAGGGCGTGGGCTTCCTGCGTCAGCTGTTCGGCAACTTGGGCAACTTCAACGCCGCCGATTTCTTCGAGTGAGGCGCCGCGCGCCGCCCGTCGGGGCGACGCGCGTGACCGCTCAGCGCGACGGCTCGAAATCCAGCGCCACGCCGTTGATGCAATAGCGCAGGCCCGTGGGCTTGGGGCCATCGGGGAACACGTGGCCCAGATGCGCCTCGCAGCGCGCGCAATGCACTTCGGTCCGGACCATGAAGAACTTGCGGTCTTCCGAGGTCTCGACATTCGCGTCGTCGGCGGGCTTGTAGAAGGACGGCCAGCCCGTGCCGCTTTCGAACTTGTGGTCCTGGTCGAACACGGGCAGCCCGCAGCACACGCAGTTATAGGTGCCGGGCCCGTCCGGGAAATCCTCGTGCGTGCCGGCGCGCTCGGTGCCGTGCTTGCGGGTGACCTTGTAGGCCTCGGGCGTCAGCTGCTCGCGCCATTCGGCGTCGGTCTTCTCGATCTTCTCCATGACGGTCCTTCGGTGTCTCCTGTCGGGGCCGCGCGCGCCGGTGGCCGGGCGGCCGATGGTTGCAATCCTTGAGCATTAGATAGACACGTCGTCTGACCATCCAAGGGGTGAGGGGCGCCGCGGCTCGCCATGATCGACCTTCAGACAGGGCGTTTCCGCCTGCGATCGGGGCGCGCGCCGGGCGATCTGGACCGGGCGATGGCGCTGCGTGCGCGGATCTTTCCCGTGGACCGGGATGGCCCCGACGCGGCGGACGACCGCGCCACCCACGCCACCATCGAGGACAGCGTCAGCGGCGCGCCCGTGGCCGCCTTCCGCGCGCTCAGCCTGCGGGGGCCCGAGCTTGCGGATGCCAGCTACGCCGGCCAGTTCTACGACCTGTCGAAACTGTCGGCCTTCCCGGCCCCGCTGATCGAGCTGGGCCGGTTCTGCGTGGCGCCCGGCGGTGGCGACCCCGACATCCTGCGGCTGGCCTGGGCGGGGATCACCCGGCTGGTGGACCGTGACGAAGCGGGGCTTCTGTTCGGGTGCACCAGCTTCGCGGGCTGCGACCCGGCGCCCCACGCCGCGGCTCTGTCGCTGCTGGGCGGGCGGTATCGCGGCCCCGACCGGTGGCGCCCCACGCCCGGCCGTGGCCCGGTGGTCCGGTTCGACGACCTGGCGCCGGCAGCGGATCCGCGCGCGGCGCTGCAGGCCATGCCGACACTCATGCGGTCCTATCTGGGGATGGGCGGCTGGGTGTCCGACCACGCCGTGATCGATGCCGGGATGGGCACGCTGCATGTCTTCACCGGGGTCGAGACCGCGCGGATTCCGCCCGCGCGGGCGCGCCGTCTTCGGGCGCTGGCGGCGACAGGCTGACGGGTCGCGCCGGTTGCGCCGTCGGGCCGAAGTATTTGCAGACCAGTGATGGGGCGGGGCCGTCCGGCCCGCAGCCGCGCCGGTCCACGACGGATGTTCGCGCGTGCCGCGTTGACCTTCCCCGCGGCTGCGCCTACCTGCGAGCCATGGCGCGCGCACCCCTTCTCCAACTCAACGGCATCTCGCTGACCTACGGCGGGAACCCGGTTTTCGACGATCTCGACCTCGTGGTGCATCCCGGCGACCGGGTGGCGCTGGTGGGGCGCAATGGCTCGGGCAAGTCGACCCTGATGAAGGTCATGGCCGGGTTGGTCGAGCCCGATCGGGGGGACGTCGTGCTGCCGCCCGGCACCACCGTTGGCTATATGGAGCAGGACCCGAGCATGAATGGGTTCGCCACGCTGGGCGACTTCGCCGCGAGCGAGCTGGATGCGGCCGAGGCCTACAAGGTCGAGATGGTGGCCGAGGGCCTCAAGTTCGACCCTGGCGCCGACCCGTCCAAGGCCAGCGGCGGCGAGCGGCGGCGCGCGGCGCTGGCGAAGCTTCTGGCCGAGGCGCCCGAGCTCATGCTGCTGGACGAGCCCACGAACCACCTGGACATCGAGGCCATCGCCTGGCTCGAGGACCAGCTGAAATCCAGCCGGGCGGGCTTCGTTCTCATCAGCCACGACCGGGCGTTCCTGAAGGCTCTGACTCGCGCCACGCTGTGGATCGACCGGGGCGCGGTGCGCCGGCAGGAAAAGGGGTTCGAGGCCTTCGAGGAATGGCGCGACGCCACCTGGGAGGAAGAGGACATCCAGCGCCACAAGCTCGACCGCAAGATCAAGGCCGAGGCGCGGTGGGCCGTGGAGGGCATCAGCGCCCGGCGCAAGCGCAACCAAGGCCGTGTGCGCGCCCTGCAGGACCTGCGCCAGCAGCGCGCCGACATGATCCGGCGGCAGGGGACGGCCGCGCTGGACACCGCCGCGGCGCCGGGCAGCGGCAAGCGCGTGATCGAGGCGCGGGGGATCTCGAAATCCTACGGCGACCGGACCATCCTCAGCCCGTTCGATATTCGCATCCAGCGCGGCGACCGGGTGGCCTTCGTGGGGCCCAACGGCGTGGGCAAGACCACGGTGCTGAAGATGCTGACGGGCAAGCTGTCACCCGACACGGGCGAGGTGCAGCATGGCACCAACCTTGAGATCGCCGTCTTCGACCAGGCCCGCGCGCAGCTCGACCCGGACATGACCCTGTGGGAAAGCCTGACCGGCACGCCCGAGATGCGCGTGGGCGGCGCGGCCGACCAGGTCATGGTGCGCGGACAGCCCCGCCACGTGGTGGGCTACCTCAAGGATTTCCTGTTCTCCGAAAGCCAGGCCCGCGCCCCGGTGCGATCGCTGTCGGGGGGCGAGCGCGCGCGCCTGCTGCTGGCGCGCATCCTGGCGAAGCCGTCGAACCTGCTGGTGCTGGACGAGCCGACGAACGACCTGGATATCGAGACGCTGGACCTGTTGCAGGACGTGCTGGGCGATTACGACGGAACGGTCCTGCTGGTCAGCCACGACCGCGACTTCCTGGACCGGGTCGCCACCCAGACCGTCGCCTTCGAGGGCTGGGGGCGCGCCACGATCTATGCCGGCGGTTGGAGCGACTACCAGGCGCAAAGGCCCGACCGCGCCGCGCCCCAGCCGGCCGCGAAGCCGCAATCGCCGGGAAAGGCGCCGCAGAACGGCGGCGGGGGCGGCAAGGACAAGGGCGCCACGGGCGGCGGCAAGACCTCGCGGCTAAGCTTCACCGAATCGCATCGTCTGAACGCCCTGCCGGACGAGATCGCCCGGATCGAGGCGGAAATCGCCAAGCTCGAAGGCCTGCTGGCCGATCCCGAACTTTTCACCGCCGACCCCGTGAAATTCCGCAAGGCGACCGAGGCGCTGGCGTCGCGCCAGGACAAATTGTCGGCCGCCGAGGAAGAGTGGCTGGATCTTGCCGAAAAAGCAGGACAATAGGCGATGCAAATAGGTGGCACTCGCCTAGAATTGAGCAAAACACCGCTTGTTTTGGCGAAGTCCGGGGCAGATATTTGCCGCGACCGCCACGCGTCATAGATGTCGTATTGAGAAGGCGGGGTCGCCGAACGATCTGCGTGTAAGAAGGCAGCAGCGCCTCGCACCACAGCATTGAACCATGAAGGAGCAGATATGAAACTGCTGACTGTTTCCGCCGCCGCGATCGTCGCGGCTTCCACCGCGTTCGCGGGTGGCATCGAAACCGCACCCGCGCCGATCGAGCCGCTGGCCCCGCTGCCGCCGGTCTCGACCGACTGGACCGGCGCCTATGCCGGTACCTCGCTGGGCTATGGCTCGAGCGATATCGGCACCGTGGCCGACCCGAACGGCGCGATCGCCGGCGTGTTCGCCGGTTACAACGTTGATTTCGGCAACACCGTCGTGGGCGCCGAGCTGGATCTGAACGCCGCCGATTTCGACGACGAACCGACCGCGTTCATCGACCGCGTGCACCGTCTGAAGGTGAAGGCCGGCTACGGCACCGGCGCGGCGTTGTTCTACGGCACCGTGGGTGCGGCCTATGCCTCGGGTGAGGTCGGCGGCGCCAGCGTCAGCGACAACGGCTACCTGTACGGTGTCGGCGTCGACTATGCCGTGTCCGACCGCTTCCACTATGGCCTGGAAGTGCTGCGTCACGAATTCGACGATTTCGACAACAGCGGCATCGACGTGGATGCGACCACCGTCCAGGCGCGCTTCGGCTACCGCTTCTGATCGATCGATCTTTCGCGTTGAAAAGGGGCAGGCCGCGGGGCCTGCCCCTTTTTCATGTCCGGGGGCCGGCGTCCGTCAACATGGCATCCACCTCGGCGCCGGGCATGCCCCTGGTCAGCGGCGTGAAGTCGCCGTCCCGGAACATGGCGATGCCCGCATCGCGGATCGCGGCATGGGTGACGCGGGCCAGCGCGGATCCCAGCGAAATGCGCGCGGCGCCGGCCTGCGCCAGCGCGGCGCGGTCGTGCCGGGCCAGGGGACCGGCGGCCAGCACGTTCACCGGTTTCGACGTCGCGGTGCAGACCCGTTCCAGCGCCGCCAGGTCGCCTGGCAGCGGCACGTAAAGGACATCCGCACCGGCGGCATCGAACGCGGCGATCCGCGCGAGCGCCTCGTGCAGGTCGTAGCGGCCGTTCATCACCCCGTCGGCGCGGGCACAGAAGACGAAGTCGCGGGGCAGGGCGCGCGCCGCGGCGGCCCCGGCGCGGATGCGCTCGATGGCCAGGTCGCGGTCGTAATGGGCCGCGTCGGGATGGGGCGTATCCTCGATGCTGATGCCGGCCAGCCCCGCCTCGGCGGCCAGGCGCACGGTTTCGGCCACCGTTTCGGGTGCGTCGCCCCAGCCATCCTCGAAATCGCCCGACACGGGCAGCTGGGTCGCGGCCACAAGGTCCTGCGCGTGGGCCAGCGCCTGGTCGCGGGTGAGGCTGCCATCCGGCAGGCCCAGCGTGAACGCCTGCGCCGCCGACGAGGTCGCGATGGCCCGCGCGCCCAGCGCCGCCAGCATCCGGGCCGAGCCCGGGTCCCAGGCATTGGCCAGGATGAACGGGTCGCCGGGGCGGTGCAGGGCGCGAAAGACCGCGCCCGGATCACTCATGGCGCGTCTCGGCGCCGTCGACCAGTTCGACGATGGCCGGTGGCACCTTGAGACCGGCCCGCACCTCGGCATCCAGCGACGTCTCGGAATGGCGCACGGCGTCCAGCCGGGCGATCACGCTGTCGATCTGGTCGAAGGGCACGACGACCACGCCGTCCGCGTCGGCCACGATCATGTCGCCGGTGGCGACGTGCTGCCCGCCCAGCGCCATCGCGCCACCCACGGTGCCGGGGCCGGTGGTGAAGGGCGAGCCCGGGTTCAGCCCCGTGCACCAGGCCGGAAGGCCCACCGCCTCGATCCCCTCGAGATCGCGCAGGGGCCCATCGGTGACGAGACCCACGGCGCCGCCGTTCTTCGCCATCCCGCAGACCCGGTCGCCCGAGGCCGAGCAGCCCTGCCAGCCCGCCACGCCGACCATCAGGATGTCGCCCGGCCGCACGAAGTTCAGGGCGGCCAGCGTGGCGAGGATATCGCCCGGCTGATTCTCGGCGCAGAGCGCGGGCCCGGCTACCCGGTGACGATGCCGGTCCAGCGGCGCGATGCGGGTGTCCAGCGATCCGCGCCCGAACATGGCGTCCACGACGAAGCCGGTGGGCGTGTCTTGGAAGGCCGCGATCTGGGCCTCGGTGGGTCGCGGGCGGTCGCGTTTTACCACCAGCTTGACGGGTTCCTCGATCATGTCTGCCTCCCTCTGCCTGACGGGGCGAGGGTGCGGCGGCGGGGCGGGTTCTGCAACGGGAATGTGGCGCGGGTCGTGGTGTCCGGCACGAGGTATTTGGAGAAAGGTGAAAGCCTGGGGCGCGCACCGTGACGGACGTCGGGCCGTTGGCGGGCGTGAGAACGCGCGAGGCGCCGCGGGACTTGCGCCGTGGGCCGAGACTTGCCAAGAGGCGCCCATGACCTTGATCCGCCTGACCAACAGCGCAACCCGCCGCAAGGAAGATTTCACGCCGCTCGATCCGCGGAATGTGCGGATGTATGTCTGCGGGCCGACGGTCTATGACCGCGCGCACTTGGGCAATGCGCGGCCGGCAATCGTGTTCGACGTGCTCTACCGCCTGCTGCGGCAGGTCTACGGCACGGAACACGTCACCTACGTGCGCAACATCACGGACGTGGACGACAAGATCAACGCGCGCGCCGCCGAGACGGGTCGGTCCATCGGCGACATCACCGCCGAGACGACGGGGTGGTATTTCGAGGACATGGCCGCCATCGGCAACCTCATGCCGGACCACACGCCGCGCGCCACCGATTACATCGCCCAGATGGTCACGATGATCGAGGACCTGGTGGCCAAGGGGCACGCCTACGCGGCCGAGGGGCACGTGCTGTTCCGCGTGCGGTCTTACGAGAATTACGGTGCGCTCTCGGGCCGGTCGGTCGACGACATGCGCGCCGGCGCGCGGGTCGAGGTCGCGCCCTACAAGGAAGACCCGATGGACTTCGTCCTTTGGAAGCCGTCGGGCGACGGCCAGCCGGGATGGGACTCGCCATGGGGTGTCGGGCGGCCGGGCTGGCATATCGAGTGCTCGGCCATGGCGGCGGACCTGCTGGGCGAAAGCTTCGACATCCACGGCGGCGGCAACGACCTGATGTTTCCGCACCACGAGAACGAGATCGCCCAGAGCTGCTGTGCCCATGGCGGGGCCCGGATGGCGCAGGTCTGGCTGCATAACGAGATGCTGCAGGTCGAGGGCAAGAAGATGTCCAAGTCGCTGGGCAACTTCTTCACCGTGCGCGACCTGCTGGATCGCGGCGTCCCGGGCGAGGTGATCCGCTTCGTCATGCTGTCTACGCACTACCGCAAGCCCATGGACTGGACCGATGCCAAGGCACGCGAGGCGGAGGCCACCCTTCGGCGCTGGCGCGACCTTGCGGGCGATGCGGCGGCGGGGGACGCGGGGCCTGTGGTCGAGGCGCTGGCCGACGACCTGAACACGCCCGAGGCGCTGACGCGCCTGCACGCCGCCGCGCGCGCGGGCGATGCCGGCGCACTGAAGGCCGGCGCGGCGATGCTGGGGCTGCTGGACGACGCCATGGGGGACTGGGCCGCCGCCCCGGAGACGGACCTGACCGCGCTGGCCGAGCGGCTGCGCGAGACCCGCGCCACGGCGATGGCGACCAAGGATTTCGCCGCGCTGGACCGGATGAAGGCCGCGCTTCTGGCAGCGGGGGTCGAGGTGCGGATGTCGAAGGACAGCGTGAGTTTGTCGCTAGCTAGCGTTGAGTCGATCAAGACCGTTTATGCCCGAGCAAATCAGATGCGCGACGATCTCGACGAGATGAACTATTGGCTCGATGTGGCTGACAAGATGAGACGGAACGAGCTCGCTTCTGTCGAAAATCGTTCATCGATGCTTGAGGAACTGAAGAATCGCTTTACTGATGGCTGAACACCGCCTCTACCTTTATGACACGACCCTGCGCGACGGGCAGCAGACCCAGGGCGTGCAGTTCTCGACCGACGACAAGCTGCGGATCACCGCGATGCTGGACGACCTTGGCGTCGATCACATCGAGGGCGGCTGGCCGGGCGCGAACCCCACCGACAGCGCGTTCTTCGAGACGGTCCCGCAGACTCGCGCCACGATGACGGCCTTCGGCATGACCAAGCGGGCCGGACGCTCGGCTGCCAATGACGACGTGCTGGCCGCGGTCCTGAACGCCGGGACGAAATCGGTCTGCATCGTCGGCAAGACCAACGCGAAGCAGGTGCGCGAGGCGCTGGGGATCACGCTGGAGGAAAACCTCGAGAACATCCGCGCCTCGGTCGCCCATATCGTGGATCAGGGCCGCGAGGCGCTGTTCGATGCCGAGCATTTCTTCGACGGCTACGCCATCGACCCCGGCTACGCCCGCAACTGTATCGCCACGGCGCTGGACGCGGGCGCCCGCTGGGCCGTTCTGTGCGACACCAATGGGGGCACGCTGCCCACGCGGATCGGCGACGTGGTGCGCGACCTGATCGCGCCGACGGACGGGGCCGAGGGGCTGCCCGGCGACGGGCTCGGCATCCACACCCACAACGATATCGGCATGGCCGAGGCCGGCGCGCTGGCTGCCGTCGATGCCGGCGTGCGGCAGGTGCAGGGCACGCTGAACGGCCTGGGCGAGCGCTGCGGCAATGCCAACCTCACCTCGCTGATCCCGACGCTGCTGCTGAAGGAGCCCTACGCCAGCCGCTATGCCACCGGCGTCACGGCCGAGGGTCTTAGGCGGCTCACCCGGATGTCCCGCGCGCTGGACGACATCCTGAACCGCGTGCCGCGGCCCTGCGCGCCCTATGTCGGCGCCTCGGCCTTCGCGCACAAGGCGGGCCTGCACGCCAGCGCCATCGCCAAGAACCCCGGCAGCTACGAGCACGTGGACCCGTCCACGGTGGGCAACGCGCGTATCGTGCCCATGTCGAACCAGGCCGGGCAGTCGAACCTGCGCGCCCGGCTGACGGCGATGGGCCTGAAGGTGGAAAAGGGCGACCCGGCCCTGGGTCGCATCCTCGAGACGATCAAGGCGCGCGAGGCCGAGGGTTATTCCTACGACACGGCGCAGGCGAGCTTCGAGATGCTGGCGCGGCGCGAATTGAAGCTTCTGCCGGCCTTCTTCGAGGTCAAGCGCTACCGCGTCACGGTCGAGCGGCGGAAGAACAAGTACAACAAGATGATCACCCTGTCCGAGGCCGTGGTGGTAGTTAAGATCGGCGACGAGAAGAAGCTGAGCGTCAGCGAAAGCCTGGACGAGACCGGCAGCGACCGTGGCCCGGTCAACGCCCTGTCCAAGGCGCTGGCCAAGGACTTGGGGCCGTACCAGGACGCCATCGACGACATGCGGCTGGTGGATTTCAAGGTGCGCATCACCCAGGGCGGCACCGAGGCGGTGACGCGCGTCATCATCGACAGCGAGGATGGCAATGGCCGGCGCTGGTCCACGGTGGGCGTGTCGCCCAACATCGTGGATGCGAGCTTCGAGGCGCTGCTGGATGCGGTGCAGTGGAAACTGATCCGCGACGCCGGGGCGACGGCGACCGCGTGACGGACGCGGCCCGACGCCTACCTGTCCTGCCATGAGTGTGAATGCCTGCGCCGCCGCCGTGCAAAGCGGCGATCCCGACCGGTTCCTGGCCGCCATGGCCGCGCCGCCGCATGCGCGGGCGGTGCTGTTCCCGATCTTCGCCTACAACCTCGAGATCGCCCGCGCGCCCTATGTCACGTCCGAGCCGATGCTTGCCGAGATAAGGCTGCAATGGTGGCGCGACGCGCTGGAGGAGATCCGCACCGGCCAGACGCCCCGCCGGCACGAGGTGGTCGAGCCGCTGGCCGCCATCCTCGACGCGCCGACCTGCGAGACGCTGACCCGCATCGCGGACGCGCGGCGCTGGGACATCGAAGGCGAGCCGTTCCTGAGCGAGGCGCAGTTCCGCGCCCATATCGACGCGAGCTCGGGCAACCTGCTGTGGTCCGCCGCGCATCTGCTGGGCGCGACGGACGAGGGGGCGGTGCGCAAGCTTGCCTTCGCCGACGGGCTCGCGCGGTGGTTCCAGGCGGTGCCGGAGATGCGGGCGCGCAACATGGCGCCTTTGGTGGACGACAGCGACGACGCCCTGCGTGCTTTGGCTGAGGAGGCGCTGGACGGGGTGAAAGGCCTGCGCCTGTCGCAACCCGCCCGGCACTCCACGCTGTCTGCGGCGGATGCCGTGGCCCTGCTGAAGGCGGTGGTGCAGGACCCCGCGCGGGTCCGGGACGGCGGATTGACGGTTTCGGAATTCGGCAAGCGCTGGCGGCGGCTGGTGGGCGGCCTGCGGTAGCCTTTCGGACCGATCGTTGGGCGTGGGGCGATCGGCCGCGGAACATAGGTATTTATAGAAAGATGAAGCTGGTTCGGGTCCGGGAGAGCGCGGAGCGGCGTCCGGCTCAGGCGGCGAGGCCCTTGCGCCGGGCCCAGAGCCAGGCCAGCGCGCCGAAGGCCGCCACCAGGAACGGGATCATGGCGAGGTTCACCGCCGTCCAGCCCTGCTGTGCCGTGCCGCCCGCGCAGTTCATCAGCCCGCCCGAGCTGAGCGAGGCCAGCGTCACGCAGCCGAAGACCAGCGCGTCGTTCATGCCCTGCACGCGGCCCCGTTCCTCGGGCCGGTGCGCGCCCGCCAGCATCGCCGTGGCGCCGATGAAGCCGAAGTTCCAGCCCAGGCCCAGCAGGACCAGCGCGATGAAGAAGTTCTCGAGCTGCACGCCCGCAAGCGCCACGGCGCCCGCCGCCGCCAGGAGGGAGAGGCCCAGCGCCACGATCCGCTCGACCCCGAAGCGGGCGATCAGGTGGCCGGTGAAGAAGCTGGGGGCGTACATGGCCAGCACGTGGGCCGACACGATATCGGCCGCGTTGGCCTTGTCGAAGCCGCAGCCGACCACGGCCAGCGGCGTCGAGGTCATCACCAGGTTCATCAACGCGTAGCTGACCATGGCGCAGATCACGGCGACGGCGATGCGCGGCGTGGTCAGAAGCTCCCACCGGGTGCGGCCCTTGGGGCTGTTTTCGTCCGGGACCGGCGGCCGCGGGATGCGCAGGAAGAAGAACAGCAGCGCGCCGACCAGGTTCACGCCGATCACCGCCAGGTAGGTGCCCATGAAGGGCACGACCATGGCATCGGCCGTGAGCTTGACCAGTTGCGGACCGATCAGGGCCGAGGCCAGCCCGCCCGCCATGACGTAGCTGATCGCCTTGGGGCGGAACGCTTCGGACGCGGTGTCGGTGGCGGCGAAGCGGTAGAAATTGTGCGCGCTCATGTAGATCCCGGTGAAGAGCGAGCCCATCAGGAACACCGGGAACGACCCGAGATATAGCCCGTAGGCGCCCACGGCCCCCCCCATCGCGCCGCCCAGCGCGCCGAGGAAGAAGCCCGCGCGGCGGCCGAAGCTTTGCATGAGCCACGCCATGGGCTGCGCCGACAGCATGGAGCCCAGCACGATCAACGAAATCGGCAGCGTGGCGAAGCACGGGTTCGAGGCCAGCGACTGCCCCGCCAGCCCGCCCAGCACGAAGATCATGGGCATCTGCGCGCCCAGGAACGCCTGCGCGGCGGTCAGGATGACGACGTTGCGAACGGCGGTCGCGTGGGGGGCATCTTCGGTCATGGATGTGCCGTATCCCGAAAGCCCGCGGTGGGGAAGTCAGGACAGGTGATCGTCCCCATCAGCCGCCGCGATGGATGCCTCGTCGATCACGTGGGCGAAGGATCCCGAGACATGGCCCCGGCGCAGACCCATGGGCCCGAGGTCGCGGCCCTCGGTGTCGCGGGCGCGGAACAGCGGCGTGCCCTCGGCCCGTTCGGTGGTGGCATAGTGGAACTCGTGGGCGCTGAGCCGGCCTTGCCACGGCCCCGCGGCGGCCGCGCAGTCCAGCGTCCGGTAGCCCAGCGACAGCTTGCGCCGCGCGAAACTGGTGCGGAGGTCCAGAAGATTGGCCATGGGGTGCGTCACCCCGTCGGCATCCGTGAGGGTCTCGCCCAGCACCATGTAGCCGCCGCACTCGCCGTAGATCGCGGTCCGCTCGGCCGCCGCGCGGAGGGACCCGAGGAAGGTGGACGCGGCGGCGATGCGCCCGGCGTGCAGTTCGGGGTAGCCGCCGGGCAGGTAGACCAGGTCGGCGGGGGGCACCGCCTGATCGGCCAGCGGCGAGAACCAGTCGATCCGGCTGCCCGCGCGGGTCCAGTCGTCGATTTGGTGGGGGTAGGTGAAGCTGAAGGCCGCGTCGCGCGCGATGGCGATGCGGGCGGGGGCAGTCCCCGGGAAAACGGGTGGCGCAGCGGGCAGGGGGCGGGCCAGGGCCGCCAGCGCGTCGAGGTCGACCGCATCGGCCATGCGGTCGGCGGCGGCATCGAGAAAGCGGCGGATGTCGGGATGCTCGCCCGCCTGCACCAGGCCGAGGTGGCGGGACGGGAGAGACAGCGCCTCGGCACGGGGGATGGCGCCCAGCACCGGCATACCGATGCGCTCCAAAGACGCGCGCAGCATGGCCGCGTGCCGGTCGCTGCCGACGCGGTTCAGGATGACGCCCGCCACCCGCACGGCCGGGTCGTGCCCGGAGAAGCCCGCGACCAGCGGCGCGACCGACTGCGCCATGCGGCCCGCATCGACCACCAGCACCACCGGCAGATCCAGTTGCCGGGCGAGGTCGGCCGTTGCCCCGCGCCCCGTGGGCGGCGCGCCGTCGAAAAGGCCCATGGCGCCCTCGATCAGCAGCAGACCGTCGCCCGCCGCCAGCGCGGCGATCCGGTCGGGCGTCATGGCCCAGGCGTCGAGATTGGGGCTGGGCGCGCCGCAGGCGGCCTCGTGAAAGCGCGGATCGATGTAGTCGGGGCCTGATTTGGCACCGCGCACGGCATGGCCCGCGCGGCGGAGCGCGCGCAGCAGGCCGAGGGTCACGGTGGTCTTGCCGCTGCCCGAGGCGGGCGCGGCCAGGATCAGGCCCCGGCCGGTCATGCGCTTTCGGCTGGGCGCCCCCGGTCCAGCGGATCGGTGTTGCGCGGCGCGGCGCCCGCGGCCATGGCCTGCCAGTCCAGCGCCTGGCGCATCAGCGTGGCGCGGCCCACGCAGATGATCGCCGGCGGCTCGAGCGCGGCGGCCGCGATATCGTCGGCGCAGCGGGCCAGCGTCGTCTCGACCACGCGCTGGTCGCCCGTGGTGGCCTGCGTGACGACGGCGACCGGCTCGGACGGCGCGCGCCCGGCGTCGAGCAGAGCGCCCGCGATCTGGGCGATGTGCTTCATGCCCATGTAGATCACGATCACCTGGCTCCCGCGCGAGATCGCGGCCCAGTCCAGCGTCTGGGGCGTGTTGCCCGACTGGTCGTGGCCGGTGACGAAGGTGACGGACTGGTTCACGTCGCGATGGGTGACGGGAATGCCCGCGTAGGCCAGCCCGCCGATCCCCGCGCTGATGCCGGGGATGATGCGGATCGGCACGTCGTGCTGCACCAGCGTCTGCGCCTCTTCGCCGCCGCGTCCGAAAACGAAGGGGTCGCCGCCCTTCAGCCGCAGCACGCGTTTGCCCGCGCGGGCCAGCTCCACCAGCCGCAGCGAGATGTCGCGCTGCACCGAAGACGGCTTGCCGCCGCGCTTGCCCGCGTAGATGTGTTCGGCCCCCGGCGCCCAATCGAGGATCGCCGGTTCCACCAGCGCGTCGTAGACAACGACATCGGCCTGCCGCAGCGCGTTCAGCGCGTGCAGGGTCAGAAGGCCCGGGTCACCCGGACCGGCCCCGCAGAGCCAGACCCAACCGGGCTGGAAGGCGGGCCACCCCTGTGGCGCATGGGGAAGGGAGTCGGTCATGCCTCACCCTATCGCGCGGGCGGGGGGCGAGGGGAAGCGGAAATGCGCCGCGCCGCGGCGGGAATGCGACCCTTCCGCCGCCTTCCACCTTCGGCCATAGTCCCGCGCGATGACACGCAAACCCGAAGGCCCCCTGCGCCGCGGCTGGACCACAGGCGCCTGCGCCACCGCTGCCGTCCAGGGCGCGCTGCGGCGGCTCTGGGCGGGCGCGTTTCCGGAACGGGTGTCCATCGTGCTGCCACGCGGCGAGGTGCCGGTCTTCGAACTGGCCCATCGCGACGCGGGCGACGGCTGGACCGAGGCGGGCGTGATCAAGGACGCGGGCGACGATCCCGACGTGACCCACGGCGCACTGATTATCGCCCGTGTCACGCAAGGCGAGGCCGGGGCGGGCGTACGCTTCTTCGCGGGTGAGGGCGTGGGGACGGTGACCAAGCCGGGCCTGCCGATCCCGGCGGGCGAGGCGGCGATCAACCCGGTGCCGCGCCGGATGATGACCGCCGAGGTCGACGCACTGGGGGCCGAACTGGGCCAGTCGCCCGATGTCGACATCACGATCGGTGTGCCCGGCGGGGCCGAGATCGCGCGCCGCACCTGGAACCCGCGGCTGGGGATCGAGGGCGGCCTGTCGATCCTCGGGACCACGGGGGTCGTGCGGCCGTTTTCCTGTGCCGCGTGGATCGCGTCGATTCATCGCGGCATCGACGTCGCGCGGGCGGACGGCCTGACCCATCTTGCCGGCAGCACCGGCGCGCAGTCGGAACGGGCGGTGCAGGATCTCTACGGCCTTCCCGACCATGCCATGCTGGACATGGGCGATTTCGTGGGCGGCATGGTCAAGTACCTGCGCCGCCACCCGGTCGACCGGCTGACCGTCGGCGGCGGCATCGCCAAGCTCGCCAAGCTGGGGCAGGGCGCGCACGACCTGCACTCCGCGCGCAGCCAGGTGGACTTCGACCGGCTTGCGTATGCGGTTGCATGCCCTAGGCTGCGCTCAGCCAACACGATGCTGGAAGCCTACGAGATCTGCGGTCAGCCGCTGGCCGATCACGTTGCGCGGACGGCGGAAAGGGAACTGAAGCGGATGATGGAAGACGCCCCCATCGTCATCGACGTTGTCGTGTGCGACCGCACCGGCCTGATCCTCGCGCGGGCCTGACGGCGATGCTGCGACTGCTTTTGCTTGCGGGCACCAACGAAGCCCGCCAGTTGGCCGCCGCCCTGGGCGGGCAGGCCTCTTTGCAGGTGATCGCGTCCCTCGCCGGGGCGACCCGGTCGCCGCAGCCGCTGGGCGTGGTGACGCGGATCGGCGGCTTCGGCGGACGCGAGGGCTTCATCGACTACCTTCAGCGCGAGCGGATCGGCGCGGTGCTGGACGCCACCCACCCGTTCGCCGCGCGCATCAGCCACCGCAGCGCCGAGGTCTGCGCCGAGCTGGACATGCCCTACGCCCAACTCCTGCGTCCCGCCTGGCAACCCAACGACGGCGACGATTGGCATTTCCTGAACGACGAGACCGATGCCGCGCGCCACATCCCCGAAGACGCCATCGTGTTCCTGGCCACGGGGCGGCAGACGCTGCACCTGTTCGACAACCTGAGCGACCGGACGATCTATGCCCGCCAGATCGACAGCGCGCCCGACAGCTTCCCGTTTCCCAGGGGCGGATGGATCGTGGGACGCCCCCCTTTCAGTGTCGAGGACGAGATCATCCTGTTTGCACGGCTTGGCGTCGACTGGTTGGTGGTGAAGAATGCGGGCGGCAGCGCCAGCCGGTCGAAGCTCGACGCCGCGCGGGAGCTGGGCCTGCCGGTCGCGATGATCCGGCGGCCCCTGCAACCCCAATGCGACAAGCTGACATCTGTGGCCGCGGCGCTGAGATGGGCCCGGCGCCTTGCCTGAGCGGGTGATCGAGGGGCCCGCCTGCGTGGCCGAGGGCGCGGCCTGGCTGGCGGAACGCGATCCTGCCTGGGCGCGGGCGCTTGAGCTGTCGGGGCCATGGCCGGACCGGCTGCGCCCCGGGGGCTTTCCGGCGCTGGTGCAGGCCATCGTCAGCCAGCAGGTGAGCGTCGCCTCGGCCGCGGCCATCGGCGGCCGGGTCGAGGCCGCGGGCCTGCATGACCCCGATACCGTGCTGGCCGCCGATGACGAGACGCTGAAGGCCTGCGGGCTGTCGCGGCCCAAGCAGCGCTATCTGCGCGCGCTGGCCGAGGCGGGCATCGATTTCGACGCGCTGTCGCGCGCGCCCAGCGACGAGGTCATCGCCACGCTGGTGTCGGTGAAGGGGATCGGTGTCTGGACGGCCGAGATCTATGCGCTGTTCGCGCTTGGCCGGGCCGACGTGTTTCCGGCGGGCGATCTGGCGTTGCAGGAGAGCGCGCGCCTGCTGTTCGAGTTGCCCGAGCGTCCGACCGAACGCGCCCTGCGCGACATGGCCGAGCACTGGTCGCCTTGGCGGGGCGTTGCGGCGCGGGGGCTTTGGGCCTACTACGCGCACGAGAAATCACGCGAGGGCATCCGATGACACGCATCCTGGACAGCAAGCGGCGCGGCTCGACATCCGGGCAGACCGGGTCGGTCATGGTGTTCCTGCACGGCTACGGGGCGGACGGGGCCGACCTGCTGGGCCTGGCCGAGCCGCTGGCCGAGCACCTGCCCGATACCGTGTTCGTCGCGCCCGACGCGCCGGAACGCTCGGCCATGAATCCCATGGGCTACCAGTGGTTCCCGATCCCGTGGCTGGACGGGTCCGACCCCGTCGAGGCCGAACAGGCCATGGACGCGGCGGTGGATGACCTGAACGCCTATCTCGACGATCTCATGCGTAACGAGGGGATCGGCGCCGACCAGCTTGTGCTGGTGGGCTTTTCGCAGGGCACGATGATGGCACTGCACGTGGCGCTGCGCCGGGACGCGCCGGTGGCCGCGCTGGTGGGCTTCTCGGGCCGGTTGCTGCGCCCCGAAACGCTAGAGGCCGAGCTGAAATCCAAACCGCCGGTCCTGCTGATCCACGGGGACCAGGACGACGTGGTGCCGCCGCAATCCCTGCCCGAGGCGGCGCAGGCTTTGCAGGACGCGGGGCTCGACGTCTACGCCCACGTGATGGAGGGCACCGCCCACGGCATCGCGCCCGACGGGCTGAGCGTCGCGCTGGCCTTCGTCCGTGACCGGCTGGGGCTCGACAACCCGGCCCGGTGATCGCCGCCCGCCCAACGCATGGGCAAATGTTGCGGCGATATGACGCCGAGTCGCATTTGCCGGGCTTCGAACTTGAAAGCATGCGCCGACGGGTGCATTTCGTTCGTCGACGCGGTGCGCGTTACCGCAAACAGAATTGTCCCGGACCGCAGCGGTCCTTCAACCAAAGGGGGGTCCCATGCCCACCAAGACCGACCTTCGCGACGACATCCAGCATCACCTGAAATACAGCCTGGGCAAGGATGCCGGGCACGCGCAGATCACCGATTGGCGGCTGGCGCTGAGCTATGCGATCCGCGACCGCATCGTCGATCCGTGGTTCGCCTCGACCCGCGCGACCTATGCCCAGAAGGGCAAGCGCGTCTACTACCTGTCGATGGAATTCCTGATCGGCCGGCTTCTGGAAGACGCGGTGGTCAACCTGGGCCTGATGGACGAGGCCGAGGCCGCCTTCAAGGCCAACGACCTGTCGCTGGACGACGTGCTGGGCGACGAACCCGATGCCGCGCTCGGCAACGGCGGCCTGGGCCGTCTGGCCGCCTGCTTCCTCGAGTCGCTGTCGACCATCGGCTGCCCCGCCTACGGCTATGGCATCCGCTACGAGCACGGCCTGTTCAAGCAGAGCTTCCACGAGGGCCGCCAGATCGAAAGCCCCGAGGATTGGCTGACGCAGCCCCACGCGTGGGAGTTCGAGCGTCCCGAGGCCGCGTTCCGCATCGGCTTCGGCGGTTCGGTCGAGGAGTTGGGCGGCAAGACCGTGTGGACCCCGTCCGAGGCGGTCATCGCCGAGGCGTTCGACACGCCCATCATCGGCTGGGAGGGCCGCTGGGCCAACACGCTGCGGCTGTGGGCGGCGAAGCCCGAGCAGGTCTTCGACCTCGACCGGTTCAACGCGGGTGACTACTACGGCGCGGCCGAGCCCGAGAACCTGGCCCGTACCATCAGCCGCGTGCTCTATCCCGACGACACCACCGACGAGGGCAAGCGCCTGCGCCTGAAGCAGGAGTTCTTCTTCACCGCCGCATCGCTGCGCGACATCCTGCGCCGGTTCGAAAGCGAATACGACGACCTGGAGCTTCTGCCGCAGAAGGTCGCGATCCAGCTGAACGACACGCACCCCGCCATCGCGGGCCCGGAGCTCGTCCGCCTGCTCGCCGACGAGAAGGGCATGCCGGTCGAGAAGGCCATCGAGATCGCGCGCGGCTGCCTCAGCTACACCAACCACACCCTGCTGCCCGAGGCGCTGGAACGCTGGTCCGAAGGGCTGATGCGCGACCTGCTGCCCCGCCACATGCAGCTGATCGAGGAAATCGACGCGGCCCACGCGCGCGAGAATCCGTCGCGCGGTGTGACCATGACCGGCGACGGCGACGTGCTGATGGGGCCGCTGGCCTTCGCCATGGCGCACAAGGTCAACGGCGTCTCGGCGCTTCATACCGAGCTGATGAAGGAAACGGTGTTCGAGGAACTGCACCGCCTCCACCCCGACCGGATCGTAAACCAGACCAACGGCGTGACCCCGCGCCGCTGGGTGCTGTCGGCCAACCCGCGGCTGTCCGCGCTCATCACCGAGGCCATCGGCGACGGATGGGTCGACGACCTGGAGCGTTTGAGCAAGCTCGAGCCCATGGCCGACGACAAGACCTTCCGCGACGCTTTCGCCGCGGCCAAGCGCGCCAACAAGGCGGACCTGGCCAACTACCTGGGCGACCGGGGCACCAACGTGGACCCCGACGCCATGTTCGACGTGCAGATCAAGCGCATCCACGAATACAAGCGCCAGCACCTGAACATCATCGAGACCATCGCCCACTGGCAGGAAATCAAGGACAATCCGGGCGCCGGCTGGGTGCCGCGGGTCAAGATCTTCGGCGGCAAGGCCGCGCCCGGCTACGTGTTCGCGAAGGAGATCATCCACCTCATCAACGCGGTGGCCGAGGTCATCAACACCGATGCCGATACCGGTCACCTGCTGAAGGTCGCCTATCCCGCCAACTACAACGTCACCTTGGCCGAGCGGCTGATCCCGGCGGCCGAGCTTTCGGAACAGATCTCGACGGCGGGCAAGGAAGCGTCGGGCACCGGCAACATGAAGTTCGCCCTGAACGGCGCCTTGACGGTCGGCACGCTGGATGGCGCGAATGTCGAGATCCGCGACCTGGTGGGCGCCGAGAACTTCTTCCTGTTCGGCATGACCGCCGACGAGGTGGTGAAGCGGCGCGAGGTCGAGGGCCACGCCCAGAAGGCCATCGACGCCGATCCGCGCCTGAAACGCGCCCTGGACGCCATCCGCTCGGGCACTTTCGGGCCGGGCTTCGAAGGCATCGTCGACAACGTGTCGGGGCCCGACTACTTCCTCGTCGCCTCGGATTTCACCGATTTCTACCGCGCCCAGCGCGAGGTCGAGAAAGCCTATGCCGACCAGGATGCCTGGACGCGCATGGCCGTTCTGAACACGGCCCGGTCGGGCTGGTTCAGCTCGGACCGGACCATTCGTGGCTACATGCGCGACGTCTGGTACAGCGAGGCACTGGCCGCCGAATAAGGCCCGTGGCGGGGGATTGAGTCTGAGGGTGGATGGCCTAACCTATTGGTCATGAGCACCGCAGACACACCCCCCGCCGCCATTTCCCTTGAGGATGCCCGCAAGGTTCAGAACGGTCAGCACCGTGATCCGTTCTCGGTCCTGGGGCCGCATGTCAAAGGTGGGCAGCGCCATGTCACGGCGCTGGACCCCGGCGCCGAAGACCTGTTCGCCGTCGACCAGACCGGCGAACACAAGCTGTCCCGCGTCGACGGGACGGATGTCTTCACCGGCCCCGCGCCAGGCGATGGCCATTACTGGCTGAAGGGCAAGAAGGGCCGCAACGTCTGGGAATACGAAGACGCATATCGCTACGGCCCCGTCATGGGCGAGATGGACGAATACCTTCTGGGCGAGGGCACGCACCAGAAGATCTGGACCGTCCTGGGCGCCCACGTGATGGAGCACGAAGGCCAGCACGGCACCCATTTCGCGGTCTGGGCCCCCTCGGCGCGGCGCGTCAGCGTGGTCGGCGGCTACAACCAGTGGGACGGACGCCGCCACGCCATGCGCGCCCGCGGCGCCACCGGCATCTGGGAGATCTTCATCCCCAATATCGGCGAGGGCGAAGCTTACAAGTACGAGATCGTCGGCCCCGAGGGGCATCTTCAGCCTCTGAAGGCCGACCCGGTGGGCTTCGGCAGCCAGCATCCGCCCGAGAACGCGTCGATCGTGCGTGACCTGCGCGGCTACGGATGGAAGGATGCCGAGTACATGAAGGGCCGCGCCCAGCGAAACGACCGCGCGGCGCCGATTTCGGTCTACGAGGTGCACCTGCCGTCGTGGAAGCGGCGCATGGCCGAGGATGGCCGGTCGCTGTCCTACCAGGAGCTCGCGGTGGAGCTTGTGGATTACGCCGCCGACCTGGGCTTCACCCACCTGGAGTTCATGCCGGTCAGCGAATACCCGTTCGACGGCTCGTGGGGTTACCAGCCCGTGGGTCTCTTCGCGCCCACGATCCGCCACGGCACGCCGCACGAGTTCCGCGACCTCGTGGAAGCGGCGCATGAAAAAGGCATGGGCGTGCTGCTGGACTGGGTGCCGGGCCACTTTCCAGTCGACCCGCACGGGTTGGCAAAGTTCGACGGCACCGCGCTTTACGAACACGCCGATCCGCGCGAGGGATTCCACCCCGACTGGAACACTGCGATCTACAATTATGGCCGGATCGAGGTCGCCAACTTCCTTGTGTCGAACGCGCTTTACTGGCTGGACGAATACCACGTCGACGGCCTGCGCGTGGATGCGGTCGCCTCGATGCTGTACCGCGACTACAGCCGCAAGGCGGGCGAATGGATCCCCAACAAGGACGGCGGCAATGAGAATTACGAGGCCATCGCCGTCCTGCAAAAGACCAACATCGCTGCCTACGGCGAACACCCCGGCATCATGACGGTGGCCGAGGAATCGACCAGCTTCCCGGGCGTGTCGCGCCCCGTGGACGGCGGCGGCTTGGGCTTCGGGTTCAAGTGGAACATGGGCTGGATGAACGACACCCTGTCCTACATGCAGAAGGACCCGATCTACCGCCAGCACCACCACCACCAGATGACCTTCGGGATCCACTACGCGTTTTCCGAGAACTTCATCCTGCCGATCAGCCACGACGAGGTCGTGCACGGCAAGGGGTCGATGCTTAAGAAGATGCCGGGCAGCGAATGGGAGAAATTCGCCAACCTGCGGGCCTATTACGGCTTCATGTGGGGCCACCCCGGCAAGAAGCTGCTGTTCATGGGCAACGAGCTGGCCATGCCGACCGAATGGCAGGAAAAGGAACAATTGCCCTGGGACCTGCTGAAGGACCCCAGGCACGGCGGCGTTCAGTCGCTGATCCGCGACCTGAACAAGCTCTACCGCGAGACGCCCGCGCTTCACGTGAAGGACTGCGACCCCGAGGGGTTCCAGTGGATCGACGCCGACGATGCGGCGCGATCGACCTTCTCGTGGATCCGTCGCGGCAACGCGGGCGATGCCGAGGTCGTCGTGGTCTGCAACATGACCCCGGTCGAGCGGCCGTCGCACACGCTCGCCATGCCCAGCGCGGGCCGCTGGCGCGAGGCGCTGAACACCGATGCCGAGGTCTATGGCGGCAGCGGTCGCGGCAACATGGGCGCGATCGAGGCGAAGGACGAACCGCTGCACGGCCAACCGGCCAGCGCGAGCGTCTACCTGCCGCCGCTGAGCACCCAGATCTTCATCAAGGACAAGGGCTGACCCACGATACGAAAAAGATAATGATTTCAGGGAGGGGAAAGACATGGAGAAGCCGAACTCGAGGCTGTCGAACAGGACGCTGGCCTTCGTGCTGGCGGGTGGACGCGGCTCGCGACTGAAGGATCTGACCGAGACCCGCGCCAAGCCCGCCGTCTATTTCGGAGGAAAGACCCGGATCGTCGATTTCGCGCTGTCGAACGCGCTGAACTCGGGCATCCGCAAGATGGCCATCGCCACGCAATACAAGGCGCACAGCCTGATCCGGCACTGCCAGCGCGGCTGGTCCTTCTTCCGGGCCGAGCGGAACGAGTATCTCGATATCCTGCCCGCGTCCCAGCGCGTGGCCGAGGACAAATGGTATGTGGGCACCGCCGACGCCGTGACCCAGAATATCGACATCATCGACAGCTACGGCATCGAATACATCCTGATCCTGGCCGGCGATCACATCTACAAGATGGATTACGAGATCATGCTGCGCGAGCATGTGGACAGCGGCGCGGACGTGACCGTGGGCTGCCTGACCGTGAGTAAGGAAGAGGCCAAGGCCTTCGGCGTCATGGCCGTGGATGACAACTGGAAGATCACGTCCTTCCTGGAAAAGCCCGCCGATCCGCCCACGATGCCCGGCAGCGACACTGAAACGCTCGCCTCGATGGGGCTTTACGTCTTTAAGTGGAGCTACCTGCGCGAGCTTCTGATCCGTGACGCCGAGGCCGATCATTCCAAGCACGATTTCGGCGGCGATATCATCCCCTACATCGTCGAGAACGGCCACGCGCAGGCGCACCGCTTCACCGAAAGCTGCGTGCGCCACGCCGCGGACGCGCCCGCCTACTGGAAGGACGTGGGCACGGTCGACGCCTACTGGCAGGCCAATATCGACCTGACCAATTTCGATCCGGATCTGGACCTGTGGGACACCAACTGGCCGATCTGGACCTACTCGGAATCCATGCCGCCCGCCAAGTTCATCCACGACACCGAGGGCCGGCGCGGACACGCGTTGTCGTCGCTGGTGTCGGGCGGCTGCATCATCTCGGGCACCGAGATCCGCGAGTCGCTTTTGTTTTCCAAGGTGAAGACGAACAGCTACGCCAAGCTGAACCAGGCGGTCATCCTGCCCGACTGCAATATCGGCCGCTCGGCCGAGCTGACGAAATGCGTGGTCGATCGCGGCGTCGATATTCCCGAGGGGCTGAAAGTCGGCACCGAGGACGCGCCGGACCACCTGGATCGCGACGGCAAGCCGATCTTCCACATCTCGCCGGGCGGCGTGACGCTGATCACCAAGCCCATGGTCGACAAGTGGCACGAGGTGCATGGATGAAGGTTCTGTCGGTCGCGTCGGAATGTGCCCCCATCATCAAGACCGGTGGCCTTGCCGACGTGGTCGGCGCGCTGCCCGCCGCCCTGAAGCCGCAGGGCGTCGAGATGCGGGTTCTTCTTCCGGGGTATCCCAAGGTGATGGACCGCGTGGGCCAGGCGCCCGCGGTCGCACGGTTCGATGACCTGTTCGGCGGGCCGGCCGAGCTGCTCGAGACCGAGGCGGGCGGCGTGCCCCTACTGGTGCTGCACGCCGATCACCTGTTCGACCGCGGTCACGGGATCTACCTGGACGAAAGCGGCCAGGACTGGGCGGACAATCCCCAGCGCTTCGCCGCGCTCAGCCGCGCGGCGGCGCTGATCGCGCGGGACGGGGCAGGGGACTGGCGCCCCGATATCGTGCACGGCCACGACTGGCAGGCGGGCTTCGTGCCCTACTTCCTCCACCGGATGGAGGTCGGCGTGCCGTCGGTCATGACCATTCACAACGTCGCCTTCCCCGGTCCCGCCGCGCCCGAGATGCTGGGCGAGCTGAAGCTGGAGTTCGACGATTACCACCCGGGCGGGCTGGAATTCTGGGGTCGGATCTCGGCCCTGAAGGCGGGGCTCGTCTGGTCCGACAAGATCACCACGGTCAGCCCGACCTATGCCCGAGAATTGCAGACCGAGACCTTCGGCATGGGGTTCGACGGCCTGATCCGCGCGCGCGCCGCCGATTTGCAGGGCATTCTTAACGGGATCGATACCGATGTCTGGGATCCTGCGACGGACCCCGAGATCGCGACCTACAAGACCGCGGCCTCGAAGAAGAAAGCGACCCGTGCGTTGCGCGATGAATTCGGCCTGCCCGACAGCGATGGCCCTCTGGCCGTCGTCGTCTCGCGCCTGACCGAACAGAAGGGCCTGGACCTGGTGCTTGAGGGACTGCCCGACTTTCTCGCACGCGGCGGGCAGATGGTACTTCTGGGCTCGGGCCAGGGCGATCTGGAACCTGCGTGGGAAGTCGCGGGCGCCCGGCACGAGGGGCTGGCGGTGCGCATCGGCTACGACGAGGGGCTGAGCCACCGGATGATGGCGGGGGGGCACGCCGTGCTCGTGCCCTCGCGGTTCGAGCCCTGTGGCCTGACGCAGCTTTACGGTCTGCGCTATGGCACCATCCCGGTTGTTGCGCGCACGGGCGGTTTGGCGGATACCGTCATCGACGCCAACGACGCGGGCCTGCGCGCGGGGGTCGCCACCGGGATCGTGCATGACCCCGGCTCGGCCGAGGCGGTGGCGCAGGCGCTGTCGCGGCTGGCGGACCTTTACGCGGATCGCGACGTTTGGGCGAAGATGACCCGAAACGCGATGCGCCATCCGGTGGGATGGGACGTATCGGCGGCGGCCTATGCCGACCTCTACCGGAGCTTGATAACCGCATAATGAATAACCCGATCACGATCACCGAGGGCCGCGCGGCCCCCATCGGTGCGACCTTCGACGGCGATGGTGTGAATTTCGCCGTCTTTTCCGAAAATGCCGAACGGATGGTCCTGTGCCTGTTCGATGCCGATGGCACCGAGACGGGCCGGGTGGACCTGCCCGAACGCGACGGCGACGTGTGGCATGGCTATATCTCGGGGCTGCGGCCCGGACAGCATTACGGCTATCGCGCCCACGGCCCCTATGCCCCCGAACAGGGTCACCGGTTCAACCCGAACAAGCTGCTCATGGACCCGTATGCCAAGCGGCTGACGGGGCACCCGACGTGGCACGACACGCTGATGGGCTACAAGGTCGGGACAGCCAAGGACCCGGACCTGGTCATCGACCCGCGCGACAATGCCCGCTTCATGCCCCGATCGGTCGTCGAGGATCCCGCCTTCTCGTGGGGCGAGGACGAACATCCGCGCACGCCGATCCAGCAATCGGTGATCTACGAGGCGCATGTGAAGGGCCTGACCAAGCGCCGCGCCGACGTTCCCGACCCGGGGACGTTCCTGGCGATGTCGTCGGACCCGATGCTGGACTACCTGACCAACCTCGGGATCACGGCGATCGAGCTGCTGCCGGTCCATGCCTACCTGACCGACCATTTCCTGCACGAGAAAGGCCTGACCAACTACTGGGGCTACCAGACCATCGGTTTCTTCGCGCCCGAGCCGAAATACATGGCGCGCGGCCAGATCGACGAGTTCCAGCAGATGGTGGCGCGCTTCCATTCGGCGGGGATCGAGGTGATCCTCGACGTGGTCTACAACCACACCGGCGAGGGGAACGAGCTGGGCCCGACCCTGTCGTTCCGCGGGCTCGACAATGCCAGCTATTACCGGCTGATGCCCGACAACCCGCGCTTCTACGTCAACGACACCGGCACCGGGAACACGGTGAACGTGGATCATCCCATGGTCCTGCGCATGATCATGGATTCCCTGCGCTACTGGGTCGAGGTCATGCACGTCGACGGCTTCCGCTTCGACCTTTGCTCGACGCTGGGCCGTGTGGACGAGGGCGGCTTCGACCGCGGCGCGGCCTTCTTCGACGCGATCCGGCAGGACCCGGTGCTGGGCAACGTGAAGCTGATCGCCGAGCCCTGGGATATCGGGCCGGGCGGCTACCAGCTGGGGGCTTTTCCGCCGCCCTTCATGGAATGGAACGACAAGTACCGCGACACCGTGCGCCGCTTCTGGCGCGGCGACGCGGGCGAGGCGCCGGCGCTGGCCGACCGCCTGACCGGCAGCGCGCTGCAATTCGACCATTCCAGTCGGCCGGCGACGTCGTCGGTCAACCTGCTGACGGCCCATGACGGCTTCACGCTGATGGATACGGTCAGCTACGTGGAGAAGCACAACGAGGCCAACGGCGAGGACGGGCGCGACGGCCACGGCGAGAACTATTCCGACAACCTGGGCGTCGAAGGCCCGACCGAGAAGGAAGCGATCAATGCCGCCCGCGCCCGCCGCCGGCGCAACATGATGGCCACGCTGATGCTCAGCCAGGGCACGCCGATGATCCTGGCGGGCGACGAGATGGGCAACTCGCAATCCGGCAACAACAACGCCTATTCGCAGGATAACGAGATCAGCTGGATCGACTGGGGATCCTTCGACGCCGAGTTCCACGATTTCACGCGGTTGATGATCTCGTTCCGCAAGAACCACCCTCTGCTGCGGCAGAAGCTTTTCCTCCACGCCGAGCGGCGCGAGGATGGGCTGGACGACCTCTTCTGGTGGCGGCCAGACGGGCAACAGATGCAGGATGCCGACTGGCAGGATCCCGAGTTGTCCTGCGTCGCGATGGAGCTTCGGATGGCCTCGGGCACCCCGGATTACGCCGAGACCGAGCAGGCGATCTTCGCCGTGTTCAACGCGGGCGGCGCCGTGGACATGGTCATCCCCGACCCGCCCGAGAACACCCATTGGGTCTGGCGCGTGGATACCGCGCGCGAAGGGCGTCAGACCGATGTCGTGTCGGACCAGGTGAAGATCCCGGGACAGTCGGTGTCCGTCTTCGTCCTGGACATCCACACGTCATGAGCGACCCGCGCGACAGGCTGGCGGCGCGGCTCGGCGTGCTCGAAACCTTCCTCGACACGACCGGTCGCCGCCAGCACCTGGGCGCCGAGACACGCGACGCCATGCTGGCGGCGATGGACGCGCCCACCGATCCGCTGGCGGCCGCGCGGCATCTGGACATGCTCGATGCCGCCGACGCCGCGAGGCCGCTGCCGCGCTGGCTGGTTCTGGACGCCGACGCCGCGCATCGCCTGGAGGCGCTGGACGGGCAGGGCTGGACCCTCGCGCTCGAGGATGGCGAGACGCGCAAGGGGCAGGGGGCCGAGCTGGGCGCGCTGCCCGTGGGCATCCACGATCTGAATGGCGCCGGCTGGGTGACGACGCTGCTGGTCGCTCCGCGTCAGGTGCCGTTGCCCCCGCGCGGGTGGGGTGTGACCCTGCCGCTTTACGGGCTGGGGCAGGACGGTGCCGTCGGCAGCTATGCCGACCTTGCCGCCGCGGTGGCTGCGCTCGGGAAAGCGGGGGCCGATTTCGTGGGCATCAACCCGGTCCACGCCGGTTTCCCGGCCGACCCGCAGGCCTTCAGCCCCTACTCGCCGTCGCACCGGGGGCGGTTGTCGGTCGCCCACATCGCGCCCGAGCGGGCGATCGATGCGCTGGGCGGAGAGCTGCTGGACTGGCCCGCCGACCAGGGCGCGCGGCGCACCGCCCTGCGGGCCGAGTTCGACGCGGGCGCGCCGGGCTTTGCCGACTGGCGCGCGGCCGAGGGCGAGGCGCTGCAGCTGTTCGCCCTGCACCAGGCGCTGTCGGACACTCTGGGGCCTTACTGGACCGACTGGCCCGCGCCCTACCGCGACCCGAACAGCGCCGAGGTGGCCAGCTTCGCCGCCGAGAACACTGACACCATCGCGTTCCATGCGTGGTTGCAGTGGCGGGCCGAGCGCGACCTGACCACGGTGCACAAGGCCGCCGACGCCGCCGGAATGCGCTTCGGCCTCTACGTGGACCTGGCCGTGGGCACGCAACCCATGGGGGCCGAGACCTGGGCCGACCCGACGCTGTTCGCCTCGGGCGTGTCGCTGGGCGCGCCGCCGGATGCGTTCTCGTCCAAAGGGCAATCCTGGGGGCTGGCACCCTTGCGCCCCGACACCTTGGCCGACCGGGGCTTTCGCCCGCTGGCCACGATCCTGCGACAGCAGCTGCGCCATGCGAGGCTGATGCGGATCGACCATATCCTGGGGTTCGAGCGGGCGTTCTGGGTGCCGCAGGACCGCAGCACGCCCGGGGCCTACGTCGCCATGCCGCGCGACGCGCTGCTGGCCGTCGCCCGGATCGAGGCCGCGCGCGTGGGCGCGACCATCGTGGGCGAGGACCTGGGCAACATTCCCGATGGCCTGCAATCGGCGCTGCACGAGGCGGGGATCCTCGGCTGCCGGGTGGCGCAGTTCCAGCAGGACTGGAACGCCGACACGGCCACCTTCCTGCCCGCCGACACCTACCCCGAAAGCGCCATGACCAGCTTCGGCACCCACGATCTGCCCACGTGGGAAGGCTGGAAGCACGGCCGCGACATCGACTGGCGGCGCGACATCGGCGATATCGACGACGCGGCCCATGCCGAGGCCCACGCCAAGCGGCGCGACGAGGTCGCGGCGCTGACCGGCCTTCTGGGCGGCGACGATGCCGCCGCGCTGCACCGTTTCCTGGCCGAAACGCCCTCGCGCCTCGTCGCCGTGCAGATCGAGGACCTGCTGGGCCGGGTCGAGCAGCCGAACCTGCCGGGCACCGTACACGAACATCCCAACTGGCGCCGGCCGCTGGGCGTGGCGCCGGATGCGCTGGGTAACCTTGACGCCGTGGCTGAGACCACCAGACTTATGCTCAAAGCAAATAGACGAGGACGAGACCCATGGAGATCCTGACCATCGACACGCAACCCATCGAGGGTCAGAAGCCGGGCACCTCGGGCCTTCGCAAGAAAACCCGCACCTTCATGGAGCCGCATTACCTCGAGAATTACGTACAGTCGATTTTCGACGCCATCGGCGGGGTCGCCGGCAGGACCATGGTCCTGGGCGGTGACGGACGGTATTTCACCGGGCCCGCCGCGCAGGTGATCCTGCGCATGCTGGCGGCCGGGGGCGCGGCCCGGGTCATCGTGGGCAAGGACACCATCATGTCCACACCCGCCGCGTCGAACCTGATCCGCAGCCGCAAGACCGATGGCGGGCTCATCATGTCCGCCAGCCACAATCCCGGCGGCATCGACGAGGATTTCGGCGTCAAGTACAACCAGTCGAACGGCGGCCCGGCCAACGAAGAGATCATGCAGCGGATCTTCGAGGGCACCAAGACCATCACGCAGTACCACATTCTCGAGGCGCAGGACGTCGATCTTTCCAATCTCGGCGAACTCACCCTGGGGGATACCGTGATCGAGGTCGTCGATCCGGTTTCGGCCTATGTCGAACTGATGGAGCAACTGTTCGACATGCCCGCGATCGAGCGCATGGTGAAAGGCGGGTTCCGCATCTGCTTCGACGGTATGCACGCCGTGACCGGACCCTACGCCAAGGCACTGTTCGAGGACAGGCTGGGCGCGGCCGAAGGTTCGGTCCTCAACGCCGTGCCCAAGCCCGATTTCGGCGGCGGTCATCCCGATCCGAACCCGATCTGGGCGAGGGAGCTCATGGACATCATGCATGGCGAGGATCCGCCCGATTTCGGTGCGGCCAGCGACGGCGACGGCGACCGCAACATGATCGTCGGGCCCGGCATGTACGTGGGTCCCTCGGATTCGGTGGCCGTGCTGGCGGCGAACGCCCACCTGGCGCCCGCCTATGTCAACGGGCTTGCCGGCGTCGCCCGGTCCATGCCTACCAGCCGCGCGCTGGACGCGGTGGCCGAGAAGAAGGGCCTCGACTGCTACGAGACGCCCACGGGCTGGAAGTTCTTCGGCAACCTGCTGGACGACGGGCGCATCACCATCTGCGGCGAAGAGTCCGCGGGCACCGGCAGCGACCACGTCCGCGAGAAGGACGGGCTGTGGGCGGTCCTGCTGTGGCTGAACATCTTGGCGGCCAAGGAGACCGGCGTCCGGGAAATCGTCCACGACCACTGGGCCGGGTACGGTCGCAACTTCTACACCCGCCACGACTTCGAAGGGGTCGACGCCGACCGGGCGAACGCCATGTTCGACGACCTGCGGGGGCGGCTCGAAGGCATGGCCGGCACCACCGTCGCCGGGCGCACCGTCGCATCGGCGGACGAGTTCGCCTATACCGACCCGGTGGATGGCTCGGTTGCCGAAAGACAGGGCATCCGTGTGCATTTCGAGGGCGGGGGCCGCGTGGTCTACCGTCTTTCGGGCACCGGAACGGTGGGGGCCACCTTGCGTGTCTATCTCGAGGATGAGAGCGATGCGCCCGACGCCAAGGACCGCGACACGCAGGAGGCGCTGGCCGACATCATCGCCGCCGCCCACGAGATCGCGAAGATCGAACATTACACGGGCCGCACCGATCCGGACGTGCGCGCCTGAGAAAGGGACGATATGCCGCTCAAAGACCGTGTGACCCCCGAGACGGGTGTTGCCGAAGGCCTGGCCTACAAGTGCCGCCAACTGCTCAACCACTCGGAAACGGCCTTCGACGCCCATACCGCCATTGCCCCCATGCTGGGCGGGCAGGTGGACGGCGACGTGGCCACCTTCGGGTTCTGGACGCCCGAGCTGCAGGACCAGCGCGTGCCCGAAGGCGACGTGTTCCTGGAAGTGCTGTCGCCCAAGGGGCCGCTGGACCTGACCCGCGCCCACCAGCAGGTCACGTTCGATCGGATCTACCTGCCCGTCTCGCGCTACGAGGCACACACCTTCTGCGCCGCACGGGGCATGATGGCGGGCAACCGCGAACAGGGCGGTGATTTCTACTGCCTCGTCTGGCGCGACGCGCAGGACACCTGGCACCGGATCCTCGATCCGCTCGCCATGTCGCTGCCTTTCGGTGCCTTCGCGCCCGCCGAGCTTTATGACGTGAAGGCCATGCTGGACCGGCGCGGCGACAAGGCGTACTGGGCGCAATTCGCGGGCGACACGCCGCACAAGTTCGACCCGCCCGCCAACATCCTCCAGATCCACGTGCCCACCGCCACGGCCGGCGGCACCTTGGCCGCGCTGACCCGCCAGTTCGAACGTATGGGCGAACGGGTTGCCAACGACCTGACGCTCGATCCCCTGGACCAGATCTTCATGGGCTACGACGCCGTGCAGCTTCTGCCGGTCGAGCCGACCACGACCTACGAGACCGGTCCGGCCTTCTGGGAGGAACTGGACGGCGCCACGGACGAAGAGATCACCGTCGACCTGACGCGGCCCGACACCACGAACTGGGGCTACGATATCGTCATCTCCGGCATGGCGACCGTGAACCCGGTGCTGCTGGAATCGGGGCGCCCGGACGAGCTGGTGGATTTTGCCACCGTTCTGCACAACTTCCCGACCAGGCCCAAGAAGCTGATCTTCGACGTGGTGTTCGGCCATTCCGACAACCAGGGACTGGACGCGCTCAACCACCATTTCTTCGCCGGGCCGAACATGTACGGCCAGAACATGGACTACAAGAACCCGGCCGTGCGCGCGATCATGCTGGAGTTGCAGCGCCGCAAGGTGAATTTCGGCGCCGACGGCGTGCGCGTCGACGGCGCGCAGGACTTCAAGTGGTGGGACGCCGGCACGCAGGAGCTGCGCCACGACGACGACTATCTCGACCTGATGTCCGACATGGTGCAGGAGGTCGCGGGCACCAAGTATTACCCTTGGTTCGTGTTCGAGGACGGGCGCCCCTGGCCGCAGGAGGACTGGGAGCTGAGCTCGACCTACCGCGCCGTGATCGAGAACCAGCGCGATGACCCGGACGTGTTCCAGTGGGGGCCGCTGACCTTCGCGCACAACACGCCCTTCATCTACGGCTTCTGGCTGTCGAAGTGGTGGCGCATCAAGGAGGTCCTGTCGGTGGGGGCCAACTGGATCTCGGGCACCGCGAACCACGACACGCTGCGGCGAGGCACGCAGGTGAACCCCAAGCTCAATATCAATACGCGGCTTGGCGATACCCAGATGGAGATCCTGGAAAAGGCATACGACAACCCGGCGGTGTCCATGCTGACCTACGCCGCGCTGCCGGGCGTGCCCATGGACTTTCTCAATGCCACCGCGCGGGCGAACTGGGGCTTCATCCGCAACCAGGACGACAAGTACGGTGTGAAGGTCGTGGCCGAGGAGGCGATCAGCCTGAAATGGCAGGTGGACGAGTACCGCTACTCGGTGCCGGGCAATTTCCGCCGCCTGAAAGAGCTGGGATACGAGACGCGGGCCGACCTGGCGCGCTTCTTCGAGTTCCTGCCCGCCCTGGTCGAGGTGACCGATTACGACCTTGACCACATCGCCAAGCTGCTGAACCAGGTCGAGCCGCCGCTGGCCGGGCCCGGCACCTTCACCGTGTCAGACCTGAAGAAGATCGCGCGCGCGTGGATGGACGACATGCACGAATACTGCAACGTGTCGAACTCCATGTCAGCGCTGGACGAGCGGCAGACCCAGTTCATGCTGGATCTGCGCAATTTCCGGCGCGCCAACCGGTGGCTGCGGCAGAATCTCGGCCCCGAGGACTATTTCGACTACGTGCAGCCTGTGGACGGTCGCGTGCTGTTCACCTCGTATCGCAAGCACGAGGGGCGCGAGGTCTATACCATCACGCATATGGAGGGCGGACCGTCCGGCCAGTTTGACCCGCTGCGCCTGAAGATCCCGGGGCTGAAGGGCGCGGGCTGGACCTGCGCGCTGCGCACGCCGGGGATCGGGCCGGATTACATCTCGGGTCCGATCGTCCTGCGCGACAGCATGGGGCTGGTCTTCACCCGGGGAATGTGACCGATCACAACGGTTGCAGCGCAGGCGTGGCCCACCCATGATGCCCATATGTCGGGCAATTCGGAAAGGCGGCCGCCATGAAGATGCTGGAAAACTATAGCCGCTTCAGCGCGCTTGCCGCGGCTGCGGGGCTGACGGTGGTGTGTCTAGCCCTGGTGCCGCAGTCCGGCTGGGCCTGGCTCGGCGTTCTGGTGTTCGGCGCTCTCACGGCCGTAGGCGTGCGCGACATGCGCCAGACGCATCACGCGATCCTGCGCAACTACCCGATCCTGGGCCATATCCGGTTCTTCTTCGAGAAGATCCGCCCCGAGATCCGCCAGTATTTCATCGAATCCGACCACGACGAGGAGCCGTTCAGCCGCGAGGACCGGTCGATCGTCTACCAGCGTGCCAAGAACGAAGAGGCCGCGCGCCCCTTCGGTACCAAGCAGAAGGTCTACGAGGGCGGCTATGGGTGGATGACCCACTCCATCGTGCCCACCCACCTGGACCGGCACGATTTCCGCGTCAGCATCGGCGGCCCGGACTGCAAGAAGCCCTACGACGCGTCGCTTTACAACATTTCGGCCATGTCCTTCGGGTCGCTCTCGGCGGCGGCGATCCGGGCGTTGAACATGGGCGCGAAGGCGGGCGGTTTCGCCCATGACACGGGCGAAGGCGGCATCAGCAAGTATCACCGCGAGGGCGGTGGCGACCTGATCTGGGAAATCGGGTCGGGCTATTTCGGGTGCCGCACCCACGAAGGGCGGTTCGACCCCGACAAGTTCGCCGAGAAGGCCGCCGACGACCAGGTCAAGATGATCGAGATCAAGCTGAGCCAGGGCGCGAAGCCCGGCCATGGCGGCATGCTGCCGGCGGCCAAGATCACCGAGGAAATCGCCGAGGCACGCGACATCCCCATGGGCAAGGACTGCATCTCGCCGGCCGGTCATCCCGAGTTCTCGACCCCGCGCGAGCTGTGCGCCTTCATCGCCAGGCTGCGCGATCTGTCGGGCGGCAAGCCCGTGGGCTTCAAGCTGTGCATCGGCCACCGGCGCGAATTCATGTGCATTGTCAAGGCGATGATCGCCACCGGGATCTACCCGGATTTCATCGTCGTCGACGGCAAGGAGGGCGGCACCGGCGCCGCGCCCCTGGAATTCGCCAACCACGTGGGCATGCCCCTGACCGAAGGCCTGACCTTCGTCCACAACACCCTGCGCGGGGCCAATATCCGCGAACGCATCCGCATCGGGGCCAGTGGCAAGCTGATCCATGCCTTCGACGTCGCACAGGCCTTCGCCATGGGGGCGGACTGGTGCAATTCGGCCCGCGGCTTCATGTTCTCGGTCGGCTGCATCCAGGCGCAGGCCTGCCATACCAACCATTGCCCCACGGGCGTGACCACGACCGACCCGGTGCGCCAGCGCGCACTGGTGGTGAAGGACAAGGCGCCGCGCGTGGCGAACTTCCACCGCAACACCATGCGGGCGCTGGCCGAGATGGCGGGCGCGGCGGGCCTGGACGATCCGCGCGATTTCCTGCCCCATCACTTCATGAAGCGCGAGGCCGACGGCTCCATGGTCGAGGCCAGCGACGCCTGGCCCTACATGCAGCACAACTATCTGATCGAGAACGAGAATACCGACCGCGAGGACATGTATCTCAAGCGCTGGCGCCGGGCCAGCGCCGAGACCTTCGATCCGCCCGAGCCCTATGGCCGGGCCCTGAAGAAGCGCAAGATGGCCGCCGAATAGGGCGCGCCAAGCGGCTCAGCCGTGGGTGATGCCGGCGGCCATGAGGCCCTCGAGGTGCTGCGCGCAACCCGTGAGCGCGGCGAAATCGTCCTCCACGCCCCACACGGCGAATTGCATCATGAAGTCCGAGAACCGGCCCTTCGCGCGGAACGCCTCGTCAAAGCCGAAGCGCGCCAGGTGCGGCGTCAGGGCGCGCGCCATGCCACCGATCAGGTAGATCCCGCCGAAGGGCAGGTGAGTCAGGGCCAGGTCGCCCGTCACGCGCCCCATGGCCTGCACGAAGGCCTCGGCCGCGCGGATGGCCACCGGGTCGTCGCCCTGCTCGAGCGCCGCCATGATCTGGGACGAATCCTTGCGCGTGGTCTCGCCGCCCGCCCAGGCATAGGTCCGCTCGAGGCCCCGTCCAGACAGAACGTCCTCGACCCCGGGAAACCCGTGGGCCGTCGACACGAAGCGGGCCAGAGACATGTCGTCCTCGGATAGCACCGGGAAGGTGACGTGGCCGCTTTCGCAGGGGGGCACGTATCGCCCGGTCTCGGTGCGGAAGACGGGCACGGCGTTGAACCCGGTGCCGATGCCCACGACCAGCTTTGCGTTGTGATCGGCGCCCGTCGGCCCCGGCACCAGCTGGCGCAGGTTGTCGTCCGATATGTGATCGACCGCATGGCCCTGGGCTTGCAAATCGTTGAGGATCGCCACCGTTTCGGCGCCCGTGCACGCGGCCAGGTCGGCGCGGGTCATGGTCCAGCCGACGTTGGTCAGCCGCCCGACGCCATCCATCACCGGCCCCGCCATGGCGATGCATGCGCCCGCGCAGTCGCTGACGCCCTGCTCCGACAGGATGGCGCCCAGGATTTCGCCAAGCCCCTCGCGGCCCTGGTTGCGGAACTTGGAAATGGTCTCGGGCTGCACTACCCCGTCAAGCGCAAGCGCGGCACGGGTATTCGTACCCCCGACATCAGCGACGACCGTGCGAACGGGGGATGCGGGCATGGTTTGGCCTTCCTTGGGGCGGTTGCGCGGGCCTTCGCGTGATAGGACGGAAATGCGGGGGGCTGCAAGAAAATGCCCCCGCCGATCGCGGGGGATCGCGCTGCGTCCGCGATGCTGCGCTGCGGCGAAAATTGATGAAAATCATGTCACTAAGGAACGTCGCGAGGCCGATCGGTTGACACCCGTCATCCCTTGGGCTTGTCTTGAGCGCAGACGAAAAGGGGGGAGCAGGACCGTTGTCCGGCCCCTGCACAACGATGCGCCCCAAGGCGCACGACACAAATTTGGGAGAGATTGCATGAGACATATTCTTCTTGCCAGCGCCGCGACCATGGCCCTTGGATCCGGCATGGCCGCCGCCCAGGAGCTGGTGTTCCCGGTGGGCGAAGGCGCCTTCAGCTGGGACAGCTACGAGGAATTCGCCGCCAACAACGACTATAGCGGCGAAACCATCGACATCGCCGGTCCGTGGACCGGTGCCGATGCCGAGCTGATGAACTCGGTCGCCGCCTACTTCGCCGAGGCGACCGGCGCGACGGTGAACTATTCCGGCTCGGACAGCTTCGAGCAGGACATCGTCATCTCGACCGAGGCGAACTCGGCCCCGAACCTGGCCGCCTTCCCGCAGCCGGGTCTGGTGGCCGACCTCGCCTCGCGCGGCTCGATCACGCCGCTGGACGAGGAAACCGCGACCTTCATCGCCGAGAACTACTCGGCCGGGGAAAGCTGGGTGGACCTGGCGACCTTCGAAGGCCCCGACGGCGAAAGCGCGATGTACGCCTTCCCCTACAAGATCGACGTGAAATCGCTGGTCTGGTATTCGCCCGAGCAGTTCGAGGAAGCGGGCTACGAGATTCCCGAGACCTACGAAGAACTGAAAGAGCTGACCGCCCAGATCGCCGAAGACGGCGTGACGCCCTGGTGCATCGGCCTGGGCTCCGGCGCGGCCACCGGCTGGCCGGCCACGGACTGGGTCGAGGACATCATGCTGCGTACGGCCACGCCCGAGCAGTATGACAACTGGGTCACCAACGATATGCCCTTCGACGATCCGGTCGTCGTCGCCGCGATCGAGGAATATGGCACCTTCCTGCAGGAAGGCTACGTGAACGGGGGCCGCGAAGCCGCCGCCACGACCGATTTCCGCGACAGCCCGGGTGGCCTCTTCCAGTTCCCGCCCGAGTGCTACATGCACAAGCAGGCGACGTTCATCCCGACCTTCTTCCCCGAAGGCACCGTGGTGGGTGAAGATGTCGACTTCTTCTACTTCCCCGCGCCCGAAGGCGGCGAGACGCCCGTTCTGGGCGGCGGCACCATGTTCGCCATCACCGAGGACAGCGAAACCGCCCGCGGTTTCATCGATTTCCTGAAGACGCCGATCGCGCACGAGATCTGGGCGGCCCAGGGCGGCCTGCTGTCGCCGCTGACCTCGATCAACCCCGAGGTGTTCCCGTCCGATCCGGCGCGGGCCACGAACGACATCCTGCTGAACGCCACGACCTTCCGGTTCGACGGGTCTGACCTGATGCCGGGCGAAATCGGCGCGGGCGCCTTCTGGACCCAGATGGTCGAGTTCACCACCGGCACCCAGGACGCCGAGGCGACCGCCACGGCCATCCAGGAGCGCTGGGACAACCTGAAGAACTGATCCGCGGGATCATGTGACGACACGAAACAGGGGGCGTCCGGCATCGTGCCGGGCGCCCTTTTCCGTCCGACCGGGTGCGACGCTATCCCGCGTGATTCCGCCGAAATTCCGGCACTTGGCGGTTGCTTCATGGGCCCGCTTGCGCGCAGACTATTCCTAAGGGTGGCCGCAGATGCCGCCCACGACACAGGGGGGAGACGAGATGCCAGTCATCTTGCAAGGGATCATCACGATCCTCATCGGCGTCGGCGGATGCGTTGCCTATTTCTATTTCTCCAACCTTCTGCTGGATAAGGTGATCTTTCCGGCCAAGGGCGAGAAGGCAGGCCAGAACATCAACCGCGCGAACCAGGTGCGGCCCTGGCTGTTCCTGTTTCCGGCGGTCTTCGTGCTGGGGCTCTACCTGGTCTACCCGGTGATCGGATCGTTCTTCCGCTCGCTCTATGGGCGAAACCCGGACGAATTCGTGGGCCTTGGAAACTACGCTTCGCTGATCGCGTCCGAGGATTTCCGCATCTCGTTCTTCAACAATTTCCTCTGGGCCATCGTGGTGCCGGCTGGCGCGACCTTCTTCGGTCTGATGGTCGCGCAGCTGACCGACAAGCTGAGCTGGGGCAACCTTGCCAAGTCGCTGATCTTCATGCCAATGGCGATCAGCTTCGTGGGCGCCTCGCTGATCTGGAAATTCGTCTACGCCAACGACGCCGATATCGGATTGATCAATGCGATTCGTGCCAGCCTCGGCTTCACCGATCCGGTCGACGTGCTCCAGATTCCGTTCTGGAACAACTTCTTCCTGATGATCATCCTGATCTGGATTCAGACCGGGTTCGCCATGGTGATCCTCTCGGCCGCCCTGCGCGGCATCCCCGAAGAGACGATCGAGGCCGCGATCCTCGACGGCGCGAACCCGTGGCAGCTATTCTTCCAGATCAAGGTGCCGCAGATCATGGCGACCATCGTCGTGGTCTGGACCACCATCACCATCCTCGTGCTCAAGGTGTTCGACATCGTCTACACCATGACGGGGGGCAATTTCGGGACCGAGATCCTGCCATCCTACATGATGGATTTCATGTTCCGCGACGACGGACGCGCCACGGCCATCGCCTTCGTCATCATGCTGATCGTGCTGCCCGTGATGATCTGGAACATCGTCCAGGCGCGCAAGGAAATGCGCTGAGCCGGTCCGCGCGAGGGAGGAGCAAGTAAATGGACAATATCGCAGGACAGAAATCGTCCCTGACCTGGGCCACCCACATCTCGGTGCTGGTTCTGGTGCTGCTGTGGCTGATCCCGACGATCGGGCTGTTCGTGTCGTCGTTCCGCGACCGCGACCAGATATCGGCCAGCGGCTGGTGGAACGCGCCCTTCGCGGTGGAGCTGACGGCGCGCGGGCGCACGTCGGCCGAGGCCACGCCCGACGGCGACATGTTCGTGGTGACGGGCAACATCTACGACGACCCCGAGGCGCAGAGCTATTTCCCCGGGGGCGGCGGCGAGGTCGTGGCCTTCGGCACGCGCGGTGCCAACCCGACCGAGTTCGAGGCGGGGACCGAGGCCGACCTGGGTGATGGCGAAACGCTGACGGTGAACGCGGACGGCACCTACCGCTACGTCTCGCCCGAGGATCCGGGATCACGCGGGCAACGGGTGTATTTCGCGGCTGCGAGTCCACCGAACTTCACGCTGGACAACTACGAACAGGTGCTGACGGCCGACAACATGGACCAGGCCTTCATCAACACCTTCACGGTGACGATCCCGGCCACCATCATCCCGATTCTCATCGCGGCCTTCGCGGCCTACGCGCTGGCGTGGATGGACTTCCCCGGACGGGGCGTCCTGATCGCGGTGGTGGTGGGCCTGCTCGTCGTGCCCTTGCAGCTTGCGCTGGTGCCGATGCTGAACCTGCACAACAAGCTGGGCATCGGCCAGAGCTTCATGGGCATCTGGTTCGCGCACACGGCGTTCGGCATGCCCTTGGCGGTCTACCTGTTGCGCAACTACATGGTCGGCCTGCCGCGCGACATCATCGAGTCGGCCAAGGTCGACGGGGCCACCGATTTCGAGCTGTTCGTGCGGATCATCCTGCCGCTGTCGCTGCCCGCGCTGGCCGCGTTCAGCATCTTCCAGTTCCTGTGGACCTGGAACGACCTGCTGGTGGCCAAAGTGTTCCTGCCGTCGGATGACGCCAGCAAGGTGATGACCGTGAAGATCGCAGACGACCTTCTTGGCTCGCGCGGGGGCGACTGGGGGATCCTGGCGACCGCCGCCTTCGTGTCCATCGCCGTGCCGCTCCTGGTGTTCTTCACCATGCAGCGGTTCCTCGTGCGCGGTCTGCTGGCGGGATCGGTGAAGTAATCCATGAGCTTTCTTTCGGAAATGGCCGATACAGCGCCCCGGCCCGGCGGGCCGGTGGACAAGGACTGGTGGCGCGGCGCGGTGATCTACCAGATCTATCCGCGCAGCTACCAGGACACCGATGGCGACGGGATCGGCGACCTGCCGGGCATCATCCATCGCCTGGACCACATCGCGCGGCTGGGGGCGGACGCGATCTGGATCTCGCCCTTCTTCAAGTCGCCCATGCTGGATTTCGGCTACGACGTCAGCGATTACTGCGACGTGGACCCGATGTTCGGCTCGATCCGCGATTTCGACGCGCTGATCGACCGGGCGCACGGGCTGGGTCTGAAGGTGCTGATCGACCTCGTTCTCAGCCACACCAGCGACCAGCACCCGTGGTTCCAGGAAAGCCGCGCCAGCCGCGACAACCCACGCGCCGACTGGTACGTCTGGGCCGAGGCCAAGCCCGATGGCAGCCCGCCCAACAACTGGCTGTCGATCTTCGGGGGCTCGGCCTGGCAGTGGGACGGCGAACGGATGCAGTACTACCTGCACAACTTCCTGTCCGAGCAGCCGGACCTGAACTTCCACACGCCCGCGGTGCAGGACGCGCTGCTGGACGTGGCGCGGTTCTGGCTGGAAAAGGGCGTGGACGGCTTCCGGCTGGATACCGTGAACTTCTACGTCCACGACAAGCAACTGCGCGACAACCCGCCCCTGAACCCGGAAGAGCGGAACGAGAACACGGCGCCGGCCGTGAACCCCTACAATTTCCAGGATCACCTGTACGACAAGACCCAGCCCGAGAACCTGGACTTCCTGCGCCGCCTGCGCGCGCTGATGGAGGAATACCCGGCGATCACCTCGGTCGGCGAAGTGGGCGAATCCCAGCGGGGGATGGAGACGCAGCGCGACTACACCGCCGGCGACGACCTGCTGCACATGGCCTATGATTTCGACTTCCTGGGCACCGTCTATCCGTCGGGCAGCCGCATCCGCCAGGTGCTGGAACGGTTCGACCGGATCGTCACCGATGGCTGGGCCTGCTGGGCGTTCTCGAACCACGACGTCGTGCGCTACGCGACGCGGTTCAACCTGACTGTCCCCGCGCGCAAGCTCTATGCCGCGCTGCTCATGTGCATGAAGGGGACCGTGTGCCTCTACCAGGGTGAAGAGCTGGGCCTGACCGAGGCCTATGTCCGGTACGAGGATTTGCAGGACCCCTACGGCAAGCGGTTCTGGCCCAAGTTCAAGGGCCGCGACGGCTGCCGCACGCCGATCCCCTGGACCACCGGGCGGAATGGCGGGTTCTCGGACGCGCAGCCCTGGCTGCCCGTGGCGGTCGAGCACCTGGATCACGCCGTGAGCGTGCAGGAAGGCGACGACAGCTCGGTCCTGAACTTCTACCGGGCCATGCTGGCGTTCCGGAAGACCCATTCAAGCCTGGCCAAGGGCGACCTGAAGGTGGTGCGCGCCGACGATGACGTGCTGACGCTGATCCGCGACGACGGGTCCGAACGGTTGTTCTGCGCCTTCAACCTGACCGACACGGCCCAGACCGCCGAATTGCCGGACGGCGAATGGCACCTGGACGACGGCGCGCCCTTCGCCTCGGATCGCGCGGACAGAATACTGACATTGCCGCCCTGGAGTGCCGCGTTCGCGGTCGCGGGCCAATAAGAACGGGAGGAACTTCATGGCCGATCTCAAATTGACCGACGTCGCCAAATCCTATGGCAGCGTCCAGGTGCTGAGCGATATCAACCTCGACATCAAGCAGGGCGAGCTGATCGTCTTCGTCGGCCCCTCGGGCTGTGGCAAGTCCACGCTACTGCGGATGATCGCGGGGCTGGAACGGATCACCGGCGGCGAGCTGAAGATCGACGGGCAGGTGGTGAACAACGTGCCGCCCGCGCAGCGCGGCATCGCCATGGTGTTCCAGTCCTACGCGCTCTACCCGCACATGACGGTGCGCGACAACATGGCCTTCGCGCTGAAGATCGCCAAGAAGTCGAAGGAAGAGATCGACGCGGCCATCACCAAGGCGGCCCGCATCCTTCAGCTCGAGCCGTTCCTCGACCGCCTGCCCAAGGCCCTGTCGGGCGGCCAGCGCCAGCGCGTGGCCATCGGCCGGTCCATCGTCCGCGACCCCAAGGTGTACCTGTTCGACGAGCCGCTTTCGAACCTCGACGCAGCCCTGCGCGTGGCCACCCGGATCGAGATCGCGCAGCTGAAGGAGAACATGCCGAACTCGACCATGATCTACGTGACCCACGACCAGGTCGAGGCGATGACCCTGGCCAGCCGCATCGTTGTGCTGGCGGGCGGCGGCATCGCGCAGGTGGGCACGCCGCTGGAGCTGTACGAGAAGCCCGAGAACGAGTTCGTGGCCCAGTTCATCGGCAGCCCGGCCATGAACCTGCTGCAAGGCAAGATCACCGGCACCGGCGAAAAGACGACCATCGCGATCAACGGCGGCGGCACGGCGGTCTCGGACTACCCGTCCACCGAGGCCGACATGGGCGCCGAGGTGAAAGTCGGCGTGCGGCCCGAGGATTTCGTCGAGGCCCAGGGCGGCGAGTACATCTTCGAGGGCAAGGTCGACATTACCGAGGCGCTTGGCGAGGTGACGCTGCTCTACTTCGAAACCGGCAATGCCGACATGGAAGCGCTGGAAAAGGGCGACGCCGCCGTGATCGCCAAGCTGCAGGGCATCCACAAGGGCCTGCGCGGCAACACGGTCAAGCTGGGCGCCGACCCGTCCAAGGTCCACGTCTTCAAGGATGGCGTGTCGCTGCTCTATCGCGATGGCGGCCTGGCCCGCACGGCGACGATGACGGATTTCAGCATCTCCAAGCACTGAACCAGCCGAGAGGATCGGGAAGGGGGCGGCGCCGGGCGCCGCCCTTTCGCGTTAGGGGGTGATTAACCCTTTGCCGTCACGCTCGGTGCCATGGAGATCACGCGCGACCCTCCGCTGCGCCGCGACTGGGACGCTTTGACCGTGAACGCGGCCTTCGTCCAGGGGTGGGCCTATGGCGCGGTGGCGGAACGGTTGGGCGCCACCGTGCACCGCCTGCGGATCGGAAACGCGTCGTGTCTTGGCGTGGCGCAGGTGATCGAACGCGGGATCGGGCCGCTGTGCCTGCTTTGGCTGCCGGGCGGCATCCATTGGCTGCGGGGTGCAGACACGCCGCGCGCGCTGAAGACGATACGGTTGGCCTGGCCCGGAGCTGTCTTCGTCCTGTCGCCCGATGCGGGGCGTGTCCTGCGGCAGGCCCCCCAAAGGGCCGTGCTTGACCTGTCGGGCGACCTGCGTGCCGGCCTGCGGAAGAAATGGCGCAACCGGCTGACCTGCGCCGGACGAGCGGGCCTGTCGGTCACGCGGGAGCCGGGTTGCCCCGACTGGCTGCTCGGGCGCGATGCCGAGATGCGCCGCCGCCGCGGTTATCGCGCGTTGCCGCACCGCTGGCTGGCAACGCTCGAGCGGGTGTCACCGGGCACGGTCGAAAGCTGGATCGCCTCGGATCATGACGGCCCGGTCGCCGGGGTCTGCCTGCTGCGCCACGGACGCGAGGCGGTCTATCACCTGGGCCAGACGACGCCAGCAGGGCGCAGGGCGTCGGCCCACAACCTGCTTCTGTGGCACGCCATGTGCGCGGTGCGGGACGAAGGCTGCACGCGCATGGATCTCGGGCTGATCGATCCCGTCCGCCTTCCGGGCCTGACGCATTTCAAGCTGGGCACCGGTGCGCGTGCGATCAACGATCCGCCCACGCGCCTGCTGTGCCCGTGGGATCAGGCCAGTGACGGCAGCCAGAGCACGATGGACGGGAAGGCCACCAGCGTCGCGATGGTCACCGCGTCGGCCAGGAAGAACGGCATCACGCCGCGGAACACGTCCTGAACCGAGATGTCGGGCCGCACGCCCGCCACCACGAAGCAGTTCAACCCGATGGGGGGCGTGATCAGGCAGAACTCGGCCATCTTCACCACCAGGATCCCGAACCAGATCGCGCACATGGTCCCGTTCATGCCGAACGCGCTCTCCTCGGCCGTGACGAACGGTCCGCCGTTCAGCGCCATCACCGCCGGGAACACCACCGGAAGCGTCAGAAGCAGCATGCCGATCGCATCCATGAACATGCCGAGCACCGCATAGGCGAGCAGGATCATGATCAGCGTGAGCATCGGCGCCTGATCCAGGGACGTGATCCAGTCGGCGAAGGCGCCGGGCAGGTCGGCGAAGCCCAGGAAACGCACGTAGATCAGAACGCCCCAGATTATGGCGAAGATCATGGTCGACAGCTTGGCCGTCTCGATCAGCGCGTCCTTCAGTTCGGGCCAGCGCATGCCGTGCCAGAGCGCCATCAGGAACACGATGAAGGCGCCCACCGCGCCGCCCTCGGTCGGCGTGCCCCAGGCGTCGCCGCCGAAGGGGTTGTAGACGAAGAAGATGATGATCACGACCACGGCCAGGATCGGCAGGGCGGGCGGCAGCGACTGCATCCGCTGGCGCCAGGTGAAGCCGGTGACGGGCGGGCCGAAGCCCTTGATGGTCAGCGCGAGGACAATGATCAGTCCGGCATAGATGAAGGCCGAGACAACGCCGGGGATGAAGCCCGCGAGCAGCAGCTTGCCCACGTCCTGCTCGACGATGATCGCGTAGATAACAAGGATGGCCGAGGGCGGGATCAGAGAGGCCAGCGTACCGCCCGCCGCCACCACGCCCGCGGCGAAGCGGCGATCATAGCCCACCTTCAGCATCTCGGGGATGGCGATGCGCGCGAAGACGGCGGCGGTGGCCACCGATGCGCCGGACACCGCCGCGAAGCCCGCCGTGGCGAAGACGGTGGACACGGCCAGCCCGCCCGGCACCCAGGCGATCCAGCGCTTGGCGGCTTCGAACAGCGCCTTGGTGAGGCCCGCGTAATAGGCGAGGTAGCCGATCAGGATGAAGGTCGGGATCAGGCTGAGCGCCTGGCTTGCCACCTTGCCATGGGGCACCTGGCCCGCGGTCTTGATGGCCACCGTCATGGCCCAGCCTAGCTCGGACGCGTCGTAGCCCTTGCGCGACCAGAAGATCCAGATGAGGCCCACGACCCCCGCGAAGGCGGCGGCGAAGGCCACGCGCATGCCCAGGACGACCAGGACCAGCAGGCCGCCCGTGACCCACAGGCCGATTTCGATGCTGTCCATCAGTCGCGATCCTCGATTTGGCGGGCCTCGAGCGCCGCTTGTTCCGCCGCCGACAGGATCAGCGGCACGGCCACCGGCTCGGGGTCGCCCTTCACGAAGGCCCGGCCGAAGCCCCAGAGCTGCAGGGCGAGCCGCAGGGACAGGACGAAGAACGCGATGGGCACGATCAGCTTGGCGGGCCAGATCGGCAGGCCGATGTCGATGGTGCTGTCGCGTGACCAGAGCGGCGAGCCCAGGTCGAAGCTGCGCAGGAAATGCGACCAGCTGCCCCAGATCAGCGCTACGATGACCAGGAAGATCGCCAGCGTCGTGATGAACTCGGCGGCCCAAAGGATGCGGCCCTTCAGCTGACCGATGACGATGTCCATGCGGATATGACCGCCCAGGCGTTGCATGTACGAGATGCCCATGAACGCGATCAGCGGCATGGCCAGCTCGATCCAGTCCACGTAGCCGGGCAGGGGGCGGTTGAAGAACTGCCGGCCCGTGACCGATACGACCGCGAGCAGCATCAGGGAGAACACGCCCAGCCCCGCGATCAGCGACATGAAGCGTTCCAGCACCGACAGGCTCCGGTCGAGCCGGCTGATCGTGCTGTCATTCTCGAGAACGGAGGCGGCTCCGGCCATGGCATACCCTTTCCCGTACCGAATTCGTTCGGACGCCGCGGGTCAGGGGCCGCGGCGTCGCAAGGGTCAAAGGTCAGACATGCGCCCGGGACCTTGCCCCGGGCGCGCGCGGGTGCATCAGCTGCCCGACTTCGCCTCTTCCAGGGTCGAGTTGACCAGGTCGTAGAGCTCCTGCGCGGGCAGGCCCTGCGCGGACATGGTGTCGATCCATTCCTGGTGGATCGGCGACGCGACCTCGCGGAAGGCGGCAAGCTCGTCCTGCGAGATCATGACCTTGTTCACGCCACGCTCTTCCAGCACCTGGTCCCAACGGGCCAGAAGCTCGCCGTAGTTCTCGAGGTAGTAATCGATCGCCTCGGACACCGAGCTGTCCAGCGCCTCGCGATGCTCATCGCTCAGCGACTCGTAGGCGTCGATGTTCACCACCACGGGGCAGTTCACGGTGCCGGGGTTCAGGTTGGCGGTCCACCAGTCGGCCTCGTTGATGGTGCCGAAGGACAGGTGGGCGTGCTGGGCGAAGGCCACGGTGTCGACGACGCCCGATTCCATCGCCTGGTAGGCTTCGGAGGAGGTCACCGAGGTCGGAACGCCGCCCACGGCCGCGAAGGCTTCGCCCAGGCCGCCGGTGGCGCGAACGCGCATGCCCTCGAAATCGGCCAGCTCGTCGCGCGGCTCGCCGGTGCCGACCAGGTTGTACTGGGGCATCGGGCTGGTCATAAGCATCCTGGCGTTCCACTGCGACATTTCCTCGGCCACGGCCGGGTGCGCGTAGACGGCGTTCGACACCGCGACTTCCTGCTCGAGATTCTCGACACCCAGGAAGGGCAGTTCGAGCACGGTGATCGCGCGGTTCTTGTCACGGTGGTAGCCCGCGCAGAACTGGGCCATCTCGAACGCGCCGATCGAGATCCCGTCCAGGTTCTCGGTGTTCTTCGACAGGCCGCCATAGCTGATGTTGATGGTGAATTCGCCGTCGGTCTTCTCCTCGACCAGCTCGGCGAGTTTCTCGACATGCTCGGTGAAAGCGCGGCGCTGACCCCAAAGCGAGGCATTCCATTCCACCGCCATCGCCTCGGTGGCAAAGGCGGTCGCAAGCGCGGCAAAGGCCACGCGGCCCATCATGTTGGTCATCTCTCTCTCCCTATCAGAGGCGGCTGTCTCGCCGCGTTCAATGATGATCGTATCATGTCGCGCAAAACCACGGGTTCAAGTGGGATTCGGGATACCCGCGAAGTCCGTGCCGCAAGCTGCGGAAAAAACGGTCTTTTTATGGGTGCGGCCAATGGCGCGACCGCCCGTGTCGGCGATTGCGGCTTTACCCCGGCGGCGCAAACGGCCTAGCGTCGGGCCGTTGTCACAGTCGCAAGGATCCCGCCATGCCCGCCCCCAAGAACCCGATCAAGGCGGCGCTGGCCCGCGGCGAGGTGCAGATCGGCCTGTGGCTGGCCTCGGCCCATCCGACGGTGGCCGAGATGGCGTCGCACTCGGGCTTCGACTGGTGCCTGATCGACGGCGAGCATGCACCGAACGACATTCCCATCATCCACAGCCAGTTGCAGGCCATGGCGGGGGGCAGCGCGGCGCCCGCGATCCGGCTGCCGGTGGGCGATGTGCGCATGGTCAAGCAGGCGCTCGACATCGGCTGCCAGACCCTGCTGATCCCCATGGTCAACTCGGCCGAGCAGGCCGCCGAGATGGTCGCCGCGACCCGCTATCCGCCCCAAGGTGTGCGTGGTGTCGGTGCCGCCATGTCGCGGGCGACCCGGTTCGGCGCCAACACCGATTACCTGCCCAGTGCCGGGGACGAGATCTGCCTGCTGGTGCAGGCCGAAACCCGCGCCGCGCTGGACAACCTGGACGCCATCGCCGCGACCGAAGGCGTGGATGGGGTCTTCCTCGGACCCGCCGACCTGGCCGCGTCGCTGGGGCACCTTGGCAATCCCAAGCACCCCGAGGTGCAGGACGCGATCGAGGACGCCGCGCGCCGCATCGCCGCGGCCGGCAAGGCGGTCGGCATGATCACCTTCGATGCCTCGGAAATCGGTCGCCTGCGCGAACTTGGCGGCACGTTCATCGCCGTGGGCGGCGACATGTCCCTGCTGGCCCGGGCCATGCGCGGGCTTGCCGCGGATGCACGTCGCGCCGTGGGCGGATGAGGGCTTTCCTTTCCCCTGGGTCCGTGAAATAGGGACGCGTCAAACGAAGACTCCGATGGAAAGGATTCCCAATGGAGATTCGCGAGGCGCTGACCTTCGATGACGTCCTGCTTCTGCCCGCCGCCAGCACCGTGCTGCCGTCGATGGCGGATACCCGAACCTACGCCACCCGCGACATCCGGATGAACGTGCCGCTGCTGAGCTCGGCCATGGATACGGTGACTGAACAGCGCATGGCCATCGCCATGGCGCAGGCCGGCGGTATCGGCGTGATCCATCGAAACCTCGATGTCGACGAGCAGGCCCAGCAGGTGCGCCGGGTCAAGCGGTTCGAGTCGGGGATCGTCTACAACCCCATCACCCTGACCGCCGACCAGACGCTTGCCGACGCGAAGGCGCTGCAGGAACGCTATCGCGTCACCGGCTTCCCGGTGGTCGACGGATCGGGCCGGGTGGTCGGCATCGTCACCAACCGCGACATGCGCTTCGCCAGCGATGACCGCACCCCGGTCAGCGCCATGATGACGTCCGACAAGCTGGCCATCCTGCAGGAGCCGGTCGAGCTGGAAGAAGCCAAGAGCCTCATGAAAGCCCGCCGCATCGAGAAGCTGCTGGTCACCGACGGGCAGGGCAAGCTGACGGGCCTTCTGACCCTCAAGGATACCGAGCAGGCGGTGCTGAACCCGGCGGCCTGCAAGGACAGCCTGGGCCGCCTGCGCGTGGCCGCCGCCTCGACCGTGGGCGACGCGGGCTTCGAGCGGTCCGAGGCGCTGGTCGATGCGGGCGTCGACGTGGTGGTCATCGACACCGCCCATGGCCATTCCGCTGGCGTGGCCGAGGCGGTGAAGCGCGCCAAGACCCTGTCGAACGAGGTCCAGATCATCGCCGGCAACGTCGCCACGGCCGATGGGGCCAAGGCGCTGGTCGATGCGGGCGCAGATGCCATCAAGGTCGGGATCGGGCCGGGCTCCATCTGCACCACGCGTGTCGTCGCGGGCGTGGGCGTGCCGCAACTGACCGCGATCATGGACGCGATGCAGGGGTCGGGCGGCGTGCCCGTCATCGCCGATGGCGGCATCAAGTTCTCGGGCGATTTCGCCAAGGCCATCGCCGCCGGGGCGTCCTGCGCCATGGTGGGCTCGATGCTGGCCGGCACCGACGAAAGCCCGGGCGAGGTGATCCTCTACCAGGGCCGCAGCTTCAAGGCCTATCGCGGCATGGGCTCGCTCGCCGCCATGGCGCGCGGATCGGCCGACCGCTACTTCCAGAAGGATGCCGCGTCGGACAAGCTGGTGCCCGAAGGGGTCGAGGGACAGGTGCCCTACAAAGGGTCGGCGGGTGCGATCATTCACCAACTGGTGGGCGGTCTGCGTGCGGCCATGGGCTATACCGGCTGCGCGACTGTCGAGGAAATGCGCCAGAACTGCCAGTTCGTGCGGGTGACCGGGGCCGGGCTGAAGGAAAGCCATGTCCATGACGTGACCATCACGCGCGAAAGCCCGAACTACCGCGGCGCCTGATATTACAATGGCTTGCGGCACGAAGGTGATGCAATGACACCGGCCGCGCGCGTGCAGACCGCCATCGAATGCCTCGACCGGATCGCCGCGGGCGACCCGGCCGAACGTGTCCTGACCCGCTGGGCCCGCGGCGCGCGCCACGCGGGCTCCAAGGACCGCGCCGCCGTGCGCGACCTCGTGTTCGACGTGCTGCGCCGCTGGTGGTCCAGCGCGGCCCGGGGCGACGGCGAGACGGGGCGCGCGCGCATGATCGGCTACCTGCACGACACCGGGGCGGAGCTGGAAGCGGTCTTCACCGGCGCCGGCTACGGCCCCGCGCCGCTGGAGGCCGGGGAGCGGCCGACGGATGCCCCGATCCCCGAGCTGGCCGCACTCGACTGCCCCCCGACGCTGGCGGACAAATTGAGGTCCAGTCTCGGCCCGGACTTCGCAGCCGTGATGCAGGCCCTGCGGGATCGGGCGCCCGTATTTCTGAGGGTCAACCTGTCGCGCACATCGCGGGACTCCGCCCGTGCCGCCTTGGGTGCCGAGGACATTGAGACACAGGATGACGATCTGTCGCCAAGCGCCCTTCGTGTCATGAAAAACGCCCGCAGGGTGCATCTCTCGAAGGCGTTCCGCGAAGGCCTGATCGACCTCCAGGACGGGGCCAGCCAGGCGCTGGTCGACGCGCTTCCGCTCGACGGCACCACGCGTGTTCTCGACTACTGCGCCGGCGGCGGGGGCAAGACGCTGGCCATGGCCGACCGGCACCGGGCCCGCTACGTCGCCCATGACGGCATCCCGGGACGCATGGCGGACCTTCCCGAGCGTGCGAAGCGGGCCGGGCAATCCGTCGATGTCGTGGACGGCGGCGAACTTTTGTCGCAGCCTCCCTTCGACCTGGTTCTCGTCGATGCGCCCTGCACCGGAAGTGGCGCCTGGCGGCGAAGCCCCGAAGGCAAGATTCGCGCGGATCGTGCCATGCTCGACGACGTGCGGTCGCTCCAGGCCGGGATCCTGCGCGATGCGGCGCAACACGTCGCGGCGGGCGGTTCGCTCGCCTACGCGACGTGCTCTCTCCTGGATGATGAGAATAATCGCCAGGTAGATGAATTTCTCGCCGATGTCGAAGGTTACCGCTTGAACCTCACGCGGACATGGACGCCGATACAGGGCGGCGACGGGTTCTTCCTGGCTGTTTTCACCCGCTGCTAGGACTTGTGCCGTCGCGTTTGACCGTCAAACTGCGATTAAGGGGGCGTTAACCCTTGCCATGCGAACAAGGTGGCCCCGAGCAGAAGGTCCGAGTTGTGTCCGATTTCCGTCTCTCGTTCGATCCGCCGTCCGGCCTTCGCCGGGCTGGCTTGGGCGGTGTGGTCGTGGTCGGGGCGGTCTTGCTTGCGATCGGCCTGATCGTGCCGGGCGTTGTCACGGGTGCGGCGCTTATCTCCGCCGCTGCGGCGTTGCTGATGCTGGCCGCCGTGCTGGCCGCTTTGCTGTTCCTCGGACCGCGAACGGCGGAACATCGCGACGCAACGCTGCGCGATCTGCTGACCCATGACGACACGCCCGCTTTCGTGACCGACGGGGACGGGGTTCTTCTGTGGTCGAATGACGCCGCCCGTGATGCGGCCGGGTCGGATATGCGCGCGGCGACGGAGCTTCTGGCGCCGCTGACGGGTGCCGCGGCACATCCCGCCGAAGGCCTCGCGAGACTTCTGAGGGATGCGGGCGCGCACGGCGTGGCGCAAGAGCGGGTGGGCGCGGCCCGGCTACACGCGACAGCAATCGGCAGCGACCGGGTGGTCTGGACCGTCCGCAGCGACTCGGAAGGCACGAACGCTGAAGATCCGATCCTGCGATGCGATCCGGATGGGAGCATCCTCTGGATGTCCGGGGCCGCGCTGGACCTCTTCGCAGGGCCGCCCGTTCGGTTGAGCGATATCGGTCTCGACGGGGCGCTCGATCGAAGCCTGCCGATCCAGCTTGAAACGACCGAGGGATCCCGGACCTTCACCGTGCGATCGCGGGATATCGCGGACGGCACGGTGGAGGTAACGCTCGGACCAACGGACGACCTGCCCGAAACCGGGGACGTTGCAGCGGTGCCTGGTCGGTACACGCTGGACGATCTCCCGGTTCCCATCCTGGAACTGCATGACGACGGGACGGTGGCCAGATCGAACGCGCTCGCACAACACTTGCTGGCGCTGGGGCCCGAGGAACAGGTCGGGCTTTCGACCCTGGTCGAGGGCCTGGGCCGCCAAGTGAACGACTGGCTGGCCGACGCCCGTGCCGGCCGGGCCCTGAACCGACCCGAGGTCGTGCGCGCGTCCCGCGTGGCGGGTGACTTGTTCGTGCAGGTCACCCTGACGCTCGCCGCGCCCGAGCACGACCGGCGGATCATGGCCCTTCTGCACGACGCGACCGAGCTCAAGACGCTCGAGGCGCAGTTCGTCCAGAGCCAGAAAATGCAGGCCATCGGGCAATTGGCCGGCGGCGTGGCCCATGATTTCAACAACCTGCTGACGGCGATCAGCGGGCATTGCGATCTTCTTCTGCTCCGTCATGATCCCGGCGACCAGGATTTCGCCGACCTCGAACAGATCAACCAGAACGCCAATCGCGCGGCGTCCCTGGTCGGGCAGTTGCTGGCCTTCTCGCGCAAGCAGACCCTTCGGCCCGAGATGCTGGACATGCGTGATACCTTGTCCGACCTCAGTCACCTGTTGAACCGGCTGGTGGGAGAGAAGGTTACGCTGTCGGTGCGCAACGACTCCGACCTGAAGATGGTGCGTGCGGACAAGCGCCAGCTGGAGCAGGTCATCATGAATCTCGTGGTGAACGCCCGCGACGCCATGCCGGAAGGTGGCACCGTCGAGGTCCGTGCGAAAACGGTGCGACTGGACACGCCCGTCACGCGCGACCGGGTCGAGATGCCGGCCGGCGCCTACGTGGTCGTCGAGGTGGAGGATTCGGGCATCGGCATCCCCGAGGACCAGCTCCCGAAGATCTTCGAACCTTTCTACACGACCAAGCGCACGGGCGAGGGCACCGGGCTGGGGTTGTCCACGGCATACGGCATCGTGAAGCAGACCGGGGCCTACATCTTCGTTCAATCCGAGGTGGGCAAGGGAACCATATTCTCGCTCTACTTTCCTGCACATGACGGCCAGGCCGACCGCAGCGCCTCCGCGGGCGCTCATGTCAGGGCGCAGCCCACCGACCGCGAGGCGCGCGTCTTGCTGGTCGAGGATGAAGCCCCCGTTCGCGCCTTCGCCGCCCGGGCCCTCAGGCTGCGCGGTCACCACGTGATCGAAGCCGAGAACGCCGAACGCGCGCTGGATATCGCCGCGGACGGATCGCTGGAGATCGACATCTTCGTGACCGACATCATCATGCCGGGACGTGACGGGCCGAGCTGGGTCCGAGAGGCGTTGGAGGAGCGGCCCGATACGGGTGTCATCTTCGTGTCGGGATACGCCGAAGAGAGCTTTTCAGAGAACCAGGCCAACATTCCCAACTCGACCTTCCTGCCCAAGCCATTCTCCCTGATCGACCTCACCGCCGCCGTGGAAGCCCATCTCGAGCGCTGAGCGCGCGCTTGACCATCCCGGCATGTGCGACGCGAAGAACGATAGAAGCGGTGAGGCCCGATCCGATTTGGCCGGGCGGCGCCCCGAACGCTCTTGCCAATCCGCACCGGGCGAATCCGGGGCCGGTTCGCCGCATTGGGATCACGCGCCGTCCCGCGGGCACCAGAAGGCCGATGGCCCGGACGGTCACTCCGGAACCGCCCATTTTGGGGTTAACGAATTGTTCATCCTTAATGCCTAGCAAAGATAAGGATTGATTTGTTCCCGTTTTGGCCTCATAAGGCGAGGAACAATAACGGAACAAACCATCTCATTGCTGCCCGCGGGCGGACATGGAATAAGGACCGAAATCATGGGCAAGACCGGGCTTCTGGACATGGCTGAAAAGCGCAACACCGACAAGCAGAAGGCGCTCGACTCGGCGCTGGCGCAGATCGAACGCCAATTTGGCAAGGGCTCGATCATGAAACTCGGGGGCGAGAACCAGTTCCCCGACATCGAGGCGACCTCCACCGGTTCGCTCGGTCTGGATATCGCCCTGGGCATCGGCGGCCTTCCCAAGGGCCGCATTATCGAGATCTACGGCCCCGAAAGCTCGGGCAAGACGACACTGACGCTCCACGCCATCGCCGAGGAGCAAAAAAAGGGTGGCGTCTGTGCCTTCGTGGATGCCGAACACGCCCTCGATCCGCAATACGCCCGCAAGCTGGGCGTGAACCTGGACGAGCTGCTGATCAGCCAGCCCGATACCGGCGAACAGGCGCTCGAGATCACCGATACGCTGGTCCGCTCGGGCGCCGTGAGCATGGTGGTGGTCGATTCGGTCGCCGCCCTGACGCCCAAGTCCGAGCTGGAAGGCGACATGGGCGACAGCTCGGTCGGCGTGCATGCCCGCTTGATGAGCCAGGCCATGCGCAAGCTGACCGGATCGATCAGCCGGACAGGCTGCATGGTGGTCTTCATCAACCAGATCCGCATGAAGATCGGCGTCATGTTCGGCAGCCCCGAGACGACGACCGGCGGCAACGCGCTCAAGTTCTACAGCTCGGTCCGCCTGGACATTCGCCGTATCGGTTCGATCAAGGATCGCGACGAGGTCGTCGGCAACCAGACCAAGGTCAAGGTCGTGAAGAACAAGGTCGCACCGCCGTTCAAGGTCGTTGAGTTCGACATCATGTACGGCGAAGGCATCTCGAAGACCGGCGAGCTTCTGGACATGGGTGTGAAAGCGGGCATCGTCGACAAGTCCGGCTCCTGGTATTCCTACGGGGACGAGCGCATCGGCCAGGGTCGCGAAAACGCCAAGGCGTTCCTCCGCGAGAACCAGTCCATCGCGCTGGATATCGAGGACAAGATTCGCGGCGCCCACGGGCTGGATTTCCATACCGGCAGCAGCGATGACGAAGACGACCCGCTGATGGACGACTGAAACGTCGGCCAGCACGCGATCTCCATGCCAAGGCGCCCTGCGGGGCGCCTTTTGCGTTCCAGCCCGCTTGCCCGCGCGGGGTCACGGCGATAGACCGGCCAAATGCCGCAGCCTGAAGGATCCGCGACCAGAATGCTTAGCCTGAACGACATCCGATCGAGCTTCATCGACTATTTCGTGAAGCACGGACACGCCCATGTCCCGAGCTCTCCGCTGATCCCGCGCAACGACCCCACGCTCATGTTCACCGCGGCGGGCATGGTGCAGTTCAAGAACCTGTTCACCGGCGTCGAGACCCGCGACTACACCCGTGCCACAACCGCGCAGAAATGCGTGCGCGCGGGCGGCAAGCACAACGACCTGGACAATGTCGGCTACACCGCCCGCCACCACACGTTCTTCGAGATGCTGGGGAATTTCAGCTTCGGCGACTATTTCAAGGACGAGGCGATCGCCCTTGCCTGGGGCCTGCTGACCAAGGAATTCGGAATCGACCCCGATCGCCTGCTTGTGACCGTCTTCCACACCGACGAAGAGGCCGTCGCGATCTGGAAGAAGGTGGCGGGCCTGCCGGACGAGCGGATCATCCGCATCGCCACCGACGACAATTTCTGGTCGGCCGGACCCACCGGCCCCTGCGGCCCCTGCACCGAGATCTTCTACGACCACGGTCCCGAGGTCTGGGGTGGCCCCCCGGGCTCGCCCGAGGAGGACGGCGACCGGTTCATCGAGATCTGGAACATCGTCTTCATGCAGTACGAGCAGTTCGAGGACGGCACCCGGACCGAACTGACGTCGAAATCCATCGACACGGGCATGGGGCTGGAACGGATCGGGGCCCTGCTACAGGGCAAGCACGACAACTACGACACCGACCTGTTCCGCGCCCTGATCGAGGCCTCGGCGAGCGTGACGGGCACCGACCCCGATGGCGACGGCAACGTGCACCACCGGGTGATCGCCGACCACCTGCGCTCGACCTCGTTCCTGATCGCCGACGGCGTGCTGCCGTCGAGCGAGGGGCGGGGCTATGTCCTGCGCCGGATCATGCGCCGCGCCATGCGCCACGCGCATCTTCTGGGCGCCGCCGATCCCGTCATGCACCGCCTGGTGCCCGCGCTGGTGGGCCAGATGGGCCAGGCCTTTCCCGAACTGGGCCAGAGCCAGGCCATGATCGAGCAGACCCTGCTGGGCGAGGAGACGCGCTTCCGCCAGACGCTCGAGCGGGGCCTGAAGCTGCTGGACGACGCGGTGGTCGACCTGCCCGAGGGCGCCGCGCTGCCCGGCGAAACGGCGTTCAAGCTGTACGACACGTTCGGCTTCCCGCTGGACCTGACCCAGGACGCCCTGCGCGAGCGGGGGCGCGGCGTGGATACCGAGGGCTTCGACAGCGCCATGGCGCGCCAGAAGGCGCAGGCCCGCGCCGCCTGGGCCGGGTCGGGCGAAACGGCGGATGCCAGCGTCTGGTTCGACGTGGCCGACAAGCATGGCGTGACCGAGTTCCTGGGCTACGACAGCCTGGATGCCGAGGGCCAGGTGCTGGCGGTGGTCCGCGACGGGGACATGGTCGACAGCGCCGGGCAGGGCGACAGCGTGCAGGTCGTCACCAACCAGACGCCTTTCTACGCCGAGGCCGGGGGCCAGGTCGGCGATACAGGCACCATCACCGCACCGGGCCTGCGCCTGCGGGTGACGGACACCCGCAAGGTCGCCGGTGTCTTCATCCATTTCGCGAGCGTGGAGGAGGGTGAGCTTCGCGCCGGCGCGCCCGTGCGCCTGTCGGTCGATCCCGATCGCCGCGCGCGCATCAGGGCCAACCACTCCGCCACCCACCTGCTGCACGAAGCCCTGCGGGACCGGTTGGGCGACCACGTGGCCCAGCGGGGGTCGCTGAACGCGCCGGACCGGCTGCGCTTCGATTTCAGCCACAACGCCGCGCTCTCGGCCGAGGACATGGCCGCGGTGCAGGACAGCGTGAACGCCTTCATCCGCCAGAACAGCGCGGTCGAGACCCGGCTGATGACCCCGGACGAGGCGCGCGAGCTGGGCGCCCAGGCGCTTTTCGGCGAGAAATACGGCGACGAGGTGCGCGTCGTCTCCATGGGCCGCGCCGACACGGGCAAGGGCCTGGACGGCCAGGACTGGTCCATCGAGCTTTGCGGCGGCACCCACGTGGCGCGCACCGGCGAGATCGGGCTTTGCGTCCTGACCGCCGACAGCGCCTCCAGCGCGGGCGTGCGCCGGGTCGAGGCGGTGACGGGGCAGGCGGCGCTGGACCACTTGATCGGCCGCTCCGAGACGCTGTCGCGCATCGCCGGTGATCTGAAATCCGCGATCCCGGACGCCGAGGCCCGCGTGCGCAGCCTGATGGACGAGCGCAAGGCGCTGGCCAACGAGGTGGCGCAGCTGAAGCGGGACCTGGCCATGGGCGGCGGCGGTGGCGGCGGCATCGAGACGCGGGATGTCGGCGGCATTCCCTTCGCCGCGCAGGTGCTGCAGGGCGTGACCGGCAAGGATCTCCCCGGCCTCATCGACGCGCAAAAGGACCGCCTGAAATCGGCGGCCGTGCTGCTGATCGCGGCCGACGGCGGCAAGGCGGCGGTGGCCGCGGGCGTGACCCAGGACCTGACGGACCGCGTGTCGGCCGTGGACATGGTGCGCGCCGCGGTGGCCGAGCTGGGCGGCAAGGGCGGCGGCGGCCGGCCCGACATGGCCCAGGGCGGCGGGCGCAGCGCCGAGAACGCGGACGCCGCCATCGCCGCCGTTGAAACCGTGCTGAAGGAGGCCTGAGATGCCCGCACTCTGGATCGCCCACGTGAAGGTCAGCGACGACGCCGCCTATGGTGAGTACGCCAGGCGGGCGACGACCGCCATCGCCGAGCATGGCGGCGTCTTCATCGCCCGCGGGGGCCGCTACGTGCAGCTGGAAGGGCCTGATCGCCCGCGCAACGTTGTCGCCCGCTTCCCCTCGGTCGAGGCGGCCGAGGCGTGCTATCGCTCGGATGCCTACCAGGAGGCGATGTCCTACGCCAAGGGCGCGGCCGAGCGCGAGCTCTCCATTGTCGATATCGACGAATAGGGCGCCGCGCCCAACGCTTCCGCCAGACATGAAAAAGGGGGACGAGGTTCAAACGCCTCGTCCCCCTTTCTTGCTTCATCTTTCCCGAAATACCTCGGGGAGCGCGAGGGGCAGCGCCCCTCGCTCCAACCGGCTCAGCCCGCGGCCTTGGCCTGCCGCTTGCGCTCGTGCGGATCAAGGAAGCGCTTGCGCAGTCGGATCGCGTTGGGCGTGACCTCGACCAGTTCGTCATCGTCGATATAGGCGATGGCCTGTTCCAGCGTCAGGGTGACGGGCGTGGTCAGGCGCACCGCCTCGTCGGTGCCCGAGGCGCGGACGTTGGTCAGCTTCTTGCCCTTCAGCGGGTTGATCTCGAGATCGTTCTCGCGATTGTGCTCGCCCAGGATCATGCCCGTGTAGACGTCCTCCTGCGCGCCGATGAAGAAATGGCCGCGATCCTCGAGGTTCCACAGCGCGTAGGCCACCGACTGGCCGTTCTCCATCGAGATCAGCACGCCGGCGCGACGGCCCGGGATCGGGCCCTTGTGCGGCTCCCAGGCGTGGAACACGCGGTTCAGCACGCCGGTGCCGCGCGTGTCGGTCAGGAATTCGCCGTGGTAGCCGATCAGCCCGCGCGACGGCACGCGCGCGACGATCCGGGTCTTGCCCGCGCCGGATTGCTTCATCTCGACAAGCTCGCCCTTGCGGGCGCCCGTCAGCTTTTCGATCACGGCACCGGAATACTCGTCGTCCACGTCGACGGTCGCTTCTTCCACCGGCTCGTGGGTGACGCCGTCGATATCGCGCATGACCACGCGCGGGCGCGAGATCGACAGCTCGAAGCCCTCGCGGCGCATGTTCTCGATGAGCACGCCCATCTGCAATTCGCCCCGGCCCGAGACCTCGAACGCCTCGCCGCCGGGCGTGTCGGCGACCTTGATGGCGACGTTCTGCTCGGCCTCTTTCATCAGGCGCTCGCGGATCACGCGGCTTTGCACCTTCTTGCCGTCACGGCCTGCCAGCGGGCTGTCGTTGATGCCGAAGGTCACGGTGATGGTGGGCGGGTCGATGGGCTGCGCGTCCAGCGGCACTTCAACGGCCAGCGCGCAGAGCGTGTCGGCAACCGTGGCCTTGGCCATGCCCGAAAGGGTGACGATGTCGCCGGCCACGCCTTCGTCGATATCGGTGTAATCCAGACCCCGGAAGGCGCGGATGCGGCTGACGCGGAACTGCTCGATCTGCTGGCCCGCGCGCGACAGCGCCTTGATCGTGGCGCCCGCCTTGATGCGGCCAGTCTCGATCCGGCCCGTCAGCAGGCGGCCCAGAAACGGGTCGGCCGACAGGGTGGTGGCCAGCATGGTGAAGTCTTCATCCGCGTGCTTCTGCTGCTTGGGCGGCGGCACGTGACGCACGACGAGGTTGAACAGCGCGTCGAGGTTCTTGCGCGGCCCGTCCAGCTCGGGGTCGCACCAGCCGCTGCGGCCGGAGGCGTAGAGATGGGGGAAATCCAGCTGATCCTCGTCGGCATCCAGCGCGGCGAACAGGTCGAACACCTCGTCCAGCGCGCGGTCGGGCTCGGCGTCGGGCTTGTCGACCTTGTTCAGCACCACGATGGGACGCAGGCCCAGCGCCAGCGCCTTCGAGGTCACGAACTTGGTTTGCGGCATGGGGCCCTCGGCGGCATCCACCAGCAGGACCACGCCATCGACCATCGACAGGATCCGCTCGACCTCGCCGCCGAAATCGGCGTGGCCGGGGGTGTCGACGATGTTGATGCGCGCGCCCTTCCACTCGACCGAGGTGTTCTTGGCCAGGATGGTAATGCCGCGCTCGCGCTCCAGGTCGTTGCTGTCCATGGCGCGCTCGGCCACGGCCTGGTTTTCACGGAAGGCGCCGGATTGCTTGAGCAGCTCGTCCACCAGCGTGGTCTTGCCGTGGTCGACGTGGGCGATGATGGCGATGTTGCGCAGATCCATGGGGATTGCCTTTGCGGACAGGTAACAGGGGTTGGCCGCGCCTTACAGCCCGCGCGCGTCCTTGACCAGCACTTCCGCCGCGGCGCGGCGACGAAACGCGGAATTGCCGGCCCGATACCGCGAAAAGCTCAGCCCGGCCCGGCCCGGTCGCCGTCCTTAGTCTGCTGCAGGATCGTCAGCGGCTCCTTGAAGGTCAGCGTCTGGTAGGGGAACGGGATCTCGATGCCCGCATCGTCCAGCGCGCGCTTCACCGCGGCGACCACCTTGTCGCGGGACCGGCGGATATCCACGGGCTTGGATCCGGTCCACCACGTGATCTCGAAATTGATCGAACTGTCGGCGAATTCCTGGGCGAAGATCTGCACGTCGCGCACGTCATCGCGGACCGAGTCGACCTCGCGCACCGCCGCCGTGATGACCTCGCGGCAGTGGTCCACGTCTTCCCCGTAGGCCACGCCACAGATCACGGTCGTGCGGCGCAGGCCGGTCGAGGTGCGGATGGTGACCGGGTTCTTGAAGAACATGGCGTTGGGCGCCACGACCAACTGTCCGTCCGTCTGGCGCACATGGGTGTCGCGTATGGTGATGTTCTCCACCTGGCCGTCGATGCCTTCGCATTCGATGTAATCTTCGACCGAGAACGGCTCGCGGATCAGCAGCAGGATGCCGGCGAGGAAGTTCTCGAACACGTCCTTGAAGGCGAAACCGATGGCGACACCCCCGACGCCGAGCGCCGCCAGCGCGCGTCCGGGTGTCACCGTGGGAAAGGCGATGGTGATGGCGATCAGGGCCGTGAACAGCCACAGCCCCACCGTCAGCAGCATGATCACCACGTCGCGCAGGGCGCGGCGCATTCGCGCCTTTTTCAGCGACCGCGGCACGATCCACTGCACCAGCCGGATCACGATCCACATGACCGCCACGAAGACGAGCGCCGCCACCAGCTGCGGCAGGACGCGCCAGAACGCGGTGCCGAACCCCTCGATCTGGTTGCGCATGGGCTCGGGGAAGACCTCCCAGGCCGCGATCATCAGATCCCACATACCGTGCCGCTCTCGTTACCTCAGGTGGCGACGTAGCGGTCCCGGCGGTGATTGACAGCGATGATGAGGTTCAGAACCACGGCGCCCAGCAGCGACAGCGCGACGATGGACAGCGGGAAGAGCAAGGCGGCGACCGAGAACAGCACCGCGTCGAAGATCAGCTGGACATATCCCGCGCGAAAGCCCGTGGTGTCCTGCACGTAAAGCGCCACGACGCCGATCCCGCCCAGGCTGCCGCCGTGGCGGAACATGGCCAGCAGACCCAGACCGGTCAGCGCGCCGAACAGGACGGCGCCCAGCGCGGGCTGCACATACTCGATCCGGAAGCCCATGGGCATGAGCTCGGTCAGGATGGACAGCACCGTTACCGAGCCGAGGGATTTCAGGGTGAAGGTCCGCCCCAGCCGCTGCCATGCCAGAGCGTAGAAGGGCAGGTTCACCACGAAGAAGACGGCGCCAAAGCTCCAGCCCGTGACGTAGGACAGGATCACGGCCAGCCCGGCGGTCTGACCCGTGACGAGGCCCAGGTGCGTCAGCACGTGAATGCCGACCGAGCACAGGAAGACGCCCAGCCCGAGGCCTTGGGCGTCTTCCAGCGCTGTGTGCTTCAGGTGTTCATCCGACATGGGGGACAGTTTTCCCGGGACGCCGCGGGATCAAGGCCAATCGGCGCGGTTTCGCGGGATGCGGGCGCGATTCCTGTGCGGATGCCTTGGAAACGGGCAGACAAGGCCGTTGGTCGCGCGCGGGGGCGCGTATCGGTGAAGGGGCGCCCGTTGGCCGGGCGCCCCGTGATCGGCTCGATCTCAGCCGATGATCTCGTTCAGCGTGCTCGAGGGCCGCATCACCGCCGCGCGCTTGTCGGCGTCGGGGTGGTAGTAGCCACCGATCTCGGCCGGCTGGCCCTGGGCCGCGGCCAGTTCCGACACGATCTTGTCCTCGTTCTCGGCCAGCGCCGCGGCGATGGGCTTGAACTCGGCGGCCAGGTCGGTGTCGTCGGATTGCGACGCCAGCGCCTCGGCCCAGTACCGTGCGAACCAGTAGTGGCTGTCGCGGTTGTCGGGCTCGCCCACCTTGCGCGAAGGCGACCGGTCGTGGTCGAGGACGCCCTGCGTGGCGGTTTCGACCGCTTCGCCGAGGATACGGGCGCGGGCGTTGTCGCGGGCCTCGCCGAAGAACTTGAAGCTTTCGGCCAGCGCGCAGAATTCGCCGAGCGAGTCCCAGCGCAGGTGGTTCTGTTCGACCAGCTGCTGCACGTGCTTGGGCGCCGAGCCGCCGGCGCCCGTCTCGAACAGGCCGCCGCCCTGCATCAGCTTGACGATGGACAGCATCTTGGCGCTGGTGGCGAGCTCGAGGATCGGGAACAGGTCCGTCAGGTAGTCACGCAGCACGTTGCCGGTGATGGCGATGGTGCTGTCGCCCTTGGTGATCGTCTCGAGCGAGGCGCGCGTCGCCTCGCGCGGGGCCATGATCTCGAACTTGTCGGCCACGCCCTTGGCTTCGAGGATCGGCTTGACGTAGGCGATCAGCTCGCGGTCGTGGGCGCGGTTCTCGTCCAGCCAGAAGATGGCGCGGTAGCCGGTGGCGCGCTGGCGGTCGATGGCCAGGTTCACCCAGTCCTCGATCGGCGCCTTGCGGGCCGAGGCCGCGCGCCAGATGTCGCCCTTGCCGACGGTGTGGCTGTGCAGGACGGTGCCGTCCTCCAGCACCATCTTCACGGTGCCGGCCTCGGGGATCTCGAACGTTGTCGGGTGCGAGCCGTATTCCTCGGCCTTCTGCGCCATCAGGCCGATATTCTGCACCGTGCCGGCGGTGGCCGGGTCGAGTTTCCCGTTCTCTTTGAAGAACTTGATCGTCTCGTCGTAGACCGGCGCATAGGAGCTGTCGGGGATGACGCAGGTGGTGTCGTGCTGGCCGTTATCCGCGCCCCAGCCCTTGCCGCCATCGCGGATCAGCGCGGGCATGGACGCGTCGATGATGACGTCCGAGGGCACGTGCAGGTTGGTGATGCCCTTGTCCGAGTTGACCATGTACATGGGCGGACGTTCCGCGCGGACGGCCTCGATATCGGCCATGATCTCGTCGTGGCCCTCGACCTTGGCCAGCAGGGCGCCCAGGCCGCCGTTCGGGTCGACCCCCAGCTCGTCCAGCTTGGCACCGTGCTTGTCGAAGACCGGCTTCAGCCAGGCCTTCACCGCGTGGCCGAAGATGATCGGGTCCGAGACCTTCATCATCGTGGCCTTCATGTGCAGCGAGAACAGCGTGCCGTCGGCCTTGGTCTTCTCGATCTCGTCCATGAGGAACGCGTCGAGCTTGTCGGCGCTCATGTAGGTGGCGTCGACCACGGTTCCGGCGGGGTAGCTGACGCCGTCCTTCAGCACCGTCTCGCCATTGGCCGTCTCAAGCACGATCTTGGCGGTCGCGGCACCGTCCAGCGTGGCCGATGCCTCGTTCGAGAAGAAGTCGCCGTCCTCCATCGAGGCCACGCGCGTCTTGCTGTCGCTGGACCAGTCGCCCATGCGGTGCGGGTTGTTCTGGGCGAATTTCTTCACGGCCGGGGCCGCGCGGCGGTCGGAGTTGCCTTCGCGCAGGACGGGGTTCACGGCCGAGCCCTTGATCGTGTCGTACTTGGCGCGCGCGGCCTTCTCGGCGTCGGTCTGCGGATCGTAGGGATAGTCGGGGATATCGAACCCCTGGGCCTGCAATTCCTTGATGGCCGCGTCCAGCTGCGGCACCGAGGCCGAGATGTTGGGCAGCTTGATGACGTTCGCCTCGGGCGTCTTCACCCAGTCGCCCAGCCAGGCCAGGTCGTCGGGATGGTCGGTGAAGGCCGCCAGGATCCGCCCGGCGAGCGAGATGTCCTTGGTGTCGATGGAAATGCCCGCGGCCAGCGCGAAACGGCGGACGATGGGCAGAAGGGAGGCCGAGGCCAGTTCGGGCGCCTCGTCGACGGTGGTATAGACGATATCCGGGGTCGTAGACATGGGATCCTCGCTGAAATCTGAATTTGCGCCGGTCTTAGACCAAACGGCGGCGCGCTGAAAGAAAATAATTGTATGCGGATGTATACCGACGCGATCCGGAACGGATCGGCCCGCCACACGTCTTGGCGGGAAAGGAGAAACACATGGATATCATTCGCATCATCATCGCCATCATCCTGCCGCCCCTGGGCGTGTTCCTGCAGGAAGGGCTGGGCAAGCATTTCTGGATCAACATCCTGCTGACGATCCTGGGCTACATCCCCGGCATCGTCCACGCGCTTTGGATCATCATCAAGCGCTAGGGGCCCGTCTGCTCACTGTCGCGCCCATTCGCACAGGCGATGTTCATCGGCGAAGGATGACACCGGGCCGGCAGACCCGATCTATGTCGCATGACATCGACCGAGCAGACGGCTCGAACCAAGGAGCATTCCCATGAGCACACCGAAGATCCTGATCCTGTTCTATTCAACCTACGGCACCAACCACACCGTTGCGCAGACCGCCGCCGAGGCCGCGAAAGAGGCGGGCGCCGACGTGCGACTGCGCCGCTTCGCCGAGACGGCCCCGAAAGAGGTCGTCGAGGGGCAGGACGCCTGGAAGGCGCAGCTGGAGAAGATGCAGGACATCCCCGAGGTTTCGCCCGACGACATGGAATGGGCCGACGGCTACTTCGTTTCGGCGCCCACCCGGTTCGGCGTCGTGGCCAGCCAGGTGCGCGTGTTCTTCGACACGCTGGGCGGGCTGTGGCAGAAGGGCGCCCTGGCCAACAAGACCTTCACCGCCACGACTTCGTCCAACACGCCGAACGGCGGGCAGGAGATGACGCTCCAGTCGCTTTACACCACGGCGATGCACTGGGGCACGATCATCGTCGCGCCGGGCTATACCGACGGTGTGAAATTCGAGGACAACGGCAACCCCTACGGCTTCTCGAAGGGCGCGGGCGAGTTCGAGGACGTGCATCGCCGGTCCATCTCGTTCCAGGCCCGGCGGCTGGTCGAGATGACCGCCAAGCTGGTGGGCTGATGCCCGCACGGATCGCACGGCAGGGCGCGCGTCGATGACGCGCGCCTACCTGTTCCTGATGACGGCCATCGTGCTCGAGGTGATGGCGACCACGGCGCTCGCGCGGTCCAACAGCTTTTCGCGGCTGCTGCCCAGCATCCTGTGCGTGGTCGGCTACGTTGGGTCGTTCTACTGCCTGTCGATCCCGATCCGGGTGATGCCCACGGGGATCATCTACGCAATCTGGGCGGGCGTGGGGATCGTGCTGATCACGCTGGTCGCCTGGATCTGGCAGGGCCAGGTCCTGGACGCCCCCGCCCTGGCGGGGCTCACCCTGATCCTGGCGGGTGTCGTCGTCATCAACGTGTTTTCCGACACCCTGCACTGACCGGGCCGGGCGGCCCGCCCGTCGATCAGCGCGAGTTCTCGGTCAGCCGCCGCTTCACGTACTCCTGCACCGTGCCGATCATCGGCTCCATGTGCGGATCCTCGAAGAAGTGGCCGGCGCCCTCGACCTCCTCGTGGGTGATCGTGATGCCCTTCTGCTCGTGCAGCTTGCCGACAAGCGTGTGGGTGTCCTTCGGCGGGGCGACGCGGTCGTTCGCGCCGTTGATGATCAGGCCCGAGCTGGGGCAGGGGGCGAGGAAGCTGAAATCGTACATGTTGGCCGGCGGGCTGACGGACACGAAGCCGGTGATCTCGGGCCGCCGCATCAGCAGCTGCATGCCGATCCACGCCCCGAAGCTGAAGCCCGCGACCCAGCAATGCTTGGCGTTGCTGTTCATGCTTTGCAGGTAATCCAGCGCCGCGGCGGCATCCGACAGCTCGCCCACGCCCTGGTCGTATTCGCCCTGGCTGCGGCCCACGCCACGGAAGTTGAAGCGCAGGACCGTGAAGCCGAGGTTCAGGAACGCGTAGTGCAGGTTGTAGACCACCCGGTTGTTCATCGTTCCGCCGAATTGCGGGTGCGGGTGCAGCACGATGGCGATGGGCGCGTCGCGGACCTTCTGCGGGTGATAGCGACCTTCCAGGCGACCTTCGGGGCCGGGAAAAATAACCTCGGGCATGGGCGCACGATCTTTCTTGTCTGCGGTGGGCCGGGCTTAGTTGACGGAAAGCGTCTGCCACCTTAGAAACGTTCTAAATTGGCGCCGGGCCGGGCCTGTCGCCAAGTCTGTCAGCAGGTAGAGGGCGTTCGTCAGAACGTCAACTGTCACGGGCGTTTGAGGATCGTATGAAGCTGAGCACCAAGGGGCGTTACGCGATGGTCGCACTGAGCGACCTTGCCTTGCAGGGCGACGGGGCGCTGGTGTCGCTGGCCGAACTCAGCCGGCGGCAGAAGATCTCGCTGGCCTACATGGAGCAGCTCTTCGTCAAGCTGCGCCGCGCCAAGCTGGTGGAATCGGTGCGCGGACCCGGCGGCGGATACAAGCTGGCGCGTCCGGCCTCCGAGATCCGGGTCGCGGACGTGCTGGGCGCCGTGGACGAGACGGTCAGCGCCATGCACCTGGGCGCGGGCGTGTCGGGCGGCACCTCGGGCACCAAGGCGCAATCGCTGAACAACCGGCTGTGGGAAGGGCTGAGCGCCCATGTCTACGTCTTCCTGCACCAGACGCGCCTGTCGGACGTGGTCGACAACAGCCTTGCGCCCTGTCCGGCGGTGCCGAACCTGTTCGAGGTCGTGGATGAGACCTGATCGCGCGCCATATGGGGCGCTGCCCCGCCGCTGCGCGGCTCCCCGAGGTATTTGGGGAAAGATGAAGCGGGGACGGGCGTGAGCGACCGCAGCTATCTCGACTGGAACGCCAGCGCGCCGCTGCGCGCCGAGGCGCGGGAGGCCATGGTCGCGGCGCTGGGGCAGGCGGGCAACCCGTCGGCGATCCACGCCGAGGGTCGTGCCGCCCGTGCCATCGTAGAGCGGGCCCGCGCGCAGGTGGCCGAGGCCCTGGGCGCCATGGCGGCCGACGTTGTGTTCACCTCGGGCGCGACCGAGGCGGCGGCGCTGGCCTGCGCGGGCCGCGGCCTGGTTTGCGCGCCGGTCGAGCACGAGGCGGTGCTGGCCTGGTGCGACCCGTCCCTGGCCGTGGATGCCGAGGGCGCGGTGACGGTGACCGATCCGGGCCGCAGCGCGCTCCAGGCCGCCAATTCCGAGACCGGGATCGTGCAGGACCTGCCCGAGGAGATCGCGGTCGTCGACGCGACGCAGATCTTCGGCAAGCTACCCTTCGCCTTCGACTGGTCGGGGGCCGACATGGCCTTCGTCTCGGCCCACAAGATCGGCGGGCCCAAGGGGATCGGCGCGCTGGTGCTGCGGCGCGGGCTGGACCTGGCCGCGCAGATCCGCGGTGGCGGGCAGGAGATGGGGCGCCGGTCGGGCACCGAGAACGTGGCGGCCATCGTGGGCTTCGGCGCCGCCGCCGAGGCGGCCGCGCGCGACCTGGCCGCCGGTCTCTGGGGTGACGTGGCGCGTCGGCGTGACGCGCTGGAATCGGCCTTGGACAATGCGGCCCCGCACACCACATTCGTGGGACAAGGGGCGCGACGACTGCCCGGCACGACCTGCCTTGTCACCCCCGGCTGGAAGGGCGAGACGCAGGTCATGCAGATGGACCTGGCGGGGATCGCGGTCAGCGCGGGATCGGCCTGTTCCAGCGGCAAGCTGCGCGGCAGCGGGACGCTGGCGGCCATGGGGTTCGACGCGACGGCGGCCGGATCGGCCCTGCGCGTCTCGATCGGGCCGGACACGACAGAGGATGACATGGCGCGCTTCGTCGACGCATGGAGCGCCGCCCACCAGAAATACCGGGCGCGCGCCGCCTGAGAAGGAGAGATCACGATGACCGAGATGACCACTTTGCAGGACAAGGCCAAGGAAGGCGTCGACCAGGAGACGGTCGATGCCGTGGCCCAGCTGTCGGGCACCTACAAGCACGGCTGGAACACCGAGATCGAGATGGATTTCGCGCCCAAGGGCCTGACGGAAGACATCGTGCGCCTGATCTCGGAGCGCAACGACGAGCCACAATGGATGCTGGATTTCCGGCTGGAGGCCTTCGCGCGCTGGCAGAAGATGGAAGAGCCCGACTGGTCGATGCTGCGTTACGCGCCCGTCGACTACCAGGAGCAGTATTACTACGCCAAGCCGGCCTCGATGACGGAAAAGCCCAAGTCGCTGGATGACGTCGACCCCAAGCTGCTGGAAACCTACGAGAAGCTGGGCATCCCGCTGAAGGAGCAGATGGTCCTGGCCGGTGTCGAGGGCGCCGACGAGGCCCCGGCCGAGGCCAAGGACGGTGAGCGCAAGGTCGCCGTCGATGCGGTCTTCGACTCGGTTTCGGTGGGCACGACCTTCAAGAAGGAGCTCGAGAAGGCGGGCGTGATCTTCTGCTCGATCTCGGAGGCCATCCGCGAGCATCCCGAGCTGGTGAAGAAGTACCTGGCCAGCGTCGTGCCGACGCAGGACAACTATTTCGCGACCCTGAACTCGGCCGTCTTCAGCGACGGGTCCTTCGTCTACATCCCGCCGGGCACGCGCTGCCCGATGGAGCTGAGCACCTATTTCCGCATCAATGCCGAGAATACCGGCCAGTTCGAGCGGACGCTGATCATCGCCGACGAAGGCAGCTATGTCAGCTACCTGGAAGGCTGCACCGCCCCCATGCGCGACACCAACCAGCTGCACGCGGCCGTGGTGGAGATCGTGGCGCTGGACGATGCCGAGGTGAAGTATTCGACCGTCCAGAACTGGTATCCGGGCGACGAGAACGGCAAGGGCGGCATCTACAACTTCGTCACCAAGCGCGCCGATTGCCGCGGTGCGCGGTCGAAGGTCAGCTGGACCCAGGTTGAAACCGGCTCGGCGCTGACGTGGAAATACCCGTCCTGCATCCTGCGCGGCGACGACAGCCAGGGCGAGTTCTACTCGATCGCCATCACCAACAACTGGCAGCAGGCCGATACCGGCACCAAGATGGTGCACCTGGGCAAGAACACCCGGTCGCGGATCGTCAGCAAGGGAATCAGCGCGGGACACGCGCAGAACACCTATCGCGGCCTCGTCTCCATGCACCCGAAGGCCAAGAACAGCCGGAACTACACGCAATGCGACAGCCTGCTGATCGGCGGCGACTGCGGCGCGCATACGGTTCCCTATATCGAGGTCAAGAACAACTCGTCGCGGGTCGAGCACGAGGCCACGACCTCGAAGGTCGACGACGACCAGATGTTCTATTGCCAGAGCCGCGGACTGGACGAGGAAGAGGCCGTGGCCCTGATCGTGAACGGATTCTGCAAGGAAGTTCTGCAGGCGCTGCCCATGGAATTTGCCATGGAAGCCCAGCAGCTTGTCGCGATCAGCTTGGAGGGGTCCGTCGGATGAATTCCGCACGACCGCCATTTTTTCGCCTCACTGCGGAATCAGTGTCAATCCTGTCTGAAAGGGCAGGGTCGGCAAAAAGTGAGGGTTCACGTGGCGACGCGGAACAAGTCTTTCGAGGAACGGATCGCAGCCATTCGGTCGGGCGCCGCGGGCACCATGACTTGCCAGCTTTCGGCCTTGCCCGAGGGCGGGGCGCAGCTGCGTCTGCCGACCGTGGCGGCAGCAGTGACGCCGGTTCGCGTTCTCGTGGGCGGCATCACCGGTGGCGCCGCGCTGCTGGCGGGCAACGTCCTGTCGGCGCGGCTGGAGCCGGTCGTCTACAGCCTGGACTACCTGCTGGCCGCGACGCTTCTTCTGCTGGGCGGCGTGGGCCTGGGCGCGGTGCTGGCCGTGCTGGCCATGATCGCCCTGCGCCTCAACAAGCCCGAATTGCAGATCGCGCTGGCCGCCGGCTTCCTGGCGATGCTGGTGGGCGAGACGCATCTTGCCGAGGCAGCGCCCGAGCTGTGGGCCACGCTGTATTTCCCCGAGACGGCCACGTCCATGAAGTTCGAGCTGCCGGTCGACATGGGCAGCTACAGGCAAGCCTCTCTCTGATCCCGTCGGGGGCCGCTGCATGAGCGGCCTCGACCGGATCCGCGTCCCCGAATCGAAGCGATGGATCGCGAGCGTCATCATCGGCGTCGCCACCGTCATGGGTTTGTTCCTGTCCGCGTCGTGGTGGATGGCGGGCGGCCTGCCGCGCGTCGTCATCGCCGCCCTCGTGTCGGCGTTCGTCGGCTGGGTCGTTGCCTTCTCCTTCCTGCGCGACCGGCGCCGGCGCTGACATGGCGGGGGCTGCGCAACGGCATTTCGACGCGGACCGCGTCGGCGACCTGATCGCCGTGTTGTCGCCCGAGCGGCCGACCCGCGTGGTCGAGGTCGGCGCCAACCCGATCAACGACAACCCCTATGCCAACCTGCGCGACATGGGCGGCTGCCACGTCTGGGGGTTCGAGCCCGATCCGACGGCATTCGCCCGACTGGAAAGCCGCGAGAACGAGACCTACCTGCCGCATGCCGTGGGCGACGGCGCACGACGCACGCTGAGAGTGTGCCGGATGCCGTCGCTGACATCGCTGCTCGAGCCGGCCGCGGGCACCCACGCCTACCTGCAACGAATGTCGAAGCCGGCCACGGTCGAGCAAAGGGTGGATGTCGACACCGTGCGGCTGGACGACCTGTCCGACCCCGACGCGTTCGATCTGCTGAAGATCGACGTGCAGGGCGGCGAGTTGCTTGTGTTCGAGGGCGCGGCCGACCGGCTGCGCGAGACGTCGGTCGTGATCACCGAGGTGGGGTTCCTGCCGATCTACGAAGGCCAGCCTTTGCTGGACGCGCAAATGGCGGCCCTGCGCGCGGCGGGGCTGATGCTGCACAAGTTCCTTCACCTGAAGGCCCTGTCCCTGCGGGGCGGCATGAATACCGGCCTTCACAAGCGCCGTCACGGCAACCAGCTGATTGACGGGGACGCGGCGTTCGTCCGCGACATCATGGTGCCCGAGGCGGTGCCGGATGAACAGTTGAAGCACCTGGCGATCCTGTCGGACGCGGTGCTGGAAAGTTTCGACCTTGCCGTGCGCTGCCTCGACCTGCTGGTGGCGCGCGGATCCATCGACGGCAACGCGGCCCAGAGCTACGTGGACCGCTTGCCCGACCAGGCGGCCTGAAAGCCGGCCACGAGATTTCGCGGTGCCTTTCGGCCCGCGCGCGTCCTTGCTAGGACGCCCCCAAGACGCGGGACCCGCGCGGGCCCGCCGGAAAACACCGCGGCGTGAGCGCCGCCGCAGACGAAGGAAGATGATGACGATGCTTGAGATCAAGAACCTGCATGTTGAGCTGGAAGAGGAAAACAAGAAGATCCTCAAGGGCGTCGACCTGACCGTCGAGACGGGCAAGGTACACGCGATCATGGGGCCGAACGGGTCCGGCAAGTCGACGCTCAGCTACGTGCTGTCGGGCCGCGACGGCTACGAGGTGACGGACGGCAGCGCGACGCTGGAAGGCGAGGATATCCTGGACATGGACCCCGAGGAGCGCGCCGCCGCCGGCATGTTCCTGGCGTTCCAGTACCCGGTCGAGATCCCCGGCGTGGGCAACATGACCTTCCTGCGCACGGCGCTGAACGCCCAGCGCAAGGCGCGCGGCGAGCCCGAGGTCAGCTCGGCCGATTTCCTGAAGATGGTGCGCGCCAAGGCGAAGGACCTGCAGATCGACGCCGACATGCTGAAGCGCCCGGTCAACGTGGGCTTCTCGGGCGGCGAGAAGAAGCGCAACGAGATCCTGCAGATGGCCATGCTGGAACCCAAGATGTGCATCCTGGACGAAACCGACTCGGGTCTCGACGTGGACGCCATGAAGCTGGTGGCCCAGGGCGTGAACGCGCTGCGGGACGAAGGCCGCGCCTTCCTGGTCATCACCCACTACCAGCGGCTTCTGGACCACATCCGGCCGGACGTCGTGCACATCATGTCCGACGGTCGCATCGTGAAGACCGGCGGGCCCGAGCTTGCGCTGGAAGTCGAGAAGAACGGCTATGGCGACCTGCTGGCGGAGGGTGCGTAATGGCCCTTCCCAAGGCAAAACAGGACGCGACCGACGCAAGGCTCGCCGATCTGGAGATCCCCGTCAGCGGCGGCTGGAGCCTGGCGGCGCGCCAGGACGCGGCCGAACGGCTGGTGCAGATGGGCCTGCCGCAGCCCCGTGACGAATACTGGCGCTTCACCCGCCCGAAGGACCTGATCGCCCCCGAGGCTCCGGCGGCGGCGCCCATGGACGAAAGCGACGAAAGCCCCGTCTTCTCGGACAAGGGCGCCTGCACGCTCGTGTTCCGCGATGGCGTGTTCGACGCCGACGCCTCGGACAGCGACCTGCCCGCGGGTGTCGCGATCACGCGCCTGGCCGTTTCTCAGGACAACGACATCGACTGGGCCTCGGCGCTCTACGGCAAGCTGGAGCTCGAGGGTCAAACCCCGGTCCAGCGTCCGCTGGCCGCGCTGAATACCGCATTCGCCACCGATGGCCTGATCATCGACGTGACCGACAAGGTCGAGACGCCGATCCTGATCCGCTATGTCCACGAGCGTGCCGACAGCGACCCGGTCCTGCATCACCTGGTGCGTCTGCACGCGGACACCGAACTGACGCTGCTGGAAGTCGGCGCGCCCGGCGCCCGCTGCAACACGGTGATGGAGGTCGACGTGGCCGACGATGCCACGCTGCACCATGTCCGCGAACAGGGCCGCAACCACGACCGCCGCACCAACACCCATGCCTTCGCCAAGCTGGGCGCGCGGTCGACCTACAAGAGCTTCACCCTGTCGCTGAACGGCGCGCTCAGCCGCAACGAGCAGATCGTCAGCTTCACCGGCGACGACGCCGTGGCCCACGTGGCGGGCGCCGCGATCGGCGACGGCAAGACAGACCCGGTGCACCACGACGACACCGTCTTCGTCACCCACGACGCGCTGCGCTGCGAAAGCCGCCAGGTGTTCAAGAAGGTCCTGAAGAACGGCGCGGTGGGCGTGTTCCAGGGCAAGATCCTGGTGAAGAAGGACGCGCAGAAGACCGACGGCTACCAGATCAGCCAATCGCTGCTGCTGGACGACGACAGCCAGTTCCTGGCCAAGCCCGAGCTCGAGATCTATGCCGACGACGTGGCCTGTTCGCACGGCTCCACCACCGGGGCCATCGACGAGGATGCGCTGTTCTACCTGCGCTCGCGCGGGGTGCCGAAGCCGCGCGCCGAGGACCTGCTCGTCCTGTCCTTCCTGGCCGAGGCCTTGCAGGAGATCGAGGACGAGACGCTGGCCGACGAGCTGAACGAACGTCTCGCCGCCTGGCTGGGCCGGCACGCGGTCTGACCGGGTGGCCCTGACCGGAGACATCCTGGCCAGCTATCGCGGCCCCGGCCCGGTGCTGCGCCGCCGTCTTCACGGCAGTGGCGACGGCCGGGGCGAGGCGCGGGCGCTGGTCACGCTGATGCTGGCCTGTGCCCTGATCTTCGTGGCGCAATGGCCCCGCCTGTCGCGCGAGGCGCATCTGTCGGGGCAGGAGCTGAACATGCTTCTGGGGGGTGCGCTTCTGGGGTGGCTCTTCATCGCGCCGCTGGCGATGTACGGCCTGGCGGCGATCAGCCACCTGGTCGCGCGGGTCTTCGGTGGCCGGGCCAGCTGGCTCGAGTCGCGGATGGCCCTGTTCTGGGGGTTGCTCGCGGCCGCGCCGCTGTGGCTGCTCTGGGGTCTGGTCGCGGGCTTCATCGGGCCGGGACCTGCGCTCGACCTGACCGGCATCGTGGCGCTGGTCGCGTTCCTGGTGCTGTGGCTCGCCGGGCTCTACACGTTCGAGTTCGGGAGAACCGCATGAACCTGATGTCTCCCGCCACGCTGGGTCAGCTCGTGGTCAGCACCCTGCGCGCGCCGCGCCCGACCTTCCGCGTGTTGCTCGAGATGGGTCTGCCGCGCGAAGTGCTGTGGCAGGCTCTCACGCTGGTCGCGGTGCTGTCGCTGATCCTTTCGGTGGCCGTGAACGCCTTCTTCGTCGTCCAGGTCACGGGCAGCGAACAGGTGCCGCCCGAAGAAATCATCACCCTTTCGCCGCTGGTGGTAGGGCTGATCCAGTTCGCCGTCCTGGTGGTGTCGGTCTTCCTGATCGATTGGGTCGGCAAGAAGTTCAAGGGCACCGGCAGCTTCGAAGGCGCGATCCTGGCGGTCACATGGCTCCAGGTCATGATGGTCGGCGTGCAGCTGGTGCAGATGCTGCTTCTGCTGGCTTTGCCCGTGCTGGGATCCGCCCTGACGCTGTTGGGCATGGTCCTGTTCTTCTGGCTGCTGACGAATTTCATCGCCGAGCTTCACGGCTTTACCAGCCTCGGCCGGGTGTTCGGGATGATACTGTTCGTCATGGTGGGTGTGGCACTTGGCCTCTCTTTCTTGCTGACGCTGGTGGGCATAACTGTTCCCCGGTAGGAGGTATTCGATGTTCGATGTTGACGCGATCCGCGCCGAGTTTCCCATCATGTCGCGGCAGATCAACGGCAAGCCGCTGGTCTATCTCGACAGCGGCGCGTCGGCGCAGAAGCCGCAGGTGGTGATCGACACGATCACGCGCGCCTATGCCGAGGACTACGCGAACGTGCATCGCGGGCTGCACACGCTCAGCACGATCTCGACCGAGAATTACGAGTCCGTGCGCGGCAAGCTCGCCCGTTTCCTGAACGCGGCCTCCGAAGACAGCATCGTGATGAATACCGGCACGACCGAGGGCATCAACATGGTCGCCTATGCCTGGGCCATGCCGCGGTTCGAGCCGGGTGACGAGATCATCCTGTCGGTGATGGAGCACCACGCCAACATCGTCCCCTGGCACTTCCTTCGCGAACGGCAGGGCGCGGTCATCAAATGGATCGAGCCGGCCGCCGACGGGTCGCTGGATCCGCAGGCGGTGATCGACGCCATGGGGCCGAAGACCCGGCTGGTTGCGATGACCCACATGTCGAACGTGCTGGGCACGGTGGTGGACGTGAAAGCCATCTGTCGCGCGGCGCGCGAGCGCGGGATCGCCACCCTGATCGATGGCAGCCAGGCGGCGGTGCACATGCCGGTGGACGTGAGCGATATCGGCTGCGACTTCTACGCGGTAACGGGCCACAAGCTTTACGGGCCATCGGGGTCGGGCGGGATCTACGTGCACCCCGACCGCATGGCCGAGATGCGCCCCTTCATGGGCGGCGGCGACATGATCCGCGAGGTGCGCCGCGACGGGATCGACTACAACGATGCACCGATGAAGTTCGAGGCGGGCACGCCGGGTATCGTCCAGCAGATCGGTCTGGGTGCCGCGCTGGACTGGATGACCAATGTCGGCTTGGACGCCATCGCGGCGCACGAGGCGGACTTGCGCGACTATACCCAGTCGCGGCTCGCGGGGCTGAACTGGGTCAACGTGCAGGGCAGCGCGCCGGGCAAGGCCGCGATCTTCTCGTTCACGCTGGACGGCGCGGCGCATCCGCACGACATCTCGACCGTGCTGGACAAGCGCGGGATCGCGGTGCGCGCGGGCCAGCATTGCTGCGGCCCGCTGATGGATCACCTGGGCGTCGCCGCGACCACCCGGGCAAGCTTCGCCGTCTACAACACGCGCGCCGACGTGGACGCGCTGGTCGACGGGCTGGAGCTCTGCCACGACCTGTTCGCCTGACAGCACGGCCCGGGCGCACACCCGGGCCGCATAGGGGTCAGTGGCAGTAGAGATCCTCGCGATGGGCGACATCGTCGCGATGGGTCTCGACGAACTGCATCAGCGACGCCATCGAGAAGTGATCGCCGAAACCCGGCCACGGCGTGAAGCCCTGCAGGTTCAGCACGCTTTCGGGGTCGAGCTTCATCGCGCGGATCAGGACCGAGGCGACGATGCGCCCGCCCACGCCGGTCAGCCGCCCGTTGCCGAAGGTCGAGGCTTCCTGCAGGCAGTAGAACCACAGCGGGGTCTTGTCGATGTGATGGTCCTGCAACACCTCGGGCGCAGGGATGACGTCCAGCCCCAGCCGCGCCGCCGCGTGCTGGCCCGATATCACTTGCATGGCGGTGCGGTCGCGCAGGATGTTGCGCAGGGCGAGCTTCTTGGCCTGCGGCAGCGGGATCTCGTAGTCGGCCCACATCAGGGGCTTGGCCACGACCGAATCCGGTAGCTCGAAAAGGGTTTTTGCCATCTTGATCCCAACGGGCAGGGCCTTCTGCGCGTCGGCCCCGAAGAACCGTGCCATCTCCAGGTCGTTCTCGGCATCGCGCGGACCGAACCCTTCCATGGTGAACAGGCCGACCCCGGTCTTGTCGGCGTTCAGGTCGTATTTCGCCTGCACCGTGGCGTGGCCGAAACGGTAGGCCGCGACCGAGAACTCGGCCGGCATGATCGGACCCCGGTCGTGGAAGGGATCGTGGGCCAGCACCTCGTCGATGACGCTTTGCTCGACGAAGCTGGGCAGGAAGTCTTTCAGGACCAGCCATTGGTAGTGCAGCCGGATGAAACGGCGCACCTCTTCGAACCCCACCATGGCCTCGGGGATGACCTCGTGCCAGACATCCCGACGCACGCCCATCTGGGCGCAGGCGTGGATGTCGTGGCCCGCGGCCTCGTCGTTTTCCAGCATCGTCATCAGGATGTTGTGCAGCATCACGAAGGAGGCATGCACCTGGCTGACGATGATGTTCTCGTCGTTGCGGGGATCGCCGATCAGCGCGCGGCCATGGCAGTTGCGCGCCAGGTCATAGGGGCTGTCGGGCCGGCCCAGCAGCATGAAGCCCTCGTGATCGTGGGAATAGAGGTAGGGACTGGCCTCGGGGCCGTCGCCGTAGACGCAATCGAGATCCAGGTTCGGCGTGCGCACGTTGCGCACCGAACGCGGGTCGATCCGCTGGCCGATGGCGCTGGTCGTGTCCAGCGTGATGTCGTGGTCGATGAACTGACCGAAGAAGGTCTGCCCCGCATCCGCCGGACCATCCTGGACCTGGTCCGTCCGCATGGTTTCCACCAACGCGTCGAAGCCGTCGACGATCGTCTTACGGCTGAGGTTGCCGGTGATGGGGTTCGCCTCGAAAAGATAGCCGAAGGTCTGCGGCAGCGGGGCCGCATTGGTGCCGTGACCGCCAAGACAGTCGCGCAGGAACGTATCGATTCGGGAGAGTCCGTGAGCCATGTTCGTCATGGAAATATCCTTTGATTTGAAAAGAATGCTAAAAATGCAATCGTTAAATGACGGCGCGAAAATTGCGCACGCACAGGTTGTAGCACGGTTGCGCACCGATTTCCACTTCGCCGTGCGGCCCGGCGCGTCCTGCCGCGATTTGCAGTTGTCGAAGCAGTCCGACCCGGTTAGGGAAGGCGCCAAGGACCATTAGCTCAGCTGGATAGAGCGCTGCCCTCCGAAGGCAGAGGCCAGAGGTTCGAATCCTCTATGGTCCGCCATCATCCCACGCCCTTTCGTCGCTATTGCATCCCCGCCAGCGCTCGGGCTTAACCGGCCCATGGTGCGGTTATTCCTGATCATTTGGCTTCTGGCTCAGCCCGTCACGGCGCTGGCCGACACCGTGCGTCTGGCGGTCGCGGCCAATGCGCTTCCAGCGGCCGAGGCGCTGGCGCGCGCGTTCACGACCGAGACGGGCGATGCGGTCAGCATCGCGCATGGCGCCACGGGCAAGCTTTACGTGCAGATCACGCGCGGCGCGCCCTTCGACATCTTCCTGTCGGCCGACAGCGCGCGGCCCGAGCGGCTCATGCGCGAGGGGCTTGGCCGGGCGAGCAAGCCCTACGCGCTGGGGCGGCTGGTGCTGGTGGTGCCCGCGGGGATCGATCCGCGTAGCGCGCCCGCCGATCTTCTGCGGGGTCAACGGATCGCGCTGGCCGATCCTGCGCTGGCACCCTACGGCGCGGCGGCGGTCGAAACGCTCGCGACCTGGGGGCTGGGCCTCGACGCGGTCCAGCCGCTCCTGGCCGAAAACGTGGGACAAGTTGCGGTCTGGCTGTCCACCGGCAATGCCGACTATGGCCTGTTGGCCGCGTCGCTGCTGCCGGACCTGCGGGCCCGGCGCGACGTGTCCGTCCTGCCGGTTGCCGATGATCTGCACGCCCCCATCGCGCAGGATGCCGTGTGGCTGGCGTCCGCGGCCGAGGTTCCGGCCGCCGCGCGGTTCTGGGACTGGCTCGACTCCGAAATGGCCGATGCGATCCTATTGGATCACGGCTACGACGTGCCCGCGCGATGATCTGGGACGCGGTCTGGCTGTCGTTGCGGCTGTCGGCCGTGACTACCCTGATCCTTCTGGCGGTATCACTGCCGCTGGCGTGGTGGCTGGCCAAAACGCGCAACCGGCTGAAACCGTTGATCGAGGCCCTGACCGCGCTGCCGCTGGTGCTGCCTCCGACGGTCCTTGGCTTCTACCTTCTGCTGCTCATGAGCCCCGATGCCCCGCTTGGCGGTTTCTGGCTGCGTCTGACCGGCGACACGCTGACCTTTAATTTCGCGGGGCTTGTCGTCGCCTCGTGCCTCTATTCACTGCCCTTCGCGGTGCAGCCGTTGCAAACCGCCTTCGCCGGGCTGCCCAGCGGCATGATGCAGGCCGCGGCCACGCTGGGTGCTGCGCCCTTCGATGCGTTTCGCAGCGTGGCGCTGCCGCTGGCCCGGCGAGGCGTGCTGACGGCAGGGGTTCTGAGCTTCGCGCACACACTGGGGGAATTCGGCGTCGTATTGATGGTGGGCGGGAATATCCCCGGCAGCACGCGCGTGATCTCAGTCGAGATCTACTCGGCGGTTGAAACGCTGGACTACCGCACCGCACATATCCTGTCTGCCGGATTGCTGGTCAGCAGCTTCGCGGTGCTGGTGCTGGTCTACGGCGTGGGGCGGAGCCGCTGGCGTGTCTGACGGATTGTCCTTCGACCTGACGATCCGGCATCCCGGGCTGGATCTGCGGCTGTGGGCCGATCTGCCCGCGCGTGGTGTGACCGCGCTGGTGGGCGCGTCCGGGGCCGGCAAGACATCCCTCCTGCGGGCCTTGGCCGGCGTGCTGCCCGCCACGGGCCCCATCACCCTGAACGGAGACCGGCTGGACCCGCTTCCGGCTCACCGGCGCGGGGTCGGACTCGTCTTCCAGGGTGCGATGCTGTTTCCGCACCTGAGCGTGGCCGAGAACATCGCCTACGGCGCCCAACGTGCCGGCACGCCCGGGCCCGAGGTCGAGCGCGTGGTGCAGGCGCTGGACGTGGGCCCACTCATCTCACGGGCGCCGGACACATTGTCGGGGGGCGAGGCAAGGCGCGTGGCCCTGGCGCGCACGCTCGCGGCGCGTCCGCGGCTGTTATTGTTGGACGAACCTTTGACCGGGCTCGATCCTGCCCGGAAGCGGGACATCCTGCCATACCTGGCCCGTGCGATCCGGTCGGCGGGCTGCCCCGCGCTGTTCGTCACCCACGACACCAACGAAAGCCTTGCGCTAGCCGACCGCCAGCTGCGCATCGCGGGCGGGCGTATCAGCGACACCGCCATGGACACGGCCCTGATTCCCGGCCGGGTCGCGCGGGACGGGGCGGGCGCGACGTTGCACGTGGCGGGGCAGACCGTGCCGATGCCCTTCGCCGCGCGCGACGACGAACCTTGGGGGCTGGTGGTCGCGCCGGGACGGGCAACGTTCCTGGGGGGCGACGGCCCCCGGGTGACCGACGCGCCCGCCGTCATCCCGGCCCGCATCGTTTCCGTGGCGCCCGATTCCGTCACGGTGGAGATCGAAGGGGCGCGGATCGATTGGCCCCTGCCGGACGCTGCGACAAAAGGCCTCCAAACCGGCGATTCATGCGCTATCGCCTTGCAGACTCCGATCTTCAGGTTGGTCTCCGAGACTTAACGATTCGTGAATCTCTTCACGCTCCTCGAACAATCGGGGGCCGGGGGGTGAATCGTCCGCGCCAACAGGACAATCCGCGTGGCGGCCGCTTGCCATGTTTACGCCATAGTGCTGACCCGATTGCGCATCCGGGGGTGAAATTTTCCGGAAACAATGGGTCTTGCTCGCGCGGTGATTGTCTGGCCGATTTCTCCAATCCCGCGGAAAACCGGACATTTTTTCTATAAATCGCGAAAAATGCCCCGAAACTGCGTTCATCTGCCGAACAATCCCACCCAGGGCCTGCATCGTCCCGGACGCCGAAATTCCGTACGGACTTTCGAGGCGGCGACAGGATTTCGCCTCTTTTCGCTAGGAGGTGGGGGGCAATCTGGTAGAACAAATGCATCGGGAAACCGATCGGGCGTTGGGGGACGTCCGGCATCGAGGTGGGGCTGAGCCAGACCAAAGTGCGAAACGTGTCTGCTCTGGGGGAAGTTTTTCGCCCACGACAACACAAGACATTTTAGCCGGCCGCATCGCGGTCAGGATCAGTCGTCCAGCAGTACGCAGGACGTCTGGCAGTACGCCCGGGCGTGTCGCTTTGCGACGGCGTCCCAGATGGAGATGATTGAGATGACCTATGGATCCGGCAAAGACGGTATCGTCGAAGGCACTGAAAACGATGACGTGATCGACACCGGTTACACCGGTGATCCCGATGGTGATCGTATCGACGCGAATGACGCGATCCTGGGCAACGTGGGCAGCAATGACGACATCGTGCGGGCAGGGGCCGGCAACGACAGCGTTCTGGCCGGCGCGGGGGCCGATACCGTCGACGGCGAGGCGGGCAACGACACGCTGGACGGTGGCGAAGGCGACGACAGCCTGTCGGGCGGCGAAGGCCTGGATCTTCTGCGTGGCGCGGAAGGCAGCGACACGCTGGTCGGTGGCACCGGCAATGACACCCTGCTGGGCGACGAAGGCGTCACGACCACGGCCGTGACCGGCGATCGCGCGCTGTTCGACTGGTCGAAGGCGCCCAATTTCGGCAACGGCAACCACGCCTCGGGGTTCACGCAGGACACCGGCGACGTGAACGTCACCTTCTCGATCGACAAGCTCGACGGCAGCTACCACGACATCGAAAACACCTACGAGACCAGCACGCAGAACACCTCGGACCTGGACGCCGACGTGTCCGAGACCTCGTCCTTCTCGTCGGTCTTCGACGATGACCACACCAAGGTCGCCTATGGCTTCGATTTCGACGCGGCGGTGACCGACGTTGAATTCCGCGTCAACGACATCGACGGCAGCGGGCGGGTCACCATCCTGGCCGAAGGGCCCGACGGCCCCGTCGAGGTGACGCTGACCGCGGGCGACAAGCTGTACCAGTCGGGTCAGACCGTGACCTCCAAGGGCGGTTACCTGCCCGATGACAGCTCGGAATACTCGGTCCTGGTGAACATCCCGGGCCCCGTGACCAAGGTCACCGTGATCCACGAGCAGCTGGACGACCACCAGGACAGCGGCATCAACATCACCGACATCGCCTTCAACGGGGTCGAGTTCGTCGAAACCCCTGTCGAAGGGGCCGGCGACGACCTTCTGATTGGCGGTGAGGGCGACGACCTGATCGAGGGCGGTGCCGGCAACGACAGCGCACTGGGCGGCGCGGGCGACGATACCCTTCTGGGCGGCAGCGGCGACGACACCCTTCTGGGCGATGCCGACATCGACAACGGCACGGCCCTGGGCGACCGCGCCCTGTTCGACTGGGAAAAGGGTCCGAACTTCGGCGACAACAACCACGTCCAGAACTTCACCCAGGATACCGGCGACGTCGACGTGACCTTCACCAAGACGAAGCTGAAGGACTGGGACCACGACGTTCGCAACACCTACGAGACGAGCCACCAGAACACCGACGATCTGGATGCGGCGGTCAGCGAGAACAGCTCGTTCGAATCCGATCTCCAGGACCACGGCGACAAGTACAAGTACGACTTCACCTTCGACTCCGAAGTGGCGAACGTCGAATTCCGGATCAACGATATCGACGGTGGCGGTCGTGTGACCGTCCTGGCCGAGGGCCCCGACGGCCCCGTGGCCGTGACGCTGGACGCGGGCGACCGCCTGATCCAGGACGGCAACACCGTGACGTCCAAGGGCAACTACCTGAACGACGACAGCGACGAGTATTCGACGCTGGTCAGCATCGCGGGCCCGGTCACCAAGATCACCGTGATCCACGAGCAGATCAACGATCACGACAGCGGCGTGAACATCACCGATATCGCGTTCAACCCGGTCGTCGCGGCCCCGACGCCCACCGAGGGCATGGGCAACGACCTGCTGGAGGGCGGCGAAGGCGCCGATCTGATCGAGGGCGGCAAGGGCAACGACACCGCCCTGGGCGGCGAGGGATCCGACACGATCCTCGGTGGCGACGGCGCGGACCTGCTGGAAGGGGGCGAGGATGCCGACCAGATCGATGGCGGCGCGGATCAGGACACGATCACCGGCGGGACCGATGCCGACAGCGTCGACGGCGGTGCGGGGGGCTTCTCGGCCGATCCGCTGGTCAACACCGACAGCGACACGCTGGATCTGAGCGGGATCGGCAACTACAAGATCATCGACGAACGTCCCGACAGCAACGGCAACGGCTTCGATGGCACCGTCGTCCTTCTGGACGGGTCGGACAACGAGACCGGGCGCTTCGACTTCTTCGAGATCGAAACCTTCATCGGTCGCGACGCAGCGCCCGAGGCCAACGACGATACGGCATCCACGCTGGAAGACACGCCGGTCAACAACATCAATGTCCTGGCGAACGACACCGATCCCGACGGGCTCGACTCCCAACTGACCGTCATCAGCGCCTCGGCCGACAATGGCAGCGTCACCATCAACGGCGACGGCACGCTGAACTATACGCCGGACCCGGATTTCTTCGGCGAGGACACGATCACCTACACGATCGAGGACGCGGACGGCCTGACCGATAGCGCCACCGTAACGGTGACCGTGGACCCGGTGAACGACGGCCCCGACGCGGTGGACGACGTGGCCTCGACGGACGAGGACGAGGCGACCGACATCAACGTCCTGGCGAACGACACCGATCCGGACCTGCCCGATGACACCCTGACCGTCACGTCCGCCTCGGCGGCCAACGGATCGGTCACCATCAACGGCGACGGCACGCTGAACTACACGCCGAACCCGGATTTCTTCGGCGAGGACACGATCACCTACACGATCGAGGACGAGGCCGGCGAAACCGATACCGCCACCGTCACCGTCACGGTGAACCCGGTGAACGACGGCCCCGTGGCCGTGGACGATTTCGCCGAGACCGACGAGAACCAGGCGGTCGTCATCGACCTGGTCGGCAACGACACGGACGTGGACAACGACACATCCGAACTGACGCTGGTCAGCTTCGATCAGCCCGCGAACGGCACCGTGGTCGACAACGGCGACGGCACCGTGACCTACACGCCCAATACGGGCTTCGACGGCACCGAGACATTCGACTACGTGGTCGCGGATCCCGCCGGGAAAACCGACACGGGCACGGCGACCGTCAAGGTCAATAACACGATCCTGCCCGACGGGATCGTCGAAGGCTCGGATGGCGATGACCTGATCGATTTCGACTACACGGGCGACCCCGAGGGCGACCTCATCGACCGGCCCGACCAGGTGATCATCGGCGGCAACCCGATCGGCACCGACGGCGACGTCGTCGAGGCCGGCGCGGGCAACGACACCGTGCGCAGCCTCGAGGGTGACGACACCGTGTCCGCCGGCACCGGCGACGACCTGGTCGAAGCCGGCAACGGCAACGACATCGTCAACGGCGAAGACGGTAACGACACGCTGCGCGGGCAGGCCGGCGACGACACCCTGTCCGGTGGCGAGGGCAATGACGAGCTCGACGGCGGCCCCGGCGACGACTCGCTGTCGGGCGGCGCGGGGGACGACACCCTGCGCGGCGCGGCCGGCGAAGACACGCTGGACGGCGGCGACGGCAACGACAGCATCAACGGTGGCACCGAGAACGACCTGATCACCGGCGGCACCGGCAACGACACCATCAATGCCAACCAGGGCAACGATACGATCGATGCCGGCGCGGGCGACGACTCGGTCACCGGTGGCCAGGGCGATGACGAGATCGCCGGCGGCACCGGCAACGATGCGATCCACGCCAACGAGGGCAACGATACCGTCGCCGGTGGCGCGGGCGACGACACGATCTCGGGCAATGACGGGGATGACGTGCTGGCCGGCGGTGCCGACAACGACAGCATCACCGGCGGCGCCGGAAGCGACGGGATCGACGGCGGGCAGGGCAACGACTACATCGACGCCTCGGGCCCCAACGGTGCCATCGACGCGGATGTGCCCCTGGTGCCTTTCCCGCTCGACCAGGATCCCAACCCGAACGACGACCGGGACACGGTCTTCGGCGGCGCCGGCAACGACACCATCCTGACCGGTGACGACGCCGACAGCATCGAAGGCGGCTTCGGCGACGACTCGATCGAATCGGGCATCGACGACGACACCGTCATCGGCGGTGCGGGCAACGACACGATCACCGACGTGCAGGGCTCGGACAGCATCTTCGGCAATGATGGCGACGACCTGATCGACGCGGGCACCGACACGCTGTCGGACTACCCGAACGACCAGCCGACGCTGGCCGATGGCTCGCCCAACCCGTTCTTCGGGTCTGGCGATCCCAATCCCGATGACGGCCGCGACTTCGTCGATGGCGGCGACGGTGCGGATACGATCACCACGGGCGACGATGCCGATACCATCATCGGCGGCGGTGGCGACGATGTCATCGACGCGGGGATCGACGACGACGAGGTCACCGGCGGTGCCGGCAACGACAGCATCATCGGCGGTCATGGTGCCGATACGCTGGACGGCAACGACGGCAACGACACCATCTACGGTGGCTACGGCCCGACGCCGGTTCCGCCCGGCGTGGTCGGCAACGAGCCCGACGCGACCGATCCGCAGCCCGACAACGGCACGGACCTGATCCGCGGTGGCGATGGCGACGACGTTCTCTACGGCGAGGATGACAACGACACCATCTTCGGCGGCGCCGACAACGACTTCATCGACGGCGGCATCGACGACGACTCGCTCGATGGCGGCACCGGTGACGACACGATCCTGGGCGGTGACGGCAACGACACCATCAATGCCGGGTTCGGCAAGGACCTGGTCGAGGGTGGCGACGGCGATGACAGCATCATCGGCGGCGGCAACGAGGACACGCTTCTGGGCGGCGCCGGGAACGACACCATCGAGGGCGACGGCGAGAACGACTCGATCGAGGGCGGCGATGGCGATGACAGCCTGATCGGCAATGCCGGCAACGACACGATCATCGGCGGCGGCGGCAACGACTTCATGACCGGCGGGCAGGGCGACGACCTGCTGACCGGGCGCGATGGCGATGACACGCTGGTGGGCGGTGACGGCAACGACACCCTCGCGGGTCGCGGTGGCAACGACAACCTGTCGGGCGGCAAGGGGAACGACGTCCTCTACGGCGGTCAGGATGACGACTACATCGAGGGCGGCGACGGCAACGACCTTCTGTCGGGTCGTCAGGGCGACGATACGCTGATCGCGGGCAGCGGCGATGACACCATCGACGCGGGCGGCGGCAACGATCTCGTGGATGCCGGGGCCGGGAACGACAGTGTCCAGGGTGGCACGGGCGCCGACACCATCGAAGGCGGCGAGGGCGACGATACGATCGACGGCTTCGGCGGCGGCGATGTGATCACCGGCGGCACGGGCAACGACCAGATCTCGGGCGGGGACGGCCCGGACACGATGGATGGTGGCGACGACCGCGATACCTTCTCCAACGTGACCGTGGGCGACAGCATCCTCGGCGGTTCGGGCGGCGACGACTTCGACGTGCTCGACCTGACCGGATCGTTGAACGGCGGCAGCTACAAGCTGGTGAACGTCACCGAGGACGACGATCCCGGCGACACCATCGACGGCGACAGCCCCAATGACGGGATCGACGGCGAAATCCAGTTCTTCGATGCTGCCGGCAAGCAGACCGGGACCCTGACCTTCGAGAACATCGAGAAGATCATCCCCTGCTTCACCCCCGGCACGCTGATCGCGACGCCGAAGGGGGAGCGTCGGGTCGAGGACCTGCGCGAGGGCGACCGCGTCATCACCCGCGACAACGGCATCCAGGAGATCCGGTGGATCGGTGAAAAGCGCCTGGACCGTGGCGAGCTGATGCGCCAGCCCGAGCTGAAGCCGGTGCTGATCCAGGCCGGGTCGCTGGGCAACGGCCTGCCCGAGCGGGACATGCTGGTCAGCCCCAACCACCGGATGCTGGTCGCGAACGACAAGACGGCGCTTTACTTCGAAGAGCGCGAGGTCCTGGTCGCGGCCAAGCACCTGATCGACACCGACGGCGTCGACCAGGTCGAGGCCCTGGGCGTCAGCTACATCCACTTCATGTTCCAGCAGCACGAGGTGGTGCTGTCGGACGGCACCTGGTCGGAAAGCTTCCAGCCCGGCGACTACAGCATGAAAGGCATTGGCGACCTGCAACGCGCCGAGATCCTGACGCTGTTCCCCGAGCTCGAGAACCACGAGGGGATCGAGGGCTACCAGTCGGCCCGCCGGACGCTGAAGCGGCACGAGGTCAAGCTGCTGCAGGGTTGAACCCGAGTCCGGGCGTTTTGAACAGCGGTGAACGGTCGCGCGCGACCGGGCTGCAATATCCCCGGTCCGCCCAGGTTTTCCGCACCGTCAAGCGGCCTCTGTTTCGACTTTCTGCCCAGTCCGGCGCACACTCATTGATTGTATTCGGTCGCGCCAGATCACGCAATATCTTCTTGTATAGACGGAAAATCTCCCTCAGGTTGTATTCATAGAAGGCGCTTTCCGGCATGTGCCGCGTACCGAGTTCCAAGTCTTGAGGTGCCGCTTTCAATGCAGAACTGCAGGAGCCTCCGAAATGATGAGATCCGACGATAAATCGAAGTCCACGTCCACGGTTGATATTCAGACACGGGCGCGCCGCGACACGGTGACGAAAGGCGGGCTGGCCGAGTTTCGGACGGAACGCACACCGCGGGTGACGCGGCGGCGGGTCAAGGATCCGTCCGTGAACGCCGATTGCGCCGTCAAGCTGAGCCTTGCGGATATCGAGGGGGTGCTGCCGTGCTTCACGCCGGGAACGGTGATCGCCACGGGCAAGGGCGAACGCCGGGTCGAGACGCTCCGGGCCGGTGATCGTGTCATCACGCGCGACCGCGGCATGCAGGTGGTGCGCTGGGTGGGCAAGACCACGCTCTCCGAGGAGGATCTGCGCGCGCAACCGGCCATGCGGCCCGTGCATTTGCGCGCCGGCTGCCTCGGGCCGGGCCGCCCGGCGCGTGACATGCTGCTCAGCCCCAATCACCGGGTCCTGTTCAACGATCTCTACGTCACCCATCATTTCCCGCAGACCGAGGTCATGGCCGCGGCCCGGCACCTGACCTGGAAGCCCGGGATCACCCAGGCCAAGGTGAAATCGGTGACCTATATCCATTTCATGTTCGCGCAGCACGAGCTGGTCCTGTCGGACGGCTTGTGGTCCGAGAGCTTCCAGGCGGGCGACTATACGCTCCGCGGCCTGGACCGCCGCCAGCGCGACGCCATCTTCGAGATCTTCCCCGATCTCCAAGGGCACGAGGGCATGGATGGCTTTTCCCCCGTGCGGCGCGTGCTGACGCGCCGTGAGGCCCGACTGCTCGGCGGCTGAGGAGACCGGGGCAGGGGGCCTTCTTTCCGCCCCATTCCCGGCACCAAGGCGAATCGAGCATCCGAAAACGGTGCCCTGACCCGCGCCAGGACGACCTCGATTCGAATCCCGAACATGAGATCCTGAAACAAAGCCGCCCGTCCGGGCGGTTTTGTTCGTTTCCGCGAATGTGGCGGAAATATGCGATTGTTTGCCCCGCCTTTCCGGTTTCGTGCTTCCCTTTCGACTGTCGCGATGACCCGGCCCAATCGGTCCGATTTGTGGCCGGATCCGGTCAAATGTGGCCGAATGGGGCGCCGCGCCGACCACAATCGTGACACTTTTCTGGCCCGGTCCGCCCAATTTGGCTAAAACAAGGCAATAAGTTTCAGCGGATCGCCCGAACCGGCGGACCAAGTGAAGGAAGACCAGTATGACCGTTTCGACCGCCAAAGCCCGCAAGATCGCCACCGACCGCCAGATCGCCGAAGGCCGCGGTCGCATGATCGGTATCTCGGCCGAGACCTTGGTCGCCACCATGGCGGGGGAAAAGCCGGCCGGCAGCCTGGCCGTCGGCGACAGGGTCTTCACCCGCGACAACGGCGCCCAGCCGATCCGCCGGATCGAGCGCATCGAAGCCGCCACCGCCGAGAAATCGGCCGTTCGCATCGCCAAGGGCGCCCTGGGTCACGGCCTGCCGATGCAGGACATGGTCGTCGCTGCCGATTATCGCCTGTTGATCTGCTCGGAGCGGGCCAACCTGCTGCTGGACGACACCGAGGTCCTGGTCGCCGCCGCCGACATGGTGGGCCAGCCCGGCTTCGACTGGGCTGAGGCGCCCGCGGCCGGCTTCGTCGCCATCTTCACCGATTTCCACGAAGTGATCCTGACCGACGGAACCTGGGCCGAAACCGCCGAGCCGGGCCGCGTGGCCCACGGCCACGGCGCCCCCGCGCGCCGCGTGCTCAAGCGCTTCGAGGCGCAGCTGGTCGCGGGCGCCTGAGCACGGCATCTGGACGTTCGGGGCAGGGCAGGGCAGATTGAGCCCGACCTGATCCGGAGTTTTCCATGTTTCACCCCACGCCCTGGCATTTCTGGCCCGTCCTGACCATTGCCCTGATCTGGCACCTGTTCGGGGTGATCGATTACTCCGCCACGCAGTTGGATCTTGCGTTCTGGATGTCTATGGCGACCGACACGCAGCGCCAGTTCATCTCGACCATGCCGGACTGGGTCGACGCCGTTTGGGCCGTGTCGGTCTGGGCCGGCCTCGCGGGGGTGCTGTTGATGGCGTTCCGCACCGGTTTCGCGCCGCTGATCCTGGCGGCGAGCTTCCTGGCGACCCTGGTCCTGACGCTTTGGCTGGCGATCTCGGCCGATCCGTCCCTGGTTCAACTGGTGGGGCCGGTCGGTGTCTGGGTCATGGTCGGCGCCACGGTGCTGTCGCTGATCCTGTGGCTCTGGGCCCGGGCGATGCACCAAGAAGGCGTTATCGACTAGCGCACGGCTGCGCCTAGCGCGGCTGACCGGTCCGGGCGCGCCACGCGTCCCAGGCCTCGGGCGTGTCCAGGTCGGTCACGGCGCGGTCGCCTGCCAACGGCAGCAGCTCGACCTTCTTTCCTGATAACAACGGGCGCCCACCCGCATCGCCCTGCAATTCGGCGAAGCGCGTGACCAGTGAAGCGGGGAAGATCACCGGCTGGCCGGGCTGGCCGTCGGCGGTGGCGGCACGCAGCGGCGTGTCGGGCGCGCCTTGCCACTGCGCGATCAGGGCGCGCATGTCGGCGGCGGTGATGTCGGGCATATCCGCCAGGACCACCATCACGGCCTGCCCTTCGGCCAAGGGCGCGATCGCGCGAAACGACGCCGCCATGCCCGTATCGGCGTCGGCGACGCGCACCAGATCCACCGCCAGCCCCTCCAACGCGTCGTCACGCGAACGGGTCATGGGCAAGGTGACGAGAACCGGCGCGCCGGTTTCCAGCGCGCGCCGCGCCACCAGCCGCAGCAGCGGCATGCCACCGACGGTTTCGCGCAGCTTGTCGCGGCCGCGCATCCGGGTCGACCCGCCGGCGGCGAGAATGGCGATGACGGGCAGCGCGGATGCGGTCATGGGGCAGGGGGCCTGCGCCGTCCCGAAAGGGGCGTCATTATGCAGCCCGAAGGGGAACTGGCCCGGCCATTGCACGTTGCCCGAGTGACAGCGCGAAAGCTGCAAAAGTGGTTTGACTGCCGGTCCCACCGGGGGTCATGTCCCTGCTCCCCTGGGGATCCGGTTCGTCCCTTACGGATCACTTGGCCTGGCCCTGTCAAAGGAAGCCCGGCAAGCGTCATGCTTGCCGGGCTTTTGCGTCTCGTGTCTGCGGTCGGCAGGCGCGTCAGCGGATCTGCTGCTGCTCGAACGCACCGTCGGTGACGGTGTATTCCAGGTAGGTGCCTGCGGCTTCACCAGGGCCGATCAGCTCCACATTGGTCGCGCCGACATAGTCGATGTCGCCACCTTCGCTGAGGATCTGGATCGCTTTCTCCATCTCGCCCGGCAGGATCTGCTCGCCCGGGGCGTTGGCCACCTCGAGGATCGAGTCCTTGTACTCGTTCGGGTCGGTCGAGCCCGCCGCCTGCATGGCCAGCGCGAGCAGCGCGGCCGCGTCATAGCTTTCGCGGGTATACGAGGTCGCGGGGTCGAACCCGGCGGCTTCGGCATTGGCGGCAAACGCTTCCGTGCCTTCCCCCTCGGACCACGGCACGGCGCCGAACGAGCCGTTCATGGCGTCGCCGATGGTGTCCAGCAGCGCGGTGGCATACATGCCGTCGCCCATCATGAAGGTGTCGAACGCACCCGAGTCGAGCGCCGAGCGGATCATGCCCAGACCGCCCTGGTCGGCGTAGCCCAGCACGACCAGCACATCGCCACCGGCCGAGGCCAGCGCGCCGACTTCGGCCGAGTAGTCGCCCTTGCCGTCCTCGTGCGCCGCGTTCAGCGTCACGCTGCCGCCGGCCTCCTCGAACGAGGCGATGAAGCTGTCGCTCAGGCCCTTGCCGTAGTCGTTGTTGGTGTAGGTCACGGCCACCGACTCGACCCCGCGGTCGGACAGGATGTTGGCCAGCACTTCGCCCTGGCGCGCATCCGACGGCGCGGTGCGGAAGAACTGGCCGTTATCCTCGGCGGTGGACAGGCCCGGCGACGTGGCCGAGGGCGAGATCATGACCATGCCGTTAGGCACGGCGACGTTGGCGAGGATCGCGCCGGTCACGCCCGAGCAGTCGGCGCCCATGATGCCGGCCACGCCGTCCGAGGTCACCAGACGCTCGGCCGCGGCGGTGGCGGCGGCGGCGTCGACGCAGGTGCTGTCGGCGGTCACGGCTTCCAGCATGCGGCCATCCAGGATGCCGCCGGCCTCGTTCACTTCGGAGATCGCCAGCTGCGCGGCGTCGGACATGCCGGGCGTGATCGATTCAATGGGGCCGGTAAAGCCCAGGATGATGCCGATCTTGATCGGGCCTTCATGCTCGGCGGCAATGGCGCCGGTGGCGGCCATCGTACCCATGGCCGTGGCCATCAGAAACTTCTTCATGGTGAAAGACTCCCTGTCTTTTTTCGTGTTTGTGCCGCGATGATTGCCAGCAAGGTCGGCGCTTGGCAATGACCCTGCCGGTTGCCGCAGGGGCAGGGTGCACTTTCGCTAGACGCGCGACGGCTGGCTGCCGCGCTCGCGGTAGGGCGTGGTGTCGTAATGCGCGCGGTAGCATTTCGAGAAATGCGACGGGCTGGAAAACCCGCAGGCCAGGGCGACGTTGATGACGCTCATCTCGGTCTGCATGAGAAGGTTCCGCGCCTTCTGCAGCCGCAGTTCCATGTAATACCGCTTGGGGCTGCGGCCGAGGTAGCGGCGGAACAACCGCTCGAGCTGGCGCGTGCTCATGCCCACGTCGCGGGCCAGCGTCGCGGGGCTGATCGGGTCCTCGATATGGGCTTCCATCACGCCGATGACCTGGGCGAGCTTCGGGTGCCGCACACCGATGCGCGTGGGCACGCTCAGCCGCTGGGTGTCCTGGTCGGTGCGGATGGTGTTGTAGATCAGCTGGTCGGCCACCGCGTTGGCCAGGTCGGGGCCGTGATGCTCGGCCAGGAGCTTCAGGAAAAGGTCGATGGACGCCGTGCCACCGGCCGCGGTCATGCGGCCGCCGTCGATGGTGAAGATCTCCTTGCCCAGGGTCACATCCGGGAAATCCTCGGCAAAGCCGTCGTGGTTTTCCCAGTGGATCGTGGCGCGCTTGCCGTCCAGCAGGCCCGCGCGCGCAATCGTGTAGGACGCGGTGCAAAGCCCCGCGACCGACGCGCCGCGCCGGGCCTCGCGTCTCAGCCAATTCAGCACCGACTTGCTGCTGGCCGCCGCCACGCCCAGCCCCCCGCACACCACGATCAGGGTGTCGCGCGGCAACTCGGGCAGGTCGCCGTCGACGGCGAAGCGGGTGCCGGCGGAACAGGCCATGGGCGTGCCCCCGTCCGATACGATCTGCCAGTTGTAAAGACGTCGCCCCGACAGCCGGTTGGCGATGCGCAGGCAGTCCACCGCGCTGGCGAAGGCCAACAGCGAGAACTCCGGAAGCAGCAGGAAGGCGACGTTGCGCGCGGGTGCGTCTGGCGCCGTGCTGGAAACCGGGTGTTCAACCATTCAAAGCCGCCTTCGACCGTGGACCGAAGGTGAGCCAAGCACCGTTGCGGGGGAGGCGCAAGAGACGACGATGCCGCCACGGCACGTCAGGGTCTTTTTGCCGGTTTGCAATGCCGTTTGATCGCCCTATACACGCCCGGCAATTCGACGAAAGGAACGCCCCATGGCAGACTGGCAGAAATCCTCCTGGCGCAGCCGTCCGCGGATCCAGATGCCCGAGTATACCGACCCCGCCGCGCTGCAGGCGGTCGAGTCGCGCCTGTCGAAGTTCCCGCCGTTGGTTTTTGCCGGCGAAGCGCGGACCCTGCGCGAGGAACTGGCGGCCGTATCGCGGGGCGAGGCGTTCCTTCTGCAAGGCGGCGACTGCGCCGAAAGCTTCGCCGAGTTCTCGGCCGACAGCATCCGCGACACGTTCAAGGTCATGCTGCAGATGGCCATGGTGCTGACCTACGGCGCCAAGGTGCCCACGGTGAAGGTCGGGCGCATGGCCGGGCAGTTCGCCAAGCCGCGCAGCGCGCCCACCGAGACCCAAGGGGGCACCGAGCTTCCCAGCTATCGCGGCGACATCATCAACGGGTTCGACTTCACGCCCGAGGCGCGGATCCCCGACCCCAACCGGATGCTCGAGGCATATACTCAGGCGGCCGCGACGCTGAACTTGCTGCGCGCCTTCTCGAAGGGTGGCTTCGCCGACGTGCACCGCGTCCACGCATGGACCCTGGGCTTCACCGATGACGACGAGGCGGGCAAGTACCGCGATATCGCCAACCGCATCCAGGACACGCTGGACTTCATCACCGCCGCCGGCATCACCGCCGACCGCAACGCCGAGCTGTCGACGGTGGATTTCTACACTTCGCACGAGGCGCTGCTGCTGGAATACGAAGAAGCGCTGACCCGCGTCGACTCGACCTCGGGCGCGACCATTGCCGGATCGGGTCACCTGATCTGGATCGGCGACCGCACCCGGCAGCCCGACGGCGCGCACGTGGAATACTGCCGTGGCGTGTCGAACCCGATCGGCCTGAAATGCGGGCCGTCCATGACCGAGGACGACCTGAAGCGGCTGATCTGGACGCTGAACCCCCGCAACGACGCGGGCCGCCTGACGCTGATCTCGCGCTTCGGGGCCGGGACGGTGGGCGATCACCTGCCACGCCTGATCGAGACCGTCCGCAGCGAGGGCGCCAACGTGGTGTGGACCTGCGACCCGATGCACGGCAACACGATCAAGTCGGCCAGCGGGTACAAGACCCGGCCCTTCGACAGCGTTCTGCGCGAGGTCGAGGAGTTCTTCGAGGTCCACAACGCCGAGGGCACCATCCCCGGCGGCGTGCATTTCGAGATGACGGGCAAGGACGTGACCGAATGCACCGGCGGCGTGCGCGCCGTGACGGACGAGGATCTGTCGGACCGCTACCACACCGCCTGCGATCCGCGCCTGAACGCGAGCCAGGCGCTGGAACTGGCTTTCCTCGTGGCGGAACTCCTGCGCAGCCGGGGCGACGCCGCCCGCGCCCGCGCGGCGGGGTGATCCCGGGCCGGGGCCGCGACGGCCCCGGGCTTAACTATTATCGACGACCAGTCGAAGGTAAGGACGCGCCGGCCCCACGGGGGTCGGCGCGTCTTTCGTTGCGTGCACCGCGGGGTCGGGCAGGGTGCCATAGCCCAACAGCGTCTGGCGCGCTTCGGCGACGATATCGAACCGCTGCGGTGCCTTGATCGTGGCGCCACCCGCCGACAGGCAACCGATGGCCCGGGTCACCGCGCCGTCACGGTCGCGCAGCGGCAGGATCAGCAGACGGGCCGCCACGCGCCCCCTGCGGCCTTCGCGCGGGCCGTCCAGCGTCATGTCGATCCGCGCCGGGTCGTCGAACAAGGCGCGCACCGACGAGTTCACGCCATCGCGCGAGGCCGGGAAGAAAAGGCTGGTCAGCGGCAGGCCCCGCATGTCCATGTCCAGCAGGCCGTTCAGTCGCTCGCCCGCCAGCCGGAACCGCGCGACCCCGGGCGCCATCCGCTCCAGCAGGAAGACGCGGTCGAGGATACCGCTCAGCGCGCGGGGGTCGATCTCGTCCCGGTGGGGCATGATGCGGCCCGCCGCGACGCGCAGCCAGTACCGCTCGAGCGTCTCGAACGGGTCGGGGCGCCGTGCCGCGTCGGGTGATCCGGGTGCGGCCGGATCCGCCTGTCGCGGTCGCCCGATGGGAATGACGGAGTCATCGCTGCTGGTCGTCATGGCGCTGGCCTTTTTCAACGTTTGCCATGTCCCGGCGCCGTCATTGTGACGGCCGGTTGGCTCTGGTATCGCTCGGGCGCGGGGGCCGTCCGATACCTGTCAAACTACACCGAAGCCCGCGCAATTTGGTGCAAAAAGAGAGCAAAAGGTTAACCGGTATGCCCCAGTCGATGACGGCCTATGCCTCGGGCACCGGCGCGCACGGACCGTTTTCCTGGACGTGGGAACTGCGCAGCGTGAACGCCCGCGGGCTGGACCTGCGGCCGCGCACCCCCGACTGGATCGACGGTCTGGATCCCGCGCTGCGGGGTGCGCTGCAACAGGCGCTGGCGCGTGGATCGGTCAGCCTGTCGCTGCGCCTGACGCGCGAGGCCGCCGGGGGCGACGGGCCGGACCCGGCCGCTCTGGACGCGGCGCTCGCGCAGATCGGCGCGGTCGAGGCGCGCGCGGCGCAGCAGGGCATGTCGCTGGCCCCGGCGCGCGCCGCCGATGTCATGGCGCTGGCGCAGTCGAAAGGCCCCGTTCAGTCGACGCCCGAGGAAATCGCGGCGCTGCGCGAGGCGCTGGTGGCGGATTTCACCGGCAACGTGCTGCCGCCCTTCCTTGCCATGCGCGCGTCCGAAGGGGCGGCCATCGCGGATGTCCTGACCGGGCAACTGGACGAGATCGCCGGCCTGGTCGAGACCGCCGCCGCGCAGGCCACGGACCGCGCCGGCGCCGCGCGCGAGGCGCTGAACGCGGCACTGGCGCGGGTGATGGACGGCGCGCCGGACGCCGACCCGGACCGCGTCGCCCAAGAGCTCGCCCTGCTGGCGGTGAAAGGGGACGTGACCGAGGAAATCGACCGCCTGCGCGCCCATGTCTCGGCAGCGCGCGAGATGCTGGCCCAGGACGCGCCCGTGGGCCGGAAACTCGATTTCCTGTCGCAGGAGTTCAACCGCGAGGCCAACACCCTGTGCTCCAAGTCGCAGGACACCGCGCTGACCGCCACGGGCCTTGCGCTCAAGACCGTCATCGATCAGATGCGCGAACAAGTCCAAAACCTGGAGTGATCCGAGCCATGGCCGACGTTGCCCCGCGCCGGGGACTTCTCATCATCCTTTCCAGCCCCTCGGGCGCTGGCAAATCCACGCTGGCGCGCGCGCTCAGGGCCTGGGATCCGACGATCCGCTTTTCCGTTTCGGCCACCACGCGCCCGCCGCGGGCGGGTGAGGTTGACGGTCGCGACTACCATTTCGTCACCGAGCAGCGGTTCAAGCAGATGGTGGCCGAGGGCGAGATGCTGGAACACGCCCATGTCTTCGGCAACTTCTACGGCTCGCCCAAGGGGCCGGTCGAGGCCGCGATCGCGCAGGGGCAGGACGTTCTCTTCGACATCGACTGGCAGGGCGCGCAGCAGATCCGGAATTCGTCGCTGAACACCAACACGCTGTCGATCTTCCTGCTGCCGCCCTCGATTCCCGAGCTGAAGCGACGGCTGGAATCGCGCGGCCAGGACGACGCCGAGACCATCGCGCGTCGCATGCAGAAAAGCTGGGACGAGATCAGCCACTGGGATGGCTACGATTTCGTGCTGGTGAACGCCGACCTGGCTCAGACCGAGACGCACCTGAAATCCATCATCACCGCCGCACGCCTGCGCCGCACCCAGCAGCCGCGCCTGACGGACCACGTGCGCAAGCTTCAATCCGAGTTCGAGGACAGCCAATGATCTATGACCTGGACGGCCACACGCCGATGATCGACCCCGACGGCACCGTCTGGGTCGCCCCCGACGCCAACGTGATCGGCAAGGTCGTGCTGGAAAGCAAATCCTCGGTCTGGTTCTGCGCCACCCTGCGCGGCGACAACGAGGAGATCCGCGTCGGCGCGGGCTCGAACATCCAGGAAAACTGCGTGCTGCACACCGACATGGGCTTTCCGCTGAGCATCGGGCGCAACTGCACCATCGGTCACAAGGCAATGCTGCATGGCTGCACCATCGGCGACAACTCCCTGATCGGCATGGGTGCCACCGTCCTGAACGGCGCGAGGATCGGGCGGAATTGCCTGATCGGCGCCGGCGCTCTGATCACCGAGGGCAAGGAGATTCCCGACAATTCTCTGGTCATGGGCGCGCCCGGCAAGGTCGTGCGGCAGGTGGACGGCGAGGGTGAGAAGATGCTCGAAGCCTCGGCCCTGCATTACCAGGAAAACGCCGCGCGCTATGCCAAGGGACTGACCCTGCTGGAGGACGGGAAATGAGCGACGACACGCTGGTGCGCCGCACCCCCTGGCCCGAAAGCTCCAGCCGCGCGGTGGGCACGCCGTTGCAGCCCTCGGTCGTCTATGCCGCCGAAAGCCCCGACCGGCTGGACGACCTCTACGAAGGGCGCGCCCCGGGCTATTCCTACGCGCGCGAGCGGCACCCGAACGCCGACGTGCTGGCCACCAAGATCGACGGCATGGAAGGCTGCACGGGCGGCATCACCGTGGGCTCGGGCATGGCGGCGGTGACGGCGGGACTGCTGGCGCCCTTGAAAGCGGGCGACCACCTGCTGGGCGGCAACCAGCTTTACGGCCGGTCCCTGCGCATGATGTCGACCGAGCTGCCGCGCATGGGGATCGAGACCTCGCTGGCCGACCCGACCGACGTCGCGGCGATCGAGGCCGGGTTGCGCCCGAACACCCGGATGGTGCTGATCGAGGTCGTGTCGAACCCCACGCTGCGGGTGGCGGACCTGGACGGGATCGCGCAGCTTTGCAAGTCGCGTGGTATCCTTCTGGCGGTGGACAACACCTTCACCACGCCGCGTGCGGTGAAACCGTTCGACCACGGCGCCGACATCGTCATTCACTCGGTTACCAAGCTGCTGGCGGGTCATTCCGACGCCACGCTGGGTTGGGTCGGCGCGCGTGACGCCGCCCTGAACGAGGCGATGCTGGGCTTCGCCCAGACGCTGGGGCTGACGGCCAGTCCCTTCGACTGCTGGCTGGCCGAACGCGGGCTTTACTCGTTCGAGCTGCGCTATGACCGGGCCGAGGAGAACGCCCGCGCCCTGGCCGACCACCTGCACGGCCTGCCGGGGGTGGAGCGGGTGATCTATCCCGGCCGTTCCGACCACCCGGACCACAACCGCGTCGCCAGCCTGCTGGGCGAGCGCACGGGCAACATGGTGACCTTCGAGATCGCGGGCGGCCGGGACCCGGCCAACAAGCTTGTCCGCGCGGCCAGCAACATCGCCTTCGCGCCGACCTTGGGCGATATCGGCACCACGCTCAGCCACCCAGCCACGTCGTCGCACCGGGCCCTGACGCCCGAGGGCCGCGCGGCCCTCGGCCTGTCCGAGGGTTCTTTCCGCGTGTCGGTGGGGGTCGAGCCGGCCGATCTGCTGTGCCGCGAGTTCGAGGCTGCGGTGCGGGCCGCCGCGGCCTGAGCCATGACGTCCGAGGATCTTGCCGACCTGCTGTCCGCCCTGCCGTTGCCCGCGCTGGTGATCGGGCAGGGGGCGCGGATCCTTGCCATGAACACGCTGGGCGTCCACCTGCTGGGCGCGGGGCTGGAGGGGCGCCACTATATCACCGCGTTGCGCCAGCCCGCGCTGCTGGACGCGATCGAGACGGTGATGCGGGACGGTGTCGCGCGCAGCGTCGAGTATTTCAGCCACGATGGCGACCACGACACGACATTCGCCGCCCATGTGGCGGTGGCGGGCACCGGTCTGCTGGTCAGTTTCGAGGACCGGACGGCGGCGCAGGATGCCGACCAGATGCGGCGCGACTTCGTGGCCAATGTCAGCCACGAGCTTCGCACCCCGCTGACGGCGCTGCTGGGCTATATCGAGACGCTGCAAGGCCCGGCCCGCGACGATGCCGCGGCGCGCGAGCGCTTCCTGTCGACCATGGCCGCCGAGGCGCAGCGCATGAACCGCCTGGTCAGTGACCTGCTGTCGCTGAGCCGGGTCGAGGCCGATGCGCGGCTCAGGCCCACCGGCGAGGTCGACCTGACCGCCGTGGTTTCGCAATCCATCGCGCTGCTGTCGAGCCAGGCGCAGGAGCGTGATGTCGAGATCTCCTTCGAACGGCCCGAGATGCCGGTGACGATGCGGGGCGACGAGGACCAGTTGCGGCAGGTCTTCAGCAACCTGGTCGAGAACGCCATCAAGTACGGCGGCAACCGGGTGCGCATCGAGATGGTCGTGGACCCGCGCATGGCCGCGCTGCGCGGACCGGGCGTGCGCGTCGACGTGACCGACAACGGCGCGGGCATCGACAGCATCCACCTTCCGCGCCTGACCCAGCGATTCTACCGCGTCGATACCCACCGTTCGCGCGAGGTCGGCGGGACCGGGCTGGGGCTCGCCATCGTCAAGCATATCGTGTCGCGCCATCGCGGAAGGCTGCGGATGTCGTCGCAGCAGGGGCAGGGCAGCCGGTTCTCGGTCCTGCTGCCGGCGAAATTCGCCCCGGATCCGTGATTGTCATGGAACTGTTACATCGGCGTTACAAATGTGACGCGCGGCGCGCCTAAATCCGGCCCCAACGCCGCAGCGAAGCGGCGTCCATCGGAGAAACAGGAGCTTCCATGTCTGCCACCAAACTGACCATCGCGAGCACCGCGATCCTGGCCGCCGCTGCCACCGGCGCCATCGCGCAGAGCCGTGACAACGTTCAAATCGCAGGCTCGTCCACCGTTCTGCCTTACGCGTCCATCGTCGCCGAAGCCTTCGGCGAGAACTTCGACTACCCGACCCCGGTCGTGGAATCGGGCGGCTCGTCGGCGGGTCTCAAGCGCTTCTGCGAGGGCGTGGGCGAAAACACCATCGACATCGCCAATGCCAGCCGCGCGATCCGCGCCGGCGAGGTCGAGACCTGCGCCGCCAACGGCGTGGAAGAGATCATCGAAGTCCGCATCGGCTATGACGGCATCGTCTTCGCCAGCCAGATCGACGGCCCGGCCTTCAACGCGTTCGAGCCTTCCGACTGGTTCCAGGCGCTGGCCGCCGAGCTGCCGCAGGACGGCGCCATGATCGCCAACCCCAACACCCAGTGGTCGGACGTGAACGGCGATCTGCCCGCCGTCGACATCGCCGCCTTCATCCCCGGCACCAAGCACGGCACCCGCGAAGTCTTCGAAGAGAAGGTCCTGCTTCAGGGCTGCGAAGACACCGGCGCCATGCAGGCCATGATGGACATGGGCATGGACGAAGACGCCACCGAAGCCGCCTGCATGGCGGTCCGCACCGACGGCGCGTCGGTCGATATCGACGGCGACTACACCGAGACGCTGGCCCGCATCAGCTCGAACCCCGAGGGCGTGGGCGTGTTCGGCCTGGCGTTCTACGAGAACAACACCGACACCCTGAAGGTCGCCACCATGTCGGGCGTCGAGCCCACCGTGGACACGATCTCGACCGGTGAATACCCCGTGTCGCGTCCGCTGTTCTTCTACATCAAGAAGGCCCATATCGGCGTGATCCCCGGCCTGAAGGAATACGCCTCGTTCTTCGTGTCCAACGAAGTTGCCGGCAACGGCGGCCCGCTGGCCGACTATGGCCTTGTGCCCGATCCCGAACTGGCCGAGACCCAGGCCAAGATCGAGAACGAGACCACCATGGGCACCGGTTCCTAAGACAATGCCCTGACCAGGGCAAACGCGGGGCGGCCTGATGGTCGCCCCGTCACTTTTTTACGAAGACCGAAGCGGAGAGATCGCGCCAATGCCGTTTTACTGGACGCTCGCCATCATCGCGCTGCTCTGTGCCGCGGGTTACGTCCTGGGCCGCAGGAAGGCCGTCGCCAGCGTGGGCGGCGACAAGCGCAGGCTGCATTCGCTGCCCAATTTCTACGGGATGAACGTCGCGCTGAAAGGCGCGGTGCCGGCCTTCGGGCTGCTGGTCTTCTGGCTGATCGCGCAGCCGCTGTTCGTCGAGTGGCGCGTGTCCTCGATCGTGTCGGACCTAGCCGTCTCCGAGGCGCGGGATCTCGGGCTGATCATGGTCGACGTGCGCCGCGTCGCGGACGGGCTGGATACTGCCGTGGCCACCGGCACCATGACGGCCAGCGAGGCGACGGATATCGCGGCGGGCGACGGAAATGTGCGCGAACGTCTGGGCGCGGCGGGCGTGGCGCTCGGCTCGGAAGTGTCCGAGCCGGTGCTGCGGGCCGCGCAGCGCTACCGCGCGCTGTCGTCCACCGGTGACACGCTGCGCAGCGTCGCCGTGCTGGCCGTGCTTCTGCTGGGGCTTGGCTGGGCCTATCGCGAGACCGATGGCGAATTCCGCGCCCGCAACGTGGTCGAGCAGGGCGTTCTGGCGCTGCTGCTTGGCGCGGCCTGCATCGCGATCCTGACGACGCTGGGCATCGTGCTGTCGCTGATCTTCAACACGATCGAGTTCTTCAGCATCTATCCCGCATCCGAGTTCTTCTTCTCGACCACGTGGTCTCCGTCCTTCGGCGGCGGATCGAGCCTTGGCATCCTGCCTCTGCTGTGGGGCACGCTCTATATCTCGCTGATCGCGCTCGCGGTCGCGGTGCCCATCGGCCTCATGGCCGCGATCTACCTGTCGGAATACGCAAGCCCGCGCGTGCGCGGCGTCGCCAAGCCCGCGCTGGAGATCCTCGCCGGTATTCCCACGATCGTCTACGGCCTGTTCGCGCTGCTGACGGTCGGCCCCGCGCTGATGGTGGTCTTCGGCGATGGCGGCCTTGGCTGGATGCAGGCGGGCACGGCGGTGATGACCGCGGGGCTGGTCATGGGCATCATGCTGATCCCCTTCGTGTCGTCGCTGAGCGATGACATCATCAACGCGGTGCCGCAGTCCATGCGCGACGGCTCCTACGGGCTGGGCGCCACGCAGTCCGAGACCGTGCGCCAGGTGGTGCTGCCCGCCGCCCTGCCGGGCATCGTGGGCGCCATCCTGCTGGCCGCCAGCCGCGCCATCGGCGAGACGATGATCGTCGTGCTGGGGGCAGGGGCCGCGGCCCGCATCTCGCCCAACCCGTTCGAGGCGATGACCACCGTCACCGCCAAGATCGTGAGCCAGCTGACCGGCGACGCCGATTTCTCGTCGCCCGAGGCGCTGGTGGCCTTCGCGCTTGGCATGACGCTGTTCGTGCTGACGCTGGGGCTGAACGTCTTCGCCCTTTATATCGTGCGGAAATACCGGGAGCAGTACGAATGACCGACGCGACCCAGATCCCGTCCAGCGGTGCCGCGCGCCCCGCGGGCAAGTCGATCATCACCACCGACGACCGCACCAAGAAGCGCAACGCGGCCGAGAAGCGGTTCCGCCTGTACGGCATCGCCGCCATCCTGGCCGGTATCGCCTGCCTCGTGGTCCTGCTGGGCTCGATTCTGATGAACGGCGCGTCCGCGTTCCAGCAGACCTTCATCCAGGTACCCGTCTACCTGAACCCCGAGGCGGTGGACCCGAACGGCAACCGCGACCCCGAGGAAATGGCCTCGGCGTCGACCTTCACCTACAAGCCGATCGTCGTCGACGCCATGGCGGCGCTGGTCGAGGAGCGCGGGATCGAGACCGAAATCGACCCCGGCGACATGGACGCGCTGTTCTCGGCCGCGGCGGTGGCGCAGGTGCGCGACCGCGTTCTGGCGAACCCCGAGCTGGTCGGCGAGACGGTCACCTTCAACATCCTCGCCTCCAGCCGGGTGGACGGGTACCTGAAGGACCGCGTCAGCCGCGACAGCGTCGCGCGGGACAAGAACATCGACGCAGAACATCTTGATATCGTTGACGAACTTCGTGCCGAAGGCGACGTGGTCAAGGGCTTCAACTGGGACTTCATCTTCGGCGCCGACGCCTCCGAGTCGCGGCCGGAACAGGCCGGCATGGGCGTAGCGATGCTGGGCTCGTTCTTCATGATGCTGGTGGTGCTGGGCCTGTCGCTGCCCATCGGCGTGGCCGCGTCGATCTACCTGGAGGAATTCGCGCCGCAGAACCGCCTGACCGACATCATCGAGGTGAACATCTCGAACCTCGCCGCCGTGCCGTCCATCGTGTTCGGCATCCTCGGGCTGGCCGTCTTCATCCAGTTCATGGAGTTCCCGCAATCGGCCCCGTTGGTGGGCGGGCTTGTCCTGACGCTGATGACGCTGCCCACGATCATCATCTCGACCCGCGCGGCGCTGAAATCCGTGCCGCCCAGCATCCGCGACGCGGCGCTGGGGGTAGGGGCCTCGAAGATGCAGGCGGTGTTCCACCACGTGCTGCCGCTGGCCATGCCCGGCATCCTGACCGGCACCATCATCGGCCTGGCGCAGGCCCTGGGCGAAACGGCGCCGCTGCTGCTGATCGGCATGGTGGGCTACATCGCAACCAACTATCCCGACGGCGTGGCCTCGGGCTTCCTGGATCCGAACTCGGCCATGCCGGCGCAGATCTACGAATGGGCCAAGCGCGCCGACCCCGCCTATTACGAACGGGCCTGGGGCGGCATCATCATCCTTCTGGTGTTCCTCTTCGCCATGAACGCCATCGCCATCCTCCTCCGCCGCAAGTTTGAGCGGCGCTGGTAAAAGGAGTAAGCCATGTATGACAATCGTGCATCGGAGAGCGCCGTGACCGCCGACGACATCAAGATCGAAGCCAAGGGCGTCAACGTGCATTACGGGACCACCCACGCCATCAAGGACGTGGACGTGAGCATCCTGGACAAGACGGTGACCGCCTTCATCGGCCCGTCGGGCTGCGGCAAGTCGACTTTCCTGCGGTGTATCAACAGGATGAACGACACGATTGACGTGGCGCGGGTCACCGGCGACATCCGGATCGACGGCGAGGATATCAACGATGCCCGCGTCGACCCGGTGCAGCTGCGCGCCAAGGTGGGCATGGTCTTCCAGAAGCCGAACCCGTTCCCCAAGTCGATCTACGACAACGTGGCCTATGGTCCGAAAATCCACGGCCTGGCGAAGAACAAGGGTGATCTCGACGATATCGTCGAGCGCGCGCTGCGCCGTGGCGCCATCTGGGACGAGGTGAAGGATCGCCTGCACGCGCCCGGCACAGGCCTGTCGGGCGGCCAGCAGCAGCGCCTGTGCATCGCGCGGGCCGTGGCGACCGAGCCCGAGGTCCTGCTGATGGACGAGCCGTGCTCGGCGCTCGATCCCATCGCGACGGGGCAGGTCGAGGAGCTCATCGACGAGCTGCGCCGCGACTACTCGGTGGTGATCGTGACCCACTCGATGCAGCAGGCTGCCCGCGTCAGCCAGAAGACCGCGTTCTTCCACCTGGGCAACCTGATCGAGTACGGCGACACGGACGAGATCTTCACCAACCCGAAAGACCCGAAAACCGAAAGCTACATCACCGGACGGATCGGCTAGGCCATGAACAACACACATATTTCTTCTGCCTTCGACCGCGATCTCGAAGCTCTCCAGGCACTGCTGATGAAGATGGGCGGCCTGGCCGAGGAAGCGATCCTCGACTCCGCCAAATCGCTGGAAAGCCGCGACGAGGACCTGGCCCAGAAGGTGCGCGAGGGCGACAAGGCCATCGACGCGCTGGAAGACCAGATCAACGAGGAAGCCGCCAAACTGGTGGCGTTGCGCGCGCCCATCGCGTCGGACATGCGGCTGGTCCTGAGCGTCATCAAGATCAGCGCCAACCTGGAACGCATTGGCGACTATGCGAAAAACATGGCCAAGCGCACGGTCGTGCTGAACCAGCTGCCGACCCAGGACGGCGCGCCGCAATCCATCCGCCGCATGGCGCGCGAGGTGCAGCACATGCTGCACGACGTGCTTGATGCCTACATCCAGCGCGACCCCGAGGCCGCGCTCGAAGTGCGCGACCGCGACGCGGACGTGGACCAGATGTACAACGCGCTGTTCCGCGAATTCCTGACCTTCATGATGGAAGATCCGCGCAACATCACGGCCTGCATGCACCTGCATTTCATCGCCAAGAACATCGAGCGCATGGGCGACCACGTCACGTCCATCGCCGACCAGATCTACTATACCGTGACCGGCCAGACGCCGGACGACGCGCGCCGCAAGGGGGATATCACCTCGGTCGCGCCGCTGGATGTCTGACCATGGCCGCCCAGCACGCACCCCACGTGATGATCGTCGAGGACGAGTCCTCGCAGCGTGAAATCCTGGCCTACAACCTTGAGTCCGAGGGTTATTCCGTGTCCCGGGCGGCCAGCGGCGACGAGGCGCTCGAGGTGTTTCGCGCCAGCACGCCGGACCTGGTGGTGCTGGACTGGATGCTGCCGGGCGTCTCGGGGATCGAGGTCTGCCGCCAGCTGAAACGCGGTGCCGAAAGCCGCGAGGTGCCGATCATCATGCTGTCGGCGCGCACCGAGGAAAGCGACCGCGTGCGCGGGTTCGAGACCGGCGCCGACGATTACGTGACCAAGCCGTATTCGGTGGCCGAGCTCATGGCGCGGGTGCGCGCGCATCTGCGCCGCACGCGTCCGGCGGCGGTCGGTCAGATCCTTCAGTTCGACGACATCACGCTGGATCCCGAAACGCACCGGGTGCACCGCGGCGACGTGGAGCTGAAGCTGGGACCGACCGAGTTTCGTCTGCTGTCGACCTTCATGGAGCGTCCTGGCCGCGTCTTCAGCCGTGAACAGCTGCTGGACCGGGTCTGGGGGCGCGACATCTACGTCGACAGCCGCACCGTGGACGTACACGTGGGGCGCTTGCGCAAGTCGCTGGGCGCGGACGCGATGCCGGATCCCATCCGCACGGTGCGCGGCGCGGGGTATGCGCTGGGATAACATGCGCCGTGTTACGCAGGTGGCTGTTCTTATTGAGTGATTCCGGCCCAACAGCACCGTTCGCACCGGCAGTATAATTTACATAATTACGATTATACGACTCAAGCATGGTTGCGCCGCCGAACGCCCCTGCGCCCTTACCAGCGGTGATTTCTCCGTCCGGTGATCCTGTGCACAGCGGCAAACCGTTACACCGATCCCGACCCCACGCTGTTGTGCCTTCAACGCGGCGCGACCAGCCGAGCGGTCGCCCTGTCGTCCGCCCTTGCATCGCACCATCGCACTTCCGATAAGTCCGGGAACGCAATCGCAAGGCGCCCCCAATGTCCAAAACCGTGCTGGTCCTGAACGGACCGAACCTGAATACCCTCGGGACCCGCCAGCTCGAGATCTACGGCAGCCAGACGTTGGCCGATGTCGAAGACGCCTGCCGCAAGCTTGGCGACCAGCTGTCGCTGAGCGTGAACTGCGCGCAGTCGAATTCCGAGGGCGACCTGGTGACGATGATCCAGAACGCGCGCGGCACGGCGGATGCGATCGTCATCAACGCGGGCGCCTACAGTCACACCTCGATCGCGATCCTGGATGCCTTGAACCTGTTCGACGGATTGGTGATCGAGGTCCACATCTCGAACATTCACAAGCGCGAAGCCTTCCGCCACCATTCCCACATTTCGGGCCGCGCGGACGGCGTCATCGTGGGCTGCGGCACGGACGGATACCTGCTGGCGTTGCGGCATATCTCGGCGCGTGGCTGAGGGCGCAAAACGCGCTGTAAGACACTGATCATTCAATGAAAAAGGGCGCCCCGATCGGAGCGCCCTTTGCCGTTGGCATGTCGTGCGGATCAGCCCTTGGCGGCCTTGGCGACCTCGGCGGCGAAGTCTTCCTTCTCGACCTCGATCCCCTCGCCCACTTCGACGCGGGCGAAACTGGTGATCTCGATGCCGGCTTCCTTGGCGGCGGCGCCGACGGTCAGGTCGGGGTTCACCACGAAGGCCTGGTTGACCAGGGTCACCTCGCTCAGGAACTTCTTCATGCGGCCTTCGATCATCTTCTCGATGACCTGCTCGGGCTTGCCGGATTCGCGGGCGATTTCCATCTGCACCTGCTTTTCCTTCTCGACCACGGACGGGTCCAGATCGGCCTCGGACAGCGACGCGGGCTTCACCGCGGCGATGTGCATCGCGACCTGGCGGGCCACCTCGGCGTTGTCGCCGGTGAAGGCCACCAGCACGCCGATCTTGCCCATGCCGTCGGTGGCGGCGTTGTGGACGTAGGCGGCCACGTTTTCGCCGGTCAGCACTTCCATGCGGCGCAGGGTCATGTTCTCGCCGATCTTGGCGATGGCGTCGGTGATCCGCTCTTTCACGGGCTTGCCGCCCATGTCGGCCTCTGACAGCGCGGCCACGTCATCGACGGTCAGCGCGACGCCGGCGATGTCACCGATCAGTTGCTGGAATTCGGCGTTCTTGGCGACGAAGTCGGTTTCCGAGTTCAGCTCGATCGCGACGCCCTTGCCGCCATCGACCTTCACGGCCACCAGGCCCTCGGCCGCGGTGCGGTCGGCCTTCTTCGCGGCCTTGGCCAGGCCCTTGGTGCGCAGCCAGTCCACCGCGGCGTCCATGTCGCCGTCGGTTTCGGTCAGCGCCTTCTTGGCATCCATCATGCCCGCGCCGGTGGCTTCGCGGAGTTTCTTCACGTCTGCTGCGGTGATCGCCATCTCGGGCTCTCCTCAAGTCTTGAAATGAACGGGGCGGACCCCTGCCCGCCCCTGAAGATTTGCAAGGAACGCGGGGACTTACGCCTCGCCCTTTTCCTTGTTGTCCAGATCCAGCGGCGCGCCTTCGGCGACCGCGTCGTTGGCGACGGCCTCGTCGCTGATCTCGAGCGTGTCCTCGGCGTTGGCGGGCGTCTCGACCACTTCTTCGCCCGCGTTCTCCATGGCGCCCATGTCGACACCGGCGGCGCCCAGCTGCGCCGACATGCCGTCCAGCGCGGCGCGGCTCACCAGGTCGCAATACAGGGCGATGGCGCGCGCGGCGTCATCGTTGCCCGGGATGATGTAGTCCACGCCATCGGGCGAGCAGTTGGTGTCGACCACGGCCACGACCGGGATGCCCAGCTTCTTGGCTTCGGCGATGGCCAGGTCTTCCTTGTTGACGTCGATGACGAACAGCAGGTCCGGCACGCCGCCCATTTCGCGGATACCGCCCAGCGAGGCGTTCAGCTTGGCCTGGTCACGCTCCATCGACAGACGCTCGCGCTTGGTCAGGCCCTCGGCGCCCTCGGCCATGCGCTCGTCGATTTCCTTCAGGCGGGCGATGGATTTGGACACGGTCTGCCAGTTGGTCAGCGTGCCGCCCAGCCAACGGTGGTTCATGTAATACTGCGCGCAGCGCTCGGCGGCGTCGGCGATGGGCTTCTGGGCCTGGCGCTTGGTGCCGACGAACAGGATGCGGCCGTTCTTGGCCACGGTGTCGCGGATGACCTGCAGCGCCTTGTCCAGCATCGGGACGGTCTGCGTCAGGTCCATGATGTGGATGCCGTTGCGGTCGCCGTAGATGAACTCGCCCATGCGGGGATTCCACCGCTGGGTCTGGTGACCGAAGTGCACGCCAGCTTCCAGCAGCTGACGCAAAGAGAACTCGGGAAGAGCCATTTGCTTATCCTTTTCCGGTTTCATGCCTCGGCGGTGCTGTTCAGCCCGGATGGGCCAACCGGTGGATCTCCGGGGATGTCTCCCCCGATAGACCCGAGCTCCGCCTGCGAAGTGCGGCTGCGTTACGGCGGATTCGCCCGGAATGCAAGCCCGTGCGCGCACCGTCGCACCTGCAATCGCGCGGCTTGGCCAGTTTCCCTTGCGCCCGCCCGCTGACTGGATCAACAGGTGGGTCATGGAGACTTCGGTTCTGTGCATCGGATCGGTCCTGTGGGACACGATCGGGCGAACGGCGCGGCCGCTGGCCATCGGCAACGACGTGCCGGGCCGGATCACGCGCGATCCGGGCGGCGTGGCGTTGAACGTGGCGATGGGGCTGGTGCGGCTGGGTCTGTCCCCTGCCCTGCTCAGCGCCGTGGGCCGCGACATGGACGGGGACGCGATCCTCGCCGCCGCGCGATCCCGCGGGATCAACTGCGACATGGTCTACGTCTCGGACGACCTGCCCACCGACCGCTACATGGCGATCGAGGGCGCGGGCGGGCTGGTCGCGGCCATCGCCGATGCCCATTCGCTCGAGGCGGCGGGCGACAAGATCCTGGCGCCGCTGCTGGACGGGCGGCTGGGCCGCGAAGACGCGCCTTATACCGGCTGCGCCGCGCTGGATGGCAACCTGTCCGAGGACCTGCTGACCGCCATCGCCAGGGGCCCGTGGCTGGCCGCGGCCGACCTGCGCGTGGCGCCTGCGTCGCCCGGAAAGGCGCTGCGGCTGCTGCCGCTGCTGCGCCACCCGAAGGCGACGTTCTACGTCAATCTCGAAGAAGCCGGCCTGCTGCTTGGCGAGACACCGGCCGACAGCGCGGCGGCGGCGCAGGCGCTGGTTGTCCGGGGCGCCGCGCGGGCGCTGGTGACCGACGGGCCCCGGCCCGCCGCCATGGCCGACGCCGAACTCTGCGTCACCGCCACGCCGCCCGAGGTGACCGTGGCGCGCGTGACCGGCGCCGGCGACAGCTTCATGGCCGCCCATATCGCGGCGGAACTGCGTGGCCTGACCGGTCGCGCGACGCTGGATGCCGCGCTGGTGGCGGCCGCCGCCTTCGTTGCAGGGGATGATCCGGAATGAGCTTGCCCATGATCCAGTCGGACGAGGTCGCCGACGCGCTGCGCACCGGCGCGCCGGTCGTCGCGCTCGAATCCACCATCATCACCCACGGGATGCCCTGGCCGCAAAACCTGGACGTCGCGCGCCGGGTCGAGGATACGGTGCGCGCGGGCGGCGCGGTGCCGGCCACCATCGCGGTGATCGACGGGACCTTGCACGTGGGGCTGACCGACGCGCAGCTCGAGGATCTCGCGCAGCGCGACGGCGTGGCCAAGCTCAGCCGGGCCGACATCGCCGCCTGCATGGCCACCGGCGGCACCGGCGCCACCACCGTGGCCGCCACCATGATCGGTGCCCGTCTGGCGGGCATCGACGTGTTCGCCACCGGCGGCATCGGCGGTGTGCATCGCGGGGCCGAAGACAGCTTCGACATCTCCGCCGACCTGCGCGAGCTGTCCGAAACGCCCGTCACCGTTGTCGCGGCCGGGGCCAAGGCGATCCTCGACCTGCCCAAGACCTGGGAGGTGCTGGAGACGCTGGGCGTGCCCGTCATCGCCGTGGGACAGGACAGCATCCCGGCCTTCTGGTCGGCCAGCTCGCCCCATCCCGCGCCCCTGCGCATGGACCGCGCGTCCGAGATCGCCGCGGCCCACGTGATGCGGGGCGCCATGGGTTTGCCCGGCGGGCAGATGGTGGCCAACCCGATCCCCGCGGCAGATGAGATCCCGGCCGAGGCGTTGACCCCCGTGATCGACCAAGCGCTGGAGGAGGCGGCGGCGCAAGGCATCGCGGCCAAGGCGGTGACGCCCTTCCTGCTCGCGCGGATCTTCGAGCTGACCGAGGGCCGGTCGCTCGAGGCCAATATTGCGCTGGTGCTGAACAACGCGCGTCTGGCCGCTGAAATTGCACAGGAAATTGGCGCCCTACGCCGCGCGGGCGGCCCTGTGGCGTGATCGCGGTTGTGCCTGTTTCGCACCGCCCCTAAGAAAGGCCGAGACCGATCAGGGCCCGTTCATGAGCAATTTCCCCGCCGATCCCGAGCCGCCCAAGCGAAAGTCGCTGTTCGCGGGATTGCGCGCGAATTTCCTGACGGGCCTCGTCGTGATCGCGCCCATCGGCCTGACCATCTGGCTGATCTGGGCCGTCATCGGCTGGGTCGACGGCTTCGTGCTGCCCTTCGTGCCCAACCGGTTCAAGCCCGAGCAGTATATCGGCATCAACCTGCGCGGCGTGGGCGTGGTGTTCTTCCTGGTCTTCACGGTGCTGATCGGCTGGCTGGCCAAGGGGCTGATCGGCCGGTCGCTGCTGCGCTGGGGAGAAAGCCTCGTGGCGCGCACGCCGGTGGTCCGGTCGGTCTATAACGGGCTGAAGCAGATCGCCGAGACCGTCTTCGCCCAGTCCGACACCAGCTTCGACCGCGCCGTTCTGCTCGAATACCCGCGCAAGGGGCTCTGGGCCGTCGCCTTCATCTCGACCGATGCGCGGGGCGAAATCGACGAGAGCATCCCGTCGACCGAGCAGAAGGTGGCGGTGTTCCTGCCGACCACGCCGAACCCGACCTCGGGCTTCCTGCTCTTCGCCCGCCGCTCGGACCTGATCGAGCTGGAGATGAGCGTCGAGGACGCCGCCAAGCTGGTGATCTCGGCCGGGCTCGTCTATCCGAACGCCAAGGACCCGACCCGGCCGGCCGACCAGCCCGCCCACGCCGCCGAGTGATCAGCCATACATCTCGGCGAGGTTGACCGAGGATGCCTGCCCGAGCTTGTCGATGTGCGCGTCGAGAAAGCTTTCGGCCGCCGCCCGCCCCGCGGCCTTCAGCCGCGCGAGGATCAGGGGCTGGGGCACGGTCTTGGTGGCCACCGACAGGTCGGTCATCGTATCGTCATCGGCGATCATGTGGACCAGCACCCGCTTCATCCGCCCCTCGGGGATGCTTCCCTCGGCGATCATGCGCTGAACGAAGGCGATGGCGCGCAGCTCGGACAGAAGCGCGCTGTTGAAGCTGATCTCGTTCACCCGGTTCAGGATTTCCTGCGCCGTATAGGGCAGTTCGGCCCGCTCCAGCGGATTGATGTTCACGATCACCACGTCGTCGGGCAGATGCGGCTCGTAAAGCGGGAACAGCGCGGGATTGCCGGAATAGCCACCGTCCCAGTAGGATTCGACCGTCCCGTCGGGCTCGGCGATCTCGACGGCGCGGAACAGCGTGGGCAGGCAGGCCGAGGCCAGCAGCGCGTCGACCCCGATCTCGCCGCGCCGGAAGACGCGGATCTTGCCGGTGCGCACGTTGGTGGCGCAGACCGACAGGTCGGGGCCCGCGGCGCTGCAGACCTCGTCGAAGCGCAGGTCCTCCAGGATCGGGCGCAGCGGGTTCACGTAGAACGGCCCCAACCCGTAAGGGCTGGTCGCCCGCGCCAGCCAGTCGCCGATGGCATAGCCCGGCGAATATTCGATCGCGCGGCCCAGGAACGGCGTCGACGGAAGCAGGGCGTTGACCCAGGGCGTGCCGTCCAGGCTGCCCAACGCGCCGATCCGGCCCCAGAGCCACGCCAGGTTCTCGCGCGCGGCCTCGGCCCCGCCCGACAGCAGCCCCGCCTTCAGCGCCGCGCCGTTCAGCGCTCCGGCCGAGGTGCCGGAAATGCCGGCGATCTCGACCTCGCCGCCTTCCAGGATGCGGTCGAGCACACCCCAGGTGAAGGCGCCATGCGCGCCCCCACCTTGAAGGGCCAGATTGATCCGTGGCTTCGTCATGTCGCCCCCGGTCTGGGGCGGTGCGCCCCGCCCCTGCTTCATCTTTCAACAAATACCTATGGCACGCCCGACGACCTGGGCGCGCCCTTCGATCACAGCGCGGTCCAGCCGCCATCCACGCTGATCGTGGTGCCGGTGATCTGCGCGGCCGCGTCCGAGCACAGGAAGACCGCCGTGCCGCCCACCTGTTCGACGGTGGCGAATTCCTTGCTGGGCTGGCGCTCCAGGATGACCTTCTGTTTCACCTCGTCCTCGGACATGTCGTATTTCTTGGCGGTGTCCGGGATCTGCGCCTCGACCAGCGGTGTCAGCACGTAGCCGGGGCAGATCGCGTTGCAGGTGATCGGCTCGCGCGCCGTTTCCAGCCCGACGGTCTTGCTCAGCCCGACGATGCCGTGCTTGGCGGCGATGTAGGCGGATTTGTAGGGCGACGCGGTCAGGCCATGGGCCGAGGCGATGTTGACGATCCGGCCCCAGCCGGCCTTGCGCATCATCGGCAGCGCCACGGCGGTGGTATGGAAGGCCGAGCTGAGATTGATGGCGATGATCGCGTCCCATTTCTCGGTCGGGAACTCGTCCACCGGGGCCACGTGCTGGATGCCGGCGTTGTTGACCAGGATGTCGCAGGCGCCAGCCTGTTCGACCAGGGCGCGGGCCTCGTCGGCCTTGCTGAGATCGGCCTTGATGTAACGTGCCGTCACGCCGAACTCGTCGGCGATTTCTTGCGCAATCGCGTGATCCTCGTCGCGGTCGGTGAACGAATTCAGCACCACGTCGGCGCCCGCGCGCGCCAGTTCGCGCGCCACGCCCAGCCCGATTCCCGAGTTCGAGCCGGTGATGACGGCGGTCTTGCCCTTCAGCTGCATGTCGAATTCCTGTCTGCAAAACTTCGCTGGCGCGTTTCTGCACCTGCAAACTAAGCGAATCCAGCCCGATTTGGTTCACGAAACCGGCGATTCGTCCAAAAATCGTGGTGCGCCAAGGACCTAGGAGTCAGCTTGAAGCCAATAAAAAAACGCCCGCGCAAGGCGGGCGTTAAGTTATTGAGGCAGGTTTCATACAGGCAAGAAACCTATCGAGCAGTGCCCTTCTTATACGCCATTCTCCGCGCAGATCAAATCCAAAAAGTTTGCTGTTCGCCGCAAGCCCCCGTAATCTGGGCCAAACAAGAAACGGCGCAGCAGACAGGTTCCCCAATGGAAACAGTACTCTCCCGCACCTTCGCCGGCGCGGCAACCGCGATCTGCCTGGGGCTGGCCAGCCCCGCGGCGGCCGAGCCCAGCCACGGCATCGCGATGTATGGCGAACCGGCCCTGCCCGAGGGCTTCACCGCCCTGCCCTACGCCAACCCCGACGCGCCGCTGGGCGGGCGGCTGGTGCAGGGCGAGGTCGGTACCTTCGACAGCCTGAACCCCCATATCCTGAAGGGCGAACCCCCCTGGCAGCTGCGATTCCTGGCGCACGAATCGCTCATGGGCCGGTCCTACGACGAGCCGTTCACGCTGTATGGTGTGCTGGCCGAGTCCATCGAGACCGCGCCAGACCGCTCCTGGGTCGAGTTCACGCTGCGCCCCGAGGCGCGGTTCTCGGATGGAAGCCCCGTCACGGTCGAGGACGTGCTGTGGTCCTATGAGACGCTGGGCACCGAGGGGCACCCCCGCTATCGCGGCACCTGGGCGCAGGTCGCCTCGGCCGAACAGACGGGCGAGCGGTCCGTGCGCTTCACCTTCTCCGAGCGCAACGACGAGCTGGCGCTGATCATGGGGATGCGGCCGATCCTCAAGAAGGCCCAGTGGGAGGGCAAGGATTTCACCGACTCGGGCGTGGACGAGATCCCGATCTCGTCGGCCGAGTACGTGGTCACCGATTTCGAGCCGGGCCGCTATGTCACCCTGCGCCGCGACCCCGACTACTGGGGCAACGGCGTCGTGCCCTTCATGAACGGCCAGGGCAACCTGGACGAGATCCGGATGGAGTTCTACGGCGACAGCACCGCCATGTTCGAGGCGTTCAAGGGCGGCGCCCTGAACATCATGCGCGAGGCCGACGCGCAGAAATGGGAAACGCAGTACGATTTCCCGCGCGTGCAGAACGGCGAGGTCGAGAAATCGGTCATCCCGCACGAACGGCCCTCGGGCATCTACGGCTTCGTGATGAACACCCGCCGCGCGCCCTTCGACGACTGGCGCGTGCGCGAGGCGCTGATCACCGCCTTCAACTACGAGTTCATCAACCAGGTGCTGAACGACGGCCGCCTGCCCCGGGTCACGTCCTACTTCTCGAACTCGGTGCTCGGAATGGAGGACGGCCCGGCCTCGGGCCGCGTGCTGGAGTATCTCGAGCCCTATTCCGACGACCTTCTGCCCGGCGCGATCGAGGGCTACACCCAGCCCGAGGGCGACGGATCCGAGCGCAACCGCGCCAATCTCGCCCGCGCCATGGACCTGCTGGCCGAGGCGGGCTGGACCATCGACCGGGGCACCGGCGCGCTTGTCGACGATGCGGGCGAGACGATGTCCTTCGAGATCCTGCTGGCCAATGGCGACCTCGTCGCGGGCACGAGGCAGGCCATCAACATCTACACCTCGGCGCTGGAACGGCTGGGGATCGAGGCCAGCGTGAGCCTGGTGGACGACGCGCAGTTCAAGTCCCGCACCGACGCCTTCGATTTCGACATGACCGAGTACAGCCGCGCGCTGAGCCTCAGCCCCGGCAACGAGCAGCGGTATTACTGGGGGTCCGAGGCGGCCGACCAGGAAGGCTCGCGCAACTGGATGGGCGTCCGCAGCCCGGCCATCGACGGGCTGATCGACGCCATGCTGTCGGCGCCCAGCCAGGAAGATTACGTGGCCGCCGTGCGCGCGCTGGACCGGGTGCTGACCTCGGGGCGCTACGTGATCCCGCTGTGGTTCCGCCCCGACAGCCTGATCGCCCATGATGCCGATCTGCACTATCCCGAGACCCTTCCCGCCTACGGGGATTACCTCGGATTCCTTCCCGACGTATGGTGGTACGATGAAGACTAAGCTGATCCTCGCCGTGATGGTCGTCGCCCTGTCGGGCTGCGCGCTGGTCCGCACCCCGGTCCGCGTGGCCGCGGACATGGCGCACATGACCGTCGATCTGGCGACCGCCCCCTTCTGATCGCGCGGAACCACCGGCCCGGCGCCGCATTTCCTCCGTGACACATCACGCAAAGGGGACGACTTGCCATGCAATGGGACACCATCAAACGCGACTGGCCCGCCTTCATCGCGCCGATCATGCAGCGCTGGGACCGGGCCGAGGAAAACGACCTGCTGGCGCTGGACGGGAACCGCGAGCGGCTGGTGGATTACCTGGCCGAGCGGCACGAGTTGACCCGCGCCGAGGCCAATGAGCAGCTGACCGCGTGGGAACAGGGCGCGGCGCCCGCCGACGCGGTGATGGACGAGACCCGCGATGGCGACAACATCCGCGCCTCGGCCGCCCATATCGGCGTGGGCGAAGACGTCTATGCCGATGACAAGGATTTCGGCGACGACAACAAGACCGCGCGCCCGATCGGCCGCGATACCTGATCGGGCATCCTTCGCGATCGACCATGCGTCCTTTCGGACCGATGATGCGGCCGCAGCGTGGTCGCCATCCTGTTGCGGTGCGCGCTTCAAGGGTTACATAGCCGGTCAACGAAGGCCCGCCGCGCCCCGCGCGCGCCGGGCCGGACAGACACGGAGCGCGCCCCATGATCAAGCTCGATATCCTGTCGGACCCCATCTGCCCCTGGTGCCTGATCGGCAAGACCCGGCTGGACCAAGTGTTGCAGGACCGGCCGGACCACCCCTTCACCATCGAATGGCATCCGTTCCAGTTGAACCCCGACATGCCGCCCGAAGGCATGGACCGGCGTGACTATCTCGAAACCAAGTTCGGCGGCCGCGAGGGCGCGGTGAAAGCCTATGCCCCCGTGATCGAGGCCGCCGAGGCCACCGGGCTGGATATCGCCTTCGACAGGATCGAGCGGACGCCCAACACGTTGGACGCGCACCGCATGATCCATTGGGCGGGACTCGAGGGGCGGCAGGCGGCCATGGTGGCCGCGCTGTTCAACGCGTATTTCATGCAGGGCCGCGACATCGGCGACCATGACACGCTGCTGGCCCTGGCGGGCGACGTGGGCATGGACCGCGAGATGACCGCGCGGCTGCTCGATAGCGATGCCGACCGCGCCGACATCGCGGCGCGCGACGCCCACGCCCGCGCGCGCGGAGTAACCGGCGTGCCGACCTTCATCATCGCCGAGCGCCACGCGGTTCCCGGCGCGCAGCCGCCCGAGCTGTGGCACAACGTGCTGGACGATCTCGAGCGCCAGGCCGCCGAGGCCGAGGCCGAATGAGACCTGGGCCATGGGGGCTCCGCCCCCGTCCTTCGGACTCCCCCGGAGGTATTTACGGAAAGATGAAGCCGGGGCGGGCCTCGTGATGGTCACCTGGCTTCTGGTGTCGCTGGGGGCTTCCGCGCTGTGGGGCGTGGTGCTGTTCGTGTCGGACAGGGGCATGGCCCAGATCTGGCCGCCGGCGCGGGGCAACTGGATCACCGGGATCGCCGCCTGGCTTCTGACCATCGCCATCTACATGGGGCTCATCCGCACCGCGACGGCGGACTGGAACACGCTGGACCTGCCCGCCTGGCTGCGCTGGGGCGTGGGCGGCGTGGCGCTGTCGGTCGCGGCGACGTGGGTGCAGGGGCGCGGGATCACCGACCTGGGACTGAAGGGCACCAGTGGCTGGGACGTGGGTGTGGTGACCACGGGGGCCTACGCCCGGCGGCGCCATCCGCAATACGCGGGCCAGGTCCTGTCGCTCCTGGGGCTGGCCCTTCTGGGCGGATCGGCCTGGGCCGGGCTGGCGGCGGTTGCGGGCAGTGCCGCCTTGATCTATGCGAGCCACGTGGAGGATCGGTTCATGGCGCGCAGGCATCCCGGATACGGGGACTACGCGTCGCAAGTCAGGTTCTTTTGATGTCCCAAAATTCGTTGACGCAACCGGGCCGCGTCGAGTTCGTGGCCATGGTTGCCGTCCTGTTCGCCACGTTGGCGTTTTCCATCGACGCGATGCTGCCCGCCCTGCCCGAGATTGCCGGCACGCTGACCCCCGACGATCCGAACCGCGCGCAGCTGGTGGTGACCTCGTTCATCTTCGGCATGGGGGTGGGCACGCTGTTCGCCGGGCCGATCTCGGATACCGTGGGGCGCAAGGCGGGCATCCTCGGGGGGCTGGCGCTGTATATCCTGGGCGCGGCACTGGCGAGCCGGGCGCAGACGCTCGAGACGCTCATGGCCGCGCGGGTGGTGCAGGGCCTGGGCGCGGCGGGGCCGCGGATCGTCAGCCAGGCCATGATCCGCGACCGGTTCGAGGGGCGCGAGATGGCGCAGATCATGTCCTTCGTGATGATGATCTTCATCCTCGTGCCGGCGATGAGCCCGGCGGCCGGCAGCCTGGTCATCGACGGCTTCGGCTGGCGCGCGATCTTCTGGGCCTTCGTGATCTTCGCGCTGTTCGGCGGCACCTGGCTGGCGTTGCGCCAGCCCGAGACCCTGCCGCGCGAGGGGCGCCATCCCCTGCGCATCGGGATCGTGTGGCTCGCGCTGAAGGAGACGCTGCGGCGGCCCGAGGTGCGGCTCTATATCGCCGTGCTGACGCTGGGCACCGGACAGATGTTCGCGCTGATCAGCTCGGTCCAGCCGATCTATGACCAGTCACTGGGCATGGCGGACAGCTTCGCCTTCTGGTTCATGGCGACCGCCCTGCTGGCCGGCACGGGCACGATCGTGAACGCGGCGCTGGTCATGCGGCTGGGCATGCGGCGCCTGGCGATCACGGCCTACGCGGCGCAGGGGGTGATCTCGCTGGTGTTGGTCGCGGCCGAGATCGCGGGGCTGGTGCCCGCGGAGGCGGCGTTTCCGGTGTTCTTCGCCTGGTCGGTGTCGGTCTTCTTCATGGTCGGCCTGACCTTCGGCAATCTCAATTCGCTGGCGCTACAGCCCCTCGGCCATATCGCGGGGACGGCAGCCTCGGTGATCGGCGCGATCTCGACGATTTTGGGCGTGGTCATTGCCGTGCCGATCGGGCTGGCCTTCAACGGCTCGCCCATGCCGCTTTATGTCGGCACGGGCGTCTGCTCGGCGCTGGCCTACCTGCTGATGCGGCGCACGGTGGAGAGCTAGGATTTCTCGGGCGTCTTCTGGCCCACGTCCAGCGCGCGGCGCAGGTCCTGGGCGATCGAGAAGGCGCCCTTGATCTTGTCGCTGTCCTTTTTCCAGTCCCGGCGCACGACGATCTTGTTGTCCTTGACCTTGGCCTGGCCCTTCTGGTCGTTGATGAACTTCACCAGGCCCTGCGGGTTCGCGAACTTGTCGTTGTGGAACTGGATCGTCGCGCCCTTGGGACCGGCATCGAGCTTGGCGATGCCGGCGCGCTTGCACTCGGCCTTGATGCGCACCACCAGCAGCAGCGTGTTGACCTCTTTCGGAAGCTTGCCGAAGCGGTCGATCAACTCGGCAGCGAAGCCTTCCAGCTCGACCTTCGAGGTCAGGTCCGACAGGCGGCGATAGAGCCCCAGCCGCACGTCGAGATCGGGCACGTAGTCTTCGGGGATCAGGACGGCGACGCCCAGGTTGATCTGGGGCGACCATTCGCCCATCTCGCCCAGGCCGTCGATGCCTTCCAGCTCGCCCGCCTTCAGCTTGGAAATCGTCTCTTCCAGCATGGACTGGTAGAGCTCGTAGCCGACCTCGCGGATCTGGCCCGATTGCTCTTCTCCCACCAGGTTGCCCGCGCCGCGGATATCGAGATCCTGGCTGGCCAGCGTGAACCCCGCCCCCAAGCTGTCGAGCGATCCCAGAACGCGCAGGCGCTTCTCGGCCGTGGGCGTCAGCTTGGCGCGCGGCTTGGTGGTCAGGTAGGCATAGGCGCGGGTCTTGGCGCGCCCCACCCGGCCCCGGATCTGGTAGAGCTGCGCCAGACCGAACATGTCGGCGCGGTGCACGATCATCGTGTTGGCCGTGGGGATATCGAGCCCCGATTCGACGATGGTGGTGGCCAGAAGCACGTCGTAGGCGCCGTCGTAGAAGGCGTTCATCCGGTCGTCGAGCTCGCCCGCCGCCATCTGTCCGTTGGCCACGATATAGGTGATCTCGGGCACCTCGTTCTTCAGGAACTCCTCCATCTCGGCCAGGTCCTTGATGCGCGGAACCACGATGAAGCTCTGCCCGCCGCGGTAATGCTCGCGCAGGAGCGCCTCGCGGATGGTCAGCACGTCGAATTCGGACACGTAGGTGCGGATCGCCAGACGGTCGACGGGCGGCGTGCCGATGATCGACAGGTCGCGCACGCCGGTCAGGCTCAGTTGCAGGGTGCGCGGGATGGGCGTCGCGGTCAGGGTCAGGACGTGGACGTCGGTGCGTAGCTGTTTCAGGCGTTCCTTGTGGCTGACGCCGAAATGCTGCTCTTCGTCGATGACCAGCAGGCCGAGGTTCTTGAACTTCACCGATTTCGCCAGCAGCGCGTGGGTGCCGATGATGATGTCGCAGCCGCCATCGGCCATCCGTTGCCGCGCCAGGTCGCTGTCCTTCTTCGACACGAAGCGGGAGAGCTGGCGCACCTCGATCGGGAAGCCCTTGAAGCGTTCACTGAACGACTTGTAGTGCTGGCGCGCCAGAAGGGTCGTCGGCGCGATCACGGCCACCTGCACGCCCGACATGGCGGCGATAAAGGCCGCGCGCATGGCGACCTCGGTCTTGCCGAAGCCCACATCGCCGACGATCAGCCGGTCCATGGGCGTGCCCGAGGACAGATCGCCCATCACGTCCTCGATGGCCGACATCTGGTCGTCGGTCTCGTCATAGGGGAAGCGGGCGCTGAAATCCTCCCAGGCGTGGTCGGGCGGATCCAGCACCGGGGCCTTGCGCAAGAGCCGCTCGGCGGCGACGCGGATCAGGCGGTCGGCGATCTCGCGGATGCGTTCCTTCAGGCGCGCCTTCTTGGCCTGCCAGGCCCCGCCGCCCAGCTTGTCGAGCATCCCTTCCTCGTGACCGAACCGGCTGAGGAGTTCGATATTCTCGACGGGAAGATACAGCCGGTCGCCGCCCGCGTATTCCAGCAGCAGGCATTCATGCGCGGCGCCCAGGGCCGAGACGACTTCCATCCCCTGGTAGCGCCCGACACCGTGGTCCACGTGGACGATCAGGTCGCCGATGCTGAGCGATTGCGCCTCGGTCAGGAAGTTCTCGGCCCGGCGCTTCTTGGGCGTCTTGCGCACCAGCCGGTCGCCCAGCACGTCCTGTTCCGAGATCACCGTCAGGCGGCCGTCCTCGTACGGCCCCTCGAACCCGTGGTCGAGGCCCCAGACCGCCAGGAAAAGCCCGCCCTTGCCCTCGGGCACGTCGCGGAAGTCGCGGATCTCGGTCGCGCCGTCCACGTCTTCGTCTTCCAGCAGCCCGGCCAGCCGTTCCCGCGCACCGCTGGAATAGGAGGCGACGATGACCTGCCCTTCCTTGCGTTTCGCCTTGATGTGGTCCGCCAAGGCACCGAAAAGGCTGACACTTTCCTGCTGGCGCTCGGGCGAGAAATTGCGCCCGATGCGGCCGCCCGCGTCGACGACGTTCGGCCCCGACGCCTGCGCCAGCGGATGGAAGCGGATGGTGCGGTGGCCTTCGGTCGCCTGCTCCCACGCGTCGTCGTCCAGGTACAGCTGCTCGGGCGGCGCGGGCTTGTAGACGGTATCGACCCGGCCCTTCTTGGTCATCGCGTCGCGGCGGTTGTCGTAGGCGTCGGTGACCATCTCCCACCGCGCGACGCGGGCGGGCGTGACCTGATCATCGAGCGTGATCGCCGCGTCCGGAAGGTAGTCGAACAGCGTCTCCAGCCGGTCGTGGAAGAAGCCCAGCCAGTGCTCGATCCCCGCGTGTTTCCTGCCCGCGCTCACGGCCTCGTAGAGCGGATCGTCGGTGCCCGCCGCCCCGAACTCGATCCGGTAGGCCTGGCGGAACCGGGTGATCGCGGCGTCGTCGAGGATCACCTCGCTGACCGGGGCCAGTTCGACCTGGTCCAGCTTCTCGGTGGTGCGCTGGGTGACGGCGTCGAAGCGGCGCGCGCCGTCCAGCACGTCGCCGAACAGGTCCAGCCGCACCGGACCGCCCTCGCCCGGCGGCCAGACGTCGATGATGCCGCCGCGAATGGCGTAGTCGCCAGGCTCCATCACCGTGGGGGCCTGGGTGAACCCCATGCGCACGAAGAAATCGCGCAGCCCGGCCTCGTCGATCCGGTCGCCCACCCGCGCGGTGAAGGCCGACCCGCTCAGCACGTCGCGGGGCGGAATGCGCTGGGTCGCGGCGTTCACGGTGGTCAGCAGCACGAAGCGCTTCGGCATCCCGTGCACAAGCGCCGCCAGCGTCGCCATGCGCGCGGCCGAGATGTCGGCGTTGGGCGACACGCGATCGTAGGGCAGGCAATCCCAGGCGGGGAAAGTGAAGACGGGCAGCGACGGGTCGTAGAAGGCCAGCGCGGCCTGCATCGCCGCCAGCCGCTTGTCGTCGCGCGCCACGTGGACCAGCGCGCCATCGGCCTTCGCCAGTTCGGACAGGACCAGGCGCGCGTCGAACCCTTCGGGCGCGCCGCCCATGGTGATGAAGCCGGATTTTGACATGGACGCCTCAGGTAACGGCCCCGCGCCCGGTGTCAATCGCCAGTGCGCCGTGACTTGCCTGCATCGCCGGTCGGGCATGCGGAAGTTTCGGGCAATCGAAGGAAATTTCCCCTTGATCCAACGACGGTTGGGCCTCATATGCGCGGTCAAGACGCCAACGCACGCGCCTCTGTTCGGGCCATTGCCCTCACGCAGCGACGGTAACGTCTCCGCTGTCACTTTCGGGGGGCTGAAGCAGTCCCTCCGGGTCCACTGGAGATGCCCATGACCGCCCTTGCCTCAGACCGCGCGCTGCGCGGTACGGATTCCATCACCGACCGTCTGGACGCGGCCATCGCCGCGACCACGTTCGACCGGCCTACGCTGGTCCTGGACCTGGACATCGTGTCCCGGAACTTCCAGGCCCTTCAGCGCGGCCTGGGCGATGCCTCGATCCACTATGCCGTGAAGGCCAACCCCGCACCCCAGGTGATCGAGCGCCTGGCGATGCTGGGCTGCCATTTCGATGCCGCCTCGCGCGGCGAGATCGAGCTGTGCCTGAGCATGGGCGCCCGCCCCGAGCACGTGAGCTTCGGCAACACCATCAAGCGCGCGACCGATATCGCCTTCGCCCATCGCGCGGGCATCACGATGTTCGCCGCCGATGCCGAGGAAGAGCTTGAGAAGATCGCCGAGCACGCGCCCGGCGCGCAGGTCTACCTGCGCCTGATCGTCGAGCCGACGGGCGCCGACTGGCCGCTCACCCGCAAGTTCGGCTGCGCGCCCGCTCGCGTCGAGGGCCTGCTGGCCTATGCCCGCGACCTGGGCCTCGATGCCATCGGGCTGTCGTTCCACGTGGGCTCGCAGACCCGGCACGCACATATGTGGTCGGACACCCTGAACCAGGTGGCCGCCACCTGGCACGCCGTCCGCGCCGCCGGTTTCGACCTGCGCCTGCTGAACATCGGGGGCGGTTTCCCCGCCTTCCACGGCGATGACGTGGACCCGCTGGAAGCCTACTCGCGCGACGTGATGGCCCAGGTGCGCGCCCGTTTCGGCGACGCCGTGCAAATCATGGCCGAGCCGGGCCGCGGCATGGTCGCCGATGCCGGCGCCATCGCCGCCGAGGTTCTGCTGGTCAGCCGCAAGAGCGACGACGACCTGCACCGCTGGGTGTACCTGGACGTGGGCCGCTTCTCGGGCCTGGCCGAGACCGAGGGCGAGGCGATCCGCTACCAGTTCGAGACCTCCCGCGACAGCGACGAGACCGGCCCCTGCATCCTTGCGGGCCCCAGCTGCGACAGCGTGGACGTGCTGTACGAAAAGCGTCCCGTATCGCTGCCCGTGAGCCTGCGCGCCGGCGACCGCGTCGTGATCCGCAATTGCGGCGCCTATACCTCGAGCTACAGCTCGGTCGGCTTCAACGGCTTCCCGCCGCTGGACGTCATGGTGATCTGACCACCCGGCCCCGGCCTTGTGCCGGGGCATCCACGTCCGAAGGGTTTCATACGCCCGACAGGAACACGGTCAGTGGCACCGGCGATACGCCGATCGCCATGCAAGCCATGGTGGGCACCGGCGCGAACAGGCGGCTGAGCCCGGCGAGCATGAGGATGCCGCCACCGCCCCCGATGATCATGTTGCCCGGCACGTTCACCAGCAGGGCCAGCGCGACATAGCGGTGCCGCAGGCCCAACGCGATCAGGCCCGGTGACGCGCCTTCCAGCAGGACATCCACCCGCCGCGAACGCGGCAGTTCGGCGGCCCGCGCAACCAGGGCCGCCGCGCGTTTCAGCCCGAAAAACCAAAGAAGCCGGATCAGCACACCCGTCGGCAAGAGACGCCCCAGGGCGAAGGCCAAACCAAGGGCCAGCACCGTGGCGCCGTAGATCACCGGCGCCATGGCAGCGCCGTAGGCCGTCAGAAGGGCGATGCCGATCTCTGCCCCCGGCACGAAGGGCACCGCCATCAAGGCGACATAGGCGACAAGCGCCACGACCGTCATGTTCCGCATCTGCTCGGGCGTGACGGGCATCGGACTGACCGTCAGGGTCTCGCGCAGCACGTGTCCGGCCCATAGCGCGGCAAGGATAGCGCCAAGGACAACCAGGCCGCGGACCGCCCGACCGATCTGCCGCCTGTGCGGCCACCGCAGCGCGAAAACCATGATGACAGCTCCGTGGTGCCAAGCGGCACACCGCCCCCGGGATGGACACCGGGGGCGGCGGCGCGTCAATGTCGGTTCAAAATGCCCGTCGCACGCCACGGTGGCGGGAAACAGGGTCGGGCCGCGACGTCCGCCCGGAAATACGCTTGGCCGGAGAGACTCGACCAAGACTATACAGCAATTCGTCGCAGAAAGCGAATGAAACGCGCCCGATGATAAGATCGACCCGGTTTTGCGCCGGAAATGGTCCCGAAGCCTAGCTGCGTCAGTCCTTCGACAGCGCCGCCAGCCGCTTGATCAGCGCCGAGGTATCCCAGCGCCCGCCGCCCATGTTCTGCACGTCCTTGTAGAACTGGTCGACCAGCGCCGTCACCGGCAGGGCCGCCCCGATCTCGTCGCCGGTGGCCAGGCAGATGCCCAGGTCCTTGCGCATCCAGTCGATGGCGAAGCCGTGGTCGAACTTGTCGTCCAGCATGGTCTCGTAACGGTTCGACATCTGCCAGCTGCCGGCGGCGCCCTGGCTGATGACCTCGACCACCGCACGGCCGTCGAGCCCGGCGGTCTGGGCGAAATGCAGCGCCTCGCTCAGGCCCTGCACGAGGCCCGCGATGGCGATCTGGTTGCACATCTTGGTCATCTGGCCCGCGCCCACGTCGCCCAGTCGGCGGCAGATCTTGGAATAGACCTCCATCACCGGCTCGGCCTTGGTGAAGGCCGCCTCGTCGCCGCCGCACATGATGGACAGCTGGCCGTTCTCGGCCCCCGCCTGCCCGCCCGAGATCGGCGCGTCGACATAGCGGCCCGGGATCTCGGCGGCCAATTCACGCGTGACCATGGCTGACACGGTGGTGTGGTCGACGAAAATGGCGTTGCCCGTCATTCCGGCGAAGGCGCCGTCTTCACCAAGACAGACCGAACGCAGGTCGTCGTCGTTGCCGACGCAGGCCATCACGAAATCGCAGCCCGCCGCGGCCGCGCCCGGTGTGGATGCGTGGGTGCCCGAATGCTCTTCGGTCCACTTCTCGGCCTTCGCTTCGGTCCGGTTGTAGACGCAGACCTCGTGCCCCGCGGCGGCCAGATGCCCCGCCATCGGGTATCCCATCACGCCCAGTCCCAGAAACGCTACTTTCGCCATGCCTTCACCTCCGCTTTCAAATATCTTATGCGGCTAGCTAACGCTTGGGGCGGTGCGATCCAATACCCACCGCACGCGCACGGGGGACCAAGGGCACAATGGCATCGATCTTTCGCTGGTCGCTGAGGCTGTTTCTGGCATTGGCCGGCCTCGCCATCCTTGCCGTGGTGATCGCCCTGTGGTTCGCGTCGCGGTCCCTGCCCGACTACGACGCCAGCTATCGGCTCGACGGCGTGTCCGGCCCGGTCGAGATCGTGCGCGACAACGCCAACGTGCCCCATGTTTTCGGCGAAAGCGATCCGGACGTCTTCTTCGGGCTGGGGTTCGCCCACGCGCAGGACCGGCTTTGGCAGATGATGCTGCTGCGGCGCACGGCCCAGGGGCGTCTGTCCGAGATCTTCGGCCAGCGGACCGTGCGCACGGACGAGCTGCTGCGCCGGCTCGACCTCTACAACCTCGCGACCCGTTCGGTGGACGTGCAGACGCCCTACGCCACCGAGGCGCTGCGCGCCTACGCCGACGGGGTGAACGCGTGGCTTGCGCAGGTGAATGACGGTGCCATGGGGCGCGGCGCGCCCGAGTTCTTCCTGTTCTCGCCGCAGATCGCGCCGTGGCAACCCGCCGACAGCATCGCGCTGGCCAAGCTCATGGCATTGCAGCTGAATTCGCACCTTCCGAACGAGGTCCTGCGCGCCCGCGTGTCGCTTCAGATGGACGACCCGCGCGTCGAGGACATCATGCCCAGCCCCGCGGGCAACGGTATCGCGACGCTCCCCGAATACGCGTCGCTTGTGCCGGGGGCCGAGGACGCGCCGGGCACGCGGCTGGCGTCCCTGCCGCCCGAGGATCCGCTGTATCCGGTGAAGCCGCTGGGCCTGGGTGGCGCGTCCAATGCCTGGGCCGCCGACACCAGTCGCTCGGCCTCGGGCGGCACGCTTCTGGCCAATGACCCGCACCTGGGCCTGACCGCGCCGTCGGTCTGGTATCTCGCGCGGCTGGAGCTTGAGTCGGGCGGCGTCATCGGCGGCAGCCTGCCCGGTGTGCCGTCGATCCTGTTGGGCCGATCGTCGGAACTGGGCTGGGGGCTGACCTCGTCCTATCTGGACGATGTCGATGTGCATATCGAGCGGCTGAACCCCGACAACCCCGAAGAGGTCCTGACCCCCGAGGGCTGGAAGCCGCTGCGCGAACGCACCTCCATCGTGCTCATCAAGGATGCCGAGCCGATCACCCTGACCTTGCGTTGGTCCGATAACGGCCCCGTCCTGCCCGGCCGCCATTTCGACTTGGAGACCATCACGCCGCCGGGTCATGTCGCGTCGGTCAGCTGGACGGTGCTGTCGCCCGCCGACACGTCCGTTTCGGCCGGGCTGGAGCTGCTGAAGGCCAAGACGGTGCCCGATGCCATCGACGCCATGGAAGGCTTCATCGCCCCCAGTCAGAACCTGACGCTGGTCGACCGCGAAACGGTGGGCATGAAGATGATCGGCGCCGCCCCGCGCCGCGCCGACGGCCACCAGTCCAAGGGCCGCCTGCCCACGCCGGGCTGGATCGCCGACAACCGCTGGGACGGCCGCCTGCCCTATACCACCAATCCCGAATTCGTCGGGCCCGCCGGCGGGATCGTGGGCAACACCAACAACAAGACCGTGGACCGGCCCTTCCCGCTGCACGTCTCGTATTCCTGGGGCGACACCCAGCGGGTCCAGCGCTGGCGCCGCTTGATGCAAAGCCGCGAGGTCCACACCCGCGAGTCGTTCATGGAGGCGCAGCTCGACACCGTAAGCTTCACCGCCCGGTCGCTTCTGCCGCTGATCGGCGCGGACCTGTGGTTCACGGGCGAGGCCGCGCCCGAGGGCACGCCCGAACGGCTGCGCCAGCGCGCGCTGGACCTGGTGGCCAGCTGGAACGGCGAGATGAACGAACACCTGCCCGAGCCGCTGATCTACGCCGCCTGGATGCGCGCGCTGCAATCGCGCCTGATAACAGACGAGCTGGGACCGCTGGCCGATGAATTCGCGCGGCTCGAACCTTTGTTTATCGAACGGGTCTATCGCGACGTGAACGGCGCGTCGGTCTGGTGCGACGTGGTCCAGTCGGCCCGGGTCGAGACCTGTTCCGACATGGCGCGGCTTGCGCTGGACGACGCGCTGATCTGGATCTCCGAGCGCTATGGCACCGCGCTGGAATCCCTGCGCTGGGGCGACGCGCACGAGGCGGTGCACGAGCATCCCGTTCTGGGCGAAGTTTCGGGCCTCTCGTGGCTGTTCAACATCCGCCAGTCCACCTCGGGCGGGGACAACACGCTGCAACGGGGCCGCACGGCGGGCGATGGGCCGAACCCGTTCCGCAACGTGAGCGCGGCGGGCTATCGCGGGATCTACGATTTCGCTGATCCCGACTCGTCGCTTTTCGTGATCTCGACCGGGCAATCGGGCCACCCGCTGTCGCGGCATTACGACGACCTGGGCGAATTGTGGCGCCGCGGCGAATACATTCCGATGACGCTCGATCCCGAACTGGCGCGCGCCGCCGCCGTCGGCGTCACGCGGATCGAGCCCGCGCGCTAGAACAGCGATCCGATCCCGTAGGCGACCGCCGCCGCAGCCCCGCCGATCAACAGGGTCTCGAGGCCCGACCGCCACCAGGGCGCCAGCGACCAGAGACTTTTCAGCCCGCCGATGGCGAAGAAGACCGTCAGGGTCGCGACGCTGGACGCGCGGAAGGCGTTCTCCATCCCGAAAAGGAACGGTAGCAGCGGCACCATGCCCGTGACGAGGAAGGCCGCGAAAGTCGCCAGCGCCGCGCGCATGGGATGCGGCGCGACCGATCCCAGCCCGTATTCGCCTTCCAGCATCATTTGCAGCCAGGGCTCGCGGCGGGATGTGATCTGCGCGGTCGCTTCCTCGAGCACGTCGCCCGACAGGCCCTTCTGGCGCAGGATCTCGCGGACCTCGCGGCGCTCGCCCTCGGGGTCGGTGGCGATATGGCGCATTTCGACCGCGCGCAGCCGCCTGATGTCGTCGACCTCGGACTTGGTGGCGGAATAGTTGCCCGCCGCCATCGAGAACCCGTCGGCGAACACGTTCGCCAGCCCCAGCGCGACGATCACCAGCGGCGACAGCCCGGCCCCGGCCACGCCCGCCACGATGGCGAAGGTCGTCACGCCGCCGTCGATGGCACCGTACACCACCACGCCGCCGTCGATGGCACCGTACACCACGTCGCGCAGATAGCCGCGGCCGCGTGGCGCGCCGATGCGGGTGCGGATCTCCTCGGGGCTGTGGCCGTGTTCTTCCATGCCGCAGGCCTAGCGCCCGCGGAACAGGCCGCCGAGGATGCCACGGACAATGCGGCGCCCGGTGGTTCCGCCCAGCTCCTTGATGACGGCCTTGGTCATCGCCTCGCCCAGGCTGTCGGGACTGCGTGACCGGCGCGAGGTGGATCGCTTCACCTGCTGCCCGGTATAGCGGCGGGCCGCGCGGTATTCGCGCTCCGCCTCGGCGGCGGCCTCTTCCTCGGCTTCGGCTTCCGCCGCTTCGGCGGCGGCCTTGTCGGCGCGCGCGCTCAGGATCTCGAAGGCGCTTTCGCGGTCGCGCACGGCTTCGTATTTCCCGGCGATGGGCGAGGTGTCCATGACCTCGCGCCGCACGGCCTGCGAGATCGGGCCCAGCTGCGACGACGGCGGCCGGATCAGCGTGCGCTCGACCACGCCCGGCACGCCCTTGGCCGCCAGAAGCGACGTGACCGCCTCGCCCACGCCGACCTCGCGGATGGCGTCCTCGGTGTCGAAGCGCGGGTTCGAGCGGTAGGTCTGCGCGGCGCGGGCAAGCGCCTTCTGGTCCCGCGCGGTGAAGGCTCGCAGCGCGTGCTGGATGCGGTTGCCGAGCTGGCCCAGGATATCCTCGGGCACGTCGTCGGGATCCTGGGTGATGAAATAGACGCCGACGCCCTTGGAGCGGATCAGCCGCGCGACCTGTTCGACCTTGTCGACCAGGGCCTTGGGCGCGTCCTCGAACAGCAGGTGCGCCTCGTCGAAGAAGAAGACCAGCTTGGGCTTGTCCGGATCGCCGACCTCGGGCAGCTCCTCGAACAGTTCGGACAGGAGCCACAGCAGGAAGGTCGCGTAGAGCTTGGGCGAGGACATGAGCGTGCCCGCGTCCAGGATGTTGATCCGTCCGCGCCCGTCGGGATCGGTGCGCATGATGTCCGAAAGCTCCAGCGCGGGCTCTCCGAAGAGCTGCGCGCCGCCCTGGTTCTCGAGCACCAGCAGCCGGCGCTGGATCGCGCCGATGGACGCCCGGCTGACATTGCCATAGCGCAGCGACAGCGCGTCGCCGTTCTCGCCCACCCAGACAAGAAGCGCCTGAAGGTCCTTCAGGTCCAGAAGCGGCAAGCCCTGTTCGTCGGCCAGGCGGAAGGCGATGTTGATGATCCCCTCCTGCGCCTCGGTCGCGTCCAGCAGCCGGCTGACCAGCAGCGGCCCCATCTCGGCCAGGGTGGTGCGCACGGGATGGCCGTTCTGACCGAACAGATCCCAGAAGGTCACCGGGAAGGCGTCATAGGCATAATCGGTGAACCCGATGGTCGCCGCGCGCTTGGTGAACGCCTCGTGCAGCTTGAAATCCGCGCGCCCGGCGGAGGCCAGGCCCGACAGGTCGCCCTTCACGTCGGCCAGGAACACCGGGACTCCGCGCGCCGAAAAGCTCTCGGCCAGGATCTGCAGGGTGACCGTCTTGCCGGTGCCCGTCGCGCCCGCGATCAGGCCGTGGCGGTTGGCGTATTTCAGCAGAAGGGGTTGGGGCGTGCCGTATCCCTCGCCGCCGCCCCCGACAAAGATATCGTCCATGATCACGCCCCCGTGTTCGTCGTATTTGCGTTAGCAATACATGCTTAACCCGATCGTGCCAGTCTGACGGCACCGATGACTGGCCCGCCATGGGTCACCGCATCGGTTTCTCCCTGTTGGACTGGCCGCGCCGCACCCGGCGCGGCCCTTTTCTTGTTGAGGCTGCGGATCGCAGGAAAATTGCCCAAAATCCGGTCATGGCTGCGCGAAAATGTCAGTTGACGGACTATGCAATTGCTTCTAGCGTCCTCGGCAATAACAGGCTGGCCAGTCCAGCAGGGAGATAACACCAGCGTCAAAGGCCCCGTTTCCGGGGCCTTTTTCGTGTCCGGCCCCTTGGAAAACGGGCCTGACACCCCGGGCCGGATTTGCTATGGCCTGCGCCAGCACACCAGACACGAAAGATGGAAGTCCCATGCCGAAACTGATGTTTTCCCTGTCGCTTGCGGCCCTGCTGGCCCTGCCCTTCGGCGCCCACGCCCAGGACGACGCGGCCGCCGCCGACGGCGCCGAGACCGAAAGCGCCCCCCAGGTGGTCGAACCCTCGGGCACCGACGGGCTGTCGATGGGCGCCCCGGTCGAGGACGAGAACGCCCCCGGCCGATCCTACACCGCCGGAGAGTTCGGCGACTGGCAGCAGCGTTGCATCCGCACCGAGGATGGCAGCGATCCGTGCCAGCTCTACCAGCTGCTGCGCGATAGTGACGGCAACGCGGTGGCCGAAATGAGCGTCTTCCCCCTGCCCCCGGGCCGCGAGGCGCAGGCCGGTGCCACGATCATCACGCCGCTGGAAACCCTGCTGACCCGTGCGCTGACGCTCCAGATCGACAGCGGCCAGGCCAAGCGCTACCCGTTCGAGTTCTGCGCCGCTGCCGGATGCTTTTCCCGCATCGGTCTGACCGGCGCCGAGGTCGAGTCGTTCAAGCGCGGCGCGCAGGGCATCCTGACCATCGCGCCCGCCGCGGCCCCCGACCAGACCATCGAATTGACGGTGTCCCTGTCGGGCTTCACCGCGGGCTATGAAGCGGTGGCAGAAGCCAACACGAACTGATCCCGCTGATCGGGCCGCCCGTCACGGGGGCGGCCCGGCGCAACCCCGAACGGCGGCACGATCCCCTGGACCGCGCGGGTCGAACCCACTCCTACGAAAGATGATACGCGAACCCGCGACGTCAGGCCCGCTTGAGCGCCAGGACCGCGTTCAGCCCACCGAAGGCGAAAGCATTGGACAGCGCCACGTCGACCCGCGCCTCGCGCGCCTCGTTCGGCACCACGTCCAGCGCGCATTCCGGGTCCGGCTCTTCGTAGCCGATCGTGGGCGCCACCACCCCGTCACGCAGCGCCATGAGACACGCCAGCAGCTCGACCGCGCCGGTGCCACCGATAAGGTGCCCGTGCATCGACTTGGTGGACGAGATCATCAGGTCGTTGGCGTGGTGCCCGAACACATCGGCCACCGCGGCGCATTCGGTCTTGTCGTTGGCCGCCGTCCCGGTGCCGTGGGCGTTGATGTAGCCCACGCTTTCCAGCGGAATGCCCGCGTCGGAGACGGCGCCCGCGATGGCGCGCGAGGCGCCCTGTTTCGACGGCATGACGATATCAGACGCGTCCGACGACATGGCGAAGCCCGCGACCTCGGCCAGGATCTCGGCGCCGCGGGCGCGCGCGTGCTCGTATTCCTCGAAGACGAACATGCCGGCGCCTTCGCCCTGAACCATGCCGTTGCGCGTGGCCGAGAACGGGCGGCAGGCGTCCTTGGACATGACGCGCAAGCCTTCCCACGCCTTCACCCCGCCGAAGCAAAGCATCGCCTCGGTCCCGCCGGTGACCATCACGTCGGTCATGCCCGCCCGGATCATCTGGAAGGCCTGGCCCATAGCGTGATTGCTGGACGCGCAGGCGGTGGCGACGGTGAAGCTTGGCCCCTTCAGATTGTGCTGCATGGACACGTGGCTGGTGGCCGCGTTGTTCATGAGCTTGGGAACCACGAAAGGATGCACCCGGTTCTTCCCGTCCTCGTAGACGGCGCGGTAGTTTTCATCCTGGGTGTTCAGCCCGCCGCCCGAGGTGCCCATGACCACGCCCGCGCGGGCCGCGAGCGGTCCTTCGAAGGTCAGGCCCGATTGCGCGATGGCCTCGTCCGCCGCGAGCAGCGCGAACTGCGTGAAACGATCGTAAAGGGCGATCTGCTGGCGGTTGAAATGCGCCGCTTCGTCGTAGTCGCGCACCTGCGCGCCGATCTGCACGGTCAGGCGGTCCACGTCGCGGATATCCAGCCGGCCGATCCCGCAGCGCCCTTCGCGCATGGCCTCCAGGGTCTCTGCCACCGACGCGCCAAGCGCGTTGATGGTCCCGGCACCCGTTATGACGACCCGCCTCACCCCTTCTGCGCCGCCACGAGACCTTCGACCGCGCCGATGATTGCGGCAACGGACGAGATATCGAAATCGCCCGCCTGCGGGTCGTTGGCGTTGAACGGCACCGAGATGTCGAAGGCCTCCTCGATGGCGAAGATCGACTCCACCAGGCCCAGGCTGTCGATGCCCAGGTCTGCCAGCGTCTGGTCCATGGCGATATCCCCGGGTTCGAGCACGGCCTGCTCGGCCAGGATCTCGATCACCTTGGTTTTCACGTCGTCGGCCATGCCATCGCCCCTTTGGTCACGGGGCTGATTTAGTCACTGTCGGGCGGATTTGAAACCGGTTTCTGACCGGGCTTCAGCCGGTCCAGCAGGCGCGGCAGGCGGCGCAGCGCCTTGTACATCTCCACGTGGGCGTCCATCTTTACCGCCGGCGTTCCGGCCATGACACGGCCCGCGGGCACGTTCGACAGCACGCCCGTGCCGCCGGTGATGATGCAGTCGTCGCCGACCTTCAGGTTGTCACCGACGCCCGACTGCCCGCCGAAGACGCAGCGATCGCCGATAACGGTGGATCCGGCGATGCCGGTCTGCGCCGCACAGAGGCAGTCGCGCCCCATGACCACGTTGTGGGCGATATGCACGAGGTTATCCAGCTTGCAGCCGTCCCCCAGCCGCGTGTCCCGGATGGTGCCACGGTCGATGGTGGTGTTGGCCCCAAGCTCCACATCGTCGCCGATGGTCACGCCGCCGAGCGAGTGGATGCGCGTCCAGCTTTGCCCCTTGATCTCGCCCTGATCGCCGAGCGACTGGCGCGCACGTTCGACGCCCGACTGCTCGGGGGTCACGAAAGACAGACCGTCCGCCCCGACCACCGCCCCCGGCTGGGCGATGAAGCGGTCGCCGATGCTGACGCCGTGCTGGATTCGGACACCGGAATGAAGGATCGCGTCGGCGCCGATCCGGCTGTCCACCCCGATGCTCACATGGGATGCGATCCGCGCGCGCGCGCCGATCCGCGCGCCGCGCCCGATGACCACGAAGGGCCCGATGGCGGGGTCGCTGCCGATCTCGGCCTCGGGATCGATGATCGCGGTGGGATGGATGCCCGGCGCGATCTCGGGGCCAGGATCCACCAGCGCGCTCAGGTGTGCCATGGCGACGCGCGGGCGCTGAACGTAGAGCGCGCCGTCAAGCCCCAGTGCCTGCCAGTCGGCCCCTTCCCACAGGATCGCCGCCCGGGCGCGGCCCTTGGACAGACCTTCGGCGTATTTCGGCGCCATGGCCAGCGCCAGGTCCCCCGGGCCCGCGTCGGCGGGTTCGGCCGCGCCGGTGATCGGGACATCGCCATCGCCTTCGAGACGCGCGTCGAGCCCGCTCGCGATGGCGGCCAGTGTCAGCTGCATGGGATCCTCCGGTGTGTCGGGCCGGACCCTAGCTTTGCGCCCCCGGAAGGACCACCCCGGCCCGCATCAAGGCGGCCAGCACGCGACCGTTGCGACCGTAGACGTCGCGGCGGTATTCCATCCCGCCCTCGGGCTTGGCGATGGCCGTGCGGTAGATGATGTGCACCGGCAGCGGGTTCTCGAGGTTCACGCGGCTTTCGCGGCCCGAGCGTAGGTGACGTTGGAATTCGCCCTCGGGATCGTCGGTCTGCATGGACAGCAGGGCATAGCCGAATTCGAACGGGTCGTTCAGCCGGATGCAGCCGTGCGAGAAGGCCCGCACGTCGCGCGAAAACAGGTTTTTCGCAGGGGTATCATGCAGATAGATGTTGTACTTGTTGGGGAACATGAACTTCACCAGGCCCAGGGCGTTCCGGTCGCTCGGCGGCTGACGCATGGAGAACGGGAAGCTGCGCGCGGTGTACTGGCTGAAGCCCCGCCCGCGGTTGACCTTGCGGCCGCGGCTGTCGGTGATTTCCATGTAGCTAAGCGCATAGGGGTTGCGCCGCAGCTGTGGCAGATACTCGTTCACGACGATCGAGCGGGGAACATACCAGCTGGGATTGATGACCATGTGGTCCATCTCGTCCGAGAACTCGGGCGTGCGGCGACCGTCCTGGTCCTTGCCGATGACCGACTTGGTCTGGAAGAAGATCTCGCCATCGACCATGATCTTGGCGCGGAAATCGGTGAGGTTTACCGACACGTGCCGGTCGCCAAGGTCCCGGTTCATCCACCGCTCGCGTTCCATCGACACGAGAATGTGGCCCAGACGGTCCACCGGGCTGCGGTTCATCTCGGTCAGCGTGTCGCCGCCCACGATGCCATCCTGGACCAGACCGTGATCGGCCTGGAACTGCTCGACCGCGCGGGTCATCGAGGCGTCGTACAGGCGCGTGTCGCTGCGGTCGAGATAGCCGAAGGCGATCAGCCGGTCGCGCAGCGCGATGACGGCATCGCCGGTGTCCCCCGGCGACAGCTTGCCCACGGTCAGCGGTCCGCCCCAGCCGCCATCGGCGATCAGGCGTTCCAGCTTGACCTTCTCGCGCACCAGCCGCGTGTATTCGGCCGAGGCCGGCGCCAGGTTGTTGAGGAAGGTGTTGGGCCGCGCGCTTTCGAACGCGCGCAGCAGTGCCAGACGGTCGCGGGTCGGGACCTCGCGCTTGATGTTGTTGTCGACCTGCGCGGGCGTCAGGATGCCGGTTTCCAGATCGGTGGCAAAGCGCAGGAACAGGCGGCTGAGCTCGACCTCGACCCGGCCGCGGTCACGCTCGCTGCGGGCGCTGGTCATGAGGTCGCGCAGGGTGTCGGCGTCGTAGCGTCCGCGCGGCAGGCCGTGCAGGTCGGCCTTGCCCACGATGGACAGCAGGGCCTCGCGCCGGGCCCGGTCATCAGCGTCGTCGCCGACCCAGATGGGCTGGTAGCCGCCGTCGCGGTAGAACGCGGCGAGATCGTCATCCTCGGCGGCGGCCACGGCCACGGCTTGTTTGAAGGCGGTCACCTGCGCCACGGCGGCAGGCGCGAGGGCGGCCACACCGGCGAAGATCGCGAAACCGGCCACCAGGCCGCGGGTCATCAAGGTAGCACGCATAGGCGATATCCCATCGTCAAAATTTCTGTCTCCAATCAAACACCTTATCGACGGCGTTTGGTTCCACAAGATCTTGGTTTGGCGGCCATGTCATTTCACATCTGCGAAAGTGATGTCCGCGCAACATTTTGATACGTTTTTTTCACCTTACGGTAACGCAGCGGAGTTAAGCAAGAATCTGCCGAATTATGGAACCAAATGGCGTTTGGCTTTTCGGGGCCTTTCTGAACGGTCCGCTTTGTGCCATGACTCGTCTTGCAGAGGCAAAGACCAAGCTCCGACCAACGGGGCTGGCAGGGCAACTTAAAAAACGGGACGTTACCTTCATGGACACTTCACGGACGACTGGCATGACCAGGCGCGGCTTGCTGGGTGCATTCGCAGCAACGGCTCTGGCAGCAGCACCCACCTATTCGAACGCTTTCGGATTGTTGCGTGGTGCGGGCGACATTCGCAGGCTGAAGATCTACAACGGCCGGACCGGTGAGAGCCTCGACACGATCTACTGGATCGAAGGAAGCTACATCAAGGACGCGCTGGCCGAGGTGAACCACGTCATGCGCGACTGGCGGAACAACCAGGTCAAGTCGATCGACACCCGCACGCTCGACATCATGGCCGCCGCGCACAACCTGATGGATACGACCGAATCCTACCTGCTGATCTCGGGCTATCGTTCGCCGCAGACCAACGCGATGCTGCGCAGCCGCTCGTCGGGCGTGGCGAAGAACTCGCGCCACCTGAAGGGCGAAGCCGCCGACCTGCGGATGAATTCGCGCTCGGTCGCGCAGATGTACCGCGCCGCGTCGGCCTGCGCCGCCGGGGGCGTCGGGCGCTATACCTCGTCGAATTTCGTGCACATGGATTGCGGTCCGGTGCGCAGCTGGGGCAGCTGAACCGACCTGTCCCGCCAAAAGATTGGGGCCCGGCATTGCGCCGGGCCCTTTTTCGTTGGCGTCCTTGGTCTGACAGGCCGTGGAAGAGGTGTCTCTGACCGGGCGCGTTTGACCGGCCCGCAGTGTCACATCCGGCCAAGGAGGCGTGACACCGGCAGCCCGGCGGCCTTCCCCCTTCACGACATGACCGTAAAGACGCGAAAGCGGCGAAGGCCTTGCCTGTCGCCGCTCTCGATCTGTCATGAAGCCGGGAAATCTCGGACGCAGCCCGGCAAAGCCGGCCCGCGTTCTCAGCCGTTGCCCAGTTTCGCTTGGCGCGCCGCGGACAGCCGGGCGAAATCGTCGCCCGCGTGATAGCTCGACCGCGTGAGCGGCGTGGCCGACACCATCAGGAACCCCTTGCCCCAGGCCGCCTTCTCGTAGCCGGCGAATTCCTCGGGCGTGACGTAGCGGGCGACCGCGTGGTGCCTGGACGTGGGCTGGAGGTACTGGCCGATGGTGATGAAATCGACATCCGCCGCGCGCATGTCGTCCATGACCTGCATGACGGCCTGCCTGTCCTCGCCGAGACCCACCATGATCCCCGACTTGGTGAACATGGTCGGGTCCATTTCCTTCACCCGTTGCAGCAGGCGCAGCGAGTGGAAATACCGCGCACCCGGCCGTACCTCGGGATATAGCCCGGGCACCGTCTCAAGGTTGTGGTTGAACACGTCGGGCCGCGCCTTGACCACGGTTTCCAACGCCTCGGGACCGCAGCGCAGGAAGTCGGGCGTCAGCACCTCGATCGTGGTGCCCGGAGACTGCCGACGGGTCGCGCGGATGGTCTGGGCGATGTGCTCGGCCCCGCCGTCATCCACGTCGTCCCGGTCCACGCTGGTGATGACCACGTGGTTCAGGCCCAGCTTCTTCACCGCGTCCGCCACCCGGCCCGGCTCGAACACGTCCAGCGCGTCGGGGCGACCCGTGGCCACGTTGCAGAAGGTGCAGCCGCGGGTGCAGATCTCGCCCATGATCATCATGGTGGCGTGGCCCTGCGACCAGCATTCGCCCACGTTGGGACAACCCGCCTCTTCGCAGACCGTCACGAGGTTATGCTCGCGCATGATGGCCTTGGTGTCGGAATAGCCTTTGCCGGACGGCGCCTTGACCCGGATCCAGTCCGGCTTCTTCAGGCGCGGGGTCTCGGGCTTGCGGGCCTTCTCGGGGTGGCGCTGATCGGGAATCTTGAGGTCGCGTGGCATGGATAAGTCCTTCCTTGCCAAGGTAACTAGGGTATTCGCGCGCCCATGTCCAAGGCGTCGACGGTGCGACATGACCGCCTTGCCATGCCTGCATGGCCCGCGCGGACGCGGGCGTGCCGGATCAGGGCCGCAGGATGACCCGGATGCCGTGGCCGGGGCCTTCCATGTCGGTCTTCACCGCGTTCAGCTGGTCGATGGCCGAGTCGATGATCGCGAGGCCGAGCCGGTCCGACGGCAGCACCTCGCCCAGGCCCGGGCCGTCGTCGCGGCAGATCAGCTCGATCTCGTTGCCCGGCTGGTTCTTCAGGCTGACGGTAACCGTGCCCGCCTCCTCGTTGAACGCGTGCTTGACCGAGTTGGTGACGAACTCGTTCACGATGACGGCCACCGCCCCCGCCTTGCGCGAGTCGAGCGTGATCTCGTCCACGTCGACGCTCAGGGTGATGCGGTCCGGCAGCCCGTCGCGCATGAGGTCGAAGATCGAGCTCATGAACGGCTGCATCAGCGCCTCGCGGTCGCTGCCCGAGCGGTACATCTGCTGGTTCAGCGCGGCGACCGTGTTGATCCGGCGGCTGACATTCTCCAACGCCTCGCGCGCCTCGTCCGATGTGACGGCGCGGGCTTGGATCCGGGTCATGGCCGCCACCGATTGCAGCGAGTTCTTGACCCGGTGATCGACCTCGCGGCGCATCATTTCGGACCGACGCAGCGCGCGGCGCAGGTTCAGCTGGGCCATCACCTGCCGCGCCAGCATCTCGAGCAACTCGGTCTGGAAGCCGGTCAGCGACGACGGCGCAAGCCCCAGGACGGCGAGCGCGCCCAGGCGCTGGCCGGTATCGGTGACCAGCGGCGCGCCCGCGTAGAACTGGATGCCCTGATCCCCGAGGCACAGCGGGTTTTCGCGGGTGCGGGGGTCGGTGCGCGTGTCCTCGATGACGGACACGCTGTCCAGGTGGATGATGTGGCGGCAGATCGACTGCTCGATCGGGGTTTCGGCAAGCTCGAGCCCGTGGCGCGCCAGGAACCACTGACGCTCGGATTCGACCACCGAGACGATGGCGATGGGCTGGCCGGTCAGGGTCGCGGCCATGCGGGCGATGTCGTCGAACGGCTTGCGGTCATCGACGCCGTCGATCGCGAAACTGCGCAGCGCGGCCAGGCGATGGCGGTTCGCGACCGTTTCAGGATCGACGGCGATGTCGTTCATGTCCAGCATTCACCCTTTAAACCTAACCGCTTGGCACCAGGCCGCTTGCCAACCCGAATATGCCACTGCGCTTAGCCCCTTGCGCAAGGGGTGACAAGATGATGGGCGGAATGCCGCGCGAAGTGGCTGTCAGCCGATCATCGGGGCCAGTCTTCCCTGGGTTTCGACGTAGTGACGCTTGAGCCGTTCCAACCCGATGCGCAACACGATCTTGCCGGACCGCGCGGCCCAGCCCATGCGCCGCTCGATAGGCTCCATGCCCTCCAGCAGGCAGCAGGCGCGCAGGACGACATCGCCAAGACCCGGGCCAAGGTCCTGCATCACGGCGTGCAGGCGGGCGCGTGCGGCTTTTGGTCCCGGCCCCCGCAGATCGTCCGCTGACAGCGCCGGCGCCGACGGCTCGGCCATGAAGGCATCGAACGTGTCGCCATCCGTGTCGGCCGTCAGGCCCGCCAGTTCGAAATCCTCGCGCAGACGCTCGCCCACGCGCACCAGGTCGGGCGTCAGGAAGACCTGGCCGTTCTTGTCGCGGCGGCGGGACAGCATCATCAGCGGGCTTTCCGGCGCGCCGTAGCGGGCGCCGGTGCCGCGCGTGTCCTCGCCATCCCGTTCCGCATCGTCGGCGCGCAGGCCCGCCTTGACCTGGTCCAGCATGTCCTTCAGCGCCACGCGGCCCGCCGGACGGATGCGATACCGCGTGATCCGGCCGGTCTCCTCGGCCGCGATCCAGCCCGCGAGCGCCAGCGCCTCGGCCACGGGGGTGTCGACCACCGCGGTGCGGATGGTCTGCCCGTCGTCGGTCTCGCGCACGACCACCGCCTTCTCCATGCCTTCGGCAACGGCCAGGCAGGCGCCGGGTTCGGCCATTCGGCGCAGCACCCGCCGGGCGGCGTTGTAGATCTCGGGCGGCTGGACCGGGGCGGTCGGCTTGGGCGAGGTCGTGATCGTCTTGTCGTGCTTCATGGTAACGTCTCTTGCCGGCTTGCCGGGGTGGCTGCCCCGGGCACGCTGGACGGACAGCCGCCGCAGCGCGTGGTCGATAAGGGGATCGTCACGCAATTCCTCGCACCGCCGCACCTGCCGCAGGACCGTCGATGCATGGCAGTCGGCGTCGCGCGCCAAGGCCCTGATCGATTTGCCGTCCACAACGTGCTGCAAGTAAACGCGCGCCGCAGTCGGAACCCAGCCCCCGAAGGGACCGTGCGCCTCTTTCGTCATGTCTTTCCCCTGGTTCAGCACAACCATCCCGCCCGGCATAGACCCGTGATTTTCAAAGGTTACGTCGGCGCCACTCCGCAACCGTTAGTTGAAACGATTAGCAGAGTGTTAACGGGCTGGTCGATTGCCTCAATTTCACCTTGGTTTGTTAACCTTGGGTTAGGCTTCCGCGCGGGTGTTGTGGTGCGGGCGCAACAGCCCCGGGGGCTGGCGATACTGGTCGATATCCAGAAATCCCGGAGATCCGCCATGACCGACCAGACTCACCTGCCCCAGATTCGCCGCCCCCGCTTGTTGCTGAGCGCCGCGCGGTTCGGGCTGCACGGATACAACCGCGCCGCCGCCCTGCCCCGCATCCTGGGACTGGCCGCGCCGCTGGACGACATGAACTATCTGCCCGAGCTCGTGCAACTCGAGGCCGAGCTGGAGGCCGCGCGGACGGATCGCGCGGCCGATTACAGCGCCGGCCGGCACGTAGAAGTGTTGATCGCGTTGCTGGCCGAGCCGGCGGAGACCGCCCCGGCCGCCGCATCGCTCAGCTGAAGGCGTCGGCCATCTCGGACTTGCGGCGAGCGACGAAGGCTTCCAGCCGCGCGGCGATCTCGGGATCCAGCGCCGGCTGTTGGTAGTCGGCCAGCCGCTTGGCCACCAGCGCCGTCGCGAAGGCACGGGTGTCGCGCTCGCCCTCGTCGGCCCAGGTCTCGTAGGGCTTGTGGTCGAAGATCTCGGTCCGCCAGAACGCGGTCTTGAAGTTCGCCTGGGTGTGCGCGCAGCCAAGGAAGTGCCCGCCCGGGCCCACCTCGCGCAGGGCATCCATGGCTTGGCCGTTCTCGCTGATGTCGACGCCCTGGGCGATGCCGTGCAGCACGCCCAGCTGGTCGGCGTCGATGACGAATTTCTCGAAGCTGGTGACCAGCCCGCCCTCGAGCCAGCCGCAGGCATGCAGCATGAAATTCACCCCCGCCATCAGCCCCGCGTTCAGCGAGTTCGCGGTTTCGTAACCCGCCTGCGCGTCCGGCAGCTTGCTGTCGTTGAACGACCCGGCGCTGCGATAGGGCAGACCGAGCCGGCGCATGAGCTGACCCGCGCCATAGGTGATGAGCGAGGCCTCGGGTGTCCCGAAGGTGGGAGCGCCCGAGTTCATGTCGATCGAGGTGACAAAGCAGCCCCCGATCATGGGCGCGCCGGGCCGGATCAGCTGCGAATAGGCGACGCCCACCATGACCTCGGCCAACACCTGCGTCAGCGTCCCCGCGACGGTCACGGGCGCCATGGCCCCGCCGACGATGAAGGGCGACAGGATGCAGGCCTGCCCGGCGGCGGCATAGACCTCGAGCGCGCCCATCATGGTGGCGTCGAAGGTCAGGGGCGAGTTCACGTTGATCAGCGATGTCAGCACGCAGTTGTCGCGCACGAAGTCCTCGCCGAACAGGATGCGGCACATCTCGACCGAATCCTCGGCACGGCCCGGCTCGGTCACCGATCCCATGAACGGCTTGTCGGACAGCGTCATGTGCGCCAGCAGCATGTCCAGGTGGCGCTTGTTCACCGGAATATCCGTGGGTTCGCACACCGTGCCGCCCGAGTGGTGCAGCCACTTGGACATGTAGCCCAGCTTCACCAGCTTGCGGAAATCGTCGATGGTGGCATAGCGGCGGCCGCTGTCCCCGTCGCGCACGAAGGGGGGACCGTAGACCGGCGCCAGCACCAGGTTGCGCCCGCCGATCTCGACGCTTCGCTCGGGGTTGCGGGCGTGCTGGATGAACGTCTCGGGCGCGGTTTCGCACAGTTTGCGCACCATGCCTTTCGGAAAGCGCACACGCTCGCCCTCGACCATCGCGCCGGCCGCGCGCCAGCGATCCAGCGCGGCGGGGTTTTCGACGAAATTGACGCCGATCTCCTCCAGCAGCGTCTCGGCGTTGGCCTCGATGATGTCCAGCGCCTCGGGCGTCAGAACCTCGTAATTGGGCACGTTGCGGGTGATGAACTTCGCGGTCTCGAAGCTGATCGCGCTGCGCTCGGCCCGGCGGGCGGCGCCGCCCCCTGCCCCGCGGCTGCGTCTGCGGGTGGCTGTATCGCTCATGGGGCTGACTCCTTTTCGGCGTTCTGCGCCCTGATTAGTGCACGCCGTGCCTCCGTCATCGCCGGTTTGCGTCCTTTCGCGTTTGGAAACGACATCGCGCGGGGCGGCGCGCTTGCGCGGGGTGCCGGGCTGGATTACGAGCCGTCACATGAGTGACACGCCCATCGCCCCCGCCCACCAGGCCGACCACCAGAAGCTGCTGATCGTCGATTTCGGCAGCCAGGTGACGCAGCTGATCGCCCGCCGCCTGCGCGAGCTGAACGTCTATTGCGAGATCCACCCCTTCCAGGCGGTCACCGACGCGTTCCTGGACGACTTCGCGCCGCTGGCCGTGATCCTGTCGGGCGGCCCGGCATCGGTACGCGACGAGGGCGCGCCGCGCCCGCCCGCCAAGGTGTTCGAGCTGGGCGTGCCGGTCCTGGGCATCTGTTACGGCCAGCAGGTCATGATGCAGATGCTGGGCGGCCACGTGGAGCGCGGCCACGGCACCGCCGAGTTCGGCCGCGCCTACGTCACCCAGGCGGACGAGCAGACCAAGCTGCTGGACGGCTGGTTCGCCGAGGGACGCGAGCAGGTCTGGATGAGCCACGGCGACCACGTGGCCCGGCTCGCCCCCGGGTTCGAGGTCTGCGGCACGTCGCCCGGCGCACCCTTCGCCGTGACCGCCGATACCGATCGCAACTTCTACGCGGTGCAGTTCCACCCCGAGGTGCATCACACCCCGAACGGCAAGAGGCTCTACCAGAACTTCGTGCGGATCGCGGGCTTCACCGGCGACTGGACCATGGAAGCCTATCGCGACCAGGCCATCGCCGCGATTCGCGAACAGGTGGGCGACGCCCACGTGATCTGCGGGCTGTCGGGCGGCGTGGATTCTTCCGTTGCCGCCGTGCTGATCCACGAGGCCATCGGCGACCAGCTGACCTGCGTCTTCGTGGACCACGGCCTGTTGCGCAAGGGCGAGGCCGAGGAAGTGGTCACCATGTTCCGCGACCACTACAACATGGCGCTGATCCATGCCGACGAGCGTGACCTGTTCCTGGGCCAGCTCGATGGCGTCTCGGACCCCGAACAGAAGCGCAAGACCATCGGCAAGCTGTTCATCGACGTCTTCCAGAAGCACGCCGACACGATCCCCAACGCCAAGTTCCTGGCGCAGGGCACGCTGTACCCGGACGTGATCGAAAGCGTCAGCTTCGCCGGCGGGCCGTCGGTCACGATCAAGAGCCACCACAACGTGGGCGGCCTGCCCGAGAAGATGGGGCTCAAGCTGGTCGAACCGCTGCGCGAGCTGTTCAAGGACGAGGTGCGCGCGCTGGGCGCCGAGCTGGGCCTTCCCAAGCACTTCATCGGCCGCCACCCGTTCCCCGGGCCCGGTCTTGCCATCCGCTGCCCCGGCGAGATCACGCGCGAGAAACTGGAGATCCTGCGCGAGGCCGACGCCGTCTATATCGACCAGATCCGCAAGCACGGCCTCTACGACGAGATCTGGCAGGCCTTCGTGGCGATCCTGCCGGTGCGGACCGTGGGCGTGATGGGCGACGGGCGCACCTACGATTTCGCCTGCGCCCTGCGTGCCGTGACCTCGGTCGACGGGATGACGGCGGACTACTACCCGTTCAGCCACGATTTCCTGGGCGAGACCGCGACGCGCATCATCAACGAGGTGCCGGGCATCAACCGGGTGACCTACGACATCACCTCGAAACCGCCGGGCACCATCGAGTGGGAATAGCCGCCGCGCGGATCGGGGCCGCCTGAGCCAAGACAGCGTGCGGGTCTCTCGTCCACAGCCTTGGTCTGCGTGGCTGTCGTCAGTCTGCCTTGTATTTGTGCGCGCGATAGGTGCATCTGCCGCCATGAGCGTCCCATTCCAGGTGCAGCCATGACCCTGTCCGCGACCGACACGCCGGCGCCGCAAACGATGCGGGCGGCCTTGTGGATGACGGGCGCCATCGTGTCCTTCACCTCGATGGCGGTTGCGGGACGCGCGGTGTCCATCGAGCTCGATACCTTCGAGCTGATGATGTACCGCTCGTTCATCGGCATCGTGCTGGTGGTGGCGGTGGCACGCCTGGCCGGGACGCTGAACCAGGTGCGCGCCCGCCGGATGGGCCTGCACGTGGTGCGCAACGTCTTTCACTTCTCGGGCCAGAACCTGTGGTTCTACGCGATCACCGTGATCCCGCTGGCGCAGGTCTTCGCGCTGGAGTTCACGTCGCCCATATGGGTGGCGCTGGCCGCGCCGCTGCTGCTGGGCGAGCGGCTCACGCGGATGCGGATGCTGGCGGCGCTGATCGGGTTCGTCGGCGTGCTGGTGGTGGCACGGCCCAATGTCGACGGGATCGGGGTGGGCCAGATCGCGGCGGCGGGCGCGGCGATCGGGTTCGCGGGCTCGGCGGTCTTCACCAAGGTGCTGACCCGGACCGAGACGATCACCTGCATCCTGTTCTGGCTGACGGTGATCCAGGCCGTCTTCGGCCTGGTCTGCGCGGGCTGGGACGGAGACCTGGCCCTGCCCTCGCCCGCCACCGCGCCCTGGCTGGTGCTGATCGGCTGCGCCGGCCTTGCGGCGCATTTCTGCCTGACCAGCGCGCTGTCCATCGCGCCGGCGACCCTGGTGATTCCCTTCGACTTCCTGCGGCTGCCGGTGATCGCCACCATCGGGATGATGTTCTACGGCGAGCCGTTCGACGGCTACGTCCTGCTGGGCGCCGCGCTGATCTTCGGCGCCAATTACGTGAATATCTGGGTCGAGAACCGCGCGCGCCGCACCGCACCTGTTGCATAGTTGCAAATCTTCAAGGGTCCGCGATTTCTGACGTGGGGTCATAGTATCGCCGCGCAGGCGGAGGCGACATAAAACCGGACAACCGCACGTATATCGCGTCTGGGAGGAGACCCTTATGAAGAAGCTGTTCGGCACTGTCGCCGTGCTCGCACTCGCGCCCGCCATGGCCGGCGCGCTGGGACTGGACCGCTCTGGCCAGCCCGTGACCCTTTTGTTCGAAGATGGCAACTACGCCGAGCTGAGCTTCGGCCGGGTGTTCCCGTCAGTGGATGGCAATGACCGTACCACGCTCAACCCGCTTGGTTCGCCAAGCGGGAACGTGGCGGATGATCTCAGTCAGGTCGGCTTCGGCGTGAAGTACAATTTGAACGAACAGGTATCGTTTTCTCTGTCATTCGACCAGCCCTACGGATCAAATGTAACGTATCCTCCCTTCACGTCTCCCGCGAGCGAAGGTTCGGCCCTCCTCGGCGGAACATCGGCCACCGTTGACAGCCGCGCGGTACAGGCACTGGCCCGTTATAAATTGAACGAAACCTTCTCCGTCCACGGCGGACTGCGTTACCAAGAAATCCAGGCAGACGTCACCCTAGACGGCGCGGCGTACGGTCCTCTGCGCGGCTATCGCGCTCAATTCGATGACGATGGTGATGTAGGCTTCCTGATCGGGGCCGCTTACGAGCGTCCCGAGATCGCGTTGCGCGTCGCCCTGACCTATTTCAGTGGCACCACGCATGATCTTCCGACTGTCGAAACGATTAACGGCTCTCCGGTTACCGCCCCGTCAACTACCGAGGTGGAAGCACCTGAATTCGTGAACCTTGACTTTCAGACAGGCATTATGGCCGACACTCTGCTCTTTGGTTCGGTGCGTTATGCCTGGTACGAAGACACAAAGGTCTCGCCAACATTCTTCGGCGGAACTGATGGCAGCGGCACTCGTTCGCTCACCGACATCGATGACGGCTACGCATTGAACATCGGCATCGGTCGCCGATTCACCGACAAGTTCAGTGGCTCGGTGTCTTTCGGATACGAGCGCGAGGGCGATTACAACGTGTCGCCTTTGGCTCCGACCAATGGCGTGAAATCGATTGCGCTAGGTGCGAGCTATCAGGTCACTGATCAGGTCGAGCTGTCGGGCGGCATCCGATACGCAAGTCTTGGAGACGCAGCTTCGTCTCCCGGTGGTACGCCGGTCGCCGACTTCACTGATAATGACTTCGTCGCCGTCGGCTTTAAGATCGGCTACAACTTCTGATCCGATCCCTGTCGGACCACCCGAAAGGCCCCGCGGCGCGCGCCCGGGGCCTTTTTCGTGCGCGGCGGGCCTAGGCAGCACGGCCCCCACCGGATATGAGGCCGCCATGATCTACGAGACCGGACAGGAATGGCGCGACGCGCCGCAAAAACGGGTGCTGTTCTTCGGCATGTCGGGGCTGGGCAAGACCTACCTGTCGACCATGCTGCGCGACGCGGGCGGGTGGTTCCACTACTCGGTCGATTACCGCATCGGCACCCGATACTTGGGCGAATACATCGCCGACAATTTCAAGCGCGAGGCGATGAAGGTCCCGCTGCTGCGCGAGCTGCTGCTCAGCGACTCGATCTACGTGGCGTCGAACATCACCTTCGACAACCTCGCGCCGCTGTCGACCTATCTCGGCAAGCCCGGCAACCCGGACCTGGGCGGCCTGCCCTTCACCGAGTATTCGGCCCGGCAGGCCCAGCACCGCGAAGCCGAGGGCCTGGCTATGGCCGACACCGTGCGCTTCATCCAGCGCGCGCAGGACATCTACGGCTACGGCAATTTCGTCTGCGACACCTCGGGCTCGATCTGCGAGGTGGTGAATCCCGACGACCCCGAGGATCCGACGCTGAAACTGCTCGAGGACAACCTGCTGCTGGTCTGGCTGAAGGGCAGCGAGGATCACACGGCCGAACTGGTCCGCCGCTTCGACCGGGCGCCCAAGCCCATGTACTACCAGCCCGAATTCCTGGCGCAGGCCTGGAGCGATTACCGCGCGCTCAGCGGCGATCCGCCCGACCGCGTGAACCCGGACGATTTCGTGCGCTGGACCTATGCCCGCGCGCTCGCCCATCGCCAGCCGCGCTATGCCGCCATGGCCGAGCGTGGGATTACCATCGACGCGGACGACGTGGCCCGGCTGCGCGACCCGGCCGCCTTCGATGACCTGGTCGCCCGTCACATCGACGCACGCGCCACGGCTTGAGGATGGCGCACCGCCACCCTAGCTAATGCGTCCCGACCTTCGCCGCGCGAAAGAGCCCCATGCCGATCCGACTGCCTTCAGACCTGCCCGCCTATAACGTCCTTCGATCCGAGGGCGTCGCGGTCATGGGCGAGGCCGAGGCGGCGCGCCAGGACATCCGGCCCCTGAAGATCGGGCTGCTGAACCTGATGCCCAAGAAGATCCAGACGGAGAACCAGTTCGCCCGCCTGATCGGCGCGGGGCCCATCCAGATCGACCTGCGGCTGATCCGGATGACCGAGCACCAGACCCGCAACACCGCCGCCAACCACATGGAGACCTTCTACCGCCCCTTCCAGGAAGTCCGGGACGAGAAGTTCGATGGCGTCATCATCACGGGCGCCCCGATCGAGCACCTGGATTTCGGCGATGTCACCTACTGGGACGAGCTGCGCCAGGTCTTCGACTGGACCCAGACCAACGTGCACGCCACCTTCGGCGTCTGCTGGGGCGGCATGGCGATGATCAACCATTTCCACGGCGTGCCGAAGCATCTGCTGGGCGCCAAGCTGTTCGGCTGTTTCCGTCACCGCAACCTCGACACCACCACGCCGCTTTTGCGCGGGTTCTCGGACGATTGCGTGATCCCGGTCAGCCGCTGGACCGAGATGCGGCAGGAGGATATCGACCGCGCGCCCGGGCTGCGTACGCTGCTGACCAGCGATGTGGCCGGCCCCGCCCTGGTCGAGGATCCCGGCCACCGCGCGACCTATATCTTCAACCATTTCGAATACGACGACGACACGCTGAAGCAGGAATACGATCGCGACGTGGCCGCCGGCACGCCGATCAACATCCCCGACAATTACTATCCCGACGACGATCCGACCAAGACGCCGCTGAACCGCTGGCGGTCCCATGCCCATCTTCTATATGGCAACTGGATCAACGAAATTTACCAAAGCGTTCCCTATGACCCTTCCGAAATTGGTCGGTAAGCTCGCCGTCGCTGGCCTGCTACTGGCGGGCTGCACCGCGCTGGTGGACCGACGCATCGACAGCCGCGTCGACCGGGCCGAGGCGGCATTCCCGCCGCTGGGCGATTTCGTCGAGCTCGATGGCCGCCGCGTCCACTACCGCCAGGTGGGACAGGGCCCGGACCTCGTGTTGATCCACGGCGCGTCCGGCAACCTGCGCGATTTCACCTTCGCCTTCGCAGACCGCATGGCCGACCGGTTCCGCGTCACCGTCTTCGACCGCCCGGGCCTGGGCTACACCCAGGTCGACCCGGCGCTCGTCGGCCCTTGGGGCGACCGGGGCGAAACGCCGCAAAGCCAGGCCGCGCTTCTGGCGCGTGCGGCGCGGGCGATCGGCGTCGAAAGGCCGGTCGTGGCCGGGCATTCCTACGGCGGCGCGGTAACCATGGCCTGGGCGCTGAACCATGCACCGGCCGCGGCGGTGGTGATTTCGGGCGCGACGCAGCCCTGGCCCGGCGGGCTTGGGCCGCTTTACACCGTGAACGGATCGAAACTGGGCGGGAGCACGGTGGTCCCGCTGATCTCGGCCTTCGCGACGGACGGGCTGGTGCGCGACGCGGTGGCGTCGATCTTCGCCCCCCAGGACCCGCCCGAGGGCTATCTTGACTACGTGGGCGCGCCGCTCACCCTGCGGCCCGCGTCGTTCCGCGCCAATGCGCGCCAGGTTAACACTCTCCGGCCCCAGGTGGTCGAGATGCAGCCGCGCTATGGCCAGTTGGACCTGCCGCTGGAGATCGTGCACGGCACTGCCGATGACGTTGTGCCCATCGACATCCACTCCGAACGGCTGGTCGAGCAGGTGCCCGGCGCGCGGCTCACCCGGCTCGAGGGCGTGGGCCACATGCCCCACCACGTGGCGGCCGAGGCGGTGGCCGATGCCATCGACCGCGCCGCCCGCCGGGCCGGGGTGCTGTGAAAGTCCCGGCCCCGAAGGTAAGACACCTTTAGAAACATGGCATGGCCCCGGCGCAACGATCTTGCGGATGGCGGCACGGCGGCGAGACCCGCCGTTTGCCAATCCCGCCCGCCGCGCCTAGGGTCGGTCGGCTGACCCAGATGACACGCCGAGTGCCGCCCATGACCCTGCCCTTCGACGGTGCGATCAGCCGTTTTCACGAAACCGAGGCCCCAGAGCCCCTGCGCGGAGCCCTGCACGACCTGCGCAAGGGTGACGTGATCGACCCCGGCTACCCCTACGACCGCCGCATGGACAAGGACGACTACGAGGATCAGCTCGAGGCGCTCCAGCATCAGCTCGCCCGGCTCCAGGCCGACGTGAAGGAAGCCGGCAAACGCGTGGTCGTGGTGTTCGAAGGCCGGGACGCCGCCGGCAAGGGCGGGTCCATCAAGCGGTTCCGCGAGAACCTGAACCCCCGCGTGGCCCGGGTCGTCGCCCTGCCGAAACCCACCGAAACCGAGGCCGGCGAGTGGTACTTCCAGCGCTACGTCCGGCACCTGCCCACGGCGGGCGAGATCGTGCTTTTCGACCGCTCTTGGTACAACCGCGCCGTGGTCGAGAAGGTCTTCGGCTTCTGCTCCGACGAACAGCGGGCGCGGTTCTTCGACCAGGTGGGCCCGTTCGAGCGGATGCTGGTCGGCGACGGGATTACCCTGGTGAAGATCTGGCTGAACGTGGGCCGGGCCGAACAGCTGCGCCGCTTCCTGGCCCGCGAAGGCGATCCGCTGAAGCAATGGAAGCTCAGCTGGATCGATGTCGAGGGGCTGAAGCGCTGGGACGCCTACACCTCCGCCATCGGCGAGACCTTCGCCCGCACCCACAGCGACCACGCCCCCTGGACAGTGATCCGCGCCGACGACAAGCGCCGCGCCCGGCTTGCCGCGATCCGGTCGGTGCTGTCGCGGGTGGACTTCGCGGGCAAGGACCCGTCGGTCTCGTCGTCGCCGGACCCTTTGATCTGCGGCGGCCCCGGGATCTGGCCCCATGGCGACAATGGCTAAGCGCGGATATCACCACGGCAATCTCGCCCAGGCCCTGGTGGACGCGGCGCTCGACCTGATCCGCGACAAGGGACCGACCGGTTTCACCCTGTCCGAGGCGGCGAAGAACGCGGGCGTCACCCCCGCCGCCGTCTATCGCCATTTCGAAGGCCGCGACGAGCTGATCGCCGAATGCGCGCGACAGGGCTACGAGATCTTCGGCGACCTGATGGAGCACGCCTACGAATCCGGCCAGCCCTCGGCGCTGTCGTCGTTCGAGGCCACGGGCCGCGCCTACCTGGCCTTCGCCCGGAAGTATCCCGGGCATTACGTCGCCATGTTCGAATCCGGCGTGGCGGTGGCGCGCAACCCGGATCTGCACCGCGCAGCCGCGCGCGCGCGCGGCGTGCTGGAACGCGCGGCCGAGGCCCTGTCGAAGCGTATCCCCGAGGGCAAGCGCCCGCCGCCGCAGATGTTCAGCGCGCATGTCTGGGCCATGTCCCACGGGGTGGTCGAGCTCTTCGCCCGCAACTCGCCCGGGACGCAGGTCCCCTTCCCGCCCGAGGACCTGCTGGAGTCGGGAATCGGCATCTACCTGCGCGGGCTCGGCCTGCTGGCCCCGGACGAGTGAGGGTACGGGACTGATTTCTCAGGGCAGAGCATGAGACAGGATCGGATGGTGCGGGCGGTGGGACTCGAACCCACACGGGGCTACGCCCCAACAGATTTTAAGTCTGGTATGTCTACCATTCCATCACGCCCGCGCCGCGGGCGACATGCGCCGCGGCGGCGGTGGTACCCGTGGCCGGACTCGAACCGGCACGCTGTCACCAGCGGGGGATTTTGAATCCCCTGCGTCTACCATTCCGCCACACGGGCATCGGGTCACCGCCGCAGATCGGGGTGTAGACCGGGCGCGCGCGTGAGAAAAGGCCCGAGTGGCAGGAAGGACGACGCCGATGGAGAAAATACCACGCCTGGGGGCGATCGCGGTGGTCCTGCGCGGCGAGTCGGTCCTGCTGGTCCGCCGCGGCAACCCGCCCGACGCGGGGCTTTGGGGCTATCCCGGCGGCCATGTGGAATGGGGCGAGACCGCGCTGGAGGCCGCCGCCCGCGAGCTGCTGGAGGAGACGGGTGTCACGGCCACCCCGCGCGGCTACCTGACGAACCTCGACATCCATCGCGGATCGGAAGGCGTGGTTCTGCACCATTACCTTCTGGCTGCGGTGCTGTGCGACTACGTGGACGGGACGCCCCATGCCGCCGACGACGCGCTCGAGGCGGGCTGGATACACCGCGACCGGCTGCCGGACCTGCCCTCCAGCCCGCAGGTCCGCGCCCTCTACGAGCTTGCCGTGCGGGCCACCCCCACGCGGCTCGGGTCCGGATAGGCGGCCCCGGCGCCGATTCTGCCGGGTTCAGAGCCGTTCGGCGCTGAACGTGTCGCAGGCGGTGATGTCGCCGGTCTCGTATCCCGTGGCGAACCAGGACTGGCGCTGCTCGGACGTGCCGTGGGTGAAGGTTTCGGGGCGCGGCACCCGCCCGGCCCCGCGTTGCAGGGTATCGTCGCCGATCCGCGCGGCCGCGTTCATGGCCTCGGCGATGTCGCCGGGCTCGATCGAGCCGAACCGGTCCCGCGCGGCGGCGGCCCAGACACCCGACAGGCAGTCGGCCTGCAATTCCAGCCGGACGCTGATCTGGTTTGACCGCTCGGTCGAGGATTGGGCCCGGATCCGGTTGGCCTGGCCGAGAATGCCGAGTTCGTTCTGGACATGGTGGGCGACCTCGTGCGCGACCACGTAGGCGGCGGCGAAATCGCCCGACGCACCCAGCTGCCGTGACAGCGTCGTGAAGAAGGCGGTGTCCAGGTACGCCTTGCGGTCGACGGGGCAATAGAACGGCCCCGTCGCGCCCGAGGCCCCGCCGCAGGGGCTTTGCGTGACGCCCGTGAACAGGACCAGCGTGATGGGCCGATAGGGCTCGCCCACCTGGCGGGCGAAGATGTCGGACCAGACCTCTTCGGTGTCGGCCAGGGTGACGGAAACGAACTCACCAGCCTGGCGGTCGGCCTCGGTGATCGGGCCGCCGCTGCTTCGATCCGGCGCCACCGCACCGTCCTGTAGAAGCGGCGTCAGGTCCACGCCGAAGAACCATCCGATGACGACCACCAGCAAGCCAAGCCCACCGACGCCCCCGAGCGCGGCGCCCCCGCCGACCCGGCGTCCGCGGCGATCCTCGATGTTTCGGCTGCCCCGTCTTCCACGCCATTTCATCGCCGCGTCCTCCTGCCGCCCGCTGTCACGCCATCGTGGTCCAGACCCCGCGAAACGCCAAGCCGGTTGTGCTTGACCCCACCCCCGCCAAGTGCTGCATGGGGCGCATGATCCGACGCCTTTATGACTGGACCCTGTCGCTGGCCGCGCATCCTCACGCGTTGTGGGCCCTGGCCCTGGTGTCGTTCATCGAGTCGTCGGTGTTCCCCATCCCGCCCGACATCCTGATGATCCCGATGATCATCGCGGCCCCGCGCCGGGCGTTCCTGATCGCGGGGGTCTGCACGCTCGCCTCGGTGGCCGGCGCATTGCTGGGCTACTGGATCGGCTCCGCCGCGTTCGAGCAGATCGGCCGCCCGGTGCTGGAGTTCTACGGCAAGGACGACCGCTTCGACGAATTCGCCGGCGCCTACAACGCCTGGGGCGCCTGGGCGGTACTGGTGGCCGGCATCACGCCGTTCCCGTTCAAGGTCATCACGATCCTGTCGGGCGCGACCGGCCTGTCCGTACCCATCTTCATCGTCTCGTCCCTGATCGCGCGGGCGACACGGTTCTTCATCGTCGCGGCGCTGCTATGGAAATTCGGCCCGCCCATCCGCGATTTCATCGAACGGCGGCTGGGCCTGGTGTTTTCGGTCTTCATGGTCCTGCTGTTGGGCGGCTTCTTCGTACTGAGGTATCTGTGACTGCACGTAGATTGATGATCCTGGCCGGGCTTGGCTCGGCCGCGCTGCTGGGCGGCGCCTACATCTTCCAGGCGCTGGGTTACGCGCCGTGCCAGATGTGTCTCTGGCAGCGCTGGCCGCACATGGTGGCGATCGGCTTGGGCGTTGTGGCGCTGTTCTTCGCCCGGCTTCCGGTCGCCATCGCGGGCGCGCTGGCCGCCCTCACCACCGGACTCATCGGCGTCTACCACACCGGGGTCGAGCGCGACTGGTGGGAAGGCCCCTCCTCGTGCTCGGGCGGGGGCGACATCACCGGGCTGACGGGGGCGGATTTGCTGTCGACCGACGTGCTCGACAAGGTCGTGATGTGCGACCAGGTCAGCTGGGCGCTTTTCGGCCTGTCGATGCCGTCGTGGAACGCGCTGTTCTCGTTCCTGCTGGCCGCGATCTGGATCCTCGCCGCCCGCCAGAGCCTGAAGGAGTCCCGCCCATGACCGATATCACGCTGCTGGGCGTCCCGCTCGATTGCGGGAAGGACCGCAAGGGGTGCCTCATGGGCCCCGATGCCTACCGCGTGGCCGGTATGGCCGAGGCGCTGGCCGAGCTGGGTCATGCCGTCACCGACGCCGGCAACCTCGCCCCCGGCCCCCTGCCCGACGTCCGCGGCCCCGCGCACCTGGTGGATCTGGCCGAGAACGTCGCCTGGACCGGCACCCTGATCGAGGCCGGGCGCGCCGTCGACGGGATGCCGATCTTCCTGGGCGGCGACCATGCGCTGGCCATGGGCAGCGTCGCCGGCATGGCGGCGCGGGCGCAGGATCGCGACCGGCCGCTCTTCGTGCTGTGGCTCGACGCGCATAGCGATTTCCACACCCCGGAATCCACCCAATCCGGCAACCTGCACGGCTGCCCCGTCGCCTATTTCACGGGCCAGCCGGGCTTCGACGCGTTTCCCGCGCCGCCCGCGCCGGTGCCGCCCGACCGGGTCTGCATGATCGGCCTGCGCTCGGTCGACGGGCCGGAGAAGACCGCCGTCACCGCCGCCCGCGTTACCACCCACGACATGCGCGAGATCGACGAGACCGGCATCGCCATGCCGCTGCGGTCGTTCCTCGCGCACGTGGCGCAGGCGGGCGGTGACCTGCATGTCTCGCTCGACGTGGATTTCCTGGACCCCTCCATCGCACCGGCGGTGGGCACGACGGTTCCTGGGGGCGCCACCTTCCGCGAGGCGCACCTGGTCATGGAGATGCTCAGTGAATCGGGCCTCGTGACCTCGCTGGATTTGGTCGAGCTGAACCCGGCGCTGGACGAACGCGGGCGCACCGCGTCGCTGATGGTGGACCTGACCGCGTCGCTCATGGGCCGCCGGATCTTCGACCGGCCCACCCAAAGCTTCGGGGCCTGAGGCCATGGCGCTCACCCCCTCACCGCTGGCCTACGTGCCCTTCGTGTCGGTGGAAAACATGATGAAGCTGGTCCACCGCGTCGGGGTCGAGACATTCCTCAGGGAGCTCGCCGACCGGATCGAGGACGATTTCCGCCGCTGGCCGCTGTTCGACAAGACCCCGCGCGTGGCGGCCCATTCGGCCGACGGCGTGATCGAACTGATGCCGACCTCGGATGGCGAGACCTACGGCTTCAAATACGTGAACGGCCACCCCAAGAACATGAAGGACGGGCTGCAGACCGTGACCGCCTTCGGCCTGCTGGCCTCGGTCGAGACGGGCTACCCGGTGCTGCTGTCGGAGATGACGGTGCTGACGGCCCTGCGCACGGCCGCCATGTCCGCGATGGCAGCCCGGCACCTCGCCCCCGAAAACGCAAGGGTCATGGCGATGATCGGAAACGGAGCGCAAGCCGAGTTCCAGGCGCTGGGGATGAAGGCCGTCTGCGGTATCGATACGGTGCGGCTGTGGGATATCGACCGCAGGGCCACGGACAAGGTGGTGCGCAATCTCGAAGGATCGGGCCTGACAGTCGTGGCCTGCGCCAGCGCCGAAGAGGCGATGGAAGGCGCGCAGATCGTCACCACCTGCACGGCCGACAAGCAGCTCGCCACCATCCTGACCGACAACATGGTCGGCGCGGGCGTGCACCTGAACGCGGTGGGCGGCGACTGCCCCGGCAAGACCGAACTGCACCGCGATATCCTGGCGCGCAGCACGATCTTCGTCGAATATCCCGAGCAGACCCGGATCGAGGGCGAGATCCAGCAGCTGGACCCCGACCACCCCGTGACCGAGCTCTGGCAGGTCATCACCGGCGATGCGCCCGGCCGGACCGGGCCGGACCAGCTGACCCTGTTCGATTCGGTGGGCTTCGCGGTCGAGGATTTCAGCGCCCTGACCTACGTGCGCGACAAGCTCGAAGGGACGGACCTGTTCGACAAGCTCGACCTGCTGGCCGATCCCGACGATCCGCGCGACCTTTTCGGCATGCTCCAGCGCGCGGCGCCCTAGGCGCGCGGCGGGATCGAATAGGTCAGGGACGCGCGCGCCACGGGGCGGTCGTCGCCTTCCGAGTAGATCAGCACGTCGCCGACGACCAGCACGCGCCCGAGCTTCAGTATCCGGGTCTTCGAGATCAGGTCCCGCCCCGAGGCGGGCTTGCGCAGGAAATCGATCGAGCAATTCGTGGTCACGGCCAACGCCACCGGCCCCAGCCGCGCGAGGATCGCGAGGTAGATCCCCACATCGGCCAGCGCGAACATGGTCGGCCCCGACACCGTGCCGCCCGGGCGCAGGTGACGCTCGCCCACCGCAAGCCGCACGGTGGTCAGTTCCTCGGTGACCTCCTCGATGACGAAGTCGTCCGAGACCTGCGGAAACTCGCGCCGCAGGAATTCCGTCAGCGCGTCCACGTCCATCACGATCGGCATACTTGTTCCTCCACCCCTCATGCGCCAAGGTTTGGCGAAACCAACGAACGGGGGCAAGCATGGCACTGGTGGAACGCGAAGACCGCGCGGCGATCGCGACCCTGACGCTGAACGATCCGGGCAAGCTGAACGCGCTGTCGGACGCAATGCTGGCCGAATTGTCCGAGACGTTGTCGGCGCTGGAAGAAGACGCCGGGACGCGCGTGGTGATCCTGCGCGGCGCGGGCCGTGCCTTCTGCGCCGGGCACGACCTGCGCGAAATGCAGGCCGCGCGCCAGGCCCCCGATGGCGGCGCGGCGGCCTGGGGCGATCTCTTCACCCGGTGCAGCGCCGTGATGCAGCAGATCGTGCGCCTGCCCCAGCCGGTGATCGCGCAGGTCCACGGCGTGGCCGCCGCGGCGGGCTGCCAGCTGGTGGCGACCTGCGACATGGCGGTGGCCGCCGACGACTGCCGCTTCGGCGTCAACGGCGTGAATATCGGGCTGTTCTGCTCGACCCCCATGGTGGCGCTCAGCCGCGTCATGCCGCGCAAGCAGGTGTTCGAGATGCTGACCACCGGACGGCTGATCGACGCCGACCGCGCCACCGAACTGGGCCTCATCAACCGCGCGGTGCCCGCACCGGACCTCGACGACGCGGCGCGTGAACTGGCCGAGACGGTGTCCGCGAAGCTCGGCCGCGCGGTGCGGGTGGGCAAGCGCGCGTTCTACGAGCAGTCCGAGATGACCCTGGCCGACGCCTACGCCCATACCGGCGCGGTCATGGCGATGAACATGGCGTTCGACGAGACCGAGGAAGGCATCGCCGCCTTCCTGGAAAAGCGGGATCCGAACTGGACGCAATAGGCCGTCCGCGCCCGTTTTTGCAGACCGGGCGCCGTGAGTATTTGAAGACCAGTAATGCCATGGTGCCGCTCGCGACGTTCAGAGGTCACACCCTGTCATCACTGGTCCAGAAATACTCAATTCCGACACGGAAACCTGGCGCACCGTGCGACGGGGTGCCTTCCCCAGCATCACTGGTCCTGAAATACTCGGTCCGGCCCTATCGGCCGGGCGCGCCGGTTACATGTCGTGGAACGCGCGGGCCTGGCGGGCGGTCCAGTTGACGTCCAGCGCGACGCCGTCCTCGGTCTGCCTCTCGTCCTCGACCACGCCCTGCTCGTAGAGCCAGGCGCGCCGCTTGCCGGCCTCGAAGGGCAGCACGACCGTCTTGCGGCTGCGCTTGTCGTCCAGCGCGGTGGCGATGGCGTCGGTGAACGCCTCCATCCCGGTGCCGTTGAGGGCGGAAAGCGTCAGCACTTCGTCGCGGCGGGCCGCGATGGCCTCGGCCGCCGAGCGCGCCTCGGGCGCCAGCAGGTCGGTCTTGTTCCAGACCTCCAGCTGCGGCGTGGTTTCCAGCACGCCGAGATCGGCCAGGATCGTGCGCACGTCCTCGGCCTGCTCCTCGGTCTCGGGATGGCTGATGTCGCGCACATGCACCACGAGGTCTGCGGCCAGGACCTCTTCCAGCGTGGCGCGGAAGGCCGCGACAAGCTGCGTGGGCAGGTCGCTGATGAAGCCAACGGTGTCCGACAGGATCACCCGCTTGCCCGACGGCAGGTCCACCGCGCGCATGGTCGGATCCAGCGTGGCGAAGAGCATGTCCTCGGCCATCACGTCGGCACCGGTCATGCGGTTGAACAGCGTGGATTTCCCGGCGTTGGTATAGCCCACCAGCGCGACGATCGGGAACGGCACCTTGGCGCGCGCCGCGCGGTGCAGCTCGCGCGTTTTGACCACCTTCGACAGCTGCTTGCGCAAGCGGTTCAGCTGTTCGTCGATGGCGCGGCGGTCGGCCTCGATCTGGGTCTCGCCCGGTCCGCCCACGAAGCCCAGGCCGCCCCGCTGGCGTTCCAGGTGGGTCCAGGCCCGCACCAGCCGTGTCCGCTGGTAGCTGAGCGCGGCCATTTCCACCTGCAACACGCCCTCGCGCGTGGCGGCGCGGTCGGAGAAGATTTCGAGGATCAGGCCGGTGCGGTCCAGGAGCTTCACGCCCCAGGCCTTTTCCAGGTTGCGCTGCTGCACCGGGCTGACCGGCCCGTCGATCAGCACAAGGCCCACGTCCTCGGCGTCCAGCCGCGCCTTGATTTCGTCCAGCTTCCCGGTGCCGAACAGGTGGCCCGGATGCGGCCGTTGCAGGCGCACGATCTCGCCGCCCGCGACCTTCAGGTCCGGCAGCGCGGCGGCCAGCGACATGGCCTCGTGCAGCGCGGGACCCGCATCACGGCGGTCGCGGTCGGACAAAAGTTCAGGATGGATGACCCAGGCACGCATCATGGGCGCGACATGTCACCCGCCGCAGGTACTGTCAATTGTGCGCCGGAGCACGGTCCCGCGGTCAGGTGCCGTCGTCGCCTTCGTAGAGCTGGATCGGCTGGCTGGGCATGATCGTCGAGATCGCGCCCTTGAACACCAGCTGGGACTGCCCGTCGCGGCGCAGCAAGACGCAGAAATTGTCGAACCAGGTGATCACGCCCTGAAGCTTCACGCCGTTGATCAGGAAGATCGTCACCGGCACCTTCGTCTTGCGAACGTGGTTAAGGAAGGTTTCCTGCAGGTTCTGTTTCTCGCCGGCCATGTCGGGTGTCCCTGTCGCTTTTCTTGTTGGCAGCGCCTCGCGCGGGCGCGCAAATCTCGTTGTTTATGAATGACTCGCGGCGGACCTTCCACCGGAAAACGCACCGGCGTCAAGCACCTGGCCTCATTCGCGCCAGAAACCGGCATCGAAGAGCGCGATGAAGGCCAGTGTCTCGAGCCGCCCCAGCACCATCGCCAGCGCGAGGATCACGCGCGTGCCGTCGGTCAGCGTGTCGTAGAATATGGGGGCCTCGCCCGCCACCTGGGCCAGCGGTCCCGTGGTGCTGAGCGCGGCGATGGTCAGGATCATCGCCGTCTCGAAGCCCGGGCCGACCAGGGTGATCGCCGCCATGATGATGGTCGCCGACATCGCGAACAGCATGAAGAAGATCCAGGCCACGAAGGCGCCTTCGCGCCGCAGCCGCCGCGCGGCCGAGCCTGACCCGCCCACCGATGACGGGTGGATCAGGCGTTCCATCTCGCGGATACCGTGGCGGTAGAGCGCGTAGATGCGCAGCAGCTTGACCCCTCCGGCGGTGGTCGCCACGCCGCCGCCGATCAGCGCCAGCCCCATGAGGATCAGCCCCGGCGTGGTCAGTCCCGACCAGATCCGGGCATCGGCGAAGGCGACCGACTCGAACCCCGTCGTGGTGAGGAAACTGAGCGTCGTGAACAGACCGCCCCACAGCACACGCAGGCTCTGACCCAAATCCTCGGCACCCGCGTATTCGAAGGCGGCGAAGAAATGGCGCAGGAACAGGAAGGCGGGCACAAGGACGATCAACGTTGCGGCCAGACGCACCTCGGGATCGCGCCACAAGTATCCCGGCGCGCGCCGCGTGTTGTCCGAGCTGAAGGTCAGGCGCGACACCGCGAAAAGCAGGAAGGCGAAGATGACCAGTTCGGACAGGACACCGCCGGTGGCGCCATCGCCACCCGCGGTGATGCCCGAGGTCGACAGGGTCGACATGGCGGCGATCGAGGCGCGGAACGGCTCCATCCCGCTCAGGACCAGCAAGATCCACAAAACGACGGTCAGCCCGGCGTAGAGGGGCGTCAGCCGCGCGGTATAGCGCGTCAGGCGATGGGTGCTGTCGCGCATCCGCGTCTCGGACAACGACTTGCGGTTGGCTCGGCTCTGCTCGGCCACGACCACTTCGAAGCCGCCCAGGTTCAGCGGCGCGAAGATCGCCAGCGCCGCCACCCAGAACAACAGCCCCCCGAGCCAGCCCACCATGGCGCGCCACAGGTGCAGCGTATCGGGCAGCCCTTCGACCCGAAGGAACAGCGACGCGCCCGTGGTCGTCAGGCACGAGACCATCTCGAACCAGGCATCGCGCAGCGGGATCCCCTCGAGCGATTGGTGGAACGGCAGGGCCAGCATCAGCGGCAGCACCAGAAGCCCGCAGGTCAGCGCCAGCAGGTCCGATCGCACCGGGCGGTCGCGGTTCTGCCGGCCGACCGCGAGCCCCACCAGGAGGGTCAGAACGCCGAACAGCACGGCACCGTAGAAGAAGGCGCGCGCGACCTCGAGCTCGCGCGACTGGTAGCCATGGACCGCCGGGACCAGCATGGCCGCCGAACCGATAGCCATGAGCACCAGGAAGAACGGGGTGCGTTCGATGCGCCCCGGCATGTCAGAAGAAATCGATCGACACTTGGAACAACCGTTCGACCGCCGGCACGTCGCTGGTCAGCGCAAAGAGAACGATCACGTCGCCCTCCTCGATCCGGGTCGAGGCCTTGGGGCGGATCACCTTGCCGTCCTTTTCCACCGCGCCCACCAGAACGCCTTCGGGGAAGTCGATGTCGCGGATCACCTGCCCCGAGATGGGCGAGGTCGACAGGACCTGCGCCTCGATCACCTCGGCCTCGGCATCGCCGATGGAATAGACGCCGCGCACGCGCCCGTGGCGGATGTGGCGCAGGATCGAGCTGACCGTGGTCGAGCGCGGGTTGATGTAGGCGTCGATGCCCAGCGGCTGCATCAATGGCTGCAAGGTCGGATCGTTCACCAGGCAGATGGCCGACTTGCAGCCCGCCTGCTTGGCGCGCACGCCGCTCAGCAAATTCACCCGGTCGTCGTCGGTCACGCACAGCACCGCGTCGGCGCGCGCGATATTGGCCTCGTTCAGCAGGTCGATATCCATGCCGTCGCCGTGCAGAACGATGGTCCGGTCCAGCGCGTCGGCGGCGCGTTCGGCGCAGGTGCGGTTGCGCTCGATCATCTTGGCGCGGATACGCCGGTGGTTCGATTCCAGCGCGCGCGCCACCGCCAGGCCCACGTTGCCGCCGCCGATGATGACGACGCGTTCCTGCGGGGTGGTGTCCTTGCCGAAGATCTCCAGCGCGCGGGCCACGTCCTCGCGGTGGGAACACAGGTAGATCTGGTCGCCCGCGAAAAGCTGGTCGCCCGGGCTGGGCGCGAACAGCAGGCCGCCGCGCCGGATGCCGACCACCAGCGAGCGCAGGGTCGAAAACAGGTCCGTCAGCTGCTTCAGCGGCGTGTTCAGCACCGGGCAGTCGTCGTCCAGCACGATGCCCAGCAGCTGGACCTTGCCGCCGATGAAGCTTTGGGTGTCGAAGGACGCGGGCGCCGACAGCCGGCGCAGCGCGGCCTCGGCGACCTCTTTCTCGGGGCTGATGACCACATCGATGGGCATGTGGTCGCGCCGGTAGAGATCGGAATAAATGGCGTCGAGATAGCTTTGCGCCCGAAGCCGGGCGATCTTGCGCGGCACGGCGAAGACCGAGTGGGCCACCTGGCAGGTGACCATGTTGACCTCGTCCGAGTGGGTGGCGGCGATGATCATGTCGGCGTCGCGCGCGCCGGCGCGGTCCAGGATGTCGGGATAGGAGGCGTGCCCGGCGATGCCCTGCACGTCCAGGATATCGGTGGCCTGGCGCACCAGGTCTGCGTTGTTGTCGACCACGGTGACGTCGTTTCGCTCGCCCGCGAGGTGGCGCGCGATCTGCCAGCCGACCTGGCCTGCGCCGCAAATGATGATCTTCATGGGGGGCCTTCGGGCTGGGCTGTATGACTGTCGTTGTTGCACGGGCCGGGCGGCGCCTTCAAGGCACCAGGCGCGGCCGACGCCTCAGGGGGACGCAAGGAAATCGGCCAGGGCCGGGTTGAACAGGTCGGGTCGTTCGCGCATGGGCCAGTGCCCCGTCGCAAGCTCCAGGTATCGCGCATCGGGAATCCGGGCCGCCGCGCGGCGGGCATGGCGCACCGGCACCACGCGGTCCTCGCTGCCATGGACCAGCAGGACGGGCTTCGCGATGTCACCCAGCCGGGGGGTCAGATCGGATTTCAAGCCGCGCGCATCCATCTCGGCCGCGAGGAACGCGTCGAAGCTGCGCCGCCGGCCCTGGTCACGCGCCACGTCCATCAGTTCGTCCACCGCGCGTTCCGTGACCCTCTGACGCCGACCGTAGGACGCGGCAAGCCCGGCTCGCGCCAGCATCCGGCTGCGGCCGGCCCCGTTGTAGATCAGCCAGGTCAGCCGGGTGCGCAGGATGCCGTGCGCCACGCGGTGCATCGGCACACGCGGCATGATCCCGTAGGATCCGACCGGCACCAGGCGGCGCACGCGGTCGGGATGTTCCAGCGCCAGCCACAGCGCCATGCCCCCGCCCATGGAGACGCCGCACACATCGGCCCGGGCGATTTCCATGGCGTCCAGGAACGCGACCAGCCAGCGCCCCAGCCGTGGCAGGTCATGCGGGCCGTCGAACCCGGGCGAGCGTCCGTAGCCGGGGATGTCTGGCACCACCAACCGAAACCGGTCGCGCAGATCGGCCGTGGTGATCCGCCAGGTCAGCTCGGCGTGGTCGAATCCGCCCCCGTGCAGCAGGACGACCGGCGCCGCGTCGCGCGGGCCCTCGTCCACATAGGCGACCGGACGCCCCTCGACGGTGACGAAATGGTCGGTGAAGGGCATGGCCCGGTCACTCGGCCCGGTCGAGATAGGCCATCCGGCTGCCCTGCTTGCTGGAGGTGACGACGCCAAGCGACTTCAGCTTGCGGTGCAGCGCGCTGCGCTCCATGCCGACGAAGCTGGCGGTGCGGCTGATATTGCCGCCGAAGCGGTTGATCTGGGTCAGCAGGTATTCCCGCTCGAACAGCTCGCGCGCCTCGCGCAGCGGCAGGGTGGCAAGGCTGCCCGACAGAACCACGCGGCCTTCCTCCTGCGGTGCGCCGCCCTCGGCCCCCGGCAGCTCGGCGGCCGAGATCTCGCCCTTGCCGTCGCCCAGGATCAGGACCCGCTCCATCATGTTCTTCAGCTGGCGCACGTTGCCGGGCCAGGATGTGGTCTGCAAAAGCGCCACGGCCTCCTCGCTCAGGGTGCGCGCGGGCAGACCCTGGGTCTTGTTGAACATCTCCAGGAAGAACCCGGCCAGAAGCGGGATGTCCTCGCGCCGGTCGTCCAGCGACGGCACCGCCACCGGCACCACGGCCAGCCGGTGGAACAGCTCCTGGCGGAACCGGCCGGCGGCGATCTCGGCCTCGAGGTCGCGGTTGGTCGAGCTGATGACGCGGATATCGACGCGCACCTTCTCGGACCCGCCGACGCGCTGGAAGGCCTGGTCCACCAGGACGCGCAGGATCTTGGATTGGGTGCCCAGCGGCATGTCCGCGATTTCGTCGAAGAACAGCACGCCGCCATCGGCCTGCTCCAGAAGCCCCGGCTCGGCCCCCTCGCGACCGTCGCGTCCGAACAGCACGTCCTCCATGCGCTCGGGCTCGATCGAGGCGGCGGCGACGACCACGAAGGGTTTGTCGGAGCGGCCCGAATTCGCGTGGATATACCGCGCCGCCAGCTCCTTCCCGGCGCCCGATGGGCCGGTGAGCATCACGCGGCCGTTCGATTTGGTGACCTTGTCGAGCGAGGATTGCAGGTTGCGGAAGGCAGGGCTTTGGCCGACCAGCACGGCAGGCGCGGCGTCCCGACGCTTGAGCTGGACGTTTTCCTGCCGCAGGCGCGAAGTTTCCATCGCCCGCGCGATCACGACCATCAGCTGGTCGATATTGAACGGCTTCTCGATGTAGTCATAGGCGCCCTGCTTGATCGCGGCGACGGCGATCTCGATGTTGCCGTGGCCCGAGATGATGATGACCGGGACGCCGGGATAATCCCGCTTGGCGATCTTCAGGATGTCGATGCCATCCATGTCGCTGTCCTTCAGCCAGATATCCAGGATCATCAGGCTGGGCGGCTCCTTCTCGATCTCGGCCATGCATTCGGACGAGTTCGAGGCCAGGCGCGTGCTGTAGCCGTCGTCCTTCAGGATATCCGAAATCAGCTCGCGAATATCGCGCTCGTCATCAACGATCAGGATGTCGCCCATTACTCTGCGTCCTCTTCTGCCAGTTTTTTCAATGCGTCCGCGTCGGCGCGGCCGGTATCGGTCTCGGATTCGACCGGCAGGCGGATCTCGGCCCGCGCGCCGTGATGGCCGGTGTCGTCGAAGGCGGCCGCGTCGCTCAGCGTCAGTGTGCCGCCATGTTCCTCGATGATCTTCTTCACGATGGGCAGGCCCAGCCCGGTGCCCTCCTCGCGGGTGGTGACGTAGGGTTCGAACAGGCGCGCGCGGTCCTCGGGCAGGCCCACCCCGTTGTCCGAGATACCGATCACCATGCCGTCGTTTTCCGACTGCATCTCGACGCGGATCTCGGGCGACCAGCCCTCGGGTGCGCCCCGCTGGGCCAGGGTCTGGGTCGCCTCGCCCGCGTTCTTGATGAGGTTGGTCAGCGCCTGGCCGATCATGTCCTCGTCCAGCTCGGCCATCACCGGGCCGTCGGGCAGGTCGGCGGTGATCGTCACACCCTCCTGCCCCGCCTGCTGCAAGGACACTGCGTCGCGGACCAGGGCGGTCAGGTCGTGGCGGCGCCGCTCGGGCGTGGGCATCCGGCCGAACTGGCTGAACTCGTCCACGATGCGGCGCAGGCCTTCGGTCTGGCGCACGATCACGTCGGTCATCGTGGCCAGCGCCTCGGCATCCTCGACCTCGGCGCTGAACTTGCGACGGATGCGCCCGGCGCTCAGCTGAATGGGGGTGAGAGGGTTCTTGATCTCGTGCGCGATGCGGCGGGCCACGTCGCCCCAGGCCGCCATCCGCTGGGCGGCGACCAGGTCCGACACGTCGTCGAAGGCCACAACGTAGCCTTCTAGGGTCCCGTCCTCGGCCGTCCGGGTGGCCATGCGGACCAGAAGCGACTCCAGCGCGCCGCCCCGGCTGACCTTGACCTCGCCCTGGAGCACGTCCCCACGGCCCGCCTTCAGCTTGTCGAACATGGTCCCGAACTCGGGCACGGCCACCGACAGCGGCACCGACTGGCCCGCCCCCTCGTCCAGTTGCAACAGCCGTTCGGCCGAGCGGTTGACGAAGGTCACGCGCCCGTCGGGATCCAGCCCGACAACGCCCGACGTGACCGAGCCCAGCACCGAGTCGAACAGGCGGCGCCGCCGCTCGATCTGGTCGGTGGTGGCCAGGAGCGACGCGCGCTGCGCCTTCAGCTGCGCCGTCATCTGGTTGAAGATCCGGCCCAGCATCGAGATCTCGTCGTCGCCCTCTTCCTCGCGCACGCGCACGTCCAGGTCGCCGCCGCCCACGCGCTGTGCCGCGCCCGCCAGACGGCCCACCGGGCGCGACAGGCGTTCGGCGAACCACAGGCCCAGCCAGATCGCGGCGAGGATCAGGATGACGGCGAAGCCCAGGTAGAGCAGACCGAACTCGAACAGGATGCGCCCGCGTTCGCTTTCCAGCTGGTTATAAAGCCGGACCGAGTCCTGCGTGTCGTCCAGCAGGGCCAGCAATTCGCCGTCGACGGCGCGGCTCACATACAGGAACCGATCGCCGAGCCCTTCGAGCTTCACCAGCGCGCGGAACTCGTTGATGTCCCAGTCCTCGATGACGACCGTGTCACCGCGCAACGCCTGCTCCAGGGCCGCGGCATCCGGTCTTTCGTAGTCGAAGAGGTACGAGCGCTCGCCCCGGGCCTGGATCTCGCCCGCGCCGTTGATGACATAGGCTTCGCGCAGGCCGCGCTGGATCTGGCTCTGGCCCTGGCTCAGAAGCTGGCGCAGCTCGCCGTCGCTGAGCAGGAAGCTGTTGGTGCGTGCGCTTTCCAGGAAGTTGGCCAGCGCCTCGGCATCGGTGGACAGGTCGCGGCGCTGCTCTTCTTCGTAGGCCTCGGCCGCTTCGAGCGACGCGCCGACCACGCGGCTGACCCGTTCCGAGAACCAGCCTTCCAGCCCGAAATTGATCGTGAGCGCGGCAAAGACGGCAACCGTCACCGTGGGCACCAGCGCGAGCAGGGCGAACACGCGGGTCAGCCGCAGATGGAGCCGCGATCCGGCCGATTGCGCGCGCCGCGCCGCCACCACCCGGGCCACCGAGGACAGCACCAGCGTCGCCAGCGCGATGACGTAGACCAGATCGGCGAGGATCACCAGGCGCAGCGACAGGGACGACTGGCCCTGGTTCAGAGGGCCCAGCACCAAGTATGTCGCCAGGGCAAGGAAAGGTCCAAGGATGACCAGCCCGACCGTGGCCGCGTTCCGGACACGGCGCTGGCGGCGCAGACGCGCAAGCGTATCCCAATTGAGCATCCTTGCGGGATGCGCCATGGGCGGAACCTCCGATGTGATGTCGCGCGGGGTCAGTCGCGCAAACCGCTCGTTCTGGCGTGATCGTTTTGTTGGCGAGCTATGCCGCCGTGCCACGCTTCTGTTGCGGTTTTACATCAACTTGCGGCGCCGTGTCACGCGGATATCGAGGTCCGTGATCTTTTTCCGCAGCGTATTTCGATTGATGCCCAGCAGATCGGCACATTTCGCCTGGTTTCCGCCGGTCGCGTCGAGGGCGATCTCGATAAGCGGTGTCTCGATCTCGCGCAGGATGCGTTGATACAGCCCCGGCGGCGGCAGGACCCCGCCGTGCAAGTCGAAATAGCGCCGCAGGTGTTGCGCCACTGCCCCTTGCAGCTTGTCGGTGCCGCCATTCGACGACATCGGCTCCATCGCCGGCTGGTTGCCCAGCACGGTCTCGGTCTCATCCCGGCCGATCCGGTCATCGGCACCGGTCAGGACCAGCCGCCGGATCGTGTTTTCCAGTTGCCGCACGTTGCCCGGCCAGGAATAGCGGCGGATCAGCCCCAGGGCGTCGTCGGACAGAACGCGCGCGGGAAGCCCCTCGCGCTCGGCGCGCGCCAGGAAGTGTTCGGCCAGCAGGGGGATGTCCTCGACCCGGTCGCGCAGGGCCGGCACCGTGATCTGCACGCCCGACAGGCGGTAGAACAGGTCGGCGCGGAAGACGCCGTCGTCGATGCGCTCGGACAGGTCGCTCTGGCTGGTGGCCATGATCCGCGGCGCGCCATCCCCAAGCGCATCCAGCATTCGGACCACCCGCGCCTGCGCCTCGGGCCCAAGATCACCCACCTCGTCGAGCAATACGGTCCCCGCGCGGGCCCGGCCGATGACCGCGGCGGCCAAGTCGGGGTTCGACAGGTCCGAGGTGCTGGCCACGACGAAGGGCTGGCTGCGCCGGTCGGAAAAGTCGTGGATGGCGCGGGCGATCAGCGATTTGCCGGTGCCCGACTCGCCCGTGATCATCACGGCAAGGTCGGTGTTCATCACCCGCGCCACCAACCTGTAGAGCGACTGCATCGCCGGGGTGCGGCCGACCAGTGGCAGATCGGTGTCGCCGGCGGTGAAGTCCCGCGGCTCGGACGGTTGCGCGGGCTTGCGCGGTGCGTCCAGGGCCCGGGCCGCCCGTTTCATCAGGTCCGGCAGGTCGAACGGCTTGGGCAGGTAGTCGTAGGCCTCGGCCTCGGCCGCCTGGATCGCCGTCATGATGGTGTTCTGCGCCGATATCACGATGACCGGCAGGCCGGGCCGCTTGGCGCCGATGGTCGGCAGCGCCTCGAGCCCGTTGCCGTCGGGCATGACCACGTCCGAGATCACAAGGTCGCCCTTCCCCTCATCCACCCAACGCATCAGCGTCACCATGGACGACGTGGCGTGCACCTTGCAGCCCGCGCGGGTCAGCGCCTGGGTCAGCACCGTGCGGATGGTGCGGTCGTCATCTGCGACAAGGACTGTACCGTCCATGGGTTACTCCTTCTGCGATTGCGGTGGGGCCAGCGGCAGCGAAATGCGAAACGCCGTGCGGCCCGGATGCGACTCGACGGTGATAAGCCCGTCGTGTTCGCTGATGATCTTGCTGACCAGTGCCAGCCCCAGCCCGGTGCCGTTCTCCCGTCCCGACACGAACGGGTCGAACACGGCATCGGCCAGCTCGGGCGGCAGGCCCTTGCCGTCGTCGATGACCTCGACCTGCAGCGGCAGGGCCGCAGCTGACCCATCGGACCGTCGGACCCGCAGCGCGTGGTCGTAGAAGGTCTTGATCGTGATCGTGCCGCCGTCCGGCTCGGCGGCCTGTGCGGCGTTGCGGATCAGGTTCAGGAACACCTGCTGGATCTGGTCGGCGTCGACGAAGGTGGCTGGCAGCGAGGGGTCGTAGTTCTGCACCAGCCGCATATGGGCGGCAAAGCTCACCCCGGCGGTGCGCAATGCCCGGTCGGTGATGTCGTGGATGTTGACCTCCGACCGCTCGGGCGGGCGCAGGTTGCCGAATTCCTCGAACTGGTTGACCAGCGCGACGATGCGTCGGCTTTCGGCCACGATCAGGTCCGTCAGTTGGAGATCCCCGTTGGTCAGGTTCATCGACAGAAGCTGCGCGGCCCCGGTGATGCCCGCCAGCGGATTCTTGATCTCGTGGGCCAGCATCTCGGCCATGCCGATGGCCGACCGGGCCGAGGATTTCACCGACCCGGTATTCGAAAGCCGCCCCGCCATCTGGCGCGGTGTCATCATCACCAAAAGACCGCCATCCACGCCCTGCAGCGGCGCGATCTGGAGGTTACAATTCTCGGGCGGGCGATTCCCGCCGCTCACGTCGACATTGTTGATATAAAGCGCGGCCCGGTTGCTGCGGACCCGCTCGAACGCCTCGTCCAGCGGGCTGTCGACGCTGATCCGGTCGAACAGCGGCTGCCCGCGCAGCGACCGGGCCGAGGCCATCAGGAAATCCTCGGCCTCGGAATTGGCCTCGGCGATCATGTCGTTCTGGTCGACCAGCAGCACCGGCACCGGGATCGACGCCCAGAGAACGGCGCTCAGGTCCGCGCTCATGCCGCCACCTGCGCCGGGGCGAACGCGTCGGGCAGAAGACGCTGCGCCGCCTCGGGCGATTTCGCGGTCAGGACCAGGCGGCGCAGGCCCGGATCGGTGCCCGCGTGATCCATGTACCACCCCAGGTGCTTGCGCACGACACGCGCGCCCAGGTCGCGACCGTAGAAGCGGCACGAGGCGTCCACGTGGTCTGCAACGAGGTCCGCCAGCGCGGCCCCCGTGGGCACGCGCGGCGCGGGTGTGCCGAACAGGGCCGACGCGATCTGTGCCAGCCGCCAGGGCCGTCCCTGCGCACCGCGCCCCACCATCACGCCATCGGCGCCGGATTGGGCAAGGGCCGCGCGGGCATCCGCCGCGGTCGTGATGTCGCCATTGGCGATCACAGGAATGGACACGGCCTCCTTCACGGCGCGGATCGCCGACCAGTCGGCCCGCCCCTTGTAGAACTGGCAGCGGGTGCGTCCGTGGATCGTGATCATGGCGATGCCCGCCGCCTCGGCCCGCCGCGCGAGCGTGGGGGCGTTGCGCAGGGTGTCGTCCCAGCCCAGCCGCGTCTTCAGGGTCACGGGCACGCTGACCGCGCCCACGACAGCCTCGATCAGCCCCAGGGCGTGATCGAGGTCGCGCATGAGCGCCGAACCGGAATAGCCGTTCACCACCTTCTTGGCCGGGCAGCCCATGTTGATGTCGATCAGCCGGGCGCCCGCGCCCTCGATCCGGCGCGCCGCCTCGGCCATGGGCGCGGCCTCGCGGCCGGCGATCTGCACGGCCCCCATGCCTTCGCCCTGCCCCGGCACCGCCTTGGCCAGCGCGTCGCGGCCATCGGTCGTCATCTCGCCGCTGGCCACCATTTCCGAGGTCACCAGACCAGCCCCGAAACCGGCAACGATCCGCCGGAACGGCAGGTCGGTGATTCCGGCCATGGGCGCCAGAAGAACGGGTGGTGCAATGCCGAGCGGCAAGGGAGTCATGGAGCGGCCAATTTCTGCGTAAAACATGAGCAACTGCCAAAACATCTATCCAGAGGTCGGCACAACTGCAATTTCACGACCCCGTGGGTGCGGCGTCAAACACGCCTTGCTCAAAATTTGGGCGCCCCTATGGCGAAACTCCCTTGGGATTGCCAGCCACGGGACCGCTGCCTAAGACTGCCCGCCGAAAAGGTTAAGGGAATGGCATGAACGCACAGGCATCCGTCGCGGTGGTCGTGGTCGCGGCGGGCCGAGGCGTTCGGGCCGGTCCCGGTGCACCCAAGCAGTGGCGCCCGCTCGCCGGACGCGCCGTGCTGGCCCACACGCTTGACGCCTTCGCGGGCCACCCGCGCTGCGACCGGATCGTGCTGGTGCTCCACCCCGACGACATGGCCATGGCCGCAGGTTATACCGCGCGCGAGGATTGCCGCATGGACGCCGTCGCGGGCGGACCCGACCGGGCGGCATCGGTTCTGAACGGGCTCGAGGCGCTGGCAGAGGTCGCGCCCGATTTCGTGCTGATCCACGACGCCGCGCGCCCGCTCGTCTCGCCCGGATTGATCGACGGCGTTCTCGCTGCACTGGAGAAGGGTCCGGCGGCCGCCCCTGCCCTTGCCGTCACCGACGCGCTCTGGACCGGACGGGACGGGCGGGTGACCGGCACCCGCGACCGCGACGGGCTTTTCCGGGCGCAGACCCCGCAGGGCTTCCATTTCGACGCGATCCTCGCCGCCCATCGCGCCCATCCCGGGGGCGCCACGGATGACGTGGCGGTGGCGCGGGCCGCCGGGCTGGACGTGACCATCGTGCCGGGCGACCCGGACAACCTGAAAATCACCGGCCCGGCCGATTTCGCCCGCGCCGAAAGACTGTTAAGGGGACGCATGGGCGATCCGATCACCGATATCCGGCTGGGCAACGGCTATGACGTTCATGCCTTCACCGAGGGCGACCACGTCACGCTGTGTGGCGTCTCGGTCCCGCATGACCGCGCGCTGCTGGGTCATTCCGACGCCGACGTGGGGCTGCATGCCATCACCGACGCCATCTACGGCGCGCTGGCCGATGGCGATATCGGGCAACATTTCCCGCCCTCCGATCCCCGCTGGAAAGGCGCCGAGAGCGATATCTTCCTTGTCCATGCGCGCGACCGCGCCACGGCGCAGGGCTTCGCCATCGGCAACGTCGACGTGACGCTGGTGTGCGAACGGCCGAAGGTCGGCCCCCACGCGCCCCAGATGGCTGCCCGCGTGGCCGAGCTGCTGGGCATTTCGCCGGACCGCGTGTCGGTGAAGGCCACGACCTCCGAACGCCTTGGTTTCACCGGACGCGAGGAAGGCATCGCCGCCATCGCCACAGCGACGCTGGTGGCGCGATGAACCGGCTGGTCGCGACGTTCTTCTACGTGGGCCTTCTGCGCCCCGCCTCGGGCACCTGGGGCTCGCTCGCCGCGCTGCCCGTGGGCTGGGCGCTGCATCTGGCGGGCGGCCCCGTGGCCCTTGTCATCGGCATTGCCGCCGCCTTTTTCGGGGGCTGGGCGGCGACACGCGCGCGCACGGCGGGCAGCGCCGACAAGGACCCTTCGGAAATCGTCATCGACGAGGTCGCGGGCCAGTGGATCGCGATCCTGCCGCTCAGCCTCGGGGCCATGCGCACCGGCGCCGATATCCTCGCGCTCTGGCCGGGCTGGGTGGCGGCGTTCCTGCTGTTCCGGCTGTTCGACATCTGGAAGCCCGGGCCGGTGGGGTGGGCCGACCGGCGCGGCGACCCCTTGGGCGTGATGCTGGACGACGTCATCGCCGGGGTCTTTGCCGCGCTCGGGGTCGTGGTACTGGCCGCGCTCGCCCACGGGGTGATGCTGGCATGAGCCTCGCCGCGCAGATCCTTGATCTCGCGCGACAAAGAGGCGTGACGGTCGCCACGGCCGAAAGCTGCACGGGCGGCATGATCGCGGCGGCACTGACCGATCCGCCCGGCGCGTCGGAGATGTTCGACCGCGGCTTCGTCACCTACTCCAACAACGCCAAGATCGCCATGCTGGGGGTCCGGGCGGAAACGCTCGAGGCCCACGGCGCGGTGAGCGAACCGGTCGCGCGCGAGATGGCCGAGGGCGCGCGGCAAGCCTCCGACGCCGACCTGGCGGTCAGCGTGACGGGCGTGGCCGGCCCCGGCGGGACCGAGGCCAAGCCCGAGGGCATGGTGTGTTTCGGGGTGGCAGGTCCCGCAGGGACCCGCACGGAAACGGTGCGGTTCGGACCGCTGGGACGGGACGGCGTGCGCGCGGCCACCCGCGACCACGCGCTGACCCTGCTGCTCGGGGCGCTGAGCGGCCCGGCCTGACGTTCGCGCACCGCCCGTTTCGCAGGCGAAACCCACCATTGCCGCCCAAATAAACCGCACTTCGCAAACCGCCCACTCCTTGGGCGCCGCCCTGCTTCCTTTCGCGGCAATCGCACGCTTCATGCACCGCGATTGTGTAACGAGGGAGGAAAACCCATGGTCGGAGCGGATACCGCCTGGATCATCGTCGCCACCGCGCTGGTGCTGTTCATGACGCTGCCGGGGCTGGCGCTATTTTACGGGGGGCTCGTGCGGGCCCGGAACGTGCTGAGCGTCTTCATGCAATGCTATGCCATCGCCTGCCTGATGAGCATCCTGTGGCTGGTCGCCGGGTATTCCATCGCCTTCGGCGACGGCAACGCGATCTGGGGCGGCCTTGGCAAGATGTTCCTGGCGGGCGTGACAGTGGACAGCCTGTCGGGCACCCTGCCCGAGGTCCTGTTCTTCGCCTTCCAGATGACCTTCGCCATCATCACGCCCGCCCTGATCGTCGGCTGCTTCGTCGAGCGCATCAGCTTCGGCTTCGTTCTGCTGTTCTCGTCGCTGTGGATGCTGCTGGTCTATGCGCCGGTGGTGCACTGGATCTGGGGCGGCGGGATGCTGTCGGATGGCGGCATCCTCGGCGAGACCGGCGTGAAGGATTTCGCGGGTGGCGTGGTCGTGCACGAGACCGCCGGGCTGGCCGCTCTGGTCATCGCGATGATGCTGGGTGCCCGGCGCGACCGGTCCAAGCCGCCGCATAACCCCGGCATGGTGATGATCGGCGCCGCAATGCTCTGGGTCGGCTGGTTCGGTTTCAACGGCGGATCGCAGCTGGCCGCCGATGGCGGCGCGGCCATGGCGCTGACCGTCACCCATGTCTCGGCCGCCGCCGCGTCGCTGAGCTGGGCGCTGTGGGAGCGGATCAAGCACGGCAAGGCGTCGCTGGTGGGCATCGTCACCGGCACCATCGCCGGGCTGGCCTCGATCACCCCGGCCAGCGGTTTCGTCGGCCCGGTCGAGGCCCTGATCATCGGCGGCATCGCCGGCGTGCTGTGCCAGGAGGCCGTGAACCTGATCCGCAACCGGATGGGCATCGACGACACGCTCGACGTGTTCGCCGTTCACGGTGTCGGCGGGATTTTCGGCACGATCATGATCGCGGTGTTCGGCGCGGGCACATGGGCCGCGCAACTGGGCGCGCTGGCGATCGTGGGCGTTTTCACGGTGGTGATGACGGTGGTGATCGCGCTGGCCTGCAAGGCCGTCATAGGCATGCGGGTCGATCCGGAGACCGAGACCAACGGCCTCGACCTCGCGGTGCACGGCGAGCGGGCCTACGACATGGCCTCGTGACGGCCCTGAAAGGGACGGCAAGGATGGAACGGGCGCCCGAGGGATCGGGCGCCCGTTTTCCGATTTCCGGACCGGCGCGATCAGGCCTTGATGTCGACGCCGCGGGGCGGGTTCCCAGCCGGATCCGGCTTTGGATAGGCCTTGGCGGGCGGGCTTTCGGCGACCGATCCGGCCAGGGCCAGCGTGATCGCCACCGACTCGCGGCGCACCTGGCCCATGCCCTTGGTGACCGTGCTCGCCGGGGGTCCGGAGGACACCAGCGACGTGTCGCCCGTCGGCAACGGCGCGGCCCGTTCGGGCTTGGCCGCCGGGTCGGCGGAGGCGGTGCCGTCCACAACGCTTGCCTGTCGCGCAAGGCTGGCCGCGTCGGCGGCCTTGCCCTGCGACAGGGCGTCCTTCGCGGGCTCGGCGGCCGAGACGAAGGGCACAGGCTTCGACGCGATGTATTTCATCATCTCGGACCAGCGGTCCGATACAGGGGAATTGGGGGGCACGGGAAAGACCATGACTAACTCCTGCACGGCCCCACCATCTTCATCATTAACGCGCAAAAATGGCGATTCTGGGGCGATTGCGGGTGAAGGGTGGCGGCGGGCCGGTCGGGGCCCTGCCGCCACGGGATCAGATCGTCATGTCCATCCCGCGCGGTTCGCGGTTCGGGCTCGCGGGATCCGCGTCTGCCGCCGCGCGCGCAGCGTTGGCGTTCGACGCGGCCGGGGCCACAGCGGCGTCGGTCTCCGCCTTGGGTCTGTCGGCGATCTCGGTCAGTGGGCTCTTGGCCTCGGCCGCGCTGGCCACGCTCGAGATCAGGGCGTCGGACAGATAGCTCTGGCGCGCCGCCTCGGCCTCGCGGCGCAGTTGCGACATGTCGGGGCCGCCCTCGGCTTCGGCCGCGACCTGCGCGCTGACCACGATCTCGCCCGGCGATTGAGGCTTCGGCGCGGTCGTCGCAGGTGCTTCGGACGGGGCCGGTTGGGTGGCGGCCGTCTTCTCGGCGCCTCCTGCCCCGTCGGTCGGGTTCGTGGCGCTCGTATCGGAGCCGGTCTTGTTTTCGGTCGTCGGTTGAGGCTCGGGCTCGGTCTGCGGTGCGGGCGCCGACGCAGCGGGCTGCTCCGGCGGCGGCGAATAGATCGGACGAGACAAGATTGAACTAATCATCACATATTACCCTTAACGCCCCCGCCCGCGCTTAGGGCCGAGGAATGCGGCGAGACGGTGTCAGAACCGCACCGATCCCGTGCACCTGTCCATAAACACAGGGTCTTTCGCCCAAGGGTTGCGGGCGCCGCGCCCGGATCGCGCCGCAATCAGCCGTAGAGCTCGGCCGCCCGCCGCTCGAACGCCCGCACGATTCGCTGCATGGCATCGTTGAAGAACATGTTCGCCGCCGAGCCGAGGATGCGGCTCTTGAACTCGAAATCCACGTCGAACGTGACTTCGCAGCCCTGGTCTAGGTCACGGAAGGTCCAGGTCGAATTCATGTGCTTGAACGGCCCTTCGACATACTCGGTATGGATCTTCATGTCGTCGGGGCGCAGGGTGACGCGGCTGCCGAAGCGTTCGCGGAAGACCTTGAAGCTGATCACGAGGTCCGCCTCCATCACCTCGCCACCCTCGATCGGCTTGCGCGAGCGTATGCGCGCCGCGGCCGTCCAGGGAAGGAACTTCGGATAGCTCTCAACGTCGGCCACCAGATCGTACATCTGTTGCGCCGTGTAGGGCAGCTTGCGGGTCTCGTGATGGCTGGGCATAAGGTCCTTCGGGCAGTGAGTGCGGTAAATGTCGCCTGAGGCCCGGTGATTTCAAGGGGACTCGATGGCTCAGCCCAACTACGTGATAGACGAGATGATCTCGGCCAAGCAGATCGCCGCGCGGATCGAGGCGCTGGCGGACGAGATCGGCGGCCATTTCGCCGGCACCTCGAAACTGGTGGTGGTGGGGCTTCTGCGCGGCTCGTTCGTGTTCATCGCCGACCTGGTGCGCGAGCTGGACCTGCCCGTCGAGGTCGATTTCCTCGAAGCGTCGTCCTACGGCGATTCCACCGAGTCGAGCCGCGAGGTGCGCATCCTAAAGGACCTGCGCGGCGAGATCGCGGGGCGTGACGTGCTGGTGGTCGAGGATATCGTCGATACCGGCTTTACCCTGCATCACGTGCTGGGCTTGTTGCGCGCCCGCGCGCCCGCGCGACTGGAAACCATCGCCCTTCTGGACAAGCCCGCAAGGCGCGAGGTCGACGTGAAGGCCACCTGGACCGGCTTCGAGATCCCAGACGAGTTCGTCGTGGGCTATGGCATCGACTATGCCCAGCGGAACCGGAACCTGCCCTATATCGGCACGGTGCGGTTCACGTAATCGCGCGTTGGCAGGGTCGCGATCCGTGTTAGCCTGATCCGATCATTTTGATCGGAGGCAATATGAAACGTTATTTCGGACAGATCACCGTCGTGGCGGGCATTCTCGTCGCCGTGTCGGCAACGGCGCAGGCCAACCTTGAGGGCCCGGTGAAGGCCCGAAAGCAACACATGCAGCTTTATGGCTTCAACCTGGGCACACTGGGCGACATGGCGAAGGGCGACCGCGAATACGACGCCGCGTTGGCGCAGGCCGCCGCCGACCGGCTGGTGGCCCTGTCCGCGATGACGCAGGCCGGATATTACCCCGCCGGCACCAGCAGCGACGAGATGGAGGACTCGCGGGCCCTGCCGGTGCTGTTCGAGCAGATGGACGACTACCAGGCGCTGACCAACGAGCTGAACGCGGCGGCCGAGGCGATGGCCGCGGTGGCCGGCGACGGGGTGGAGCAGGTCCAGGCCAACATGCAGGCGCTGGGACAGGCCTGCGGCGCCTGCCACGAGGACTATCGCAAACCGCGCGAGTGATCCGAAGCCCATGCGCCTGATCCTCTGGACGAGTGCCGCCGCGCTTGGCATCGCCGCGGCGCTTTGGGCGGTAACGGTTCCGGCCCCGCTGGCCGATGCCGCCGCCCTGCCCCAGGGCGATTCCGAGGCCGGCGCGCGCGTCTTCGCCGCCGCCGGTTGCGCGTCGTGTCACGTCGCCCCCGACACCGAGGAGGACGGCCCGCCCGTCCTGTCCGGCGGCGAGGCGTTCGAAACCGCCTTCGGCACATTCTACGCGCCCAACATCTCGCCCGATGCCGCGGCCGGGCTCGGCGACTGGACCGATGCGCAGATCGTCAACGCGGTGATGCACGGCGTCTCGCCCGCGGGCGCGCACTACTTCCCCTCGCTGCCCTACACCGCCTATGTGAAGGCCCGGCCGGACGACATGGCGGACATGGTGGCCTATCTGCGCACCCTGCCCGCCTCGGACGTGCCGTCGCAGCCGCACGACCTTGCCTTCCCGTTCAACCAGCGCTGGCTCATGGGGTTCTGGAAGCCACTGTTCCTGCGCGACTACTGGGTGGTGCCCGACAGCGTGGCCGATGACGACACGCTCCGGCGGGGCCGCTACCTGGTCGAGGCGCTGGGCCATTGCGGCGAATGCCACACGCCGCGCAATGCGCTGGGCGGGCTCAGGGTCGATGCCTGGCTGACGGGGGCGGAGAACCCCTCGGGCGAAGGCCGCATCCCGGGCATCACGCCGGCGCAGCTCGACTGGTCGGCAGGGGATATCCGGGCCTACCTGACCTCGGGCCTCACCCCGGATTACGACAGCGCGGGCGGGTCCATGGTGGCCGTGATTGACAAGCTCGCGCAACTGCCCGAGGACGACATCGACGCAATCGTTGCCTATCTCAAGGCGCTACCGGAGGCCGGCCAGCCATGAACCTGCACTGGATGCTGCGCGCAAAGCGCTGGGCGCAGAACCCGCCCTCGGCGAAGCAGGTGAAATTCGTGCTGGCCATCATCGCCGTGTGTATCGCGCTGTTCGCCTACGAACGGATCATGGGCTGGCCGGACTGGCTGACGCCCAACAATGTCGGGCGGATGCCGCGCTAGCCCGCAGCGCTCGCCGCTCAGCCGCCCAGCGGGCCCACGTTCATGTTCTGGTACATGCCCCACATGGCGGTCACGAAGATCGAGATCATGCCGATCACCTGCGTCGCGTGACGGTGGCGGATCAGCCGTTTGCGCAGCGCCTCGCCATGCAGGTCTGCCATGTGGATCAGCCGCGCGGTCGACAGGCTCAGAAGCCCGACAAGCGTCATGGGCACGGCGATCAGGGCGACCGCCTGCGCGAACTCGATCCCGTACCAGAACCCCAGCACCAACAGCGTCGAGAGAACGGCGGTGGTCAGCGCCACCAGCCAAAGGCCCGACACCTTCGCGATAAACAGAAGCCGGTTCACCCGGATCTGCACCAACGTCTCGAGGTCACGCTCGGACTGGCCGCCATGCTTTGCGGCGCGCGGCACCATGTCGAAAGGCACGCCTATGACGTAATGGCTGGCGGTCGACCAGACGGCGGCCAGCGCGATCCAGAACCACAGATTCGAGAATGACCGCATGTCGATCAGCTCGAAAACGGTTTCGTACCAGTCCAAGTTCGGCCTCGGGCGTTGCTGCGGTCGCGGTTCGGCCCAGCCCTACACTTGAGCCGGGGGGAAATCCATGCAACGCAAGCCATGCCCGGAAAATCGTTGCAAATGGATCCGAAAGCCCATGACGCAGGCCCCCTATCCCGCCGCCCGCTTCCGCCGCCTGCGCCGCACGCCCGCCTTGCGCGCGCTGGTGCGCGAGACGACCCTGACCGTCGATGACCTGATCTGGCCGGTCTTCGTGCGCGACGGCACGAACGAACGCGATGCGGTGCCGTCGATGCCCGGTGTGGAACGGCTGAGCATCGACCTGCTGGTCGAGACGGCGCGCGAGGCCGCCGACCTGGGCATCCCCGCGATCTGCCTGTTTCCCTATACCGACCCGTCGCTGAAGACCGAGCAGTGCGAAGAGGCCTGGAACCCCGACAACCTGTCGAACCGGGCCACCCGCGCGATCCGCGACGCGGGCCTCGACATCTCGATCATGACCGACGTGGCGCTGGACCCCTACAACGCCAACGGCCACGACGGCATCGTGCGCGACGGGATCATCCTGAACGACGAATCCGTGGACGCGCTGGTGAAGATGGCGCTGGCGCAGGCCGACGCGGGCGCCGATATCCTGGGCCCATCGGACATGATGGACGGCCGCGTTGCCGCCATGCGCGCCGCGCTGGAATCGAACGGCCACAAGGACGTGGCGATCATGTCCTACACCGCCAAATACGCGTCGGCCTTCTACGGACCCTTCCGCGACGCGGTGGGCGCGTCGGGCGCCCTGAAGGGCGACAAGAAGACCTACCAGATGGATTTCGGCAACCGCGACGAGGCCATGCGCCTGGTCGAGCGGGACCTGATGGAAGGCGCCGACATGATCATGGTCAAGCCGGGAATGCCCTATCTCGACATCTGCGCGGCGGTGAAGTCCACCTTCGGCGTGCCCACCTTCGCCTACCAGGTCAGCGGCGAGTACGCGATGCTGATGGGCGCGGCCGAGCGGGGCTGGCTCGACGGCGACCGGGTGATGGTCGAAAGCCTTTCGGCCTTCAAGCGCGCGGGCTGCGACGGAATCCTGACCTATTTCGCCCCGCGTGTGGCCCGCCTGCTGCAAGAGTGACCGTCCGGACGGCAAGGGATTGCCCATCGGGCGGGGTTATGGGTGACAGGGCGCGTTTCCGCCGATAAGCTGCGATGCAGAACGGCCACATAAGGCCGTCATCAGGCAACGGCAGTAACAAGGGACATCCCCCATGACCATCCAAACCCGCCGGGTATTCCTGGCAGGCGGCGCGGCCACGGTCGCGCTGGCCGGCTGCGGCAACGGCATTTCCAGCCCCGGCGCTGCGAATATCGACGCGCGCGTGCAATCGACGCTCAATTACCTCTACAACACGTATCCCAGCACCATGGACCTGCGCGACAAGGCTGCGGGCATGCTGGTGATGCCGCTCATCACCAAGGCGGGCCTTGGCGTCGGCGGCAGCTACGGGCGCGGCGCGCTTCTCGTCGACGGCATGACCATCGACTACTACTCGGCGGCGCAGGCCAGCGTCGGTTTCCAGATCGGCGCGCAGCAATACGCCCACGTGCTGTTCTTCATGACCGACGACGCGCTGTACACGTTCCGCAACTCGGCCGGGTACGAAGCCGGCGCGGATATCGAATACGCGCTGCGCGACCAGGGCGGCAACCTGCAGGCCAGCACCACGACGTCGCTCAGCCCCGTCATCGGCGTGGTCTTCGGGCAGGCCGGCCTGATTGCCGGCGCGTCGCTGAAGGGCACGAAATACACCCGCATCATCCCGTAAACGGGGCCGCGTCCGGGCCGCTTCTTGCGACCGGCGCGCGAAGCCATTAAGCCCGCCCGAAAGGTTCATTCGGGCGGAGAGACAAGCATGGCCAAAAGCGGTGGCAACCCGATCACGAAGGGGATCGTCTGGGTCATCCTGCTGTTGCTGATCGTGGGTCTGGCGGGGTTCGGCGCGACCAACTTCGGCGGCTCGACCCGATCGATCGGCAGCGTCGGCGATACCGAGATCGACATCGACCGCTACGCCCGCGCGGTGCAGCAGGAGCTTCGCAGCTTCGAGGCACAGACCGGGCAGCGCGTGACCTTCCAGCAGGCGCAATCGCTGGGGCTGGACCGCGTGGTGCTGCGCCGGCTCGTGGCGCTGGCCGCGCTCGAGGACGAGGCAGACAGCATCGGCATCTCGGTGGGCGACGCCGAAATCCGCGACGAGGTCCTGCAGACACCGGCCTTCCAGGGCGTTTCGGGCCAATTCGACCGGGAAGCCTATGAATTCGCTCTGGAAAACGCGGGGCTGAGCGTCTCGGAATACGAGCAGAGCCTGCGGGACGAGATTTCGCGCACCCTTCTGCAAGGCGCCGTGGTCGCCGGGATCGCGCCGCCCGAGACCTTCGTCGATACGCTTTACGGCTACGCGCGGGAAACCCGCGACCTGACCCTGTTGCGCCTGACCCGCAGCGACCTGGAAGAGCCGATCCCGGCGCCCAGCGACGCCGACCTCCAGGCCTTCTACGACGGGAACTCCGATCGCTTCACCCTGCCCGAGCGCAAGCGCATCACCTATGCGTGGCTGACGCCGGAAATGCTGGTGGACGATCTTCCCGTCTCCGAAGACGAGCTGCGCCGCCTCTACGAGGACCGCTCGGCCGAGTTCAACCAGCCCGAGCGGCGGCTGGTCGAACGGCTGGTCTTCTCCGACCTCGACGCCGCGCAGGCCGCTGCCGACGCGATCGAGGCGGGCGAAACCGACTTCGACACGCTGGTCGAGGACCGCGGGCTGAGCCTGGACGATGTCGACCTGGGCGAAGTGGCGCGCGACGACCTGCCCTCCGATGCCGCCGACGCGGTGTTCGGCCTGGGGTCCACCGGGATCGCCGGACCCGTCGAGACCGGGCTGGGTCCCGCGCTTTTCCGGGTGAACGCGATTCTGCGCGCGCAGGAGACGCCGTTCGAGGACGTGCGCGACGACCTGCGGGCCGAGTTCGCCATCGACGCCGCCCGCCGCGCCGTCGAGGTCGAGCGCGAGCCGATCGAGGACCTGCTGGCCGGTGGCGCCACGCTGGAAGAGATCGGCGACGAGACGCCGTTCCAGACGGCCGAGATCCTGTTCTCGCCCGAAACGCCGTCGGTGACCGGCGCCGATATCGACGCCTACGAGGCCTTCCGCCAGGCCGCGGCCCGGACCGAGCCCGGCGATTTCCCCGAGCTGGTCGAGCTTGAGGACGGCGGCCTGTTCGCCCTGCGCGTGGACGAGATCGTGCCGCCGACCCTGCAACCGCTCGCCGATGTCGAGGTCGAGGTGATCGAGGCCTGGGACGCCGCCGAACAGCGCGCGCGCCTGACCGACCGGGCCGAAGCCATCGTCGCCGAGGTCGAGGGCGGCGCCGAGCTTTCCGAGCAGCCCGGCACGGCCGTGCAGGAGCTGGGCGTTCTGCGCGATGCCTTCCTCGAGAACACGCCCGACAGCCTTGTGGAAACCGCCTTCGACCTCGAGGAAGGCGGCCTTGCCGTCGTGCCGACCGACACCGGCGCCATCGTGCTGCGGGTGGACGCGGTGAACCCCGCAGACCCCGACGCGCCCGAGGCGACCGAGATCAAGGACAGCCTGCGCCAGTCGGCCGGACAGGGCGTCGCGCAGGACGTGACCGAGGCGTTCACCGGCGCGCTGGAGCGTCAGAAGGGCATCCAGCTGAACCAGCAGGCGGTCACCGCCGTGAACCAGCAGTTCAACTGATGAAGCTGACGCCCGATTTCGACGCCTTCGCCGCCGGCTACGAGGCGGGCGAAAGCCAGGTGGTCTATGCCCGCATCGCCGCCGACCTGGACACACCGGTTTCGCTGATGCTGAAGCTGGGCCAGGCGGGGCGCGACAGCTTCATGCTGGAGTCGGTCACCGGCGGCGAGGTGCGCGGGCGCTATTCCATCATCGGGCTGAAGCCCGACCTTCTGTGGGAATGCCGGGGCACCGACAGCCGCGTCAACCGGCAGGCCCGGTTCGACGGCGACGCGTGGGAGGACATGGCCGGCGATCCGCTGGAGACCCTGCGCCAGGTCATCTCCGAATCCCGCATCGACCTGCCCGCCGACCTGCCTGCCGCCAGCGCGGGCCTGTTCGGCTACCTGGGCTACGACATGATCCGGCTGGTGGAACGCCTGCCTCACGTGAACCCCGACCCCATCGGCGTGCCCGACGCGCTGATGATGCGGCCGTCGGTCGTGGCGGTTCTGGACGGCGTGAAGGGCGAGGTGACGGTCGTCGCCCCCGCCTGGGCCGGCCAGGGCCTGTCGGCGCGCGCGGCCTATGCCCAGGCGGCGGAGCGGGTGATGGACGCGCTGCGCGACCTTGACCGCCCCACCCCCGCCGACGCGCGCGACCTGGGCGACTCGGCCCCCGTGGGCGAGCCGGTGTCGAATTTCAACCACGCCGAATACCTGTCGGCGGTCGAGCGGGCCAAGGAATACATCGCCGCCGGCGACATCTTCCAGGTGGTGCCGTCCCAGCGCTGGACGCAGGAGTTCGACCTGCCGCCCTTCGCACTCTACCGTTCGCTCCGCCGCACCAACCCGTCGCCTTTCATGTTCTTCTTCAATTTCGGCGGTTTCCAGGTCGTCGGCGCCTCGCCCGAGATCCTCGTGCGGGTCATGGACGGGCAGGTCACGATCCGCCCCATCGCGGGCACGCGCCCGCGCGGCGCCACGCCCGAGGAGGACCTGGCGCTGGAGAAGGACCTGCTTTCGGACGAGAAGGAGCTGGCCGAGCACCTGATGCTGCTGGACCTGGGCCGCAACGACACGGGCCGGGTCAGCAAGATCGGCACCGTGCGCCCCACCGAGGAATTCATCATCGAGCGTTATTCCCACGTGATGCATATCGTGTCGAACGTGGTGGGCGAACTCAGCGACGATCACGACGCCCTGTCGGCCCTGCTGGCGGGCCTTCCCGCCGGGACGGTCTCGGGCGCGCCCAAGGTCCGCGCGATGGAGATCATCGACGAGCTGGAGCCGGAAAAGCGCGGCATCTACGGCGGCGGCCTGGGCTATTTCAGCGCACGGGGCGACATGGACATGTGCATCGCGCTCCGCACCGCGGTGGTGAAGGATGCGAAGCTTTATATCCAGGCGGGCGGCGGTGTCGTCTACGACAGCGACCCCGAGGCCGAGTTCCAGGAAACGGTCAACAAGTCCCGCGCCCTGCGCCGGGCGGCCGAGGATGCGTCGCGCTTCGCCGGGCGGGGCAACAGCTAGTCGCGACTGACCCGCCAGATTGTGTTGCCCACGTCGTCGGCCACCAGCAGCGCGCCATCCGCCGCGATCTCGACGCCCACGGGCCGTCCTAACGCGTTCTCGTCACCATCGAGGAACCCGGTCAGAACGTCGCGCGGCTGGCCCACGGGGTTACCGTCGGTGAAGGGCACGAACACCACCGAGTAGCCGGACGCCGGCACCCGGTTCCACGACCCGTGCAGCCCGACATAGGCGCCCGGTCCCTGCCCCAGCCGCGCGCCATCGGCGAAGGTCAGGCCCAGTGGCGCCACGTGCGCGCCTAGCGCGTAGTCCGGCCGTTCGACATCCGCGGGCGCCCCGGGCGCATCGACCCGCGGATCGCGGCGGTCGCCGTAATAGATCCATGGCCAGCCGAAATGGTCCCCCGGTCGCACCTGCGCCATGTAATCGGGCACCAGGTTGTCGCCCAGCTCGTCCCGCTCGTTCACCACGGTCCAGAGCGCGCCTGTCGCGGGCTCGGTATCCATGCCGACCGGGTTGCGCAGCCCGCGCGCGAAGACTTCCGCACGGCCCGTCTGGGGGTTCACACGCCAGATTGCGGCGCGGTCCCGCTCGGCCGCGAGCCCGTTCTCGCCGTGATCGGAATTGGACCCGACAGAAACGTAGAGATGCCCCTCGTGCGCCAGCAGCCCCTTGGTCCAGTGGCGGTTCGGGGCGCCCGCGGGCAGGGCAACCACGACCTCGGGCGTGGCGTCCACACGTGTCTGGCCCACGCGGAACGGCACGCGGACCAGCGCGTCGGTGTTGGCGACGTAGAGGTGACCCTCCAACAGCGCCATGCCGAACGGCGATGTCAGGTCCTCCAGCAGGACCGTGCGGCCCTCGGCCACGCCGTCACCGTCGGCGTCGCGCAGAAGGCTGATCCGGTCCGCCGTGGGGGCCTCGGCCCCGGCGATGCCCATGACGATCCGCTCGGCCACCCCGCGCAGCGACGTGGGCGTCGCGGGCTGCTTGTTCGCCTCGGCCACCAAGACGTCACCGTTGGGCAGGACATGCATCCAGCGCGGGTGGTCGAGCCCGGTGTAGAAGGCGTTCACCGTCAGGCCCGCCGCGGCAACCGGGGTCTCGCCCGCGGGCCAACCCCTGGCGGGTGCGATGTTGACGGTCGGCAAAAGGCCCTGCCGCGGCGCGGGCAATTGCGGGTCCGGTCCCATGACCGTGGACATCGGCGCGGGTGGGGGCGCACCGCAGCCCGCGAGGGCCAGCAAAAGGCCGGCGGCAAGAAAACGGGGCGCTGGCATCGGCAGACCTCCTCCGTGGTCAGAACTCGACCGGAAGGGTGGTGCGCGACGCCGCGATGGCCAGTCTCAGCCCTCGGCCTTCAACGCCAGCGCGCGCTCGGTCGTCCAGACGCCCTTGGTACCGCCCCAGGCGCCGCTGCCCACCTCGTGGATGCGCACGGATGTGGCATCGGCCATGGCGGCGCCGGCAACGCGGCCGAAACCGGCCACCACCTCGGCGATCATGGCTTCCTTCTCGGCGGCGTCGAACACGCCTTCCATCACCTGAATATCGATCAGCGGCATGGGAGCCCTCCAGTCATGACACGAGGGCGACAGTATCAGAGCAGCACGCAAAAAGGGACCGCCGAGGCGGTCCCTTTCGTGTGTCCGGTTGGACGCGACTTAGCGCTTCGAGAACTGGAAGCTCCGGCGGGCTTTCGCGCGGCCGTACTTCTTGCGCTCGACCACGCGGCTGTCGCGGGTCAGGAAGCCGGCGGCCTTCAGCGCGCCGCGCAGGCTGGGATCATACAGCTGCAGCGCCTTCGACACGCCGTGCTTGACCGCGCCGGCCTGGCCCGACAGGCCGCCGCCCTTGACGGTGGCCATGACGTCGAACTGGCCTTCGGTGTTCGACACGGTGAAGGGCTGCTTCAGGATCATCTGCAGCACGGGACGCGCGAAGTAGGCGTTCACGTCCTTGCCGTTCACGGTGACCTTTCCCGAGCCGGGCTTGATCCAGACGCGGGCGACCGCGTCCTTCCGCTTGCCGGTGGCGTAGGACCGGCCCAGCTCGTCGCGGACGGGCTCACGCGGGGCTTCGGACTCGACTTCGGCCGAGCTGCCCGAGACGGCCTGGTTCAGCTCTTCGAGCGAGGTGACTTCTTCAGCCATTACTTGACCTCCCGGGTGTTCTTGGAATTCATCGCTTTCACGTCGATGATCTCGGGCTTCTGGGCCTCGTGGCCGTGCTCGGTGCCTGCATAGACGCGCAGGTTGGTCATTTGCTGACGGCTCAGCGGGCCGCCGGGCAGCATGCGCTTGACGGCTTGCATGACCACGCGCTCGGGGTGGGCGCCTTCCAGGATCTGGCCTGTGGTGCGGGACTTGATGCCGCCCGGGTAGCCGGTGTGCCAGTAGTTGGGCTTGTCACGCTTGCGACCGGTCAGCTGGACCTTGTCGGCGTTGATGACGATGATGTTGTCGCCCATGTCCATGCTGGGCGTGAACGACGGCTTGTGCTTGCCGCGCAGACGCATGGCGATGATCGAGGCAAGGCGGCCCAGGACGACGCCCTCGGCGTCGATCACGTACCACTTCTTCTCGATCTCCGCCGGGGTAGCGGTAAAGGTTTTCATTGTCGGTCCTGTTCTCGGATGTCCGGGCGACGGGGCACGTAGGCCCTGCCGCCTGTGGCGTTCGATGGCGGGGTTCTAAGACCGGGGACCACCCGCGTCAATGCGCACCTTCCTGTTTTAAGTACGTGAAAACAGTGGTTTGCAATTAAGGTATCAATTTACCCCACACATTTCGGCCAATATCCCGGCCCATGAAGGGTGCGCCTGTCGCAACGGACCGCCAGCCGCGAGATTTTTCGGAAATTTTCTCTTGCGCGGTGGGGGCACCATCGTTAGGTGCGCCTCACGAGCGGGGACGATCCCAACTTCGGGCGACGTTATACGATACGACCTGGGGGGGCGCTAAGGACCCACGGATTCAATCTACTGGCTGAAAGGGGAGTTCCATGGACGGAGCCAACCTCTTCCAACTGGGGATCGGTCTGGAGACAGGCGCCCAAGCGGAAGACATCACCGCACGCGATCTTTTTGACGAAGAGCGCGACGATCACTTCATTCGTGACGACCAAGGCCGCGTTTTCGCGGGCCGTCACCTGATCATCGAGGTCGTGAACGGCCACGGTTTGGATGACGAGGCCCGCATCCAGCAGGCGTTCCGCGACTGCGTGGATACCTGCGGCGCGACGCTGCTGCACATCCACACCCACAAGTTCAGCCCCCAGGGCGTGAGCGGCGTGGCCGTGCTGGCCGAAAGCCACATCAGCGTGCACACCTGGCCCGAGATCGGCTATGGCGCGTTCGACGTGTTCATGTGCGGCGACGCCAAGCCCTGGCTGGCGGTCGACGTGCTGAAGAAGGCTTTCGCCACGCCCGACGTGCGGGTGAAGGAACTGCTGCGGGGCGATGGCCTGGTGACCGAAACCGTCGCCGCCTGAGCACCGCCCGACAGCGTTTTCCATCGGGGGGCCAACGGCCCCCCGTTTTCGTTCCGGCCCCGCGATTGCCGGACGATGGCCCCGGAATACATCGCGCGCCATGGCCATGATCCTGACATTCGGCTTCGACGCCGCAAGCTTCGCCCGGCTCGAGCCACTCCGGCAGCGTCATTTCCCGGCCGCGCGCAATTTCATCCCGGTCCACGTCACCCTGTTCCAGCAGCTGCCGCCCGATCACCTGCCGCGCATCCTGGCCGACCTCGCGGCCGAGGGGCGCGGGCCCGCCCCGCCCTTCACCGCCACCGGCATCCTCGATTTCGGCGGCGGCGCCGCGATCGACCTGGAATGTCCGCCCGCCAAGGCGCTCCAGCAGCGGTTGCGCAAAAGCTGGCAGGAGATCCTGAGCGACATCGACGACCGGGGCCGCAAGCTGCACGTGACGGTGCAGAACAAGGTGGACCGTCAAACCGCGCAGGCGGCCCAAGCCACGCTGCGGGCGGGATTTTCACCATGGGAGGGTCTTTTGGACCGGCTGCACCTGTGGCACTACCGCGGCGGACCGTGGGAACACATCGCAACCGTACCGCTGCAGGGGGACCGAGAATGACCGACATGACCGGATGGAGCGTCGAGCGCCTTCACGACGATCACAGCCAGGCCCTGCGCGTGTCCGAGGTGCTTTACGACAACAAGACCGACCACCAGCGGCTGCGCGTGATCGCGAACCCCACCTTCGGGCGGGTGCTGACGCTGGACGGCGTGGTGCAGGTGACCGAGGCCGACAATTTCATCTACCACGAGATGCTGACCCACGTGCCGCTTTTCGCCCACGGCGCGGCGAAACGGGTGCTGATCGTCGGCGGCGGCGATGGCGGCATGGCGCGCGAGGCTTTGCGCCATCCCGTCGACAGCGTCACCATGGTCGAGATCGACGGCGGCGTGGTGGATTTCTCGAAGGAATACCTCCCGTCGATCAGCGCCGGCGCCTTCGACGACCCGCGGCTCGATTTGCAGATCGCCGACGGGGCCGAGTTCATGAAGACCACCGATGGCGGCTTCGACGTCATCATCATCGATTCGACCGATCCGGTGGGCCCGGGGGAAGTGCTGTTCACCGACCACTTCTACGGCCACGCCAAGCGCGCGCTGGCACCCGGTGGCATCCTCGTGACCCAGAACGGCGTGCCCTTCATGCAGGGCGGCGAGCTGACCGGCACGCTGCGCGCCTTCGGAACGCTGTTCGCCGACGCCTATTGCTACCTCGCGACCGTGCCCACCTATGCCGGGGGGCCCATGGCCTTCGGCTGGGGCACCGACAGCGACGCGCGGCATGTCCCGCTCGAGCTTCTCACGGACCGGGTCGCGCAAAGCGGGCTCGACTTCGGCTACTACAGCGCCGAAGTCCACAAGGCCGCCTTCGCCCTGCCCGGCTACGTGAAGAAGCTGTTCCCCTGACGCGCGGCTAGTGCAGGTTGAATTCCCCCGTCACGTTCCGCCATTCGCCGGGCGCGATCATCTTGCGATGGGTGAAGCGCACGGAATGCAGTGGCCCCTCGATCTCGCGCTGCCAGTAATCGACGAATTCGAACAACCGGGGGTGGTCTGGTGCCAGATCGTAGTCCTGCCAGACGAAGCTGTTGAGAACGTTACGGTAATCCGGCATGCGGTAGTAGAATTCAGCGGTCGTCAGCCCATAGCCCTTCAGCATCAGTTCGGTTTCGGTCATCACGGGATCCCCTTACAGAATGCCCCCCTTGCCCCTCGATGCTGCCACGGCGCGATGAAAGGTCAATGAAAACAGTTTGTTATCACTCGCCAGGCTTGGCTGCCATGGCCGAAAAGACGCAATCATTGCACCCCATATCCATGTGCTGATATAGAAATTTCAACAAGATATTGAGCGAGCGATAAGGAAGATCCAGCGTGAGCGACCGGCCCGATCCCCCCGAGGATATTGACGAAAACGGCCCCGAAGGCCCCGGCCCGCAAGGCCCCTCGATCGACATCGTGGACGAGATGCAGGCGTCGTTCCTAGACTACGCCATGTCGGTCATCGTGTCGCGGGCGATCCCCGACCTACGCGACGGCCTGAAACCCGTGCACCGGCGAATCCTTTACGCCATGCACGAGACCGGCAACACCTTCGACAAGCCCTACCGCAAGTCCGCGCGCCCCGTGGGCGACGTCATGGGCCAGTACCACCCGCACGGCGACAGCGCGATCTACGAGGCGCTGGTGCGGATGGCGCAGGACTTCTCCATGTCGCTGCCGCTTTTGGACGGCCAGGGCAATTTCGGCTCCATGGACGGGGATAGCGCGGCGGCCATGCGCTATACCGAGGTGCGGATGGACAAGCCCGCCCGCGCCCTGCTGGCCGATATCGAGAAAGAAACGGTCGATTTCCAGGACAACTACGACGGCAAGCAGCTTGAGCCGACGGTCCTGCCCGCACGCTTTCCCAACATGCTGGTCAACGGCGCGGGCGGCATCGCCGTGGGCATGGCGACGAACATCCCGCCCCACAACCTGGGCGAGGTCGTCGATGCCACGCTGGCGCTGATCGAGGATCCGGACCTGAGCTCGGAACGGATCATGGAGATCATTCCCGGCCCCGACTTCCCGACCGGCGGCATCATGCTGGGCCGCTCGGGCGCGCGGAAGGCCTATCTCGAGGGACGCGGCAGCGTTATCCTGCGGGCCAAGACGCGCGTCGAGGAGATCCGCAAGGACCGCTTCGCCATCGTTCTGGACGAGATCCCGTACCAGGTGAACAAGGCCGCGCTGGTCGAGCGGATCGCCGACCTGGTGAAGGAAAAGAAGCTGGAAGGCATCTCGGCCGTCCAGGACGAGTCCGATCGCGTCGGCGTGCGCGTGGTGGTCGAGCTGAAGAAGGACGCGACGCCGGACGTGGTGCTGAACCAGCTTTTCCGCTTCACGCCGATGCAGACGAGCTTCGGCTGCAACATGCTGGCGCTTCACGGCGGCCGGCCCGAGCAGCTGACCCTGCGGGATTTCCTCACGCATTTCATCACCTTCCGCGAGGATGTCGTTGCGCGGCGCACGGCCTACGAGCTGCGCAAGGCGCGGGAACGCAGCCACATCCTGTGCGGCTACGCGGTCGCCGTCAGCAACGTGGACGAGGTCGTGGCGACGATCCGCGCCTCGGCCGACGCGCCCGAGGCCCGCATCAAGCTGATGGAGCGGCGCTGGCCCGCCGAGGAGATCGCGCCCTTCATCCGGCTGATCGACGATCCCAGCCACACGATGAACGACGACGGCACCTACAACCTGTCCGAGGCGCAGGCCCGCGCCATCCTGGAGCTGCGGCTGCAACGCCTGACCCAGCTGGGCGTGAAGGAAGTCACGGACGAGCTGGAAGAGCTGGCCGGCAAGATCAAGGACTACCTGGACATCCTGCGCTCGCGCGACCGGATCATGGGCATCATCGCGGAAGAGCTGCGCGAGGTGCGCGAGGATTTCGCGGTGCCGCGCCGCACCGAGATCGTCGACTGGTCCGGCGACATGGAAGACGAGGACCTGATCGAGCGCGAGGAAATGGTCGTGACGGTCACCCAGTCCGGCTATATCAAGCGCACGGCCTTGGCCGATTTCCGCGCCCAGCGGCGCGGCGGCAAGGGCGTGTCGGGTGGCGCGCTGAAGGACGACGACGTGGTCACCACCCTGTTCGTCGCCAACACCCACACGCCGCTGCTGTTCTTCACCACCGACGGCATGGCCTACAAGCTCAAGACCTGGCGCCTGCCCTTGGGCGGCCGCACCTCGAAGGGCAAGGCGATCGTCAACATCCTGCCGATCCCCCAGGGCGTCAGCATCGCCGCCATCATGCCGGTGGACCGCGACGAGGATCACTGGGACGACCTGCAGATCGTCTTCGCCACCAGCGCGGGCACCGTGCGGCGCAACAAGCTGAGCGATTTCACCAACGTGAACCGCGCGGGCAAGATCGCCATGAAGTTCGAGGGCGAGGATGAAGGTGTGCGTCTCATCAACGCGCGCATCGCGTCGCCCGACGATGACGTCATGCTGGTGACGGCGCAGGGCCGCGCCATCCGCTTCCCGTCCACCGATGTGCGGGTCTTCAACTCGCGCAGTTCGCTGGGCGTGCGCGGCATCCGGCTGGCCGACGGCGACGAGGTCGTGTCCATGGCCGTCATCCGCCATTTCGAGGCCACCCCGGACGAGCGGGCGACCTATCTGAAGATGCGCCGGGCCATGGCCGGCCTTGGCGACGATGCCGAGGTCGAGCCGGACGAGGACGAGGTGGCCGGCGACGCCGCCGAGTTCAGCCAGGAACGCTATGCCGAGATGTCGGCGGCCGAGGACCTGATCCTGACCATCACCGCGGGCGGCTCGGGCAAGCTGTCATCCTCGCACGACTATCCCGTGCGCGGCCGCGGTGGTCAGGGCGTGATGGCGATGGACAAGGCGATGCGGGGCGGCCCGCTCCTGGCCAGCTTCCCGGTCGAGATGGACGACCAGATCATGCTGGCCACCTCGAAGGGCCAGTCGATCCGGGTGCCGGTGGACGGGATCAGCTTCCGCTCCCGCGCGGCCGGCGGCGTGCGCGTGTTCAATACCGGCGCGGGCGAAGAAGTGGTCAGCGTCGCGTGGATCGCCGATCAGAGCGACGCCGAGGCCGACGCCGAAGGCGGCACCACGGACGAGACCGGCGAAAGCTGAGGCCTGGGCCCGCCGCGTCTTGGTCGTGGCGGGTCGGCCAGCCCCAGCTCGATCCGCTGGCAGACCGACAGCAGGAAATAGATCGCCTCGGCGCCGTCGGGGCCGGGGCGGCCCTGCAGATGATCCACGTCTCGCAGGAAGGTGGAAAGCGACAGGACCGTCGGATCCGACACGCCCATACGCCAATCCTCGAACCGGCGCTGTGTCACCGCGCCGCTTGCCAGAAGCAGGATATCGCGGTGCCTTGGATCTCGGGCCAATGTTGCCCAGAGCGCCGAAAGCGTTGCGGCGGGCCCCTCGACATACTGGAGGAATTCGCCCTCTTCGTAGTGCAGGTAGCCGGTGAGGCCGGCCCGCGCGTTGTTGCGCATGGACGACCGCAGGATGGACGCGTAACGCGCCGCGCCCGGCGCCACCAGCGCCGTGCTCCGATAAACCAGGTATTGCATCCGGGCTCCTCCTTCCCGTTCAAGGCGATTAGGAGCGACCGGGGCCACGAGATCAAGAAAATTGACCCTGCGTCACCGGCTTTTCCACAGGAAATCCGCCCGGACACGGCCACCCGCCGCAGTTCGGCGCGGCGAGCGTCACAAATTTGCCCTCGGATTCCACCATTGTTCAAGGAGCTACCGAAAGGGGGTCAGGGGTGCTGCCATACTCGCCGCTCAAATCGATTCTGTTGCCCGTGGTGCGCCTGCTGATCGGGTCGTATTTCCTGGCGGGCATCGGGCTGATCGACAGTTTCGCGGGGGTCGACCTGCTGTCCGTCGTCATCCCCGTCGAGCTGGCCGAGATGGTCACCGCCTTCGTGCTCTACGGCACGTCCCTTGCGGTCATGCTGGGCATCTTCGTGCGCCCCGCCGCGTTGATCCTGGCGGTGTTCTTCTTCTGGAGCAGCTACTTGCAATACGCGCCGGACTTCACCCTCGCCAACCTGACCGGATTCTGGCAGGACATGGCGCTGGTCGGCGCGGTCCTGCTGATCGCCGAAATATCGCCCGAGCGACGGCTTCGCATGCGCCGCACGACGCCGCGGCGGCTGAACGTGGTGCGCAATCCCATCGACGGCAGACCCCAGCTGAGACAGGACGCCCGCGCCGATGCGCGCGTGGCGGCCGCGCTGCGCACGCCCCGCCCGACGACCGAGGCGTCGGACAACATCTTCCGCGACCAGCCGATCTGACCTTCGCCGCCCTTCCATAGCGACGCCCGCTGCCTTACATCGGCATCATGGCAGAGACACTTCATATCATCGGCGGCGGCATGGCCGGATCCGAGGCCGCGTGGCAGGCCGCGAACGCGGGGCTCGACGTGGTCATCCACGAGATGCGGCCCAAGGTCGGCACCTTCGCCCACCAGACCGGCGACCTGGCCGAGATGGTCTGTTCGAACTCGTTTCGATCGGACGACGATGAACAGAACGCCGTGGGCCTTCTGCACTGGGAAATGCGCGCGGCGGGCGGTTTGCTGATCGCCATGGCCGACCGCCACCGCCTGCCCGCGGGCGGCGCGCTGGCCGTGGACCGCGAGGCCTTCGCCCAAGCCGTCACCGAGACCCTGCGCGACCATCCCCGCGTACGGGTCGAGGGGGGCGAGATCACCGAGCTGCCACGCGACGGCCACTGGATCATCGCCACCGGCCCGCTGACCTCGACCGCGCTGGGACAGGCCATCGCGGCCGAGACGGGCACCGACGCGCTGGCCTTCTTCGATGCCATCGCGCCCATCGTCCACCACGACAGCATCGACATGTCCAAGGCATGGATGCAGTCGCGCTATGACAAGGGTGAGACCGAGGAAGAGCGCACCGCCTACCTGAACTGCCCCATGGACAAGGCGCAGTACGACGCATTCATCGACGCGCTGCTGGCCGCCCCCAAGACCGAGTTCCACGAAGGCGAGACCGCGGGCTATTTCGACGGCTGCCTGCCCATCGAGGTCATGGCCGAGCGCGGGCGCGAAACCCTGCGCCACGGCCCGATGAAGCCCGTCGGCCTGACCAACCCCCACGCGCCCGATGTGAAACCGCATGCCGTGGTCCAGCTGCGCCGCGACAACAAGCTGGGCACGCTCTACAACATCGTGGGCTTCCAGACCAAGATGAAGTACGGCGCGCAAACCGATGTTTTCCGGACGATTCCGGGGCTTGAGAACGCGCGCTTCGCCCGGCTGGGCGGCATCCACCGCAACACGTTCCTGAATTCGCCCACGCTGCTCGACGACCAGATGCGCCTGCGCAGCGCGCCGCATATCCGCTTCGCCGGGCAGATCACCGGGGTCGAGGGCTACGTCGAATCGGCCGCCATGGGCCTGCTGGCGGGCCGGCTGGCCGTGGCCGAGCTGACCGGGCGCAGCCTGCCGCCGGTGCCCGATACCACCGCCACCGGCGCGCTGGTCACGCACATCACCGGCGGCGCCGAGGCCAAGACGTTCCAGCCCATGAACGTCAATTTCGGACTGTTCCCGCCCGTGGACCTGAAGGGCGGGCGGCGCAACCGGCCGGCGCGCTACAAGGCCTATACCGATCGCGCCAAGGCCGACTGGCAGGGCTGGTTTGCCGCGGGCGACGCGCAGCTCGCCGCCGAATGACGGCGTGATCGTCACCCGCTTCGCGCCGTCGCCCACGGGCCCGCTTCACCTGGGCCACGCCTATTCCGCGCTGACGATCCAGGCCCTGGCCGGGGAGGCCGGGCGCGTGCTGCTGCGCCTCGAGGATACCGACAGCACGCGGTCACGGCAGGAATTCGCGGCGCAGATCGTCGACGATCTGAAATGGCTCGGGTTTCCCTGGCAGGGCGAGGTGCGTACGCAGTCCACCCACCGTGCGGCCTATGACGCGGCACTGGACGACCTTGGCGCGCGGGGGCTGATCTACCCCTGCTCCTGCACCCGGGCCGACATCTCCCGCGCGGGGGCCAAACTGGGGCTGCAGGGTCTCGTTTATCCCGGCACCTGCCGGCACCGCCCCATGTCCGAAGCGCAGGACGGCGATGCGCTGCGCCTGAACGTGGCCCGGGCCCTGGAACACGCGGGCGCCCTGCCCGCCTTTACCGAAACCGGCCCCCTGCACGCAGGCACGCACCAGCCCGATCCGGATACCTTGATCGACCGTATCGGCGACCCGGTCTTGCGCCGCCGCAGCACCGGCGACATCGCCTACGACCTCGCCTGTCCGCATGACGACGCGGCGCAGGGCGTGACCCACGTGATCCGCGGGGCCGATCTGTGGGACAGCACGCCGCTTCATGTCCTGATCCAGACAGTCATGGGGTGGCCGGTTCCGATCTATCACCATCACGCCCTGGTAACGGACGAGACCGGTCGCAGGCTGGCCAAAATCGATCGGTCCAAGGCCCTCGCGCGCTATCGCGACGAAGGCGTCAGCCGTGCCGAGCTGATCGCGATGCTGCCGCCCCTGCCGATCACGCCTCTGGCGTCATGATCTCGACTTCATCACCATCGCGGATCGCGGTGTAGAAACAGCTGCGCCGTCCGGTGTGACAGGCGGGCCCCGCCTGCCGGACGAGCACCAGAAGGCAGTCACGGTCGCAATCCACCCGCATCTCGACCAGCTGCTGCACATGGCCGCTGGTTTCGCCCTTGATCCAGAAGGACTGCCGCGAGCGGCTCCAATAGGTGACGCGGCCCGTGGACAGCGTCCTGGCGACTGCCTCGGCGTTCATCCAGGCCAGCATGAGGACCTCGCCGCTCTCCGCGTCCTGCGCGATGGCGGGCAGCAATCCGTTGGCGTCGAATGTCAGGGTCGCGGGGTCGAAAGCCATGCAAAGGTCCCGTTGGCGTTTGGCGATGAAGGCCCTATCTAGGGGTCAAGCCACGAAAGGGGAAGCCATGGCCGACAGCGACATGATCAAGCTCTATTCCGGGCGCATCCTGGAACTGACGGCGGACATTCCCCATACCGACCGGCTGGAGTCGCCGCAGGCCACCGTGCGCAAGCGCTCGCCGCTTTGCGGCTCGACCGTGACGGTGGATCTTTGCGTCGAGGATGGCCGCGTCTCGGCCTTCGCACAGGACGTGAAGGCCTGTGCTCTGGGCCAGGCGTCCGCGGCGGTCGTCGGGCACGCGATCATCGGCTGTACGCGCGAACAGGTGGACACGGCGCGTGACCAGCTGCGCGCGATGCTGAAATCCGACGGCCCCGCGCCCGAGGCACCCTTCGATGAGCTGCATGTCCTGCTGCCCGCGAAGGACTACAAGAACCGCCACGCGTCGATCATGCTGACCCTCGACGCGGCGTCCGAGGCCTTCGCCGAGATCGAACAGAGCGCCTGCGCCTAAGCGGCGAGCCTTCTGGCAAGCGTCTTACCTCGATTCGCCGGCCGCACGCCCGGGGCGTTGTCTGCCTGAGTCGTCTTCGGTCGGGCGACCCATCCGGACCAATGGCCGTGCGTCCTTCCGGTGCAGTCCCCTTCCACGCGTCCAGACCTCCAGAACGCTCGATCCGAGTCCGGGACGCACCGGTGCGTCGAGGCGTTGCTCGCTCGATGCCGCCCCCCCTTCAAAAAAAATCCGCCGCGCATCCGTGTGTGCGGATGGCGGCGGGCAAGGGACGCAGGTCGGATCGGCCAGAACGGGGCTGAGGCACCCCGGAGGCTTTGGGACAGAGATGGCACCGTCGGGATTGGGAAACCGACGGTGCGCGTGGCCGATCAGGACAAGCGCGGGGCAGAAAACAGGGTCAGGACAGAACGGGGAAATGCAGCGCGGCGATCAGCATCGCCACCAGCGCCGACAGGCCGATCACATCCTCGACCAGCGTATTGCAGCGACGGACGCTCTTGGTGATTTGTTCGATCATGTCGGCATCTCCTCATCGTGTTGTTCTTTTGTTCTCACATCGCACCGATCCAAGCAAGAACTTTTGCGGAACAAACGTGAACAAAATCCTAACCGACTGAAATTAAACGGATCGCCTTGTCCTGCTCCATCAGCCACAGGAGCGTCCGCATGGCCTGCCCGCGCGGCCCCGTCAGGTCGGGGTCGGCGGCAAGGCAGGCGCGTGCGTCGTCCTGCGCCATCGCCATCAGCCCGGCCTGCGACTCGAGATCGGCAATGCGGAATCGAGGCAGGCCCGATTGCGCGTGCCCGATCAGGTCGCCCGCGCCACGCAGGGCCAGATCCTCCTCGGCGATGCGGAAGCCGTCTTCGCTTTCGCGCAGGATTTCCAGCCGCCGGCGTGCCGTTTCGCCCAGCGGCGCCTGGTAGAGCAGCAGGCAGGTCGACGCGGCCGATCCACGCCCGACACGCCCCCGCAACTGGTGCAATTGCGCGAGGCCGAAGCTCTCGGCCCGCTCGATCACCATGATCGACGCGTTGGGCACGTTCACGCCCACCTCGATCACCGTGGTCGCCACGAGGACCGGCGTCTCGCCCGCCACGAACCGGGCCATGGCGGCGTCCTTGTCGGCGGGCGGCATCTGGCCGTGGACCAGCCCCACCTGCCCTTCGCCCAATGCCGCGCGCAGGGCCTTGAACCGGTCCTCGGCCGCGGTCAGGTCGCTGACCTCGGACGCGTCCACCAGCGGGCAGACCCAGTAGACCTGCCGCCCCTCGGCGATGGCGCCGCGCAGCCGCGCGATCACGTCGTCCAGCCGCGCCATGTTCACCAGCGCGGTCTGCACCGGTTTGCGGCCCGGCGGTTTCTCGTCCAGCACCGACACGTCCATGTCGCCGTATTGCGCCAGGCTCAGGGATCGGGGGATCGGCGTCGCGGTCATCACCAGGACGTCGGCCCGGTCGCCCTTGGCGCCCAGTTGCAGCCGTTGGCGCACGCCGAAGCGGTGCTGCTCGTCGACGATGGCCAGGCGCAGATCCGCGAAGGCGACATCGTCCTGGAACACCGCGTGGGTGCCCACGAGGATCTGGATGTCGCCCGCCGCCAATGCCGTCAGCTTGGCCGTCCGCTCGGCCCCCTTGTCGCGGCCCGTGAGGATCTCGAGCACCACGCCCACGCTTTCCGCCAGTGGTTGCAACGCCTCGAGATGCTGGCGGGCGAGGATCTCGGTGGGGGCCATCAACACGCTCTGCCCGCCCGCCTCGACCGCGACCAGCAGGGCGGCGAAGGCCACCAGCGTCTTGCCCGACCCCACGTCGCCCTGCAGCAGCCGGTTCATACGGGTGGTCGCGGCCATGTCGGCAGCGATATCCTCCATCGCGCGGGCCTGCGCGCCGGTGGGGCGGTAGGGCAGCGCGGCAAGCGCGCGATTTCGAAGCCGCCCGTCCCCCCGCGTCGCGCGCCCCGGCCGCGCACGTCGCTGCGCCCGGGCCAGCGCCAGGGTCATCTGGTGGGCGAGCAGTTCGTCATAGGCCAGCCGCGTGCGCGCCGCCGTCGCGGGCGACAGGTCCTTCGTCGTCTCGGGGGCGTGCGCCGCCGTCAGCGCCTCGCGCCAGTCGGGCCAGCCCTCGCGCGTGATCAGGTTCGGATCGATCCATTCGTCAAGACGCGGCGCCCGGTCCAGGGCCGAGGCGACGGCCCGCGCCATCACCCGCTGCGTGACGCCGGCGGTCAGGGGGTAGACCGGCTCGAACGCCGGGATGGCATCGGCTTCCTCGGGGCGCAGGATATGGTCGGGATGGGCCATCTGCGCCACGCCGTCGAACAGCTCGACCCGGCCCGACACGACGCGGCGCTGGCCGGTGGGCAGCTGCTTCGACAGCCAGTCGCCCTTGGCGTGAAAGAAGACGATGTAGAACGACGTCTCGCCATCCTGCACCTCGATCCGGGTGGGTCCCTTTCCGGCGGCCGGGATGTGGCGGCCCACCAGAACCTCGACCGTGACCGTGGCGGGCGGCACCACGTCGCGGATCGAGTTGCGCCGCGTGCGGTCGATGCCGGACTGGGGCAGCATGAACAGCAGGTCGCGCGGCTTTTCCACGTGCATCTGCGCGAAATGCTGGGCCGTCTTGGGGCCGACGCCGTCCAGCTTGGTCAGGTCCGCGAACAGCGGGAACAGGGATTCGGGGCGGCTCATGCGCCGCCGATCAGGTCGTGCCAGCCCTGCTCGTCCACGGTCCGGACCCCCAGCTTCGCCGCCTTGTCGGCCTTCGACCCCGCGCCGGGACCGGCCACCAGCAGGTCCGTCTTGGACGACACCGAGCCCGAGACCTTGGCCCCCAGCGCCTCGGCCCGGGCCTTGGCCTCGGCCCGGGTCATGGTTTCAAGCGACCCTGTGAAGACCACGGTCATGCCGGCCACGGGGCTGTCGGTGGCGCGGTCGTCCCGCACCTCCTGCACGTCGAGCTGCGCGGCCAGCCGGTCGATCGAGGCGCGTTCACGCTCCTGCGCGAAGCTGGTCACGAGGCTCGCGGCCAGGACCGCACCGATGCCGTCGATGCCGGTCATGTCGTCCCAGGTGGCTTTCGCATCGTCGATCGGCGGATCCTCGGCCCAGATCGCGTCCTTCACCGGCTTGATGCTGGCGCGGCGACCTTCGGCGGCGGCGGCGGCACGCTCGGCCGCTTCGGCCTCTTCCGCGCGTTCATAGCGCCGCGCGGCGGGCGCGGCCGCGTCGCAGGCCGCGACGAAGGCCGACCACGATTCGTAATGGCGCGCCAGGTCCTTGGCCGCGACCTCGCCCACGTGGCGCAGGCCCAGTCCGAAGATCAACCGATTCAGCGGGATCTGCCGCCGGTCCTCGATGGCCTGGAACAGGTTCTCGGCCGATTTCTCGCCCCAGCCCTCGCGGTTCTTCAGCTGGGTCATCTGTCCGGGACCGTAGCGGTCCTTCAGGGTGAAGATGTCCGCGGGCTCGGCGATCCAGCCGTCACGATAGAGCTCTTCCACCAGTTTCGAGCCCAGCCCCTCGATGTCGAAGGCGGCGCGGCTGACCAGGTGCTTCAGCTTCTCGATGGCCTGCGCGGGGCAGATCAGCCCGCCCGAACAGCGGCGCACCGAATCGCCGGGCTCGCGGATCGCGGCCGAGCCGCATTCGGGACACTCGGTCGGGAAGGCGTAGGTCGTGGCTTCGTCGGGACGTTTCGACAGGTCCACGTCCGCGATCTTCGGAATCACGTCGCCGGCGCGGTAGACCTGCACCAGGTCGCCCTCGCGGATGTCGCGGCCGTCGCGGATGGGCTGGCCCTGGTTGTCCCGCCCGGCGATGTAGTCCTCGTTGTGCAGCGTGGCGTTCGACACGACCACGCCGCCCACCGTGACGGGTTCGAGCCGGGCAACGGGGCTCAGCGCGCCGGTGCGGCCCACCTGAATCTCGATCGCGTTGAGCCGGGTCCAGGCAAGCTCCGCCGGGAACTTGTGCGCCACCGCCCAGCGGGGGGTGGTCGATCGCATCCCCAGCCGCCGCTGGTAGACAAGATCGTTCACCTTGTAGACGACGCCGTCGATGTCATAGCCGAGGTCGGCGCGATCCGCCTCGATCCCGCGGTAGTGGTCGATCAGCGCCCGGGTGTCGTGGCAGAGGACCGTGCGGTCGTTCACGTCGAAGCCCATGGCGCGCAGCCGCTTCAGCGCCTCCATCTGGGTGTCGGCCAGGGGCGCGCTGACCTCGCCCCAGGCATAGGCGAAGAAGGCCAGCGGACGCGCGGCGGTGATGGACGAATCCAACTGCCGCAGCGATCCGGCGGCGGCGTTGCGGGGGTTGGCGAAGGTCTTCTGACCCGCCGCGCGCTGCCGGTCGTTCAGCGCGGCGAAATCGGCGTGCCGCATGTAGACCTCGCCGCGCACCTCAAGCACCTCGGGCGCGCCCTCGATCCGCTGGGGGATCGTGTCCACCGTGCGGGCGTTGGCGGTCACGTTTTCGCCCACCTCGCCATCGCCGCGGGTGGCGGCCTGGACCAGTTCGCCGTCTTCATAGCGCAGCGACAGCGAAAGCCCGTCGATCTTCGGTTCGGCGGTGAAGGCCAGCGGGTCATCGGCCCCAAGCCCGAGATAGCTGCGGATCGAACGCACAAAATCGGCCACGTCGTCTTCGTCGAAGGCATTGCCCAGCGACAGCATTCGCTGCGCGTGGCGTACCTTCGAAAACCCGTCCGACGGCGCCGCGCCCACCTGTTCGCTGGGCGAATCGGCGCGCTTGAGGTCGGGGAACCGGTCCTCGATGGCGGCATTGCGACGCTTGAGCGTGTCGTACTCGGCATCGCTGAGCGACGGGGCATCGTCCTGGTAGTAGGCCGCGTTCGCCTGGCCCAGGCGCGCGGCCAACGCATCCAGCGCGGCGTCGGCGTCTTCGCGGGTCAGCCCGCCCACGTCGAAATCGGCCGAAGGGTCGGTCGCCCTGTCGCGCGTCTCGCGCCCTGCCTCGCCGCCTGTTTCGGCCATCTGCGCCCTCCGGACCTGATCCGGTCTGGTTCTAGGACGGGCGCGCGACCCCGTCCAGAAGGCGACCGCGCCGCGGGACGCGTCAGCCGGTTGCGGCGATGGGATTCGCGTCCGCGGCAGGCTCGGGGTCGCGCAGGACATAGCCGCGGCCCCAGACGGTTTCGATGTAATTGTCGCCGCCCGTCGCCTCGCTGAGCTTCTTGCGCAGCTTGCAGATGAAGACATCGATGATCTTGAGTTCGGGTTCGTCCATGCCGCCGTAGAGATGGTTCAGGAACATCTCTTTCGTGAGCGTCGTGCCCTTCCGGAGGCTCAGAAGCTCGAGCATCTGGTATTCCTTGCCGGTGAGGTGGATCGACCGGCCCTCGGTCTCGACCGATTTGGCGTCCAGGTTCACCACGATCTTGCCGGTGGCGATGACGGACTGGGAATGGCCCTTGGACCGGCGGATGATGGCGTGGATCCGCGCCACCAGTTCTTCGCGGTGGAAGGGCTTCGTCAGGTAGTCGTCCGCCCCGAAGCCGAATCCCTTGATCTTGGTCTCGGTGTCGTCGGACCCGGTGAGGATCAGGATCGGCGTGTTGATGCGCGCCAGCCGAAGCTGGCGCAGCACGTCGTGGCCGTGCATGTCCGGCAGGTTCAGGTCCAGAAGGATCAGGTCGTAGTCATAGAGCTTGGCCAGATCCACGCCCTCCTCGCCCATGTCGGTGGCATAGACGTTGAGGTTGGCATGGGTCAGCATCAGCTCGATGCTGCGCGACGTGGTGGGATCGTCCTCGACAAGCAAAACCCGCATCGTGGTCTCCGCGTATTTCCGTTGCCAGCAAACTGGCCCGGAAAGGTTAACGGCTCGTTACTGGCGCGGCTTCATGGGCCGTCAAAAAACCAGCATCCGCTTAAAGTTGTCGATATTTTTGCAACCTGGTGGCCTTCAGCGCCGCCTCGCCGTGTCGCTGCACGGCAGACGCCCAGCTGTCCAGCTCCTCAGGCGACAGGACGTAAAGGCGGCAAGCCTCGTCCCGGTCGATCAGCCCGGCCTCGATGGCCCTGAGGACGGCGGCCTTGCGGCTCGCCACCCATCGTTTCGTCTTCGGATCCGGCAGGTCCGCACGGGTCATGACCTTCCCCCCCGGAAGCGTCACGGCGCGCGGGCCGTCGATTTTTTTCAGGTACATGTCTCACCCCATGTGTTTCAGCCCGGTGGTGATAGCGATCGCAGCCTTAAGGCCCGGTGAAACCCGGCCCTTGTGTGTATGGGGCATTTTCCTATATTCCGTGCGACCTACCCCATTGACCAAAGGCCCCTTGCCATGGCGCTCGATGCTTCCGTGAATTCGCTCGGTTTTGCCAAGCCCCCCGCGCAGACCCGCGTGGTGGTCGCGATGTCCGGCGGCGTCGACAGCTCGGTCGTGGCGGCCGAGCTCGCGGCCGAGGGCTATGACGTGGTGGGCGTGACCCTGCAGCTCTACGATCACGGCGCGGCGCTGGCCAAGAAGGGGGCGTGCTGCGCCGGGCGCGACATCCACGACGCGCGCCGCGTGGCCGAGGCGATGGGCTTTCCCCATTACGTGCTGGATTACGAGAACACGTTCCGCGAAGCGGTGATCGACGAGTTCGCCGACAGCTACCTGGCCGGTGCGACGCCCGTGCCCTGCATCCGCTGCAACGAGCGGGTGAAGTTCAAGGACCTGCTGGAGACCGCGAAGGACCTGGACGCCGATTGCATGGCCACGGGCCACTACATCCAGCGCAAGTCCGGCGCCCACGGCCCCGAGCTGCATTCGGCCGCCGATGCCAACCGCGACCAGAGCTATTTCCTGTTCTCGACCACCCCGGAACAGCTGGATTACCTGCGCTTCCCGCTGGGGCACCTGGCGACCAAGGACGAGACCCGCGCGCTGGCGGCGAAGCACGGGCTGTCGGTGGCGATGAAGCCCGACAGCCAGGATATCTGCTTCGTGCCGAACGGCGACTATGCCAGCGTGATCGAGAAACTGCGCCCCGGCGCCGCCGATCCGGGCGAGATCGTCCACGCCGACGGCCGGGTGCTGGGCGAACATCGCGGCGTCATCCATTACACCGTCGGCCAGCGCCGGGGCCTTGGCATCGGCGGCCTGACCGAGCCGCTTTACGTGGTGAAGCTGGACGTCGAGAACCGGCGCGTCGTCGTCGGCCCGAAAGAGCTGCTGGCCACGCGCCGCGTCCCGGTGCGCGAGATCAACTGGCTGGGCGACGCGCCTTTCACCTCGCGAGAGGAATGGCACCTGGGCGTGAAAGTCCGCTCGACCCGCCCGCCGCGCGAGGCCGTCATTCGCCCGCTGAGCGAGACCGAGGCCGAGGTCGAACTGGTCGTGGCCGAGGAAGGCGTGTCGCCGGGCCAGGCCTGCGTGTTCTACGCGCCCAAGGGCAGCCGGATCTTCGGCGGGGGCTGGATCCACCGCGGGTGATCTTCGCTGCCGCCCGGTCGCTTGGCGGCAGGCGGTGCGCCGTGAGTATTTCGAGACCAGTGATGCAGTCGGGATGGACATGACGCCCGGTGCGCCCGGACAGGTGCGATTGCCGTCGTACGCTAGGTGCCGAGGCCGTCCAGCACCGCCCGGGCGGCGCGCATTCCGGGGGCTTCGCCGTCCTCGCCGAGGGCCTGCATGGTCCGGGCGAGGGCTGCGTCCTGTCCCGCGGGCGCCGCGATGAGCCTGTCCAGCGCGGCGGCGATCGGCGCGGGCTGGCAGGCGGGGCCGAGAAATTCGGGGACGATCTTCTCGCCCACCACGAGGTTCACCAGTGTCACCGTGTCGATGCGCACCATGCGCCGCATGATCTGCCAGCTGAGCCAGTTCATCCGGTAGCCGATGACCATGGGGGTGCGGGCGCGTGCCAGTTCCAGCGACACCGTGCCCGACGCCGCCAGCGCCACGTCGGCGGCCGCGAAGGCGGCGCGTTTCAGGCCGGTATCCGCGGCGTCGAGGATGGTCAGGCCCTGCCAGCCCGCCGAAAGATCCCGCACCGCGTCGGCCACGTTCGGCGTGGCCGGCAGCAGCAGGCGCATCCCGGGATGCCCTTTTCGCAGGTCGTCCAGCGCCGCGCCGAAGATCGGCATGAGCCGGGCGACCTCGGACCGGCGCGAACCCGGCAGGACAAGCACCAACGGGCCGGTGCCGTCCCGAAGCCGCGATACGGCCGCGGGGTCTGGCGACGGCTCGGACACCACGGGATGGCCCACGAAGTCGCAGCGCATGCCGGCGGCCTCCATGAAGGGCGGCTCGAACGGCAGCAGCGCCAGGACCTGGTCCACATGCGGCGCCATCTTCGCGGCGCGGCCCGGCCGCCAGGCCCAGACCGACGGCGCGACGTAGTGCACCGTCCGGATGCGGGCGCTGCGGCGGACCCGCTCGGCCACGCGCAGGCAGAAATCGGGGCTGTCGATGGTGATGAGCACGTCCGGCCGGCGGTCCAGCACCGCGTCCGCCGTCTGGATCATGCGACGCCGCAGATGCGGGTATTTCGGCAGCACCTCGGCCAGCCCCATGACGCTGAGCTCGTCCATGGGAAACAGGCTCTCCATCCCCTCGGCCTGCATCAACGCGCCGCCCACGCCGCTGAAGGTGACATCTGGGCGCAGGGCCTTCAGCCCGGCCATGAGTGCAGCGCCCAGCCGGTCACCCGACGCTTCGCCCGCGATCAGGAACACCTTCATCGCGGCCGGACCCAGAGGTAGAGACCCCGGTCGCGGGCCAGCGCCATCGTCTCGTCCGCGTCCAGGACCATGACGCCCTGCGCCTCGATCACGATACCTTCGAGCCGAGCCCTGGCCGCGCGCGCGACCGTGCCGGGGCCGATGGTCGGCAGGTCGATGCGGCGGTCCTGCCCCGGCTTCGGCGCCTTGAAAAGCATCCCCCCCGCCGGAAGCTTGCGGTAGAGCGGGTTGGCATCGCCCTCTCCCTGCTCACCGCGCGCGGCGATGACGGTGTCGAGCATCCAGTCAGTTCCGGGCAGTGCCTCGACGGCGAGCGCCTGGCCGCGCGCGACCACGCAAGCCTGGCCCACGTCCGCTCCGCCCATGGCCGCGAGGATCGCCGACGCGCGGTCGGCATCGTGCTCGGCTCCCTTGGGGAGCGTGCCCACCGCCACGCCAGCGGGCGGCAGAAGCTCCGGCAGCAGCTCGTGCGCGCCGACCGGGATGATGCCGCGATCCTCGAACAGGCCCAGCACCATGCGCAGGGCCGCGTCGTCGCCCTGCCCCAGCACCTTCATCATCCTCGGCACCAGCGGCAGCGTCGCCGTATCCACGCGCTTGGCGTCGAGCTTGGGCCGGCGGATGGACCCGGCGAAGCAGATCCGCGTGACGCCCGCGCGTCCCAGGGTCTTGAGAAAACTGCCCAGCGTCTCGACGCGGAAGACGTGATCGACCTCCAGCCCCTCCGGCAGGAACCCTTCCAACGCGGCGATCCGGTCCGGTTGCACGCGCTCGGCCAGCAGGTGCGGCAGGCGCCCCTGCCCTGCGACGAGGCACAGGGTCATTTGGGCGTCAGGAAGCCGCGGTCGCTGGGCGACAGGATGAAATCGGTGATCTGGCGGACATAGTCGCTTTCCGTCTCGGCGGCGAGCCGCGAGGCGCGGTCCTGGAACGCCCCCTCGCCCTGCTTGAGCATCTGGAACGCCGCCCGCAGCGCGGTGATGTCGCCACGTGCCACGCCCTTGCGCTTCAGCCCCACCAGGTTCAGCCCGTCAAGCTCGCCCCGCGGCGCCTGTACGAGCGCGTGGGGGATGACATCATGGGTAACCATGGTGACGGCGCCGATGATCGCGCCGCGGCCGATCCGAACCCATTGGTGGATGCCCGACAGGCCGCCGATGATGACATCATCCTCGATCCGGCAATGGCCCGCGACGGCGGAGTGGTTCACGATGATGACCCGGTCGCCGACGATGGCATCGTGGGCCACGTGGCAGCCGGTCATCAGCAGGCAGTCGTCGCCGATCCTGGTCAGGCCACCACCGCCCTCGGTCCCGGTGTTCAGGGTCACGTGCTCGCGGATGCGGCAGCGTGCGCCGATCTCGAGCCGGGTCTCCTCGCCCGCGAATTTCAGGTCTTGCGGGATCTCGCCCACCGACGCGAAGGAAAAGATCGTGGTCCCGGGCCCGACGCTGGTCTGCCCGGTGACGAGCGCGTGGCTTTTCACGATCACGCCCTCGGCCAGCGAGACCTGCGGCCCGATCACCGCGAAGGGGCCGACGGTCACGCCCTCGCCGATGACGGCGCCGTCCTCGACCACCGCCTGGGGATGGATTTCAGCCGTCGCCGCGATGCTCACTTGGGCAGCTCCATCATGGCGGTGAACTCGGCCTCGCAGGCCAGTTCGCCCTCGACCTCGGCGCGGCCGTGGAACTTCCAGACCTTGCCGCCGCCGCGCTTGGTGGTGATGTGCATCTCCAGCCGGTCGCCCGGGATGACCTTGCGGCGGAACTTGGCGCTGTCGATGGCCATGAAGTAGACGAGGAAATTCTTGTCGGCCAGGTCCATGTCGACACCCACCATGACCGCCGCCGTCTGGGCCATGGCCTCGATGATGGTGACGCCGGGCATGATCGGCGCGCCGGGGAAATGGCCCTGGAAATGCGGCTCGTTGAAGGTGACGTTCTTGATGCCGCGGGCGCTGTCGTGGCCCTGGATATCCTCGACCCGGTCCACCAGCAGGAAAGGGTAGCGGTGTGGAATGATCCGCTGGATCAGGTGGATATCGGCCGATTGGGTCATGGATCATCCTTTGCTGAACGCTTGCGCGTGCCTAGCAAGCCAACCCGGGCGGCGCAAGAAACGGGCGTCGGAGGCGCGATCAGTCCGCGGTATCCTGCGGCAGGATCGGCCCGGGCGCGGCATCGTCGCCGGCACCGGACGACTGCGGTTCGATCTGGGGGGCCTCGATCGGCAGGTCGCCCCCGTCGCCGATCGTCGCGTCGATGCGGGCGATGGCGATGTCGGTGATGTCGGCGGTGTCCAGCACGCTCAGGACCGCGCGGCGGTCCAGCAGGACCAGCGCGCCGCGCTCGGCCAGGATCTCGCGCAGGATGGCACCCACCCGCCCGTAGAAGACCTGCCGCGCGTCATCGCGCAGCCGCCCCACCGCGCGCAGCTTGGCGTCCTGCTCCTGCCGAAGGGTCGTCACGCGGTCGTCGAAGTCGCGCGCGCGGGCGCGGAACGTCTCGGGGTCCAGGGTGGGACGCTCATCGGTCAGGCGGCGTTCCTCGGCCACCAGGTCGGCCTCGATGCGCCGGTTCTCGGCCGCGAGCGCGGTCGACGCACGGTCGATCTCGGCCAGGATGCGCTGGCCGAACTGGCTGTCGTTGAACAGACGCTCCTGGTCGACCACCGCGACGGCCAGACGGCCGGGATCGGACGGCACCGCGCCGCTCTGAGACGCTGCGGGCCCCGCCAGAAGAACGGCAAGGCCCAGCAGGCACAGCGCGATGGCGCGCAGATCAGAAAGAGGTCGAAACCGAGATGTTGAAGACCTGCGTACGGTCATAGGGCTCCTTCGACAGGGCCTTGGCAAAGTTGAACCGCAACGGCCCCAGCGGCGTGGTCCAGAAGACCGACACACCCACCGCCGTGCGGAGCGAGAAGCCGTCATCGACCGCGTTGCCGCCGGCAGTGTCGTCGAGCGACCAGACCGATCCGGCATCGAAGAAGACGCCGCCCGAAATCCCGTATTCCTCGGGCAGACCCAGCGGGAAATCGGCCTCGAGCCGGGCCACGGCATAGATGTTGCCGCCCAGGGCATCCTCATTCGGCGCGTTGGTGTCGCGCGGACCAAGACCCAGCCGCTCGAAGCCGCGCATCTGCCGGGTGTTCAGGAAGAAACGGTCGGTGATGCGGGTCGTATCGCCGTTCAGCGCGTTGATCGCCCCGCCCTCCAGCGTGGCGCGCAGGGTGACCTCTTCGTTCCAGACTCGGGTCTGGGCCGTGCCGCTGGCGGTGGTCTTGATGTATTCGCTGTCGCCGCCGAGACCGGCAAGCTCCTGGCCAAAGCGCAGCAGAACGCCGGTATTGGGGTCGAGCCCGGTCCGGCGGGTGTCGTAGGTGTAGGTATACCCGATGGACGACGTGTAGGCCGCGCCCTCCTCGAGCTGAATGATGGGCGAGCTGTTGGCGTCCACGTCCAGGATGCTTTCCTTGGCCAGGCGGTAGGACAGCTGGAGACGGCCGCGTTCGCTGACCGGGAAGGTCAGTGCCGGGCTGAAGCCCACGACGCGGGTGTTGTACTCGGCCTCGTCGAAATCCGAGGTGTCGTAGAAGACGCTGAACCGCGCGGCCAGATCGCGTCCCAGGAAATACGGCTCGACGAAGGTCAGGTTCGACGAGGTCGCATCGGTGCCGGTCGAGATGTTGAAGCTCAGCGTCTGGCCACGGCCCAGGAAGTTGCTTTCCTGGTAGCCCACGTTCAGGCCGATCCCGCTGTCGGTGCTGTAGGCGCCGCCCAGCGACAGCGAGCCGGTGGGCTGCTCTTCCACGTCCACGTCGATGATGACCTGGCCCGGGCCGGTGCCGTCGCGGGCCTCGACATCGGCGTTCGAGAAATACCCCAGGGCGCGGATGCGCTCGGCCGCGGCGCGGATTTCACGCGGGTTGAACGGGTCGCCCTCGACCATGGTGAACTCGCGGCGGATGACGCGGTCCAGCGTGGTGGCGTTGCCCTCGATGTCGATACGCTCGACGAAGATGCGCGGTCCACGCTCCAGCACGAAGTTCACGTTCAGGCGCAGGTTGCGCGGGTCACGGGTGATCTGCGGCGTGGCGCGCACGAAGTTCAGGCCGTTGCGGATCGCAAGGCGTTCCATCCGGGTGACGGCGTTGTCGACGGCCTGCGGCGAATAGGTCTGTCCGGGGTCGATCTGCGACACGGCCAGGTACTCGGCGGCGTTGAGGCCGGGGATCTCGCTCGACGCGGTGACGGCGCCGAAATCGAAGCTGGGACCTTCCTCGACGTTGAAGGTGATGAAGAACGCGCCGCGGTCGCGGGCCAGCTCGTTCGTGACGCTGAGGATGCGGAAATCGGCATAGCCGCGCGACTGGTAGAAATCGGTCAGCAGCTGGCGGTCGAAATTGATCCGGTCCGCAACGAAGGTGTCGCGGCCGATGATGGCGCGCAGCAGCCCGGCCTGCTTGGTCGCCAGCACCCGGCGCAGGCGCCGGTCCGAGAAGTCGCGGTTGCCCACGAAGGACAGGCGCTCGATCTCGGTCACGCGGCCTTCCGCGACTTCGAAGACCAGGTCGACCTGGTTGTCGCCGCGGCGGATGATGCGCGGGGTGACGGTCGCGGCCAGGCGGCCGCTTTGCTGATAGGCATCGGCGATGGCGGCGGCGTCGCTTTCGGCCACGTTGGGCGCGTAGACGCGGCGCGGCGTCGACTCGATCAGGGCCGTCAGCTCCTCGTCGTCCAGGCGGCTGTTGCCCTCGATGTTGATGCGGCGGATGGTCGGCCATTCGTTGACGCGCACGACCAAGGTGCTGCCCGACGGCGCGATCTCGACCGTCTCGAACAGGCCCGCGTTCTGAAGGCGCTGGTAGGCGGCGTTCAACTCGCCCGCGCTGACGGTCTGGCCGCGCGGCAGGTCGAGCAGCGATACGATCGAATTGGGGTCGACGCGTTCGTTGCCTTCGACCCGGATATCGTTGAACTGAAAGGATTGCGCCCGCGCGTCGCCGACCGAGAAGGCCGTCGCCAGCAGAGCCATGAGGCCGATGATCGAAAGCCAACCGCGCAGCCCGGTTCCCCACCTGCCCATCGCGTAATCCATACCCGTGTCCCGATCCTGCCCCTAGGTGGAATCTGACTAGCGGGATTGCGACACCTTGTCAAAACGCCAAAGGGCCCGCGTCCGGTTCCGACGCGGGCCCCTCGGTCGAGCCTGGATGTGGGTGATCCGGCCGCTCAGAGCGACCCGATGAAAGCCCCGAAACACAGCGCGAAACCGATCGTGGCCAGGTACAGCAGTTTATCGGAATTCAACCGATAGATCAGCGACAGGCTCCGCGATCCGCTTTGGATATATTCCATTGCATTCCCCTACTCGTTCAGAATCGGAGTAGCAGCCGATTGTGACCGAATTGAGGAAACGGGCCGGGCGCGCTGCCCTGCAGGACAGGCCCGTGTCGTCAGGGGCAGAAGATGTCGTTGAAAAGCGCGAAGACCATCATCGTCCCCAGCAGCGCCAGTCCGATCGCCATCAGCACGTTCAGCGCCCAGTCGCCCGGGGGCTTGCCGCGCACGGCCTCGTAGGCGTGGAACACCAGGTGCCCGCCATCCAGCACCGGGATCGGGAACAGGTTCAGCAGGCCCACCGCCGTGGACAGCACCGCGATGAACCAGATGAAGGACAAGCCCCCCTGGCTGGCCGCCGCACCGCTGGTCTGGGCGATGCCAATGGGGCCGCGCAGGTTGCAACTGCTGATCGCGCCCACCGCCATGTTATAGAGCCCCGACAGCGACGCGCGTACGATGAAGACCGTCTGGTCCGCGCCGTAGGCCAGCGCCTGGAACGGGCCCGGCGTTTCGGTCCGGGGCGAGAAGTAGAGACCGCCGGTGATCCCGATCAGCCAACGCGTCTCGAACCCGCCTTCCGACAGCGGCAGGTCCATGCGCTTGGGCGTCAGCGTCAGCTCCAGCGTCTCGCCGCCCTGCCCGTCCGCATCCGGGCGCCACAGCGTCACATCCAGCGGCCGCCCGTCCGAGTTGCCGACCACGTCGCGCAGCTGCGAGAAAGCGAAGACCTCCTGCCCGTCGATCCGGGTGATGACGTCGCCGCGTTCGATCCCGGCCTCGAAAGCCGCCGATTGCGGCGTGACGCCCCCCACGAGCGGCGGTTCGGGATAGGCCCCCGCAACGGTGACGTCCGAGCCGTCCCGCGCCACGGTGTAGTCCAACACCGGCTGCATCGGCAGTTCGTCGATGAAGGCATCCAGCCCATCGAGTTCCGGCGTCTCGCGCCCCGCGATTTCCAGCAGGCGGTCGCCCGGCTCGACGCCCTGCGCGACCGAGGGCAGCGGCTGCACCTCGTCCACCACCAGCGGGTCGGTGGCAACGCCCCGGAACATGAGCACGGCCGAGAAGATCGCGATGGAGAGGATGAAGTTGAAGACCGGGCCCGCCGCCACGGTCGCCGCGCGCGCCCAGAGCGGCGCGCCGTGCATGGTGTGGCGCGGCGCGGTGCCGTCGGCGCCCACCGTGTCGGACTGGCTGACGCTGGTGGCATCCGCGTCGCCCGCGAATTTCACGTAGCCGCCGAAGGGCAAGGCGGCGATCTGCCAGCGTGTGCCGTGCCGGTCGGTGCGCGCGAACAGCACCGGGCCGAACCCGATCGAGAAGACATCCGCCTTGATGCCCGACCAGCGCCCCACGATGTAATGGCCGTATTCGTGGATCGCCACGATGACGCTCAGCGCCACGACGAAGGCCGCGACCGTGTAGAGGGCGGAGCCGAAGCTCGGGATCAGGCCGATCAGGTCCATCAAACTTCCTTCCTGGTGGTGCGAGCGGGCCCTGTCAGAGCCCCGCCATCACCCTGTCTGCCGTGGCGCGCGCCCGCGCGTCGACGTCGAGAACCATATCAAGGCTCGGAACGGCAATTCCAAGGCCACTTGACGACATGGTGTCGAGCGTTGCCTCGACGACCTCGGCCATCTGCGGAAAACTGACGCGCCCCTCGAGAAACCCGTCCAGCGCCCGTTCCTTCGCGGCGTTGAACACCGCGCCCGACAGCCCGCCCGCCGCCATGACCTCGCGCGCCAGCCGCAGCGCCGGGTACTTGACCTCGTCCGGCGCGCGGAAGGTGAACTGCCCCAGCGCCGCGAAATCCAGCCGCTCGACCGGCAGATCGTGGCGGTCGGGATGGTTCAGCGCGAAGCCGATGGCGTGGCGCATGTCGGGCGGGCCGATATGCGCCATGAGCGCGCCGTCGCGGAACCCCACCATGGCGTGAATCATGGATTCGGGATGGACCAGCGCCTCGATCCGCTCGGGCGGGATGCCGAAATATTCATGGGTTTCAATCAACTCCAGCGCCTTGTTGAACAGTGACGCGCTGTCGATGGTGATGCGTTGCCCCATGTCCCAGTTCGGGTGGCTGGCCGCCTGCGCGGGCGTGGCGCGCGCCATATCCTCCACCGTCCAGTCGCGAAAGGCGCCGCCGGAGGCGGTGATGATGACCCGCTCGACCGCCGCGACATCCTCGCCGATCAGGGCCTGGAAGACCGCCGAGTGTTCGCTGTCCACGGGCAGCACGGTTGCGCCGTGGCGCCGGGCCGTCTCCATCAGCAACGGACCGGCGCAGACCAGCGACTCCTTGTTGGCCAGCGCCAGGGTCGTGCCCTGCTCCAGCGCGCGCAGTCCCGGGGGCAGGCCCGCGGCGCCGACGATGGCCGACATGATCCAGTCCGCCGGGCGCGCCGCGGCTTCGGTGATGGCCTGTGCCCCGGCCGCCACCTCGATGCCCGCGCCGTCAAGCGCGGCGCGCAGATCGTCCCGGCAATCCTCGTGGGCGGTCACGGCCAGCTCGGCGCGGTGGCGGCGCGCCAGTTCGGCCAAACGAGCCACGTTGCGCCCGCCCGTCAGCGCCACCACCTGGAACTCGTCCGGCCGCCGACCGATCAGGTCCAGCGTGTTGCCCCCGATGGACCCGGTGGCGCCCAGTACCGTGATCCGGCGCATCACTGTGCGGCGGTCAGGCCGGGCGGAAAGTCGATCAGCCGCGCGCTCATCAGCATCAGGACCGATGCGCCCAGCATCCCGTCGAAGCGATCAAAGAGACCGCCGTGCCCCGGCAACAGGGACGAGCTGTCCTTGACCCCTGCCCGCCGCTTGACCGCGGACTCGGCGATGTCGCCGATCTGCGACGCCATCGATAGCGCCACCGCCACGCCCAGCAGCTGAGCGTTGGCGCCGGTATAGAGCACGAAGAACAGCGCCACGATCGCAGCGCCGATCCAGCCCGCGATGGTCCCCGACCATGTCTTCTTGGGGCTGACACGCGGCCACATCTTCGGGCCGCCGATGAAGCGTCCGGCGAAATAGCCCATCACGTCGGTGGCGATGACCACCAGCGCGAGCCACATCATCCACACGGCGCCGTAATTCTCGCGCAGGGAATACATGCCGAAGCCCGCCAGCAGGATCGCGAGCGTGAAGATCGAATACGTCGCGCGCCGCTGGCCCAACTGCCCCACGCCCACGAAGATCGGGGTCAGCACCAGCGGCAGCGCGTACCCCGCCGGAAGAAGATCGGCGATCGTCAGGGCCAGGCCAGCCGCGCAGGCCAGCACGACGGCCGGCGCCTCGGGGTCCAGCATGCGCACCAGTTCCCACACCATCACACCGCTGATCAGGACCGTGAGCGCCAGGAAGGGCAGACCGCCCAGCCAGACGCAGATCAGGCCCACCACGGCGATCAGGGCGCCCACGCCGAAACGCGGCCCCAGGTCCGACCAGCGCCCGGCGTCGCTCATGCAGTCACGGCGCCGAAACGGCGGTCACGGGCGCCGAAACCGCCCAGGACGCGTGCAAATTCGGCCTTCGTGAAATCGGGCCACAGGGTGTCGATGAACTCGTACTCGGCATAGGCCGACTGCCACAGAAGGAAGTTCGAGATCCGGGCCTCGCCGCTGGTGCGGATCACCAGGTCCGGGTCCGGCAGGACATGGGTGTCGAGAAACCGCGCGAGCGTGGTCTCGTCCACGTCCGCCGGGCTGAGCCGTCCGGCCGCGACCTCGGCGGCCAGGCGCTTCGTCGCGCGGCCCAGTTCGTCGCGACCACCGTAGTTCAGCGCGATCGTGAGATGCACCCGGTCGTTGCGCGAGGTCAGCAGCTCCAGCTCGTCCATCAACCGCACGAGCTTGTCGTCCAGACGCACCCGGTCGCCGATGAAACGCACCCGGACGCCCTCGGCCAGCAGGTCGCGTGCCTCGCGCTGGATATAGCGGCGGAAGAGCTTCATCAGGCCGGCGACCTCGGACTGGGTGCGTTTCCAGTTCTCGGTCGAGAAGGCGAAGATCGTCAGGTATTTTACCCCCAGGTCCGGGCAGGCCCGTACGATTTCCTTGACCCGGCGCGCGCCCATGTGGTGGCCGAACAGGCGCGGCCGCCCACGCGATTTCGCCCAGCGGCCGTTGCCATCCATGATGCAGGCCACGTGGCGCGGCCCGCTGTCCGGAATGGTATTCTGCTCAACCGTGGCCATTTCAGGCTCTCCTTCCCCGCGATGCAGGTCTCAGACCTGCATGATCTCGGCCTGCTTGGACTCCAATGCCTCGTCCACCTTCTTGATGTACGTGTTGGTCATTTCCTGCACCTCGGTTTCCCAGAATTTCTGGTCGTCCTCGGACAGGTTGTCGGCCTTGGCCTTCTTGATCTGGTCCATGCCGTCGCGGCGCACGTTGCGGATGGAGACGCGGGCGTTCTCGGCGTACTGGCCGGCCACCTTCGACAGGTCGCGGCGGCGTTCCTCGTTCAGCTCGGGGATCGGCAGCATGATGATCGTGCCGTTGAGCTGAGGGTTGATGCCCAGCCCGCTTTCGCGGATCGCCTTCTCGACCTTGCCCACCAGGCTCTTGTCCCAGACATTGATGGTGACCATCCGCGGCTCGGGCACGTTCACGGTGCCGACCTGGTTGATCGGCGTGGCCTGGCCGTAGGCCTCGACCATCACCGGCTCGAGCATCGAGGCCGACGCCCGCCCGGTCCGGAGCGAGCCGAACTCGCTGCGCAGGTTGGCCATGGCGCCGTCCATCCGCCGTTGCAGATCGTCGGTATCCAGCATGAAGTCGTCGGACATGGGCAGTCGAATTCCGTCTGTTACTCGGTCACATTCAGGCGGTCTCTAGCGCAAACCGTGCGGAATCGCCACAGCCGAGTTCACGCCCCGCGCGGTCAGCCACGCACAATCGTGTAGGTGCCTTCCCCGGCCAGTATGCCCTTGAAGCCGCCGGGTTCGTCCAGCGAGAAGACGACGATGGGCAGATCGTTGTCGCGCGCCAGCGCGATGGCCGAGGCGTCCATCACGCCAAGGTGCTTCTGCAGCACCTCGTCGTAGGTGATCTTCTCATAGCGCTTGGCGTCGTCGTGCTTGGTCGGGTCCTTGTCGTAGACGCCGTCCACCTTGGTGCCCTTGAAGATCGCCTGGCAGTCCATCTCGGACGCGCGCAGCGTGGCGGCGGTGTCGGTGGTGAAGTACGGGTTACCGGTGCCGGCCGCGAAGATGCAGACCCGCTTCTTCTCCAGGTGGCGCACCGCGCGGCGGCGGATATAGGGCTCGGCCACCTCGTTCATGGTGATGGCCGAGATCACGCGGGTGTGGATGCCGAGCTCTTCCAGCGCCGACTGCATGGCCAGCGCGTTCATCACCGTGGCGAGCATGCCCATGTAATCGGCCGTGGTCCGCTCCATCCCCTGCGCCGAGCCTTGCAAGCCCCGGAAGATGTTGCCGCCGCCGATGACCATGCAGATCTCGACCCCCAGGTCGTAGACCGACTGCACCTCGCGGGCGATGCGCTGCACGGTGGGCGGATGCAGGCCGTAGCCTTGGTCGCCCATCAATGCCTCGCCCGAGATTTTCAGAAGAACCCGGTCGAATGTGCGTTTCGACAATGTCTCGGACATGCGGCCCCCCGGGCTTTTGCGTTGCGGCGCAAACTGTCGCAAAAGGGCCGCGGTGACAACGGGGCGCGGACGCGAAAAATGCAGATCGACAGGCTGGTGGGCGAAGCGGGCCGGGACGCGCCGGTGCTGATCGCGGGTCCCACGGCCAGCGGGAAGTCGGCGCTCGCGCTCGCCATCGCCGAGGCGACCGGCGGCACGGTGGTCAATGCCGATGCGCTCCAGGTCTATGGCCGCTGGCGTATCCTCACCGCCCGGCCCGACGCGGCCGAGACCGCCTGCGCCCCCCACGCGCTTTACGGTCACGTCGCGGCGGACCAGGACTACTCGGTCGGCCACTGGCTGCGCGAGGTGGCGGCGCTGATGGACGGCGGTATTCGGCCCATCGTGACCGGGGGTACCGGGCTCTATTTCACCGCGCTGACCGAGGGGCTGGCCGACATCCCCGCCACGCCGCCCGGGATTCGGGCGCGGGCCGACGCGATCCTGGCCGAGGACGGCTTGCCCGCGCTGCTGGACGCGCTGGATCCCACGACCAGGGCACGCATCGACACCCGCAACCCCGCCCGCGTGCAGCGCGCCTGGGAGGTGCTCGAGACAACCGGCCGGGGCCTTGCCGCCTGGCAGGACGCCACGCCCGCCCCCCTGCTGCCGCTGGACCGTTGCGTGGCTTTCCGCGTGGACGCCCCCCCTGCCGTGTTGACCCCAAGGATCGAGCAGAGGTTCGACGCGATGCTAAAGGCGGGCGCGCTGGACGAGATGCGCGCCAACCTGCCCGATTTTGACCCGGCGCGCCCCGCCGACCGGGCCATCGGCGCGCCCGAACTGGCCGCCCACCTGCGCGACGGAATCCCGCTGGAGCAAGCCCGCGACGCGGCGGTGATCGCCACGCGCCAGTACGCCAAGCGCCAGAGGACGTGGTTCGCCAAGCGGATGCGCGGCTGGCGCGGCGTGCCATTGTCGACGTGATCGAAACGGCGCGCGGTTTTTCTTTGACCGCGGGCCGGGCTGGGTTACCGTCTCGCCATCCGCTGCCAACCCGGAGACATCGCCGCCATGCTGGAAACTGGGATCGCCACACCCGGCTATCGCATCACGCCCCTGCAACAAATCGCCAAGGGCGGGCGCTGGCGGACCGAGGCCATGCGCAGCTATGCCCAGCCGGTGCTGTACTGGTTCACCCGCGGACAGGGCCGGATCACGATCCAGGGGGCGACCCACGGCTATGGCCCGCACAACGCCGTTCTTCTGCCGCCCGGCACGATGCACGGCTTCGACACGCTGGGACAGGTGGCCGGCAGCGCCATTTTCCTGCGGCCCGACCCCTCGCTCGACGTGCCCGAGACCGCGATCCACTTGCGCCTACGGGACGCGACGCTCCAGGCCGAGCTGAACCTTCAGGTCGACAATATCCAGCGCGAGCTCGATCGCGGGGCGCAGGCGTCCGACCGTGCGCTGCTGCACCACGCGGGCCTGATGCTTCTGTGGCTCGAACGACAGGCCGGCCCGGACTGGCAGGAGGGCGCCGAGCCCGGAGGCAGCGCCGGCCGCCTGGCCGCTGCGTTCACCGCCCTGCTCGAACGTGACTTCCGCCGGGGCCGCACCGTGGCGGATTACGCCGGGCAGCTGGGCATCACGCCCACCCATCTGAGCCGCGCCTGCAAGGCCGCGTCGGGACGCCCGGCCTCGGCCCTGCTGCAGGACCGGCTGCATTACGAAGCGCGGCGCCTGCTGCGGGAAACGTCGCTGCCGGTGAAGGACGTGGCGCAGGCGCTGGGCTTCCGCTCGGCCGCCTATTTCACCCGCGCCTTCCAGCAGCGCACGGGCCAGACGCCAAGCGCCTTCCGCCGCGGCGGGTAGCCGGCCGCGCCGCCCCGGGGTGGTCCCGGCACCGGCCCGTCGTCGCGTTGCGTGCGGAACCTGATCGGTCCGGCGGCGTCATTCTGTGAAGCCCGCGCAGGAAAGGAACGGCACGATGAACAAGAACCGGCCCCGCCGCCTGCATCCCTTCGCCCGCACGCTTGCGGCCGAGCATCGGCACGGCCTGCTCGGCCGGCGCGAATTCCTGTCGCGCGCCACAGCGCTGGGTCTGTCGGCCCCCGCCGCGCTGGGCCTGATCGGGGCGCCCGGCCCCGCCCGGGCCGCCGGGCATGTCCGGCAAGGCGGCACGCTGCGCATCCAGCAGGAGGTGCGGCCGCTGAAGGATACCCGCACCTACGACTGGTCGCCCATCGCCAACCTGACCCGGGGGACCCTGGAATACCTGATCGAGTACAACAACGACGGCAGCTTCCGCGGCATGCTGCTGTCGGGATGGGAGGTCTCGGACGACGCCACCCGCATCGTGCTGAACCTGCGGCCCGGCATCACGTGGTCGAACGGCGACCCGTTCACCGCCGCCGACGTGGTCCGCAATATCGAGCGTTGGTGCGACCGCTCGGTCCCCGGCAACTCCATGGCCGGGCGCATGGCCACTCTGATCGACGAGGGGACGGGCAAGCTCATCGACGGCGCGGCCGAGGTGACGGATGACCTGACCGTCACCCTGCGCCTGCGGCGTCCCGACATCACGTTGATTCCGGGCATGGCGGATTACCCCGCCGCCATCGTTCACGAAAGCTATGACCCCGAGGAGACGCAGACCGCCATCGGCACCGGTCCATTCCGAATCGCCGAGCATCTTCCGGGTGAACGCGCCGTGCTGGAACGCGACACCTCGCGGCCCTGGTGGGGCACCGAGATCTACGGCGGCCCGTTCCTCGACCGGATCGAGTTCATCGATTACAGCACCGATCCGCTGAACTGGCTGCGCGCCTTCGAGGCGGGCGAAATCGACATGAACTACGAATCGGTCGGCGAATTCATCGGCATCATGGACGATATCGGCCTGCGGAAATCCGAGATCCTGACCGCCGCCACCATCGTCATCCGTCCCAACCAGCTGGCCGAGATCAACGGCCGCCGCCCCTATGCCGACCGCACCGTGCGCCGGGCGCTGCAACTGGCCGTCGACAACGATGTCATCCTCGAGCTTGGCTACGGCGGGCGCGGCGCGGTGGCCGAGAACCACCACGTGGCCCCGGTGCACCCCGAATATGCCGAGCTGCCCCGGCTTGGTCCCGACCCCGCCCGCGCGCGCGAGATGATGGCCGAGGCCGGGCTGGCCGCGTTCGAGCACGAGCTGGTGTCGATCGACGACGACTGGCGCCGCACCACCACCGACGCGGTTGCGGCACAGTTGCGCGATGCGGGTATCCCGGTGAAACGCACGGTGCTACCCGCCGCCAGCTACCTGCCGAAATGGGACCAGTGGGCGTTTTCCTCGACCAACTGGAACCACCGCCCGCTGGGGGTGCAGGTCTTGGCGCTGGCCTATCGCTCGGGCGAGCCGTGGAACGAGACCGGCTTCTCGAACGCCGCGTTCGACGAGACGCTGAACGACGCGCTGGGCATCGGCGACGCGGACCAACGCCGCGCCAGCATGCGCACGCTGCAGGGCATCCTCCAGGAAGAGGGCGTCATCATCCAGCCCTACTGGCGGTCGCTCTTCCGTCACCATGTCGAGGGCGTGGTCGGCGCCGACATGCACGTGGCCTTCGAGATCCATCCCTACAAGCTGGCCTTCACCGACGACGCCTGATCGCGGAACAGACGACCGCCTGCGCCGTTGGGCCGTCAACTCCGGCGAAAGGACGCGGCAATGGCGCAGAACGATCTCGACTGGTCCATCCCCATCATGCGCGCAGGCTATTCCGGCCGCGCGCTTGTCTATCTCGTGGTCGCGGGCTTCTCGCTCTGGGCCGTCAGCCGCGGGGGGCAGGCCGAGGGCACGATGACCGCGCTGCAATCGCTGGAACGGACGGCCTACGGCACGCTGATCCTGCTGGCCATCTTCGTGGGCATGCTGTCCTACGCGGTCTGGCGCCTGATAGACGCGGCCTGGGATCTCGAGGATTACGGCAGCGACGGCAAGGGGCTGATCGCTCGGATCGGCATGGTCGTCACCGGCCTGATCCACCTCGGCATCGGCATCGGCGCGCTGCTGCTGGTCTTCACGGCCTCGGGCGACGGCGGCGGCTCGACCATCGCGCAGGCGGCCAACACCGTGATGGGCTGGCCCGGCGGGCGCTTGCTGGTCGGCGCGGCGGGCGTCGTGACCGTGGGCGCGGGCCTCTATTACCTGAAAAAGGCCTGGAACCGCGAATACCGCACGCACCTGATCGGCAATCCCGTGACGCGCAACTTCGACCCGGCCCTGCGTGGCGGCGTCGCCTCGCAGGGGTTCGTGGTGACGGTGATCGGCGGCTTCCTGGTCTACGCCGCCATGACCGCCTCGGGCAGCGAGGCCGGCGGGCTCGGCAAGACTTTCGACTGGCTCAGCGGACAGCCCTACGGGCGCGTGCTGGTGGGCCTGCTCTGCGTCGGGCTGCTGGGCTTCGCGCTGTTCTGTGCCGTGAACGCCGCCTACCGGATCGTGCCGAAGGCCAGCCATGGCAGCCTCGACACGCTGAAGGCCAAGTTCAAGCAGAAGGCGGCCTAGTCGCCGAGGATGATCTTCACGTAATTCATCGTCTCGCGGTAGGGCGGCACGCCGCCGTGCTTCTGCACCGCGCCCGGCCCCGCGTTGTAGGCTGCGAGCGCCAGCCGCCACGACTTGAACGTGTCGTATTGCTGGCGCAGGTAGCGCGCGCCGCCGTCGAGGTTCTGACGCGGCCGGCGCGGATCGACCTTCAACCGTGCCGCGGTGCCCGGCATCAGTTGCGCCAGTCCGATCGCGCCCTTGTGCGACACCGCGTTGGGGTTCCAGCCGGATTCCTGCTGGACCAGCCGCAGGAACAGGTCCTCGGGGATGCCGTGCTTGCGCGCGCTGGCCCGCGCCACGGGCAGGTACTCGCCGCGATACTTGCCGGTAAAGCGCTGGACCGGCGTGCCGCCCGCACGGGTGACGGGCTTGGCGATCGTGGGCTTCAGCTTGTCCGACCCGCGATACTGGCTCGAGGCGCGGCCATCCAGGACGTTCAGCTTGTCGAGAAACAGCGCCCGCCCGCTCTTGGACGACATGCTGAGCGCGTCCGCAGACGCGGTGGTGGTCATCGCGGCGGAAAGCAGCCCCGCCAGCCAGATCGCGCGTCGCATCGCGCCCCCCATCCCTGTCCCTGTTGCCGCAAACTATAACCCGAAGTGGCGATTCGGGAAGTCCCGGGCCATGGGCGGGTTGCTGGCGGACGGCTTTGACGGATATAGCGGACCGCAGCGCCGACACATCACACGCAAGACAAAAAGGGAGGCACCCCAATGGCGGGTTCCGTGAACAAGGTCATCCTGATCGGCAATCTGGGCCGCGACCCCGAGGTCAGGACGTTCAGCAATGGCGGCAAGGTCTGCAACCTGCGCATCGCCACGTCCGAGAACTGGAAGGACCGCAACACCGGCGAACGGCGCGAGCGGACCGAGTGGCATTCCGTCGCCATCTTCTCCGAGCCCCTGGCCCGCGTGGCCGAGCAATACCTGAAGAAGGGCTCGAAGGTGTATATCGAGGGCCAGTTGGAAACCCGCAAATGGCAGGACCAGTCGGGCCAGGATCGCTATTCCACCGAGGTCGTGCTGCGCCCCTACAAGTCCGAACTGACCATGCTCGACGGCCGTGATGGCGGCGGCGGTGGCGGTGGCGGCAGCTACGGCGGTGGCGGCGGCGGATACTCCGACGACCGCGACGACGGCTACGGCGGCGGGTCGGGCGGCGGCGGCCGCGGCGGATCGGGTGGCGGCTATGGCGGCCCGCCCGCCAGCGACATGGACGACGAAATCCCGTTCTGATCGCCATTGCGCAGGATCCGGGTCGCCCCGCGCGGCCCGGTGACCGATCCATGGGCCAGGCTTCTCGAAAGGCTTGGCCATGGTGCAGACCGCATTCGCCCTGATCCTCTTCCTCGCGCCCCTGGCCTACAGCCCGGGGCCGGGGAACCTGTTCTTCGCCGCCAACGGCGCGCGATTCGGCCTTCGGGCCACGCTCCCCGCCAACGCGGGCTATCACCTCGCCACGTGGATCGTGACGGCGGCCATCGGGATGGGATTCCTCGCCGCCACGGCGCGGCACCCGGAGATCTTCGCCGTTCTGAAAACCGCCGGGGCGGCCTACGTGCTGTGGCTGGCCTGGCGGCTGGCCCGCGCGGGGCGCCACGAGGGCGACCGAGCCGCGCGCCCGGCGGGATTCGTGGATGGCGCGGTGCTGCTGCTTCTGAACCCAAAGGCCTATGTCATCATCGCGTTGATGTTCACCCAGTTCCTCGGGACCGATGCGACCGGGACCCTGGCCCCGGTCCTGCTGATCGCCACGGTCTTCACCCTCAACAACCTGCTGGCCTTCCTGGCGTGGACATGGGCCGGCGACGCGCTGGCCGCACGCTTTGCCGATGCGCGTGACGCCGCGCGGCTGAACACCGGCTTCGCGGTGCTGCTGGCCGGCGTGGCCCTGTGGATGTTGCTGGCCTAGGCCGCGCGGGCCGCGTCGAGCGTGGCCAGAACGGCCTCGGCCGGGACGTCGGCGGTGACGAAGGCCTGGCCGATCCCGCGTGCGAGGATGAACCGCGGGACGCCGTCCACCACCTTCTTGTCCTGGCCCATCAGGTCCAGCAAAGCCTGCGAGGGCGGCAGTGCGCCCGGGATGTCGTCCAGCGACCGCTTCATGCCCATGGCCTCGAGATGCGCGCGCACGCGGCTGGGCTCTTCCTGGCTGCACAGCCCCAGCCGCGCGGACAGGTCGAACGCCAGCGCGCAGCCGATGGCCACGCCCTCGCCATGCAGAAGCCGGTCGGAATAGCCCGTCGCCGCCTCGAGCGCGTGGCAGAAGGTGTGGCCCAGGTTCAGAAGCGCGCGGTCGCCCTGCTCGGTCTCGTCGCACATGACGATATCGGCCTTCATCTGCACGGATCGCTGCACGGCCTGCGCCCGCAGCGCGCCGTCCCCGGCGGCCAGCGCGGGGCCGTTCGCCTCGAGCCACCGGAAGAACTCCGCGTCGCCCAGCAGGCCGTATTTCGCGACCTCGCCGTAACCGGCCCGGAAATTGCGTGGCGTCAGCGTGTCCAGCACGTCCGTATCGGCCAGGACCAGGCTCGGCTGATGGAACGCGCCCACCAGGTTCTTGCCGGCGGGCGAGTTGATGCCGGTCTTGCCCCCGACCGAGCTGTCGACCTGCGCCAGCAACGACGTGGGCACCTGCACGAAGCGCACGCCGCGCCGCAGGATCGCGGCGGCCAAGCCCACCAGATCGCCGATGACCCCACCGCCGAGCGCGATGACCACGTCCCGCCGCTCGACCTTCTGGGCCAGCAGCCATTCGACGACCTCCTGCAGGCGGGCCCAGCTCTTCGTGGCCTCGCCCGGCGGCAGCGTCAAAGCCTCGGAGGCGATGCCCGCGTCCACCAGCGCGGCTTGCAGCGGCGCGAGGTGATGCGCCGCGACCGTCTCGTCGGTGACGACCACCACGCGCGGGCGGCTGAGCAGCGGCGCGACCAGCGCGCCCGCCTGACCGATCAGCCCCGGACCGATGCGCACGTCGTAGGACCGCGCCCCCAGGTCCACGTGAACGATGCCGCTCACAGCTCGACCTCCGCGCCCAGCACCCCGCCATGCACCGAAAGCGCCGCGATGACCTTCTGGGCCATCTGCTCGATGCTCAGCCGCCCGTCGGCATCGACGATGACGCCGGCTTGGGAGTAAGCCGGCTCGCGCTTGGCACAGAGCTCGCTCAGCGTGGCTTTCGGGTCCGGCGTGCGCAGCAGGGGGCGGGTGTCCTTGTGGCGCACGCGGGACCAAAGGAGTTCAAGATCGGCGCGCAGCCACACGGCAATGCCCCGCGCGGCGATCATCTGGCGATTGCGCTCGGCCAGGAAGGCCCCGCCGCCCGTGGACAGGACCGATGGCGTCCCGTCCAGCAGGCGCGACAGGACCTGGCTTTCCTTCTCGCGGAAATAGGGCTCGCCGTAGCGATCGAAAATCTCGGGAATCGACAGGTTCGCGGCGCTGACGATCTCGGCATCCGAATCGACGAAGGGGGCATCCAGGAGGCGGGCCATGGCCGTGCCGACGGCGGTTTTTCCCGCGCCCATCATGCCCACGAGCGCGACGGTTTTCTGCAAGGTGCGGCTCAAACGGCGTTCCCCCGCTCATATTGTTGCAATCCGGCCTTGAATGGCGTGAAACTGCCGAAAAGACCAGTTATAAAAGCGGCAATCGGCGCTCAGAACGCCGCGGGCCGGGGCAGGATCAGCAAGGGGCACAGCTTTTGTTCAGACTTTTCAAGGCACTGATTTTCCTTCTGATCCTCGGCTTCATCGGGCTTGTGGGTTACGCCTATCTGGGCGACATGTCGCCCGATCAGTCGCAACAATCGGTTCCCGTCACACTGGATGGTCAATAGCCGCGTCCTTCTCATGGCCTGCGCCTTTCCCGTGGCCGCCGCGGCGCAAGACCGTGTGCCGTTGTCGGCCATCGGGTGGCTGTCGGATTCCGTGACCCTGCCCGCCGCGCTGCCGCGCCCCGTGGCCCCCGACACGGCCGAGCCGCCGGTGGCGTCGAACGCGCTGCCCGGCCGGGTGACGGTCCGCCCCCTGGACGGACCCGACGCGCTACCCGCCGCCCTTGGCCTGTTCTCGCCCGCTTCGCGCGGGCTGCCGTCCGAGCTGTGGTCATCGGGGGCCGATCCGGAGTTGGACGCCATCCGCCCGGCCACCCTCGCCGCCAGCCAACGGCTGCTGCATGACCTGCTGGCCGCCGACCCGGGGCGCAGCGGTGCCGACGACGCGGACGAGGCACTGTTCCTCGAACGGGTCGACGCGCTGATGGGGCTGGGGCAGCTGGACACCGCGCGATCGATGCTGGATCTCGCGGGGCGCGATCGTCCGCGGTCGTTCCGGCGCTGGTTCGACATCGCGCTGCTGACCGGGCAGGAGAACGCGGGCTGTTCGGCCATGCGGCGGCTGCCGCAGATCACGCCCACCTACCCCGCGCGCATCTTCTGCCTGGCGCGCGGCGGCGACTGGCGCGCGGCGGAACTGACGCTCGAGACGGCGCGCAGCCTCGATGTCATCACCGCCGCCGAGGCCGAGCGGCTGCGCCTGTTCCTGGATGAACTGGCCGATCCGCTGATGCTGCCCCCGCCGGTGTCGCCCACGCCGCTGGACTTCGCGATCCTGGCCGCTGTGGGCGAGCCGCTGCGCACCCCTGCCCTGCCGCTGGCGTTCGCTCATGCCGACCTGAGGCCGATCACCGGCTGGAAGCTGCGGCTCGACGCCGCCGAACGGCTGGCCCGGCGCGGCGCCATCACGGCCGACCGGCTGTGGCAGATCTACGGCGAGCGGGCTCCGGCCGCCTCGGGCGCGTTGTGGGACCGGGTGGACCTGGCGCAGCAGCTCGACGCGGCCGTCGAGGCGGCGGATCCCGCCCGGGTCAGCGCGCTGTTGCCTCAGGTCTGGGACACGATGCAGGCGGCGGGCCTGACCCACGCGCTCGCCGCGCGCTATGCCGACGACCTGGGCCGCCTGCCCCTGACCGGATCCGCTCGCGACATTGCCGCACAGCTGTCCGCCCTGACCGGCGCGCCCGCTACCACGCCGCTGCTGCCGTTCGTCGCCGCATTGGTCGAGGGCGGCGATGCTCCCCTGCCCGCCAAATCCCCGCTGGAAGCCGCGATCGCGGACGGGCTTCGGGTGACGGCCCCGCCGGCACGGGCCGCGCGCTCCATCGCCGAGGGGCGCCGGGCCTCCGCCGCCATCGACGCCGCCGCGCTGCTGGATGACGGGGCCGAGGGCAACCTGGACGCCATCCGCCAGGGGCTGGCCACCCTCGTGGCAGCAGGCTTCCACGACACGGCCCGCCGCGCGGCCATAGAACTTGCCATACTGGGACCCGATGCATGAGTGACGCCGGCGACATCGCCACCTTTCTCGACGCGCAGGCCGCCGAGCTGGACGCGGCCACCAACACGCAGCTTGCCTACGCGCGCGACCTGCAGCACTTCGCCGACTGGCTGGAAGACACGCGGCTGACCCAGGCGCAGCGCGGCCAGATCGAGGATTACCTGGTGCATTGCGATGCCCAGGGCCTGTCCGTCGCCACCCGCGCGCGGCGGCTGTCGGCGATCAAGCAGTTCTTCCGCTTCGCCGTCGAGGAGGGCTGGCGCGACGATCATCCCGCGATCCAGATCAAGGGACCGGGACGCGCGCGCCGCCTGCCGAAAACGCTGGAGGTCGACGAGGTCGGGCACCTGCTGGATGCCGCGCGCCGCACCGGCCGCTCCACCGCCGACCGGCTGCGCAACACCTGCCTGACCGAGCTGCTCTACGCCACGGGGATGCGCGTCTCCGAGCTTGTCGGCCTGCCGGTCAGCGCCGCGCGGGGCGATCCGCGCATGCTGCTGATCCGGGGCAAGGGCGGGCGCGAACGGATGGTGCCGCTGTCGGAACCGGCGCGCGCCGCGCTGTCGGCGTGGCTGTCGGTGCGCGATACCACCGATGCCGACGCGGTCGCCAAGGGCGCGAAGGCCTCGATCTTCCTGTTCCCGTCGCGGGGCAAATCGGGCCACCTGACGCGGCACCGGTTCTACGTCCTGATCAAGGAACTGGCGGTCACGGCGGGCGTCGATCCGGCCAAGGTGACGCCGCATACATTGCGCCACGCCTTCGCCACGCATCTTCTGGCGGGCGGCGCCGACCTGATGGCGATCCAGACGTTGCTGGGCCACGCCGACGTGGCCACGACCGAGATCTACACCCACATTCTCGACGCCCGGTTGCAGGAATTGGTGCTGGATCATCACCCGCTTGCGGCGCCCAAGGGTTGAAGCGGGCGCATCCCCGCCCCATAACCTGAATTCACGCCCCTGACATTGGCCCATCGGTAAAGACCCCGCCCCATGTATGACGCCGCTTTCTGGATCACCTCGCTGTCGATCCTTGGCCTGCTGGTCTGCTCGGGCTTCTTCTCCGGCTCGGAGACCGCGCTCACGGCCGCGTCGCGCGGCAAGCTGCGGTCCCAGGCCGACCGGGGCAGCAAGGGCGCGCAACGCGCGCTCGAGATCACCGAGGACAACGAGCGTCTGATCGGCTCGGTTCTGCTGGGCAACAACCTGGTGAACATCCTCGCCACGTCGCTGGCCACCGCGCTCTTCACGCGGCTATTCGGCGACAGCGGCGTGGCGCTGGCGACGCTCATCATGACGCTGCTGGTGCTGATCTTCGCCGAGGTGTTGCCCAAGACCTACGCCATCACCAACGCCGAGTCCGCCGCCGCGACCGTGTCGGCGCCGATCAAGATCGTAGTCAAGCTGTTCGCGCCGGTGGTCGGCGCGGTGCGCATGCTGGTGCGCGGGATCCTGCGGCTGTTCGGCGTGCAGACCGACCCCGACAGCCACATCCTCGCCATCCGCGAAGAGATCGAGGGCGCCCTGAACCTGGGCCACTCCGAGGGCGCGGTGGAAAAGGAAGAACGCGACCGCATCCTTGGCGCGCTGGACCTGAGCGAGCGCACGGTCGAGGAAATCATGCTCCACCGCTCGAAGATCGAGATGGTGGATGCCGACCGCCCGGCCTCCGAGATCCTGCAGCAATGTCTCGACAGCCCGCATACCCGGCTGCCGATCTACCGCGACAAGCACGAGAACATCCTGGGCGTCGTCCACGCCAAGGACCTGCTGCGCGCGCTTTACGCCCGACGCATCGCGGCCAACGGCGCCGACAATGCCTTCGACGGGTTCGAGATCACCGAGGTCGCGATGGAGGCGTATTTCACGCCCGAAACCACGACGCTCGAAGACCAGATGCGCCAGTTCCTCCACCTGCACACCCACTTCGCGTTGGTGGTGGACGAGTACGGCACCTTGCAGGGCCTCGTGACGCTCGAGGATATCCTGGAAGAGATCGTGGGCGAGATCACGGACGAGTTCGACCTCGAGGAAGACCAGCCGCTGAAGCGTACCGAGGACGGCGATTACATCATCGACGGCGGCATGACGATCCGCGACCTCAACCGCGCCGCCGACTGGTCCCTGCCCGACGAAGAGGCCAACACCATCGCCGGCCTCGTCATCCACGAGGCGCAGACGATCCCGACGCAAGGCCAGGTGTTCAGCTTCCACGATTTCCGCTTCGAGGTGATCGAGCGGCAGGACAACCGCATCACCAAGCTGAAGATCCGGCCGCTGACGTGAGCCATTACGCCTATCTCGACGCGCCCGGCCCCATCGCCTTCGCCCATCGCGGCGCCGCCGAACGCCACGCCGAGAACAGCTTCGAGGCGGTCGAGCGCGCCGTCGGCATGGGCTTCACCCACGTGGAAACGGACATCCAGGCCACGTCCGACGGCGTGCCGGTGCTGTTCCACGACGACACCACCGACCGCCTGCTCGGCCGCAAGGGCCGCATCGCGGACCTGGACTGGCACACGCTGTCGGGGCTGGAGCTTGCGGGCGGCGGCCGGGTGGCGCGGCTGGACGAGGTCTTTCGCGCCTTCCCTCGGCTGCGGCTGAACCTCGACGCCAAGACCGACGATGCCGTGCGCCCCATGGGCGACGCCATCGCCGCCGCGCGCGCGCAGGACCGCGTCTGCGCGGCGTCGTTCGTGCAGGCCCGCACCGACGCGTTGCGTCTGCGCTTTGGGCCCGAGCTCTGCTGGTCGCCGGCCATGGGCGGGGTCGCCAAGGCGTGGTTCGCCGCGCGGCTGCGCCTGCCCGGGCGGTTCGCGCCGGCGCTGCAGGTGCCCACCCACTGGAACGGGATCGCCGTGGTCACGCCCCGGCTGATCCAGGCCGCCCACCGGCGCGGCAGCCAGGTGCATGTTTGGACCATCGACGCGCCCGACCAGATGCACGCCCTGTTCGACATGGGCGTGGATGGCGTGATGACCGATCAGCCCAAGGTGCTGCGCGACGTGATGACCGAGCGTGGCGCCTGGGGTCAGAGCGCGTAGAGCGCCCCGAACTTCGTTTCCAGGTAGTCCAGCAGCGGCGCCTCGCTCGGCGCAGTGCCGCAGGCGCGGGTGATCAGCTCGCGCGGCGCGTAAAGCCCGCCGTGCCGCTGGACGTTCTCGCGCAGCCAGGTTGTCGCGGGCGCCGTGTCGCCTTGCGCCAGGTGATCGTCCAGGTCCGGCACCGCCGCGCGCATGGCGGCGTTCAGGCATCCCGCGTAGACATTGCCCAGCGTGTAGGTGGCGAAGTAGCCGAACAGCCCCACCGACCAGTGCACGTCCTGCAGGAACCCGTTGGACGGCCGGTCGACCGGGTAGCCGAAATCGGCGGCGAACCGGTCGTTCCACGCGCCTTCCAGGTCGCCCACCGCCAGGTCGCCGGCGATCAGCGCACGCTCCAGGTCGAAGCGCAGCAGGACGTGCAGGTTGTACTGCACCTCGTCCGCCTCGGTCCGGATGAAGCCGCGATGCAGCCGGTTCACCGCGCCGTAGAAGGCATCGGGGTCGAGGCCCGGATCCCCGAACACCTCGGCCATGCGACCGTGCAGCCAGCCGGTGAAGGGCCGCGACCGGCCCAGCTGGTTCTCGTAGATCCGGCTCTGGCTTTCGTGCACGCCCATGGACACGCCCCCGCCCAGCGGGGTCATCAAATAGGCGCGGTCGATATTCTGCTCGTAGGTGGCGTGGCCGACCTCGTGAATCGTGGAATACAGGCAGTTGAACGGATCGGTCTCGACCGTGCGGGTGGTGATCCGCACGTCGTCGCCCGAGCCCGAACTGAAGGGATGCACCGCGCGGTCGATGCGCCCGCGGGTGAAATCGTAGCCGAACGCCCCGGCCAGCTCGCGCGACAGGTGGAACTGCGCCTCGGGGTCGAAGCGGCCCGTCAGCGCCGCGGGCTGCACGGCGCTGTCCATCGCGGCGTCGCGCAAGGCGACAAGCCGGGGGCGCAGCGCGTCGAACATGGCCGACAGGGTGGCCGCCGTGGCCCCCGGCTCGTAATCGTCCAGCAGCGCGTCGTAGGGGTCGCCCCCGTCGGCCAGCGCCTGCGCCTCGTCCCGTTTCAGGGCCACGACCCGATTGAGGATTGGCAGGAACGGCCTGGGATCGTCCGTCGCCCGCGCCTCGGCCCAGACACCCTGCGCAGTGCTGGTCACCCGCGCGATTTCCGAGGCGAGCTTGCCCGGCACCTTGCGCGCCTTGTCGAAGCCGCGCCGGATCTCGCGCAGCTGCGCCGCCTGCACGTCGTCCGCGGGCTCGGCCGCCGCCAGCCAGTCGCCCACGCGGGGATCGGTCCGGCGGTCGTGCAGCATCGCCGACAACACGCCCATCTCCTCGGCCCGCTGCTCGGCCGCGCCGCGCGGCATCACCGTCTCCTGGTCCCAGCCCAGGCGGCCCGTCACTTCGGCCAGCGCGTGGGTGTCGCGCTGGAACGCCATCAGCTCGTCATAGGCGCTCATGCGGTGGCGCCCCGCACGGACTGGGCGCGCGGATAGGCCGTCTGGTGGCGGGCGCGCAGGACCAGAACCCAAAGGACCACGGCACCGAACTGGTGCAGGATCGCCAGGTGCCAGGGCGCGGCATGCACGACCGTCACGATGCCCAAAAGCATCTGCACGAACATCATCCCCAGCATCGCGCCGAAGGCCCCCCGGGTGGCGGTGAAGGGCGACCGGCGCGCGCGCAGGAACACGAAGATGCCGAAGGCCAGCAGGACATAACCGCTCATCCGGTGCATGAACTGCACTAGGCCGTCATTCTCGAAGAAGTTGCGCCAGACCGGCTGGATGTCGAACGGATAGGGCGGGAAGAAGCCGCCCGCCATCAACGGCCAGTCGGTATAGCCCCGGCCGGCGTCGATCCCAGCGACCAGGGCGCCTAGGATGATCTGCAGGAAGGTCAGCCCGACCAGCCAGCCACCGAGCCGCATCAGCCCCGCCTCGCGCGACCGGCGCGCCTGCATCAGCTGCGCGTCTGGCCGGCCGAGGCTGAAGGTCCACCACGCGATGAGGCCGAGGATCACGAAGGCCAGGCCCAGATGCGTGGCCAGCCGGTAGGACGCGACATCCAGCGCGGCCCCGGTCAGGCCGGAACTCACCATCCACCAGCCGATGGCGCCCTGCAGCCCGCCAAGCGCGCCGATACCGATCAGCCGCCCGGTCCAGCCCGGCGGGATGTTGCGGGTGACGAGGAAGCCCACGAAGCCCAGGGCCCAGACCAGCCCGATCAGGCGGCCCAGCTGCCGGTGGCCCCATTCCCACCAGTAGATGAACTGGAACTCCTCAAGGGTCATGCCCTTGTTCTGCAACTGGTATTCGGGAATGGCGCGGTACTTGTCGAACTCGGCCTGCCACGCGGCCTCGTTCATCGGCGGGATCGCCCCGGTCACGGGCGCCCACTCGGTGATCGACAATCCGCTGTCGGTCAGGCGGGTGAGGCCACCCACGGCGATCATCACCACGACCAGCGCGAAAAGGATCATCAGCCAGAACCGCACCGCGCGGCGCGCGCCGCGGGGCCGTGCGTCGATCATGCCGCCCCTGGGCCCCTCGGCCGGCTTTCCGCCGCTATCGACCTCTTCGAAAATGGACCGCTTGGTGGCCATGTATCCCCCGTCTTTCGCTCGCGCAGACCCTATGCCCGCCGCCCCTGCCCCGCAAGTCAGCCCCCCTGGGACCGGCCCCGCACCAATTGCCGCAGCGCGCCGTGCAGAAGCTGCACATCGGCCTTCTGCAGCGGCATCCGGCTCCACAGGTTGCGCAGGCTCCGCCGCATGTGCGGCGCCTTCTCGGGCGGGAAGAAGAAGCCCGCGTCGTCCAGCCGGTCGTTCAGATGCTCGGCCCACCGCTCGACCTCGAGCGCGGTGGCCGGCGGCTCGGCGGCGCGCTCGGGCGTGGGCGGCGGCAGATCGGCCTGCCGGCGCCACTCGTAGGCCACCAGCAGCACGCATTGCGCCAGGTTCAGCGACGCGAAGGCCGGGTTCACCGGGACCGTGACGATGGCGTTGGCCTGTGCCACGTCATCATTTTCCAGCCCCGCACGCTCGGGCCCGAAGATGAAGCCGATGCGCTCGCCCGCCGCCATGCGCGCCCGCGCCTCGGCCACGGCCTCTTCGGGTGTGAAGACGGGCTTGGTCAGCTCGCGGCTGCGGGCGGTCGTGGCGAAGGTAAAGCTGCAATCCCCGGCCGCCTCGGGCAGCGTCGGCGCGACCTTCGCCCCTTCGAGCACGGCCACGGCGCCCGAGGCCAACGCCTCGGCCCTGGGGTTGGGCCAGCCGTCGCGCGGCGCGACAAGCCGCATGTCGGTGAACCCGAAATTCAGCATCGCGCGCGCGGCGGCGCCGATATTCTCGCCCATCTGCGGACGGACCAGGATCATGGTGGGCGGGGTGTCGGCAGGCTGTTCCATGGCCGTGCTGATAGGGTCCCGGGCGGTGACGGGCAAGCGTGGTCAATCCCGTCCGGCCACGCTAGAAGGCCGCCTGAACCGCCCCAAGGAGACCGCGCGATGAGCGACGACGCCCCGCAGCTTTACCTGATTTCGCCGCCGCAGATCACGCCCGAGACGTTCCCCGAGGACCTCGCCCGCCTGCTCGACGCCGCGCCGGTGGCCTGCTTGCGGCTGGACCTGACGTCGCGCGATGCCGACACGCTGCTGCGCGCCTGCGACGCCGCCCGCGCCGTGACCGAGCCGCGCGACGTGGCGCTGGTCCTGCGTGACGCGACCGAGATCGCGCAGCGCGCCGGCATCGACGGCGTGCACCTGTCGGGCGGCGCGCGCCATGTCCGGGCCGCGCGCAAGACGCTGGGTGCGGACGCAATCGTCGGCGCCTTCTGCGGCGCCTCGCGCCACGACGGGATGAACGCGGGCGAATCGAGCGCCGATTACGTCAGTTTCGGCCCCGTGGGCGGCGCGGCGCCGGCCGAGGGCACGCTGGCCGACGACGAGCTGTTCGCCTGGTGGTCCGAGATGGTCGAGCTGCCCGTCGTGGCCGAGGGCGGGTTGTCCGAGGATCGCATCGCCGCGCTGAGCCCGGTGAGCGATTTCATCGCGCTCGGCGAAGAGGTCTGGTCGGCCGAGGATCCCGCCGCACGGCTCGCCCAGCTTCACGCCCTATTCTGAGGGCCGGTCCCCGCACACCGAAAGCTCGGCCGCGCGGGCCAGCGCCTTGCGGTCGGGAAAGTCCGCGACGCTCAGCGGGGCGTGGAATTCGACCCGCACCGCGCCGCGATGGCGGGCCGACAGCACCCGCAGCAGGTGCGGCCCGAACTCCATGTCGCCCCACCATCCGTAGAACTCGGGCGGCTGGCCCTCTGGCGCGGTATAGCGGACGCTGACGGGCTGAATCGCCATCCGTGCCTTCATGTCATCTGTGAAGAACGCGGCGAAAAGCGTTGTCTTGAATGGTAAAACCCTGCGCCCGTCGGTCGAGGTGCCTTCGGGGAAGAACAGCAACCTGTGTCCGTCGCGCAGACGGCCCACGAAGGTATCGCGCTGCGCCGCCGCCTCGCGCCGGTCGCGCCGGATGAACACCGTGCCCGTGGCCCGCGCCAGCCAGCCAATGCCGGGCCAGTCGGCCACCTCGGATTTCGACACGAAGTAGAGCGGCCCGGCCGCGTTCAGCACGAAGATGTCCAGCCAGGACGCGTGGTTCGCCACCAGCGCCCCGGGGCGATCCATCATCCGGCCCTCGGACCGCCAGTCCAACCCGCAGAGCCACACCGCCCCCCGGCACACCCCTTGCGTGATCCTCGGTGATACCGGCCGCGATGGGCCGGCCAGCGGACGCTCCACCAGCCGCACCGTCAACAGTAGCAGAAGACCACCGAACACCAGCAGCGCCAGCGGCAGGATGCGCGCCGCGATGCGCAGCCGGTCGCCCCAGGTGAAGGGCGGATGGTCGGGGTAAGGTGCGTCGTCCCAGCCGCTCACGGGCGCGGGCCGGTGTAGCGCGCGGCCTGCGCGGCGTTCATCCGCTCGGTGTCGATGACCAGGCACACATCCGTCGTGTTGAAGTCACGATCGACGAACGCGCCCTGCCCCACGAAGCCGCCCAGCCGCAGGTAGGCCTTGATGAGCGGCGGCACCGCGCGCATGGCGGCGGCCCGATCGACCTGGGCCTCGGGCACGCGATCCATGGCCACCGCGCCGGGCGGGCGGGCCGTCACGCGCAGCTCGGGCGGGGCCAAGTGGCGGTGGTGCAGGATCGACAGCGGCGCGGCCAGCGCGTCCGGGTCGGTGCCGTGAAAGCTGGCCACGCCGAACAGGATGTCGATCTCATGCTGGCGGACGTAATCGGCCAACCCGGTCCAGAGCTGGAACATCGCCATCCCGCCCCGGTAATCGCGATGGATGCAGGAGCGGCCGAGCTCCATCAGCCGGCGCCCCGAGTCCAGCAGCGGCGACAAGTTATATTCATCGGCGCTGTAGAACCCGCCCGCCCCGCGCGCCGCCTCGCAGCGCAAGACGCGGTAGACGCCCACCACGTCATCGTCGCCGGGGCGGTTGCGGTCGCGCAGGATCAGGTGATCGAAATAGGGGTCGAACCGGTCGGCCTCGCGCCGGGCGGCGTGATCGACCAGCGGGCCATCGCCGCCCAGCTCCTCGACGAACACGGCATAGCGCAGCCGCTGGGCCTTCGCGAGGTCATCCGGGCCGCTGGCCAGGGACAGCTCAAAAAGGGGCTCGGGCATCGTCTGCGCCATGTTGGTGGTCGGGGCGCCACGGGTCTAGGCGGACCCCTCGCGCTTGGCAAGGCGCGCCCGCGCGGCCGCCCAGGTTTACACGGCGGACCGCTTGTGTTGACACTCCGTTAACCTCCCCGTGCGCTAATGGCGTGGCGCTCCGCGCTACTCGTCGAAAACGGGGATCAGGTCTATGCGCTTGCCGTCGACCACCACTTTCCCCTCGTGCTGGAACATGACCGTGACGATCCCGCCGATATTCGATTGGACCTGCCCCAAGCCCCAGTCGGGCTGCGTGGGGTGGCGGACGAGCATCCCGGGCTCGAGCAGGGCATTCATTCCGGACACGCGTCACCTTCCTTCCGTCCTTCGCGCGGGGAGTCCATGACCATGAACACCTCCAAGCTCAGCGCCCTTCTGGGGTCGCGCATCTGCCACGACCTGATCTCGCCGCTGGGCGCCATCGGCAATGGTGTCGAGTTGTTGCAGATGTCGGGCGCCGCCGACAGCGCCGAATTGTCGCTGATCAGCGAAAGCGTCGAGAACGCGAATGCCCGCATCCGCCTGTTCCGCGTGGCCTTCGGCGCCGGCAATCCCGATCAGCGGATCAGCGCGGGCGAGATCGCGTCGATCCTGCGGCCCATGGGGCAGGCCCGGCAGCTGACCATCGGCTGGGACCCGATCACCGACATGGCGCGCGAAGATGCCCGGCTGATCTTCCTGCTGCTTCTCTGCCTGGAAACCGCGCTGCCCTATGGCGGCGATGTCCAGATCGAACCCTCGGGCGCCCGCCTCTTGGTCCGCGCCAGGGCCGAGCGGATGCGCCACGATCCCGCGCTCTGGCGCCAGCTCCACACCGACGGGGCCGAGGTCCCGCAAGCGTCCGAGATCCAGTTCCCCCTGGCGCGGCTTGCCGCCGCCGAAACCGGGCGCAGGATCGACACCGTGGTCGAGGAGGGGCGAATCGACATCGCGGTGTGAGCCCACGCCCGCGCGGCGACGCTACCTTCACGCGATGCCGCGCCCGGATGGCTGCTTGGGGCCTTTCCGATGCCGCGGCGCGACGCTGCGGCAGGTTCCGAAGCCTCGCGGCTAGGTCCAAGCCTGAAGGTCAGACGGCGGAGAGGGCTCAAAAGCGGGAAAATTCGCCTCCGGCCAGCAATGCGAACCGCCGTCGGTGTGTGAAACGGGATCGGGACGGCACCTGAGTCGCCGCCCCGATCTGCCGAATGCCTCAGCCGCGCGTGTTGCCGGTGCCGCGCACCTTGTACTTGAAGCTGGTCAGCTGCTCGGCGCCCACCGGGCCGCGGGCGTGCAGCCGGCCGGTGGCGATCCCGATCTCGGCGCCCATGCCGAACTCGCCCCCGTCGGCGAACTGGGTCGAGGCGTTGTGCATGACGATGGCGCTGTCGACCTCGTTCAGGAACCGCGCGGCTGTATCGGCATCGTCGGTGATGATGCAATCCGTGTGGTCCGAGCCGTAGCGCGAGATATGGGCCATGGCGCCGTCGATATCGTCGACCACGCGGGCGGCGATGATCTTGTCCAGGAACTCGCGCCCCCAGTCATCCTCGCCCGCCGCGACCACGCCGTCGATGGCGGCCACGTCGGCGTCACCGCGCACCTCGACACCGGCATCCAGCAGTGCGCGGACCACGCCCTGCCCCACGGTCTTCAGCACGTCACGGTGAATCAGCAGGCATTCCGCCGCGCCGCAGATGCCGGTGCGCCGGGTCTTGGCATTCAGCACGACCTTCAGCGCGGCCTCGGGGTCGGCATCCTTGTCGATGTAGATGTGCACGATGCCTTCGAGATGGGCGAAGACCGGCACGCGGGCCTCGCGCTGCACGAGGCCCACAAGACCCTTGCCGCCACGGGGCACGATCACGTCGATATAGTCGGTCATGGCCAGCATCTCGCTGACGGCGGCGCGATCGCGGGTGGGGACCAGCTGAACGGCGTCCTCGGGCAGGCCCGCGTCGGCCAGGCCCTGCACGAGGCATGCATGGATCGCGCGCGAGGAATGCAGCGACTCGGATCCGCCACGCAGGATCACCGCATTGCCGGATTTCAGGCACAGCGCGCCGGCATCCGCCGTCACGTTGGGGCGCGATTCGTAAATCACGCCGATGACGCCGATGGGCGTGCGCACACGCTCGATGGCAAGGCCCGAGGGCATGTCCCAGCTGTCCAGCGTCGCGCCCACCGGGTCATCCTGCGCCGCGATGGCGCGCAGGCTGCCCGCGATGGCCTTGATGCGGTCGCCGTCCAGCATCAGCCGGTCCAGCATGGCGGGGCTCAGCCCCTTCTCGCGGCCGAATTCCATGTCCTGCGCGTTGGCGGCCACGATCTCGGCCTCGGCCGCTTCCAGCCGGTCGGCCGCGGCGTTCAACGCGCGGGTCTTGGCCTCGGCGGGCGCGATGGCCAGTTGCTTCGCCGCCGCGCGGGCGCGCGATCCCATGTCGGCCATCAGGGCCGCGATATCGTCGGTATCTTTCATTTTTCGTCCTCCTTCAGACGACCATGTCGTCGCGGTGGATAAGCGCCGCGCGGCCGGGATAACCCAGCAGGTCGGCGATCTTCTCGGACCGGGCGCCCGCGATCGTGCGCGCCTCGTCCGCGTTGTAACGTGTCAGACCATAGCCCAGGTGGGCGCCCTTGCTGTCGACGATGGTGACGCTGTCGCCCCGCTCGAACGTGCCGGTGACGCGGATGACCCCCGCCGGCAGCAGCGAGTTGCCGGATCTTAGCGCCTTGACCGCGCCGTCGTCGATGGTGATCTCGCCCACCGACTTCATGGCCGAGATCCAGGCCTTGTAGGCCGCCTGCGGCGTGGTTTTCGAGCGGAACCAGGTGCACCGGCCGCCATCGGCCAGCTTGCGCAAAGCGTGCGACTGATCGCCCTGGGCGATGGCCATGGCGCAGCCCGCGCCCATGGCCGTGCGCGCGGCGATCAGCTTGGTGCGCATCCCGCCCTTTGACAGGTGCGACGCCGCCTCGCCCGCCATGGCGGCGATCTCGGGGGTGATTTCCTCGACCAGCGGCAGGTGCTCGGCGTTCGGGTCCTTCTGCGGGTTGGCCGTGTAAAGCCCGTCCACGTCCGACAGCAGCACCAGCTGGTCGGCGCCCACGGTCACGGCGATCTGCGCGGCCAGGCGGTCGTTGTCGCCGAAGCGGATCCCGTCGGTGGCGATGGTGTCGTTCTCGTTGACGATGGGCATGACGCCCATCTTCAGAAGCGTGCCCATGGTTGCCTGCGCGTTGAGGTAACGGCGGCGGTTCGCGGTATCCTCCAGCGTCAGCAGCACCTGCGCGGTGGTCACGCCGTGTGGCGACAACGCCTCCTGGTAGGCGCGGGCCAGCCGGATCTGGCCCACCGCCGCGGCCGCCTGCGCCTGCTCCAGCGGCAAGGGCCCGTTGCCAAGCCCCAGCACGCCGCGCCCCAGCGCGACCGAGCCGGACGAAACCAGCAGAACCTCGGTGCCGTTGGCCTTCAGTTCGGCCACGTCCTCGGCCAGGCCCAGAAGCCATGGCAGCCGCAGCGTTCCATCCCCGCGATCGACCAGAAGGGCCGAGCCGATCTTGATCACCAGTCGCTCTGCGTCCCGGAGTGAGGGGGTCAGGGTTGCCATGTGTCGTCCTTGTCGTTTGCGTCGGACCGGCGCAGCTTGTCGTCCGAAATCTCGGCGCGCACGGCGCGCAACACCTCGGTCAGACCCTCGCCGGAGACGCCCGACATAAGCCAAAGCGGACCGTCCGCAACCGCTTCGAGAGATTTCTTCGCGGCAGCGCGCTCTTCTTCGTCCAGCGCGTCGATCTTGTTCAGCGCGGTGATGCGCGGTTTCTGGGCCAGGACGCCGCCATAGGCCTCGAGCTCGTCGATGATCGTGCGGTAATCCGCGGCGGGATCCTCGGCGGTGGCGTCGACCAGGTGCAGCAGGACCGAGCAGCGCTCGACATGGCCCAGGAAGCGGTCACCGATGCCCCGCCCCTCGTGCGCGCCGGCGATCAGGCCGGGGATGTCGGCCATCACGAACTCGGCCCCGTCCACGCCCACGACGCCCAGGTTGGGGTGCAGCGTGGTGAAGGGGTAATCGGCGATCTTCGGCCGGGCGTTGCTGGTCGCGGCGAGGAAAGTCGACTTGCCCGCGTTGGGCAGCCCGAGAAGGCCTGCATCGGCGATCAGCTTCAGCCGCAGCCACACCGTGCGCTCGACCCCCGGCTGGCCGGGATTGGCGCGGCGCGGCGCCTGGTTGGTGGAGGACTTGAAATGCAGGTTGCCCCAGCCGCCATTGCCGCCGCGCGCCAGCACGAGCCGCTGGCCCACCTCGGTCAGGTCGGCGATGACGGTCTCCTCGTCCTCGTCCAGGATCTCGGTGCCCACCGGCACGCGCAGCACGATGTCGTCGCCATCGGCGCCCGTGCGCTGCTTGCCCATGCCCTGCTGACCGTTCTTGGCGAAGAAATGCTGCTGGTAGCGGAAGTCGATCAGGGTGTTCAGCCCGTCGACCACCTCGACCACCACGTCACCGCCCCGGCCGCCATCGCCGCCGTCGGGGCCGCCGAACTCGATGTATTTCTCGCGCCGGAACGAGATCGCACCGCCCCCGCCGCTGCCCGAGCGGATATGCACCTTGGCCAGATCGAGAAATTTCATGGGGAGACCTTCAGGGTTGCTCGCTCGAGGCGATAGAGGATGACGGGCGCAGGCTCAAGCCGCGCGGAGGAGCGGCCCAGGCCCTGCCCTGTTTGCTGGAACCCCAGCTTGCGCATCACCGCGCCCGAGGCCGGGTTGTCGGCGAAGTGGTCCGCCACCAGGGTCCGGAGCCCGAAGCGGTCCATGACATCGGGCAGGAACGCGCCCGCCGCCTCGGTGCACAGCCCCCGCCCCCAGTAGTCGGGGTCTATGAACCATGCTGTCGTGCCCTCGCCCGCGGTGTCGTTGGGCGCGACCATGATCGTGCCGATCAGCCGCCCCAGCCGCGTGCAGATGGCTGCGCGAAAGCCCGGCCGCCCGCGATATTTCCACGCCTGCACCCAGCGGTGAGCCGCGTCCTCGGGCCAGGGCGACGTGGCGCCCCAGATCATCGGCGCAACGCGCGCGTCGCCGCCGATCCGGGCCAGCGCGGGCACGTCACCGTCCCGCAGCTCGCGCAGGCGCAGGCGCGGGGTCCGCAGGCGATACCGGCGCGACGCCGCCCAGTCAGTCCGCGACATCACCAGATCGCGGGCCGGCATCATCTGCGACAGCGGCGTCGACCAGATCTCGCGCGGGCCGTCATCGCGGAACCCCATGCGCAGCAGCGCCGCGCGGGACCGGTCGTTGCCCTGCATGTGGCTGGCGCGCAGCGCCTGCGCGCCGCTGCCCGCGAACCAGGCGTCGATCACCGCGTCCCCCGCCTCGGTCGCGTATCCCCGTCCCCAGGCCCGGCGGTCCAGCCAATAGCCCAGGTCCGGGTCCACCCCGATCAGGCCGCACAGCCCGTCGGAATCGTCGATGGCCCAGACCGGCGCGCTGCCCGCGCGCGTCTCGGCGATGAACCGCTCGGCATCCGCGCGGACGTAAGGATAGGGCGGCGCGGCCAGCCAGCGCACCACGTCATAGTTGCCCATCGAGGCGGCGATGGCGGGCGCGTCTTCCGGCGTGGGCGGGCGCAAGGTCAGCCGCGCGGTGCGAAGGCTGCGCGCGACGCCCGCCACCGCGTCAGACCATCCGGCGGGAATAGGTCCAGGTCGGAACCATCGCGCCCCGCGCGACCGAGTAGGTCTCGGCGTCGCCCAGCCACTCGAACCCGGCATTGGTCAGCACCCGCGCCGAGGCCGGGTTGTCCTGGAACACCTCGGCGAACAGGGCCGTGGCCTGGTGCGGGTTGCCCTCGAGGATCGCGGCGATGGCCTCGGACGCGATATGGGCGCCCCAGGCCGGCGGCGCGACCCAGTAGAACAGGTTCGACTGCGCCCGGTCCAACCGCTTCAGCCGCACGACGCCCGAGACATGGGACTGGCCCATGGGGCTCGCGTCGATGATCCAGACATCCTCGGTCCGGTCCGGGTGCTGCGCCTGGCGCACCAGCGCCTCGGTCGCGCCCGGGGGCAGCGGGTGCGGGATGGTCTGGGTGGCCCGCGCGACACGCAGATCGGCGCGGTGCAGCTCCAGCAGGCCGGTATCGCCGATCTCGACCGGGCGCAGGATCAGCCGCTCGGTGCGGTAGGTGGGCTGGTCGATCATCGCGTCGCGGGCCTTGCATTGCGGGGCGGACAGGCCGCCCGGGTCCGGCACGGCCCGGGTGATGACGTTGGCTTTGCGGTCCATGGCATCGGGCTCCTCCCAAAGCGCCGCCCGGAAAAACGAAAAGGACCGGCCGAACCGGCCGGTCCCTTGTTCGATCGGGCGCGGTGCCGGTTTACTCGGCCGCTTCGGCCTCGGGCAGGACCGAAATGAAGGTGCGACCCTTCAGGCCCTTGTGGAAGGTCACGCGGCCATCGACGGTCGCGAAGATCGTGTGATCGCGCCCCAGGCCCACGCCTTCGCCCGGCCACCACTTGGTGCCGCGCTGACGCACGATGATGTTGCCGGCGACGGCTTCCTGGCCGCCGAACAGCTTCACGCCAAGGCGGCGTCCGGCAGAGTCGCGACCGTTACGGCTGGAACCGCCTGCTTTCTTGTGTGCCATCTGTCGTTACTCCTTACTGGTTCTTCGCTTCGGCGACCCAATCGGCCAGCTTGGCGCCGGCACCGATCTGGTCGGCCACGTAGCCGATTTCGGCCTCGGACCACGCGGTCATCTGGTCGAAGTGATAGACGCCGGCGGCGTTCATCTTCTTCTCCATGGCCGGGCCCACGCCGTTCAGCGTCTTCAGGTCATCCGCCTTGCCGTCCCGCGGTTCGGTCAGCAGGTTGCCCGGCTTCGCGGTGGCGTCGGTGTCGCCCGCGTCGGTCTTGGCGGCAACCTTCTCGGCCGCCTGGCCGGTGGCCGCGCGCTTTTTCATCTCGGACTGGCCGGTGCGGTTCTGGACGTAGTCGCCCTTGTCAGGCGCGACGCCGGTGAAGCCCGCGATGCCCGCGCCGATGGCTTCCTTCACGCCGGTCTTGTCGGCGCCCGATTCAAGGATGTCGCCGATACGCAGCAGGGTCAGCTGCTGGCGGTGGCCCTTCGTGCGCTTGCTGCCGTGCTTACGGCGGCGCTTGACGAAGTGGATGACCTTGTCGCCCTTGATCTGTTCGATGACCTCGGCCTGGACGCCCGCACCTTCCACCAGGGGGGTGCCGACCGTACCGCCGACCATCAGGATGTCGTTGAACTGGACTTTTTCGCCAGCATTCGCCGCAAGCTTTTCCACGCGCAGGACATCGCCCGACTGGACCTTGTATTGCTTACCGCCGGTTTTCAGAACCGCGAACATGTCGTCTTCCTTTGTCTTCCGCGTCCTGTGGCCCCGCGCCTGCGGTGTTTTCGGGGGCAGCCCCGCCTCGGACAGCGCGCCCCGCGATCGGAGCGTCATAAATATGTAAAGCCCGACACCGACTCGCGCCGGGATCAGGTCGGCGGTGTATCCAAGGGATCGGCCCGTGTGTCAAGCGCCGCGGCGCTCAAATATCCTGCGCCTGCATGAATTGCGCGGCCGCGCGGCCCAGGTCGGTCGAGATGTCGACGAAGACCCGGTCGAACGCCCCGAACAGCGCCGAATTCAGCGCCTGGCCGGTGTCGGTTTCCGAAAGCGAGATGTAGGCGTCGAGATCCGCGTCGCTCAGCGGCTCGTAGGCCAGCGTGAGAAAGCCATAGAGCCACTGCTCGGTATCGCCGCGGATCTCGGGCTCCTGCGCCCAGACATCCGCGATCATCTGCGACTCGCCCATGGCCTCGGGGAAGGCATCGCCGTCATCAAGCCCGCGGTAGAAGGCGAAGTTCGAATTCAGCGCCCCCGCCACGTTCATCTCCAGCAGGTCGTTCGCCTCGATCAGCGTCTCGATCATGGCGATGCGCGGTGCCTCTTCGGCGCGCATCCGCGCTGCGCGTTCCTCGGCCGCATCCTCGACCGTTTCGTCACGCAGCGCCTGGCGCGCCGCGACTTCCAGGTCGGTGATGGTGCGCCCCAGGTCCGAGGTGAAGAACGTGACCAGCCGCGCGGTATCGGCGTCCGACAGGCCCCGGTCCAGCCCCGAGACCAGCTGGCTCTCCATCCGCTCGGTGTCATAGATCCCTTCGACCACGCGGCGCCACGCGGCACCGCCCTGGCCGGGAAACATCTCGTCTTCCAGGTCGGCGCCGTATTCCACGCCTTCGTCCTGCATCACCGCGATGATGTCGCCCAGGCGCATGGCGTCGAACAGGGCCTGTGCCCCCTCCCCGTCCTGCGCGAGCGCCGGGATCGGGGCGGCACATAGTGTCATCAGCGGCAGCGCGAGGCGGAGAGTCATGGCAAGGTCCAGTCGAGGAAGATGAACGGCGGGGTCCCCAAGAAGATATGCGCCCCGCCCCGCCCCGCAAGGTCAAACCGATTTCGCGACGCCCCGCGAAAACCGCTTGCACCCCGTGCGCTGCCGTCCTAAACGCCGCGCAGACCCCCGCGGAGAGGTGCCGGAGTGGTCGAACGGGGCGGTCTCGAAAACCGTTGACCCTTCACGGGGTCCCAGGGTTCGAATCCCTGTCTCTCCGCCATTAACTCGCTCATAGCGTTGCTTTTCGTGGCTACTGGCCGAAAAGCTGCCACGTCTCCGGACGAAGCGCGGTCACCGCAGCGATAGCGCTCGGCACGGTGCGAACTAGTCCGATGAGAGGCCCAAGCGCGGTGGCCTTTTCGAAGATCGTCGGCAAGCTGCCAGTGTCCCGTCGAGGCTTATCGAGACGGCAGGAACCAAGGCCCCGACCGCCGCGACAAGCACGGAAAGCCCTTTCAGACCGCGTTCCTCACGTGACCCGCAGCCATGTCGTCATGCCCGACGCCGCGTGGCTCAGCATGTGGCAATGAAACAGCCAGTCGCCGGGATTGTCGGCCGTGAAGGCGATCTCGCGCGTTTCCCGCCCGCCCACCAGGAGGGTATCGCGCAGCGGCCCCAGCGCGCCGTCGGCGGTGACTTCGCGGAAATGCATGCCGTGCAGGTGCATCGCGTGCGGGAACACCGTCTCGTTCACGATCTCCAGGCGCACCGGCTCGCCCAGGCCCAGCTCGGCCAGCGGGGTATCGGTCATGGCGGCCATGTCGTTGAGCGCCCAGAACCGGCCCTCGGCGATCAGCTCGCGAAAGCCCATGCGCGTGCCGTTCAGAACGGCCGATTGCATCCGGCCCATGGCACCGCCCGCCATGACGAGGCGCAGCGGGGTCGCGGCGGACAGGTCGGGCAAGCCGGTATTCGGGTTGGGCGGCAGGGGCGCGGGCGTGCCGCGCCGGGTCTGCGCCGCGGTACCAGTGACGTCGAACGCCGCCAGGAAGTAGTCACCGTCCTCCTCCACCTGGGCCAGGCCCGCCTGCCCGCCCGCGTCCGCAACGACATCGACGATCAGGTCGGCGCGTTGGGCGGGCCCCAGGACCAGCACGTCCCCGATCGGCTCGGGCGCGTCCAGGGGCATGCCGTCCAGCGCCACGACCCAGCCCGCCAGCCCCGGAAGGGTCAGCGGGAAGATCCGCGCGTTCGAGGCGTTGATCAGCCGCAGGCGAAGCCGCTCGTGCCGGCGCGCGGGAAGCGTCAGGTCCGAGCGGCCGTTGACGGTGATATAGTTCCCGATCCGCCCGCCGTGGCTCATCATCATCGGGTGGTCGAAACTGTCGTCGATCTGCCCGGTATCCGGGTTCAGCAGCCAGTCACCCAACACCATGACCTCTTCGCGGTCGACGTCGGGCGGGGTGGCTTCCTCGACGATCAGCGCGCCGTGCAGGCCCCGCGCGACCTGCTCCCACGACCGGTTATGCGCGTGATACCAGTAGGTGCCCGCATCGGGCGCCTCGAAATCGTAGTCGAAGCGCATGCCCGGCGCGACCGGCTCCTGCGTAAGGCCCGAGACACCGTCCATGCCGTTGGCGATGCGGATGCCGTGCCAGTGGATCGAGCTGCCCTGCGGCAGGTCGTTGACGAAACGGCGCGCGACCCGTTCCCCCTGCCGCACCCGGATCTCGGGGCCGGGCGCGGTCGGGCCATACCCCCAGATCTCGGTCATCGGATAGTCGTCGGGCAACAGCCGGAACGGGGTCACCCGCGCCCGGAGTTCCTCGATCCCTGCATCGGTCGCGGCCGCAAGCCCGCCGCCCGGCAAGGCCGATCCAAGTCCCGCGGCCGTGGCCATGCGCAGGACATCGCGTCTGCCAAACATCATCTTGTCGCTCCATCTGCTACGCGGGGCGCTTCGTGTGCGCACATCCCGCGATCGGATCATTCGGGTTTCCCGGTGGCACTGGCCGCGTCCGGGCCGCGTTGGGCCAGGCGCTCGCGCCCGCCGTCCTCGCCTTCCAGCAGGTAGGTCGCCATGGCGTCGCGATCGGCGTCGGACAGGAATCGCGTCCCCTCGCGCACGACCTCGGCCATGCTGCCGCCGAAGGCGTCGCCCGACGGCGTGAGGCCGGATTTCAGCGCGTAGGACAGCGACGACACCGTCCAGCCGCCCTCGGCCAGCGCGCCGGGCCGGATCGACGGTGCCTTGCCCTCGCCGGGAAGCGCGGGATTGCCCGCGAAGACCGCCCCCAGGTCACGGCCCCCGGCCAGGTTGCGCGGGGTGTGGCAGGCCCCGCAATGGGCGGCGCCGCGCACCAGTTCGCGCCCGCGGTTCCACGCCTCGCTGCGCCCCGGCACCGGGTCGGTCATCGGGTCGTAGAAGAAGGCTGCGCGCCACAGCTTCAGCCCCCAGCGCTGATCGAAGGGGAAGCCGACATCGTGGTCGGGCGCCGACTCGGCCACCGGAGCGACGGTCTGGAACGCGGCCCACAGGTCGGCCATCTGCTGGTCCGAGAACTCGGCGTAGAACGGATAGGGGAAGGACGGGTAATAGGGCTCGCCATCCGGGGCCACGCCCTGCCGGACGGCCTTGGCAAAGGATTCGGCCGTCCAGTCGCCGATCCCGTGATCGGGCTCGGTGGTCAGGTTCGGCGGATAGAAGGTGCCGAAATCGGTTTGCAGGGGCGCCCCGCCCGCAAGGGGGGCACCGCCTTCGTCGAAATTCGAATGGCACGCGATGCACCCGCTCGCACGCGCGAGGTAGGCGCCCCGCTGGGCGTTGCCCTGAAGCCCGATGGGTCCGGGCGCGCTGCCCACGGGCCAGGCGATCACGGCGCTCAGCGCGGCGACACCGAATGCCGCCGCGCCCGCCGTCCACAAGACGATCCTGCGCATGCTCAGCCGTCTTCCGCCCGGAACCGCGAATGGCAGGCCGAGCAGACCTCGGTGGTCATGGTGAAGGCCGCGTCGGCCGGCATTTCGGCGATGTGCTCGGCGGTCATCATCCCGGATCCGCCCCCGCCCATCATCGCGCTGCCGCCCATCATGCCCGACGCGTCGCCCATCATGGACCCGCCGCCCATCATCGACCCCGCGTCGCCGCCCATCATCGCGCCGGTGTTCATCTGGCCGCCCTGCCCCATGCCGTTTCCGGCGGCGCCTTCCAGCCCCTCGGCATAGACGGTCAGCCGGTCGGCAAGCTCCGCGAACGCGTCCCAGTCCTCCCAGACGGCGTCCTTCGCCTCGGACGGCATCCCGCCCGAGCCTTCGGGGAACAGCTCGGTCATGGCGTCGCCCGCGTGTTCCTGGAACGTGCGGGCGGCCGCGCGCATGGCGCCGGCGTCGTAGTCCATCTCGCCGCGCATCATCGGCGCAACGGATTTCACGGCGTCGCCCATGGCCTTCATCGCGTCCATACGCTCTTTCACGATGCCGGTCGCGCCGCTATGGGCCAGCGCGGCCACGGCAGTTCCGGTCATGGCAATCGCTGCCAGGGTGGTGGTGATCTTCATTGTCTCTCGTCTCCGCAAGGTCTGATTTCGGTGTGGTCCAAGATCAGGCCCGGAGGCGCGGTGGCGGAACGTCCAGCCCCGGCGATATGCCGTCATAGGCGTGGCAGGTGGAGAGGTAATCGGCGGCGGTCACCGCTTCCGGCGGATGCACACCGACCCGAAGGCTGAAGACCACGGGGCTGAAGCAATCGAGGCCCGGGTGGCAATGGTCGATGCGGTCGTCGTGGGTATGGTCGCCCGCATGGGCGTCGGTCGAAGCCGTGAGGTGGGCCGCAACGGTTAGGTCGTCACCATGCCCGATCCCGGCCTTTGCCTCGGCCGCGAACAGCAGCAAGGCGCCAAGAACGAACGCGTTCAACAGGACTACCGCATACCGCGCTATCATCACTCGATCCCGTTGGCCCGCTGTAATTCCCGAACGTAAGCTGTCACCATCTTGACGTCACCCTGCGTGACGCCGTCAACGGGCGGCATGTTGCCGAAGCGCCAGTGATGCGCCCGCACTCCATTCCGGGCCGCGATCACGAAGGCCATGTCGGAATGATGCCCGGGTTCGTAGATCTGGTGGACCAGCGGCGGGGCGACACCGTTCTGTCCCGCAGCGTTCTGGCCGTGGCACGCGGCGCACTTGGCCTCGAAAATGGATTTCCCCAGCTCGGCGTTGCCCGACAGCGCCTCGGGCAGGCGTACCTCGACCATCGGCGCGCCCTCGGCCAGCGCGGCCGTATCAGGCGGGGCCATCGAATGGCCCGCCCCATGCGGCCCGGCGCCGAACATCTGCCAGCCGACGGCACCGATCCCGGCGATCAGCACGCCCGCCACCACAATGGTCAACTTGTCCATGCGTCGTCCTTCGTCTCATCGCGGGATCATGGGCGGATGCTGCGGCGGGCACGTCCCGCATTCCATCTCCTTGCACCTCCGGCGCCCGGAAGGGTCGTCTGCTCTTCGATCCCGCCCCTTGGTCACGGTCGACGGGGTATCTACACAAGAACCCGCCGTAATCCACCTGAACAGCGCGAGGAATGTAACGCTTTGTATCCTCGACCGGCCCCGGGGAAAGGACCGCACGTCGCGGGGGATCTCCCGATGACATGATCCCTTTGGAGCGGACGCCCCGAACCAACGCGAGCTGACGGTCGATCCCGACGATCCGCCCGGGGCCGAATGTCGGGTCACTCGTCCAGCGCGGCCTTGCGGCGACGGAACTCCTCTTCGTCGATCTCGCCCTTGGCCAGCCGCTCGCGCAGGGTCTCCAGCGCGTCGGGCCGCCCCGGTGCATCGGGCCCGGCATCGCTCCCTTTGCCGCGCAGCGCCATGATCGCCCAGACGATCAGGGCGATGATGATCCCCCAGAACAGGATCATCCAAAGCCCGCCGAAAATCCCGTGTCCGCTACCCCACATCATCTGTCATCCCTTCGCATGCGATTTGCACCGTTGCGGCAGCATATCATATTCCCAAATCAAGATGTCAAATCGGCGTCCCTGGCATGAGCGCCGAAAGCCTGCCGACGGCGACGGCACGGTGACCCCGGACGAGGTGGACAGCTTCGCCAGGCGCGCGCGCCGGATGCTGGGCGGCATGCGGGGCGGCAACCCGATGGGAGGCACTTCCGATCAGAACTGATCCGGCGACGGCGCGTTGCAGGGTGGACCGGCCCGCGCGGCCGGGCCAGATCGAAACAGGGGGACATCCCAGATGCGCCAGCATTCTCATCCCGGCTCAGACACGCCGACATCCACTCCGACGCACACGCACGGCCCGACCGATCGTGGTCCGCTGAATCGGGCCGAAAGGGCCCGGCCATGACCCTCGCCGCGCTGCTCATCGGGACCTGCCTTGTCGCGGCCATGGGGCATGTGCACCACCACGCGCTGACCACGCTGGGCCGGCTGGCGCCGAACCCACAAGCCGGCTCGTCGCGCGCGGTGCACGTCACCTTCCTTGGCCTTCTGCTGCTTCATCTGGCCGAGATCCTGGTCTTCGCTCTGGTGAACCGGTGGCTCCTGCGCTGGGAGGCCCTGGGGGGCACCACGTCCGGTCCGCTGGACTGGGCCGACGTGATCTACCTGACCGGCGTGAACTTCACCACGCTGGGGCTTGCCCGCATCAACCTGACGGGCGACATCCGGATCGTCACCATGCTTCAGTCGCTCGGGGGTCTCATGCTGCTGACATGGTCGGCCACCTACCTGTTCAGCGTCTGCCGCCAAAGCTGGCGCGAGGCCGAGCAGGAATGACGCAGGCCGCCGCAGGGCTGACGGCGCGCCGCATCGCCGCGGGCGTGGGCGCCCTGCTGCTCGCCGGGCTGCTCTTGGCATGGCTGATGGATTGGCTGCCCACCGGCATCGACAGGACCACCATCACCCGCTGGGTGGACGCGGCCGGGCCCTGGGGGCCGGTCGCGGTGATCGGCCTGATGACGGCCGCGGTGGTGGCCAGCCCGATCCCCAGCGCGCCGATCGCCCTGGCGGCGGGCGCCGCCTACGGCCATTACGCGGGCGCGGCCTATGTCGCCATCGGCTCCGAGATCGGGGCCATCACCGCCTTCCTGATCGCCCGGTTCGTGGGTCGCCGGACGGTCGAACGCATCCTGGGCGACAAGGCCGATTACGGGCTGCTGGGCTCGCAGAACGCCCTGACGCTGACGGTCTTCGCCAGCCGCCTGCTGCCCTTCGTGTCCTTCGACGCCATGAGCTACGCGGCCGGGCTCAGCCGCCTGCATTTCTGGCGGTTCGCGCTGGCCACGCTGGCCGGTATCCTGCCGGCAAGCTTCGTGCTGGCGCATTTCGGAAGCGTCGCCATGGACGGGGATGCCGGGGCGGCCGAGTGGCTCGCCATCGGGCTCGGCCTGCTGACCGCCCTGCCGCTGGTCGTCCTGGCCCTGCGCCGCAGGACGGATCGGCGGGAAGGGGTCGGGCCGGAAGATCCCGAATGAGCGCGGCCCATCGCCGGAAGAAAAGGCAGGCCGGGCACCGGCGGCATCACGCGCAAGTGACGGCGCCTTTCGCCCGCCCTCACGAATACATCTTGCCAGATGCCCGGAAGCCGGCAATCTGGCGGCCGATATGACCGTAGTTCGCGCCTTCCTTACCCGATTGACCTTTGCCCTGGCCTTGCTGGTCTTGGGCATCGAGCCAGCGTTGGCGCGGGCAAACTCGGTTGACTGCATGGCGCCAACCGTGGCCGTCGGCACCCTGTCGGATGCGGCGCACGCAGCCCATCACGCGGGGATGCATGGCGCCGACGCCGCGCTGCCGGACTCCGACACGCAGCAGACCGCCTCGGGCATGTGCTGCATCGGGACCTTCGGGATCGCCACCGAAATTCTGCCAAGCATCGCTACCGCCGCATCCCGTCTGACCATGGCCGAGCATGATCCCATGGTCGCCGCCGGGGCGAACCTCATCGACCCGACCGGGCTGAGACGGCCTCCAAAGGCCTGAGCGCGTCCTGCCGGCCCCGCCCGGCGCGAACGTTACTTGGACCCAGAGGCAATTCATGACTTTCCGACTCGCGGCCACCGTGCCGTTTCTTCTGGCCGGCTGCGCGCCGCTGCCGGACCTTCCGCAAAGCGCGGCCTTCATCGGACCGGCCGACACGCTCGCCACCGGGACCGCACCGACCGAACCGGTCCTGTCCTACCAGCCGCGGCGGGTCGAGGCGCCCGGCGACTGGCGGCGGCTGAACGACCGCCAGGCCCCGGGGGGCGGATCATGAGACTGCTTTCCGCAACCGCGCTCGCCCTGCCCGCCCTGCTGGCCGCCTGCGCGGACACCGCGCTGGTCGGCGCCGGCTCGGACCCGCGGCCGGGCTTCGCGTTTCTCAGTTCGAAATCGCGCCAGGCGACGGGCGCCAGCCCCACCTGGACGCAGAACAGCGCCGAACTGGCCGCGAACGAGGCACGGGTCAAGGCGCTGATCGCCGGCAAGACCATCGGGCCCGATACCGCCGTGCAGGTCGCACTGATGAACAACCGCGGCTTGCAGGCGGCCTTCGCCGATCTGGGCTTCGCCGCCGCCGATGTCTGGGAAACCGGGCTTGGCCCCAACCCGGCGCTGGCCGTCGGGATCAGCGGGATCGGCGAGGTCGGCATCGCCGATACCTTCGAGGCCGTGATCGTCGGCTCGCTCCTGGATCTCGCCACGCGCAAGCAGCGCGGTGCCTTGGCGATGACCGATTTCCAGATCGCCCAGCTCGAGGTCCTGGCGGCGACGCTTGCGCTCGCGTGGGAGACGAGGCTGGCGTGGATCGACGCGGTCGCGGCCTTCGAGGCCGCCGCCCTCGTGGGGCGCGCGCAGGGCACGGCCGACGCCGCGTCGGAACTGGCGGCCGAGTTGGGCCGCACCGGTGCCCTGAGCGCGTCGGACCAGGCGCGCGAATACGCCTTCACCGCCGCGCTGGCCGCGGAACGTGCCGAGGCCCGGCTCGAGGCGCGGCTGGCCAAGGAAAGGCTGGCGCGGCTCATGGGGCTCAGCGGTCCCGAAGCCACCTTCTACGTGCCCGACCGGCTGCCCGCCCTGCCCGGCCGCCGTCCGGGCCGCGCCAACGTGGAACGCATGGCGCTGGAGCACCGCGTGGACATCGCGGCCGGTCGCCTCGCGCTGGATCGCGTGGCCCGCGAATATCGGCTCGACGGGCAGACGCGCATGATCTCGGACATCGCGCTGGCCGCGGGGGTCGAGGTCGAGCGGACCGACGGCGACGCGGGCCGCGAGACCGAGACCACCCCGGTGGTCGAGATCGGGTTCGAGATCCCGCTTTATGACACCACCGCGTTGAAGGGCCGGCGGGGGCAGATGGCCTATCTTCACGCCGCCAACGCGCTGGCGCAGACGGCCATCGACGCGCGGGCCGAGGCGCGCGCGGCCCATGCCGCCGTTGAGGGCCGCTACGACATCGCGCGGCACTGGCGCGACCAGGTGCTGCCGCTGCGCCGCACCATCGATGAGGAAGCGCTCAAAAGCTACAACGGCATGCTCACCTCGACCTTCGAGCTGATCGCGGATGCGCGCGAAGGGCTCGAGGCCGAGCTGGGCGCGGCCGAGGCCAAGGCGGATTACTGGCGCGCCGAGGTTGCCGTTTCGGCGGCGATGTGGGGCGGCGCCGCAGAAGGAGACACCGAATGATCAACCGCAGACAGATGCTCACCGCCGGGGCCGGCGCCGTCCTGGCCTCGGCCGCCACCGCCCAGACCCGGTTCCGCGACCTGCCGGAACTGGCCGTCGTGAACGACGCGGCGACGCAGGTTCCGCCGCGCCCGGGCCAGGGCCCCGACTACAACCCCGTGGTCACGCTGAACGGCTGGTCGCTGCCCTGGCGGGTGAACGGCAACGTGAAGGAATTCCACCTCGTGGCCGAGCCGGTGGAACGGGTCATGGCCAGCGGCATGATCGCGCGGCTGTGGGGTTATAACGGCCAGTCCACCGGCCCGACGATCGAGGCGGTCGAGGGCGAAAGGGTGCGCATCTACGTGACCAACCGCCTGCCCGAACACACGTCGGTGCACTGGCACGGGCTGATACTGCCATCGGGCATGGATGGCGTGGGCGGCCTGTCGCACCCCGCGATCCCGCCCGGCAAGACCTTCGTCTACGAGTTCGACCTGACGAAATCCGGCACCTTCATGTATCACCCCCACGCCGACGAGATGGTGCAGATGGCCATGGGGATGATGGGCCTCTTCATCGTGCATCCGCGCGACCCGGACTTCATGCCCGTCGACCGCGACTTCGCCTTCCTGCTGGCGGCCTACGACATCGACCCGGGCACCTACATCCCCCGCGTGGCCGAGATGACGAACTTCAACATGTGGACCTGGAACAGCCGGATCTTCCCGGACATCGACCCGCTGGTGGTGGCAAAGGGCGACCGGGTGCGCGTGCGCTGCGGCAACCTGACGATGACCAACCACCCGATCCACATGCACGGCTACGATTTCGAGGTCACCTGCACAGATGGCGGCTGGGTGCCGGAGACGGCGCGCTGGCCCGAGGTCAGCATCGACATCCCCGTGGGCGCCATGCGCGCCTACGAATTCGACGCCGTGCACGAGGGCGACTGGGCGATCCACTGCCACAAGTCGCACCACACGATGAACGCCATGGGCCACGACCTGCCGACCTTCATCGGGGCCGACAAGTCGCGGCTGACGCAGATGATCCGCCGCCAGACCCCCGGCTACATGCCCATGGGCACGGCCGGGATGGCCGACATGGCCGAGATGTCGATGGAGATCCCGGACAACACGATCCCGATGATGACGGGCTGGGGCCCGCACGGCCCGCTCGAGATGGGCGGCATGTTCTCGGTCGTGAAGGTGCGCGACGGCATCGCGCCCGACGATTACGCCGATCCCGGCTGGTACGAGAACCCGCCGGGCACCGAGGCCCAGGAATGGACGGGCGACCTGCCCGACCCGGTCCGCCACGACAGCGCCCGGACGATCCTGACACCGCCCCCGGCGATGCGCGGCTGACCTTTCCACCCCCGAGCAGAAGGAAGTCTTACGATGAAGAAGACGCTGATCCTCCTCGCCATCTCCGGGGCGCTCGCCGCCCCGGCTTTGGCGTCGCAATACCACCTCGGGCCGCATGAGGGTCCAACCCTCCATGCCGATTCGATGCCGATCGGCTATCCGGGGGCGCCGGTGCTGATCGACCGGACGATCCGGATATCGATGGCCGACGCGCCGGACGGGGCGATGTCCTTCGACGTCGGAGCCCTCGACATCCGCCGCGGCGAGACGATCCGTATCGTCCTGACAAACGACGGGGCGCGGCCCCACGACTTCGTTATGGCGAGCCCCGAGGAGATCGCGAACCACCGCGAAGCGATGCGCGGCGCAGGCGACATGGTGCATGAGGCCGGATACGCCGCGCAGGTCGCGCCGGGTGCCGTCCGCACGCTTGTCTGGACCTTCGCGAATGAAGGCGACTTCGCGTTCGCCTGCCTGATTCCGGGCCATTACGAGGCCGGAATGAACGGTCGTCTGACCGTCGAATGAACCTCTCCCCATCAACGGAAACCTAAAGGACCTATCATGAGCAGAACACTGATCGGCGCCGTGGCGCTGAGCCTTCTGGCCGGGGCCGCGATGGCCGCCGGCACCCACGAGGGCGGCCATGAGGGCGAGATGGCCGCCGGACGTCCCGGCACGGTCGCTGAGGCGACGCGCACCGTCGAGATGACGATGCGCGAGCTCGACACCGGCGAGATGGTGTTCGAGCCGGGCGACCTGTCCTTCGCGGAAGGCGAGACCGTCCGCTTCGTCATCACCAATGCCGGGCTGGCCGAGCACGAGTTCGTTCTCGACAGCACGGAGAAGAACGCCGAGCACAAGGCGCTGATGGAGCGCTTCCCCGAGATGGAGCACGACGACCCGAACGCCGTGCGCCTGGAGCCCGGCGAGACCTCCGAGATCGTCTGGACCTTCTCGAAACCCGGCGGCTTCGAGTTCGCCTGCCTGCTGCCCGGCCACTACGAGTCCGGCATGCACGGCCCCGTTTCCGTCAACTGAACCAAGGACATCTCGCATGAAACACTTCGTCTTCGCCGCCGCGCTGGCCCTGGCGGCTGCCCCTGCCCTGGCCGACGGGCATTTCGCCGACGGCACGATCACCAAGATCGACCGGCAGTGGAACAAGCTGACCATCGACCACGGCCCGCTGGCCAATCTCGACATGCCCGCCATGAAGATGGTCTTCGAGGTCTCGGACAGCGTCGCCATCGACGACCTTGCGGAAGGTGACCGGATTTCCTTCGCGGCCGACCGGGTGAACGGCAAGCTCACCGTGGTCGAGATGGCCAGGTAACCCGCCCGACCGGCCCGGCTCCCAACGCCGGGCCGGTCGCGCGCGCTGGCTCAGGGCAGCAGCCCCTGCCCCAGCGATGCCCAGAACGGCGCCCACAGGACCGTCGCGCCGACCAGGATCGCGACCGAGATCCACAGCACCGCCCGCGCCGAGCCGCCCAGCGTCTCGACCGGGCCCTCGGGCGCCGCGAACACCGCGGGCGCGATGACCCGCAGGTAGTAGAACAGCGACACGACCGTGTTGGCGACCGCGACGACCGCCAGCCAGCCGAACCCGGTACCGAGCGTTGCGGAAAACAGCGCGAACTTGCCCAGGAACCCGGCCAGCGGCGGGATGCCCACCAGCGAAAGGAAGGCCAGCGTCAGCGCCACCACGGCACCGGGACGCGCCCGCAACAGCCCGCGGTAATCGGCGATCCGCGTGCGCCCGCGCAGCTCGGCCACCACGGCGAAGGCCACGATGTTGGCCAGGCCATAGACCGTCATGAAGCCCAGCAGCGCGGGCAGCGCCATGGGCGCCACGCCGACCACCGCGACGGCCATCAGCGCATAGCCGGTCTGGCTGACCGAGGACCAGCCGATCAGCCGGCGCAGGTCGTCCTGCCAGATCGCGGTGAGATTGCCCACCGTCATGGTCGCCGCCGCAACAAGCGCGATCAGCAGCGGCAGGGCCGCAAGCCCCGGCGCCAGATGCACCAGCCGGTAAAGCGCGACCGCCCCGGCCAGTTTCGGGACCACCGTCAGGAACGCCGCGGCCGGGACTGGCGCGCCCTCGGCCACGTCGGGGACCCAGGTGTGCACCGGCACGGCGCCGAGCTTGAAGAACAGCCCCGTCAGCACCAGCGTCAGACCGATCAGCGCCAGCGGGTCCTCGGGGATCCCTCCCGAAAGGGTCGCGTAATCGGTGCTCCCGGCGATGCCCATGACGAAGACGACGCCGATGACCAGGAACGCGTTCGCCAGCGCGCCCACGAGGAAGTATTTCATCCCCGCTTCCAGCGAGATCTCCCAGTCGCGGTGGTAGGCGGCCAGCACGTATCCCGTGACCGACGACAGCAGCACCCCCATGACCAGCTGCATGAGGTCGGCCGCGCCCGCCATGGCAAGCGCGCCCAGGGTCGAGAACAGCAGCATGGCGTAGAATTCCCCGTGCCGCCGGTCGGTGGCCAGCCAGCGCGGCGCCAGCCCCGCGCACAGGATCGCAAGGCCCGGGATCGCCAGCCGCGCCCACGTGGTCGCCCCTTCCAGGGCATAGGTGCCCGAGAAGGTCAGCCGCTCGGCCCCCGCCTGCCCCAGCGCAAGCGCCATGGACAGGCCAAGGCCCAGCACGGCCAGCCCCGCGCACCAGCCGTGGCGGCGCTGCGGCAGCACCATCGCCAGCAGCAATACGGCCACCGCCGTCAGCAGGACCGCCAGTTCCGGGGCGAGATCGCCGATGGGCATGTCAGCCCCCCGGGCCAAGCACGGGGATCAGCGCCGCCGCGTCGATCAGCTCCAGAAGCCAGGCGGGCCAGATGCCGATCAGCACCACCAGCACCAGAAGCCCCGCCAGAAGCGCCGTCTCGGTCCCCGTCAGGTCGGTGAAGCCCGCCCGCTCCTTCGGCATGTCGCCGAAGAACATCTGCCGGATCATCCGCAGAAACAGCGCGGCGGTGATCAGGATGCCCAGAAGGCCGATCGCCCCAAGCCACGGATAGACGGCGAATGTACCAAGGAAGATATGCAGCTCGGCCACGAACCCGGCCAGGCCCGGCAGCCCCAGCGACGCGAAGGCCGCCAGCGTCGCGGCCCCCGTCAGGCGCGGCGCGGGTCCCGCCAGCCCGCCAAAATTGGGCAGGTGATAGTCACCCGCTCGCTGCCAGACCGCGCCCGCCACCAGGAACAGCGCGCCGGTGATCAGGCCATGGGCGATCATCTCGACCACCGCGCCGGTCAGCGCCATCTGCCGCGCGGCCTCGGACCCCAGCGCCGATCCCGCCACCGCGATGCCCAGCACGGTGTATCCCATGTGGTTGACCGAGGTGTAGGCGATGCGCCGTTTCAAGTTGTCCTGCGCGAAGGCGACGATGCTGCCCCACAGGATCGAGATGACGCCCACCACGGCCAGCGGCAGCGCCCACCGCGCGAAGGTCTCGGGCATCATCTGCATCGGTATCCGGATCAGCCCGTAGGTCCCCATCTTCAGAAGCACCCCCGCCAGGATCGCCGAGGCCGGCCCCGGCGCGTTCACGTGGGCGGGCGGAAGCCAGGTATGGACCGGAAAGACCGGCGTCTTGATCCCAAACCCGACGACGAAGGCCAGAAAGATCAGCCCCGGCACCATGCCAGCGGCGGCCAGCGGCGGGCTGTCGATGATGGCGCGCATGTCGAAAGTCATCTGCGGCATGTTCAGCGCCAGCACGATGATGCCGATCAGGATCAGAAGCGACCCGGCCAGCGTGTAGATGAAGAACTTCAGCGCTGCGTGCTGCGCCTCGCCGTGGCCCCAGCGCCCGATGAGGAAATACATTCCCACGAGGCTCAGGTCGAAGAACACGTAGAAGACGATCAGGTCCAGGGTCACGAACAGCCCGATCGAGACCCCAGCGAGGAACGCCATCCACGCGTAGTAGCTGCGCGGGTGGTGCACCTCCATCGGCCAGGCCGAGGCTGCCACGAAGATCAGCGCGCTCATCAGCGCCAGCGCCAGCGACATGCCGTCTACGCCCACGCGCCAGGCAATGCCCAGCGTCGGTATCCACGGCACCTCGGACACGGCTCGGAACCCCTCGCCCCCGCCGGCCCAGACGGCGATCAGCGCCAGCAGCGACAGCGCGGGCGCGCCCGTAGCCGTCCAGCGGGCGGCGCCTGCGCCGACGGGCGCCAACGCCAGCACGGCGGCGGCAAGAAGCGGGATGAGAACGGCAAGTGTCAGCACGGGATCAGCCTCCGAAGATCATGAGGCCCACGGCCAGCGCGATGCCGACCGTAAGGATGGTGTAATAATGGTGGGCAAGGCCCGTTTGCAGGCCGCGCAGGTCGGCCCCGGCCATGCCGGTCAGCCGCCCGCTGGCGGTGGGGATCAGGTCGCTCAGCCGCTCGCCGATCCCGGCGCCCAGTGACGCCAGCGCCTCGGTGGCCCGGACCGCCAGGGCGACCGCGCCCCGCCCGACCCGGCGCGCGGCCCCGGGGGCCAGCCCGTCGATGGCGTCGTCATCGGCGCGCGACAGCCGGCCCGAGGCGGCGAAGCCGATCCCGGCCACGCCGCGCGGGATCAGGTCGACGATCGCGTCGTCGACCCGCGCAAAGGTGTTGGCAAGCGCGTGGAACGGCTCGATGACGCCGCGCTGGTAAAGCTCCGGCAGGCCCAGCCAGTCGCGCGACGGGGCCTCGAGGCCCGTGCGCGCCAGCCGCAGCCCGGCCAGCACGCCGATGGCAACTGCGGTCAGCGACGCGAACAGCCCCAGGATCGAGCCTTCGGGCAGGGCGATTCCGAACCAGCTTGCGACCGGGTCGTGCACCGCCGGAAGCCACAGCGCCGACAGCGCCAGCGTGGCGAGTGACAGCGCGGCCAGCGCGGCGATCTCTGCCTTCGGCACCTGGGCCGCGTCGTCGTCACCGGGGCCGAATGCCGCCACCCAGAACCGGGTCGCATAGGCCGCGCCCAGCCCGCCCGCGATCACCATCGCCGCCGTCCAGAAGGGACCGGCATGCTCGACGGCCTTGACCATCTCCTCCTTGCTCCAGCCGCCTGCAAGCGGCGGCACGGCGGCCAGCGATAGCGCCGCCACGCCCGCCAGCGCGGCCGCCACCGGAATCCGGCGGCCCAGGCGCATGTCCTTCAGATCGAAACTGCCCGTTACCCCCTGCGCCAGGCCCGCGGCGCAGAACAGCGCGGCCTTGGTCGTGGCGTGGACGATCAGGTGCAGGACGGCGACCACCGGATAGCCCGCGCCGACGGTGGCGATCATCAGCCCCATCTGCGCCGAGGTCGATCCGGCCAGCAGCTTCTTCGCGTGGCCCTGCCGCAGCGCGACCGCGCCGCCGAGGATCGCGGTGCCCAGCCCCACGACCATGGCGGTGGCGGCGAAGCCCGGCGCGCCCGCCAGCTGCGGATGCAGTCGCGCGAGGATATAGACCCCCGCCGCGACCATGGTGGCCGAGTGCAGCAGCGCCGAAACGGGCGTCGGCCCGTCCATGGCGCGGAACAGCCACGGCGCGAAGGGCACCTGCCCCGCCTTCGACGCCGCCGCCAGAAGCAACCCGAACGCGGCCAGCGCCTGCGCCCACCCGTCCAGCGCACCAAGCGCGTCGTAGCCGACACGCCCGGCCCCCGCGAAGGTCGCCATCACGGCCAGGAACAGGCCCAAGTCGCCCGCGCGGGTCATCACGAAGGCGAAATTCGCCGAGAGTCCCGGCGCCTGCTGCCGCCACTTGTGTCCGATCAGCGCCCAGGAACAGGCGCCGACGATCTCCCACCCGATGAGCAGCGTGACCAGGTCGGCGGCGATGACGATCAGCTCCATCCCGCCGGTGAAGACCAGCATCAGGCCCAGGAGACGCGGCAGCCCGGCCGCGTCCTCGTGCGACGCGGCGAACAGGATGATCGGCCCCAAGACAGCCGGAACGAGGATCGCGACCGCCTGCGCCAGCGGGGGCAGCGCGGCCTGCAACGCGATCGCATCCGACCACGCGAACGCGCCCGTTCTGCCGCCCATCGCGACCGCCAGCGCCAGCGTGACCGCCGCAGCGCCAAGCGCCAGGATCGCGACCCGTCCGCGCGGGCCACCCAGGGCCCAGATCGCCAGCCCGGCCAGCGCCGGAAGATATGCCAGCGACCAGATCACCCTTTCAGCGTCCCGATGCTTTCGGTCATGTCGGCCTGCCGCTTGCGGTAGATGGCCACTACCAGCGCGAAACCGATGGCCATCTCGACCGCCATCACGGCCATGACGATGATCGCCAGAAGCTGCCCCTCGGACATGCCGCCCAGCGACAGCGACCAGAAGCCGATGACGGCCAGCAGCGCGCCGTTCAGCATCAGCTCCAGCCCCATCATCAGCATGACGAAGCTTTGCTGGCTCAGCGCGCCGTAAAGCCCGATGCCGATCAGCGCCGCGGCGCCCAGAAGAACGATGGTCAGGGTCATCCATGGCCCCCGTGGTGATGGTGGTGATGATGTCCGCCGCCGCCCTCGGGCTGTCGACCCGCGGGCGCGCCGCCGTCGCTCAGGCCCGGTGGGCGCGATCCCTCGTCCGCCGCGCCGAACCGGCCCTGCCGCGACGACAGGATCACCGCGCCGACCATGGTGGCCAGCAGCGTGACGCCCGCCGTCTCGAAGATCAGCATCGAGGGGCCCAGCAGCTCGTGGCCCAGCTCGGCCACCACGTCGGCCTCGGCGCGCACCGCGTCCTCGGGCGGGCGCGAGAACAGCACGGCGGCCCCCAGGGACAGGGCGGCCACGACGCCCGCGCCGATGGACAGGCGGTGCTGGTGCACCATGACCATCGGGTTCAGACCCGCCGGGTTCATCATGAACATGACCATGAAGATGGCCATCACCATCATCTCGACCGCCATCATGAACACCGTCGCGACGCCGATATAGGGCGCGGACAGAAGCACCCCGATGGCCCCCACCGCGATGAAGGACAGCATCAGCGAAAACGACGCGCGCACCATGCTGTCCACGCGGAATACGCGCCAGCCGGTCCAGACGGCGAAGAGTGCAAGAAGGGCCACCCACAGATCGGTCACAGCGCCACCACCCCCGAAATGATCAGGTCGGCGAATGACAGCGGCAGCAGCACGACCCACAGGATCGTCAGCATCCGGCTGGGCGTGGTGCGCGCGACGCGGTTGCCGAGCCAGACCAGAACCGCCATGAGCGCGGCCGTCTTCACCCACAGCCAGACCGGCCCCGGCAGGACCGGACCCAGCGGGCCGCCAAGGAACACCGTCGCCGCCACGGCCGAGGCCGACACCAGCATGGCCAGCCGCGCGACCTGCCACAGCGCCCGGCCGGCGCCGCTGTCCTCGGCCGATGTCCCGCCCGCGATGTCGGCCGCATCGGCGAAATCCATGGGCCCCCGCAACGTGAGCGTCAGCGCGACCACCAGGAACAGCGGCAGGCCCAGCGGCTGGCGCAGGACGTTCCAGACCTCGCGCTGGCTGTCCACGATGGCCACCAGCGACAGGCTTTCGGCGGGCAGGGCCGCCGCGATCAGCACGAACATCGAGGGCAGCATCACCGGCAGCCCGATGGCGGCATAGCGATAGGCCCCGATCAGCGGGAACGGCGCGTTCGGCGACCAGCCGTGCAGGAAGACGACGATGATCGTCAGCGCCTCGCACGTGCCCCAGATGACCACGCCCACCGGGCTGTCGATCAGCGCCAGACCCGGCGCGAAGGGCACCACCGACAACCCCACCGCCGCCAGCGCAAGATAGAAGGCCGGCGCCAGGTCGCGGTTCATCCGGTCCGGCGCCTCGGTCTCGATCCGCTGCCGGCTCAGCGTGCCGGCCAGCTCGGGCAGCGCCCGGTCCAGAACGGCGGCCAGCACGACGCCGGCGAGAAGCGTGGCGCACACGGCCAGGACAAGAAGCAGAACCGTCATGCCGCCTCGGGTGCCCGCGCGGCGCGGATGAGGGCCGAGGGCGGCAGGGACGCGAGGATCAGCATGGCCTCGCTCCACTCGGCGCCCGTCAGAAGCTGTGGCAGATCGAAGGGGCCGAGCGGCGCGGCCTCGCCCTTTCGCCACGCGGCCACCCTGCCCCGCGTGTCGGTGCCGTCGATCCGGCCCAGCCCGCGCGGGATGGCGCCCTGCACCCACAGCGCGCCCGGCCGCTTGCCCCGCAGCACGCGGTCGGCCGCGCGGTCCAGGCCCAGCAGGCGCAGGACCCGCGCCAGGCACAGCTCGGGCGCATCGGCATCGGCGGGCTGCGCGAAGGGCGGGCTTCCGATGCTCACGTCGCAGATCACATCGCCCTGGAGCGTCACCTCCAGCGTCAGGCCGGGCGGCAGCATCGGCGCGAAGGGACCGATCCGGGCGGTGTAGCGGTCCAGCTGCAACCCGTCGCGGATGTCGGGGCCGGTCATCGCCATGGGGCGGCCGTAGGGCGTGCCGCCCATCATGCCCTTGCCACCCTGTCCGTGCGGCCCGATCCCCTTCCATTCGTTCGGCGGTTCGTCCGGCAGGCGATCCGCCTCGCCTGTCCCTGTCCCGCGAAGGTCCTTCAGGGTCTCCGTCACGCGCGCGGCGATCCGGTCCGCGTCCTCGCCCTGCCATTGCACGGTCGCGCGCGGTGGCGGGATCTGGTCGTGGACGCGGGCCAGCGCCTCGGACGCTTCAGCCGGAATATCGCCGGCGACAAGCAGGATCGACGCGTCGCGCGGGGTCGAGGCACGGCGCATATCGCGCCGGGCGAACAGCCGCTCGGCGTCGGCCTGCCGTCCCGGCCCGATGGCGGCGAAGACCGCGGCGGGTGCGCGCGCAGCCAGGGTATCGCGGATCATTGCCACCGGAAGATCCCCTCGCGCCAGCCATAGAGGATGCCGACCGACAGGATCGCCAGGAACATGCCCATCTCGGCCAGCGCCTTTATGCCCTCGGACACGAAGACCACCGCCCACGGATACATGAACATCATCTCCATCTCGAAGGCGATGAACAGCAGCGACATGGTGTAGGGGCGAAAGTGGAAGCGTTGCCAGGCATGGGTCTCGGCCGATCCGCCGCCGAGGAACGGCATCGCCTGCGGGGCCGACGCCTTCGCGGACGGCGCAAGCGCGACGGCGAAGACGACCGCAAGGGCCGTCCAGCCGAGGATGACGGCGAGTGTCACCACGATCTGCGTTCTCCGCGTCTGGTCATCCGGCTCCCTGTTCCGATCATGGGCTTTGACAGTGAATTACACGGAAAAAAGGCATCCCGCCGCGGGACAGTTCCAATATCCGGCATTTCAGCTTGGGAAGCAAGGAAACCAACCGGACCACGTCTCGCGTCACGGCCCCGCGCCCGAAAACGGCAAAAGCGGCCGCCGGTGATGCCGGACGGCCGCTTGAACCCTTTCCTTCACCGCGTCGAGGCTCAGTCCGAGATCGCACTTTCCTCGTCGCGGGCCATGTGCATGCGGCGCTTGATCCGGCCGCCGACGACGATCGGCAGGACGAAGCCCACGATGGCGACGGTCCAGAGCCCGATGGCCAGCGGCGATCCCACGAGCACCGAGTAGTCACCGTTCGAGATCTCGACCGCGCGGCGGAAGTTCACCTCCATCTCGTTGCCCAGGAGCGTGCCCAGGATCACCGGCACCAGCGGCACGTCGAGCTTGCGCAGCACCCAGCCCAGCAGGCCGAAGCCGACCATCATCAGAAGCTCGAAGGGCGAGCCCGAGATGCCGTAGATGCCAACGAACGAGATCATCGCGACCACCGGCATCAGGATCCGCGGCGGCACCAGCAGGACGCGGGTGAACAGGCCCACCATGGGGATGTTCATGGCCAGCAGCATCACGTTGCCGATGAACAGCGCGGCGATCAGGCCCCAGACCACGTCCGGGTTCTGCGTGAAAAGAAGCGGCCCCGGCGTGATGTTCAGCGCAAGCAGCACGGCCAGCAGCACCGCGGTCGTGCCCGAGCCCGGCACGCCAAGCGCCAGCATCGGCACCAGCGCGCCCCCGGCGGCGGCGTTGTTGCCGGCCTCGGGCGCCGCGACGCCGCGCGGATCTCCGGTGCCGAAGGTCTTGTCCTTGTCCACCAGCCGCTTCTCCATCGAGTATGAGATGAACGACCCCAGCGACGCCCCTGCCCCCGGCAGCACGCCCGCGATGAAGCCCAGCACGGTCGTGCGGCCCATGGTCGGGATGCAGGACCGGATCAGCGACCAGGACGGCACGATGCGGCCCACGGCGGTCGGCGGCTTGGTCGAGATGTCGCGGTCCGTGCCGCGATGCTCGAGGAAGACGAAGACTTCGGACACCGCGAAAAGGCCGACGATGGCGATCAGGAAGTCGATCCCGTCATAGAGATGCACCTCGCCGAAGGTCAGGCGCGGCACGCCGGTCTGGGTGTCGACGCCGATCATGGCGAGGCCGAGGCCAAGCGCGGCGGCGAAGGCCGACTTGGCCTGGTTCGTCGCCGCGATGCCGCCCAGCGTGGCGAAGGCCAGCGTGAACAGCGCGAAGTATTCGGCCGGACCGAACAGCAGCGCCACCTTCACCAGCTGCGGCGCCAGCAGGACAAGCCCCCAGGTGGCGAAGAACGCGCCGACGAAGGACGCGATGCCCGACAGCGCCAGCGCCTCGCCGGCGCGGCCGGCCTGCGCCATGGGATATCCGTCGAGGCAGGTCATCATCGCCGGCTCGTCGCCCGGGATATTCAGCAGGATGGACGAGATCCGCCCCCCGTACATCGCCCCGTAATAGACCGAGGTCAGCAGGATCAGCGACGGCGTCGCGCCGAGGCCGAGGGTGAAGGCCAGCGGGATCAGGATCGCCACGCCGTTCGAGGGCCCGAGCCCGGGCAGCGCGCCCATGATCGTGCCCAGGAAGCAGCCCATGAGCGCCAGGAACAGGTTTTCCCACGTCAGCGCGATCAGGAAGCCGTCGCCAAGATTGCCGAGCAATTCCATGTCAGTCTCCCTGCGGTGCGGTTGCGGGGGCGGGCTCGTTTCCGAACAGGTCGCCGATGGTCGAGAAGAACGCGTCGATGGCCAGCTCCACGCCCTCGCGGGGCAGGCTGAGGCCGAGAAGCGAGCGGAAAATCAGGTAGATGCCCAGGGCGGTCAGCACGCCGATCACGACGCTTTCCAGCGGACGCGACCCCAGCCGCCAGGTCAGGTAGCCCGAGGCGAGCGCGGTGGGCAGCAGGAAGCCGAAGACCGGCAGCGCCTCGGCGTAGATCGCCAGCACCAGCGCGGCCAGCCCGATCTCGGCGATGCGCCCCCAGCTGGGCCATTCGGGATCGGGGTCCGGCTTCAGCAGGAACCAGACGGACGACAGGCCAAGGATCACGGCGATGATCCACGGAAAGACTTTCGGCCCGACCTCGTCGGTCAGGAAGCTTTCCTGTATGCCCGCGGCGGCCCAAGCGTAGATGATCGCCAAGACAAGGCCTATGCCGCCGAAGATGCGGTCGCTCATGGTCCCCTCCCAAGGAAAGTGAAAGGACCCCGGCGACAGCGGCCGCCGGGGTCGTGATGTGGCTTACTGAAGGATGCCGATTTCGCGGCTCAGGTTCTCGATGTTCGAGACGCTCTCGGCCACGAAGCTTTCGAACTCCGCGCCGTGCAGGTCGAGCGGCGCGAGGCCGTTGGCCTCCATGACCGCCTTCCATTCATCGCTGTCGTACAGCGTGTCGAGCTGGCCGACCCAGTAGTCATAGGCCGCGTCCGACATGTCGCCCGGGGCGTAGAAGCCACGCCAGTTGGCGCCGATGGCGTCGATGCCCTGCTCGCGCGCGGTCGGCATCTCCGAGAACTCGCCCGAAAGGCGCTCGGGGGCCAGAACGGCCAACACCTTGATGTCGCCCGACTCGACGAAGCCTTGGGCCTCGGACAGATCGCCCGTGAACGCCTGGAGCGATCCGGCCAGCAGCTGCGTGACAGCCTCGCCGCCGCCCGCGAAGGCGATGTATTTCACGTCGCGCACGTCCTCGACGCCGGCTTCCTGCGCGGCGATCAGGACCTTCAGGTGGTCCCAGCCGCCCACGGCCGAGCCGCCGCCGAAGTTCACTTCGGACGGGTTTTCCTGCACCTGCTCCAGCAGCTCGGGCAGCGTGTCGACCTCGCTGTCGGCGGCCACGGCGATCACGCCGTAGTCGGCGCCGATGGAACCCAGCCAACGGACCTGGTCCATGGAGTTGCCCGGGTAGGCGCCCTGGGCCAGGCGGGTCGCGGTGGCCGACGAGGCGGCGACGATCAGGTCATCGTCGTCGCTCCGCTTGTTGACGACCTCGGCGAAGGCCACGCCGCCGCCGCCGCCCGACAGGTTCACGACCTGCATGGTCGACGGGATCAGGCCCGCGTCCTGCAGCGACTTGCCGACCTGGCGGCAGGTGAAGTCCCAACCGCCGCCGGGGTTGGCCGGCGCGATGCACTCGGGGTTGTCGGGGGTGAAGTCCTGCGCGACAGCGGCGAAGGGGGCCGCGACGACAAGGGTGGCCGCCGCGATGCCGCGGCGGATCGATTCAAAAGACATGGATGTCCTCCCAATGGTACGTCCGCCGCCTCCCGCCGCGGAACTGGGATCGGGCTAGCATCCGAAGCTGTCACCAACCTGTCATGTGCGAACTTTCGTTCTCCCGCCCGCCGGACTACGCTTCCTGCCGGGACAGGGAGGGTCCCGGAGGATGCGGATACTGATCGTCGAGGATACCGCCGACGTCGCCGAGGCGATCGTGGCGGCGCTCGGGCGGCGCGGCATGGCCTGCGACCGCGCGTCGACGGCCAGCGACGCGCGTCATTTCCTGTCGGCGGAAAGCTACGACGTGATCGTGCTCGACATTCACCTGCCCGATGGAGACGGCCGCCAGATCCTGTCCGAGCTCAGGGTCGGCAAGAACCGCACGCCGGTCCTGATGCTGACGGCCGAGTTCAACGTCTCGGCGCGGGTCGACGCGCTGGATGCCGGGGCCGACGACTATCTCGTGAAACCGTTCGATTTGCGCGAGCTCGAGGCGCGGATCCGCGTTCTGGCGCGGCGTGGCGCGGGCGCCGCCAGCGCGCGCATCGCCTTGGGCGACCTTGAATTCGACCCCGCCGCGCAGACCGCCCATGTCGCGGGCGCGCCGGTCGCGCTGACCCGGCGCGAGATCTCGCTGCTGGGCCTGTTCGTCGCCCGCCGCGACCGGATCATCGCGAAGGAGAAGATCCTCGAAAGTCTTTTCGCGATGGACGAGGACGTGGGGCTGAACACGGTCGAGCTCTACGTCGCGCGGCTGCGCAAAAAGCTCGCCGCGTCCAGCGTCGCCATCGTGACCCATCGCGGGCTCGGCTATCAGCTCACGGTGCCCGATGGCTGACACCGCCGCCGCGATCCGGCCCACGCTGTCGCTCAGGCTGCGCGTCGCCGCGGCGGTCGCCACGGTGCTGGCGCTCGGCGGCGCGGTGGTGCTGGTCGCGACGTTTCTCTACGGGCGCCAGGCCGCGCAGGAGGTCTATGACGGCATCCTCGTCGGCGCCGCCAGCGACATCGCCGAGGCCATCTTCATCCGCGACGGTGCGCCCGGCGTCGTGCTGCCGGTTTCCGCCTTCGAGCTGCTGGGCCAGGCCCCCGACGACCGCGTGCGCTACCTGATCGTGGCGTCCGACGGCACGCCCGTCACAGGCGACGCGCAGACACCCCGCCCCCGTCGCGGCGCCGCGGGACCGGTCTTCTACGACGCAGCCTTCGGCACCGAGCCCGCCCGCTACGTCGCGCTCACCCGCCGGTTCGCCGAGCGCAGCTTCTCGGGCCCCGTGCGCGTGATCGTCGGCCAGACCCTGCGCGCGCGGCAGGCGCTGGCGTGGCGAATCGCGCGCAACGCCCTGCTGGGCCTCACGCTGGCGGGCATCGGGATCTCGGCGCTGGCCTGGATCGCCGTGGCCCGGGCGATGACGCCCCTCTCGCGCCTCAGCGCCGGGCTGGCCGAACGCGCGCCTACCGATCTCACCCCGGTCTCGGGCGCCTCCCCGCGGGAAATCGCCGCCGTGCAAACCTCGCTCAACGCCTTCATGGATCGCCTCAGCCGCCAGGCCGAGGCCAGCGGCAAGCTCATCGCGGACACCGCGCACCAGTTGCGCTCGCCCGTGGCCGCGATCCGGGCGCAGCTGCAACTGGCCGCCGATGCGCCCGGGCCCGAGGACAGGCGCGCCGCGCTGGACCGGGCCGAGCGTCGGACCGAAGCGCTGAACCGGCTGCTCGACCAGATGCTGGCCCACGCCATGGTGAACCACCGCGCCGATGCCGTCCTGCGCGAAACCGTGGATCTGCGCGACGTGGCGATCGAGGTGCTCGAAGCCTGCGACGACCTGGTCGCGCCCGACGAAGGCCGCGTTCAGCTGCGCCTGCCCGAGGCGCCCGTGCCGGTCGAAGGCGACATGCTGTCGCTCACCGAGGCCGGCAAGAACCTTCTGACCAATGCCCTTCAGCACGGGCGCCCGCCCATCCGCATCGGCGTGTCGCAATCGCCCGCCGCGATCTTCGTCGAGGACAGCGGCCCCGGCCCGACCGAGGACCCCGAGATCCTTGCCACGCGCCACGCGGGCGGACGCCCCTCGGGCGGTCTCGGCCTTGCCATCGCCCATGACGTCGCACGCGCGCATTCCGGCGCGCTGCGGTTTGCCCACCGCCCCGGCGGCTTCCGCGCGTCGCTGGAGTTTCCATGATCCGGCTCCGTCTCATCGCCTGTCTCGCGTGCGTCGCCCTGCCCGCCGCGGGCGCCGAGTACGAGGCCACGCTCGGCAGCACGGACCCGGACGCGCCCGTCGTCACCCTGCGCACCACCACCGATTTCGACGTGCTCGCCCCCGTGCTCGAAACTTATCTCGGTGCCGCCGGTCCGCTTGCGATCCGCTATGAACAATGGGGCTCGAACGACCTGCTGCGGCTGACGCGCGCGGAGTGCGCCGCGGATACGCCCGGGGCCGACCTGGTCATCAGCTCGGCCGTCCATCACATGGTCGCGCTGGTCAATGACGGCTGCGCCAGCCCGCACGTCTCGCCCCAGACCCAGCGGCTGGAGCGGGACCTGATCTGGCGCGACGAGCTTTTCGGGCTCACCCGCGAACCCGTGGTGATGGTCTACAACCGCGACCTGGTTCCGGCCTGGGACGTGCCGCGTTCGCGCTTCGACCTGCTGGACCTCATGCGCCCCGACAACAGCCGCTTCCGGGGCCGTGTCGCGACCTACGATATCGAGGAGTCGGGCCTCGGCTTTCTCCTGGCCTTCGCCGACTCGCTCGAGGCGACGACCTTCGGCGGCCTGCTCGAAGGGTTCGGGGGCAGCAACGCGGTGGCGACCTGCTGCTCGGCCGAGATCATCGACGGCGTGGTGCGCGGCGATTACCTGGTGGCCTACAACGTGCTGGGGTCCTACGCGCTGGGCCGCGCCGCGACCGAGCCGCGCCTGGGCATCGTCGCGCCCAGCGATTACACCCTGCTGCTGTCCCGCGCCGCGATGATCCCAAGCGGTGCCGCCAATACGGCCGGCGCGCGCCAGCTTCTGGATTATCTCCTGTCGGATGCCGGGCGGCGCGCGCTTGCGCAGGCCCGGCTCTGGGCCGAACTCGACGCGCGGGAAGGCGACACGCTCGAGGTGCCGTCCGACACCAGCGCCGCGTCGCGGTACATTCCCCTTTCCCTGGCGATGCTGGTCGCCATGGACGCGCAAACGCGCGCGGCGTTCATCGACACCTGGCGCGGCACGCTGGCAGCGGGCGACGCCGGCGACCCCGACTGAGCGCCGGCGGCCGTCCGATCACCCGCCCGTCACGGGGCATTCGCGCATTCGGCGATGCCGGATCCCAGCGTCCGGATCAGCGCGGGATAGAACCCCGGCCCGGCCTCCAGGTCCACGCCCAGCGGGTCCAGCACCGCGGCCCGCGCCTCGGTCCCCTCGGTCACCGTATCCACCAGCTGCCGGTTGAACTGCGGCTCGGCCAGCACGCAGGTCACGCCAAGGTCGCGCACGGTCTCCTGCACCTCGGCGATGCGCGCGGGGCCGGGATCGGACGCATCGCTCAGCGAAATCGCGCCTGCCGCCGCGATGTCGAAGCGACTTTCGAAATACTGGAACGCGTCGTGGAACACGATGAAGCTGACCCCCTCCGCCGCCGACAGCATGTCCCGCACGTCCGCCATGGCCGCGTCGATCTCGCCTTGACCGGCCTCGGCGTTGGCCCGATAGGTCTCGGCGTTCTCCGGATCCAGGTCGGCGAGCGTCTCCGCGATGACGCCCAGCCAGGCCTTGCCGTTCTCGGGGTCCAGCCAGGCATGGGGGTCGACGCCCTCGTGATCGTGCCGCTCATGGTCGGCATGGCTCTCTTCTCCGGCGTGCTCCTCGGCCTCGGCGTGATCGTCATGGTCCGCGTGGCCGTCCTCGTCGTGCGCGTCGTGGCCGTGCGCGTCGCCGCCTTCATGCTCTTCGTCCCCGTGGGCGTGCGCGGCGAAGCGGGCCCCCTCGCGAAACGACAGGGTCCGGGTTTCGGGCGCATCTAGCAATTCGATCACCGCCGCCCTCTCGGCCAACGTTTCGATCGCACCCTCCAGCCACGGCTCGAGCGCGGATCCGACCCAGAACACCGCCTCCGCGCTCTCCAGCGCGCGCGCCTCCGAGGGCCGCATGGAATAGCCGTGCGGCGACGCACCGGCCTCGACGATCATCTCGGGCGTGCCCAGCCCCTCCATCACGCGCGCCACGAGCCCGTGGACCGGCGCGATATCGGTCGCGACCCGGGGCACCTCCGCCGCCGCGCCGGTGGCGACGAATGCGGACAGAACGACACCGGACAATGGCAGGCCAAGCTTCATGGACATCGGGGAACCCTGTGATTATATAACATCTCGAGTCCGATATACCGTATAGTATAACATATCAATACCCCGAGGCCGGAGGTTCCATGACCCAGCAGGCGTTCCAGGCACATGACCACAAGAGCTGCATCGCCGATGGTGTCGCGGCCGCCGCGCAATCCTGCGCCGCACGCAACCTGCAACTCACCAAGGTGCGGCAACGGGTGCTCGAGATCCTGCTGTCCGATCACAAGGCCATGGGCGCCTACGAGATCCTGGACGTTCTGCGCGCCGAGGGGCTGGGCTCGCAGCCGCCGGTGGCCTACCGCGCGCTGGAATTCCTGACCAAGCACGGCTTCGCCCACCGGATCGAGCGTCTGAACGCCTTCATCGCCTGCTCGCACCTGAACGACCCGCATGCGCCAATCTTCCTGATCTGCCGGTCCTGCAACCGCGTGGTCGAGGCCGAATCCGACCCCGCCAAGGGCGAGATCGGCCGCGCCGCCCAGAAGTCGGGCTTCGTCATCGAACGCGCCGTGCGCGAGGCCGAGGGCCTGTGCCCCGGGTGTGCCGATGCCGCGTGATACCGTCACCGCCCCGCTGATCACCGCCCGCGATCTGACCGTCCGCTTCGGCGACACCACCGTGCTGCACGATGTGGACTTGCAGGTGAACGCGGGCGAGATCGTGACGCTGGTCGGTCCGAACGGGTCGGGCAAGTCGACGCTCATCGCCGCGATTCTCGGCGGCGTGCGGCCCAGCCGCGGCCGGGTGGAACGGGCGGCCAAGCTGCGGATCGGCTACGTCCCGCAACGGCTGGTGCTGGATCCGACCCTGCCCATGACGGTGGCGCGGTTCCTGTCCCTGCCCCGCCGCGCGTCGGCCGCACGGGTGAACGCGGCGCTGGCGCAGGCCGGCGTGCCCGACATCGCCGGGCGGCAGATGGCCGACCTGTCCGGGGGCCAGTTCCAGCGGGCGCTGCTGGCCCGCGCCATCCTGGAAGAGCCGCAGCTCCTGATCCTCGACGAGGCGACGGCGGGGCTGGACCAGCCGGGCGCCGCCGCCTTCTATCGCCGCATCGAGGACGTGCGCCGCGAAACCGGCTGCGGCGTGCTGATGGTCAGCCACGACCTGCACGTGGTGATGAGCGCCTCGGACCGCGTGATCTGCCTCAACGGCCATGTCTGCTGCGAGGGCACGCCCGAGGTGGTCGCCAACGCCCCCGACTACCGCCGCCTGTTCGGCGAAGGCACGCGCGGGGCGCTGGCGCTCTATCGGCACCACCACGACCACACGCATTTCCACGATCACGCGGCCGGCCACGCGCACCACCATGGCCACGATCACGACCATTCCAAGGACGCCCCTCACTGATGCTGGACGATTTCATGACCCGCGCCGCGCTGGCCGGGATCGGCACGGGGCTGGCCGCCGCGCCGCTGGGCTGTTTCGTGGTCTGGCGCCGGATGGCCTATTTCGGTGACGCCACCGCCCATGCCGCGATCCTCGGCGTCGCGCTGTCGCTGGCCCTGTCGCTGCCGGTGGTCGCGGGCGCGCTGGTCGTCGCGCTGGTGATGGCCACGGTGGTGACGCTGATCTCGGGGCGCGGCTATGCCATGGACACGCTGCTGGGCGTCATGGCCCACTCGGCGCTGGCCTTCGGGCTGGTGGGCGTGACCTTCATCGATGGCGTGCGCATCGACCTGATGGCCTATCTCTTTGGCGACATCCTGGCGGTGTCCCGCGCGGACCTCGCGGTGATCTGGGGCGGTGCGGTCCTGGTCCTCGGTCTGATCGGCTGGCGCTGGTCGGCGCTGCTCACCGCCACGCTGAACGCCGACCTGGCCCGCGCCGCCGGCATCGACCCCAGGCGCGAACAGCTGGTCCTGACGCTCGCCCTGGCCGTGGTGGTGGCCATGGCGATCAAGGTGGTGGGCGTGCTTCTGATCACCGCGCTGCTGATCATCCCGGCCGCCACCGTGCGCCCCTTCGCGACCACGCCCGAGCGGATGGGCGTGCTGGCCGCGATGGTGGGAATGGCATCAGCGTGGGTCGGGCTGCGGGCGTCGTATATGCTCGACACGCCGACCGGCCCCACCATTGTCTGCGTGGCGGCGGTGCTGTTCAGCCTGTCGACGGTGGTCTCAAGCCTCCGCCGCGCAGGGTAGCCAATTCCCGCATTGGCGCCGATTCCGCGGTCTTTCCGACGGACGACAAGGGCGGACTGTTTCCGTGGCGCGTCCGATTCGCGAACGACAGCCATATTGTCCATCCGTCATGGGCAACGCGCGAGACGCTGCGCGCCGTCTCGCTAAACCCCGGTGGATCCGGCCAAGCCATTCATTTCATGGGAGGAATGCACGAAATCAGCGCCCTGCCCGCCCGCGGGATGCGGTCGCCGGACAAGGGAACCCTTCCTCGGAAGGTCGCCTGAAACGCATTGTTTCCTCGTAATGTGGCAACACTTGGTTAACATCTTGACCGTATTGCTGGGGGGCAATGAGTATGAGTTCACCGATCACTGCGTTCGCGCGAAAAATCCAGTTTCCGCTGCCTTTACTGGAAACGGGTATATGCCTGATGGCCCTGTTGCACGTTGCGGTCGGCGGTTAGCCGACCGTCAACTGCCGCCTGCCGCTTCGGCGATCGCCGGGCGGATCTGACCTTCCAGCGTGCGCTGGGTGATGGGGCCCGCCAGCCGTTCGATCACGCGGCCCTGCCCGTCGATCACGTAGGTCTCGGGCACGCCGTAGACGCCCCAGTCACGCGCGATGCGCCCTTCGCCATCGGCACCGACGCCGGCATAGGGGTTGCCCAGTTCCGCGAGGAAGGCCGACGCGTTGTCGGGCCGGTCCTTGAAGTTCACGCCGTAGATCGGGATGCCCTCGTCGGCCAGCGCCTCGAGATTCGGATGCTCGACCCGGCACGGCCCGCACCAGCTGGCCCAGAAGTTCACCAGCTTCACCCCCGGCTCTTCCAGAACGGAGCGGTCGAAGCCCTCGAATTCGTTGAACGGCGTCGCCTCGATCGCCGGCGCGGCCTTGCCCGCGAAAGTCGTGGGCAGCGCGTCGGGATCCTCGCGCTGCATCCCCGCGAAGAACAGGCCCGCCAGTGCGGCGAAGACCACGGGCGGCACGATGGCAAGCACGGGGATCCTAGGCATTGCGCCGGCCCTCCGCCGCGTCCAGCGCGCGCTTGACCCGCTTGCCGCGCCACAGCGTCAGGGCCACCAGCCCGACGATCAGCACGGCGCTCAGGCCATAGGCCGCGCCCACCTCGACCGCGTATTTGCCCAGGTCCGGCATCACGCCATCCTTTCGCGCAGTTGCAGGGCGTGCAGGCGGCGCGCCCGGATCTCGGTCCGCGTGCGCGCCAGCACCAGCGCCACGAAGAGCAGGACGAAGCCCGCGATGCAGACCAGCAGCGGGAAATAGAACACGTCGGCCACGTTCTCCTCGGCGTCCAGCGACAGCGACGCGCCCTGGTGCAGCCCCTGGTTCCAGAAGTTCACGGCATAGCGCGACAGCACCGCGAAGACCGAGCCGACAAGGCACAGAACGCTCGTCAGGTCGGCGGCGGTGTCCGGGTCCTCGATCGCGGCCCAGAGCGCCATGTAACCCAGGTAGAACAGGAACAGGATCAAGAACGATGTCAGCCGCGGATCCCACGCCCACCAGGTGCCCCACATGGGGCTGCCCCAGACCGCGCCGGTGACCAGCGCCACCAGCGTCATGGTCACGCCCACCGGCGCCGCCGCCTTGGCGGCCAGCGCGCTGACGTGGTGGCGGCGGATCAGCCAGATCAGCGACGCCACCAGCATCATGAACCACGCGTTGATCGCCATCAGGGCCGATGGCACGTGCAGGTAGATGATCTTGACCGTCGATCCCTGGCGGTAGTCATCGGGCGTGAAGAAGAACCCCCAGACCAACCCCACCACCAGGCACGCGGCCGCCAACGCCGACAGCCACGGCAGAAGCGGCCGGGTCGTCGCCATGAAGCGCGTGGGATTTGCGTAGGACCACAAGGACATCTCGGATTGCATATATGTGCCCGCGCGGCGCCTCAAGGCGCCTTGACGAGGTCGTGACGCCGCAGGCACGCCCTAGCGCAACGACACCCGCAGCGCCGCCGCCGTGGCGAAGGGCAGCAGCGCGACACAGCCCGCCGTGACCGCGCCCAACAGCGCCAGTGGCGGTCCCAGCGCCAGCCCCTCGGCCCCGCGCCGCGCCACGTCGGCCCCGAAGATCAGCGTGGGCACGTAAAGCGGCAGCACCAGCAGCGACAGCAGCAAGCCGCCGCGCTTCAGCCCCACGGTCAGCGCCGCGCCGAAGGTGCCGATCAGGCTCAGCGCCGGGGTGCCCACCAGCAGCGACACCGCCAGCCACAGATGCCCCGGCGCGGGCAGGCCCAGCAGCACGGCAAGGAACGGCGCGGCCAGCGACAGCGGCAGGCCGGTGGTCAGCCAATGCGCCCCGGCCTTGGCCAGCGCCACGCCCTCCAGCGGCACGGGCGCGGTGGCCAGCAGGTCCAGCGCCCCGTCCTCGCGGTCCAGCGCGAAGACCCGGTCCAGCGACAGCAGGCAGGCCAGAAGCGCGCCCAACCACAGGATGCCCGGCGCGATGGGGGCCAGCACGGCCGTTTCAGGGCCGACGCCGAAGGGCACCAGCACCACGACGATCAGGAAGAACGCCAGGCTCAGGCCGAAGCCGCCGCCCGCGCGCACCGCAAGGGCCACGTCGCGCGACAGGATGCGGATCATTCCACCGCCCCTTCGGCGAAGATGTCGCCGCCGCCCGGCCCGCCTGTCGCGCCGGTCACGCGGTAGCGTTCCAGATCCAGCCCCTCGGCCTCGATCCCCAGCTCCACGTGGGTCGCCAGCACCGCGATCCCGCCGCGCCCCAGATGCGCGCGCACCGCGTCGGCGAACCGGGCGACGCTGGCGCGGTCCAGCGACACGGTGGGCTCGTCCAGCAGCCAGATGTCGCGCCCCGTCAGCAGCATCCGTGCAAGGCCCAGCCGCCGCCGCTGCCCCGCCGACAGGTGCTGCGCGGCGCGGTCACGCAGGTCGTCCAGGTCGAACGCCGCCAGCGCGGGCGCGATGTCCCCGGCCCCGTGCAACGTGGCCCAGAAGCCCAGGTTCTCGGCCACCGACAGCGTGGCCTTCATCCCGTCCGCGTGGGCGCCGTAGGCGATGCGCTCGCCCCCGGGCGCGACGCGGCCCGCCAGCGGCGGCTGCAACCCGGCGAGCGTGCGCAGAAGCGTCGTCTTCCCGATGCCGTTGCGCCCCGTCAGAATCAGCGCGCGGCCCGGCGCCACGTCGAAGGTGACGCCCGCCAGCAGCGGCACACCGCCGCGCGCCACGGCCAGGTCGCTTGCGACAAGGCCGCTCACCTGACGGGCAGCAGAACCGCGCCGATGCGGCGGCCTTCGCTCAGCAGGACGTTGTAGGTGCGGCAGGCGGCGGGCGAGGCCATGACCTCGACGCCCAGCCCCGCGTCTTCCAGGGCGCTGCGAAACCCGGCGGGGGCATGGGCGATCTCGGCGCCGGTGCCGACGAAGACCACGTCCATCCGCTCGGCGGCCTGCAGGACCGTCTCGGTGTCCTCGAACCCGCCCCAGGCGGCCACGCCGCCCGGCAGCACGGCGATGGCGCCCTCGTGCACCTTGCCGCCCACGCGGAAGAAATTGGGGCCGTAGCCGTCGACCGGACGCTCGCCCTCGAAGGGGACTTCGTGCAGTTCCATGGGGTCCTTTCCTCAGTCCAGGAGCGGCAGGCCCAGTATGGCCGATGCCGCGATGATCGCCTGGGCCACCCCGCGATAGAGGCGCGCCCGTTCGGGCCGGAACATAGCCGCTCCGGCCATATTCGCCAGCAGGTAGGGCAGCGTCAAAGCCAGCCCCAGCACCACCGGCCCGGGCTGCAACCGCCCCCAGATCCCCAGCAGAACCAGCGACGCGATGTCCACGATCACCAGGAACAGCAGCAGGTTGGCACGGATCACGGCCACCGGCTTGGTCGATGCCATGTAAAGAAGGATGACGGGCGGCCCGCCGATCCCGGCCGCGCCGCCGAAGACCCCGCCGACAAGGCCCGCACCGGTGACGAGCGCCGGCGTCATCGTACCGCGGTAGCGGACCCCGGCGGCCAGCAGCGCCAGCAGGACCAGCGCGGTGATCGACACGGCATAGCGGAAGACCTCGGGCGCGATCACCACCAGCAGGCCCAGGCCCAGCGGCAGCCCCAGCAGCAGGCCCAGAGCCAGCCGACCCAGGTCGCGCCGCTCGGCGGATCGCCACGCGGCGGGCACGTTCGGCAGCGGTCCCAGCAGGTCCATGGCCAGCAGCACGCTCAGGGCGGCGACGGGTGGCAGGTATTGCCCGGCGACGGGCAGGAACACCATGGCGGTGCCGAAGCCCGAAAAGCCACGCACGATCCCGGCCATCACCGCCGCCAGGACCATGGGCCACAGGCCGGGCTGTGCCAGCGCCGCGTCGATCAGCGCCGGCATGGCCGCGTCAGCTGTCGATATTGGCGAACTGGTTGCCGTCGGTCTTGTCGGGCTTGGACCAGTCGCGCTTCACGCCCAGGAACAGAACGATGTTCTTGGCCACGAAGACCGACGAATAGGTGCCGACGATCACGCCCCAGGTGATGGCGAAGACGAAGCCCCGGATCACGTCGCCGCCCAGCACCAGCAGCGCGATCAGCGCCAGCAGCGTCGTGCCGCTGGTCATCACCGTGCGGCTGAGGGTTTCGTTCACGCTCAGGTTCATCACGTCGCGCAGCTCGCGCTGCTTCCACTTGATCAGGTTCTCGCGCAGCCGGTCGAAGATCACCACGGTGTCGTTGATCGAATAGCCCAGCACGGTCAGCAGCGCGGCGATGGTCGCCACGTCGAACCGGATCTGGAACAGCGAGAAGATCCCGATGGTCAGCAGGATGTCGTGCACCAGCGCGCCCACCGCGCCCACGGCGAACTGCCACTCGAACCGCAGCCAGATGTAGAACAGCATCGCCGCCAGCGCCGCGCCCACGGCCAGAAGCGCCGTGTTGATCAGCTCGCCCGAAACCTTGGGCCCCACCGATTCCACCGACGGGAAGGTGATCGAGGGGTCCACCTCGCTCAGCGCCGCCTCGACCGCCGCGACGGTGTCCGAGGCCACGCTTTCCTGTCCCTCCTGGGCCTGGATACGCACCATGGCCACGTTGCGGTCGTCGCCGAAGCTGGGGTCGAAGACCTCCGAGATCACAACGTCGCCCAGCTCCAGCGGCTCGATCGCCGCACGGTAGGCCGCCACGTCGACCTGTTCGGTCCCTTCGGTGCGGATCGTCGTGCCGCCGCGGAAGTCGATGCCGAAATTCAGCCCCAGCATCAGCCAGACGACAAGGCTCAGCACCATCGCCACGCAGGACGCACCGAACGTCGCCTTCGCGTGCTTGAAGAAGTCGATATTCGTGTCGTCCGGAACCAGTTTCAGACGCATCTCAGACCTCGATGGTTTTGGGGCGGCGGCGGTCGAACCACGTCACGATCAGCAGCCGGGTGACGAAGATCGCCGTGAAGACGGACGTGATGATGCCCAGTCCCAGCGTCACGGCAAAGCCGCGCACCGGACCCGATCCCAGCGTGAAAAGGATCGCCGCGATGATGAAGGTGGTGATGTTGGCGTCGACGATGGCGCTCAGCGCCCGCTCGTAACCCTGCGAGATCGCGCGCGAGGGCCCCCGCGCGGTCTTCAGCTCCTCGCGGATGCGCTCGAACACCAGCACGTTGGCGTCCACCGCCATGCCGATGGTCAGCACGATCCCCGCGATGCCCGGCAGGGTCAGCGTGGCGCCGATCAGGCTCAGCAGTCCGAACAGCAGCGCCACGTTCAGAAGCAGCGCGATATTGGCGAAGATACCGAACAGCCCGTAGCTCAGCGCCATGAAGACCAGCACCGCCGCGAAGGCCACCAGGCAGGCGATCTGCCCGGCCTCGATGCTGTCCTGCCCCAGCTCGGGGCCGATGGTGCGTTCTTCCAGGAAGGTCAGCTCGGCCGGCAGCGCGCCCGCGCGCAGCAGCACGGCCAGCTGGGTCGATTCCTCGACCGTGAAGTTGCCGGTGATGATGCCGCTGCCGCCGGGGATGTGGCTCTGGATGACGGGCGCGCTGATCACTTCCTCGTCCAGCACGATCGCGAAGGGCGACCCGATGTTCTCGGCGGTATAGTCGCCGAAGGCCCGCGCGCCGGTGGGGTTGAAGCGGAAGGTCACCGCAGGCCGGCCGTTCTGGTCGAAGGACGGCTGCGCGTCCACCAGGTCCTCGCCCGACACGACCGGTGTGCGTTCCAGCGTGTAATAGGTCTCGGGCTCGTCCAGCAGCGGATAGACCACCTGCCGCGACGACGTCGCCGCGTCCGGGTCCCCCCCGCGCGAGATCACGGGATTGAAGGTCAGCTGCGCGGTGGTGCCGATCAGCGCCTTCAGCTCCTCGGCCGAGCCGATGCCGGGCACCTGGATCAGGATCCGGTCCTCGCCCTGGCGCTGGATCGTGGGTTCGCGGGTGCCCACCTCGTCCACGCGGCGGCGGATGATCTCCAGGCTCTGGCGGATGGTGCGGTCGTCGGTGGCCGATTGTTCCTCGGGCGACAGCTGGACGATCAGCTGGCCATCGCGGCCCTCGACGCTCAGGTCCTGCGCGCCCACGCCCGAGATGGTCGAGACCGGCCGCGCCAGCCCCCGCGCGATCTCCATGGCGCGGGGCAGGCCCGCGGGATCGGACAGCGCCACGATCAGCTGATCGCCGCCCTCGTCCACCCGGCGGATGGTGCCCACCTCGTCGCGGGCGTCGCGCAGGGCGTCGCGCAGCTCGGGCCAGATGCCGTCCATGCGGCTGGCATAGACATCCTCGACCTGCACCTCGGCCAGCAGGTGGGCACCGCCCCGCAGGTCCAGCCCCAGGTTCACCAGCCCCGAGGGCAGGAAATCGGGCCAGCCCGCCGCCTGCTCCTCCAGTGCGGCGGTCGCGCCGGACTGCTCGATCGCGGCGCGGGCGTCGTTGGACTGCTCCACGCGGGAATAGAAGGCGTTGGGCAGCGCCAGGATCAGCCCGCAGGCCACGACGGCCCAGATGAAGATCCGCTTCCAGGTCGGGATCTGCAGCATGTCGGCGGCGCCTCCGGGCGCGGTGTCAGGGGGTCAGGGGAACGCTCAGGAGGCGTCCGAAGGCTCGGTCTTGCTGCGCACCTGCGCGATGGTCGACTTGATGACGCGGACCTTCACGTTCTCGGCCAGCTCGACCGTGGCCTCGCCCTCGTCCACCTTCACGACCTTGCCCACGAGCCCCCCGGCGGTGACCACCTGGTCGCCCCGGCGCAGCGCCTCGACCATCTTCTGGTGCTCTTTCACCTTCTTCTGCTGCGGGCGGATCAGCAGGAAATACATGATGGCGAAGATCAGGATCAGCGGCACGAAGCTGGCGAACGCGCCTCCGGCGCCGCCGGCGGCCTGGGCATAGGCAGGGGTGACAAGCATGTGGACTTCCTCGGTCGTGGGATCGGGGCGCACGCGCACGGGCGGCACCCCCTTTGGTCGGCCAGACCCTTATCTGTGGGGGCGGGCCTTGTCCAGCAAGGGGACCTGCGTCGGGGTGACGGCGATTTCACGGGGCGTGAGCGGGGATGAACGATCCGACCCTTCCGGCCGATCCGCGCTCTGCGGCGATCCTTGGCGCGCTGATCCTTCTCTGTGCGCTTGCGGGCATCGCGGCCCTTGCGTTGCGCGAGAGCGGGGTGGCCGCCCGACTGCGCCCCCCTGCCGGGCGGCGCGTCCCGCTCCGCTATACGCTCCCCTGGCTGCGACAATATTACTGGCTGGTGATGATCCTCTTGGGCGTGACGCTCGGCACGCTCGCGCTGATTTTCTACCTGGCCGAGGCCGCGCTGATCGTCCGCGCCCTGATCGACCGGCTGCGCGTGCTGTCCTCGGACCCGGGCGACAATTCCGAGGCCATCCGCAATATCGGCCAGGCCACCGCCCTTCTGCTGGGCGCGCTGGCCGCCGCCGCCACCCTGATCTTCCAGCTGGTGAAGGTCTCGGTGACCGAACGCCAGACCCTCACCGCCGAGCAGGGCCACATCACCGACCGCATCAACGCAGCCGTGCGCAATCTCGGCGAAGACAAGGTCGTGAACCGCCTCGGTCGCGGCTTTCGCTATAAGATTGATAACACCGATCACTCGGGCGTCGAATGGCAGCATGAAGCGCGTGCCACTCCGCCACATCAAATTGAGGACGCACGGCGCACCACGACCTACGAGCCCTGGCAGATGTACCAGCAGACCGCTCCCAATCTCGAGGTCCGCATCGGCGCCATCCACGCGCTGGCCCGCATCGCCGAGGACAGCCCGCGCGATCACATCCAGATCATGGAAATCCTTTGCGCCTATATCCGCCAGAACGCCCCCGCGCCGATCGAGGAAGACAACCCGCACCACGTTTTCCGGGGGCTGGTGGAGCCCGAGGACGGATCAGCGGCGGTTCCGGAGGAAGCCGCCTGGGATCACCCCGCCTTCCGCAAGGTCCACAGCTACGGCCGCGGCCCCGAGGACATGACCCTAGAGAACATGGTCGCCCTATGGGTCCGCAACCTCCCCCCGCCCCGCATCGACATCCAGACCGCCCTCACCGTCATCGGCCGCCGCAGCGCCGCCCAGATAGCGTTGGAGCACGACGGCGCGGGCCAACCGACCTACCGCTTGGATCTGCGAAACACGCAGCTCCGAGGTGCCGATTTGATCGGATTGAATGTCTCCTTCGCACTCTTGAGTGAAGCGCATCTGGAGGGAGCGGACCTCGCCGGGGCACATCTGGAGGGGGCGGACCTCACCTGGGCGCAGTTCGATGACCACACATCCCTCAACCCTGCTACGCTCCGAGGTGCCCGGTTGAGGGCTGTGGATCTTACACATATCGGCAACGAAACCTTCACGGAAGCCTTCGGCGACGCCACGGTCAAACTGCCCGCAGACTTCAAGGCGGGCGAAGCCCCCCTCTCCCATTGGCCCGCCGAAACCCTCGACTGGCGAGAGTTCGAACCCGCCTGGCGCCGCTGGCAGGCCGAACACCACCCCGACCTCCTGCCCGGCGGCAAAGCTCCCGCAGACTGACCCCCGGCTTCATCTTTCCAAAAATACCTCTTCCCCGGCCGCCGCCCTTCCCCCCGCCCCGAACCTGTTGCATATCCGGTCGCGACAAATTCCCCGGAGGCCCCCATGCACGACATCCGCCTGATCCGCGACGACCCCGCCGGCTTCGACGCCGCCATGGCCCGCCGGGGCCTCTCGGACGCCTCGACCCCCATCCTCAAGCTCGACGACGCCCGCCGCGCCGCCATCCACGCGGCCGAGACCGCCCGGGCCGCCCAGAACGCCGCGTCCAAGCAGGTGGGCGCCGCCAAGGCCAAGGGCGACGAGGCCGAGTTCGAGCGCCTGCGCGCCGAGCTCGCCCAGGCCAAGCAGCGGATCGGCGAGGCCGAGGCCGAGGCCAAGGATCTCGACGCCCAGCTCACCGACCTGCTCATGGGGCTGCCCAACATCCTGGCCGACGACGTGCCCGACGGCGCCGACGAGGACGACAATGTCGAGGTCAAGCGCCACGGCACGCCCCCCGCCTTCGACTTCCAGCCGCTCGAGCACTACCAGATCCCCGCCGCCGACGGGCTCGACTTCGAAACCGCCGCCAAGCTGTCGGGTTCGCGCTTCGCCGTGCTGTCGGGGCCGGTCGCGCGGCTCCACCGGGCGCTGGCGCAGTTCATGCTCGACCACCACGTCACGCAGAACGGGCTGACCGAGACCATGACCCCCGTGCTCGTCCGGGACGAGGCGATGCTGGGCACCGGGCAGCTGCCGAAATTCGCCGAGGACAGCTATCGCACCACCAACGGCTGGTGGCTGATCCCCACGGCCGAGGTCACGCTCACCAACATCGTCGCCGGCCACACCGTCGACGAGGACTATCTGCCGCGCCGCTACGTGGCCCACACGCTGTGCTTCCGCTCCGAGGCCGGCAGCGCGGGCAAGGACACCGCGGGCATGCTGCGCCAGCACCAGTTCGAGAAGGTCGAGATGGTGTCGGTCACCCGTCCCGACGCGTCGGAGGACGAGCAGATGCGCATGCTGGGCTGCGCCGAGGGCGTGCTCGAGGCGCTCGGCCTGCCCTACCGCACCGTGAAGCTCTGCTCGGGCGACACCGGCTTCGGCGCCCGCCGCACCTTCGATATCGAGGTCTGGCTGCCCGGCCAGGACCGGTATCGCGAGATCAGCTCGGTCTCGACCACGGGCGATTTCCAGGCCCGCCGCATGAACGCCCGCTTCAAGCCCGCGGGCGGCGGCAAGCCGCAATTCGTCCACACCCTCAACGGCTCCGGCCTCGCCGTCGGCCGCGCCCTCATCGCCGTGCTGGAGAACTACCAGCAGGCGGATGGGAGCGTGGTGGTGCCGGAGGTGCTACGGGGGTATACGGGTGGTGTGGAGAGACTGTAGAAATCGTCGTAGGCCAAATATGCGTGTCCTAAACGTCAGAATAAAGAATTGGCGCAATTTCCGAGCGGCAGAATTTGAGTGTGACACCGATGTGATCTACATCATCGGACCAAATGCAGCGGGTAAGTCTAATCTTTTGGATGTCTTCCGCTTCCTAAGAGACGTCGCGAGACCACGAGGAGGAGGTCTTCAGGAAGCGATTGAAAGTCGTGGCGGGATCTCGAAGATTCGCTGCCTGCACGCAAGAAAAGATACAGAAGTTCTCATTGAGATAGAATTTCTTGACGAGGAAACAGAGGTAAAATGGCGATATAAGCTCGGGTTTAATCTTCCGAGCTCGGGGTTTTCCAATCGCTTTCCTGTGGTCACACGAGAAGGGGTGCAAACTCTCGAAGGCGGTAAATGGCGAACTCGCCTCAATCGGCCAAACGCCAATGATGAATCCGATCCAGCTCTACTAAACCAGACCTTCATAGAACAAGTCTCTGCTAATAAGGATTTCCGAGTAATAGCTGATTATTTCTCAGATATTTCTTATGTTCATCTAGTCCCTCAACTTCTCAAATTCGGAGATCAGATTGGCGGCAGAACAATCGACGCAGATCCCTTCGGCCAAGAATTTATGAATAGAATTGCTGCCACGCGGGAGAACACGAGGGCGGCGCGCCTCAGGAGGATCGAGGGCGTCCTTCAGCAAATAGTTCCTAACTTAGAAGATCTGCGATTCTTAAAGGATCAGATTACAGGCAAGCCTCATCTGGAAATCCGTTTCATTCACCATCGCCCACATGGTGCGAGGCAACAAGAGGAGCAGTTCTCCGACGGTACACTTCGATTGATCTCAATACTTTGGCTGCTTCAAGAAAACGGCGGATCTCCAATGCTTCTGGAAGAGCCCGAATTATCCCTGAATGAGGGTGTTGTTAGGCAAATTCCAAGAATGATTGACGTTCTGACCCATAAGATGAGGAAATCCTCGAGTCGACAGATATTTATCACCACACACAGCTATGCTCTACTTTCCAATCCAGGAATTGACGCATCTGGCATCCTTCTAATTGAGCCATCAGCCGATGGTTCGAATATCAGAAATGTGAGTGCATCTGAGTCATTAGCACTAAATGCCGGATTGAGCGCTGCCGAAGTTCTCCTCCCATATGTACAGAAGCTTGGCCTCTCGGGAAATTTAGTGGAAGGTTTATGAGTTGTTCTTCTATGCCGTCGAAGACGCTCTTATGCGTTCTATTCTAGAAAAAATTATCCAAACACTTGGAGCAGACTTCAGTATTGGAAGGGAGATCGCCCCACAACAAGGCGGGCACAGTAAGATCACTTCACGAATAGCTGAACTCAATAGGCTTGCCCAAAATGTTCCTGTATTTGCTTTGATCGATTTGGATCGTGTAGAGTGCGCCCCCGCCTATATCGACGACCTTTTTCGTTCCGTTGAAAATGGCAAGTCCGATTCATTTATTTTGCGAATATGCGTCAAGGAAGCCGAGGCTTGGACACTGGCTGACGTTGAAGGTTTCCAAGACTTCTTCTCGATCCCCTCTGGGAATATGGTGAATGACACTGAGGAGATCTTAGATCCAAAAGATTATTTGATAAGCCTCATCAAGAGGAAAGCTTCGAGCGAATTTAAAAGAAGTATGCTCCCTCGCAAACCGGGCTCATCTAGAGTTGGGTTAGGCTACAACGATGCGCTGACCGAGTTCACGATACGCTCATGGGACCCTCAGCGAGCAAGTGAACGTAACGACAGCCTTTATCGTGCCCTACAAAGGATTCGAGAGGTCATATGATGCCCCACCTCACCCTCCTCCTCGCCCTCGCCTTCGCGGCGGCCCCGGTCTTCGTCCCCTTCGACGGGTTCGACCCGAACCTCTACCCGGTGCCGCAGCGCAACCCGCCGGTGCAGCCGGCGGGCTGGGCCTTCGCGATCTGGGGGCCGATCTACCTGTGGCTGATCCTCGGGGCCGGCGTCGGGCTGTGGAAGAAGCGCGATGCCCCGTCCTGGCAGGCCTACCGCGCGCCGCTCTGCCTCAGCCTGGCCGTGGGCACCGTCTGGCTTTCGGTGGCCGAGCGGTCGCCCGTCTGGGCCACGGTCCTCATCTGGGTCATGCTGGTCACCGCCATCATCGCCTACCTGCGGACCCCCAGGCGCGACCGCGGTTTCGCGCAGGGGCCCGTGGGGCTTTACGCCGGGTGGCTGACGGCGGCCTCCTCGGTCTCGGTCGGGCTGCTGCTGGCGGGCTACGGCGTGCTGGGCGCCCTGCTCGCCGCCTATGTCGCCCTGTGCCTCGCGCTGGGGATCGGCGCGCTGGTGCAGTGGCGCCGCCCCGGCGCGGGCTACCCGGCGGGCATCGCCTGGGCGCTGGTGGGCATCGCGGCGCAGAACGCGGGGCTGGCACCGGGCCTCATGGTAATCTCGGGCGCCGCCGCGCTCGGCTTCGCGTTCTGGTCGGTGAAGGGGCTGCGCGGGCGGAAAACGGCCTGATCACGGGCCCGTCCGACGCGCCGTGCACGCCGCGCCGACACCGTGCGCCGTCCGTCCGACCCTTGGTGCCGGTCGGTGCACGCGGGCTGCACGCCCGGTGTACGCCGCGCCGACGGACCGGGGACGCCCCGTGCATGGCCTGCCGCCTATTCGTCCGCGCGGCCCTTGCCCAGGTGTTTGCGCAGCCGCGAGGGCGTGGATTTCGTGCGATTCTTGTAGGGATTCGCCTCGGATTGCGACCGCATCCACAGCCGCACAGGCGTGCCCGGCATGTCGAACGTGTCGCGTAACCCGTTGACAAGATAGCGGGAATACGCGTCGCTCATTTTCTCGGGGTTGGAGCACATGACCACGAATCCCGGCGGCCGCGTCTTGGCCTGCGTCATGTAGCGCAGCTTGATCCGACGCCCGCCGGGCGCTGGGGGGGGATGCGCCTCGACCATGCCCGACAGCCACTGGTTCAGCTTCGCCGTCGTCACCCGCCGGTTCCAGGTTTCGTACGCCTTTTCAATGGCTTGCCGCAGGCGGTCGAGCCCTTTTCCGGTCAGCGCGGACACCGTGACCAGCGGCACGCCCCGAAGCTGCGGCAGCAGACGCGCGCATTCCTCGCGCAACATCTTGATTTTCTCGGATTTTTCTTCTTCCGCGTCCCACTTGTTGACCGCGATCACCACCGCGCGCCCCTCGCGCTCGGCCAGGTCCGCGATCCTAAGGTCTTGTTGTTCAAAGGGAATCGCCGCGTCCAGCAACACGACCACGACCTCGGCGAACTTCACCGCACGAAGGCCGTCGCTGACGCTCAGTTTCTCCAGCTTTTCCTGGACCTTGGCCTTCTTCCGCATCCCCGCCGTGTCGAAGATCCGAACCGGCAACCCGTCCCAGTCCATCTGCACCGAGATCGCGTCGCGCGTGATCCCCGCCTCGGGCCCGGTCAGCAGCCGATCCTCGCCCAGCAACTTGTTGATCAGCGTGGATTTTCCGGCGTTGGGCCGCCCGACCACCGCCACCTGCAACGGCTTGTCGCGGGTGGGCACGCGCACGGCATCCGCCTCTGCGTCCTCCTCGTCGACCGTGATATCCGTCTCGGGCGTATCCGATTGATTCTGCGCCGCGAATTCCTCGGACAGCGGCAATAGCTGGCCGTAGAGATCGTTCAGCCCCTCCCCATGCTCGGCCGACAGCCGGATCGGCTCGCCCAGCCCCAGCCCGTAGGCCTCGATGATCCCCGCATCCGCCGCGCGCCCCTCGGCCTTGTTCGCCGCCAGGATCACGTGCCGCCCCCGCTTGCGCAGGATATCGGCCACCGTCTCGTCCACCGGCGTGACGCCCGTCCGCGCGTCGATCAGCATCAGGCAAACATCGGCCATGTCGACCGCGCGCTCGGTCAGGCGCCGCATGCGGCCCTGGAGCGTATCGTCCGTGGCATCCTCCAGGCCCGCGGTGTCGATCACGGTGAAGCGCAGGTCGCCCAGCCGCGCGTCGCCTTCCCGCAGGTCGCGGGTCACGCCGGGCTGGTCGTCCACCAGCGCCAGGCGCTTGCCGACAAGGCGGTTGAACAGGGTCGACTTGCCCACATTGGGGCGACCGACGATGGCAAGGGTGAAGCTCATGGCGCTGGCCTCGGGTCAGGGATCAGGCGCGCCGCATATACCCATCCTCAGCGGAAGGCCAGCAGCCGTCCGTTCGACGATACGACGTAGAGCGTGCCGTTCGCCACCACAGGGTTGGTGGCCGCCCCGCCCGGCAGCGGAACCTGCGCCGCCAGCGCGCCGGTTTCGGGCGAGAACGCGCGCAGAAGGTTGTCGCCGGACGCGACCCAAAGCCGTCCGCCGGCAAGGATGGGGCCGTAATGGGCATAGATCCCCTGCCGCTTCTTCGGTGCGTTACGCTGGAAGAAGGGCATGGGCGTGGCCCAGATCCGGTCGCCCGTGGCCGCGTCGAGACGGACCAGTTCGGACTGGTCGGACACGGTGAAGACCGATCCGCCCGCGACCAGGGCGGGCGACATGGCGCCGTCCTCGGCCGACCAGATCACCTCGCCCGAGGCGAGGTCCACGGCATTGGTCCGGCCCGAGGGGCTGCCCGCGTAGACGGTATCGCCCACGATGACGGGATCGCCCGTGATGTCGGTGATGGTGGCATAGACCCGGCCCAGCCGCGTTCCGGCCACGTCCGAGACCCAGGTCCGCGTGCCGCCGGGCAGAAGGCCCACGAGCTCGCGGCTGGCAAAGGGCATGACGATGGTATCGCCCGATACGGCCGGCGCCGCGCCTCCGACCACGCCGGCATCCGAGGGCGAGCCCTGCTCGGTCCAGTCGACGCGGCCCGTCGCGGCGTCCAGCGCCCAGCCCGTCGCGTCGCGGGCCACCACGTAGACACGCTCGCCCACGACGGTCGGCGCGCCCGCAGCCGAGGCGCCCAGGTCCTGCGTCCAGTACGTCCGGCCCGTCGCGGCATCCAGCGCGTGGACCTGGCCGAAACCGGTCGAGACGTAGAGCCGCCCATTGGCATAGGCCAGCCCGGCACCCGATGCGTCGTCCGACGGCTCGCCCGCCGGCGTGACGTCGACGGACCACAGCGCGGCCCCGTTCGGCGCGTGGGCCATGACGCGGGCCCGGCTGTCGACAGTGTAGATCCGACCACCGCCCACGACCGGATCGGCACTGATCCGGTGCTTGCGGCTGTCGCCCTGCCCGATGGCGCTGGAGAAGATCAGTTGCGGCTGGGCCGACAGCGTTGCGTGCGGGATCGCGTGCCGCGCATTGGCGGCGCGATGGCCCCAATCGGCAAGCGTCTGCATCGGCGGCAGGCTGATCGGGCGGCTCTGATCAACGGTCTGCTCGGCACCGTCCAGCGCCCGCAGGCTCAGGCGTTCGCCCGTCAGGATGGTTTCCTGTTCACCGCAGGCCATCAAAGCGGCTGCGCAAATACCCAGCAATGCCCGTGTCTTGCGCGTCATGCCGTGCCCTGTCCTTGCCTCATGCCGCTTCAAGCGACCCACCCAGCGCCACAATCAACCGCCGTGCCCGCTGGCGCAAGTCCCGCGTCACGGCCTCGTCGGCGATGATGGTCTGAAGGTCACTCAGCGCGGCGTCGGTCTCGCCCGCGCGCAGGCGGGCGACCGCTTGCTGCTCCAGCGCGAGAAGGCGATAGGGCGCGCCCGGGATGGTCAGCGGCGACAGGCGGTCGATGACCTCCTGCGCGTCAACCGTATCCTGCGCGATCATCGCCCATTTCAACACCGCAAGCTCGCGATAGAGCGCGGGCAGGCTATCATCCGCGGCGACGGCGTCGAGCTCGGTGCGGGTCGCGGCACGCGCCTCGTCCCCTTCCAGCCGGTCGGCCGCCAGCATGGCGATCAGGGCGCGGCGCGTGCCCTCGGCCTCGATCTGCATCAGCGCCTCGCGGCGGGCCTCGGGCGAATCCTCGCCCAAGGCGGCCAGAAGCGCGTCGCCGAACGCCTGCGCCTCTGCCCGGTCCTGGGCACGCTGGTATTCATAGACGGCGGCGCCGCCCACCAGCAGCAGCACGAGCGCGATGGCGATCCAGCCGTAACGGCGAAGCATCCCGAACAAACGGTCACGGCGCAGCTCGTCGCTGACCTCGTCGATGAAACTGTCGTTGTTGCTCAATTTCTGGCCTCGTCCCCGGTGTTCGCGACCTTCTAGCCCGGGCGTGCGCCCAATGCAAAGACCCGGTTCTCGTGCCCGTTCGGGCGGCTCCTCCCGGCCAAAATGCCGCGGCGCCGCGATCTTGTCGCAAAAAGTGAACCGATTAGTTTACCTTGCACCCTTTCTTATGTTGGCACCGACCCTTATGTCACCGCTCAACACCACGTCTTTTCTCTATTACGGGACTGCGCCATGAGACTTGTCTCGATCCTGATAGCACTGGTCGTCGCGGCGAGCCTGTATCTGCTAGTCTTCGAACGCGACACCGTGCTGGAACTCGCCGGCACAGACAGCCTTGTCGGGGCCGAGGGCGAGACCGACACCCTGTCAGACGCCAGCGCCGTGTCGGTCGTCGCCATGCAGTCCGAGGCGCGCGCCATCGACACCGCCGTCATCACACGCGGCCGGACCGAGGCGGCGCGCCAGGTCGACGTCCGCGCCGAAACCAGCGGCAAGATCATCTCGGAGCCGTTGCGCAAGGGCGCGACCGTGGCCGAGGGTGACCTGCTGTGCGAGCTGGATCCCGGCACCCGCGTCGTGGCCCTGGCCGAGGCCGAAGCCCGGCTGGCCGAAGCAAGGGCCAGCGCGCCGTCGGCCCGCGCCCGTCTGGCCGAGGCCGAGGCAGCCCTGCGCCAGGCGCGGATCGACCAGAACGCCGCGCAGCGCCTATCGCAGGACGGGTTCGCATCGGACGCCCGCGTGGCCGGCGCAGACGCGGGTGTCGAATCGGCCCTCGCGTCCATCGAGGCGGCCCGGGGCGGGTTGGAAGCCAGCGCCGCCACGGTCCAGAGCGCCGAGGCCGCCGTCGCCGCCGCGCAGACCGAGCTGGATCGCCTGAAGATCACCGCCCCCTTCTCGGGCCTTCTCGAATCCGACACGGCCGAGCTGGGTGCGTTTTTGCAACCCGCTGGGCTGTGCGCCACGATCCTGCAACTCGACCCGATCAAGCTGGTGGGCTTCGTGCCAGAAACCGCCGTCGACCGTATCGAAACCGGCGCCATTGCCGGTGCGCGCCTTGCGTCGGGGCAGGAAGTTCAGGGCGAGGTCACGTTCCTGTCGCGTTCGGCCGATGACCAGACGCGAACCTTCCGGGTCGAGGTCTCGGTGCCGAACGAGGACCTGGACATCCGCGACGGCCAGACCGCCGAGATCATGATCCAGAGCGATGGAATCCAGGCGCACCTGCTGCCGCAATCCGCGCTGACGCTGGACGATGACGGTGCGCTCGGCGTGCGGGTCGCCACCGAGGATGACACCGCGCTCTTCAAGCCCGTCACGGTGGTGCGCGACACCGTGGACGGCATCTATGTCAGCGGCCTCGACCCGACCGAGCGGGTGATCGTCGTGGGCCAGGAATACGTGGCCGACGGCGTGCCGCTGACCATCACAATGCGCGGGGACGGATCATGACCGGAATCGTCGATTGGGCCGCGCAACACGCGCGGATGGTCCTGGCCTTCATCGTCCTGTCACTGACGGTGGGCTGGGTCACCTACGATACGCTGCCGAAAGAGGGCGAACCGGATATCGAGATCCCGGCCCTGTTCGTTTCGGTGCCCTTCCCCGGCATCTCGGCCGAGGACAGCGAACGCCTGCTGGTCAAGCCCATGGAGACCGAGCTGAGCGATCTCGACGGTCTCAAGACCATGAGCGCCACGGCCTCGGAAGGTTACGCCGGCGTCGCGATGGAGTTCGAGTTCGGCTGGGACAAGACCAAGATCATGGCGGACGTGCGCGACGCCATGTCGAACGCCGAGGCGAACTTCCCCGACGGGGCCGAACAGTATTCGATCAACGAGATCAACTTCTCGGAATTCCCGATCATCATCGTATCGCTCACGGGCAACCTGCCCGAGCGCACGCTGCTGCGCGTGGCGCAGGACCTGCAGGACCGCCTTGAAGGGCTCGAGCCGGTGCTCGAGGCCGGGTTGGCGGGCCACCGGGACGAGATGGTCGAGGTCCTGATCGACCCGCTCCGGCTGGAATCCTACAACGTCACCGCGGGCGAGCTGATCTCGGTCGTGCAGAACAACAACCAGCTGATCGCGGCGGGCGAGGTCGAGACCGAAAGCGGCGCCTTCTCGGTCAAGATCCCGTCGTCCTTCGATGACCAGCGCGACATCTACGACTTGCCGGTGAAAGTGAACGGCGACCGCGTGGTGACGCTGGGCGATCTGGCGACCATCCGCCTGACCTTCGAAGATCGCACCGGCACGGCGCGGTTCAACGGCGAGGAAACCGTCGCCCTGCAGGTGGTCAAGCGCAAGGGCTTCAACCTGATCGACACCACCGCGCTGATCCGGGACGAGGTCGCGGCGGCCGAGGCCGAGTGGCCCGAGGACCTGCAACAGGCGATCCGGGTGAACACCTCGAACGACCAGTCTACGCAGGTCGAATCCATGGTGTCCCAGCTGGAAGGCTCGGTCCTGACCGCGGTGGCGCTGGTGATGATCGTGGTTCTGGCGGCGCTGGGCATCCGCTCGGCCCTGCTGGTGGGCTTCGCGATTCCCACGTCGTTCCTGCTGTGCTTCATCCTGCTGGGCATCATGGGCATCAGCATTTCCAACATCGTCATGTTCGGCCTGATCCTGGCCGTCGGCATGCTGGTGGACGGCGCGATCGTGGTCGTGGAATACGCCGACCGCCGGATCTCGGAAGGGGCCGGCCCCATGACCGCCTTCACCGAGGCCGCCAAGCGTATGTTCTGGCCCATCGTCAGTTCGACCGCGACGACGCTTTGCGCCTTCCTGCCCATGCTGTTCTGGCCCGGCGTTCCGGGCGAGTTCATGGGCATGCTGCCGGTCACGCTGATCTTCGTGCTGTCGGCATCGCTGATCGTGGCGCTGATCTACCTGCCCGTGATGGGCGGCGTCGCGGGCCGGATGAGCCGCGCCTTCGAGGGCGGGTCGAACGCCCTGCGCCGGATGCTGCCGTGGGTGGTCCGCGCCGCACTGGCCGTCGTGGCCGCCTACGTGGTGTTCATCGGCGCCATGCAGTCGCTGAACCACGGCTACCTGTTCGGCGGGCCCTCGCCGTTGCCAGGCCCCGTCACCTTCCTGCCCGGCGCTATCCTGTTCCTGGGCGGCGCCGTGGCGCTGGGCATCACGCTCGGCTCGGTGAAATGGAACCGCGCCCCGCGCGAGGTGCGCGCGGGCCGTGGCCGCACGCCCTTCGGCTGGGTCATCAAGATGATCGTGGCGAACCCGATCATGCCGGTGCTCGCCATCGGCGCGGTCAGCGCCTTCGTCGTCTCGACCTACATGTACTACGCCGCGAACAACAACGGCGTCGAATTCTTCGTCGAATCCGAGCCCGAGCAGGCGATCGTCTATGTCCGGGCGCGCGGCAACCTGTCGCTGTCGGAAAAGGACGCGCTGCTGCGCGAGGCCGAGGCCATCGCGCTGAACACCTTCGGCGTCGAATCCGCCTTCGCCTTCGCCGGGGAAGGTGGGCTCAATAGCAATACCGGCGGCGCCGAAGCCCCGCTCGACACGATCGGGCAGGTCCAGATCGAGCTGATCCCGTGGGACGAACGGCCCGATTTCGCCAACGCGCGCGAGGACGTGACCATCGAGCAGTTGGACGGCGACGTGGTGCTTGCCAACCTTCAGGACCAGCTGGACCGCCTGCCGGGCGTGGTGACCGAGACGCTGAACCTGGCCCAGGGTCCGGCCAGCGGCAAACCGGTGAACCTGCGTCTGCTGGGCGACGACTGGGCCGAGCTGCAGGACGCCGCGCGCATCGCCCGGCTGAAGTTCGAGGACACCCCGGGCCTCATCGATATCGAGGACACCCTGCCCCTGCCCGGCATCGACTGGGAGATCGAGGTCGATGTCGAGAAGGCCGGCCAGTTCGGCGCCGACGTCGCCACCGTGGGCGGGATGGTGCAGCTGGTCACCCGCGGCCTGCTGCTGGACACCATGCGCGTGGACAGCTCGGACGAGGAAATCGACATCCGCGTGCGCCTGCCCGAGGAGGATCGCGTCCTGTCGACGCTGGACAGCCTCAAGGTGCGGACCGCCGACGGGCTGGTGCCGCTGTCGAACTTCATCACCCGCAAGCCCGTCCCGTCGCTGGGCCAGATCGACCGCGTGGACCAGACCCGGCATTTCGACGTGAAGGCCGACGTGGTCCCCGGCCTGCAAAAGCTGGTGGACGACGAAGGCGTCATCGCGGGCTTCGTCGCGCCCGTGACGGGCGACGGACCGGACGGCGGGCTGACCCTGAACGGTGAGCCGCAGCGCATCGTATCGCTCCAGGCCGCGGCCTCGGTCTCGGACCTGTCGCAAGGTCTGGAAAATGGCACCCTCAGCGCCTTGCCCGCCAACGCGAACGAGCGCATCGGCGTGCTGACCGAATGGCTGAACGGGCCCGACAACCCGCTGCCCGGCAGCGTCAACTGGGAATGGACCGGTGACCAGGAAGACCAGGCCGAAAGCGGCGCCTTCCTGATGAAGGCCTTCGCCGGGGCGCTGGGGCTGATGTTCATCATCCTGCTGGCGCAGTTCAACTCGGTCTACAACGCGGTGCTGGTGCTGCTGGCCGTGGTGCTGTCGACCGCTGGCTGCCTGATCGGGATGCTGGTGATGAACCAGCCCTTCTCGATCATCATGACCGGCACCGGCATCGTCGCGCTGGCCGGGATCGTGGTAAACAACAACATCGTGCTGATCGACACCTACCAGGAATACTCGCGCTACATGCCGCGGATCGAGGCGATCATCCGCACGGCCGAGGATCGCATCCGCCCGGTGCTGCTGACGACCATCACCACCATGGCGGGCCTGGCGCCGATGATGTTCGGCCTGAGCCTGGACTTCATCGCCGGCGGCTATTCCATCGACAGCCCCACGGCGCTGTGGTGGAAGCAGCTGGCCACGGCGGTGGTGTTCGGTCTTGGCATCGCGACGGTGCTGACGCTGGTCTTCACGCCCTCGGCGCTGGCGCTGCGGGTCTGGATCTCACGCGGGGCCTACAAGGGCGTTCGCAGCCTCAAATCGTTGAGCGTGCGCAGGGTGCGAGAGGACATGCGGCTGGCCAGGAAGGCGCGCAAGGCCAAGGCGCCCGAGATCCAGTGGATCGACGACGGCACCGACCCGGGCCGCGACGATCAAAAGGGGCACCCCCCGCGCATCGTCGCGCCGCTGCAGGCGGCCGAGTAACGGCGGGCCGCGCGGTCGGGCACGGTCCCGGTCGCGCGCCGCCGCCGCCGGCGTCTTTCAGGCCGCGTCTTCGGATTGCTGGCGTTGCCACAGCGCGGCATATCGCCCGCCGCGCGCCAACAGCGCGTCGTGGGTCCCGCGTTCGACGATACGGCCCTGCTCCAGCACCACGATCTCGTCCGCGTCGGCGATGGTCGACAGGCGGTGGGCGATCACCAGCGTGGTGCGCCCCTGCCCCAGTAGCCTCAGCTCGGACTGGATCGAGGCCTCGGTCTCGGAATCCAGCGCGCTGGTCGCCTCGTCCAGCAGCAGGATCGGCGGGTTCTTCAAGAGCGTGCGCGCGATGCCCACGCGCTGCTTCTCGCCGCCAGACAGTTTCAGACCCCGCTCGCCCACCTGCGTGTCGTAGCCCTGCGGCAGACTCGCGATGAAATCGTGGATGCGGGCGGCGCGGGCCGCCTGCTCGATCTCGTCGCGGGTGGCGTCGGGGCGACCGTAGGCGATGTTGTAGAGGATCGAGTCGTTGAACAGCACCGTGTCCTGCGGCACCACGCCGATCTGCGCGTGCAGGCTGTCCTGCGTCACGTCGCGCAGGTCCTGACCGTCGATGCGGATCGCGCCCTGGGTCACATCGTAGAACCGGAACAGCAGCCGTCCTATGGTGGACTTCCCCGACCCCGAGGGGCCGACGATGGCCGTGGTGCTGCCACCCGGAACCGTCAGCGAAATGCCGTCGAGGATCACCCGGTCGCTCTCGTAGCCGAAGTGGACGTCATGCAGCTCGACCGCTCCATCGGAGACCGCGAGCGGACGTGCCCCCGGCTTGTCCTGCACCTCGGGCGGCTGATCCAGCAGGCCGAACATCTGGCCCATGTCCACAAGCGCCTGCCGGATTTCGCGATACACCGTGCCGAGGAAGTTCAGCGGCATGGTGACCTGGATCATGTAGGCGTTGACCATCACGAAATCGCCAACGGTCAGCTGGCCCGACTGCACCCCCATGGCCGCCATGACCATGACGACGACAAGGCCCGTGGTGATGATGATAGCCTGTCCCAGATTCAGCGCGGCCAGCGTGTACGAGGTCCTCAGCGCGGCGGCGACGTATTTGGCCATGGCGCCGTCATAGCGCGCGGCCTCGCGCGTTTCGGCCCCGAAATACTTCACCGTTTCGAAATTCAGCAGGCTGTCGATCGCCTTCTGGGTGGCGTCGTTGTCCTGCTCGTTCATCTCGCGCCGGATCTTCACGCGCCATTCGGTGATGGTGAAAGTGAACCAGACATAGGCCGCGATGGTGGCGGCCACGACCACCAGGTACCAGATGTCGAACAGCCAGGCGAGTATGCCGGCAATCAGCAGCAGCTCCAGCGCCAGCGGGCCGATCGAGAACAGCAGGAACCGCAGCAAGAACTCGACCCCGCGCACGCCCCGCTCGATGATGCGGGACAGCCCGCCCGTCTTGCGCTGGATGTGATAGCGCAACGACAGGCGGTGGATATGGGTAAATGTCTCGAGCGCCAGCGCCCGCAGCGCGCGTTGGCCCACTGCGGCGAAGACCACGTCGCGCAGCTGTTGCATGCCGGTGTTCATGGCCCGCGCCACGCCATAGGCGATGGTCAGTCCGATGGCGCCCGCGCCCAGCAACCACGCGGGCTGCGTGCCCTCGCCCGCCAGCGCGTCGACGGCGGTCTTGTAGAAAAACGGCGTCGCCACGGCGATGAGCTTGGCCAGCACCAGCGCGGCGACCGCGATGATGACGCGGCGCTTCACCCACGGCTCGCCCTCCGGCCAGAGATAGGGCGCCACGCGGGCTATGATGCTGAACCCGCCCGCGGACGGGTCGGGATCGGTGGCGGTGGGGCCGCCCGTGCGGCCGCGCGACAGCGACCTCACGCCGCCGCGTTCGCGGTCACCAGCCGGATCCGGTCGATCATGGCGCGCAGGCCGTTCGACCGCTGGGATGACAGGTGTTCATCCAGGCCCAGCCGCGACATGGCCGCCAGCGCGTCGACCTGGGGCACCTCGGCCACCGGGCGCCCGGCATAGAGCGCGTGGAGGATGGCGATCAGCCCCTTCACGATCATCGCGTCGCTGTCGCCGTCGAAATCGAAGCGGTCGCCCTCCAGCTTGGGCACCAGCCACACCTGGCTGGCACAGCCGTCGACCTTGCTGGCCGGGCCCTTCAGGCTGTCGTCAAGCGGCGGCAGATCGCGGCCCAGCTCGATCACGTGGCGATAGCGGTCTTCCCAGTCGTCGAGAAACTCAAAAGTCTCGGCGATCTCGTCGAATTCGGCCTGGGCCATGGTATCGTCCCGTTTTCTAACGTCTGCCATGGACCTAGGCGGTTGGTTCCGGCCTTGCAAGCGCGGGCGCGCTTTTCAAACCGGGCGGGCTGGGCTAGTCGTGACGGGGGCGACCAGCGGGGAACGAAAATGCGGACAGTCGTGACGGGTGTGATGGTGATCGGCCTTCTGGCGGGATGCGGCCGGGTGGCCGACTCGCGGTTGAACCCGTTCAACTGGTTTTCGCGGTCCGCGCCGGCAACGGTGACCCTGTCCGATGCGCCCGCCGCCGACCCCCGGCCGCTGATCGACCAGATCGCCACGCTCGAGGTCACGCAGAACCCCGGCGGCGCCGTGCTGCGCGCGACGGGCGTGGCCGACCGGCAGGGCTTCTACGAGGGCGCGCTGCTGCGTGTCCCGGGCACCGAGCCGGGCGTACTGGCCTACGAGTTCCGGGCCGCGCCGCCGCCCACCGCGACGCGCGTCAGCACCGAACGCTCGCGCGAGGTGACGGTGGCCGAGTACCTGACCAACCGGCAGCTGAGCGGCATCCGCGAGATCCGGGTATCCGGCGCGCGCAACGCCCGCGCCGTCCGCCGCTAGAGCTCGAACACCACCACGTCGCTGCCCTGCGCCTTCAGGCCCAGGCGCCCGTCGACCATGCGAAGGGCGTCACGGCCGAACACCTTCGCGCGCCAGCCCGACAGCGCCTGCACGTCGCGGTCGCCCGCGGCGATCAGGTCCAGGTCCGACGAGGTCGCGATCAGTTTCTGCGCCACGCCCGCCGTCTCGGCCTTGGCCTTCAGCAGGACGCGCAGCAGGTCGGCCAGCGCCGGGTTCACCTGCAGTTTCTCGCGCGACCGGTCGAGCTGCGGGTAATCCGACGGCTCGATGGCCATGCCCCGTTTCACGGCGGCCAGGATGCCGTCGGCGATCTCGCCCTTGCGCGCCTCGCGCAGCAGAAGCCGGGCGCGCGACAGGTCCTTCTCGCTCTGCGGCTTGGTCGAGGCCAGCTCGACCATGGCGTCGTCCTTGAAGACCCGGTTGCGCGGCACGTTGTTGGTCTGCGCGTATTCCTCGCGGAAGGCGGCAAGCTCGCGCAGGATGGCCATGAACTTGCCGGTCTGGGTGCGGGTCTTCACACGCTTCCACGCGTCCTCGGGTCGGACGCGATAGGTCTCGGGGTCGCTGAGAATCGACAGTTCCTCCTCGACCCAGGCGGTGCGACCGGTGCGCGCCAATTCGCCCGCCAGGTGTTCGTAGATGACGCGCAGATGCGTGACGTCGGCCAAGGCATAGGCCTTCTGCTGGTCGGTCAGCGGGCGGCGCGACCAGTCGGTGAATCGCGACGACTTGTCGATGCTCGACTTGGCGATCTTGCGCACCAGCGTCTCATAGCCCACCTGCTCGCCGAAGCCGCAGACCATGGCGGCCACCTGCGTGTCGAACAAAGGCGTGGGGATCACGTCGCCGTCGATGCAGAAGATCTCGAGATCCTGGCGCGCGGCGTGAAACACCTTGACCACGCCGGAGTCGCGGAACAGCTCGTAAAGCGGCTCGAGCGACAGGCCCTTGGCCAGCGGGTCGACCAGGACGGCGTCGGCTTCGTCGTTGCCGGGCACGGCCAGCTGGATCAGGCACAGCTTGGAATAATAGGTCCGCTCGCGCAGGAACTCGGTATCGACCGTGACATAGGGATGGGTGCTGGCGCGGGTGCAGAAGGCGTTCAGCTCTTCGGTCGTCGTGATGGTGATCATCGGGTCGTCGGTTTCCTTTTCGCTCGCTATCCCCCGCGTTCGGGCGTGATAATCGGGAAACGGGCGGAAGAAAAGCCTCAGCCCAGCAGCAGTGGCGACCGCTCGCCTTCGGCCACGCGGCGCAGCACCGAGGGGTAGAGCTCGTGCTCGGCCTTCAGCACCCGCGCGGCCAGGCTGTCGGGCGTGTCGCCGGGCCGGATCGGCACCCGCGCCTGCCCCAGGGTCGGGCCGTCGTCCAGTTCCGCCGTCACCTCGTGCACGGTGCAGCCCGCCTCGGTATCGCCGGCGGCCAGGGCGCGAGCGTGGGTATCGAGCCCGCGATATTTCGGCAGCAGCGACGGGTGGATATTCAACATCCGCCCCTGCCAGTTGGCGATGAAGGGCGCGGTCAGGATGCGCATGAACCCGGCGAGGCACACCAGATCCGGCGCGGCCTCGACCAGCCGGTCCTGCAGCGCGGCTTCGAACGCCGCGCGGTCGCCCTTGAACGGGCGGTGATCCACGGTCGCGGTGGGGATGTCCCGCTCGGCCGCGCGCTGAAGGCCACCGGCGCCGGGGACGTTCGAAAGCACCAGACAGGGCCGCGCGGGATGCAGGCCGGTCATGCTGTCGGCCAGGGCGGCCATGTTGGAGCCCGAGCCCGACAGCAGGATCGCGACCCGCAGGCTCAAGACAGCGCGCCCTCGTAGGACACGCCCTGCCCCGGCTCGACCGTTCCCAGCGGCACGACCCGTTCGCCCGCGTCGATCAGCAGGCGCGCCAGGTCCTCGGCCCGGTCGGGCGCGGCGACCACGACCATGCCGATCCCGCAGTTGAAGGTCTTCAGCATCTCGGCATCCGCGATGCCGCCCGCGTCGCGCATCCAGGCGAAGACCGGCGGCAGGGGCATGGCCGACAGGTCGATCCGCGCGCCGAGGCCCTCGGGCAGGATGCGCGGCAGGTTCTCGGTCAGGCCACCGCCGGTGATGTGGGCGAGCCCGCGCACGCCGCCCGCGCGGATCGCCGCCAGCACCGAGGTCACGTAGAGCCGCGTCGGCGTCAGCAACGCGTGGCCCAGGGAAGGACCGTCCTCCCACGGCGCCGGGTCGTCCCAGCCAAGGCCCGCGTGTTCGGCCACGCGGCGCACGAGCGAGAAGCCGTTGGAATGAACCCCGTCCGAGGCAAGGCCCAGCACCACGTCGCCCGCCGCGATGTCGGCCGGCAGGTCGCTGCCCCGCTCCATCGCGCCGACGGCGAAGCCGGCGAGGTCGAAATCGCCGCCGGCGTACATGCCGGGCATCTCGGCGGTCTCGCCGCCGATCAGCGCGGTGTTGGACCGCCGGCACCCTTCGGCGATGCCCTCGATCACCCGAGCGGCGCTTTCGGTGTCCAGCTTGCCGGTGGCGAAATAGTCGAGGAAGAACAGCGGTTCGGCCCCCTGGCAGACGAGGTCGTTCACGCACATGGCGACGAGGTCGATGCCCACGCCGGACAGGTGGCCGGTGTCGATGGCCAGCCGCAGCTTGGTGCCCACGCCGTCGGTCGCCGCCACCAGCACCGGGTCGGAATAACCGGCCGCGCGCGGGTCGAACAGCGCGCCGAACCCGCCCAGCCCCGCCATGGTGCCGGGCCGCTTCGTCGCGGCGGCGGCAGGCTTGATGCGATCGACCAGCGCGTTTCCGGCGTCGATATCCACGCCCGCCCCGGCATAGGTCAGTCCGGTCTTGTCCTCGCTCATGCCGCGCACCTTTCGGGGGAGTTCATGCTTGGCGCCGCGATAGCGTCAATCGACGCGTCGCGCAACGCGGGGCGGATTGTCGGGACGAGAATCTCGCCTGCGCGACCCGGTCACGCAATCTTGACGGGCCTCGCGCCGCCTTCTAATCAACTCGCTGCGGGCCTGTAGCTCAATTGGTTAGAGCAGAGCGCTCATAACGCTTTGGTTGCGGGTTCAAGTCCTGCCGGGCCTACCATCGCCGCGCGCGGATCCCCCGCGAACATCCGGACCGGTCTAGAACGTGTCCTCGGGCATTTCGCGCAGCAGCGCGCGTTCCGACAGCCACGGGTTCAGCTTCAGCGCCTGGCGCAACACGCGCTGCCCCTCGGCCCCGCGGCCGAGGCCAATCAGCGTCAGCGCCTTGCCACTGAGCGCGGCCACGTGCAGCGGCTGGCGTTCCAGCGCGGCATTCAGATCGACCAGCGCGGCCGCGAATTCCCCCTGGAGATACGCGGCGAAGGCCCGCTGGTTGTAGCCCTCGGCGTAGTCCGGGCAGTACTCCACCAGATCGTCCAGCACCTCGGTCGCGTCGTCCAGATCGCCCTCGCCGATCAATTCGCGGCCATCGTCCAGCAGCGCCTGCGCCCTGTCGTCGGGCGCGTCGGCCCAGATCGACCACATGGCGTCGGCGATGGGCCGCGCCTCGATCGGGCTGCGTGCCGCGTTGGCGCGATTAAACAGGAAGGCCAGCTCGCCCGAACGGTCGGGCGCCGGCGGGCATTCCTGGGCGACGGCGGGACCCGCAAGGCAGACCAGCAGGGTAACGTGCTTGAGCATGTCTCGATTGGGCCGCCGCGGGCCGCGGCTGTCAAGCGACGCGAGGTCGCGGGTCACTCCGGCGGCTTGGCCGGCGTGCCGTCGCTGTCCTTGATCGACTGCATCGCCACGTAGGTCGACGTGTGGGCAACATAGGGCAGCGTCGAGATATGCGCCCCCAGCACCGCGCGATAGGTCACCATGTCCGCGGTTCGGACCTTGAGCAGGTAGTCGAAATCGCCGGCGATCAGGTGGCACTGCTCGACCTCGGGGATCAAGCGCACCGCCTCGTTGAAGGCCGCCAGCGCCGACTCGCGGGTTTCGGTCAGCTTGACCTCGACGAAGGCCACGTGTTCGCGGTCCAGCCGCACGGGATCAATCAGGGCGCGATAGCCGGTGATGACACCGCTTTGTTCCAGCCGTTTGAGCCGGGCCTGGACCGGGCTTTTCGACAGCCCGACGCGGCTGGCAAGCTCGGTCACGCTGATCCGACCCTCGACGCCCAGCACATCGAGCATCGCCAAGTCGAACTGATCCAGGCCGTTGTCTTTCATTCGTGGTGCCCTAGGCTGGAAACAAAGGCGATGCTCCCGCAAGATCGGGCGATTGCGGGCCGTCATCCCGACCACATTAACCTACTTTGATCAAAAGCCTAGGAGAGAGATATGCCGCGAGATACCGTTCTGCCGCCCGCGATCCTGCCGATCGATCCCTATCCGGATGCCGATACCGAGCTGAAGAAGCTCATCGCCATGGCCGACCTGTCGGAAGAGGATCGCAAGCAGATCCACGCGAGAGCCACGGATCTCGTCCGCCGCATCCGCAACGATGCGGAACCGGGCATGATGGAAGTCTTCCTTGCCGAATACGGGCTCAGCACCGACGAGGGCATCGCGCTCATGTGCCTGGCCGAGGCGCTGCTGCGGGTGCCCGATGCGCCCACCATCGACGCGCTGATCGAGGACAAGATCGCGCCGGGCGACTGGGGCACGCACATGGGCCATTCGTCCTCGCCACTGGTCAATGCCTCGACCTGGGCGCTGATGCTGACGGGCCGCGTGCTGGACAAGAAGCGTCCGTCGCCGGTGAAGGCGCTGAAGGGCGCGATGAAGCGTCTGGGCGAGCCGGTGATCCGCACCGCCACCGGCCAGGCCATGCGCGTGATGGGCCAGCAGTTCGTGCTGGGCCAGACCATGGACAAGGCGATGGAGCGCGCCAAGGCCCAGCAGGAAAAGGGCTATACCTACAGCTACGACATGCTGGGCGAGGCCGCGCGCACCATGGAAGACGCGCGCCGCTATTACAAAAGCTACGACAACGCGATCGAGTCGATCTCGCGCCAGGCGAAATACGACAGCATCGCCAAGAACCCCGGCATCTCGGTCAAGCTGTCGGCACTGCACCCGCGCTATGAAATGGCGCAGCACGACGAGATCCTGGACGAGCTGACGCCGCTGGTGGCCGACCTGGCCGCCAAGGCCGCGCGGCTGGGCATCGGCTTCAACATCGACGCCGAGGAGGCCAACCGCCTGACCCTGTCGCTCGAGGTGATCGGTCGCGTGCTGAAGGATCGCCGGCTCAAGGGCTGGGACGGCTTCGGCGTGGTCGTGCAGGCCTATGGCCCGCGCGCGTCCTATGCGATCGACTGGATCGCCGACCAGGCCAAGGCGCTGGACCGCAAGATCATGGTGCGGCTGGTGAAGGGCGCCTACTGGGACACCGAGGTGAAGCTGGCGCAGGTGCAGGGGATGGAGCGCTTCCCGGTGTTCACCCGCAAGCCCGCCACCGACGTGAGCTACATCGCCAATTCGCGCAAGCTGCTGCAGCTGCGCGACCACATCTATCCGCAATTCGCCACTCACAACGCCAATACCGTGGCGGCCGTCCTGCAGATGGCCAGCCAGATGGGCGTGCGCAAGGACGAGTACGAGTTCCAGCGCCTGCACGGCATGGGCGAGGCGCTCTACGACATCACCATGAAGATGGAGGACGTCCGCTGCCGCATCTACGCCCCCGTGGGCGCGCATCGCGACCTGCTGGCCTATCTTGTGCGGCGCCTGCTGGAGAACGGCGCCAACTCGAGCTTCGTGAACCAGATCGTCGACGTGTCGGTCCCGCCCGAGGAGGTCGCCGCCGACCCGTTCGAGGCCCTGGGCTATACCCCGCCGGTGACGCCCGGCACCGACATCTTCCTGCCCGAGCGGCGCAATTCCAAGGGCTGGGACCTGGCCTGCACGTCGCACCTGGAAGAGATCGACGCGGCGCGCGCCCCCTATCGCGAAACGATCTTCGAAGTCGCCCCGCTGCTGGCGGGTGACGTGTCGGGCGGAGAGCCCATGGAGCGGTTCAACCCGGCCGATCCCGACAGCCTGGTGGCGCGCGTGCAGACGGCCAGCCCCGAGGACGTGGAAACCGCGCTGTCCAAGGCCAGGCCGTGGGACGCCAGCCCGGCCGAGCGCGCCAAGATCCTGAACCGCGCCGCCGATCTCTACGAGGAGAACTTCGGCCAGGTCTTCGCGATCCTCGCCCGCGAGGCCGGCAAGACCCAGATGGACGCGGTGGCCGAGCTGCGCGAGGCGGTGGATTTCCTGCGATACTATGCCGCCCAGATCGAGCATCTGGACGCGCCGGCGCTGGGCACCTTCACCTGTATCTCGCCCTGGAACTTCCCGATGGCCATCTTCACCGGCCAGGTCGCGGCGGGTCTTGCGGCCGGCAACGCGGTGCTGGCCAAGCCGGCCGAGCAGACGCCGGTCATCGCCCATTTCGCCACCACGCTGATGCACGAGGCGGGCGTGCCGCGCACCGCGCTGCAACTGCTGCCCGGCGGCGGCGACGTGGGTGCCGCGGTGACGTCGGACGCGCGGATCAAGGGCGTGGCCTTCACCGGCTCGACCGCGACGGCCCGCAAGATCAAGCAGGCCATGGCCGAGCACTGCGATCCCGGCGCCCCGCTGATCGCGGAAACCGGCGGCCTGAACGCCATGATCGTGGACAGCACCGCCCTGCCCGAGCAGGCGATCCGCGACATCCTGCAATCGTCGTTCCAGTCGGCGGGCCAACGCTGCTCGGCGCTGCGCTGCCTCTACGTGCAGGAGGACGTGTCCAAGGAATTCCTGGCCATGCTGAAGGGCGCCATGGACGTGTTCCGCCTGGACGATCCCTGGCAGATCAAGGCCGACAGCGGTCCGCTGATCGACCAGGCGGCGTATGACCAGATCTCGGATTACGTCGAGAAGGCCCGCAAGGAAGGGCGGCTGATCCACCAGACCGCGTCGCCAGACAAGGGCCATTTCCTGTCGCCCACGCTGATCCGCGTGAACGGCATCGAGGACATGGAGCGCGAGGTCTTCGGCCCGGTGCTTCACGTGGCGACGTTCAAGTCCAAGAACATCGACAAGGTCATCGATGCCATCAACAGCACCGGCTACGGCCTGACCTTCGGGTTGCACACCCGCATCGACGACCGCGTGCAGCACGTGACCGACCGGATCGAGGCCGGCAACATGTACGTGAACCGCAACCAGATCGGCGCAATCGTGGGCTCGCAGCCCTTCGGCGGTGAGGGCCTGTCGGGCACCGGTCCCAAGGCGGGCGGCCCGTTCTACCTGCCGCGCTTTGCCGAGGCGAAGACGCCCGACGTCCCCGAGCTCATGATGGAGATGCCCGGGCCCACCGGCGAATCGAACCGCCTGACGCTGGAGCCGCGGGCACCGGTCCTGTGTCTCGGTCCCAGCGACGAGCAGCGCCGGGCGCAGGTGGCCGCGGTGAACGCCCTGGGCGGGATCGCCAAGCCGATGACCGATGTGCCGGATCTCGAGAAGGCCGACGCCTTCGGCAACGCGTTCTGGTGGGGCGACGAGGACACGGCGCGCAAGCTTGCCGCGCAGCTCGCCCGCCGCGACGGCCCGCTGCTGCGGCTTGTCACTGGCTCGATCACGGTGCCGGACGTCATGCATGAACGCCACCTGTGCATCGACACCACCGCGTCGGGCGGCAACGCCGCGCTGCTGGCGCAGGTGGCCGCCGACGACCCGCACAAGATGGCCGCCGAGTGAGCGATGCCCCTGCCCCGTCCCTCAGGCCCTTCGGCCCGGGGGACGGGGATTGGTTACGCGCGGTCCATCTGGAACATTACCAGCGGGTCGAAGGCTTCGACGCCAGCTTTGCCGCCGCCGTGGACAGCGCCATCGCGGCGCTGAACGATCGTGCCCACGATCCCCGTAGCCTCTTCCAAATCGTCGAAACCGGTGGCGCCCCACGCGGGTCGCTTTTCCTGTCGCCCCATGATCATCACGACGCGGCAGGCAGGCTTCGCCTGTTCTATCTAGACCCGGCGCTGCGGGGCACCGGCCTCGGGGGGCGGATGCTCGACCGTGCGCTGGACCACGCGCGGGCCATGGGCCTTAAGCGCATGGTCGTCTCGACCTTCACCCGGCACGCCGCCGCGCTGGCGCTCTATCACCGGCGCGGCTTTGCCGAGGAGAGACGCCAGCCGGTCCACGCCTTCGGACAGGCGCTCGAACAGGTCGATCTCGGGCGCGGGCTTGCTTGACCGGCCCGGCGCCGGGGCCTAGCTGACCTCCATGTTTCCGATCCGAGACCACAACCCGTCGCAGACCGTTCCCTGGGTCACGCTCACGCTGATCGCGGTGAACGTGGTGGTCTTCTTCACCACCCTGCCCGCCCTGTCGAACGAGGCCGCGGCGCAGGACTTCCTGGTCCGGTTCGCCGTGATCCCGGCGGTGTCGGACCCGGTGACCTTCGTCACCTCGCAGTTCCTGCATGGCGGCCTTCTGCACCTGGCCGGCAACATGTGGTTTCTCTGGCTCTACGGCGACAACCTGGAGGACGAGATGGGGCATTTCCCCTTTCTCGGCTTCTACCTGGCCTGCGGGGTGGCGGCGGCGCTGGCGCAAAGCCTGAGCGAGCCGGCCTCGACCATCCCCATGGTGGGCGCGTCCGGCGCTATCGCGGGGGTCATGGGCGGCTACCTGCTTCTGTTTCCGCGCGCCCGCATCGATATCCTGGTGATCCTGCTGATCTTCTTCCGGATCTTCGCGATCCCGGCCTGGGTCGTGCTGGGGCTGTGGTTCGCGCTGCAGATCGGGTCGGGCGCGGCCACGCCCGCGGGCGTCGGCGGCGTGGCCTACTGGGCGCACGCGGGGGGCTTCGTCGCGGGGCTGGCCCTGACCTTTCCGCTGTGGCGGCGGCTGGGCGGTCCCGCGTTCTGGCGTACCACCCACGGCACGCCGCCCCACCCCGAGGCGCAGTATCGCATGCGCCGGACGTCGATCCCGAAGGTCGACCGCCGCCGCTAAATCTTTCGGAGGTGGGAGCGTCGGACCCGCCGGTCAGCTATCGCGGATGACCTTGGCGAAGGTCTCGAAGATCGCCCCGTTGGCGGCGACGATGGTTTCGCTGTCGAAGATCGACCCGGCCTCGCCGATGGGCGCCACGAAGCCGCCCGCCTCGCGCACGATCAGCAGGCCCGCGGCCACGTCCCAGGGCTTGATCCCCCGCTCCCAGTAGCCGTCGTAGCGGCCGGCGGCCACGTAGGCGAGGTCGAGCGCCGCGGCGCCCATGCGGCGCACGCCCGCGCTGGCCGGCAGAACGCGGCCCAGGTCCTTGAGGATGGCGGGCAGCTGCGGACGGCCGCCGAACGGGAGGCCGGTCCCGAAGATCGACTCGATCATGCGGTGACGGTCCGACACCCGCAGGCGCGTGTCGTTGAGGAAGGCGCCGCCGCCCTTCTCGGCCGTGAACATCTCGTCCTTGGCGGCGTCGTAGATCACGCCGGCCACGATCTCGCCCTTGTGCTCCAGCGCGATGGAAATTGCCCAGTGCGGCAGGCCGTGGAGGTAGTTGGTCGTCCCGTCCAGCGGATCGACGATCCAGCGGCGGGTGGGATCCTTACCGGCGATCTCGTCCGTTTCCTCGCCCAGCCAGCCGTAGTTCGGCCGCTCGCCCAGAAGCGCGTCGCGCAGCGCCGTCTCGGCCGCGATATCCGCGCGGCTGACGAAATCGCCCGCGCCCTTGCTGGACACCTGCAGGTTCTCGACCTCGCGGAAATCCTTCACCAGCCCCCGCGCAGCCTTGCGGGCGGCCTTCATCATGATGTTCAGATTCGCGCTGCCCTGCATGGCGGTCACCTTTCGGTCGGTCTGTCGGTCGTGGAATGGTGGGCCCGCATACGCCAGCGCGCGCGGGATGCCAAGTGGCAGGCGGCGCGCGATGGGCAGGTGGCAGTTTCGAAGTATTCCGGGACCGGTGATGCAGCGCGCGCGGCGATCAGCCCGGCGCGGCGTCGCCCCCGTGGAACTGGCGTTGCAGCTTGACCGGCTCGGTCTTGGCCAGCCTCAGCAGGTGGGCCATGAAGGGCGCCGTGGTCTCGGCCGAGCGTGTCGCGGCATAGAGACGCCGGGTCAGGCCGCCCCGGGTCAGGGGCCGCGTCACGTAGTCGGATTGCAGCCGCACGTCGCGCACCACCCAGTCGGGCAGCACGGCCACCCCGCGCATGGACGCCACCAGCAGCAGAATCACCGCCGTCAGCTCGACCTGCCGGATCGCCGCCGGTTCGACCTTGGCGGGCGTCAGAAGCTGGCTGAACACGTCCAGACGCGCGCGATCCACCGGATATGTGATGAGAGTCTGGTCGCGGAAATCCTCGGCCTCGATGAAGGGCTTCTGCGCCAGGGGATGGCGCGAGGCGGCGACGAAGACGGGCTCGTAGTCGAACAGCGGCGTGAAATCCACGTCTGCCAGGTCCTCGGGGTCCGATGACACCACCAGGTCGACCTCTTCGCGCATGAGCGCGGGCAGCGCGCCGAAGGCGAGGCCGGGGCGGATGTCGACATCCACGTCGGGCCAGGCGTGGCGGAATTTCTCGAGCACCGGGAACAGCCATTCAAAGCAGGCGTGGCATTCGATGGCGATATGCAGCCGGCCCGACTTGCCCGATTGCAGGCCCGCGAACTCGGCCTCGAGCGCGGCGACCTCGGGCAGGATCCGCTCGGCCGCGCGCAGCAGCCGCTGGCCCGCCGCCGACAGCTTCAGCGGTTTCGACCGGCGCACGAAAAGCTCGACCCCGGCCTGTTCCTCCAGGCCCTTGACCTGGTGGCTCAGCGCGCTTTGGGTGATGTTCAGCCGGTCGGCCGCACGCGCCAGCCCGCCCTCGTCGTGGATGGCCTTGATCGTGCGCAAATGGCGGAATTCGATGTGCATCCGCGCCTTCGCCTCATGTTGATGTTGAAAGTTATGAGTTTGTCTCATGCGCCGCGCCGTGAGACAAGGGTGCAAACCTGCAAGGACACCGTCATGACCGCCCCCTCGATCTCGTTCGAATTCTTCCCGCCCAAGTCGCTCGAAGCGTCGTTCCGCCTGTGGGACACGATCCACACGCTGGCCCCGCTGGCCCCCGAATTCGTGTCGGTCACCTATGGCGCCGGCGGCACCACCCGCGCGCTGACCCACGAGGCGGTGACCACCATCGGCAAGACCACCGGCCTGCGCGTGGCGGCTCACCTGACCTGCGTGAACGCCAGCAAGGAGGAGACGCTGGAGATCGCGCGGAGCTATGCGGCGGCGGGCGTGACCGACCTGGTGGCCCTGCGCGGCGACATGCCGGGCGGCAAGCCGTTCCAGCCCCACCCCGAGGGCTTCGCCAACTCGGTCGAGCTGATCGAGGCGCTGGCCGCGACCGGCGATTTCACCCTGCGCGTGGGCGCCTATCCCGACCGCCACCCCGAGGCGGCAACCGACACCGCCGACGTGGACTGGCTGAAGCGCAAGATCGACGCGGGCGCGGATGCGGCGATCACCCAGTTCTTCTTCGAGGCCGACACGTTCTTCCGGTTCCGCGACCGCTGTGTCGCGGCCGGCATCGACGCGCCGATCATCCCCGGCATCCTGCCGATCGAGAACTGGGCCGGCGTGCGCAAGTTCGCCACCGCCTGCGGCACGCCGATCCCCACCTGGCTGGACGACGCGTTCGAGACCGCCAAGCGCGACGGCCGCGAAGAGCTGCTGTCGACGGCGCTGGCGACCGAGATGTGCTCGGCGCTGCTCGACGACGGTGTCGAGCACCTGCACTTCTACACGCTGAACAAGCCGCAGCTGACCCGCGACGTGGTCCATGCGCTGGGTCTCGCCCCCGAGCGGCAGCTGGAGAAGGTCGCCTGACCGGCTTTCCATTGCCGCAAATCTGGGCGAGGGTCCGGGCGCACCACAGCCCTAAGGACCCGAGCCCATGAAAACCGCCGCCAGCGCCGCAGACCTTGCCGATATCGAAGATCTGCGGCGGCAATCGGGCCTGGAATTCATGCAGGCGATCCTGAGCGGCGATCGGGCTGGTCCGCCCATCGGCGACGCCATGGGCTTCGCGCTCGATCACGTCGAGGACGGGCTGGTGCGGTTCACCGGCACGCCGCATTTCCACACCTTGAACCCGATGGGCGGGGTCCATGGCGGCTGGTACGGCACGCTGCTGGATTCGGCCATGGCCTGCGCGGTGATGACCAAGGTGCCCTGCGGGTCGACCTACACGACGTTGGAATACAAGGTGAATATCACCCGCGCCCTGCCCGCGGACACCGAGATCGTCGCCACCGGAACCGTCGTGCATGCGGGCCGGTCCACCGGGGTCGCCAATGGCGAGATCCGGGGTGCGAAGGACGGGCGGGTCTACGCCACCGGCTCGACCACCTGCCTGATCATGGCGCTGCCGGTCGTCTGACGGCCGCATCCTCGGCCACCGGCAATCCCTCGGCATCGGGGCCCACGGCACCGCGCGCGAGGACCGAGGGATGAAGCCGCTCGGACCGGTCAGCCCCGACGACGCGCGGGGTGCGAGCCACGAAGATCCGGCCCCAGCCACGGTTCAGCCCGATGGACGGCGCCTGCGGATCGGTGCCGAAGCGGGCGCGCCATCCCTCGGGAAGGCGCAGGCCCTGCGCTTCCGCCTTCTGCAGCATCCAGACCAGCGAGATATTTGCCAGAGGCCGCGCCGCGCGCACGCCGTCCAGTTGCCCGCCCACGTCTCCGTGGGTGCCGGGGAACCAGACCTGCTCGCAGTCGCCGTCCCAGGCGCCGTCCAGCCGCCACATGACCGGGCGGTAGGCCTCGCGCGTCTCGTTCAGCGCGAGCGCGTGAAAGCCCGAGCGGGTCGTCGGCCCCAGCGCGTGGTTGTGGAACCGGTGCGCCATCGACGACCAGCGCCAGACCACGGGCAGTCGCAGACCCAGCGCCTTCACCGTGTCCCAGGCCCCGATCATCTGCACCTCGACCGCGGCGTGGCAGAACAGCCGCGCGAATTCGCGGGCGCCGTGGCTGTCGGGGATCGTGCGGTAATGCCGGTAGGCCATGTGGACGTTGCGCTCGGTCGCGGCCTCGGGACGCAGCAGCCCGATACGGTCGATGACCCCGGCGAGCGATCGGACGGCATAGGCGCCGCGGGAATAGCCGAACAGGAAGATCCGGTCGCCGGGCCGATACCGCGACGCCAGCCACCCGTAGGACCGGCGGATCTGGCGGTTGAGCCCGCGCCCCTCGGCCACGTCGCGCACCTGCCGCCAGGAGGTGAACTGGATACCCGGCTCGTACCGCACCGACAGGTCGGCCGCCGGGGACAGCTCGCGCAGCAACTTCCAGGTCAGCCCGGCATTGGTCTCGCGGCCCGGTTCGAGCGAGGACATGGTGCCGTCGAGTATGACCACATGGGTAACGGGGCCGCGCCGCGCGGTGGGCGCCATCTGTTCCAGATGGCGCCCGCGTCCGAGCCACGACAGCAGCTGCCGGGCCAGGCCCCCGGTATTGATCCGGGGGCGCCTGTCCTCATTCGGCGGCGACGGCATCTTGGGCGTCGTTCAGCAGGGTCCAGACCCGGGCCGGCGTGAACGGAAGGTCCACCTGCCGCACGCCGCGGTCCCACAGCGCGTCCTCGACCGCGTTCGCCACGGCGGCCAGCGCGCCGACCGTGCCCGCCTCGCCGCAGCCCTTCATGCCAAGCGGATTGGCGGTGGAGGGCACCGGGTTGGTCGAGAACGCCATCATCGGCACATCGGTCGCGCGCGGCACCCCGTAATCCATGTAGCTGGCGGTCAGAAGCTGGCCGTCCTCGTCGTAGACCACGCGCTCCTGGATCGCCTGCCCGATCCCCTGCACGACGCCGCCGTGAACCTGACCTTCGGCCAGCATGTGGTTGATAAGATTTCCGAAATCGTCGCAGACGCTGTATTTCACGACGCGGGTGTCGCCGGTCTCGGGGTCGATCTCGACCTCGGCCAGGTGCAGGCCGTTGGGATAGGACCGGCCCGGCAGTTTCTCCGAGCCGGTGAAGGTCAGCAGATCCTCGCGCCCGCGCTCTCGCGCCAGCGCCGCCAGGTCCAGCATGGTGGGGGCGTCGTTGCTGCCCGTCACGCGGAAGCGCTCGTCATCGAAGCTGACGTCATCCGGCCCGACGCCCATCTCGTCGGCCAGGAAGGCCGAGAATTCCGCGATCATGCGCTTGGCCGTGCCGTAGGTGGCGTTGTTCTGCACCGTGACGGAGCGGGACCCGCCGGTGCCGCCGCCCTTGGGAATGGCGTCCGAGTCGCCTTGGACGAAGTGGATCTTGTCGACCGGGATGCCTGTGTGGTCCGACAGGAACTGCGGAAAGACCGTCTCGTGCCCCTGACCGTTCGACTGGGTGCCGACAAAAATCGAAGCGGTGCCATCCTCGTGGAAGGCGATCTTCACGTGCTCGGTCGGATCGCCCAGGATCGACTCGATATAGTAGCAGCTGCCGATACCGCGCAGCTTGCCCGCGGCTTCGGACGCCGCGCGGCGCTCGGCGAAGCCTGCCATGTCGCCGATATCCTCGCCCTTGGCCATGGTGGCGGCGAAATCGCCCACGTCATAGGTCTCGCCCGTGGCCGAGACATAGGGAAACTGGTCCGACTTGATGAAGTTGCGCCGCCGCAGCTCATGCGGATCGACGCCCAGCTCGCGCGCGGCGCGTGACATGACCCGCTCGAGCGTGAAGATCGCTTCGGGCCGTCCGGCGCCGCGATAGGCGTCCACGGGCGCGGTGTTGGTATAGATCCCGCGCGTGCGCAGCCACGTGGTCTGCACGTCGTAGGTGCCCATGAGCACGCGGCTGAACAGCTCGGTCTGGATCATCTGCGCGAAATTCGAGTTGTAGGCGCCGATATTGCACGTGTTCTCAACGCTGTAGGCGGTGATCTTCAGATCCTCGTCGAAGGCCAGCATGGCGTCGTGCACCAGGTCGCGACCGCCATTGTCGGACAGCATCGCCTCGGTCCGGTCCGACATCCAGCGCACCGGGCGGCCGGTCTTCATCGCCCCCGCGGCGACGGCGAAGTACTCGGGGTAATTGAAGCCCTTCATCCCGAAGCCGCCGCCCACGTCGGGGTTGCTGGTGCGTACCTGCTCGGACTTCAGCCCGAAATTGGCGGCGAGCTCGCCTTTCAGCCCCCACACGCCCTGGCCCGAAAAACAGACATGCAGCCGGTCTTCGGCCCATTCCGCCCAGCAACCGCGGCCCTCCATCGACGACACCATGATGCGGTTGTCCTCGACCCTCAGGCGCACCACGTGGGCCGCGTCGCGCACGGCCCGCGCCACGCCCGCCTCGTCGCCCTTGCCGTAGTCGAAGGCGAGATTGTCGGGCGCCACATCGTGCAGTGCCTCGCCGCCAGTGGACAGGTCCAGGTGCGCGGGCAGATCTTCGAGGTCGAGCATCACTGCCTCGGCGGCATCGCGCGCCTGCAACTCGGTCTCGGCCAGCACCATCGCCACCGGCTCGCCCACGAAACGCACGCGACCGCGCGCGAGGAAGGGACGCTCGGGCGCGGTGCCCTTGCCGCCATCCTGCGTGGGCACGCAGGTGAATTTCATACCCAGCGTCAGCCCCATCCCGGCGCAGTCCTCGGCGGTCAGGATGTCGACGACACCGGGCATCCCGCGGGCCTCGTCCGTGTCGATGCCGCGCAGCTCGGCGTGGCCCACGGGCGAGCGGACGAACGCGGCGAACAGCGCGCCCTCGGGTGCGATGTCATCCACGTAGCGCCCGTGCCCCGTCAAAAGGCGCTGGTCCTCGCGGCGCGTCACCGACTGGCTTTTCCCGAAACTCTGCATCACTGATCCTCGCTGATTTACCGGCAGACTACCCGCCCGCGCGGGATTTTCCAGCACCCTGCATGCGGCCCTTGCGCGCCCTTCCCCTTGGCCGGGCTTTTGGCTATCCCCTGCCTCAAGTTTTGCGAAGGAAAGCCGCCGATGCCCATGGAAAAATCGTTCGACGCCGCCGCGCGCGAGCCCGCCCTCTACGACGCCTGGGAAAAGGCCGGCTGCTTCGTGGCGGGCGCCGGGGCGAAACCGGGCGCGTCGGCCTTCTCGATCCTGCTGCCGCCGCCCAACGTGACCGGCTTCCTGCACGCGGGCCACGGGTTCAACCACACGCTGATGGATATCCTGACGCGCTGGCACCGGATGAAGGGCGATGACGTGCTGTGGCAGCCGGGGCTGGACCACGCCGGCATCGCGACGCAGCTGGTGGTCGAACGTCAGCTGTCCGAGCAGGGCATCAAGCGCACGGACCTGAGCCGCGAGGATTTCGTCGCCAAGGTCTGGGAATGGAAGGCCACGTCGGGCGGCAAGATCGTCGATCAGGACAAGCGGCTGGGCTGTTCCATGGACTGGACGCGCGAGGCCTTCACCATGCAGGGCGCGCCGGGCGACCCCAGCCCCGAGGACGGCCCCAACTTCCACGACGCCGTCATCCGCGTCTTCGTCGACATGTACGAGAAAGGGTTCATCTATCGCGGCAAGCGGCTGGTGAACTGGGATCCGCATTTCGAGACCGCGATCAGCGACCTGGAGGTCGAGAACAAGGAAGTGCCGGGCCACATGTGGCACTTCAAGTACCCGCTGGCCGGGGGCGCGACCTATACCTATGTCGAGAAGGACGAGGATGGGAACGTCCTGTTCGAGGAAGAGCGCGATTACATCTCGATCGCCACGACCCGGCCCGAGACCATGCTGGGCGACGGCGCTGTCGCGGTTCATCCGTCGGATGAGCGGTATGCGCCAATCGTCGGGAAACTCTGCGAAATCCCGGTCGGCCCGAAAGAGCATCGCCGCCTGATCCCGATCATCACCGACGAGTATCCCGACCCGGATTTCGGCTCGGGCGCGGTGAAGATCACCGGCGCGCATGACTTCAACGACTACGAGGTCGCGCGGCGCGGCGGCATTCCCATGTATCGCCTCATGGACATGAAGGGCGCCATGCGTGACGACGGCGCCCCCTATGCCGAGGCCGCCGCCATCGCCATGGCCGTGGCCAAGGGCGAGCGGACCCTGGGCGAGGCCGAGGCCGACAGCGTGAACCTGGTGCCCGACGATCTGCGCGGGCTGGACCGGTTCGAGGCGCGCAACGCGGTGGTCGAGCAGATCACCGAGGAAGGGCTGGCCGTCATGGTGCCGCCCACGGATCCGCGCCTGGGCGAGCCGGCGAAGGCGCTGGCCCCGGAAGAAGGCGGCGAGCGGCGGCTGGACCAGCTGACCCCGCTGGTCGAGTCGAAGCCGATCATGCAGCCCTTCGGCGACCGCTCGAAGGTCGTGATCGAGCCCATGCTGACCGACCAGTGGTTCGTGGACACCGACAAGATCGTCGGTCCCGCGCTGGACGCCGTGCGCTCGGGCGAGGTCAAGATCATCCCGGAAAGCGGTGAAAAGACTTACTTTCACTGGCTTGAGAATATCGAGCCGTGGTGCATCTCGCGCCAGCTGTGGTGGGGCCACCGAATCCCGGTCTGGTACGGCTTCGACCTGCACGCGAACGGGTTCCGCGACGACGAGGGCGACGGCGCGCTGGACGAGGTCGAGCTGGGCCGCATCCTGTCGTCCGACAGCCTGTCGAACGGCGAGCTGAAGCCCCACTGCGCCGCCGATTTCGACACGGTGAAGTCCCGCTTCGGCGACCTGCTGGACGATCTGCCCACGCCCCTGAACCACGCCCGCGTGGTCGAGGTCGAAAGCCGCGACGACGCGCTGCACATGATGGCGAAAAGCCTTGCCGACTACGCGGTCGCGCAGGACCCCACGCAGCTGGTCTACCCGGTTTGGCGTGACCCCGACGTTCTGGACACCTGGTTCAGCTCGGGCCTGTGGCCGATCGGGACGCTGGGCTGGGGCGACGACAACCAGAGCTTCATGGAGCGGTATTTCCCCACCAGCGTGCTGATCACCGGCAGCGACATCCTGTTCTTCTGGGTCGCGCGGATGATGATGATGCAATACGCGGTGGTCGACCAAAAGCCGTTCGACACCGTCTACCTCCATGGCCTCGTCCGCGACGCCAAGGGGCAGAAGATGTCGAAAAGCATCGGCAACGTCGTCGATCCGCTTGACCTGGTCGAGAAATACGGCGCCGACGCTTACCGCTTCAACAACGCCGCCATGGCGACGATGACCGGCACGATCCGGTTGGACGAGAAGCGGATCGAGGGCTATCGCAACTTCTCGACCAAGCTGTGGAACGCGTTCCGCTTCGCCGAGATGAACGGCGCGCTCGAGATGCAGGGCGGCGCGCGGCCCGAGACGTCGCACGCGGTCAACGCCTGGATCCTGGGCGAGACGGGCCGCGCGCGCGACGCGGTGGACGCGGCGCTGGCCGGGTTCAAGTTCAACGAGGCGGCGGACGCGATCTACAAGTTCGTTTGGAACGTGGTCTGCGACTGGTATCTCGAGCTGTCGAAGCCGCTTTTCTCCAGCGACGATGCCGCGCTGGTGGCCGAGACGCGCGCCACACTGGCCTTCGTCCTGGACCGCTGCCTGGCGCTGCTGCACCCGATGATGCCCTTCATCACCGAGGAACTGTGGGCCGGCGACCGGATGCTAGCGGTCAGCGAGTGGCCCACCGAGGGCGCGAGCGACCTCGTCGATCCCGCCGCCGACGCGGAGATCAGCTGGGTCATCGCGCTGATCGAGGCGATCCGCTCCGTCCGGGGCGAGCTGAACGTGCCCGCCGGCCTGAAGGTCGAGCTGCTGCAGATCGAGCTGGACGACGCGGGCCGCGCGGCCTGGGCCGCCAATGCCGAGATCATCCAGCGCCTCGCGCGGATCGAGACGCTGACCGAGGCGTCCGAGCTGCCCAGCGGCGCCCTGACCATCGCGGTCAAGGGCGGCACGTTCGCCCTGCCCCTGGCCGGCATCGTGGATGTGGACGCGGAAAAGGCGCGACTGGCCAAGACGCTGGGCAAGCTGGAGAAGGACCTGGGCGGGCTGAACGGCCGGTTGAAGAACCCCAAGTTCCTCGACAGCGCGCCGGACGAGGTCGTGGCCGAGACCAAGGCCCTGCTGGCCGAGAAGACCGACGAGAAGCAGCGGCTGGAAACCGCGGCTGCGCGGCTGGCCGAGCTGTGAGCGACCCGCGCCTGACGTCGCTGGCGGCCGCGCTGCCCGACACCGTGCCCTTCGTCGGGCCCGAAGCGCAGGAGCGCGCGGCCAAGGCGGCATTCCGCGCCCGGCTGGGCGCGAACGAGTCGCCCTTCGGCCCCAGCCCCAAGGCGGTCGAGGCCATGGCCCGAGCGGCGCAGGACGCGTGGATGTATCCCGACCCTGAGAACCACGAGCTGCGCCAGGCGCTGGCCCAGCATCACGGCATCGGGGCGGATCACATCGTGGTCGGCGCCGGGATCGACGGGCTGCTGGGCTCGACCGTGCGGCTGCTGGTGGACCGGGGCGACGCGGTCGTGACCTCGGACGGCGCCTATCCGACGTTCAACTACCACGTGGCGGGCTTCGGCGGGGCGCTGCACAAGGTCCCCTACCGCGACGATACCGAGGACCTGGACGCGCTGCTGGACAAGGCCGTGGAGACGGACGCCAAGCTGATCTACCTGTCGAACCCCGACAATCCCATGGGCTCGTGGCACGACGCGGACACCATCGCCGCCTTCATCGACCGCATTCCCGAGACCTGCGTGCTGGTGCTGGACGAGGCCTATGCCGAGTGCAGCGCGGCCCGAAGCGCGCCCGCCTGGGCGCCGGAGCATCCGAACGTCATCCGCTTCCGGACCTTCTCCAAGGCCTACGGGATGGCCGGCGCCCGGATCGGATACGCCGTGGGGCCGAAATCGCTGATCGGGGCCTTCGGCAAGGTGCGCAATCATTTCGGCGTGTCGCGCATCGACCAGACCGGCGCGCTCGCCGCCCTCGCCGATACCGACTACCTGGACGAGGTGCGCGAGATGATCGCGCACAGCGTCGAGCGCATTTCCGCAATCGGGCGCACGAACGGGTTGGAGCCGCTGCCCACGGCGACGAACTTCGTCACGCTTGATTGCGGGCGCGACGGGGATTTCGCGCGGCGCGTCCTGGCATCGCTGGCCGAGCGCGGCGTTTTCATCCGGATGCCCGGCGTCGCCCCGCTCGACCGTTGCATCCGCGCCTCCTGCGGTCCGGAACGGGACATGGTGACGCTCGAGCAGGCGCTGCCGATCGCGCTGGAAATGGCCACGAAAAAGTAACGTGACAGAAATCCGCGGCGCGCTAACCTACGCGACATGGATTATCCGCGTCAGCCCGCCCCCGACTATACCCGCGCCTTCCTCGTGTCGCTCGCGCCCCTGGTGTTCATCGCGCTGATGGCGATCTGGGTGATCTGGGGGCTGCTGGCTGCCCTGGGCGTGACCTATGCGTCCGACAAGGCGATCACGCGGCTGGCGCGCCGCTCCTGACATCGCGCACGCGGCGCGTGGGGCGCCACGGGTATTTTCTAACCATTGATGGGATCGGCCGGACGCGCGGCCAAAGCCGCGTTCCGGAATGGCGTGTCGCCGGCCATGAGTATTTGAGGACCAGTGATGGGGTGCGGTGCGCCTAGCCGGGGTCGGCCGCCGCGCAGACGGCGGCGGCGGCGTCCAGCGCGCCGGGGCCGTGGGGAATGTCGCAGGCCAGAAGCCCCGCCTGCATCACGCCCAGCGTGCCCAGCACCATGTGCGCGTTCACGTGGCCCATGTGGCCGATGCGGAAGAATCCGCCCGCCTCGGGGCTGCCCGGCTCGGCCATGCCCAGCCCGATGCCCAGCGTCACGCCGCCCGTGAATTCGCACCAGTGGCGCAGGCGGTCGGCCCGGTCGCCCCCCAGCCGGATCGCGGTGACCGCGTGGCTGCGATGCCCGTGGTCGGCCATGTTGACCTCGAGCGGGCCGCCCTGTCCCCAGGCATCGAGTGCGGCCCAGATGGCGCGGGCCAGCGTCGCGTGCCGCACGAGTACGCGTTCGAGCCCTTCGTCGTGGATCATGTCGAGCGCCGTGCGAAGACCGTAGAGGTGATGGGTCGGCGCGGTGCCGTCGAAATAGAGATAGAGCTGGTCCGGATCGGTGCGCGGCCGCCAGTCCCAGTAATGGGTGACGCAGCCGGCCGTCTCGCGCGCGGCATCGGCGCGGTCGTTGTACCACACGAACCCGATGCCCGGCGGGGTCATCAGACCCTTCTGGCTGGCCGCGATGGTCACGTCGACGCCCCAGGCGTCCATCTCGAACGGGTCGCAGGCCAGCGACGCGATGCAATCGGCCAGCAGCAGCGCGGGATGCCCGGTTTCGTCCAGCGCCGCGCGGAGGGCGGCGATGTCGTTGCGGATGCCGGTGGAGGTGTCGACATAGACCACCGGCAGCGCCTTGATGCGATGCTCGGTATCGGCGCGCAGCACCTCGGCCACGCGGGCCGCGTCGATGGGGTCGCGCTTGCCGAAATCCAGGATCTCGACCTCGGCGCCCAGCCGCCGCGCGATATCGGACCAGCCATGGGCGAAGCGCCCCGTGGCGGGCACCAGCAGCCGGTCGCCGGGCGACAGGATATTGGCCAGCGCGGCCTCCCAGATCCCGTGGCCGTTGGCGATGTAGATGGCGCAGTGCGCCTCGGTCCTCGCGACGCGTTTCAGGTCCGAGATGATCCCCGGCATCATCTCGCGCAGCTCGCCGGTATAGATGTTGGGCGCGGCGCGGTGCATGGCCCGCAGGACGGCCTCGGGCACCACCGAGGGGCCGGGAATGGCAAGGTAGGAGCGGCCATTGGCAAGCGACATGGATCGGAATCCTTCAACGATGACTTGATCTTCGCGTAGGCGCGGGGCGCGGCGGCGTCAATTGCGCATTGACCGCGGACGCCCGGCATCCCAGCTAATGCCGCAGAGGCAAACCAAAGGGGGCAGCATGAGCATGGGGCGCAAGGTGATCGCGCTGACGGGGAAGGACCGCGTCGACTTCCTTCAGGACATGGTGACGAACGACGTCACCCAACCGGGCGCGCTGGTCTACGCCGCGCTGCTGACGCCGCAGGGAAAGTACCTGGCGGATTTCTTCGTCTCGCACCGGGCCGACGCGATGCTGATCGACGTGGCCGATGACCTGGCCGAGGGGCTGATGCAGAGGTTGTCCATGTATCGCCTCCGCCGCGACGTGGGCCTGGAGATGACCGACCTGGTGGTGTCGCGCGGGACCGGCGCGGCCCCCGAGGGCGCCCTGGCGGACCCGCGGCATCCGGACCTGGGTTGGCGCATGATCGGCGACACGGACGCGAGCGACGCGACCGACTGGGACGCGCTACGCGTTGCGCTGGTCGTTCCGCAGTCGGGGATCGAGCTGCAGCCGAACGACAGCTACCCGCTGGAATTCGGGCTGGACCGGCTGAACGGCATCGACTTCCGCAAGGGCTGCTACGTGGGCCAGGAGGTTACGGCGCGGATGAAGCACAAGACCCAGCTGAAGAAGGGCCTGGTGCAGGTGGCCGTGACCGGTGCGGCGGAACCCGGGACCGAGATCACCGCGGCGGGCAAGCCCGCGGGCACGCTGTTCACCCAGTCGGGCGAGCGGGCGCTGGCCTGGCTGCGGTTCGACCGGGCGGGCGCGGGCATGCAGGCGGGGGACGCGGTCGTCGCCTACGATGGCTGATCTCGCCGCATCCGTGGCGGCGGCCCTGGGGGTCGCGGTCAGCGACAGCGTGCGCCTCCAGGGGGGTGACCTGTCCAGCGTCGCCCTCGTGACCCTGGAAGACGGACGCCGTGTCATCGCGAAAAGCGGCGGAGACGCCGGCACGGAGGCCGAGATGCTGCACGCCATCGCCGCGACGGGGTGCCCGGCCCCGCAAGTGCTCTGGCACGGAGATGACCTGCTGATCCTCTCCGAACTGGCGGAAGGCCGCGGCAGCGATGCGGGTTGGGCCGCGGCGGGCGGCGCTGTCGCCGCGCTGCACGCGGCGCACGGTGTCGGGTATGGCTGGCACACGGACACCGCATTCGGCCATGTCCCCTGCCCCGCATCGCCCACCGACGACTGGACCGCCTTCTGGGCCGAGAGACGCCTGCTGGCCTGGCCCGGCCACCTTCCGCGCGACACGGCCCGCCGGGTCGAGCGGCTGGCCGCGCGGCTGCCCGACCTGCTGCCGAAAGACCCCGCGCCCAGCCTGCTGCACGGCGACCTGTGGCAGGGCAACGTGCTTCTGTCGGGTGACAGGTTTTCCGGCCTGATCGATCCGGCCTGCTACCACGGACATGCCGAGGTGGACCTGGCCATGCTGACGCTCTTCGGCAATCCGCCCGCGCGCTTTTGGGACGCATACGGCCCGCTGGAGCCGGGCTGGGACGACCGCCGGCCGATCTACCAGCTCTGGCCGGCGCTGGTGCATCTGCGCCTGTTCGGCGCGGGCTATCGCGGGATGGTGGACGGGCTACTGGACCGCGCAGGCGTCTAGGCGCGCTCGGCGTATTCCATCGTCTCGGTGTTGATGACGATATCCTCGTCCTGGCCGACGAAGGGCGGCACCATGACCTTCACGCCATTGTCGAGGATCGCGGGCTTGAAGCTGTTGGCCGCAGTCTGGCCCTTCACCACCGGCTCGGTCTCGACCACCTTGCAGGTGACCTTCTGCGGCAGGGTCGCGTTCAGCGCCTCGGATTCGTAGTACTCGATCTGGATGGTCATGCCGTCCTGCAGGAACGGCCGCCGCTCGCCCAGGATGTCGGCCGGCAGCTCGATCTGCTCGAAGGTCTCGTTGTCCATGAAGACCAGCATGCCGTCGGTCTCGTAAAGGAACTGCTGGTCCTTCTGCTCGAGCCGCACGCGGTCGACCTTGTCGGCACTGCGGAAGCGCTCGTTCAGCTTCGAGCCGTTGCGCAGGTTGCGCATCTCGACCTGGGCAAAAGCGCCGCCCTTTCCGGGCTTTACGTGATCCACCTTCACGGCGGCCCAGAGGCCGCCATTGTGCTCCAGGACGTTCCCGGGGCGGATCTCGTTTCCGTTGATTTTAGGCATTGGGCAAAACCGTGGCAAAAGGTTGATCGACTATTCGCGGCACCTATATCTGTGGTTCGGAACGGCTGCAACATGGCCGATCTGGGGTGCTTGATGCTGCGGCTATGCTCGCAGCGCATGGCTGGTATTCCGAAACAAGGTGACAAAAGCGGTCCAAATGGTCCATAAGGGCCGTCACGCCGCAAGTGCAAACGGAAAGAGCAATAAGGATCGTCGTATGACCGACTTCGTTGACGGAACCGCATTCAACCACGAGCAGGGCAATCGCGCGCGCAAATTGTTTGCCGCCGTGGTCTTGGCTGCGCTGGACGATGCGATTGCCGATGACAAGAAATATGGCAACGGCCCCGAGCAGATTGCCCGCTGGGCGCGGTCGCGTGACGGTCGCGAAGTGCTGAGCTGCGCCGGTATCGACCCGAACGAACGCGTCGTGTCGGGGCTGATGGAATTCGTGTCGAAAGGCGTGCGCACCTCGGTCGCGCTGAGCCGCGAGGAAAGCGAGCGTCGCAACGCCGCCCAGGCCGAAGCCGCCTGAGCCGACGACACTTGCACGACCCCTTTTCAACGCCGCGGCTGAACCCCGCGGCGTTTTTTCGTGCCGCGCCCTGTAATCGGGCCGGATCAGAGCAGAAGTGGCCAGAGGATCGCGGGCGCCAGCTGCGCGGCGCCGATGGCTGCGAACCCCGCCCGCGCGCGCCAATCGGAGTGGCGCACCAGCAGGATCGCCCCCAGCACCACGACAAGGGCAAGCTCCAGCATCCCGACAAGGCGGCCACCCTCCCCCTCCCAGTAGGAGACGGGCGAGATGAACTTCCAGTCGGTGAGCGGCCAGAAATGGGCGCGCGCGTCGTGGCTGTGCAGCGGGAAGTCGAAGGCCAAGTGTATCAGCGCGGCCCCGGTGAAGGCGATGGCCCAGCCGCGCCCCGACCACCACGCCACGGCGAAGGCCAGCGCCCACAGCACGAAGGAATTGTCGACGGCGAAGACCTGCTGCCACGCGGCCGAGTAATACAGCTCGCCGAACACGCGGCCCGCCGGGATGCCCATGGCCAGCGCCGCGCTCGCCATCAGGTAAAGCGACAGGTCGGGCGCGAAGGACCCCGCGATGGCGCCCCAGGTGCGGCCCCGGTCGCCCGCCCGGCTGAACAGCGCGGCGCCCATGATCAGGTGGGTCGGGGTGTTCACGGCTCTTTTCCTTTCGCGGCCCGCCCGCTAGGGCGATGGCAGGGTTGAAGGGGCGGACATGACCAGGGCCATCATGATCCAGGGCGCGGGGTCGAACGTGGGCAAGTCGATGCTCGTCGCAGGCATCGCCCGGGCCATGCTGCGCCGGGGCCTGAGCGTGGCGCCCTTCAAGCCGCAGAACATGTCGAACAATGCCGCCGTGACCGAGGATGGCGGCGAGATCGGGCGCGCGCAAGCGCTCCAGGCCCGCGCGGCGGGCCTTGCACCGCGCGTGGACATGAACCCTGTCCTCCTGAAGCCCGAATCCGAGCAAGGCGCGCAGGTCATCGTGCAGGGCCACCGCGTGGGCACCATGCGCGCGCGCGAATACGGCAGCCGCAAGGCCGAGCTGATGCCGCGCGTACTGGAGAGCTTCCACCGCCTGGCCGCCGCCGCCGACCTGGTCCTGGTCGAGGGGGCGGGCAGCCCGGCCGAGGTGAACCTGCGTGCCGGCGACATCGCCAACATGGGTTTCGCCGAGGCCGCGGGTGTGCCCGTGGTTCTAGTGGGCGATATCGACCGGGGCGGCGTCATCGCGCAATGCGTGGGCACGCACGCGGTGCTGCCGCCCGCCGACCGCGACCGCATCCGCGGCTTCGCCATCAACAAGTTCCGGGGTGACACGCGGCTGTTCGACGACGGCTACCAGATGATCGCCGCGCGCACGGGCTGGGCCGGCCTGGGCGTGGTCCCCTGGTTCGACGAGGCGTGGCGCCTGCCGGCCGAGGATGTGCTGGACCTCGACCGTCCGGCCCGCAACGCGGGCGCGCTGGTTGTCGCCGTGCCGCGGCTGGGCCGGATCGCGAATTTCGACGACCTGGACCCGCTGGCGGCCGAGCCGGGCGTATCCCTGCGGATGATCGCGCCGGGCCAGCCGCTGCCCGGCGACGCGGACCTGGTGTTACTGCCGGGATCGAAGTCGACCATCGCCGACCTGGCCGCCTTCCGCGCGGCGGGCTGGGACATCGACCTGGCCGCGCATCTACGGCGCGGCGGCCACGTGATGGGGATATGCGGCGGTTACCAGATGCTGGGCCGCCGGATCGAGGATCCCGACGGCATCGAAGGCCCGCCCGGTGGCGTCGAAGGGCTGGGTCACCTGGACGTGGTCACGCAGATGCGCCCCGAGAAGCGCCTGTCGGTCTCGCACGCCACCCACGCCGGCACCGGCCTGCCGGTCAGCGGCTACGAGATCCACCTGGGCCATACCGAGGGTCCGGACGGCGACCGGGCCTGGCTGCGGCTGGACGGCAGGCCCGAGGGCGCGGCCTCGCCCGACGGGCGGGTCTTGGGCTGCTACCTGCACGGGCTGTTCAACGGGGACGACTTCCGGCGCTGGTATCTACAGCGCTTGGGCGCTGCCCCGTCCGAGGTCGGCTTCGATGACGGGGTCGACGCCACGCTGGACGCGTTGGCGGATCACCTGGAACGGCACATGGACCTCGACCGCCTGCTGTCGCTGGCGGCGCCGGTCGGCTAGGCCGGATCACTCGAAATTGCGGACGGTAATGGCGCGCATGATCTCGCGCCGGACCAGCTTGCGCACGTTGCGGGTGATCCGCTCGCCCAGGGCACCCTGCAATTCCTCGCGCACGATCTCGGCCACGAGGTCGCGCAGCGCGGATTCGTCCAGGATGCCATCCTCGGCCATGCCGTCGTCCTCGAACCCGTTCGGGGCATCGGACGCGGGCTCGGCTTGCGGCCGGGCGCGGGCGTCCCCGCGCAAGGTATCATCGGGCGCGTCGTCGATGTCGGCGGCCTGATCGTCGGTCCCGGCGAACGGGTCCACCGGGTCGGAGTCGCGGTAAGTCCCCTCGGCGCCGTGGGACCGCTCGCCCTGCATGGCGCGATGGCGGAAGGCCGGGGTCGGGTCGGACGTCTCGGGTGTCTCAAGGGACGACCCGGTTTCGGCGTCGTCATCGTTCGCCACACCCAGCTCGTCACCGGACAGCGCATCCGCGTCATCGGCATCCGACGCGGCCTGCTGCACCAGCGCCTCGATCGACGCGGAGTCTGCGGCGCCCGCACCGCTTCGGGTTCGGAAGCTGGGATAAGCGGTGGGGATATGCTGCTTCTGGTCTTCGCTGCCGTCAGGCTCGAAATCCGCACCGGAGGAGACGGCGCTTTCCAACTGCGCGATACGATCCTCGAGACTGGACGATGCGCCGGAGCGTCCGTCGCCCACGAGCCTGAGCGCGATGTCATCGAGGGACCGGGCCGCGGGACGCGCGCCGGCGGATGCGGGCGTCTCGTGCTCGGACGCCCGATGCGCGTTCTGCCGGGTCGGCCGATCGTGGGCGGTGTCATCCAGGGTGTCACGTAGCGCACCGGCCGGATCATCCTCCAGCCTCCGGGCCGCGGCATCGCCGGGCTCCGCGCCGGCATCGCGACCGACCCCGTTGGCGAAGGCGCGGTTGGCGGGAGCGGCATCGCCGGACCCGTGGGCACCCACCCTCTGATCCGAGGTCAGGACAAGTTTCGAGGCCGGCGCCCGGGTCGCGGGACGGGGCTTGCCACCACCGGACTGGGAATCGATCGAGACGAGCCTGCGGATCGAAGCCAGCACGTCTTCGATTTCGGGCGTTTTTGCTGGGTCGGACATTTACCTGCCTCTTTGTCGCTCGTGCCTTTTCAACGAGGTTAGCCGCTTGCAGGGCGCCGCACAACGTTCGCGTGCGCGACCCCTCTTCAGCCTGGCACGCGGGACTTAATTTTTTCCCAGCGATTTCAGCAGGAGATCCAGTTTCTCGCCTTGTGGGGACACTTTGCGCACCGGCGCGGTCTTGACGGCGTTGTAGTAGGCAGAGGGATCATAGGTGACCACGGGCAGATTCAGATGCTCGACCGTCAACAATCCCATGGACGACAGCAACTGGTACGAGGCGCGGATCTCGGCGATGCGGCTCGAGATCAGGTTCGCGCGGGCATCCTGAAGGTCCTGTTCAGCGTCCAGCACGTCCAGCGTGGTGCGCGTGCCGAAGCGGACTTCTTCCTGGACCGACCGGAACGCGAGGGTCGCGGCCCGCACCTCGAGCTGGCTGGCCTGGATCCGCGCCCGCGACACCGTGAGCTGCGCCCAGGCCTGCGCCACCCGCTGAAGCACGTCGTCGGTGGTGATGTGCAGGTCGGCGCGGGTCTCGTCGCGGTTGGCCACCGCCTGGCGATACAGCGACGACAGCTGGCCGCCGCGGTAGATCGGGCCGGTCATCGTGACGCCGACCGAGGCCTGCTCTTCGAACTCGTCGGCGACCGAGACCCGCGCGTTGGCGGAAATCGACGGCTTCATCGCCGCTTCGGCCCGCAGGACGTTCAGATCGCCCACCGTCACCAGGCGCATCTGCTGGCGGATCAGCGGGTGCGACCGCCGCGCCACGCGCTGCGCGGCGTCCAGCGACCCGGCGGCCGGCGCGGGGGCCGAGACATCCTGAAGCTGGCCCGGCTGGCGGCCCACGAAACGGACGAAATCGGCGCGCGCCTGTTCCAGATCGCCCCGCGCCAGGGCGAGGTTCGACCGCGCCGAGGCCAGGGCCGCCTCGGCCACGGCCACGTCCGTGCGGGTCACTTCACCCACTTCGAAACGGTCCTGCGCCGCGCGCAGCTGCTCGGAAATCAGCTGAACGTTGCTCTGGCGCAGGTTCACGAAGGCGATCGCCTCGCGCACGCCAAGATAGGCCAACACGCCGTTCAGCAGCACCTGTTGCTCGGCGTTGATCAGGCCCTGCCGCGTGGCCAGCACCAGTTCGCGCGCCACGTCGCCGCGCAGCCGGGTGGCGCCGCCATCCCACAACAGAAGGTTCGCGCTGATCCCGATGGAGGTCGAGGTCTCGGCGGTATTCTCGATCGGCTGGGGGGCGGTCGCGGTGTTCACGGTGCTATCGTTGGGAAATTGCCAGGTCCGCGTGATCGATGCGGTATAGTCGATGATCGGGCGCAGGGCGGCCAGCGCCTGTGCCACGTCCTCGTCCGCGGCGCGCAGGGCGGCGGCGTTCTTGTCGATGAGCCCGGCATTGCGGTAGGCCGACACCAGCGCATCGCCCAGCGTCTCGGCCTGCAACGGCAGCGCGGTGCCCAGCGCCAAAAGGGCGGCGGCGCTCAGGCGGCGCGCGGAGCGGAACAGGTTCGTGTCGATCATAGCGCAAAGCTCCGTTTGGCAGCAAAACCCGGCAGAACGGGTGCGGTGGCGTTGAAAGCGTAACGCCAGTTCATCCGGCCGTCGATCTTGTGACCGATACGGCAAGTGCCGTTGGCCCGTTCCATGAAGATGCAGCCGATGCGCCCGCCTTCGGCCAACTGGTCGATGATGGTCGCGGGCACCTGCTCGACCCCGCCCTGCGCCAGGATCACGTCGAAGGGCGCGTATTCTGCGGCACCGTCGGCCAGCGCACCTTCGTTCACGGTGGCGTTGTCGATGCCGACCTCGACCAGGGCCGCCTGCGCCTCGGACACGTGGGCCGGCTCGGATTCGACGGCGACCACGGCCTGCGACAGCCGCGCCAGGATCGCGGCCGAGTAACCCATGCCGGTGCCCAGGTCGAGCACCAGGTCCTGGGGCGTGATATCCAGCGCGTCCAGCAGCTTGGCCAAGATGCGCGGGTCCATGATGACCCGGCCCTGCCCCAGCGGAAGATGCTCGCCCGAATAGGCGGCCTCGCGCAGGGCCTGGGGCACGAACAACTCGCGCGGGACATTCAGCATGGCGTCGATGATGGGGAATTCGGTCACGTCCGACGGGCGAATCTGGGTGTCGACCATCATGCGCCTGCGCTGAGTGTAATCTGCCATCGTCCTCGACCGTTGCGTTCGTTCATCCGTCTTCAAGGCTTGCCACAGCCTCCCCGGCTGGGCAACGCCGGATAGGGGCGCGCTGGCCAGAATCACTCGGGGATCAGCAGTGATGCATCACCGTAGCTGAAGAAACGGTAATCGTTCGCGATCGCGTGATCGTAGACGCGGCGGATCCTGTCCGCCCCCAGGAAGGCCGAAACCAGCATCATCAGGGTGGATTTCGGCAGGTGGAAATTCGTCACCAGCGCGTCGGCCATCCGGAAGTCGAAGCCGGGCGTGATGAAGATGTCGGTGTCCCCCGACCACGCCGCGATCTCGCCCCGGCCCGTGGCCGCCGTCTCGATCAGCCGCAGCGCGGTGGTGCCCACGGGAATGACCCGGTTGCCCCGGGCACGCGTCGCCATCATCGCGTCGGCCGCGCCTTGCGAGACCTCGCCCCACTCCGCGTGCATCTTGTGCTCGCTCACGTCATCGACCTTGACCGGCAGGAACGTCCCGGCCCCGACATGCAGGGTGACATGGGCGATCTCGATTCCGCGCGCTGCCAGCCGCTCCATCAGGGGCGGGTCGAAATGAAGCGAAGCGGTGGGCGCCGCGACGGCGCCGCTGCGGGCCGCCCAGATGGTCTGGTAATCCTCGTGATCCTGAGCGTCGGCGGGCCGCTTGGCCGCGATATAGGGCGGCAGGGGCATGGCGCCGGCGTCGGCCAGCGCGGCGTCGAAATCGTCGCCCGCAAGATTGAACCGCAGGTGCGCGGTGCCGTCGGACCGCCCCTCGACGACGGCCGACAATTGGTCGGAGAAGACGACGACCTCGCCGTCCCGCACCTTCTTCAGGGGCTTCAGCAGGGCGGACCATGTGCCGTCGGCGCGCGGCTCGAGCAGGGTGGTCTCGATCCGGGCGGTGGTCTCGCCCTCGGCGCCGTGGCGGGTCCGCTGCCCCGACAAACGCGCGGGGATCACCCTGGTGTCGTTCAGCACCAGCAGGTCGCCGGGCGCCAGCCAGTCGGGCAGATCGCGCATCACGGCATCGTCGATGCGGTCACCGCGCGCCACCAGCATCCGCGCGGACGACCGGGGCCGTGCCGGGCGCACCGCGATCCGGTCCTCGGGCAGGTCGAAATCGAACTCCGACAGGCGCATCGAATTCTCCTCGAACTCAGTTGGCACGCGCGGCGGGACGCTCCGGCGGGGCGCGGCGAAAGATCTCGCGGAACATGCCCGGCGTGAAGATCGACAGCGGGTTCACCCCCACCGACGGGTCGCGCACGGGTCCGCGCAGGGTGAAGTTCACGCCGAACAGCCCCTCGCCGCGCCGGGTAAACACCTCGCCCACCCGGTTCAAGAGATAGACGGGCGACAGCACGCCCTGCATGTCCATCACCCGCGCCCTGGGGTCGTAGAGGCCGTCCATGGACAGGCCGAGCGCGTTGCCCGTGGCCGACGACCGGTAGAGCGTGATGCGCGAGGGCGACAGCCGGAACTCGGCGCTGACCTCCTCGAAGGGGATGCCCTGGCCGTTCAGTTGCTCCAGAAGGCCCACGACCGACACCGCCGACAGAAGCTCGGCCAGCGCGGGGGCGTTGCGCAGCTGCGGGCCGCGCACCCTCAGCGTGCCGTCGTATTCGCCGCGTTGCCCGGTGGGCCGCAGGATCAGGTCCATCGTCCCGCCGCGCACGTCGCGGAACAGGCCCGCATCGCGCAGAACCGCGCCCGCGTCATTGGCCTGCACCCGGATCGCCGGGCCGCGCGCGGTGCCCGCAAGGGTGCCCGCCACCGGGACGCCACCGTTCAGCGCGCCCCGGAACCCCCCGGCCAGTGCCCGCCCGGGGTCGAGATCCATGGCGAAGCCGTTCAATGCTAGGGTGTCGGTCACCACCAGCCGGTCGAGCCGCAGGCTGACCGGCCCGCGCGCCGCACCACCGCCACCGCCGCCCGAGCCCAGGTTCGCGCGGCGGATGTCGATCTCGCCCCCCGTCACGCGGATCGCGGGGGGCTGTCCCTGCCCCTGCGCGGTCACCGTCACCGCGCCGTCCAGCCAACCGCCCAGCCGCACGCGCGACAGCTCCAGCGCCTCGAAGCGCGGACCGGTCGCCAGCCGCACCCTGCCCTGCGCCGACAGGCCGGGCGCGCTCAGCGACAGCTGCTCGACCCGCGGAGTGTCGCCAAGCTCCATGGACAGGTCGAAATCCGCGGGCGTGCCGGCGGGCTTGGACCACCCCACCGCGCCGATGCTCAGGCTTGCGCCCACGAGGTCCGACGCCAGCCGCAGGCGCGGCGGAGCTCCGGGGGCAAGGTCTATGGCCAGGTCCGCGCGGGTCCGACCCGACAGCAAACCGTCCGGCAGGCTGACGCCGAAGCGGCGCAGGCTGTCCGGGCCCAGCGTCACCTGCCCCACGACTTCGCCCTGCCCCCGGTCCTCGCCCGCCAGCGACAGCTGCCAGGCTCCGTCGAAGGGCACGCCGTCCAGCGTCGCCTGCCCGCCGGCCCGCAGAACCATGTCCTCGAGCGTCAGCGCCAGGCTGTCGGCGGCCAGGGACCGGCCCGGCACGATCCGGTCGGAGGTAAGGTCGCTCAGCGTCGCGTCCACCGCGAAATCGATATCCTCGGGGCGGTTGCCCTTGCGCAGCAGCAGGTCGATCCGCGCGGTCCCACTGACGCGACCCTGGGCCAGGTCGGCATCGCGGCCGCTGCGGGACAGCAGGTTGAAGCGCGGACCGTCCAGCACCGCCAGCAGCGCGGGCAGCGGGCCGTCCGCCCGCAGGGTGATCTCGGCAGGGCTGGGCTTGATGCGGCCGTCGGGGATGACGAAGGTCGAGCCCGCGATGTCCAGCGCGCCGCGTCCTTCGACCGGCAGGGTTCCTGCGGCCACGTCGATGACCAGCCGGTGATCCATGATCGACCCGAGTCCCGAGGCATCCTGCACCGGCGGCACGTCGCGCATCACCCGCACCCGTGCCTCGTCGAAGCCGAAAGTCAGGTTCAGCTGCGGCTTCTCGTCCCCGGGGCCATAGCGCAGGGCCGCGTCGACATTGCGGGCGGTGGCGGCCTGGATGTTGTCCACCAGCCATTGCCGCGCCTTCGGCGAGATCGGGCGCGGCCACAGCCGCAGCAGCGCGTCGATCCCCAGGCTCTGCGCCCGTCCGTCGACGGAGACGCGCCAGCCATCGGCACCCGGCGCCGCGCGCCCCGACAGCATCAGGTCGCGACCGGGCGCGCCACCCATGTCGGGCAGCGCGATCTGGCCGAACTCGGCCACAAATGGGTTGAGGCGCAGGCGCATGTCGATCTGCCCCCGGCTGAGCGACAGGGGGGCATCGAACAGCTCGGGCGCGTCCAGGTCCAACGCGTCCACGGTCATCTGTGCCACCAGCGCGCGGGGGAAGCCATCGGGCCCGATATCGGCAAGGTCGGCGTGGCCGGTCAGCGTGCCCGATCCCAGGGCGCCCTCGGCCGAGACCTGCGAAAACCGCAGACGGCCCGCCGCCGGATCGAAGGTGAAATAGGCCTGCGCCCGGTCGAAGGACAGCGGCTGCGCGCCCGCCCGCGGTGCGAGCCGGCCCGCGCCGATATCCAGCGTGCCGGCCAGGTTCTCCAGCGCGCCGTCGCCATCGACAGACAGGCGCAGCGCGCCGGACAGCGGCGCCTCGAGCACCCCGAGGAAACTGAGCGCCGGGCTTTGCAGCGCGATATCGCGGGCCTGGACGTTCGACAGCCGCAGCGAGGCCGTCGCGCCGCCCGCTTCCGGCAGGGCGGTCGCGCTGATCTCGACCCGGCCGAGGCTGTCCGTGCCGTTGAAGATGTCGGCCGACAGCGTGCCGCCCAGCCCGTCCCCATCCCGGGCCAGCCGCGCCCCGGCATCGGTCAACTGCCACACGCGCGCGGTGCGGGCATCCTCGACGCTGATCGTCGCGGCCTCGAGCTCGACCCGGTCCACCCGGTCCAGCGGCGCGCGGTCCAGTGCGGCGTCCAGCGCGGCCAGGACACCGGCCAACCCGCCGCCCAGTTGCACGCCGCCACCTCCGAAGGCGACCTGGAACGCGCCCTGGCGGTCGCGGCGCAGGGTCACCGTCACGCCCGAGACGCGCAGCACCCGGGGCGCCAGCCGCCCGCGCAGCGCGGCGCCCGGGTCGAAGGCCAGCCCGATACGCGCGATCTGCGCCAGCTGCTGGCCCGCATCCGTGGCCAGCTGCGCCTCGGTGATCCAGACCCGCGGCACCGCGCGCCGGTCCAGCCCGACCTCGATCCCGCCGATATCCAGCCGGGTCTGCGGCAGCGCGCGGGCCACGCGCGTTTCGACCGCGCGCGCGACGCTGTCGGGCAGCGTGAGGCGCGCCTCGCTCAACGCCAGGGCGAAGACAAGGAAGACCGCCATGATGGACAGGGCCGCGACCCAGCCCCAGGCCACGGCGTGGGCGCGGCGGGCATGCGACCGCCAGCGCTTGGGCGGCCTGGGCGGCTTGGGGCCGCCGGGCCCTGTCGGATCGGCCGCGGGGTCGGTCATGTGGACTTTATTTCCCAACCCGCGCGGTCACGCCAGCCGGTTTCCCGGTGACGCCGATCACGAACGCGCGCTACCCGGCGATGGCGATGCCCAGGATCTTGCCGAAGCCGTTGTCGCTGACGGTCTGGAAATCGATGGTCACGGTGTCGCCGGCCACCAGCCCCTCGGGCGCGGTCGCGCCGCCATCCCCGAGCGACCAGACGGACTTGTCGTCCAGGACGATCACCTGTGCCATCCGGTCGAAGGCCAGGACGGTGCCCGTCACCGTGTCGGCGAAAGCGGGGGCTGCGAACAGGGCGGCGGAGAGGGAGAGAAGACCGATACGGGTCATGGGGGAGTGCCTTGCAAAAGAGGGCCACGCGAGATTGCGTGCGGCGTAAATGGCCACGCCGTGACCCCACGCAAGATGCGGCCGAAAATATTGCGGTCGGCCGCCGGGCGTTGACCCGACGTTGCGCCGGCGCCGCCCCATTCTGACCGCATTGCGGGGTCACCTGCTGGAGCATGTCCAGTGATCGCCTTGCCCCGCCGCTCATCGCCGTATTCGGCGTCGTCGCCCTTTACGTCGCCGCCAAGGCGGTGCGCGTCACCTACTTCTACCTCGGGGTAGAGCCCGTGGCCGATGTCCTGCGCGTCGTTTCCATCCTGCTCGTGGCCACCTTCGCGCTGGTGATGATCCGCCCGTCGCGGGGCCTGCGGCTGGTCGGGGCGCTGGCCGCGCAGGTCGGCCCGAATGCCGCGCGCGTCATACTGGCCGTTCTGCTGCTTCTGAGCGCGATGGTCGGGACCCTGTCGCAAAGCGTTTCGCCTTGGGTGATGATCGCCGTCTGTCTGCCGCTGCTGGTGCTGTTCGTTCTGCCAGGGCGCGCCATCGCCGGGATCGTTCCGTCCAACCCCACGCCGACCCTGAGTGAGCTCCGAGAGCGCGGTCGCGCAAGGCTGAGCGACCGCCCCGTGACCCGGGCGGCTCTTGCGGTTCTGGCCCTGCATCCGTTCGCGCTGGGACTTCCCGTGATCTTCGGGCCAAGGGCGCTTGCCGCGCCGGACTGGGCCGCGATCATTCCGCTGCTGGCGTTCGCCGCTTCGTCGCTGACCGCGATGGCTGTGGGGGCCGTCTTCATGGCGGGCGCAGAACCCGGTGCGCGGCTGCGCCTGCTGCCGAAGGTGGCGGGGCCGGCTGTCGTCATGTTCGGATTGTCGATCTATGCGGTGCACGGGGCGCTGTCGCACACTGTGCCGTGGGTGGCCGCGCAGATCGGTGGCAGCGTTCGGACCGATGTCTTCACGATCGTCGGCGTTGACCCGGATTTCGACGACCGAACGGGCTGCGGGCGATCGCTCAGGGTCGCCGCGGGCCCGGTCCCGGCGACCATGTGCCGGGTGCCCTACGGCCTGGTAAAAGCGGCCACGCCGGGCCTCCGGGTGGCGACGACCGGCAAGGGGACGTGGTTCGGACAGGTGCCCGCCACCTCGCGGCTGCTGCCGCCGGAGACGCGGCGATCGGACATCTGACATCGCGCCGCGGCGGCCTATCTGTCCCGATCTGAGACATCGACAGGAGCGACCGAATGAGCCTTCAGGACCAGAAAGCCCCCGATTTCACCCTGCCCCGCGACGGCGGCGAGACCGTCACGCTGTCGGCCATCGATGGGCCGGTGGTGCTTTACTTCTACCCGCGCGACGACACGCCGGGCTGCACGAAAGAGGCCGTGGGCTTCACCGAGGCCGTGGACGATTTCGCTAGCGCGGGCGTGACCGTGCTGGGCGTGAGCCGCGACACCGTGGCCAAGCACGAAAAGTTCCGCGACAAGCACGGGCTGAAGATCGCGCTGCTGGCCGACGAGGACGGATCGGTCTGCGAGGATTACGGCGTCTGGGTCGAGAAGAAGATGTACGGCAAGACGTCGATGGGGATCGAGCGGGCGACCTTCCTGATCGGCGCGGACGGCACGGTGAAGCGTGAATGGCGCAAGGTGAAGGTGCCGGGCCACGTGGACGAAGTGCTGGAGGCGGCGCGCGCGCTCTAGTCGCGGTTGACGCAGCGGCGGCGGCGGGTCACCCAAGGGCCATGACATCCCTGACCCAGATGGCCTGCGAGGTTCTGACCTGCGCCGATGGCCGCGAGAAGACCGCCCTGTCCCACGCCCATGCCGCCCGCTGGCGCGAGATGCGCGCCGAAGGCGCAGGCCGCGAGGCGGTGGGACGTGGCGCGCCGCCCGACCGTCCCGCCCGTCCCGCGCGGCCCGAACTGGTGGACCCGCGCGACGTGCCCCGCCGCAAGCCCGGATCGCCCGAGGGCCGCATCGCGATGCTGCACGCCGTCGCGCATATCGAGCTGAACGCCGTCGATCTGCACTGGGACATGGTCGCGCGGTTCGGGCACCTGGATTTCCCGCCCGGCTTCCACGACGACTGGGTGCAGGCGGCGGACGAGGAATCGAAACACTTCAACCTGATCTGCGACTGCCTGCAGGCGATGGGCAGCCATTACGGCGCCCTGCCCGCCCATGCCGGCATGTGGCGCGCCGCCGAGGACACGATGGACGACATTATGGGTCGGCTGGCGGTGGTGCCCATGGTGCTCGAGGCGCGGGGGCTCGACGTGACGCCGGGCATGATCGAGATCTTCCGCCGCGCGGGCGCCAAGGACGCCGTCGCCGCGCTCGAGGTCATCTACGGCGAGGAGGTGACCCACGTGGCCTACGGATCGAAGTGGTTCCACTTCCTCTGCGGGCGCGGGAACCTGGACCCCACGCCGACCTTTCACGACCTCGTCCGGCGCTATTTCCACGGCGCGTTGAAGCCGCCCTTCAACGTCGAGAAGCGCGCCGATGCCGGGTTGCCACCGGATTTCTACTGGCCGCTCGCCGAGGGCGCCGACCGCTAACCCCGTGGAAGTCGGCAGATTCTCGCCGATTTCCGGCAGCTTCCGGAACCACCACACAAATGCAGGGCAAAATTGTTGCGGTGTGGTTTTTGGGTTGCTAGGCACCTTGGAAACAATATGACGCCCACGGCAGATCGGGCGCAAATGGCAGACACAGCGGAAGGGACAGCGTTTTGACAGCAATGCGGTCGAGTGTATTCAGTGCGGCGCTGGCTCGTGCTTTCCCCGAGAAACGGCTGTTCCTGCGGTCCGACACCGAAACCCGATACGTCCGTCTGACCCCCGGCACGCAGCTGTGCGCCGTGACCGGGGTTGCCGCCGTGGTGGGTTGGAGCATCATCGCCTCGGCCGTCCTGCTGATGGACAGCATCGGCGCCGACCAGTCCCGCGACCAGGCCGCCCGCGAGCAGGCGCTTTACGAACAGCGGCTGAACGCCCTGTCGGCCGAACGCGACGCCGCGCTGCAGGACGCCAGCGCCGCGCAGGATCGGTTCAGCGCGGCGCTTCGCCAGGTCAGCAGCATGCAATCCGACCTTCTGCGGGCCGAGGCCGACCTGACCGAGCTTCAGCGCGGCATGTCGGTGACCCACGACAAGCTGCGCGAAGTCGTGCTGGCGCGCGACGCGGCGCAGGCCAAGGCACAGGACCTGGCCGCCCTGGTCGAAGGCGACGGCGAAGGCGCCGCCGACATCGCGCGCCTGGACGAGATGGAAGACACCGTAGACCTGCTGGCCTCGGCCCTGACCGCCGCTGCCGGTCAACGTGACGCCATGGCTCTCGAAGCGCAGGAGGCCGAGACCTTCGCCGAGGAGATGATCTACGAGGCGAAGCTCAAGGAAGACCGCAACGACCAGATCTTCAGCCAGCTGGAAGACGCCCTGACGATCTCGGTCGCGCCGCTGGACAAGATGTTCCGTTCGGCCGGGCTGAACACCGACACGCTGCTGAACCAGGTCAAGCGGGGCTATTCTGGCCAGGGCGGTCCGCTGACGCCGATCTCGTTCTCGACCAAGGGCGGCGATATCGACGCCGACGGCCAGCGCGCCAACTCGATCCTCGAGAAGCTCGACCGCATGAACCTCTACCGGCTGGCGGCGCAGAAGGCCCCCTTCGCCCTTCCAGTCAACGGGTCGTTCCGCTTCACCAGCGGATTCGGTCCGCGCTGGGGCCGGATGCACAACGGCACCGATTTCGCCGGCGCCCACGGCACCCCCATCCACGCCACCGCCGACGGCGTCGTCACCCATGCCGGCCGGCTGTCCAGCTACGGCATCCTGGTGAAGATCAAGCACGAGTTCGGCATCGAGACGCGCTATGCCCACATGTCTCGCGCACGGGTGAAAGTCGGCCAAAGGGTATCGCGCGGTGAGCGTATCGGTGATATGGGAAATACCGGACGTTCGACCGGGACGCATTTGCACTATGAGGTGCGCGTCGGCGGCAAGCCCGTCAATCCGATGACCTATATCAAGGCAGCGCAAGATGTTTTCTAAGAGCAAGATCAACGAGCCCGGCCCCAAACAGGGCGGCGAGGCTGTGACCCGACCCACAAGCGAGAGTCCCATGAACGCACCCAAGACCAATACCGACGCCCCCGGCTCCGGATCGAAATCGAAGCCGCCGGCGTCGATCCTGTCGTCCGACCTGACCATCAAGGGCAACCTGAAGACGACCGGTGACATCCAGATCGAAGGCACCATCGAAGGCGATATCCGCGCCCACCTGCTGACCGTCGGCGAAGGCGCCACCGTCAAGGGCGAAGTCATGGCCGACGACGTGGTCGTGAACGGTCGCGTGGTCGGTCGCGTGCGCGGCCTGAAGGTTCGCCTGACCTCGACCGCGCGGGTCGAAGGCGACATCATCCACAAGACCATCGCGATAGAATCCGGTGCGCATTTCGAAGGCTCGGTGGCCCGTCGCGACGACCCGCTGAACACCACCGGTGGCGGCCAGCGCCCCGCGCAGCAGTCGGCGCCGGCGCAGTCGTCGCAATCCTCGGCCCCCGCAAGCTCTGCGTCCGGCTCGGGATCCGGCGGCAGCGACAGCAAGGGCTGATCGTCGGGCGCGTCGCGCCATATATCTTTCATGAAAGGGCATCGCGGCAGCCGGTCGCGGTGCCCTTTCTCTTTTTCGCCCCACCAGGGTTCGCCACGCTTTCGGCGCATCCGCGGGGCGTCCCGGTGACCGTGCGAGTTCGTGCTGTGCGACAGCCCCGGGCTTGCCCTGACCCGCCGCCACCGCATGTGGTGACCCGGGCCGGGCCGCAAGCGGCGCCCGGCCGACTCACGGGGGCACCATGGACATCACCGCATGACGGCGCCGATCCTGCTCAGCACGGTGGGCTCCCTGGGCGACCTCTTTCCGGTGCTGGCGCTGGCCCGGGCGCTGCGGGCGCGCGGCCAGCCCGTGCGCCTTCTTCTCGGCCCCGATGACCGGGACACGGCGGCGGGCCTAGGGATCGAGGCGACCGCTTTCGGACCGGACAGCGCGACGGTGGCCGCGCGGCTGGGGATGGACCTCGACGCCATCGCCCGGCAGGTCTTCCGCGACCCCTCGCCCATCCTGCGGCGCGCGACCTACCCGATGCTGGCCGACCTCGCGCGCGAGATGCAGCCTCACGCGCGCGGCTGCCGGGCCGTGGGCTGGACCGCGCTGGCCATGGCGGCCCCGCTGGCGGCCGAACTCGAGGGCGTGCCGCACGTGCCGATCCTGTTGCAGCCGATGCTCATGCGCTCGGCCCTCGCTCCGCCCCGCGTGCGGGGATTCGTGCCGCCCATGATCCCGCGCCCCGGGGGTCGATTGGCGGTGGGCTGGAACAGGATATGGCTGGGCGTCGTCGACCTGGAGATGCGGCGCCGCCACGGACGGGCGCAGGCACGGGTGCGCAAGGAACTGGGCCTTCCCCCGACCAACGCCGTCCCGTTCTTCGGCCACGCGCTCGAGCCGGCGCTGCGGCTGGGGCTGTGGGATCCCGTGCTGGGTACGCCGCCAAAGGACGCGGCGGCGGTGGAGGTCACCGGGTTCTCGGCGCTGCCGGGGGATGAGGACTTGCCGGACAGGCTACGCGGTTTCCTCGACGCCGGGCCGCCGCCTTTCGTGGTCACGCTGGGGTCGGTCTCACACCGCCTGGCGGGGCGCGATTTCTGGGACCGGGCCGTGCGGTTGGGCCGCGCGGCCGGGATGCGGATGGTCCTGCTGTCGGGGCCGGTCTATGCCCCGCGGGGGGACGATATCCTCGCCCTGTCCTTCGCGCCCCACGCGCCGCTTTTTGCGCGGGCGGGCGTGGTGCTGCACCATGGCGGCATGGGCACGCTGGGCCGGGCGCTGCACGCGGGCGTGCCGCAGCTGATCCTGCCGCTGGGCGCGGACCAGCCGGACAATGCAGCGCGGGCCGAACGTCTGGGCGTGGCACGCCGCTTGCGCGGGCAGGTGGACGGCCCGAAGGCGGTGGAAGATCTCGAGGCCATGCGTCAGCGGGCGGACGTTGCGCAAGCCCTCGCCGCACGGCTGATCCCGGACGGCGCGGCCCGGGCGGCGGACCTGATGATGTCACGGTTTTGAAGCCCGAAAGGCCGCCATCTCGCCCAACAATCGGCGCATTGCCCGAGGATTGTCGCCGGGACACGCCATCCAAGAGCCGCAAATCCATGTCCCTGACCGACACCTTGTCCCACCGCCCCGGCCTGACCCGGGTGGCGCCCGTGGTCTTCACCGCGACGATCTTCCTTTCGGCGGGGCTGCTGTTCTTCGTGCAGCCGCTTTTCGCCAAGATCGTTCTGCCCGAGATCGGCGGCGCGGCGGCGGTCTGGACCACGGCGATGCTGTTCTTCCAGACGGTGCTGCTGGCGGGGTATCTCTATGCCCACCTGATCACGCGCTACCTGCCGGTGGGTGCGCAGGTGGCGGTGCACCTGGGGGTCTGGGGGCTGGGCCTGTTCTTCCTGCCGCTGGCGATTCCCGAGGGCTGGACCTGGACACCGGGGCAACCCGCCGCGTGGCAGACGCTGACCCTGTTCGCGCTGGGTGTGGGCGTTCCCTTCGCGGCCCTCTCGGCCAACGCGCCGCTGATCCAGGCGTGGTACGCCCGGTCGGGCGGCGCGGCCGCAGACGATCCCTATTTCCTTTACGGTGCGTCGAACCTCGGGTCGCTGATCGCGCTGCTGGGCTTTCCGCTGGTCGCCGAGCCGGTCTGGGGCACCAGCGGCATCGGCGCCGGGTTCGCGGCGGGCTATGCCGTTCTGGGCGCCGGGTTGCTGGCCGCCGGGCTGATGGCGCGGGGCGAGGCCCGGCGCGTGGCCCGCGCGTCGTCCGCCCCCTTGCCATGGCGGCGGATCGGCCTGTGGCTGGTTCTCGCCTTCGTGCCCTCGTCGCTGATGCTGGCCGTCACCACCAAGATCAGCACCGATATCGGCGCGATCCCGCTGGTCTGGGCGGTGCCGCTTTCGCTTTACCTGCTGTCCTTCGTGCTGACCTTCCGCGCCAGGCCCATCCTGCCCCTGCCCGCCTTGCGCCTGGCCACCATCGGGGCGCTGGCCCTTCTGGGGGCCGTGTTCCTGGGCGTGACCGGCGGCCACCAGAAGCTGGGCATGATCATCGCCATGGCGGCGGCCTTCTTCGCGGTGGCGCTTTTCGCCCATCGCAGGCTTTACGAAGCGCGGCCCGAGGGGGCGCACCTGACCGGGTTCTACCTGGCCATGTCGGTGGGCGGCGCCCTGGGCGGGCTGTTCAACTCTGTCCTCGCGCCCGCGCTGTTCGACACGCTGGCCGAGGGGCCGGTCACGCTGGCCGTGGCCGCCGCGTTGCTGCTCAGCCCCCGGGCCTTCGCCATCCGCCGCCGCCGTGCCGTGCTGGCGTGGGTGCTCGGCTCCGCGGCGGGGTTCACCCTTCTTTTCCTGTCGCGCGTCGCCCCCCAGCCCGAGCTGGTCGCGAAGTGCCTGCTGCTGGTCACGGCCCTGGTGCTGCTGCTGTCCCTGCGCGCGCGGATCGGCGCCGCGCTGTTGGCGCTGGCCGCCTTCACCTGGCCCGCGATGCAAAGCCTGCCGGATGACGCGGTCTTCCGCGACCGCAGCTTCTTCGGCGTGCACAAGGTCGACGAGGACGGGTTCGCCCGCAGCTATACCAATGGCACGACGCTGCACGGGGCGCAGATCCTGGACGAGCCGGGCAAGCCCACGCCGCTGAGCTATTACCACGCCGGCCTGCCGCTGGCCGAGCTCGTGACCTCGCCCGTGGGCCGCTCCGCGCGGGACGTGGGGATCGTGGGGCTGGGCGTGGGCGCCATGGCCTGCCACGCCGCCCCCGGCCAGAACTGGCAGTACTACGAGATCGACCCGGTCGTGGCCCGCATCGCCACCGACCCGGACCTGTTCACCTACCTGTCGGACTGCACCCCCGACGCGCCCGTTCACCTGGGCGACGCGCGGATGGTGCTGGAGCGGCAGGACCAGACCTACGATGTCCTGGTGATCGACGCCTATTCATCGGACGCCGTGCCGGTGCATTTGACCACGACCGAAGCGATGCAGCTTTACCTCGACCGGCTGAACCCCGGCGGGCTGCTGATCTATCACATCTCGAACCGCTACTACGACCTTACGGTGCCGCTGGGCCGCTCGGCCAGCGCGCTGGGGCTGGCGGGTGCACATCGCCACGACCGGCCCGAAGTGGACGAGCTGAACGCCCATGCCAGCTCGGTCGTGGCACTGGCCCGCGACCCGGGGACGCTGGCGTCGGCGACGGCGGCCTCCGACTGGCAGGCGCTGCTGGATGACGGCGGCCGCGAATGGACCGACGATCACGCCAACCTTCTGGGGCTGCTGCTGCGCTGAGGCGTCAGTCCTCGGCGCTGGCCTCGGCGCGGGACTTGCCCGACACGTCCTGCGCCAACGTGGCCGCCATGAACCGGTCGAGATCGCCGTTCAGCACACCCTGCGTGTCCGAGGTTTCCACGCTGGTGCGCAAGTCCTTCACCATCTGGTAGGGCTGCAGGACGTAGGATCGGATCTGGTTGCCCCAGCCCGCATCGCCCTTGGCCTCGTGCGCGGCGTTGATATCTGCGGTCCGCCGGTCGAGCTCCATCTGGTAGAGCCGCGATTTCAGGGCCTTCATGGCGATGTCGCGGTTCTGGTGCTGCGACTTCTCGGAGCTGGTCACGACGATGCCCGTGGGCTCGTGGGTGATCCGCACGGCCGAGTCGGTGGTGTTCACGTGCTGGCCGCCCGCGCCGGACGAGCGGTAGGTATCGACCCGGATATCGGCCGGGTTGACCTCGATCTCGATATTGTCGTCGACCACCGGGTAGACCCACACCGAGCTGAAAGAGGTGTGGCGGCGCGCGGCGCTGTCGTAGGGCGAGATCCGCACCAGACGGTGCACGCCGGATTCGGACTTGAGCCAGCCATAGGCGTTGTGGCCGCTGATCTTGTAGGACGCCGACTTGATCCCCGCCTCGTCGCCGGCGGATTCGGACTGAAGCTCGACCTTGTAGCCCTTCTTCTCGGCCCAGCGGACATACATCCGCGCCAGCATGGACGCCCAGTCGCAGGACTCGGTCCCGCCCGCGCCCGCGTTGATTTCCAGGAAGGTATCGTTGGCGTCTGCCTCGCCGTTCAGCAACGCCTCGATTTCGGCGGCGGCGGCGCGGTCCTTCAGGCGGGCCAGGGCCTTCTCGGCGTCGGCCACGACCTCGGCATCGTCTTCCATCTCGCCCAGTTCGATCAGCTCGATATTGTCCGACAGCTCCTGAGCCATGGCCTTGTAGCGGTCCATGGCATCGACCAGCGCCTGCCGTTCGCGCATGAGCTTCTGGGCGTTGTCGGGATCGTCCCACAGGGTCGGATCCTCGACGCGCGCGTTGAATTCCTCAAGCCTGTAGGACGCCGTCTCCCAATCCATGCGCTGGCGCAGCAGGTCCAGCGATTTCTCGATGGCGTCGACGGTGTTCTGGGTTTCTGCGCGCATTGGGTGCCTTTCCTGTCAGGGCACCAGATAGCAACGCCGCCGCCCGCCCGCAACGGCCCGCGTCGGGACGTCCCGGCTAGTAGAGCCCGCCGGAACTGAGCGTGCCGAACGTGGCCTTCTTCTGCGGAATTGTCGCTGTCGAGCCGTCGGCATTGCGCACGCGCTGCGTGCCGCCGCCGGCCGCCTCCTCGAACAGCGGAAGGTTCGCGCCCATGGCGAAGCCGCCGTCGAAGGCCACGCCGAAGACGGGCTCTTCGCCCAGGCGGAAATACTCGGCCACGACGTTGTCGCCGCTGGCCCCGTCCGAAAGGCGCGCGCCCGTGAACCGGTCGATCTTGATGAAATGGCCGCCCGGCGGCACGTCGAACGGACCACCACCGTATTTTGCCGTGGCTTCCTGCATGAAGCGGTCGAAGACCGGCGCGCACATGCCACCACCCGAGGCGCCGCTGCCAAGGCTGCGCGGCTGGTCGAAGCCGATATAGCAGCCGGCGGCGATGTTGCTCGTGAAGCCCACGAACCACACGTCCTTGGCGTCGTTGGTGGTGCCGGTCTTGCCCGCGACGGGCACGTTCAGGTTGACGCGGCCGCGCGCCGTGCCGCGCTCGACCACGCCCTTCATCATGGATGTCAGCTGATAGGCGGTGATCGCGTCCATGACGCGTTCGCGGTCGGACGCGATGCGTGGCCCGTATCCGGGCTCGAGCTGCGCGGTGTCGCAATCCAGGCACTCGCGCTGGTCGTGACGGTAGACGGTGCGCCCGTAGCGGTCCTGCACCCGGTCGACCAGCGTAGGCTCCACCCGCTCGCCGCCATTGGCGAACATGGAGTAGGCCGCCACCATCTTGTAGAGCGTCGTTTCCTCGGACCCGAGCGATGCCGACAGGTAGCCGCCCATCCGGTCGTAGACCCCGAAGCGTTCGGCATAGCTCGCCACCACGTCCATCCCGACTTCCTGCGCGAGGCGCACGGTCATCAGGTTGCGCGACTGCTCGATCCCGGTGCGCAGCGGCGTGGGGCCGTAGAACCGGTTGGAATAGTTCTTGGGCCGCCACAGGCCCTGTGGCGTGTTGATCTCGATCGGGGCGTCCACGACGATCGTCGCGGGCGAGAAGCCCGAATCCAGCGCCGCGGCGAAGACGAAGGGCTTGAAGCTCGATCCCGGCTGCCGGGTGGCCTGCGTGGCACGGTTGAAGACCGAGTCCTGGTAGGAGAAGCCGCCCTGCATCGCCAGCACGCGGCCGGTATCCACGTCCATCGCCATGAAGGCGCCTTGCACCTCGGGGACCTGGCGCAGGCTCCAGCGGATCAGGCTGCCGTCGCTATCGTTGGTCATGCGGCGCACATGGACGACGTCGCCGCGTTCGAAGTTGTCGAAGAAGTCGCCGCGCAGCCAGGCGATATCGTCGCGCGGGACGGATTGCTCGCCCTCGCCCTCGACGCCGACGGTCAGCGACTGGTCGGCGATGTCCAGGACGACGGCCGGGTACCACTGGTTGTCCAGGTCGATGTCGCGCGGCACGTCGGTGCCGGCCAGCGCCTCTTCCCAGTTGTCCAGTTCGGCCGGATCGATCGTCTCGCCCGTGCCGCGCCAGCGGCCGGTGGAGCGATCGTAATCCTCCAGCGCGCGCTGCAGGCTGTGGGCGGCCACGGTCTGAAGCTCGCGGTCGATGGTGGCGCGAACCGACAGGCCGCCCGACAGGAACTCGCCCTCGCCGTAGTCGCGGCTCAGCTGGCGGCGGATCTCGTCGGTGAAGTAGTCGCGCGGCGGGATCTCGGAGCGGAAACTGTCGAAATCGCCGCTCTGCACGGTTTGCAACGGCGCGACCCGGGCGGCGCGGTAATCGTCCTCGTCCAGGAAACCGTTCTCGAACATCTCGCGCAAAACGAAGTTGCGGCGCGAGATCGCGCGCTCTTTCTCGCGGACGGGGTGATAGGTCGACGGCGCCTTGGGCAGCGCCGCGAGATAGGCGGCCTCTTCCGGCTGAAGTGCGGCCAGGGGCTTGTTGAAATAGCTCTGCGCCGCCGCCGTCACGCCGTAGGAGTTCTGGCCGAGAAAGATCTCGTTCAGGTAGAGCTCCAGGATCTTCTCCTTGCTCAGCGACTCCTCGATCCGGCTGGCCAGGATCAGTTCCTTCACCTTGCGCTCGGCGCTGCGTTCGCCGCCCAGAAGGAAGTTCTTCATCACCTGCTGGGTGATGGTCGACGCGCCGCGCACGCCCTGGCCACGCGCCGCATCGATCGCCGCGGCGACCATGCCGCGGGGGTCATAGCCCGCATGGGTATAGAAGTTCTTGTCCTCGGCCGAGATGAAGGCGTGCTTCACCAGGTCGGGAATGTCGCTGGCCGGCGTGAACAGGCGTCGCTCCTCGGCGAATTCGTCGATGATCCGCCCCTCGCCGGAATAGATCCGGCTGATCGTCGGCGGCTGGTACTGGCTCAGCTGATCGGTGTCGGGCAGGTCCGCGCCGTACATCCAGAACACCGCCCCGATGGTCAGCGCGACGGCGAGCACACCCATGGTCACCAGGGTGAAAAAACCGCCGAAAATGGACAGGATGAAACGGATCATGGGCTGAGGGCCTTCGTACGCGTCGGGTGCCCCGTCCTATCTTGTCCGGGGATAAAGATCAAAAGAACTGACGCGACGTCCGGTTCACGAAACGCGGCGCCCGGCGGGTCATTGCCGCAGGCCGCGCGCCTCGACCGCGTCCTCGGCCGCCCAGGCATCGACGGCATGCACGATGCCCGCGACGGCCTGCGCCCGCCACTCGGGATCGGTCAGGTTCGCCCGGTCCCGCGCGCTGCTGAGAAAGCCGAGCTCGACCAGCACCGACGGGATGTCAGGCGCCTTGAGCACCGAGAACCCGGCCTGCAGACGCGGCCGCTTGTGCAGGTCGCCCGTGTAGCTCGCCAGCCCGTCCACCAGCCGCGCGGCCAGCCGGTCGCTGCGCGGCGCGGTGTCCCGCCGGGCCAGGTCCATGAGCACCAGTGCGACTTCGTCGTCGTGGCTGTGCAGGTCCAGCCCGGCCAGAAGATCGCTGCGGTCGTGCCGTTCGGCCAGCTTCTGCGACGCCACATCGGAGGCCCGGTCGCTGAGCGTGTAGACGCTGGCCCCCGAGGCGCGGCCTTCGGTCAGGGCGTCGGCGTGCAGGGACATGAACAGGTCCGCGCGGGCCGCGCGGGCGATGCTGACCCGGCGCTCCAAAGAGACGAAGCTGTCATCCTCGCGCGTCAGGGTCACCTCGTGACCGGCGGCGCGCAGCGCGTCGCCAAGCTCGTGGGCGATGCCCAGGATCACGTCGGCCTCGGTCAACCCTTCGGACATGGCGCCGGGGTCGATCCCGCCATGCCCGGGGTCCAGCACCACGCGCAACGGGCGGTCCCCCGTCTGCCGGGTGAGCGGCGCGTCCATCGCGGCCGGCTCGGGCAAGGCGAACAGCCCGGACTCGGGCGCACCGGCGGCGGCGGCGAACGCCTTGTCCGTGCTGGGCGCCAGCGACAGTTTCAACACCGCGCGTCCCGTGCTTTCGGTGATGACCAGCCCCGCGGTCTCGATCGCCATGGGCTCGGCCAAGGTGACGACAAGACGGGACCAGCCGTCACGCATCCGCCCGTGGCCCAGGCCCTCGATCCCGTCCGAGGCGACGATCCCGGCCAGGTCGCTGCCGGTGAAATCGACCTCGCCGAAATCGACCACGAGCCGCCTGGGATCGGACAGGGTGAAGACGCGCCACGGCACCGGCTGGCTGAGCGCGAGTTCGATCTGGAGATCGGATCCGAAATCGGCGATGCGGCTGGTCTCGGTGTCGATGCGCGCCAGGGCGGTCAGCTGCGCGGGTTCGGAGGATGCAGCCGGTACCGCTGCCCCGATCGCGAAGGTGAAGGCGCCAAGCGCCACGACTGTTCGAAAGGCCCGTGCAATGACCATCTGGTGCCCCGCTTCGCCTGCTCCGGGGGCTTCGCGCCCCTCTGTGGTGTCAGCCTAGCGCGAAGACCGGGGTCGGGGAAAGACGAAATCGCCTATCGATTGTGCCGCCACGCCTTCAGCCGCGACAGCCCCTCGGTGATGTCCTCGGTCGACCCGGCGTAGGAGAACCGCAGCATTCGCCCCCCGCGCCCGGGGTCGAAATCCAGACCCGGCGTCACCGCGACCCCGGCCTTGTCGAGGATCTCGGCCGACAGCGCCAGAGCGTCGTCGGTCAGGTCGGACACCTCGGCATAGATGTAGAAGGCGCCGTCGGGCGGTGCGAAGGCGGTGAAACCCGCCGCGCGCAGGCCGTCGATCATCAGCTGCCGGTTGGCCGCATACACGGATAGGTTGCGATCCAGCTCGTCCCGGCAGTCGAAGGTGGCCAGCGCGGCGACCTGGCTGGCGTGGGGCGCGCAGATGAACAGGTTCTGCGCCAGCCGCTCGATGATCCGCACGTGATCCTCCGGGACCACCATCCAGCCCACGCGCCAGCCCGTCATCGAGAAATACTTGGAAAACGAATTGACCACGTGCACGTCGTCGGTGAGCTCCAGCGCCGAGACCGGGCGCATGTCGTAATCGATCCCGTGATAGATCTCGTCCGAGATGAAGGCGACATCGCGCGCGGCGCAGGCGTCCGACAGCGCGCCCAGCGCCGCACGGTCCAGCATGGTGCCCGTGGGATTGCCGGGGCTCGCCACGATCAGTCCCTGGGCCTCCGCGGGGATCTGGTCCGGCACCGGCTGGAACCGGTCTTCCATCCGCGTCTCGATGCCCAGCGGCTCGAGGCTCAGCGCGCGCAGGATCTGGCGGTAGGACGGGTATCCCGGCAGGCCCAACGCCACCTTGTCCCCTGCCTCGAACAGCGCGGTGAAGGACAGGATGAACGCGCCCGAGGCGCCCGCCGTCACCACCACGCGGCCCGGGTCGAGATCGACGTCGTAGGTCTCGCCGTAGTGACACGCGATCCGCTGGCGCAGCGCGGGCAGACCCAGGCCGACGGTATAGCCCAGCGGCCCGGCCGCCATCGCGGCGCTCAGCGCGGCGCGGGCACCTTCGGGCGCGGGCGTGCCGGGCTGGCCCACCTCCATGTGGATGACGCGATGGCCGGCCTCTTCGCGCGCGCGGGCCCGCTCCATCACGTCCATGACCAGGAATGGATCGACCGCGCCGCGTTTCGACACCCGCATGAAAGCTTCTCCCGTCTTCGGAATTCCGCCGCCTGACTGGCGCGAAGCCACGGTGGCGTCAAGCCGCGCCGGCCTTTCACAATAGGGTCATGGCAGGTTGCGCCGCCCGCCCGATCTGCGAGTATGCGCGCAAAGATTTCAAGCGCCGGAGCCATGCCATGAAGACCCTCACCCTCGCCGCCGTCCTTGCCCCCGCGCTGGCACTGGGTCAGGGCGCGCTGGCCCAGCAGATGAGCGATGCCGAATTCGGCGAGCGGGTGCGCGCCTACCTGATGGAGAACCCGCAGGTCATCATGGAGGCGGTCGCAGCGCTCGAGGCGCAGGAGGCCGAGGCACAGGCCGCGCAGGACAATCAGCTCGTGGCCGACAATGCCGACGCGCTGTTCCGGGCCGAAGGCGACTGGGTCGGCGGCAATCCCGACGGCGACGTGACCGTGGTCGAATTCCTCGATTACCGCTGCGGCTACTGCAAGCGCGCCCATCCCGAGGTGGCCGAGCTGCTGCAAAGCGACGGCAACATCCGCCTGATCGTGAAGGAATTCCCGATCCTGGGCGAACAGTCGGTCCTCGCCTCGCGCTTCGCCATGGCGACGCTCGAGGTCGCGGGCAACGAGGCCTATGGCGAAGTCAGCGATGCCCTGATGACCATGCGCGGCGACATCACCGCCGACAGCCTGGGTGCGCTGGCCGATGAACTGGAGCTGGACGGGTCCGCCATCATGGGCGCAATGGGCACGCCGGAGATCGACGCGAAGATCGCCGAGAACTATGCCCTGGCGCAGACCATGGGCATCTCGGGCACGCCCAGCTTCGTCTTCGGCGACCAGATGGTGCGCGGTTACGTGCCGCTGGACGCCATGCGCCAGATCGTGGCCGAGGAGCGGGACGAGGGCTGAACCGCCCTACCCCGTTCCGTTCGCCAGATGCAGATACGTCTCGTCGTAGCGGCGGGACAGGTGATCGCCCGCCAGCACCGTCTTGCCGGAGCCCATGGGCGCGACGTTGGTGTCGTAATTCGGGTTGAAGAACAGCGGGACCGAGATCCGTTCGGCCGCGGTGCCCACCACCCGGTGCGGCGTCGCGCGGACGCGGCCGCCGGTCCACATCTCCAGCATCTCGCCGAAATTGACGATGAACTCGCCCGGCGGCGCCTGTAGCGGGATCCAGCCACCGCCCCGCTTGCGCACCTCCAGCCCCGGCGTGCCGTCGGTGGCCAGCAGGGTCAGGCAGCCATAATCGGTGTGGGTGCCGATCCCGAAATCCTTCTCGGTCGCCCAGGCGGGCCGCTCGGGGTAGAAATTCCCGCGCAACAGCGCCATGGGCCGGTCGAACTTGTCGTCGAAGAAATCGTGCGGTGCGCCCAGGCTGCGCGCCAGCCCGCGCAGCAGGTCCTGCGCCACGCCCATGGACTGCGCGTAATACGCCTCCAGCGTTTCGCGGAACCCCGGCAGCCCCTCGGGCCAGTGGTTCGGCGCATAGTATTTCAGCCCGTGCCGCGCCAGCGGGTCGTCCGCCGCAAGCTCGAACCCCATGTCGAAAACCTGCTTGTAATCGGCGTTGGCGTTCGGATCCACGCGCTCGGCCCCCGGCGCGCCCCAGCCCCGGTTTGATCCCGTCGCCGCCATGTCGATCCGCGCCTTGCGGGTGGCCGGCAGGTGGAAGAAGGCGCGATAGGCCTCGATCACCGCGCGCACGTCCTCCCCCGACAGCGCCGTGTTGTGAACCGTCAGGAAGCCCGTCTCGGTCGCGGCGTGCGCCATGTCCCGCAGCAGCGCGTCATGGGACGGGTCGTCCGGGTCGGCGAGGCGGGCGGCGTCGATACAGGGGATCATGCGGAACTCCTTCGGGGCGGCGCCCTGCATATGGTGGTCTTTTGACCCGCACGCAAACACGCTAGCTTTTCGCGCAACGGACAGGAACCACAGCAGGAAGGATCCCCCATGGCCGATCGCCGCAAGCTTGCCGCCGGCAACTGGAAAATGAACGGCACCACCGCCGAGCTGTCGCAGATCGACGCGCTGGTCGCCGCCCATGGCGACGCGGGCTGCGAGGTGCTCATCTGCCCGCCCGCCACGCTGGTCGCGCCCATGGTCGCACGCGCGGGCGGCAAGATCGCCGTCGGCGGGCAGGATTGCCACGCCGCCGAGAAGGGCGCGCATACCGGCGACATCTCGGCCGGCATGCTGCGCGACGCGGGCGCGAGCCACGTGATCACCGGCCATTCCGAGCGCCGCGCCGACCACGGCGAATCCGACGCGGACGTGCGCGCCAAGACCGAGGCCGCGATCGGCGCGGGACTGGTCGCCATCGTCTGCGTGGGCGAGACGCTGGACGAACGCGAAAGCGGCCGGACGCTGGACGTGATCGACACCCAGCTGGCCGGATCGGTGCCCGATGGCGCCACCGGCGAGACCGTCGTCATCGCCTACGAGCCCGTCTGGGCCATCGGCACCGGCAAGGTCCCCACGACCGAGCAGATCGCCGAGGTCCACGCGCACATGAACGCCCGCCTGAAAGAGCGGTTCGGAGATACGGGCGACGCGATCGCCCTGCTGTATGGCGGGTCGGTGAAGCCCTCGAACGCGGCCGAGATCTTCGCGGTGGACAAGGTCGACGGCGCCCTGGTGGGCGGCGCGTCGCTGAAGGCCGACGATTTCGGCGGCATCATCGCGGCGCTGGAGGGCTAGGCCCCGGCGGTCACGTCGTGGCCGTAAAGCCAGTCGAACCGGCCCAGCAGCATCCCCGGCACGCGCCCCGCCACCCGCAGCCCCGCGTGGGCGGCCAGCCGCGAGGGGCCGCGCAGGTGGTAGTTCCGTGCGTTCGCGTTGGCCGCCGCGATGGCGCGCGCCACCCGCGGCGCGCGCTGCGCCTGGTAGGCCGCCAACGCCGCCGCGCGGTCCGGTGCGACCAGCGCCCGCGCCAGGCACCACGCATCCTCGAGCGCGAGGTTCGCGCCCTGCGCCAGGAACGGCAGCGTCGGGTGCGCCGCGTCGCCCAGCAGCGCCATGGATCGCCCGTGCCAGCGCGGCGCCACGGGATGACGGAAAAGCCCCCACAGGTGGCAGGTCTCGACCCGCGCCAGCCAGTCCGGCACCGCCCCGCCGAACCCGGCGAAGGCACGGCGCAGCGCGTCGGGGTCTCCGGCGATGTGCCAGCCTTCCTCGGCCCAGTCGGACCGCTCCTCCACCGCGACGAGGTTCAGCCGGCCCTGGCCCAGCGGATAGGCCACGAGGTGGCGGCCCGGTCCCAGGAAGACCTGCGCGCGCGGCGGCGCCTCGGCCGGGACGATGGCCCGCCACGCCACCTGCCCGGTGAAGAACGGGGAATCCGCCCCGTTCAGCGCGCCGCGAAGGACGGAGTTCAGGCCATCCGCGCCGACGACGAACGGGTGCTGTTCCGTGCGGTCGCCGAGCGATAACCGGCACTCGGCCCCGTCCTCGGCCCCGGTGACGCGTTCGCCCAGCCGTAAGGTCGCACCGGCCTCCCGCGCGGCACCCGCCAGCAGGTCGATCAGCGCGGCCCGGTGCACCATGTGATAGTCGCGCCCCGCAAGGTCCATGCGCGCGATGGGCCGCCCGCTGGGACCGTCGATCAGCGCCACGGCCTCGCTTGGCACGGACACGGCGCCTAGCGCGTCGCCAAGGCCCAGCGCCCGCAGCACGGCAAAGCCGTTGGGGCTGACCTGCACGCCGGCGCCAACCTCGGCGATCCGCGGCGCGCGCTCGATCACCGTCGGCGCAAAACCGCGCCGGGCCAGCGCGATCGCTGCGGTCAGCCCGCCGATCCCGCCGCCCACGATGGTGATCGCTTCGCCCATGGAGATCCTTTCCAAAGAAAAACCGGGGCGTGGGGGCCCCGGTTCATCAATCGGCCCGCGATGGGCGCGTCTTCAGTCGTCGCGATGCACCTTCTCGCGCCGCTCGTGCCGCTCCTGCGCCTCGAGGCTGAGCGTGGCGATGGGGCGCGCATCCAGCCGCTTGAGCGAGATGGGCTCGCCCGTGACCTCGCAATAGCCGTACTCGCCCTCTTCGATGCGGCGCAGCGCGGCGTCGATCTTGGCGACCAGCTTGCGCTGGCGATCGCGGGTGCGCAGCTCCAGCGCGCGGTCGGTTTCCTCGGAGGCGCGGTCGGCCACGTCGGGAATGTTGCGGGTGCCGTCCTGCAGCCCGTTGATGGTGCTGCGGCTCTCGTCCAGAAGATCGTTGCGCCACGCGATGAGCTTGCGACGGAAATACTCCGTCTGCCGTGCGTTCATGAACGGCTCGTCGTCACTCGGCGTGTACTCGTCCGCAATGATGGTATCCAATTTCATCCCCGTTCTCCCCTACCGGGTGCGGGATGACCACCACCGCACCGCTTATCGTTGGCTACTCCTGCGGCGGGACTTATCCCATGGACAAATGCTTGTCACGCTTCATGTTGCATCGGTTGCGGCTTCTTTCTGCCACACCTATGGTCCGCGAAATTCTGGCATCCGGGACGCATCAGCGATGAAATTTGAATCGACCGACGGCTACGTCGCCACCGAAGACCTGACGCTGGCCGTGAACGCTGCCATAACCTTGGAACGCCCGCTTCTGGTAAAGGGCGAGCCGGGTACGGGCAAGACCGAACTCGCGCGGCAGGTGAGCGCGGGGCTGGGCCTGCCCATGATCGAGTGGCACGTCAAATCCACCACCCGCGCCCAGCAGGGCCTTTACGAATACGACGCCGTCAGCCGGTTGCGCGACAGCCAGCTCGGCGACGCGCGGGTGCACGACGTGCGCAACTACATCCGCCGCGGCAAGCTGTGGGAAGCGTTCGAGCGGGACGACCGCTGCGTGCTGCTGATCGACGAGATCGACAAGGCCGATATCGAGTTTCCCAACGACCTGCTGCAGGAGCTCGACCGGATGGAGTTCCACGTCTACGAGACCGGTGAGACGGTGCGGGCGCGCCAGCGGCCCATCGTCATCATCACCTCCAACAACGAGAAGGAGCTGCCCGACGCCTTCCTGCGCCGCTGCTTCTTCCACTACATCCGCTTCCCGAACATGGAGACGATGAAGAAGATCGTCGAGGTGCATCACCCCGGCATCAAGTCGCAGCTGCTGACGGCCGCGCTGACGCAGTTCTACGAGCTGCGCGAGCAGCAGGGCCTGAAGAAGAAGCCCTCGACCTCCGAGGTGCTCGACTGGCTGAAGCTGCTGCTGGCCGAGGACCTGAGCGCCGAGGACCTGAAGCGCGACGGCGCCGCGGCCCTGCCGCGCCTGCATGGCGCGCTCCTGAAGAACGAGCAGGACGTCCACCTGTTCGAACGCCTGGCCTTCATGGCCCGCCGACAGGGATGATGCCGCCCGGCGCGGCCCCTTCATCTTTCCGGAAATACCTCGGGGGTGCGGGGGCTGGCCCCCGCTGGTCCGGTCGATGATCCATATCCTCACCCACGACATCCTGCCGGTCTTCGCCATGCTGGCCCTGGGCTTCGCCATGGGGCGCGGCGGCGTGGTGGGCACGGTCGAGGCGCGGGCGGTCAACCGCGTGTCCTTCCTCGTCCTGCAACCCGCGCTGATCTTCCCGCTCATGGCCGGCGCGGACCTGAGCGGTGTGGCACCCCGCCCGCTCGCCGCCTACGCGCTGGGCGAGGTGCTGATGTTCGTGCTGGCCTTCACCATCGCGCGCCGCGTCTTCGGCCGCGACCTGCGCGAGGCCTGGCTGCTGGGCATGGCGACGATGTTCGTCAACTCGCTGCTCTATGTTTGGCCCATAACGGTGCTGATCTACGGCGCGGACGGCGTTCTGCCCGTCACGGCGGTGGTGCTGCTCGACACGGCGATCTTCTTCTCCTTTTTCATCCTCTCCATGGAGGTCATGGCGGGCGGCAAGGCCTGGAAGGCGACCCTGGGCCGAATCGCGCTGAACCCGGTGCTGCTGGCCATCGCCGCGGGCGCGCTGGTCAACGTGGGCGGCGTGCCCCTGCCCCAGCCGGTGCTGAACGCGCTGGCCTTCGCCGGTCCCGCCGCCGCGCCCATGACCTTGTTCGCCCTGGGGGTCATCCTGTCGGGCACCGCGCTGGCGCCGACCCCCGCCATCGCCGGCATCGCCGGGCTGAAATTGCTGGGGTTTCCGGCGCTGGTCTTCGGGCTGGCGGCGCTGCTGGCGCCCGGGTCGGACTGGTCGGCGCAGATGGTGCTGACCGCCGCCGGGCCATCGGGCGCCATGCCCTTCGCGCTGGCCTTGCTTTACGGCGTGCGCACCGACACCATCGCCCCGGTGATCGTCTGGACCTCAGTCCTGTCCCTGTTCTCGCTCGCCTGGCTCGCCTGATGCATATCCGCCCCCCGACCCCCGAAGACCGCCCGGCATGGGACGCGCTCTGGCGCGACTATCTTGCCTTCTACGAGACCACCCTGCCGCCCGAGATCTTCGAGGCGCAGTGGGCGCGGCTGATGTCCGACGACGACACGACCATGCGCGGCCTGCTGCTCGAGGTCGACGGCGCGCCGCGCGGGCTCGTTCACTATCACTTCCACGTCCACGGCTGGAAGCTGACCCGCGTCTGTTACCTGCAGGACCTGTTCGTCAGGCCCGACCTGCGCGGCACCGGGGCGGGCCGCGCGCTGATCGAGGCCGTCTATGCCCGCGCCGATGCCCACGGCTGCCCGGATGTGTACTGGATGACGCAGGAGCACAACGACGTGGCGCGCCGGCTCTATGACCGCATTGGCAAATGCACGCCCTTCATCAAGTATCAAAGGGCATGATCATCCGCTCCCTCCTCGCATTGACGCTGTCGCTCGGGCTGACCGCCTGCGCCGCCGTCGACACGCGCCCCGCCGCCGCGCCGGAAGCCACGCGCGTGGCGCTGCCGCCGATGAAGGTCTTCGCGCGACCGCGCGTGACCCGGCCCACCCGGTCCAACCGCGACATCGCGCAGGATTTCCTCGACCTGAGCTTCCAGCTGGAATCGGGCCGCACCCTGCCCGTCTTCACCCGCTTCAGCGAGCCGGTGAGCCTGAGGGTGCTGGGCAACACCCCGTCGCTGGACCGGGACCTGGAGCGCCTGCTCGGGCGGCTGCGGGACGAGGCGCAGATCACCATCCGCCGCGTGCCCGCCGCACAGCGCGCCAACGTCACCATCCAGACGATCCCGCGCACCCAGCTGCGCCGCGCAGTCCCCGAGGCGGCCTGCTTCGTGGTGCCCCGCGTGTCCAGCTGGGACGAATTCCGCGCCAATCGCCGCGGCGGCGTCACCGACTGGACCACCCTGACCGAGCGGCAGACGCTGGCGATCTTCATTCCCCGCGACGTGCCCCCGCAGGAGCTGCGCGATTGCCTGCACGAGGAACTGGCCCAGGCGCTGGGGCCGCTGAACGACCTTTATCGTCTGACCGATTCGGTCTTCAACGACGACAACTTCCACACCGTGCTGACCGGCTTCGACATGCTGATCCTGCGGGTCTACTACGCGCCCGAGCTTTCCAACGGCATGACCCGCGCGCAGGTGGCGGCACGGCTGCCCGGCATCCTGGCCCGGCTGAACCCGGCCGGCGAAGGCCGGGGCAGCCGGGGGCGGACCGCAACCAGCCGCGCCTGGATCGACCAAGTCGAACGCGCGCTGGGGCCGCGGGCGGGGCTCGACGCGCGGCGCGCGGCGGCCAAGCGCGCGGTGGCCATCGCGCGGGCCAGCGGGTGGAACGACAACCGCCTTGCCTTCTCGCTTTTCGCGCTCGGGCGCCTGTCGCTGGGGGCCGAGCCGGAACTCGCCCTGGGCAGTTTCCTGCAAGCGGCCAGCATCTATGCCGCCGACCCGTCGACCCAGGTGCACGAGGCCCATATCGCCATGCAACTGGCCGCCTTCGCCCTGTCGGCCGGCCAGGCCGAACAGGCCCTTCGCATCGTGGACGCCAACACCGACGCCGTGATGGCCGCCGAGAACGCGGCGCTGCTGGCGACCCTGCTGCTGGTCAAGGCCGAAGCGCTGGAGCTTCTGAACCGTGACGCCGAGGCGGCCCGCCTCCGGCTTGAGGGTCTGGGCTGGGCGCGATACGGGTTCGGCTCGGACGACGAGGTGCGCCAGCGCTTGGCCGAGATCGTCGCCATATCGCCACGCAACCGCGAGGGACCACCCGCATGATCGTTTTGGCCGGAGTTCTCATCGGCATCGCCTGGGGCATCACCACGGCCCGCCGCCGTGGCGGCAACCGCAAGGACATGGCGCAATACGCCGCCGCCGCCGCCATCGCCGGCGCGCTTCTGGGACTGATCCTGACCATCATCCTGGAGAAGTCGATCTAGATGTTCCTGCCGTTCTTCCAGCAGCTGCGCAGCCACAAGGTGCCGGTCAGCCTGCGGGAATTCCTGGATTTCCTCGGGGTTCTGAAGACCGGCATCGTCACCTACGACGTGGACGGGTTCTATTACCTGGCGCGCACCGCGCTGGTGAAGAACGAGGCCCACCTGGACCGCTTCGACCAGGCCTTCGCCGCCGCTTTCAAGGGGATCGAGGCCATCCCGCCTGACGCCGTGGTCGAGGCGATGGAACTGCCTGACGACTGGCTGCGAAAGATGGCCGAGAAGCACCTGAGCCCCGAGGAGCGCGCCGAGATCGAGGCGTTGGGCGGCTTCGACAAGCTGATGGAGACCCTGCGCGAGCGTCTGAAGGAACAGGAAGGCCGGCACCAGGGCGGCAACAAATGGATCGGCACCGCCGGCACATCGCCCTTCGGCGCCTACGGCTACAATCCCGAGGGCGTGCGCATCGGCCAGCACGAAAGCCGCCACCGCCGCGCCGTGAAGGTCTGGGACAAGCGCGAGTTCCGCAATCTCGACGACGACCGCGAACTGGGCACCCGCAACATCAAGGTCGCCCTGAAGCGCCTGCGCCGCTGGGCGCGCGAGGGCGCGGCGGAAGAGCTCGACCTGCCCGGCACCATCCGCTCGACCGCGTCGCAGGGATACCTCGACGTCAAGACCCGGCCCGAGCGGCGCAATGCCGTGCGCGTGCTGCTGTTCCTGGACGTGGGCGGGTCCATGGACGACCACGTGCACGCGGTGTCGGACCTGTTTTCGGCCGCCAAGTCCGAGTTCCGGCATCTCGAGCAGTTCTATTTCCACAACTGCCTTTACGAGGGTGTCTGGCGCGACAACCGCCGCCGCTGGACCGAGCAGACCCCCACCTGGGACATCCTGCACCGCTATGGCCCGGAATGGCGCTGCATCTTCGTGGGGGACGCGTCGATGAGCCCCTACGAGGTCGCCTATCCCGGCGGCGCGAACGAGCACTGGAACCCCGAGTCGGGCGAGACCTGGCTGACCCGCGCCCGCGACCAGTGGCCCGCCCATCTCTGGATCAACCCGACGCCCGAGAAATACTGGGGCTATACCCAGTCGATCCAGATGATCCGGCAGATCTTCGGGCCCGAGCGGATGGTGCCCATGACCCTGCAAGGCCTGAGCCAGGGAATGAAGGCGCTGACGTGACACGCACCCCCGCCGATAACTGCGCGACCATGGCCGAGTTGCGCACCCAGATCGACGCGCTGGACGGCGAGCTGATCGCGCTGCTGGCCGAGCGGGCGACCTATATCGACCGCGCCATCGCCCTGAAGCCAGGCGAAGGGATCAGGGCCCGGGCCGAGGACCGGGTGGCCGAGGTCGTGGCGAACGTGCGCGCGCTGGCCCAAGCGCGCGACCTGGACCCCGATCTGGCGGAACGCCTGTGGTCCGAACTGATCGAATGGTCCATCGCCCGCGAACGGCGCGAGATCGACTGACCGCGTTTCAGCAGGGCGCGAGCCGGTCCCGCAAGGCGCGGGCTTCGTCCGCGCTCAGCCGGTCGAACAGGTTCGCACGGCGGGTCAGCGGAACGAAGGCCCCACCGTCGACCGACAGGAAGGTGCGGACCGGCAGGCTCACCGCGAGCGGCGCCTGCAGGCACCCACCCGTGACCCGGACCGACAGGCTGCCCGCGCCGCGCGTGCCCTCGGCCCGCAGGCGCCGGATCGCCGCCTGCGCATCGGCAAACCGGGCACGGTCCCCGGGGGCGATCGTCGCCGTGAAGAGCCGCGTCCCCTCTGCGGGCGCCAGGCCACGCGCCCCCTCCTCCACGCCGAGTTCCACCGCCTCGTCGATCCGCAGCGCGTCGTCGTCATCGCGGAAGGTCAGCCGAAGGACCGCGTCGCCCGAGCGCAGGCGCAGCATCTCGGGCACCTCCAGCGCGGCGGCGATCGCCCCGGGGTCGGTGCCCAACGGGTCGAGCCGGGCCGCCGCGAGAAGACCGCGCGGCGTGACGTCGCCGCAGCCCGCCAGCACCAGCAGGCACAGGACCGCCATGGGGCGCGCGAGAGCAAAGGGGATGGACATGGCGTTGAAGGCTCCGTATCAAAACATGAATCATTTATCGTAAAACAATAAACTCTTGGAGCCCAAGATGGAAGACCAGACCTCCCTGTTCCGCCGCGCCCGCCTGTGCCGCGTGGTGTTGCAAGCCCTCTTTCTCGGGCTCGGTGCCGTTCTTGCCCTCATGGTGATCTCGGCCATGCTCGAGCCCGCCTATACCGGCGCGTGGCTGGCCCGGTTCTTCGGCTATCCCGCGCACCCGATCTCGGGAATGGCGGGCGCGGGCATCGTCATCGTGACGGCCGCGATCCTGGCGGCATGGCTGGCGGCGCTCGGCACGCTGGCCTGCCTGTTCGACGCGGCCGGATGGACGGTGCAGGACCCGCAGGCCCCCGCCCGGGCGGCGGCGCGGGCCACCTTCTGGGTGTCGGTGGCCCTGGGACTTTCCATCGTGGGACAGGTGCCGCTGTCGCTGCTGGCCACGCTCGGGGCAGAACCGGGTTCGCGCATGATCGCCATCGGGATCAGCCCGGCGCACGCGGTGGGCCTGATCGCCACGGTGGTGGTGGCCTTTCTCGCCGTGGTGCTTAGGATGATGGCGGACCTCTGGGAAGATCAGCGCGAAATCGTATGAGTGGACAGATCATCGTCCGGCTGGACGTGATGCTTGCGCGGCGCAAGATGACGTCACGCGAATTGTCGTCGCGGATCGGGATATCCGAACAGAACCTGTCGCTGCTGAAATCCGGCAAGGTGCGCGGCGTGCGGTTCGAGACGCTGGCGCGCATCTGCGCCGAGTTGGAGTGTCAGCCCGCCGATCTGCTGGAATTCGCGCCGGACTGAGCGTCGAGCGCGCGGCGCAGTCGGCCGAGCGTGGCGCGCAGCCCGGCGATCTCGGCCTCGGTCATGCCCGTCGCGCGGCCCACGCATTCCGGCACGTGGGCCGTGCGCGCGGCCATGGCCTGCCCGGCCTCGGTCAGCGCGATCTCGACCCGGCGCTCGTCCTCGCGCGCGCGGGTGCGGGTCACGAGGCCCTGCGCCTCGAGCCGCTTCAGCAGCGGGGTCAGGGTCGACGTCTCCATCCCCGTGCGCCGGCCGATCCCGCCCACGGGCAGGGGCGCGGCGTCCCACAGGACCGACATCACCACGTATTGCGGGTAGGTCAGGCCCAGCGGCGCCAGAAGCGGCTTGTAGACCCGGCCGAACGCCTGGTTCAGCGCGTGCACGTCGAAGCACAGCATGTCCTCGGGCGTGAGGCAGGGGTCGGGCAGGTTCACGTTCATCCTGAACCATTAGATCGCACACGATCTTGTCGCAAGCTTGACACGACGCCCGCGGAATTACATCGTCCACGACAAGATCGCCCGCGATAGATGCGGGTGGCGCCCGTAGCGGCAGGAACGGACACCGCGTTCTTGCGTTTCGGGACTCGACACACACGCCGTCCGGTCGACCGGACGAAGGAGGATACATGATCAAGAAGCACGGATCCGCGAACTGGAAAGGTGGCCTGAAGGACGGGAACGGCACGGTCTCGACCCAGACCAAGGTGCTGGACGCCCAGAATTACGGCTTCAACTCGCGCTTCGAAGGCGGGACGAACACCAACCCCGAAGAGCTGATCGGCGCCGCCCATGCCGCGTGCTACTCCATGGCGCTGTCGATGATCCTGGGCCAGCACGACCTGACGGCCGACAACATCGACACCAAGGCCACCGTCAGCCTGGAAGAGGTCGATGGCGGCTTCGCCATCACCAAGATCCACCTGGACGTGACGGCCAGCGTCCCGGGCGCCACGCAGGAACAGTTCGACACCGCGACCAACGCCGCCAAGGAAGGCTGCCCGGTGTCCAAGGTGCTGGCCGGTGCCGAGATCACGATGGACGCCAAGATGGCCTGACAAGGTACTTGACGAGTAGCTGGAGTACGCAGGCGCCGGCCCAGGAATGGGCCGGCGTTCGTCGTTTCCGGTGGGGCGCCCACGCGGCCAAGCGCCGCGCGGGCCCGTCCAGACGATTGCAAGCGGGCGCACCACGCCCCATCTTTGGTAGATGTTGAAGTTCACCCCGATCCTGCTGGCCATCCTCTACGCGCTGGCGATGTACCGCTTCTCGGTCTGGCGCACCTCGAAGGAGCTGGATTCCAAGTCGACCGAGCTGGCCGATCCCGCGCTGCGCAAGCTGACCGACCGGATGGCGCAGGCGCTCGATCTCGAGCGGATCAAGGTGCATATCTACGAGATCGACCCGGTGAACGGCCTTGCCGCACCCGATGGCCGCATCTTCATCACCCGGGGTTTCTACAACAAGTACCGCGCCGGCGAGGTCACGGGCGAGGAAATGGCGTCGGTGATCGCGCACGAGCTGGGCCACGTGGCCCTGGGCCATTCGCGGCGGCGCATGATCGACTTCTCGGGCCAGAACGCGCTGCGCACCGCTTTGGCCATGATCCTGGGGCGGTTCATCCCCGGCATCGGGGTGATGATCGCCAATGCCCTGGCCTCGCTTCTGGCCGCGGGCCTGTCGCGCAGCGATGAATACGAGGCCGACGCCTATGCCTCGGCCCTTCTGATCAAGTCTGGGATCGGCACCGCGGGGCAGAAATCGCTGTTCGCGAAGCTCGACGCGCTGACCGGGTCCACGGGCCGCGCGCCCGCCTGGCTGATGAGTCACCCGAAGACGGCCGACCGGGTCGCCGCCATCGAGGCCAACGAGGCGAAGTGGTTGCGGGTCTGACCGCGCCAGGCCGGCGTGGCGGCGGCGGGACCGGTCGGCAAGGAGTATTTTTCGACCAGTGATGCAGCCTGTTCTCGCGCGGCCCGATCGTTGCGCGAAGAGCCTAGGACGCGGGGGGCGCCAGCCGCTTGCCCAGCCGGGGCAGCCGCGCGCGCTTCATCAGGGCGCGCAGGTCCAGCGTCTCGCCCGACAAGCGCTCGGCGGTCGCGTGGACGCGGCCGACCACCCCGGCGACCGCGTCGGGATCCCGGTCGTGCAGGCGCCGGGCGAGCTGGTCGGGATCCACCCGCTCGATCCCCTCTTCGGCCAGCGCGGCGCGCGGGAAATCCTGCGCGTTGAAGGTGCAGATCAGGTCGGCGGACCCGGCGATGGCGGCGGCCAGAACGTGGATATCGTTCGGGTCCGGCAGGTGCAGCCGCGCCATGTCGCCCGCGCGGGGGCTGACGCCGGCGCGCGGGAAGGCCTGGCGCAACAGCGCAATCTCGCCGCGCGCCACGTCCTCGGCCCCCGGGCCGAGCTTGACCGTGGCGCGGGCCCATTCCTCGAGAATGCGGTCCGACCAGATCGGCGTGTACAGCCCCGCCGCCGCCCAGCCCGTCAGGCATTCCCGCAGGACGGTGGGAAACAGCACGCAGGCGTCGAGACAGACCCTCACAGCCGGAAGAACAGGGCCTTGAGATAGCCCGTCTCGGCCAGCTGCGGCAGCTGCGGGTGATCCGGCCCGGCAAAGCCCGTGTGGATCAGCTGCGCCGCCCGACCGGCCCGCCCGATGCCGCGCACGCTGGCGCCGCGGAACGCGGCAAGGTCCGCGGCGTGCGAGCACGAGCACAGCCCCAGGTAGCCCCCCGGCGCCACCAGCGGCGCGGCCAGGCGCGCCACCCGTTCGTAGGCGCGCAACCCCGCCTCGCGCGCGGATTTCGACGGCGCGAAAGCGGGCGGGTCGCAGATGACAGTGTCGAACTGCACCCCCTCCTCGGCCAGCGCTTCGAGCGTCGCGAAGGCGTCGCCCTGGCGCGTGGCGAAGCGGTCGCCGTGGCCCGAGGCCGCCGCGCCCGTCGCGGCAAGCTCCAGCGCCGGGGCCGAGCCGTCGACGGCCAAAGCGCTTTCGGCGCCCGCGGCGAGGCAGGCCAGACCGAAGCCGCCCACGTGGCTGAACACGTCCAGCACCCGGCCGCCCCGGGCCAGACCGGCGGCGAAGCGGTGATTGTCGCGCTGGTCGAAGAACAGCCCGGTCTTCTGGCCGCCCATGATGTCGGCCATGTAGCTCGCCCCGTTCATGGGCACGGGGATCGGCGCCCCGGGCGCCTCGCCCAGGATCACCTTCGTCACATCGTCCAACCCCTCGCGCGCGCGGCCCCGGCTGGCGGCGTTCTTCACGATGCAGGTCGCGCCGGCGGTGGCACGCAGCGCCTCGGTCAGCGGATCCAGCAACGCCTCGGCCCAAGCGGCGTTGGGCTGCACCACCAGCGTGTCGCCGAAGCGGTCGACCACCACGCCCGGCAGGCCGTCCGCCTCGGCGTGGATCAGGCGGTAGAACGGCGCATCGTAGAGCCGGTCGCGATGGGCGAGCGCGCGGCGCACCTTGCCCGCCAGCCAGTCGCCGTCGATCCGGGCATCCGCATCACGGTCGAGCATCCGGGCGATGATCTGCGAGCCGGGGCTGAGCGCCACGAGCCCCAGGTCGGCGCGGTCGGCATCCTGCAGACGGGCGATGGTCCCGGCCGGCAGCTTGCCGGTGCGGCGGTCTACGACCAGCTCGTTGGCGTAAACCCACGGAAAGCCATGGCGGATCGCGCGGGCGTTGGCCTTGGGGCGCAGGCGGATGATGGGCGGATCGATGGCGCTGTTCATGGCATCGGCCATAGGCGATGGGCCGGGGCTTGGAAAGCGGGCGCATTCCATGATAGCGCTATCTGGAATGCTGTTGAGCCGTCGCCCCGACGGACGCACAGTGCCGACAGAGGAGGATTCCCATGCCCCTGAACGCCACGATCGCAGACGTCACCGCCCGCATCGTCGAACGCTCGAAGGACAGCCGGTCGACCTATCTCGACCGCATGGCCCGCGCCGCCGAGAAAGGCCCCCGCCGCGCGCACCTGACCTGCGGCAACCAGGCCCACGCCTACGCCGCCGCAGGACAGGACCAGGACAGGCTCGCCACCGAGAACCAGCCCAATATCGGGATCATCACCGCGTATAACGACATGCTGTCGGCCCACCAGCCGTTCGAGCGGTTCCCCGACCTGATCCGCACGGCGGCGCGCAACTTCGGCGCCACGGCGCAGGTCGCGGGCGGGGTCCCGGCCATGTGCGACGGGATCACCCAGGGCCAGGTGGGGATGGAGCTTTCGCTGTTCTCGCGCGATGTCATCGCGCTCGCCACCGGCGTGGGGCTGTCGCACAACTGCTACGACTCGGCGTTGTACCTGGGCGTGTGCGACAAGATCGTGCCGGGCCTTGTCATCGGCGCGGCGACCTTCGGCTACATCCCCGCGATTTTCCTGCCGGCGGGCCCCATGACCAGCGGCCTGCCCAACGACGAGAAGGCGAAGGTCCGCCAGCAATTCGCTGCCGGCGAAGTCGGTCGCGACAAGCTGATGGAGGCCGAGATGGCGTCCTATCACGGGCCGGGCACCTGCACCTTCTACGGCACCGCCAATTCCAACCAGATGCTGATGGAGTTCATGGGTCTGCACCTGCCCGGCGCCAGCTTCGTGAACCCCAACACGCCGCTGCGCGACGCGCTGACCGTCGCCGGCGTCGAACGGGCGACGCAGATCACCCAGATGGGCAACGACTATCGCCCCGCGGGCCAGGTGCTTGATGAAAAGGCCTTCGTGAACGGGATCGTCGGGCTGATGGCCACGGGCGGGTCGACCAACCTGCTCATCCACCTGCCGGCCATGGCGCGGGCGGCGGGCGTGCAGCTGGACCTGCAGGATTTCGCCGACATCTCGTCCGCCGTGCCGCTGATGGCGAAGGTCTATCCCAACGGCCTTGCGGACGTGAACCACTTCCACGCCGCGGGCGGCCTGACCTACATGATCGGCGAGCTGATCGACGGGGGCCTGCTGCACGACGACACGCTCACGGTGATGGGCGACGGGCTGAAGGATTACGTGAAAGAGCCGAAGCTGAAGGACGACCGCATCGTCTGGGAAGATGCCGACCGCACGACCCACAACGACAAGATCCTGCGCCCCGTGTCGGACCCGTTCCAGCCCACGGGCGGCATGGCGGATCTGAAGGGCAACCTCGGCCGCGGCGCGATGAAGATCTCGGCGGTGAAATCCGAGTATCACGTGATCGAGGCGCCCTGCCGGATCTTCGAGAACCAGGAACAGGTCAAGGCCGCGTGCCGCGCGGGCGAGATCACGGAAGACACGGTGGTCGTCGTCCGCTTCCAGGGGCCGCGCGCCAACGGCATGCCCGAACTGCATTCGCTCACCCCGCTGCTGGCGAACCTGCAGGACAAGGGGCTCAAGGTCGCCCTGGTCACCGATGGCCGCATGTCGGGGGCGAGCGGCAAGGTGCCCGCCTGCATCCACGTCTCGCCCGAGGCGGCGCTCGGCGGCCCGCTCGCAAGGCTGCGCGACGGCGACGTGGTGCGAGTGGACGCGACCAAGGGCACGCTCGACGTGCTGGACGTCGATCTCGACAGCCGCGAGGTCGCCACGGCGGACCTGAGCGACAACGGCCACGGCGTCGGCCGCGAGCTGTTCGAGGTCTTCCGCCAGAACGTGGGCCTGGCCAGCCAGGGCGCGGGCACCGTCGTTTGAGACAGGACAACCAGGAGAGCAAAGCATGAACCCCAGCCAAGCCTCGGCCCAGGCCGAACAGATTTGCCGCCTGGCCCCGGTGATCCCGGTGCTGGTGGTCCACGACCCCGCCCACGCCGCGCCGCTCGCGCGCGCGCTGGTTGCGGGCGGCCTTCCAGCGCTGGAGGTCACCCTGCGCACCCCCGCCGCGCTCGAGGTCATCGCCGAGATGGCCACGGTGGAAGGCGGCACGGTCGGCGCGGGCACGCTGCTCACCCCGGCGGACGTTTCGGCGGCGGTGAAGGCCGGGGCGCGCTTCGGTGTCTCGCCCGGCTCGACCGCCAAGCTGCTGGATGCGGCCGAAGAGGCCGAGCTGCCGATGCTGCCGGGCGCCGCGACCTCGACCGAGGCGATGGCGCTGCTCGAGCGGGGCTACACCGTGCAGAAATTCTTCCCCGCCGAGGCGAACGGGGGCGCGCCCGCGCTGAAGGCCATCGGGGCGCCGCTGCCCCAGATCCGGTTCTGCCCCACCGGCGGCGTCAGCCTGAAGAACGCGCCGGATTACCTTGGGCTGTCCAACACGCTCTGCGTGGGCGGCTCGTGGGTCGCGCCGCAGGACAAGGTCGAGGCGGGCGACTGGGACGGCATCACCGAGCTGGCCCGCGAGGCCGCCGCGCTGGCGCGCTGAGCGCCCCCGCAAGCGCGAAAGGTTCGGTCGGAGCGCCGGTTGCGGCCCTCCGGCAGGAGTATTTGAAGACCAGTGATGAGACGGGCCGCGCGGCCTGCATCACTGGTCTGCCAAATCCCTGATCCAGACGGATACAGCAGGCGCGACTTCGGCGTCTTGGAGCGTCGCCCGAAGAAGGCGCCGTCCCTCCGCATCACTGGTCCGGAAATACTCACGGCGGATCGCTCGCCGCGCGCACGACGCTGGATCAGTTCGACAGCCGTCCGGCCCGCCCACCCCGGCGCCGGGGCGCCGGCGGCGTGTTGAGCCCCTCGCGCAGGACCTGTTGCATGGGGTGATCGCGGGGCGCGCCCTGGTGGCGTGACAGCAACGCGCGGATCGCGCGTTCGGGCGGCATGTCGTCGGGCAGCGACAGCGCCCAGTCCATCAGGATCGACCGGCATTCCGGCAGGCTGATTCCCTCGATCGCGAAGGATTCGCGGATCAGGCCCTTGGGGTCCATGGGGTCGGGGTCACGGCGCATGCCCAAGTCTTATTCCGCCCAGCCCGCAAGGCAATCCTCGATGATGCGTGCGGCGCTATCCTGCAACCTCACCAGCTCTCGCCCGGCCTCCGCGCGGCTGTCTTTCCCCAGCGCGCGCAGGATCAGCGCCTCGCCGGAGCTGCCGGTCGTCTCGGCATCGGGCGCGGCGGGGCCCAGCAGCCTTGCCGCCATGCGAAAGGCCGACAGGGTGGCGTGGGCGGCCAGCAGGCCATCCGCCGGGTCGCGCGGGATCAGACCTGCGGCGCGGCCCGCCTGCACCTGGCCCGTCACATCGTGACCGGCAGCGCCGGACAGCAGGCCAAGCGCCGTCGCCAAAAGCTCGATATCCTGCAACCCGCCCGGGCCATCCTTTGCCTCCCACGCCGCGCGGGGGCGGGCATCGTGCAGGCGGCGGCGCATTTCGGACACGTCACGCGCGACATCGGCCCGGGCGTGATCCTGCGCCAGCACCGCGTCGCGCACCTCATCGACCGCGCGGCACAGGGGCTCGGGGCCCGCCAGAGGCGTCGCGCGGGTCAGGGCCAGGTGCTCCCACGTCCAGGCCTCGTCGCGCTGGTAATTGCGGAAGGACGCCAGCGACACGGCCACCGGCCCCTGCCGCCCCGAGGGGCGCAGCCGCATGTCGACCTCGAAAAGCCGCCCCTGCGCCATGGGCGCCTGCAGCGCGGTAACCAGCGCCTGCGTCAGCCGCGTGTAGTAAACCCGCGCGCCCAGGGGCCGCCGCCCGTCCGAGGAGTCCTGCCCGTCGGCGTCGTAGATGACGATCAGGTCCAGGTCCGAGCGCGCGTTCAGCGCCCCGGCCCCCACCGACCCCATGCCCAGCACCATGGCCCCGCGCCCCGGCGGCGCGCCGTGGCGGGTGGCGAAATCGGCGATCACCACGGGCCAGATCTGCGCCACGACCGCGCGGGCCAGGTCGGTGTATTGCCGCTGCGCCTCGGCCCCGTCGATGAGACCGCGCAGGTGATGCACACCCACCCGGAAATGCCAGTCGCGCGCCCACGCCCGCGCGGCGTCGAGCCGTTCCTCGTAATCGTCGGCCTCGGTCAGCGCGCGGGCCAGCGCGGTTTCCAGCGCGGCCTGCCCCGGCCAGTCGGCAAAGAACGCCCCGCCGATCACCGCGTCGAGCACCGAGGAGTTCTGCGACAGATACCCGGCGAGGTCGGGCGTCGTGCCGGCGATGTCGGCGATCAGGTCGATCAGCTGCGGGTTGGCTTCGAAAAGCGAGAACAGCTGCACGCCGGCCGGCAGGCCCCGCAGGAAATCGTCGAACCGCGCCAGCGCCTGGTCGGGCCGTGCGCTGCCCAGCAGGCGGCGCAGCAGCGCCGGCTTGATCCGGTCGAAGATGTCCAGCGCGCGTTCCGAGCGCAGGGCCGGCAGACCGCGCCAGGCCTCCATCATCTCTTCCTGCTGCGCGCTCAGCTCGGGCATCTGCGCCACGGCGCGGTCGTCGCCGGCAAAGAAGCCCTCGGTCAGCTCGGACACGCGGTGCAGCCGGTCGCGCAGCTCGCCCCGCGAGTCGTCCACGTCGCGGTCCATCATCGCGGCCAGGCGGTGAAAGCCCTCGTCGCTATCGGGCAGCGCGTGGGTCTGCGCGTCGGCGACCATCTGGAGCCGGTGTTCGACCGTGCGGTGGAAGCGGTAGTGCCCGGTCAACTCGTCCACAATCTCGGACGGGATCCAGCCCGCGTCCACCAGACGTGCCAACCCTTCGAGCGTGCCGCGCACCCGCAGCGACGGATCGCGCCCCCCCGCGATGATCTGCCGGGTCTGGGTGAAGAACTCGATCTCGCGGATCCCGCCGCGGCCCAGCTTCATGTCGTGCCCGGGCAGCGTGATCGGCCCGCCCAGCCCCTTGTGGTCGCGGATGCGCAGGCGCATGTCGTGGGCGTCCTGGATCGCGGCGAAGTCCAGGTGCCGCCGCCAGACGAAGGGACGCAGCCGGTCGAGATACCCCTGCCCCGCGACGAGATCGCCCGCGCAGGGACGCGCCTTGATATGGGCCGCCCGCTCCCAGGTGCGGCCGAGCGACTCGTAGTACCGCTCGGCCCGCGACATGGCCATGGCCACGGGCGTAACGCTGGGATCGGGGCGCAGCCGCAGGTCGGTGCGAAAGACGTACCCTTCGGCGGTCTGCTCGCTCAGCAGCTTGCAGGCGGCGCGGGTGGCCCGGACGAAGCCCGCCTGCGCGTCGGGGATGTCGTCGCGCGCGAAACGGTCGTCGTCGAACAGAACGATCAGGTCGATATCGCTGGAATAGTTCAGCTCGAACGCGCCCTGCTTGCCCATGGCCAGCGCCGTGAGCCCCCCCGCGGTCTCGACATCCACGTCCGCCAGGCCGGGCAGCTTGCCCCGGTCGATCAGGCGGGCGACCTCGCTGCTGAGCGCCAGGTGCGTCGCCCGATCGGCCATGCGCGTGAGCGCGCCGGTCACGTCCTCGAGGCTCCAGATCCCGCCGAGATCCGCGAGCGCGGCGATCAGCGCGACCCGCCGCTTGGCCACCCGCAACGCGACGGACAGGTCACCGTCGATGGCGGCCAGCGTCTGGTCGAGCGCGGCCTCGGGGCTGCCCGCCAGCGTCGCGCGCAGCCACTCGGCCTCGCGCGTCATCAGCCCCCAAAGGTACGGGCTGCAGCCCGCCGTGCCGGACAGAAGGTCCCGCAGCACGGGCGCCTGGTCGTCGAACAGCGCCGCGGCCTCGGCGGCTCGGTCGGTGTCGTAGGGGCGGGGCTGTCGGGACAGGCGGCTGGCGAAATCCATGGGGCGACCGTGACGCTGCCCGGCCGGAATGGTCAAGCACCCTTGCGGCCCGTGCGGCCTGCTGGCACCACTTGGCGCCATGAGCAAAAGCCTGAAACGCGTGCTGCGCGCACTGTCCGATGCCGGTCTCGACGCCACCCCGACCGAGGCCACGACCCAGACCCGCACCGCGGCCGAGGCCGCCGCCGCGCTGGGGGTCGAAACCGACCAGATCGGCAAATCCATCATCTTCCGCGCCGAGGACAGCGACCGGGCCGTCCTGTTCCTGACCGCGGGCGGCAACAGGGTGGATCCGGACCGCGCCGCTGCCCTGGTGGGCGAGCCGCTGGGCAAGGCCGATGCGGCGCTGATCCGGGCGCAGACGGGCTTCGCCATCGGCGGGGTCGCGCCCGTGGGCCACCTGTCGCCCTGCCCGGCCTTTCTGGACCGCCGGTTGCTGGATTTCGACGTGATCTGGTGCGCCGCCGGCACCCCGCGCCACAATTTCCCCATCGAACCGAGTGTCCTGGTCGAAAAATTCGGCCTGCAAGTGGCTGATTTCGCGGGTCCTTCACTGGCAATGTAAATTCTTTTCACATAGACCCTTGCAGGGTCGACCCCGGATGCGCATCTGGAGTGATGTGAAAGGAATTTACATTCACGGCAATTCGGAAAGGACCGAAGACAATGACCACATTCGCAGACGTCCCGCAGCAGACCGGCAGTTACCTGTCGCGCACCGAAGCCTGGCTCGACGCCCGCGGCAAGGGCGCCTGGATTGCGGCCATGGTGCTGGGTTTCATCCTGTTCTGGCCCGTGGGCCTCGCGCTTCTGGCCTTCATGCTGTTCCGCGGCAAGTTCCAAGGCGGCGGCTGCGCCACGCGCCGGGCCCGGTTCACCGCGCACGGGTCGAGCGGGAACGCCGCGTTCGACGCCTACCGGACCGAGACGCTGCGCCGGCTGGAAGACGAGCAGGAGGCCTTCGAGAAGTTCCTCAAGCGCCTGCGCGAAGCGAAGGACAAGGCCGAGTTCGACCAGTTCATGGACGAACGCGCCAAGAAGCGCGACAACGACCAGCGTGAATCGGAAGACGCATGACCCCGATCACCCAGACAAGCGACACCGCCCCCCTCGGGGGGCGGCGCCCCGTTGAAGGACCCGATATGACGACCCATCCCGGCCTGCCCGACCCGGACCTGCACGACGCGTTCTACGCGGGCGTGCCGACCAAGCGCGCCCTGGCTTGGCTGGTGGATATCTGCGCGATCTTCGCGCTGTCGCTGGTCCTGACGCCGCTGACGCTGTTCACCTCAATCTTCTACTTCCCGTTCTTCGCGGCCTGCGTCGGCTTCGCCTATCGCACGGCAACCCTCGCACGCGGATCGGCGACCTGGGGCATGCGCCTCATGGCGATCGAGATCCGCGACCATCGCGGCCTGCCTCTGGACCTGACCGCGGCATTTCTTCACACGGCCGGCTACGCGGCCTCGATGGCGGTCTTCCCGCTGCAGCTGGTCTCGGGCGTGATGATGCTGGCCACCCCGCGGGCGCAGGGTCTGACCGACCACGTGATCGGCACGGCGGCGATCAACCGCGCGGCGGGCTGAGCGAAAAACCCGACCACGGCGGGGCTTGGCGTGCAGATGATGCGTTGCTAGGCTCCGTTTCGTCTGCCCAGGGGATCGCATGCGTCATTCGTTACCACTTGCGCCGCAATTCTACGTGACGGCGCCCCAGAGCTGTCCGTATCTGCCGGGGCGCATGGAGCGTAAGCTGTTCACGTCCCTGCAGGGCGACGAGGCGCAATTGCTGAACGACAGCCTCTCGAAACAGGGCTTCCGGCGGTCGCAGAACGTGCTTTACCGGCCCAGCTGCGCCGAATGCTCGGCCTGCCTGTCGGCGAGGATCCGGGTGGCGGATTTCAAGCCATCGCGCACCCAGCGCCGGGTTCTCAAGCGCAATGCGCATCTGAGCCGCCGGGCCAACGCACCCTGGGCGACCGAGGATCAATACGCCTTGTTCCGCCGCTATCTGGACAGCCGCCACGCCGATGGCGGCATGGCCGACATGGATATCTTCGAATTCGCGGCGATGATCGAGGAAACGCCCATCCGCAGCCGCGTGGTGGAATACGCCGCGACCGACGCGAACGACGGCAGCTCGGACCTTGCCGCCGTGTGCCTGACCGATGTGCTCGATGACGGGCTGTCCATGGTCTATTCGTTCTTCGACCCGGACCTGGCGGGCGACTCGTTGGGGACCTTCGCGATCCTCGACCACGTGGAGATCGCGCGCGAGGCCGGCCTGCCCTATGTCTACCTGGGCTACTGGGTGCCGGGCAGCCCCAAGATGGGCTACAAGGCCAAGTTCGACGCGCTGGAGGTCTATGCCGACCGGCGCTGGCAGACGCTGACCTCGCCCGAGGCGTTCTCGGCCAAGACCCAGCCCCTGTCGACCGATCCCATCGCCGAACAGGTGGCGCGGATCGATTTGCCCGACACGATGAACGGGCGCGACTGACGCGACCCTTCGGGCGTTCCGCGCGGGCGGCCGTAAAGGCAGCCTCGGCTTTCCATCCAGGCGGACGCCTGCGGACGGCAGATGGCCGGATTTGAGTATTTGAAGACCAGTGATGTGGCGGGACGCGCCCTTGGGCGGGCGCGGTGTCCCATGGTCGTGCCGGCGGGCCCGGTTCGCTGGCGTCGGCGCCTTTCAGGGCCGCAAAAGGAAGGGGGCGCGCCGGGATCTCTCCGGCGCGCCCCCTGTCTTTCGGAGATCGGGGGCCGCGCGAGGCGCGGCCACCGGGATCAGTTCGGGAACAGCGACGGCACCAGCGTGACGATGCCCGGGAAGGTCCAGAGCAGCGCCAGGCCGATCACCTGGATCAGCACGAAGGGCAGCACGCCACGGTAGATGTGGCCCGTGGTGACCTCCTTCGGTGCAACGCCGCGCAGGTAGAACAGCGCGAACCCGAAGGGCGGCGTCAGGAAGCTGGTCTGAAGGTTCACCGCGATCATGATCGTCACCCATTTCGGGTCCATGGTGCCGCCGTAGATGACGGGGCCCACGATGGGAACGACGATGTAGATGATCTCGAGGAAGTCCAGCACGAAGCCCAGGAAGAACAGCACCAGCATCACGATCAGGAAGACGACCATCTCGTTGTCGAAGCTGCGCAGGAACTGCTGGATATAGTGCTCGCCCCCGTAGGAGATCACCACCAGGTTCAGCAGCTGCGAGCCGATGAGGATGGTGAACACCATCGAGGTGACCTTGGCCGTCTCGCGCACCACGGCCGGCAGCACGCCGCCGAACCACAGCACCGCGCAGGCGTAGAGCATCCCGAAGATCGCGAAGAGATACGCGGCCTGCGCCAGGATGTAGGCCGTCCAGGTTTCGAACCCGGCATCGCCCACGTTGACGCGCAGATCGAAATTCACCCCGATCAGGATCATCAGCACGATGGCATAAGTCGTCCACAGGATGATGCGGCCGGATTTCCCGTCCTCCTGCAGCCGGCGATAGGCCGCCAGCATGATGGCCCCGCCCGCCCCCAGCGCGGCGGCCGGGGTCGGGTTGGTGATGCCCCCCAGGATCGAGCCAAGCACCGCGATGATCAGCACCAGCGGCGGGAAGACCACGCGCACCAGGTCGTTCTTGCCCAGGAGGCCCGCGGCGGCCTTGAGGCCGTAGAGAACCAGCAGAAGCGGCAGCAGGATGATCAGGAAGGTCACGCCCGGCGTCGTCGTGGGGGCCACGAAGACCAGGTCGCACAGGGCGATCAGCACCAGACCCAGCGCACCCACGGCCAGCGGACGGTGGTCCGCGGTGGGCGCCACGCCCCGTGCCAGCGCCAGCACGAGACCCGCCAGCAGAAGGCCGATGGCGATGCCGGTGCCCATGGGGGCGAGATCGGCCATGCGCGCGGCTTCGGCGGCGGCGGTTTCTTCCTCGGTCAGTGCCACTGTCTCGGTCGCGGTGGAGCTGGCCTCGGAGATGGCCGCCTGTTCGGCGACCGCGCGGTCCCACGCGTCCTGGCCGTGCAGCTCGATCATCGAGGCCTGGCACTGCTCGGAGACGTTGGTGCGCAGCGATGCCGAGGCCGTCGTGTCCTGCGTCGGATCCCCCAGGGTCTGGGCGCCGATGATCCCTGCCCCGCTGAGCACGAACAGCCCGACGATCAGCGCGACGGGCACGCCCAGGAACCAGGTCAGCGCCTCGTTGCGGGTGATGATCTCGCCCGGGCCGCCGTCGACCAAGACCGGCGGTGCCTTGCGCGGGTTCAGAACGGCATAGCCGAAGGCATAGGCGCCGTAGAGGAACGCCAGGAAGATGCCCGGCAGCAGCGCCGCCTGGAACAGGGTGCCCACCGAAACCACAGCCGCTTCGCCCAGCAGGGTCAGCGCGTCACGGCAGCCCAGCGCCTGGGCCCGCGCCTCTTGCGCGGTGGCGTAGAGGTCGCCGGCGAGCGTGCCCAGCAGCACGATGACGATGGAGGGCGGGATGATCTGGCCCAGGGTGCCCGACGCCGCGATGACGCCCGTCGCCAGTTCCGGCGAGTAGTTGTTGCGCAGCATGGTGGGCAGCGAAAGCAGGCCCATGGTCACCACGGTGGCGCCGACGATGCCCGTCGAGGCCGCCAGGAAGGCGCCCACGACGACCACCGAAACGGCGAGACCGCCCGGAAGCGGGCCGAAGACCCGCGCCATGGTGGTCAGCAGGTCGTTGGCAATGCGCGAGCGTTCCAGCGTGATGCCCATCAGGACGAACATCAGCACCGCCAGCAGCGTCTCGATCGACTGGCCCGCCAGCACGCGTTCGTTGATGCGGTTCACCACGAAGGACAGGTTGCGATCCATGGCGACTTCCCAGCCTTGGGGGAAGATCGCCTCGTTCACCCGTGGCAGGTCGGGGTATCGGAAGGTCGAGATGGCATCGCGGGCGACCCCCTCGGCCACCAGCGCGGTATACTCGGCCGAGCTGGTATCGATGGCCTGGTGGATGAGCAGGCCCGCGTTGTCGAGCACCGCGACGATACCGAAGGAAATGACACCCGCGCCGCCGATGGCGAAGGCCACCGGGAAGCCCGAGAGGATCCCGCCGAACAGGCACAGGAAGGTGATGATCAGGGCGACTTCGACCCCGTCCAGACCGAATGGCATCTTAGTTCGCTCCTGACTGGAGTTCTTTTTCAGTGGGGGGCGTGCCGGCGGTCGTATCTTCCAGCACGTCGAGATCCAGGTACTTGTTTTCGCCCTCGGGGCCTTCGCGCAGCTCGGCGATGGCGCGCCAGATGACGGTCACCGCCTGCAGGAAGACCAGCGCGGCGAAGAGCACCAGCAGGATCTTGAAGAGGAAATAGGCCGAGAAGCCCTGCGGCGCGAAGCCGGTGGTCTCGACGTTCCAGCGCAGGATCTGCGAGCGCTGGATCAGGCGGTCGAGCGTATCCGACGCCGAGGGCGCGGGCACGATCAGGTGACGCCACATGAAGAACCAGCTGTAAAGCCAGATCAGCACGACGATGGGCACCATGAAGATGATGGCGCCGACGATGTCGATGATCCGCTTCGCGCGGTACGAGATCGCGGCATAGATGATGTCGACCCGCACGTGGCCGCGCTGGACGAAGGTGTAGGACACGCAGAGTGCCACGATCAGGGCGTTGTAGAACTTCAGCCCCTCGGCCCACCAGCTGATGTCGAAGGTGACCGACGTGCCGAAGCCCAGCGTGATGCTGGAGGTCGCGAAGATCCTCTGCACGAAGACGATGACGATCTGCTGCAGCACCATGATGAGGCCCGCCCAGGCGACCACCCGGCCGAGCCCGTTGGATATCGCTTCGAGCGTGACCACGCCGGCCCAGAGCAGCCTTTGCCGCCAGATCCCGATCGCCGTCAGCACCAGCACGATGTCGAACACCACGAAGAAGAATTCGACCGATGCGCCGTAATAGATGAAACGCACCAGCGCCTCGCGGTCGGCCCAGCCAAGCCACGATGCGGGATGCGTGATCGCATACAGAAAGTTGTAAAAGCCCAGCCCGACATTGCTGACGAACCAGACGAGCGCGTCCAACATTTTGCCCCTCCTCCAGCGCCCGGCCATGGTTGCCGGTTTCGCGGAAAGGCGCTGCCCCCGAACCATCGGGAGCAGCGCCGCGTCCAAAGATCCCGGGCCACGATGGCCCGGGCTCCGGTCTTACATGCTGGCGTTCACGCGGTTGCGCTGACGCACATACTCGTTGTCGGCGATGTCGGCCCAGCTGGCCGATTCATTCATCGACTCGAAGTAGCTGTTGGCGATCTTCGCATACAGCTCGTCCGACATGTTCTCCTCGCGGACCTCGGCCGAAGCGCGGCCGAAGGCATCCCACACGTCATCGGGGAACTGCTTGGCCTGGACACCCTGGTCCTGCAGACGCTGAAGCGCGGCGCCGTTCTCGGCCAGCGACAGCGACAGGTTGTGCTGGTGCACCGCGGCGCAGGCGACCTCGACGATCTTCTGCTGGGCGGCGGTCAGGCTGTTGAACACGTCGAGATTCATGCCGATGGTCAGGGCCGAGCCCGGCTCGTGGAAGCCGGCGGTGTAGTAGATCTTGGTGATCTCCTGGAAGCCCAGACGCTCGTCCGCGTAGGGTCCGATCCACTCGGCGCCCTCGATCGCGCCCGACGACAGGGCCTGGTAGATTTCGCCACCGGGGATGTTCTGCACCGACGCGCCCAGACGGCTGAGCACCTGGCCGCCCTGGCCCGGCATGCGGAAGCGCAGGCCCTGCAGGTCCGAGGCCGAGGTGATTTCGCGGTTGAACCAGCCGCCGGGCTGCATGGCGGTGTTGCCGGCGAGGAACGACTTCAGGTTGAACAGGCTGGCCAGCTCGTTGTGGAGCTCGTGGCCGCCACGCTGGTAGTACCAGTTCGCCATTTCCTGGCCGGTCATGCCGAAGGGCACGGCGGTGAAGAAGGCGAAGCCCGGGTGCTGGTTCAGGAAGTAGTAGTCGGCCGAGTGATACAGGTCGGCCTGGCCGGCGGACACGGCGTCGAACACCTCGAACGCGCCAACCAGCGAACCGGCGGGGTTCTTCTGGATGGTCACCTGACCGTCGGTCATTTCGGTGATGTAGTCGGCGGCCAGCTGCGCGGCGTCATCGAAGATCGCGAAGCCGTCCGGCACCGAGGTCACCATGGTCAGCGTCCGGTTGCCCTGCGCGTAGAGCGGCGCGGCCAGCGTCGAGGCGGCGGCGGCGGCCGAGCCGCCCAGAGCGGACTTTTTCAGAAAAGAGCGACGATCCATTACATTCCTCCCAAGGATATCGGCACGGGGTCTTGGCGCCCCGCCCGGATCGGTTGCAGTGGGCGGACCCTAGCCAAGGGTGCGAGAGGAATAAATACCGAATCGCGACAGGCCAGCGCAGTTTTATTGCGCAGTCGTCTCGATTTCGGGCGGCAAGCTCAGGTTGCCGCAAGGTCAATCCATGTCAGGTTGTGTCGCTTTTCTCCGATCGCTCTTCCAGGAGTTTCGACACCACGGCCCCCAGAAGGACGATGCAGGCCGACAGCCACATCCACATGAGAAGGATGATGGTGCCGCCGATGGCGCCGAAGGTTTCGTTGTAGGATCCGAAGCTGCGCACGTAGATCGCGAAGCCGATGCTGCCGAGGATCCAGAGCACGCAGGCCAGCGCCGCACCCGGGACGAGCATGGACCAACTCGGGAAACGCCGCGCGGGCGCGACGCGGTAGGTCAGCACGATGCCGGCCCCGGCGATGATCAGCAGAAGCGGCCAGCGCACGAGCATGATCAAGGTTTCCTGCCCCGCCGGCAGCGGCAGCCACGCCAAGACCGCGGGCACCACCGCCCCCACCGCGACGCAGACGAGAACACCGAGGATCAGGCCCAGTGTCAGGGACAGCTTCAGAACTGTCGCGCGGATCAGCCCGCGCTGTTCCTCGACCCCGTGGACCAGGTTCAGCCCGTCCATGATCCCCTGCATCGCCTTCGATGCGGAATAGAGCGACAGGAGCAGGCCGGCCGCCGCCGCCAGCCCCAGCCCACCGGACCGGTTCGACACGACCTCCTGCGCCTGCCCGACGATGATCTCGGCCGCCGCCGCTGGCAGGACCGATGACAGGGTCTCCATCTGGTCGACGACCATGGCGGGATCGACCAACAGGCCGGCGATGGCGACCATCGCGCCGATGCCGGGGAACAGCGCCAGCAGGCCGAAGAACGCGACGCCGGCGCCGACGAGCGTCAGCTTCATCCGGTCGGCCTCGGCCTTCACGCCCTTGGCCAGCCCGATGACGCCCTGCGGGCGGGCCCTGCTGTGTGTCATCGTGTCCGTCATCTCATGGCACCCCTTCTCTCAAATTGCGAACGCGTGGGAGCCGGGGCCGTTCCGACACCGGGAAAAACGCCGCTCCCTTGGCCGGTATTTCGCAAAAGTTCTTGTTCGCATCCTTCCGCGCAACAAAAGTTCAAGAAAATGCAATTCGAGGACATGTTTTCCACGGCAGGCGGTTGACCCTCCGTCCGGCTCTGACTATCAGGCTCAGGACCGATGAAAGGATCGAGATCGTGATGCCGCTTATTGACGTCGTACGCAGACCGACAGGGCGCAGGGACCGGTAGCCGGACCCGATCACGGAAGGACGCGCCCTCGATTGACCCTCGGGGGCTTTTTTATGCGCCGAAGCTGGCGCGAATTGCGGAGACCAGGACGATGACGAAGCCGATGACAGGCGCGAAGATGGTGGTTCAGGCGCTGAGGGACCAGGGGGTCGAGGTCGTGTTCGGCTATCCCGGCGGCGCGGTCCTGCCGATCTATGACGAGATCTTCCTGCAAAACGACATCCGCCACGTGCTCGTCCGCCACGAACAGGCGGCCGTTCACGCGGCCGAAGGCTACGCGCGCTCCACCGGGAAGGTCGGTGTTGCGCTGGTGACCTCGGGGCCCGGCGCCACCAACGCGGTGACCGGCCTGACCGACGCGCTGATGGATTCAATCCCGCTGGTCGTGCTGACCGGGCAGGTCCCGACCTTCATGATCGGCACGGACGGCTTCCAGGAGGCCGACACCGTCGGCATCACCCGCCCCTGCACCAAGCACAACTGGCTGGTGAAGGAGACCGACGCCCTGTCCGGTGTCCTGCACGAGGCGTTCCACGTGGCTGCCTCGGGCCGCCCGGGGCCGGTCCTGATCGACATCCCGAAGGACGTGCAATTCGCCGCGGGCAAGTACACGCCCAAGCAGAAGGCGAATGTCAGCCGCTACCAGCCGCAGGTGAAGGGCGATCCCGACATCATCGCCGAGCTGGCCGACGCCATGGCCAAGGCCAAGCGCCCGATCATCTACTCGGGCGGCGGCGTCATCAACTCGGGCCCCGCGGCGTCGCAGCTGCTGCGCGAGCTGGTGGCCGAGACCGACTTCCCCGTCACCTCGACCCTCATGGGGCTGGGCGCCTACCCCGCGTCGGGCAAGAACTGGCTGGGGATGCTTGGCATGCACGGTCTCTACGAGGCCAACCTGGCGATGCATGGCTGCGACCTGATGATCAACATCGGCGCGAGGTTCGACGACCGCATCACCGGCCGCATCCAGGATTTCAGCCCGAACTCGAAGAAGGCCCATATCGATATCGACGCGAGCTCGATCAACAAGGTGATCCACGTGGACATGCCGATCCTCGGCGACGTGGCCCACGTGCTCGAGGACCTGCTGCGCATCTGGAAGGCCAAGGGCCGCAAGACCAACCAAGAGGCGATCGCCAAGTGGTGGGAGCAGATCAACCAGTGGCGTGCCGTGAATTGCCTGGCCTTCGATCCCTCGGCCAAGACCATCAAGCCCCAGCACGCGCTGGCCCGGCTCGAGGCGCTGACCAAGGACCACGACCGCTATGTCTGCACCGAGGTGGGCCAGCACCAGATGTGGGCCGCGCAATACATGGGCTTCGAGGATCCCAACCGCTGGATGACCTCCGGCGGCCTGGGAACCATGGGCTATGGCCACCCGGCCTCGATCGGCGTGCAGTTGGCCCATCCCGATGCCCTGGTCATCAACGTGGCCGGCGAGGCGTCCTGGCTGATGAACATGCAGGAGATGGGCACCGCGGTGCAGTACCGCCTGCCGGTGAAGCAGTTCATCCTCAACAACGAACGCCTGGGCATGGTGCGCCAGTGGCAGGAGCTGCTGCACGGCGAGCGCTATTCCCACAGCTGGTCCGAGGCGTTGCCCGATTTTGTCAAGCTTGCCGAGGCCTTCGGCGCAAAGGGCATCCAGGTCAGCGACCCCGACGATCTTGACGACGCCATCCGGGAGATGATCGCCCATGACGGCCCGGTCCTGTTCGACTGCCTGGTGGAGAAGCACGAGAACTGCTTCCCCATGATCCCGTCGGGCGAGCCGCACAACAAGATGCTGCTGGCCAATGCCGAGACCCAAGGACAGATCACCGCCCCGGGCGCGGTGCTGGTCTGAGACGCCGGGATGCGGGGGGCCAGCCCCCCGCGCCCCCCGAGGTATTTCTGGAAAGATGAAGCAGGCGCCGGCGCGCCGGAGGACAGTATGAGCACGCTGAAGATCAAGAAGGGCACGTCGAAGCATTCGGCCTACGACCTGCGCGACCCGCATGCGGACGTCATCGAACGGCACACGCTGGCCGTGATCGTCGACAACGAAGCGGGGGTGCTGGCCCGCGTCATCGGCCTGTTTTCGGGACGCGGCTACAACATCGAGTCGCTGACCGTGGCCGAGATCGACCACACCGGCCACACCTCGCGCATCACCATCGTGACGGCCGGCACGCCCGCCATCATCGAGCAGATCAAGGCGCAGCTGGGCCGGATCGTGCCGGTCCACGAGGTGCACGACCTGACGGTCGAGGGCGCCTCGGTCGAGCGCGAGCTGGCCCTGTTCAAGGTGGCCGGCGGCGGCGACAAGCGAGTCGAGGCGCTGCGCCTGGCCGATATCTTCCGCGCCAGCGTGGTCGACTCGACGCTGGAGAACTTCACCTTCGAGATCACCGGCGCGCCCGGCAAGATCGACGCCTTCGCCGACCTGATGCGCCCGCTGGGCCTGGTCGAGATGGCGCGGACCGGCGTCGCGGCCCTGGCGCGCGGCTAGGCCCGTGCCCGCCGGCCGGGCGGCGGACGGGGTCCGGCCGGTCAGCCGGGCAGAAGGCCGCGCTCGTTGGCCGACAGGAGCTCGGCCTGGCTGAGCAGCCCGTTGCCGTCGGTATCGGCCAGCAGGAAGACCTCTTCGGTCAGCCCGGGGATCGCGATCTGCGCCTCGCGCAGGCTCAGCAGGCCGTCGCCGTCGGCGTCGACTTCCTGCGCGGCGGCCATGCCCGCCGCGAGGGCGGCGGCGGCAAGTATCGTGAGACGTCTGGTCATGGGGGGCTCCGGTCAAAGGGGCGTTGTGCGGAACGCCCGGTCACAGCCCAGTCTTGACCGGACGCGCCGCCCGGTCAGCGATAACGGGATTGCGGCAGCGCTTCCGGCGGTGCAGTGCCGCGTTGCCGCGGTTGGCTCGGCGCCGTATCGCGCGCTTCGGGAAGACCCTTTGCCCGTGGCGGGTTCTGACCGATGGTCCCAAGGGCAAGCGGCGGCAGGCCGCGCATGGATCAGCCGGTGACGGCGGCCTTGCGCCAGGCGGTGGTCCGCCGTTCCCAGCCCTGGAGCAAAGCGTACTCGATCAGCAGCATCACAGCGACGAAGGCGAAGGCGTAGGCCAGGACGTAGCCGACCTCGAACAGCTGGAAATACAGGTGGATCTGGAAGCCGACCCCGTTCGAGCGTCCCAGGAACTCGACCACCAGCACGATCTTCCAGATGATCGCCAGCCCGTTGCGCGTGCTGGCCGCCAGGAACGGCCAGAGCTGCGGCAGGATCACGTGGCGCAGCCGCGCCGCGGGCGACATGCGGAAGGCGCGCGCCATCTCGGACACGCGGGGATCCAGCGCCCAGATCCCTTCGCGGATGTTCACCGTCACCATGGCGGTCTTGTTCAGCGCGACGGCGGTGATCGCCGCCACCTCGTTCAGGCCGATCCAGAGATAACAAAGGACGATCACCACCAGCGCCGGCACGTTCAGCGCCACCACCACCCACGGGCCCAGCCAGCGGTTCAGCCGCGGCACCAGTCCCAGCGCCAGCCCCAACGCGACGCCCGCCGCCATGGCGATGGCGAAGGCCGCCGCCACCCGCGCCAGTGTGGCCGCCACGTGGAACTGCAGCGCGCCCTTCGCGACCTCGGAGGTGAAGATGCGCCAGACCTCGACCGGGCCCGGCAGGATCTCGGGGTCGCCCGAGATCCGCGCCGCCAGCGCCCACGCAACGACCAGCGCCAGCAGCGACACCGCGATGGTCACGGGGCCGGGATTGCGGTCGGAGGAGGCGTGCTGATGCATGGGTTCGACATTCGCCCGTGGGGGCTGCGCATCGCATCCCGACCTTCGTCGCATGGGACGGCGCGCGGCGCGGACGTAGCGTTGGCGCATGTCGCGGGTGCTCTCACTGATCCTTGCCCTTGCTCTGGCCGTGGCGGCCCATGCCGCCCGCGCCGAGGTCACGCCGCGCGACGAGATCGCCGCCCATATCCGCGCGCCCATGGAGCTGGGCCCGGCGCTGAACGACCAGGGGGTCTACAGCCTTCTGAACTCGGGCGGCGCGGCGGCGGGCTACGTGTTCGAGACGCGGCCCATGGCCCCCTTGCCCGGCTTCTCCGGCGCGCCGGTGAACGTGCTGGTGGTGCTGGATCTCGACGGCCGGTTCCTGGACGTCCGGCTCCTGGACCATAACGAGCCGATCTTCGTCTCTGGCCTGCCCGAGCACCTGTTCTACGATTTCTTCGACCAGTACCGCGGGCTGTCGATCTCGGACACGCTGGTGGTGGGCAACCCCTACGGCGAGGCGGACGAGAGCAGCGCGCTGGTCTACCTGGACGGGGTGACCAAGGCCACCGCCTCGGTCCGGATCGCGCACGAGTCGCTTCTGGCCGCCACGCTGCAGGTCGCGCGCGAGAAGATGGGCGGGATCAGCAGCGGCCCGCCCGCCTATCCCGACCCGACCCATGACGAGGCGCTGAGCTGGGCCGACCTGGTCGAACAGGGCATCGTGCGGCGCCTGACGGTGACGAATGCCGAGATCGACGCGGAATTCGCGGGCACCGTCTGGGCCGACGACGACCCCGCCGCGCGCGACGACCCCGACGCGCCCTACATGGACCTGTGGGTGGTCGACCTCGGCCCGCCCGCCATCGCCCGCGCCGTGCTGTCCGAGGATGGCTTCGCGGCGCTGCAGTCCTTCCTCGAGATCTCGAACGAAGACGAGCCGATCCTCGTGGCCGAGACCGCGCGCCACGGCCTCGTTTCGGACGGGTTTACGCGCAATACGTCGCCCGACTGGATCAGCGCCGAGCAGGGCGGCTTCCCGGTGGCGCTGCGCGACGCGGACCTGCTGTTCTCGCTGGCCGACGACGTGCCGGACGCGCTGCACGACGCGGTGGATTTCGGATCCGCCCTGATCCTGCGCACCGACCGGCGGCTGGGCTTCGACCCCGCGTCGGACTGGACGCTGAACGTGAAGGCGGTGCGCGAACACGGCATGTTCAAGCCCGAGGTGGGATCGGTCACGCTCAGCAGCACGCAATCGACGCCCGAACGGTTCTTCACCCGGCCCGAGCTGCGCAAGCCCGCGCCCCCCTGGCTCGAGGCGCTGAAGACCCGTGCGCCCGATCTGGTCGTGCTGAGCCTGTTCCTGACGCCGCTGCTGATGCTGCTGGGCGGGGCGATGAACCGGCTGGCCGGGCATCGCCACTTCACGGCGATCCGGCTGGGCATCCTGGCCTTCGTCACGGTCTTCATCGGCTGGTGGGGACAGGGGCAGCTGTCGATCGTGACGGCCATGGGCGTGCTGCGCGCGGGCATCGAAGGCGGCAGCTTCATGTTCCTGGCCTACGACCCCTTCTCGCTGGTGATCTGGGCCGTGGCCATCGCCGGGCTGGTGGCCTGGGGGCGCGGCCTGTTCTGCGGGTGGCTCTGCCCCTTCGGCGCGCTGCAGGAATTCGCCGCGCATCTGGGCCGCGTGCTGCGCGTGCCGCAGGTCGAGCCATCGGCGCGGTGGGACGCGCGGCTGAAATGGCTGAAATACGCGGTGCTGCTGGCGCTGGTCGTCGTCGTCTTCACAGCACCCGCCCGCATCGACAAGGCCGCCGAGGTCGAGCCGTTCAAGACCGCGATCACCACCTTCTTCGTGCGCGAATGGTACTACGTGGCCTACGCCGCCTTCTGGCTGGTGCTGTCCATGACGCTCTTCAAGGGGTTCTGCCGCTACGTCTGCCCGCTGGGCGCGCTCATGGCCATCGGCGGCGTCCTGCGCGGGCGCGACTGGATCGCGAGGCGGGCGGAATGCGGCTCGCCCTGCCAGCTCTGCCGCGTGAAATGCCGCTATGGCAGCATCGAGAAATCGGGCCGCGTGGACTATTCCGAATGCTTCCAGTGCCTCGACTGCGTGACGATCCACGACGACCCGCGCCAATGCGTGCCGCTGATCGTGGACGCCAAGCGGCGGGCCCGCGCGACCGCCGCGCATCCCAACGCCGGCCCGGTGCCCGCCGAATGAGACGCCGCCGCTTCCTCGCCCTCAGCGCCGCGGCACTGGCCGCGCCCGCCGCGACCCCGGCTTGGCGCGAGACCCGGTGGCGCGGCTTCGGGCTGGGGGCCGAGCTGTCGATGACCCTGCGCGCGCCCCCGGCGCTGGCCCGCGACGCCATCGCCGCCGCACGCGAGGAGATCGAGACCGTCGAACGGGCCTTCAGCCTCTACCGCGAGGACAGCGAACTCGTGCAGCTGAACACCTCGCGCATCTTGCGGCCCTCGCCCCTGTTCACCGAGCTCGCGCAGCAGGTGGACCGCGCGCACGCGCTGACCGGCGGCCTGTTCGACCCGACCGTGCAAGCCGTCTGGGCGGCCCTGGCGCAAGGCCGCGACCCGGCGCCAGCGCGTGCCGCGGTGGGGTGGCACCGCATCCACCGCGCGCCCGACACCGTGGCCTTGCTGCGGGGCCAGTCGCTGACCTTCAACGGCATCGCCCAAGGCTTTGCCACCGACCGGGTGCGCGCGCGTCTCGCCGCGCTGGGCCTGGGCGAGATCCTGGTCAACATGGGGGAATTCGCGGCGCTTGGCGGCCCCTGGCAGCTGGGCATCGCCGACCCCGCCGCCGGCCTCGTCGCCCGGACGACCCTCACCGGTGGCGCCATCGCCACCACCAGCGCGGCGCCGCACCTGATCGCGCCCGATGGCAGGGCGTCCCGCCACGCCACGGTGTCGGTCGAGGCGCCGGACGCCACCCTGGCCGACGCCCTGTCGACTGCCGCGCTGTTCATGGCGCCCGGGGAGCTTTCCGGCCTGCTGGAAGGCGCCGGCGCCACGGCCATCCACACGGTCGATGCCAACGGCCGCCACCGCCGGATCTGACGCGCCACGCCCCTCGCATCACTGGTCTTCAAATACTCGGCGAGCCGCTTTCGACCCGCGCGCCGTCCACATGAGGGCGCAACGCGAAACGCCCCGCCGTTTCCAGCGGGGCGTCCGGTTCTGTCTCACCCGTGGGATCAGGCCAGCGCGGCCACCGCCCGCTGTGTCATGACCTTGGTCAGCTGCGCGCGGTAGGCGCCCGAGCCGTGCAGGTCCGAGATCATCGTGTCGGCCGACACGCTCAGCCCAGACACCGCGTCGGCGCTGAAGTTGCCTTGCAGCGCCTCTTCGGCCTCGGTCCAGCGGAACACGCCGTCCGACGACGCGCCGGTCACGGCCACGCGGACAGTGTCGCCGAAATGGGCGACGAACACGGCCGTCAGCGGAAAGCGCGACGCGGGCTGGATGAACTTCTGGTAGATCGCCTTCTGCGGCACCGGGAATTTCACCGCCGTGACGATCTCGCCCTCGTCCAGCGCGGTCATGAACATGCCCTGGAAGAAGTCGTCGGCCGCGATTTCGCGGCGATCGGTGACGATGGTGGCGCCCGATCCCAGTGCGCCCGCCGGGTAGCAGGCCGAGGGATCGTTGTTGGCGATGGACCCGCCGATGGTGCCGCGCGACCGCACGCTGGGATCACCGATGCGTCCCGCCAGCGACGACAGCGCCGGGAAGCTTTCGGCGGTCTCGCGCGCGACGGTGGCGTGGGTGGTGCCGCCGCCGATCCAGATCTGGTCGCCGTCCTTGCGGACGCCCTTCATCTCGTCGATGGCGGTCAGGCTCACCAGGATCTCGGGCGCGGCAAGCCTGGCCTTCATGGTGGGCATCAGGGTCTGGCCGCCCGACATGGGCTGCGCCTCGTCGCCCTTCAGGGCCGCGACCGCGTCGGCAACGCTGGTGGGCCGGACGAATTCGAAATTCTGCATTCTCTCTGTCTCCTGTTGGGTCGGGTTGCCCCCGCGCGGGTCACGCGCGGGGGTCCGCCTTCAGTTCCTGGGCCTCAGCTGTTCTGGATGGCGGTCCAGACCCGGTCGGGGGTCAGCGGCATGTTGATGTGCTCGACCTTGTGGCCGCCCCGGTGCAGCGCGTCGATGACCGCGTTGACGAAGGCCGGGGGCGAGCCGATGGCACCGGCCTCGCCGCAGCCCTTCACGCCCAGCGGGTTGTGGGTGCAGGGCGTCTGGCAGGAATGGTCCACCTTGATCATCGGCAGATCGGTCGCGCGCGGCATGGCATAGTCCATGTAGCTGGCCGAGATCAGCTGGCCGTCCGCGTCGTAGGCGCAGTTTTCCATCATCGCCTGGCCGAAGCCCTGCGCCACACCGCCATGGACCTGGCCTTCGACGATCATCGGGTTGATGACGTTGCCGAAATCGTCCGCGGCCGAGAAGGACAGCACGTCGACCTTGCCGGTGTCCGGGTCGACCTCGACCTCGCAGGCATAGCCGCCGCTCGGATAGGTGAAGTTCGCCGGGTCGTAGAACGCCGTTTCCTCCAGCCCCGGCTCGATGTCCTCCAGCGGGTAGTTGTGGGGCACGTAGGCCGCCAGCGTCACGTCGCCCCAGGCGACCGACTTGTCGGTGCCCGCGACGGTGAACTGGCCGTCCTTCAGCTCGATATCACCCTCGCTGGCCTCCATCAGGTGGGCCGCGATCTTCTTGGCCTTGGCGATGATCTTCTCGGTGGCGCGGACCATGGCCGAGCCACCGACCGCGATCGAGCGCGAGCCGTAGGTGCCCATGCCCATGGGCGTCTTCGAGGTGTCGCCGTGGACGATGTCGACCTGCGTGGCGTCGATGCCGATCATCTCGGACACCACCTGTGCGAACGAGGTCTCGTGCCCCTGCCCGTGGCTGTGGCTGCCGGTCATCACGCTGATCGACCCGGTGGCGTTCACCCGGACGGTGGCGGATTCGTAGAGACCCGCCCGGGCGCCCAGCTGCCCCACGAGGTTCGACGGCGCGATGCCGCAGGCCTCGATGTAGTGGGCGATGCCGAAGCCGCGCAGCTTGCCGTTCTTCTTGCTTTGCTCGGCGCGCGCCTCGAAGCCGGCGTGATCGGCCATCTCGAGCACGCGGTCCATGGTCGCGTGGTAGTCACCGGTGTCGTATTCCACCGCCACGGGCGTGGCATAGGGGAACTCGGTGATGAAGTTCTGGCGCCGCAGCTCGATGGGGCTGACCCCGCGCTCGCGCGCCGCCTTGTCGATCACCCGCTCCAGCTGGAACGTCGCCTCGGGGCGGCCCGCGCCGCGGTAGGCGTCGACCGGCACCGTGTTGGTGAAGACGGCCTTCACGTTCACGTAGATCAGCGGCGTCTTGTAGTTGCCGGCCATCAGCGTGCCGTGCAGCCAGGTGGGGACCGACGGGGCGAAGGTGGACAGGTAGGCGCCCATGTTGGCGTAGGTTTCCGTCCGGATGGCGGTGAAGTTGTTGTCCTTGTCCATCGCCAGTTCGATCTTGGTCACGTGGTCGCGACCGTGGGCGTCGGACATGAACGCTTCCGAGCGCGAGGACGTCCACTTGACGGGGCGGCGCAGCTGCTTGGCCGCGAAGGTGCAGAACGCTTCCTCGGCGTAGTGGAAGATTTTGGCGCCGAAACCGCCGCCCACGTCGGGGGCGACCACGCGCAGCTTGTGCTCGGGGATGCCCAGCACGAAGGCGCCCATCAGCAGGCGGATGACGTGCGGGTTCTGCGACGTGGTGTAGAGCGTGTGCTCGTCATTGGCCATGTCGTAGTCGCCGACGGCCACGCGCGGCTCCATCGGGTTGGCGACGAGGCGGTTGTTGACCAGCTCCAGCGTGGTGACGTGGTCGGCATCGGCGATGGCCTTGGCGACGGCGTCCTTGTTGTCCTCGACGAAGCCCCAGTCGTAGCAGAGGTTCGAGCTCAGGTCGTCATGCACCTTGGGCGCGCCATCCTGGATGGCTTGCTTCATGTCCATGACCGCCGGCAGCATCTCGATATCGATCTCGATCGCGTCGGCCGCGTCGCGGGCCTGGCCCAGGCTTTCGGCCACGACCACGGCGATCGGGTCGCCCACGTGGCGCACCTTGCCCTCGGCCAGGACGGGGTGCTTGGGCTCCTGCATGGGGCTGCCGTCGATGGACGTGATCTGCCAGCCGCAGGGCACGCCGCCCACGCCTTCGAAATCCTTCGCGGTGAACACGCGCACCACACCGGGCATGGCCATGGCCGCGTCCGCGTTGATGCCGTTGATCTTGCCGTGGGCCACGTCCGAGCGCACGAAATGCGCGTAGAGCTGGCCGTGCAGGTTGATGTCGTCGGTATAGCGCCCCGTGCCGCTGAGGAAGCGTACGTCCTCGCGCCGTTTGGTGCTGCTGCCGATGCCGCCGTCTTTGGGCATGTGGAATCTCCTCCCTGCGGGGTCAGATCTCGCGTCGCGACATCCCGGCCCCTGAAACGATGTTCTGGATTACTCGGCCGCCATGGCGGGCACGTCCTGACCGGAGGCCGCCATGATGGATTTCACGATGTTGTGGTACCCGGTGCAGCGGCAGATGTTGCCGTCCAGGTATTCGCGGATCTCGGCCTCGGAGGGCTTGGGGTTCTCCTTCAGCAGCGCGGTCGCCGCCATCACCATGCCCGGCGTGCAGAAGCCGCATTGCAGGCCGTGGTGGTCCTGGAACGCCTGCTGGACCACCGACAGCGACCCGTCGGCATTGGCCTGGCCCTCGATGGTGGCGACCTCGGCGCCGTCGGCCTCGGCCGCCAGCATCGCGCAGGCCTTCACCGGCTCGCCGTTCACGTGCACCACGCAGGCACCGCACTGGGTGGTGTCGCAGCCCACATGGGTGCCGGTCAGGCGCAGGTCCTTGCGCAGGAAGTCGACCAGAAGGGTCCGGCCCTCGACCTGGCCGGTCACCTCCTTGCCGTTCACGCGCAGCTTGATGGAATTCATGTCTCTCTCCCTGGATAGTCCGATTTTCGTCGCGGTCAGCTTGCGGCCTTCTTCCGGCCGAACCAACCTTTTTTCTCTTTCTGCGCCTCGACGGGCGCGGCGGCATCGTCGGCCTCGCCCTCGGGCGCCGATGGTCCCTCGACGGCCTCCTTGAAGCTGTTGAAGAACTGGTCCGCCATCTTGGAGGCGAAGCTGTCGATGATGCGGCTGCCCAGCTGGGCGAGCTTGCCGCCCACCTTGGCCTCGACCCGATAGTCCAGCACCGTGGCGTCACCTTCTTCGCGCAGGGTAACGTCGGCGCCGCCCTTGGCGAAGCCCGCCGCGCCGCCCTTGCCCTCGCCCGAGATGGTCAGGCTTTCCGGGCGCACCTTGTCGTCCAGCGTCACGGCCCCCTTGAAGGTCGCCTTCACCGGGCCGACCTTCTGCACCACCGTGGCCTCGAAGCCCTCGTCGGCGTTGCCCGACATCTCGGTGCAGCCCGGCACGCATTGCTTCAGCACCTCGGGGTCGAGAAGCGCGTCCCACACCGCGTCGCGTGGCGCCTCGATCGTGCGGCTTCCGGTCATTTCCATGGGTGGGTCTCCCTTTATGTTGGTTACGCTAGGCGCGGCGCCCGGCCCCGCCAATAGGACCAATGGCCAATTTCCGCGCTCAGCGGTAGGCGGGCGTCTCGAGGCTCAGCCCGTAGGACTCGTAGATCCCGGCGATCGCGCCCGATTGCAGCCCGTCGCGGATGGCGTCGTCAACCGTATAGGCGAGCGGCCGGAAGCGGAAGTTCACCGCCACGCCCAAGGTCCAGTCGCCGACCGCGAGGCCCGGCAAGGGCGGCTCGTGCAGCCCGAGCCCGTCGGTCAGGCCCCATTCCAGCTGTCCGCGCGGCCCCATGGCCGCCATCGTCTCGCCCGCCGCCAGGGCATCCATCGCGGCCTCCATGTCGGGAAAGCGGCGCACGCCCTGGGCCAGTTGCCCGCCGGCGAAGGCCGACAGGTAGAAGTCGGAGATCGAGTCGTTCTCGACGGCGACGGTGTCGAAGCGGAAATAGGCCGGCACCGGCTTTTCCTCGGGGTACGCCGCCTCGCGATAGGCGATGGCCACGCGCTCGACGCTGTATTGCCCGGTGAAGACGACCTGCTCGTGGCGGCAGGCGAAGGCGCTGTCGTAGGGCACGCGCATCATCACGTTCGACACCGCCCCGCCGACGATGCCGCCCTTCCAGACATTGTTGCGCAGGTCGGCATCCAGGTTCTCGCCCGCCGCGACGAAGCGGAACTGCGGGTCGACGCCCACGTATTCGGCAATCAGCCTGGCGATCTCGACATCGACGCCGCGGGGCTGGCCGCCCTCTTCCCAGCTGTAGGGCGGATAATCCTCGTAGAGCGCGAAGGTCATGAACCCGCGCTCCATGATCGTCTCGAGATCCTGCCCGACCTCGTCCCGGCCCGTATTCTGCGGCTTGGGCTGCGGGACATAGTCGGCGCAGGGGTCCTGGGCCGCCGCCGGCAGCGACAGCCCAAGGCAGATCAGCCCCGCCGCCAAGACGGCGCGCAGGCTCATTGCGCGGCGGACAGGCCGACGGTCAGTGTGTCGGCGGCGGTGCTGTAGCCGGCATCGGTGCCGTCGATCTGGCGGCTCGCGCGCCACGCGATCGAGTCGGCAACCGGTGCATAGGACAGGGTCTCGATATCGGCCGCGATGGCGTCGAGCTCGGCCTTGGCCGCGTCGGGATCCGCGTCGCCGTTGCCCTCTGCCCAGGCCGCAAGCTGGTCGCGGATGCTGCGCAGCGTGTCCGAGTGCTCGGCCACCTGTTCGCCGTCGGGCCGGGTCTCGATATAGGTGCGGATGGCCCAGGCGGCCTCCTGGCCCAGAAGCTCGCCGAAGGCCGGCATCTTGGTGGTGCCGTTCTGGGTGTATCCGTGGCGGAAGCGTTCGACATACCATTCGTCGCCGTATTCCTCGGCCTCGAGATACCGCAGGTCCGGCGCCAGCCCGCCCGACACGGCGCCCAGGCCGTGGCAGCGGGCGCAGTTCTGGTTGTAGCCCGAATCGCCGATCTGGATGGCCTTGAACCAGACCTCCTCGCCCGCCGCGTCCACGCGATAGGGGTTCTCGGTCAGCCATTCCTCGCCCACCTCGGGCAGGCCGGCGGTGTCCACGGCCTGCGGGGCGACATCCCCGTGGCCGTACGCCATGGTGGCCAGCCCCAAGGCGGTCAGCGCCACGGCGAATTTCGATGTGGTCCGCATGATCTGCTCCTCCACTTGCATGGTCTGCGTTGGCACCATGGCTACTTCAGCGGACGCATCCGCTCCATGCGACCTTCGCCTGCCTGCACCAAAGTCGAATTCCCCGTCTCGCGGCCCGCCATACGCTGAGCGGATGATGAAACTTCGTTCGCTGGCCGTATCCCTCGCCCTTCTTGCCGCGCCGGCATGGGCGCAGGACCTGACCATCGGCTACCTGCGCCTGCAGGAAACGCCGCCGCCCACCGTGTCGGACCTGGACCTGCCGCCGCCGGATCTGGGCATCGCCGGCGCGCGCCTGGGGATCGAGGACAACGCCACGACCGGCCGCTTCACCGGCCAGACCTACGCGCTCGACCTTGTCGACATCGCGCCGGGCGAGGACATCGCGGCCGCCGCCGGGCGGCTGCTGGACCGGACGGACCTGCTGGTGGTCGACGCGCCCGCAGACGGGCTGCTGTCGGTCACGGACCTGCCCGCCGCCGCCGACGCGGTGGTCTTCAACGTTGCCGCGCCGGACAATCGCCTGCGCGAGGACGACTGCCGCGCCAACCTGCTGCACGCCCTGCCCTCCACGGCCATGCGCACCGACGCACTGGCGCAGTTCCTGGTGCTGCGGCGATGGGACGAGCTGCCGATGGTGACGGGCGGCGACCCGGCCGACCAGGCCTTCGCGGCCAGCATCGAGCAATCGCTAGGGAAATTCGGACTGCGCGTCGGCGACAGGAAGGACTGGCGCTACGACACCGATATCCGCCGCGCCGCCACGACCGAGATGCCGCTCTTCACCCAGGAGTTCGGCCGCTACGATGCACTGATCGTCGCCGACGAGATCCACGATTTCGCCCGCTACATGCTGTACAACACGTGGGAGCCGCGGCCGATCGTGGGCTCGGAAGGCTTGGTGCCCACGGGCTGGCACCCGGTGGTCGAGCAGTGGGGCGCGCGACAGTTGCAGAACCGCTTCCTCGAGATCGCGGGCCGCGCCATGCAGCCGCGCGACTATGCCGCCTGGGCTGCCATCCGGACCCTGGGCGAAGCTGCCACGCGCACTGGTTCAGCCGAGCCGGAGGCACTGCGCGACTACATCCTGGGCCCGGATTTCGAGCTCGGCGGCTTCCTTGGCCGCCCTCTCAGCTTCCGCGCGTGGAACGGCCAGATGCGCCAGCCGATCCCGCTGGTCCATCCCCGCGGATTGGTGGCGCAGGCCCCGCTCGACGGCTTTTTGCACCCAGTGACCGAGCTGGACACGCTGGGCCGCGACGCCCCCGAAAGCCAATGCACCGCCTTCGCCGATTGAGCCATCAGCCGGCGCTCCAGGACGGGCGACAGGTCCCACATCCTGGCCGATCGGCCGGGACCCCTCGAGCTCACATCATGCGCGCGGTCAGGTCGCCCATGACCCAGATCGTGCCGCCCACCATCAGGACCAGGATCAGGATGGTGAAAAATATCAGTTGCAGGTCTTCCCACGCCTGGCCGTGAAGACGGATATGCAGGAACCAGTGCAGCTGCGCGACCGCCTGAAGGATGCCGGCCACGGCGATGGTGGTCCAGGCGGCCCAATCCGGCAGGACATCGGACACCACGGCAAGAACCGCGATCACCGTCAGGACGACGCTTGCGATGCCACCCCTGAGATAGGATGACCGCTCGTCGGCGCGGCTTTCCATCTGGCCGCCCGACTCGTCGATCTTGTCCATGTGGCTCATATCATCGCTCCCAGGTAGACGACGGACAGGATGCCGATCCAGACGATGTCCAGGAAATGCCAGTAGATCGACAGGCGCAGCAGGCCGCCGGTGGTGACCCAGTCGAACCCGCGTATCCAGACCTGTGCCGCCGCCACGGCGATCCACAGGCACCCGATGGCGACATGCAGCGCATGCAGCGGGACCAGTAGCCAGTAGGCCGACAGGAACGCGCTGCGCGACGGGCCGGCGCCGTTCTCCAGGTGCCCCAGCAGCGAATGCGTGGAACTGAAGAGGAACCCCGCCCCCAGCAGGAAGGTCACCGCCAGCCACAGCGTGGTGCGGCGCTTGTCGGCCCGGTGCTTCGTTTCCAGCAAGGCGAACCCGATGGTGACGCTGGAGGCCAGCAGCAGGGTGGTCTCGATCAGCGGTCCGCGCAGGTGGAACAGCTCGGCGGCGCTGGGGCCGTCCGCGACCTGCGGCAGCATGACGACATAGGTGGCGAAGACGCAGCCGAAGATGAGCAGATCGCTCATCATGAAGATCCAGAAGCCGAAGACGAGGGCCTCGACCTCGCCCGATCCGGGATCGTGTTCATGGCCGAGCTTCAGGCCGGGGTGACGTGCCTGGCTCATTCCGGAACCCCCGCTTCGCTTTGGGGGCGGCCCCAGTTGCCCGGCGCGACCTCGAGCTCGCGCGGCGCGCTCGGGGCCTCGCGCACGGCCTTGAGCCAGCGCAGATGCTCCTCGCGGACGACGTCTGCCGGGATGGTGCGCTCCCGGTCGATGACGAAGCTGCGGGCGACAAGCGCCCCCACGACGACGAGAAGCGACAGGATCACGAGCCACCACATGTGCCAGACCAATCCGAACGTCAGGGTGAAGCTGGAGAAGAACAGGATGGGCGCCAGCCAGGAATTGGCGGGCAGCTCGATATCCTCCCATTGATCGGGGATCTGGTAGGCATGACCGGCCCGCTTCTCTTCCCAGAATGCGTCACGCGCGAAGACCTCGGGACCGACGGCGAAGTTGTAGACCGGCGGCGGCGACGAGATCGACCATTCCAGCGTGCGCCCGTCCCACGGATCGCCCGCGTAGACGTTCAGCGCGTCACGGTTGCGGATGCTGATGTAAAGCTGCCAGAACATCGCGCCAAGCGCGGCCAGCACAACCAGCGCCCCCAGCATGGCGACCACGGTATAGGGCGTATAGGCCGCTTCGGAATAGGCGACCGACCGGCGCGGCAGGCCCAGCAGACCCACGGCGTAAAGCGGGAAGAACGCCAGCATGAACCCAACGATCCAAAGCGATGCCCCCAGCTTGCCCCACCAGTCGTCCAGCATGAAGCCGAAGGCCTTGGGGAACCAGAAACTGTAGGCGCCCAGCATCCCGAACAGCGTGCCCGGGATCACCATGTTATGGAAATGCGCCACCAGGAAGACCGAGTTGTGGACCTGGTAATCGATGGTCGGGTTGGCCAGCAGGATGCCGGATGCGCCGCCGATGACGAACAGCATGACGAAGCCCAGCGCGTAGACCATGGGCGTCGTGATCCGCACACGCCCGCGATACATCGTCAGCAGCCAGTCGTAGATCTTCACGCCGGTGGGCACACCCACGAGCATCGTGGCGATGCCGAAGACCGCGTTCATGCCGGCGCTCTGCCCCATGGTGAAGAAATGGTGCACCCAGACCAGGAACGAGATCACGGCGATGGACAGCGTCGCCCAGACCAGCGTCCGGTAGGCATAGAGCGTCTTGCCCGAGAAGGTGGCAAAGACCTCGGACCAGACACCGAAGGCGGGCAGGACCAGGATATAGACCTCGGGATGGCCGAACAGCCAGAAAAGGTTCGCGTACAGCATCGGAATGCCGCCGGCATCGGTCGTGAAGAAGTGGAAGTCCAGGTAGCGGTCCAGCGCGAGCATGGCGGTCGCCACCGTCAGCGGCGGCAGCGCGAAGATCATCAGGATCGCGGTGGTGACCGAGGCCCAGACGAACAGCGGCATCTTCCAGAAATCCATGCCGGGACAGCGCTTCTTGTAGACGGTGCAGGCCACGTTGATGCCGGTCAGCGTGGTGCCCAGGCCCGACAGGGTCACCGCCCAGATCCAGTAATTGGGTCCCACGTCGGGGCTGTATTCCTTGCCCGTGAACGGCGGATAGCCGGTCCAGCCGCCGATCGAGAACGGCAGGAACAGCAGCGACGCCATCACCAGCATCGCGCCCGACGCCGTCAGCGCCAGCCCGATTGCGTTGGTGACCGGGAACGACATGTCCCGCGCCCCGATCTGGAGCGGCAGGACGTAGTTGATGACCCCCGACAGGAACGGCATCGCCACGAAGAAGATCATGATCGTGCCGTGGGTCGTGAAAAGCTCGCCGAAATGGTCCGCCGACAGGAAGCCTCCGTCGAAGCCCACGGCCTGGTTGGCCCGCATGAAATTGGCCTCGACCACGCCGCGCAGCATCATCACGAACGACAGGACGATGTACATTATGCCGATCTTCTTGTGATCGACGGTGGTCAGCCAATCGAACCAAACCGTGCGCCAGAGCCGGAAATAGGTCAGCAGCGCCAGCACGGCGATCGCCGCGAGCACGAGAATGGCGGCGACCCCGGTCGCGATCGCGCCGTTGACGATGTTTTCCGGCGTCGGGTTCTGGACCATCTTCCAGAACGGAAGCGCCTCGAGCGTCATGCGTCCCGTCAGGGCGTCGATGAAATTGGTCAGGCTCATCGGGCGGGATCCGCGGCCTGGACTGTCGCGGTCGCGACGGGTCCGTCCGCCGGGCCGGCTTCGACGGACGCGTCTCGCCGATCGCGGCTGCGCCAGTCGGGGTCGCGGTCCATCGGCCCGACGATGCCGGAAAAGAGATCCCCGGGCACGTCGCGGAAGGCGGCGCCGGTATCATCGCCCTCGGTCATCTCTTGCAGCGTAGATCTTTCGGCGATGCGGTCGTGGACCGCGTCGCTCCACGGCCGGGCCTCGGTCGACGTCGTGTCGAGCCAGGCGGAAAAGGCGGTCTCCGGCAGGGCCCGGGCGACGAATTGCTGCCGGTGGAAGCCGTGGCCGTTGTATTGCGTGTTGCGCCCGCGGAACACGCCGGGACGGTCCGCGGCGAGGTGCAGTTTCGAAACCATCCCTTCCATCGCGTAGACCTGCCCCCCGAGAACGGGGATGTGGAAGGATTGCATGACTGTCTCCGAGGTGAGTTCCAGGTTCAGCGGGCGGCCCTCGGGGAACACCAGTTCGTCCAGGGTGGCGATGCCGTGGTCGGGGTAGATGAACAGCCATTTCCAGTCGTAGCCCACGACCTGGACCCGCACCGGCTCACCGTCGATGGGCAGCGGCTCGAACGGATCCAGGGCCGTGGTGTTCTGCCAGAGGAAATAGCTCAGGATCGTGACGATCACGATCGGCCCGCCCCAAATCGCGGCTTCCCAAATCCACGAGAAATGCCAATCCGGCGTGTATGTGGAATTTCCGCTGAAACGGTATCGATATGCGATTAATGGGGTCAGGACCAGAATCGGCCCCACCACCAGGCCCATCAAAGCGACGATGCGCCAGAAATGCACGCGCTGCTGCTGGGCGACATAGCCTTCGGGATCGAGGAAATTCACATCGGGGCTGTCCATGCACCCGGCGAGCAGCCCCAGGGAAAATATCGCAATAACAATGCGATGCCCGCTGGACGGTCGACGCATCCGTGCCGGAATTTCGGAAAGTATTGTCATCACCCGGCCGTCTTCATTGCTGTTGCAGAAAGCGCGGGCCGGCAATGGGTTCCCTCGATTTTCAGAATTGCCGATGAATTTTGGAACCGTTGGGAACCGCCATGTCTTTCCCTTGCAAGTGCGCCGAAACGTCGCGCTCCCGGCATCGGAAGGGGACCGCACCATGACATCCGCGAAAGACAATGATCGCAATGGCCTGACCCGAAGGTCGCTGTTGATGGCCGGGGCGGCCGCGCCCGCGCTGGCGGCCTCGGGACCCGCGCGGGCCGAAGCGCCGACCGAGATCACCGATCACCGGCAAGTCCGGTTGCAGGACACGCCGCATATCCGCGCCTACTACGACAGCGCCAAGGGCTGAAAGACGAGACCACCATGCTGAAGCGCAAGACCACCGCCCGCCCGACCCGCAAGGTTCCCCCTTCCGTCGACACGTCGGGCATAGATCGGCGGGGGTTCCTACGCGGCGCCGGCCTGACCATCGGCGGGCTGGCGGCCTCGGGGACGCCCGCGGGGCTGGTGCAGGCGCAGGACCAGTCCACGCCGGTGCCGACGGGACGTACCTACCACAAGACCATCTGCCAGTTCTGCTCGGTCGGGTGTTCCATGTGGGCCGAGGTCGAGAATGGCGCGTGGCTGGGCCAGGAGCCGTCGTTCGAAAGCCCGATCAACCAGGGCACCCACTGCGCCAAGGGTGCGGCGATGCGCGAGATCAGCCTGGGCGAGCGGCGGCTCAAGTATCCCATGAAGAAAGAGGGCGGCGAATGGGTCCGGATCTCGTGGGAGCAAGCGATCTCCGAGATCTCCGAGCGGCTCATGGCGATCCGCGACGAGTACGGGCCCGACAGCGCCTACTGGCTGGGATCTGCCAAGTTCTCGAACGAGCAGAGCTACCTGTTCCGCAAGTTCGCCGCCTACTGGGGCACGAACAACGTCGATCACCAGGCGCGCATCTGCCATTCGACGACCGTGGCCGGCGTGGCGAACACGTTGGGCTACGGCGCGATGACCAACACCTTCAACGACATCCGCAAGTCGAAATCGATCTTCATCATCGGCGGCAACCCGGCCGAAGCCCACCCCGTTTCGCTGCTGCACCTGCTGAACGCGAAGGAAAACGGCGCGAAGATGATCGTGGTCGATCCGCGCTTCACCCGCACCGCGGCCCACGCCCACGAATACGTCCGCATCCGTCCCGGATCGGACGTGGCCCTTCTGATGGGCCTGGTGCGCGAGGTGCTGGCGAATGGCTGGGAGGCGAAGGAATACATCGACCAGCGCGTCTACGGCCTGGAAGAAGTCCGCGCCGAGGCCGACAAGTGGACGCCCGAGGAAGTCGAGCGCGTCACCGACATCCCCGCCGAACAGCTTCGCAACCTTGCGCGCACGTTGGCCGAGAACCGGCCCGGAACACTGATCTGGTGCATGGGCCTGACCCAGCACTCGATCGGGTCGTCGATGACGCGCGCGGCGACGATCCTGCAGCTCGTCCTTGGCAACATGGGCGTCTCGGGCGGGGGGGCCAACATCTTCCGCGGCCACGACAACGTGCAGGGCGCGACCGACCTCGGCGTCGCCTGCGACACGCTTCCGGCCTATTACGGCCTGGAACAGGGCGCCTGGAAGCATTGGTCGCGGGTATGGGGCGAAAGCTACGACTGGCTGCAATCCCGCTTCGTGGACCGGGAGCTGATGGAGCGTCCCGGCATGCCGCTGTCGCGCTACATGGACGCGATCACCGAGGACCCCGAAGCGCTTGACCAGCCGCACCCGGTCAAGGCGATGATCTTCTGGGGCCACGCCGCCAACTCGATCACGCGCGGGGCCGACCAGCGCAAGGCGCTGGATACCGCCGAACTGCTTTGCGTCATCGATCCGCACCCCACGCAAGTGGCGATCATGTCGGAAAAGACCGACGGGCTTTACCTGCTTCCCGCCGCGACCACCGCCGAGATGCACGGCTCGGTCACGAACTCGTCCCGCTCGGTGCAGTGGCGCGACAAGGTCTTTGAACCGCTGTGGGAGTCGAAGACCGACTACGAGATCACCTACCTGCTGGCCCGCGCCCTGGGCTTCGAGGACCGCATGTTCCGCAACATCGCGGTCGATGGCACCGAGCCCGTGGCCGAGGACATCCTGCGCGAGTTGAACAAGGGCACCTGGACCATCGGCTACACCGGCCAGTCGCCCGAGCGCTTGAAGCTTCACATGAAGCACCAGGAGAAGTTCGACAGCATCACGCTGCTCGGCAAGGAAGAACCGGTCAAGGGCGAGTACTACTGCCTGCCCTGGCCCGCCTGGGGCACGCCGGAGCAAAGTCATTGCGGCACGCCCCTGCTCTACGACACCTCGAAACCCGTGACGGAAGGCGGCCTGCCGTTCCGCGCGCGCTGGGGCGTGGAACACGAGGGCGCGAACCTGCTGGCCGAGGACAGCTTCACCGTCGGGTCCGAGATCCGCGACGGCTATCCCGAAGGCACGGTTGGCATGCTCGACGCGCTTGGCTGGGCGTCGGAACTGACCTCGCGCGAAAAGCTCGTCATCGCGGCGGTCGGGGCCGACCGGTTCTCGCTCCGGCTGCTCGACATGCCCGAGGACGAGGCACAGACCGCCTTCCGCGACCTCGAGCGCGAAGCCGAAAGACTGGCACGCCAGGGCGAAAACCCGATCCTCGCCTTCGACGCCCTGTCCGGCGGATCCGAGAGCGGCCAGATCGAGGAAGCCTGGCAGGCCGGTGGCGGCAACAGCTCGAACGACGAGGATCGGGCGCCGGTCCCCGAACGCTTCCCCGACTACCCCGAGAACGCCCTGACCGCGATCGAGGCCTACCTGGAAAACAACCCCGGCAGCGACCCCGAGGGCGAATTGAGCCTGCAGGACAAGATCGCGCGGGTGAACTGGAAGACCGACCTTTCGGGCGGGATCCAGCGCGTGATGCTGGCGCACGGCCTTGCCCCCTACGGCAACGGCAAGGCGCGCATGGTCGCCTGGAACTTCCCCGACGCGGTCCCTCTGCATCGCGAGCCTCTCTACACGACCCGCCGCGACCTTCTTCCGGAATACGCGACCTACCCGGATCGGCGAAAATGGCGTGTGCCGATGCTGTTCGAGTCGATCCAGGAAGTGAACCACGCCGACGAATTCCCGCTGATCCTGACCTCCGGCCGCCTGGTCGAGTACGAGGGCGGCGGCGACGAGACGCGGTCGAACAAGTGGCTGGCCGAGTTCCAGCAGCAGATGTTCGCCGAGATCAATCCCGCGGACGCCGAGGCGGCGGGCATCGAGGACGGACAGTTCGTCTGGATCGAGAACCCGCTGGGCGCGATCCGCGTGGCGGCCCTCGTGACCCGCCGCGTCGGCTCGGGGACGGTGTTCCTGCCATTCCACTTCGCCGGCATGTGGATGGGCGAGGATCTGACCGGGAACTATCCCGAAGGCGCCGCCCCCTACGTCTCGGGCGAGGCGGCGAACACGATCTGGAACTACGGATACGACGTCGTGACACAGATGCAGGAAACCAAGTGCTCCCTGTGCCGCATCCGACCAACCGGAGAAATGGCAATATGGCCCGACTAAAATTCCTTTGCGACACCGACCGGTGCATCGAGTGCAATGCCTGCGCGACGGTCTGCAAGAACGAACACGAAGTGCCCTGGGGCATGGTGCGTCGCCGCGTCGTGACCATCGGCGACGGTGAGCCCGGCGAGAAGTCGGTGGCGATCTCGTGCATGCACTGCACCGACGCGCCTTGCGTGGCGGTCTGCCCCGTCTCGACCCTTTACCAGACCGATATCGGCGTGGTGCTGCATGACAAGGATACCTGCATCGGCTGCGGCTATTGCTACTACGCCTGTCCGTTCGGTGCGCCGCAGTTCCCCAAGTCCACGCTGTTCGGATCGCGTGGCACGATGGACAAGTGCACCTATTGCGCCGGGGGCCCGGAAGAGAACGGATCCGAGGAGGAATACCGCAAATACGGCTCGAACCGGATCGCCGAGGGCAAGCTGCCGATCTGCGCCGAGGTCTGTTCCACCCGCGCGCTGCTGGCCGGCGACGCCGAGGTCGTGGGCGAAATCTTCAAGGAGCGCGTGATCTCGCGCGGCTACGGATCCGGCGCCTGGGGCTGGAAAACGGCATACTATCCTGAGGAGCGGTCATGAGCGTCTACGAGAGCGAACCGGTCCGCGTGCGCGGGCAGGACTTCACGGGCTACCGTATCGCGGGCGCGATCGCGGCCGTGCTGCTGCTGATCGCGCTGGCGGTGCAGGTCTGGATGCTGTTCGACGGCTTCAACCGGACCTCCCCCGAGGTGCGATGGGGCGTCAATGCCGAGGAAAACGGCGGCAGCGCCCTGGCATCGCAGCTCTTGCAGAACCGCACGCGCCTGCAGAACGAACGCTTCCTGACCGGCCCGTCGCCCGACGGCCCCGGTGAGACATTCAAGATCGGGCCCGAGGTGCTGCTGGACAGTGTCGAGATGGACGACCCGGAGAGCATCCTGACCGAAAGCTGGCGTATTCCCAGCGACGAGACCTCGGCCATCCTGCGCCAGTCGGACCGTGTCATCGGCGTCTCGTCCCTGCCCTACGTGAACGCCAACCTGTTCGAGCGTCCCTTCGCCCGTGACTGGCGGTTCGGCCTGGCCGACGTGGCGACGCATATCGGAGCCTTCGCGATCCTCGGGTTTTCCCTGATGCTCGCCCTGCTCCTCGCGATCCGCGGGCGGGTGCCCATCGCCGAGGGCAAGTCCGGCAAGAAGGTCAAACGCTTCAACATCGTCGAACGCGCGACGCACTGGATGACGTCGGCGTCCTTCATCCTGCTGGCGTTGACCGGCATCTCCATCGCCTACGGCGACACCCTGATCCGTCCCTTCGGCCACGATTTTCTTGGGGCGGTCGGCTGGCTGGCGACCTGGGGGCATGCGCTTTTCGTGACGCCCTTCGTCCTGGGCCTGGCGATCATGTTCGTCATGTGGGTGAGCAAGAACATTCCCTCGAAACTCGACATCGCGTGGCTGAAGCGCGGTGGCGGGTTCTTCAGCGATACGCCCGATCATCCGTCGGCCCGCAAGTTCAACGCGGGCCAGAAGCTCATCTTCTGGTCGGCGATCCTCGGCGGTGGGGCGATGATCGTGACCGGCTTCTTTCTGCTGTTCCCGTTCTACTTCCTCGGGCTCGAGGCGATGAGCTGGATGATGCTGCTGCACGCGGTCTTCGCCGTGCTGCTGATCGCGATCTTCATCGGTCACATCTATATCGGCAGCGTCGGCATGCAGGGCGCCTTCTGGGCCATGTGGAACGGCGAGGTCGATCGCAACTGGGCCCGGGAACACCACGACCTGTGGCTCGACGAGGTCGAAGGGAGGGCTTCGAAATGATCGGCTTCCTGTCCGGAACCACAATCGCGGCGGTCCTGGCGGTCGGGACCTACATCGCCATGACGACCTTTTCCGTCACGTCCATCGAGAGGGTGAACAACCCCTCGCTGAACGTGGGCGACCTCGACTACCGGTACACGAGCTCGCACTGATCGCGCGTCGCCGCGTCCGCCGACACGGCGGTCGCGGCCGTTAATCCCGGACGTCCCAGCGCGCGGGACGTTGACCTTGTAACGGATCAGCTGGGACGCTCGGACTGGCGTTCGCGCCGCTTGTTCCTGTCCTGCCCGCCATCGGACGGCGTCTCGCCCGACCGCCGTCCGTCATCGACCTCCAGCTCGCCCCGCATCCGCGGCAGGGCTTGCGGATACGCATCGCGCAGCCATTCGAGCATCTTTTCACGCACCTCGCAGCGAAGATCCCATACCCGGGGCGAGGTGCGCGCCGTCATCAGGGCGCGGATCTTGACGCTTTTCTCGCCGGTTTCGACGACTTGCAGGTTGGCGACATCGTGGTCCCAGAGGCTGCTTTCTTCCAGAAACTCGTTCAGCTTGTCGCGCATCCGCTGCACCGGCACGGTGTAGTCGAGGTTCCATGTCACGGCCCCGATCACCTGCGCGCTTTCCCGGGTCCAGTTCTGGAAGGGCTGCTCGATGAAATAGGACAGCGGCACGACCATGCGGCGCCTGTCCCAGACCCTCACCACGACGAAGGTGGCGAAGATCTCTTCGACCCAGCCCCACTCGCCCTCGACGATCACCACATCCTCGAGGCGGATCGGCTGCGTGATCGCGATCTGGATGCCGGCGATCAGATTGGTGAGAACCGGCCGCGCCGCGAGACCCAGGACCAGACCGGCCGCGCCGGCGGATGCGAAAAGGCTGACACCGTATTCCTGAACCCCCTCGAAGGTCAGCAGCGCGGCGCCCGCGGTCACAAGGACGATGATGATATTCGTTGTCCGCTTCAACAGGCGCAGCTGGGTCACATGCTTGCGCGCCCCGAGGTTGTCGTCGACGTCGAGGTTGAAGCGGCGCGTGGACCGGTCTGCGAAATGATTGGTCAGCACGATCAGTAGCCAACCGACCAGGACGATCAGCAGGACCAGCGCCGCGTGTTCGATCACGTCTTCCACTTGCCGGTCCAGGTTGGTGCGCGGCACGGTAAAGATCAGCGAGGCCAGGACGAAGGCGACGCTGAGCGGCCGGCGGGCCCGCCGCAAAAGCGAGCGTGTCATGCCGAACCGCTTCTCGATGCGCGCCAGCAGCACCCGGTACAACAGCGCGTGAAGCAGGAGCGCCGCGCAGGCCGCGAGCGACAGGACGATCAGGGCGCTGACACCGCCGGTCAGATGCGGGGCCCACTGCTCCGGCAAGGCAGATGTCAAAGTATCGCTGAGGTCGAAATCCATCGAAATGCTCCTGCAAAACCGCTGGCCCCTGACCGGCTCATCGCGACGGGCGGGTTCGCGACGAAAGGTCTTGACGCGGGCGATGAACCCGCCGCCCGCGTGAACCTCCCGGCCTCATGCCGGGCATCACGCGTCGGCGCGGCACTCGTTTACCAGAACCACCAGATCATCCCGCCCATGCAAAGAATCAGGAGGACCGAAAGCAGCGTCCGGTCCAGGTAGATCGGGCTTTCCAGGCGGAACAATTCCTCCCGGGCCTCGCCGGAGTTCCAGACCAGGTCCGTGGTGTTTTCTTCAGGCGACTGACGGGTGGCCGCCGAAATCCCCAGGTGAAGCCCGATCGCGATCAGCATCATGATCGACGACATCACCGTGTAATGGATCTCGGGCAGCCCGAGATTGGACCAGATCTCGTAAACCTCTTTCGTGATGAAGATCGGAATTCCGACGACAAGCCCGAACAGGATCGTCCAGAACGCGCCGTTCCCGTTAAGCCACGGAACGAAGATGCCCAGCACGTAGACCACCACGATCGGGGGAATGATGTAGGACAGCGACGACTGGAAATAGGAAAACAGCGACTCGAACCCGGAAATCATGGGCGCGTATATGGCGCCGATGACCATGCAGATACCGGTTACGACCTTGCCGATCTTCACGTAGGTCTGTTCATCCAGGTCGGGCTTCAGCGGCTTGACGAAATCCAGCGTCACGAGCGTGCCCGCGGAATTGAGCGCGGAGTCGAGCGACGACATGATCGCCGCGATGAGCGCGGCCATGATCAACCCGCGTATCCCGATCGGCATCAGCTCGAATGCAAGGGTCGGGAAGGCCAAGTCGGGCGTCGACAGGTCGGGGTATAGCTTCAGTGCGATCAGTCCCGGCAGGATCATCAGGAACAGGTTGGGGATCTTCAGAAAGCCCGCGAAAAGCGCGCCGATCTGCCCTTCGCGCAGCGTTTTCGCACCGAGCGTCCGCTGCACCACGAACTGGTTGATCGTCCAGTAATAGAACCCGAGCAGGATCACGCCCCACAGTCCTGTCCACGGCAGAAAATCGTTCGAGGCCGGAAGGATAAGGTGCGTCTTGCTGTCGTCGACGCCGGTGAACAGCTCTTCCCAGCCGCCCACCTCGTCCAGACCGATCCAGAACAGCGCCGCGGCCCCCACGATCAGCAGGATCGCCTGGACCGTGTCGGTGACCACGACTGCAGAAAGACCGCCCAGGATGGTATAGATCCCTGCCACCAGGGCCAGGACCGCGACGGCGGTCCACAAGTTCAGGTAATCGGTCACGTTGGCGATCACCAGCCCGCCCGCATAGAGCGCGCCGGCCGTGTCGATGAACATGATGGCGAGGATCGTGAACAACGAGAACGCCCGGCGAGAACGGACATCGTATCGCTTTTCCAGGAATTCCGGGACCGTCGAGACCTTTGCCTTCAGGTAAGACGGCAGGATGAAGATCGCGAAGATGATTAGGACAAAGGCCGCGGTCCATTCGTAATTGAAGATAACGACCCCGTTGCCATAGGCGCCGCCCATCAATCCGACGAAGCTGGAGCCCGACATGTTGGACGCGAAAAGCGAGAAGCCGATCAGGTACCACGGGATCGTTCGTCCGGCGAGGAAATAGCCATCGGAATCCGATCCCTTGTTCTTTCGGGAAATATAGATGCCGTGCGCGACGACGCCAACGAAGTAGAGGACGACGATCGCGTAATCCAGCCAACTGAGAGTGAAATTGGCTTCTTGCATGGTGACCTCTCGCAGACCTTCATCATTCAATGGTTCACCAACACAGCCTTGCAGGCGAGGTTCCGATGCGCGCGGGACCCGTCAATGCCCGCCGCGATCTGAAAAAGTCTTAGTCGGCGGGCTCGAAAGGGATTTTTTAACCGCGTGGGCACGCAATTTGCACCGAAGTCGATGCAGGCCGCCCAAGACTGGAGGCGCGGTTCCGACGCCGATTGCCTGGTGTCCCGTCACGGTCGCGGCGCCGACGGATCCTGCCGTCGGCGCCGCCAGATTGGTGCAGATCACGCACCCATAGGGATCAGGAGCGGGCGGCGGGGTCGTCCCGGCGCATGACCGGCTCGCTCGCCGCAGCCGAAGCGTCCAGCGTGCCCTCCGGGGCATAGCGCCGGGCGAAGTCCATGCCGAAGGCGACCCAGTCGGATGGGGTGAACGCGGCCCAGTCCGACCAGTCCCAGCTTTCCACGGCATCGGCAGGCGCCCTGCCCGCACCGTAGGAAATCACCCGCTGGCCCTCGTCGAACGCATCGAGCGTCTGCTCCCACGCGTCCCGCGGCCAGAGCAGCCGCAGCGCGCGCCGCGACGGGTCGTATTCCGCCGTGAACAGCGTGCCGAACCCGCCCGCGTGGTTGGTCTGGTAAAGCGGCGCGTCGAGGAAGCGATCCGCCAGCGCAGCGGGCGCGATGTCGGCCGAGATCAGCGTCTCGACGTGATCGCGGCGCTCGACCGTCCGGGTAAAGGCCGGGCGATCCGCCGGATCGGTCCCGTGCTGGTGGTTGGTGGCGATAGCGGGCCCCATCTCGTGCAAGCCGCCGCCGGGGTAAAGCTCCACCGACGATACCCGCCCCGAGGCGTCCGCCAGAACGAGGTTGTAGGCCATGTGCGAGGGCAGCCTCTCCAATCGCCGCAGGGCCTCGCCCACCGTATCGCAGGTTTCGAGCAGGTAGCGCACGATATGCGTGATCCCGAAGCCGCGCCCGGTGGTGCCGCGGCCGCCATACGCCAGGGCGATGCACAGCCCCGCATCGTTGATCCCGTCCGACAGGCCCCACAGGAATTCGACCATGCCGACCACGGGCCGGCACCATTCGCTGCGCAACATCAACCCTTCGTTCAGGTCGGGCGACAGGTCGTAGTTGCGCACCAGGCGCACCTCGCCCGCCCGCGACTGCGCCGCCAGCGTGCACCCGCCAAGATAGGCGGGCGGACACCAGCCCGACAGGAACCGCGCGGCCCGGTCGCCGCCACCGGCCAGGTCGGCAAGCCGCGCGTGGGTCTCGACCAACTCCGGCATGTGCCGCGCGAGCGCCGCCTCGCAGGCCGCGCGGTCGGGGCCGTCATCGCCACCCCGGCCGGTGAACCAGGCCTCGTAGGCCGGCCACGACCAGTCCCAGCGTTCTTTCCACTTCGCGCCCGGCGTAGCCTCGGCCACCGCGTCGAAGGTCAGCGAACCGCTCATGCCCGCTCCTCCGGGTCCAGCGACAGGAAAAAGCGCACCATTTCCGCCGAGGCATCCGGGCCGGACGGCGCGGTATGGCTGCCCTCGGCAGATCCGCCCGACCACGCATGGCCGAGGCCGGGGATGGTCCAATGCTCGGCCAGCAGACGTCCCGAGGGATCGCGATGGACCGTCACCTGCGCGCCGTCATGGGGCGCGTCGCTCTGGATGCTGGCCGCGCGGCCGAGGGCCGAGGCCATCACCGCGTCGCCGTTCGCGGGCGCGACGGTCGTGTCGGACAGCCCGTGGAACACGATGGTCCGCGCCGGGATCTCGGCCAGGGTACCGGCGGGCGTCGGCTGGCCCTGCATCGCGGCGAAGGCACCGGCGACATCGGACGCCGATCCCGGCGCCAGGCCGGAATGCACGCCGACGGCCGCGAAGACCTCGGGGAAGACGCGGCCCAGGATCGCCGCCATCGCGCCCCCCGCCGACAGGCCGGTGGCGAAGATCCGACCGCCCGGCACGTTCAGCTCGGCCGCGATCTGGCCGGCCATCTCGGCCAGCAGGGCCGGCTCGCCCCCGGCGCGGGTCTGGTCCTCGGACCGGAACCAGTTCCAGCAGGCCATCTGGTTCGCGGTCCGCGTCTGCTCGGGATAGACGACGACCAGGTTGTGCCGCTCGGCCAGCAGGTTCATGCGCGTGCCGGACGCGAAATCCTCGGCGGTCTGGGTGCAGCCATGCAGCATCATCACCAGGCCTTGCACCGGCTCGGCGCGGGGCGACGGCACAAACAGGCGATAGTCGCGGGCCCCGTGGGCCCCGGCGTGGTGCCGCGTCTCCCACGAGGCGCCGGTGGGCACCTCCGGCGCGCGGACGGGGGCCTGCCCGAAGGACCGCGCGACCCGCTTGCCGTTGAAGAGCGAGTCGATGGTCTGTCCCAGCGGGCGACGCACCCTGGGCGAAGGTTGAGGGGCCGCACCGCCCAGGGCCGCCTGGATCGTGGCGGTGGCCCCGGCGGGGTTTCCGGCGCGCGTCTGCTCGAGCGCCCGGCCCATGGCCGTCGCGAATTGATCGTTCATGTTGTTGGTCCTTGGTCGTCTGTCAGGTGATGCGGTCCGCGAGGGCCGCCTTGATGTCGCGGGACGCTTGCAGCGCGCCCAGCACGTGGATCGAGCCGATGGTGGCCCGGGCAAGCTCGACCGGCACGTCGTCGGCGATCCGCGCCAGCCCCACCACCCGGATGTCGAGCATTTCGCCCCGGTCCCGCGCCGCCTCCAGGTCGGCCCGCGTCAGATCCAGCAGCCCCAGCTCCAGCGTGTTGCGCCGGATGGACTGGCTGACCTGCTCCTGCTCGGTCGAGAGCTGGTTGCGGATCGCGGTGCGAATGAAATCGGTCCGGTTCGAGTAGAACCCGTCCCGCACGAGCAGATCGATGCGCCCCAAGTCCACGTGGCTGAGGTTGATCGTGATCTTTTCGCTGTCGGCCGGCTTGAGCTGGTGAACCTTGGGCATTCGTCTCTCCATCCACTTGGATGGTAATTAGATGGTGTTGGGCACCGGTGCAAGGGGCGTCGTGCCAACTCCGCCGTGACCCCACGACGATCGGGGCCAAGGAACGCGCCGCTTGGGACGCCGTTCCATGGTGTAATCCGCCCATCTAAAAAGGTGATTGCGCCGCGACGCCGTGCGATCGGCGGTAAAGGTCTGCGCCAACCGATCCGTCTCGGGACGCCCCGGGAACCGGTGCTGTCCCACTGATCCCGCCTCCCGCCGACCGGGGCTCGACCGCCAGCACCCGTGTCCTCGAACGCCGGAAGCCGCGCGACCCGGCCGGACACCCCGAACGCGTTCCGCGCAGATCGGGGCAGCAAGGACGCGGCCTGACCCCGCCGCCGTCCCTTCACATCGGCGATCGGAGGCAGGCGCACCGTTCGCAGCGTTCGGCCATGTTCAACAACGACTTTGATCGCATCGACGGGAGCGTGAACGCCAACCTACCGTGGTCACGCACAATGGATGACACGCCGCACCATGGTTGCACTGTGCGCCACGGGCGACGCAGGCCGGCCCGGGTGAGGACCGCATCCCGGCCCCAGGAGAGACACACGCCGATGATCCGAACCACCCTTGCCACCAGCGCGCTCGCCCTGGCCGTCGCCCTGCCCCTGCAGGCCGACGAGATCTGGGTGACGAACGAAGCGGATGACACGATCTCGGTGATCGACATCGAGACGCTCGAGGTCACGCGCACCATTCCCACCGGCGAACGCCCGCGCGGCATCACCTTCGCCAAGGATCACAGCGTGGTCTATATCTGCGCCTCCGACAGTGACGCCGTGCAGGTCATGGACCCGGAAACGGGCGAGATCCTGCACGACCTGCCCTCGGGCGAGGACCCCGAGCAGTTCGTGCTCCACCCGGACAACCGGCACCTTTACATCGCGAACGAGGATGACGCGATCACCACCGTGGTCGACACCGTCTCGCGCGAGGTCGTGGCCCAGATCGACGTCGGGATCGAGCCCGAGGGCATGGCCGTCAGCCCCGACGGCACCATCGCCATCACCACGTCCGAGACCACCAACATGGCGCACTGGATCGACACCGAGACGCAGGAGCTCTTCGCCAACACGCTGGTCGACAGCCGCCCGCGCCACGCCGAGTTCGTGAAGGACGGCACCGAGCTGTGGGTCAGCTCGGAAATCGGCGGCACCATCACCGTGTTCGACGTCGAAACCCAGTCCGAGAAGGCCAAGATCGACTTCGACCTGCCGAACATCCATCCCGACCGCGTGCAGCCCGTGGGGTTCGAGTTCACCAACGGGGACGAGATTGCCTTCGTCGCGCTGGGACCGTCGAACCACCTGGCCGTGGTCGATGCCGAAACCTACGAGGTCGAGAACTACATCCTCGTGGGCCGCCGGGTCTGGCACATGGCGTTCAACGCCGACCGCAGCAAGCTCTTCACCACCAACGGGCTGTCGGGCGACGTGACGGTCGTCGACGTGGCCTCGCGGACGCCCGAGAAGACGATCAAGGTGGGCCGCTTCCCCTGGGGCGCCGCCTTCCGCCCCACCAACTGAGAGGACCGCCCATGCTGTTTCGCGCCCTGCCCCTTGCCCTGGCGCTCGCCGCCGGACCCGCGATCGCCCATGACCTAGGCTTCGCCGGCCTCCTGAGCGCGGGCAACAAGGAGGACCTTCCCCCCCTTACGCTTGCCGCCGGCCAGCCCGTCTCGGACGCCCCCCTGACGCTGCAATCCGGCACCTATTACGAGATCGAGATCGAGGCCGACGGCAGCCAGGAACTGGCGCTGGCCGGGGCCGCCTTCTTCCGCGCCATCTGGATCGACGAGATCGTCATCAACGGACTCGAGATCCGGCCGCTGGGGCTCGACTCGGTCGAATTCGACGAGGCGGGCACCATGGAAATCGGCTTCATCGCCATCAAGCCGGGTCGCTACACCCTGGCCATCCCCGGCACCGAGGGCGAAACCCAGAGGGTCGAGATCACCATCCAATGAGCCTGTCGGTCGCGGATCTGAGCTTCTCGTACGGCGCGCGCCAGGCGCTCGACGCCGTGACCTTTGACATCGCCCCGGGCCGGTTCTGCGCCCTTCTGGGCCCGAACGGTGCGGGGAAATCCACGCTGTTCGGCCTGCTGACGCGGCTTTTCACCACCGCCGGCGGCCGGATCGCGGTGGCGGGTCACGACCTCGACACCGCGCCGCGCCGGGCGCTGGGGGCCATGGGCATCGTGTTCCAGCAGACGACGCTCGACCTGGACCTGACCGTGCGGCAGAACCTGCGCTATTTCGCGGCGCTGCACGGGATCTCGGGACGCGAGGCCGACACAAGGATCGACGCCGCGCTCGACCGGCTGGACATGCGCGCCCGGGCGGGCGAGCGGGCGCGGGCCCTCAACGGCGGCCACCGCCGCCGGGCCGAGATTGCGCGCGCCCTGGTCCACCGGCCCCGGGTGCTGCTGCTGGACGAACCCACCGTGGGCCTCGATGCCGCCAGCCGCAGCGCCATCACCGACCATGTCCACGACCTCTGCGGCGACGGGTTGACCGTGCTCTGGGCCACCCACCTGACGGACGAGGTGCGCGCCGACGACCATCTCCTGATCCTGCACCGGGGGCGCATCCTGCGCGACGGCCGCGCCGCCGAAATCACTGCAGGATCAAACCTTTCCGACACGTTCCTCACCCTGACCAGGGTGGCCGCATGATCCGCGCCGCCCGCCCCTTCATCTTTCCCCAAATACCTCTCGGGGGGGCGCGCAGCGCGGGGGGCGAGCGGCCCCCCTCGTCGGCCGGAAAGCCATGACCTGGCTCACCGCCTTCAGGGCGATCGTCGCGCGCGAGGCCCTGCGCTTCGTCCACCAGCGCGAGCGGTTCCTCGCCGCGCTGGTGCGTCCACTCGTGTGGCTGCTGGTCTTCGCGGCCGGGTTCCGCGCCGCGCTGGGGCTCAGCATCATCCCGCCCTACCAGACCTACATCACCTACGAGACCTACATCGTGCCGGGCCTGTGCGGCATGATCCTGCTGTTCAACGGGATGCAGAGCGCGCTGTGCCTCGTCTACGACCGCGAGATGGGGTCCATGCGGCTGCTGCTGACCGCACCGCTGCCGCGCTGGTGGCTCTTGCTGTCGAAACTCGCGGGCGCCACCGCGATCTCGATCCTGCAGGTCTATGCCTTCCTCGCCATCGCCGCGCTGTTCGGCATCACCGTGCCGGGCTGGGGCTATGTCACGGTGCTGCCCGCGCTTGCGCTGGCGGGCCTGATGCTGGGCGCGCTGGGGCTGGCCTTGTCGTCCTTCATCCGCCAGCTCGAGAATTTCGCGGGCGTGATGAACTTCGTGATCTTCCCGATGTTCTTTCTCAGCTCCGCCCTCTATCCCCTTTGGAAGATGGCGGAATCTTCCGAACTCCTGCACGACATCTGCGCGGTGAACCCCTTCACCCACGCGGTCGAGCTGATCCGCTTCGCGCTCTATCTTCGACTCGAGCCCTGGGCGTTGCTCTGGGTCACGCTGGCCACGCTGGCCTTCGGGGCCCTGGCGATCTGGGGATACGACCCGGCCCGCGGTCTGATCCGCAAGCGTGCCTGATCCACGGTCTACGACCATGGCGCGATGGGTGCGCCGGGACGATCGTGCTAGGTATGGATGCATGAAACAGATCCTGTCCTGCACCATCGCCTGCCTGATCGCCTTGCCCGCCCTGGCCGAGGACGATCCGCTGGGCACCCTCAACCCGGACGAGATGACGTGGCAATCCATGCGCGACCGCGCGGCGCGGGGCGAGACCTCGATGACCCTGTGCGCGTCGGGCTACATGATGACGAAGTCCGGCGACCACGCCACGGCCCGCGCGATTTTCGAGCGCTGCGCCGAGGCGGGCTATACCGGCGCGATGACGTGGATGAGCCAGTTGGACAACAACGGGCTGGGCGGCGACTACGACCCCGACGCCAGTGCCGCGTGGGACCGGCGCGCCGCGGACCTGGGCGACCCGGTGGGCAAGTTCAACCACGGCATGAACCTGCTGCGCGGCCACGGCATCGCAAAGGATGCCGAGGAAGGCCGCCGCATGGTCGATGCCGCCGCGCGCGACGGTCTGGACATCGCCAAGCGCCTTCAGGCGGCGGATTACGACCCGAACGCGGTCACGCCGGACGCGGACGAGTGGCGGTTCGCGCCGCTGTTCTGAGCCGCCGCAACGGCACAGGCGGGAGCGATCCGCCGATCAGCAGTACCCCACCCCCTTGGGACCGGCCCGGTTGGGCACGTCGTTGACCACCGTCGCGGGCGGCCCGCCCAGCGTGACGATCCGGCTGGCCAGACGCGCCGCCTCGTCCCGCACATGGGTCACGAACAGCGTGGTCGCCTGCGTCTCGGCACGCAGGCGCAGGAACAGGCCCATCATCTCGTCGACCAGTCCGGGATCGAGCGACACGAAGGGTTCGTCCATCAGCAACAGCTCGGGCCGCGTGGCAAAGGCGCGGGCCAGCGCCATCCGGCGTTGCTGGCCCAGCGACAGCTGGCCCGGAAAAGCATCCCCGCGCCCGCCCAGCCCGATTTCGGCGAGCAGCTTTTCGGCCGCGCCCGCATCAATCCCGGTCGTGACCCGCAGGTTGTCGGTCAGCGTGCGCCAGGGCAGCAAGGTGGGCTCCTGGAAGATCATCGCGGTCCGCGCGGGGGCGTCGATATGCCCCTCGGCCCCGCGTTGCAGCCCGGCCACGGCGCGCAGCAGCGTCGTCTTGCCGATGCCCGACGGGCCGACCAGCGCCACCGTCTCGCCGCGCTTCACCCGCAGCTCCATCGCGCCCAGGACGGGCCGCCCGTCCAGCCGCAATTCGTTGATCCGGATATGCAGAACCGGGCGATCGGAACCGCCCGGTCTGAGTTCGGTCACGGTGGCCGACATCAGCTGCCGGGTTGCAGGAACGTGCCCTCGGGCAGCTCGGTCGCCTCGCCCACCAGCTCGTCCCCGCCAAGCTCGGCCATCAGCGACAGCATGCGCGTGGCCGCGGCCTCGTCCACCGGACCCTCGGCCGGGATACCCGCGCGAAAGCCCTGGACCAGTGCCGCGAATTCGGCGTCGTTGTCGGCATTCATGCGGTCGCGCAGCCGGTCCCACGCGCTGTCGTCGGTGCCCAGCAGGTCCTTCGCGGCGCGCGACGCGGCGGCCAAACCGCGCACCAACTCGGGGGAATCACGCAACATCTCGCCCTTCACCACGTAGCCCAGAAGCGGCGTCTCGGGGTCGAGTCCAAGGGCTATGGCCGCGTCGCTGATGTCGATCAGCTTGCGCATGCCGGCGGCTTCCATCTTGGCCATGAAGTGCCAGTAGTTGATGGCGCCATCCAGGTCGCCGCCCGTCGCCGTCTTGTAGATGAGCGGGGGCGCGCCGTAGACCTGCTCGGTCTCGCCGGACAGGTCCATGCCCAGCTCGGATCGCGCGTAGGCCTGGAGGATCAACCAGGACTTGTCCAACGGGCCGCCCGCGATCCCGATCTTGCCACCGGCGAGATCCGCCAGCGTCATGGCGCCGGAGCCTTCCGAGACAAGCACGCCGCCCACCGCCTTGGAATACGGAATGAACACGTAGTCGCGGCCCGCCGCGCGCTGCCGCGCCACCCAGAGCCAGTCGGACACGATCACGTCGGCCTCGCCGCCCTGGAACGCGATCTCGCCCGCCGAGCCTGACGCGACGCCCTGCACGTCGAGCGTGAAGCCCTGCTCGGCGTCCAGACCGTAGTGCTGGATCGTGTCGAGCTCCCAGTTGACGGTGCCGAACTTCAGGACCGCGGCGCGCAATGTCGGCGTCTCGGCCCATGCCGCGACCGTGCCGAGGGCGCCCGCCAGAACGGCGGCGCCGAATGCCTTGATGACTCCCATGATCTCCTCCCAGGGTGGCTGTCGCGACGATACCAGCGGGCGCCGGCATCCATATACGACCAAAGGCGAAACGCACCGGCGGCGCGCGGCCAAACCACTGAGCGCAAGAAGAAATTCCGGGCCAGACGCGCGCCCGCCCGGGGTCTTACGACCATTGTTCAATATGTGTGGCCATGGGGCCTGCCGATGATCGAGCCGACTGCGAGCGTGTCCGGACCGGGATGCGTCTGCGTCCCAAACGATCAGGGAGGACACCAATGAATCGTTTCGTTACCATCGTCGCCGCGGGCCTTCTGGCCACCGGCGTCGCGCACGCCCAGGGCGTGACCGAAGAGATGCTGGCGGGTGACGCCGCCTCGGGCGGCGACGTGCTGACCAACGGCATGGGCCGTGACCTGCAGCGCTATTCGCCGCTGGACATGCTCAACAAGGACAACGTGGCCAACCTCGTGCCCGCCTACGCCTTCAGCCTGGGCGGCGAAAAGCAGCGCGGCCAGGAAACCCAGCCGCTGATCCATGACGGGATCATGTACATCACCGGCTCCTACTCGCGCCTCTACGCCATCGACGCCAAGACCGGCGAGGAGATCTGGCAGTACGACGCGCGCCTGCCCGAGGGCATCCTGCCCTGCTGCGACGTGGTGAACCGCGGCGCCGCCATCTGGAACGACAAGATCATCTTCGGCACGCTGGATGCGCGCCTGGTGGCGCTGGACCTGAAGACCGGCGACGTGGTGTGGCGCGACAAGATCGCCGACTACAAGGCCGGCTATTCCTACACCGCCGCACCGCTGATCGTGGACGGGCTGGTGGTGACCGGCAACTCGGGCGGCGAGTTCGGCATCGTCGGCGAAGTGCAGGCCCGCGACGCCGACACCGGCGAGATGGTCTGGACCCGCCCCGTGATCGAGGGCCACATGGGCACCCTCAACGGCGAAGAATCGACCATGACGGGCGAGCTGAACGCCACCTGGCCGGGCGATATGTGGAAGACGGGTGGCGGCGCCACCTGGTTGGGCGGCTCGTACGACGCGCGCACCAACACGCTGATCTTCGGCACCGGCAACCCCGCGCCGTGGAACAGCCACCTGCGCGGCGCCGGCCAGCCCACCGAGGGCAACACCGGCGACAACCTCTATGCCGCCTCGCGGCTGGGGATCGACCCCGACACCGGCGAGATCAAGTGGCACTTCCAGTCCACCCCGCGCGAGGGCTGGGACTATGACGGCGTGAACGAGGTCGTCGCCTTCCAGGACGCCGAGGGCAACGACCGCCTGGCCACTGCCGACCGCAACGGGTTCTTCTACGTGCTGAACGCGGAGGACGGCGCCTTCGTCTCGGCCGCGCCCTTCGTGAAGGACATCACCTGGGCCGAGGGCATCGACGACACCGGCCGCCCGATCTTCAACGAGGAAAACCGCCCCGGTGACCCGTCCGAGGCCGCCGACGGCGCCAAGGGCGAGATCGTGTTCTCGTCGCCCTCGTTCCTGGGCGGCAAGAACTGGATGCCCATGGCGCATTCGCCGAAGACGGGCCTGTTCTACGTGCCCTCGAACGAGTGGGGCATGGATATCTGGAACGAGCCCATCAGCTACAAGAAGGGCGCGGCCTACCTCGGCTCGGGCTTCACCATCAAGCCCAACTACGAGGACCATATCGGGTCGCTCAAGGCCATCGATCCCAATACCGGCGAATGGGTCTGGGAAGCCAAGAACGACGCGCCTCTCTGGGGTGGCGTGATGGCGACCGCGGGCGGCCTTGTCTTCACCGGCACCCCCGAAGGCCGCTTCGTCGCCTATGACGACGAGACCGGCGAAGAACTGTGGTCGTTCCAGACCGGCTCGGGCATCGTCGGCCAGCCCGTCACCTGGGAGCAGGACGGCGAGCAGTACGTCACCGTGATCTCGGGCTGGGGCGGCGCGGTGCCGCTCTGGGGCGGCGAAGTCGCCAAGAAGGTCAACTACCTCAACCAGGGTGGTCTTCTCTGGACCTTCAAGCTGCCCAAGCAGCTGGCCTCGGCCGAATAAGACAAGCGGCCGGGCCGCAAGGCCCGGTCCAACGATCCCAAGGGGCGGTGCGTCGCGGAACGCATCGCCCCTTTCCTTTTCGCGCGGCGTGCGCGCGGCGGTGCCGAGATCGCCCTATCGACCTTTTGACAGGTGCATCCGGCGCGAAGCCGGCCTAGCGTGAAATCATGCAAGCACCATCCCACCACACCCGATCCGACGAGACCGCCCCGCGGATGGACGCGTCGGGCTGGGCGCTGGTCATCGACGATCACCCGCTGTTTTGCGACGCGCTCGAGCTGACCTTGCGCAACGTCGCGTCGTTCAAGGCGGTCGCGACCACCGACAGCCTGAAATCGGGGCAGGAGATCATCGCCGAGGACGGGGCGCCCGACCTTGTCGTGCTGGACCTGAACCTGCCGGACGTGACCGGCATGGACGGCCTGATCCGCATCCGCAACAGCGCGCCCGGCACGCCGGTGATCGTGGTGTCCTCGATGACGGAAAACGCCATCATCTCGGCCGCCGTGCAGGCCGGCGCGGCGGGCTACGTGCCCAAGCATTCGCCCCACGTGGAATTCCGCAACGCGCTGGATGCCATCGCCGAGGGCCGGACCTACCTGCCCGACCATTTCGTCGCCTGCCCCCAGCCCGAGGGGCGCGCCGACGCGGTGACGCGCCTGGGCTCGCTGACCGCGCAGCAGGCCCGCATCCTCGAGCTGATCTGCGACGGCAAGCTGAACAAGCAGATCGCCTATGACCTGTCCATCGCCGAGACCACGGTGAAGGCCCACGTCACGGCGATCATGCGTAAGCTTGGCGTGCAGAGCCGCACCCAGGCCGTGCTGGTGGCGCAGCAGGCCAAGTTCGCCTCGATCTTGCCAAACGCGGACGGCTGATCCACCCTTTCGCGCGGGAGGACGACACATCGACGCGACGGCTTCGATCCAGCGCGACGGCGCGCCCCAGCGGCTGATCCCGTCTTGCGCGGTGCCCGCGCGGGCGCCGGATGTCGTTGACCAGGTCGCGCAGCAGCTGTCGGACCAGGATATCGACACGCTGTACCTGTTCGCCTCGCCCGCAAGCGACTTCGACACGCTGACGCGGCAGGCCGCCGAGAGGTTTCCCAACAGCAATACCATCCTCGTGACGACCGCGGGCGAGATCGGCCCCAACGGATATTGCGAGGACACGGTGCTGGCGACCGCCCTGCCCCGCGCCCGCTTCCGCGTGACGCCCTTCGTCATCGCGCCGCTGACCGATCTGGACGGCACCTACCTGTCGGACCGGATCGTGCAGGCACGGATGCAGCTCAACGCGGATGTGCCCGAGATGCCCGGCGGGTTCGGCTTCCTGCTGGTCGACGGGCTGTCGCTGCAGGAAGACCGGCTGCTTTCGGCGATCGCGCCCGGGATGGGCGCCCTGCCCCTGTTCGGCGGGTCGGCGGGCGACGGGCAGTCGTTCCGCAAGACCCGGCTGGGTCTCAACGGCGATGTGCTGGAAAACGCGGCGATCCTGTCTCTGGTGGCGACCGATTGCGAGACGCATGTCTTCAGCCTGAACAACCTACACCCGACCGAGACCCGGCTGGTGGTGACCGGGGCGGTGCCCGAGCGGCGGCTGGTCACGCATATCAACGGCGCGCCCGCCGCGCGCGAATACGCGCGGCTGATCGGCAAGGACCCCGAGCAGCTGAACGAATTCACCTTCGCCGCGCACCCGGTGGTGGTGCGGCTGGGCGACCAACACCATGTCCGCGCCATCCAGCGGGTGAACGACCGGGGCGAGCTGGTGTTCTTCTCGGCGATCGAGACCGGGATGGTTCTGCGCGTGGCGCGGGCCGACGACCTGTCGGGCCACCTGGACCGCGCGCTGGACGAGATCGCGCGCGACCGCGGCCCCACCGACATCCTGGCCTGCGACTGCATCCTGCGCCGTATTGCCGCCGAGCAGGGCCAAAGCGCGCGCGCGGTGTCGGACGTTCTGTCGCGCAACAACGTGGTGGGCTTTTCAACCTACGGCGAGCAGATTGGCCCGATGCACGTGAACCAGACGATGACCGGCGTCGCCCTGTCGCCGCCCCGGACCCGCCCATGACCGCCAGCCAACTGATCGATCCCGCCGACAGCCTCGAAGACCAGAACGCCCGCCTCATCGCCATTTCCGAGGCACTGATGGCGAAAATCGAGCAGAGCAGCGATCCCTCCGGCCTCGCCTACGCCCAGTTCGAGCGTGCGGCCATTCTCGAGGGCGAGGTGCGACAGCGCACCGTCGACCTGGAACGCGCGCTGGAGCTTCTGCACAAGACCAACGAAAGGCTGGGCGCCGCCAACCGCGCCGCCGAGGCCGCGCGCGCCAACCTGGCCGAGGCGGTGGAGTCGATCAACGAGGGGTTCGCCCTGTTCGACGAGGACGACCGGCTGGTCATGTCGAACTCGCGGTTCTGCCGCGATCTGGCGGACGTGGTCCCCGACATCGAGCCGGGCCTGTCGTTCCATCACTATGTCGAGCTGATCAGCCAGTCGATCTACCTGGCCTTGCCCGACGGGGTCACAAAGGGCGAGTGGCGCGACCGCCGGATGCAGCGCCACAAGGACGATCGGGTGATCTTCAACGTGCGCCTCACGCGCGACCGCTGGTTGCAGGTGGGCGAACACCGGACCGCGACCGGCGGCACGGTGATTCTGCAGACCGACGTTAGCGACATCATCCGCGCCGAGCGTGAGAAACGCGACCGGCTGATGGACCGGCAGGCGCAGATGGTGCGCGCCACGCTCGATCACCTGAACCAGGGCGTCTGCATCTTCGACAACGACCTGCGGCTGGTGGGCTGGAACACGGGGATGGAGGCGTTGCTGGACCGCCCGATCCACGGCCAGCTCGTGGGCATCACCTTCGACGCGCTGATCGCACGGCTGAACGACGAGATCACCTTTTCCGAGCACTTCACCCGCGACCACCTGCTGGCCTGGGCGCACCGGCGCCGGGCGCGCCGCCCGATCACCTTCGAGGTGACCCGCAGGCCCGCCCAGATCCTGAGCGTCTTCGCGCAGGAAATGCCCGACCGCGGCTTCGTCATCAGCTTCACCGACGTCACCACCGAACGCGAGGCCGCGCGCGCCCTGCGCGAGATGAACGAGACGCTGGAAGCCCGCGTCGCCGACCGGACCGAGAAGCTGGGCCATGCCCTGGACGAGGCGCGGCGCGCCAACGCGTCCAAGACCCGCTTCGTGGCCGCCGCCAGTCACGACCTGCTGCAACCCCTGTCGGCCGCGAAGCTGTTCGTGTCCTTCCTGTCGGACCGGGCGACCGACGACCTGTCGCGCGCCACCGCCGACAAGGCGGTGTCGGCCCTGGCCTCGGTCGAGCACATCATCGAGGCGCTTCTGGATATCTCGAAGCTGGACTCGGGCCAGGCGATCATGAACGTGCAGGACGTGCCGCTGAACGAGATCCTGTCATCGCTCAGGACCGAACTCACCCCCATGGCCGAGGCCGAGGGCCTGTCGCTGCACATCCGCGACACCGACCACATCGTGCGGTCCGACCCGGTCTTCCTGCGCCGGATCCTGCAGAACCTGGTGACCAACGCGATCCGCTATACCGACACGGGCCGCGTCGTGGTCGGCGTCCGGCGGCGGGGCGACGCGGCGCGGGTCGAGGTTTGGGACACCGGTCCCGGCATCGCGCCCGAGGACCAGAAGACGATTTTCCAGGAATTCAAGCAGCTGGGCCCTTACATGTCCGGCTCGAAGGGGCTGGGCCTCGGGCTCGCCATCGTCGACCTGGCCTGCGCGTCGCTGGGCCACGACCTGACCCTGCGATCCGAGCCGGGGCGCGGGTCGTGCTTCGCCGTCACCGTCACCCGCAGCAGCCTGGCGCAGCGTGGCCCGACCCCGCGGCGCAGCGCGGGGCGCGAGGCGCGGCCGCGCGCGGAAGGTTTGGTGGTGCTGCTGGTCGAGAACGACGAGGAACTGGCCAGCGCGCTGAGCCTCACGATCGAGGAATGGGGCTCGCACGTGGTCCACGCCCAGACCGCCGAGCAGGCGCTGGCCCTGCTGGACGAGATCGACATCGCCCCCGACAGGCTGCTGCTGGACCACCAGCTTGGCCCCGGGATGACGGGACTGGAGCTCTACAAGCAGCTGCGGGCTCAGTTCGGCGCCCTGCCCGCGCGCATCATCACGGCGAACCGCGACCGGGCGCTGGCCGAGAAATGCCGCCGCGCGGGCGTGGACCTGGTGCCGAAGCCGCTGGAGGCCGCGAGCCTGATCTCGCTGATCGACGACGAAGGCCCTGCGGCAGATCGGTGACAATTGCCGAACAATCCGCGGCCACGGCACCCATCGGCCCGGGAATCGCCGCAATCCGCACCCACCGTCGGACCCGCACCATATACAGGAGCGATCCGATGAACATCCAAGCCAACCCGCAGCCAACCCCCCAACCGGGCCGCAAACCCGGTGTTCCCGCGCCGCAGAAGCCCGCCACCTTCAAGGACTGGGCCGCAATCTGAGCCACCCGCGCAAGGCGGCTTGACCCGCACAGCGGTCCGTGGACAGCATCGGCCATGGGCACGCCGATCTCGACCTTGCGCAACATGGGCCCCGCCATGGAGGCGGCCTTCGCCCGCGCGGGCATCGACAGCGCCGAAGCTCTGCGCGAACTGGGCACCGACGCGGCCTATGCCCGGCTGCTGGCCAGTGGCGAACGCCCGCATTTCATCCCTTTCTACGTGATCGAGATGGCGCTGCAGGGCCGTCCCTGGAACGATTGCACAACGGACGAGAAGGCCGCGCTGCGATTGCGGTTCGACCGGATCAAGGCGTCTGCCGCACCGCCGCCGCGCTCCGAGCTCGAGGCGTTCCTGGACAGGATCGGCGTGCGCGACCCGCGCGGAACCGGCTGACCGGGCGCGGGTTGGGATCGCATGAACACTTTGCCCGATTTCGACCGTCTCGCCCGCCTCGAACGCCTTGCCGCGCGCATGGACACGGCCTTCGGCATCCCCGGCACGCGCTATCGCATCGGCTGGGATACGCTGCTGGGCCTCGTCCCCGGTGTGGGCGACGCGCTGGCGCTGACCCCCGCGGCCTACATCGTGCTGGAAAGTCACCGGATGGGTCTGCCGCGCCACAAGCTGGTCCGCCAGGGCATGAATTGCGCAGTGGACTTCGCCGTCGGGTCGGTCCCGATCCTCGGCGACCTGTTCGATGCCGGCTTCAAGGCCAACCGCCGCAACGTGGCGATCCTGCGCGAGGATCTCGAACGGCGCGCGGCGGCCGCCACCCCGACGCAAAAGGCCCCCGCCAAGGGCGAGGGCCATCTGTCTTCACATCACCCGGGATTGGGCGGCGGGGCTTAGCCCACCAGCTCGAGGCCGGAGAAGAAGAACGAGATTTCTTCCTTGGCGGTCTCGGGCGCGTCCGACCCGTGAACCGAGTTCTCGCCGACCGACTCGGCGAACTCGGCGCGGATGGTGCCGGCCTCGGCCTCGGCGGGGTTCGTGGCGCCCATCACTTCGCGGTTCTTCGCGATGGCGCTTTCGCCTTCCAGCACCTGCACGACGACCGGCTCGGACGCCATGAAGGTGGTCAGTTCGTCGAAGAAGGGCCGTTCGGCGTGGACCTTGTAGAATTCGCCCGCCTGGGCCTTGGTCAGCTGGATCCGCTTCTGCGCGATGATGCGCAGGCCCGCATCCTCGAATTTCGCGTTGATCTTGCCGGTCAGGTTGCGGCGGGTCGCGTCGGGCTTGATGATCGACAGCGTGCGTTCGGTGGCCATGGGTGCCTCATTTTTCAGCGTAGGCAGGCCCAATGCCCACCCGAATATTGCGCGTCCCGATACCATGCGCCCCAACCGTTGAAAACCCATTCGCGGGGAGACGGCGCCGGGGGCATTTCCGGCCTTGGGCCAGAATGCCCGACACCTTCGCCCGGGCGTGTTGCAGAGCAGCAAGGCAAGGCCATGCTGGCGCTCGCTCGCCCCGCCCGGGCGCCATTCGCTTCGGCGCGTCGAGCTCGGCCGCTCAGCCGTCGGGCATGATCGGCCCGGTGGCCTTTATCGCCCGCTCCACCGCCGGGCGGGCCAGCAGGCGATCGAGGTAGTCCGCCGCCGCACCGTCGCCCAGCACGCCGGCATACCGCGCCATGGCCAGGGCGTAGAGCATCTGCATGTCCGCGAGCGTCAGCGCATCCCCCAGGAGGAAATCGCGCTTGGCCAAGTGGCCGTTCAGATGCCCCATATGCAGGTCGAGCTGGCCTTGCGACTTGGCGTCGATCTCGCTGTCGTTGCGCCGCGCCCAGAAGGCGGCGCTGATCGGCCGCATGAGGGTGCCCTCGACGTAGTCCAGCCACTCGTCGTGGCGCGCCCAGGCATCCCGGTCGCCTTCGGGCACGAAACGGCCGTCGCCGTGGCGTCGCTGGACATGGCGCAGGATCGCGGCCGACTCGCCCAGAACGAGGTCGCCGTCCACGATCACCGGCGCCTTGCCCAACGGGTGGATTTGCCGCAGGCCCGGCGGCGCCTGGTAGGCGTCGGTCCGCTCGTAGCGCACGATCTTGTAGGGGACCGACAGTTCCTCCATCAGCCAGGCGATGCGGACGGCCCGCGAATATTGCAGCGAATGCAGGGTGATGGTCATGTATTCCTCCGCTTGGTCGGGCCGAGCGTAAAGACCCTGGCCGTGTCCGGCCAGTGTGGCTTTCGCGCGACCGCACGCTCTGCTAATGCGCGGGCCATGCTCAGGATCCATGACATCACCTACGCGGTCGCGGGCCGCACCCTGTTCGAGGGCGCGTCGGCCACCATTCCCGAAGGCCACAAGGTCGGCGTGGTCGGTCGCAACGGCACCGGCAAGACCACCCTGTTCAAACTGATCCGGGGCGAGCTTGTGCTTGAAAGCGGCAGCATCGGCCTGCCTTCGCGCGCGCGCATCGGCGGCGTGCGTCAGGAGGTGCCGTCGTCCGACGTGTCGCTGCTGGACACGGTGCTGGCCGCCGATACCGAGCGCGCGGGCCTCATGGCCGAGGCCGAGACGGCGACGGATGCCGGCCGCATCGCCGAGATCCAGACCCGCCTGGCCGATATCGACGCCTGGTCGGGCGAGGCACGCGCCACCCAGCTGCTGCGCGGCCTCGGCTTCACCCAGGCCGAGATCGCCATGCCCTGCAGCGCCTTCTCGGGCGGCTGGCGCATGCGCGTGGCGCTGGCCGGCGTGCTGTTCTCGCAGCCCGACGTGCTGCTGCTGGACGAGCCCACCAACTACCTCGACCTCGAGGGCGCGCTATGGCTGGAAAACTACCTGTCGCGCTATCCGCACACGGTCATCATCATCAGCCACGACCGCGGGCTGCTGAACCGGGCGGTGAACTCGATCCTCCATCTCGAGGCCAAGAAGCTGACGCTGTTCACCGGCAACTACGACACCTTCGCCCGCACCAAGGCCGCGCAGCGCGCCGCGGCGGAAAGCGAGGCCAAGAAGGTCGAGGCCCGCCGCGCCCACCTGCAGAAATTTGTCGACCGCTTCCGCGCGCAGGCCACCAAGGCCAAGCAGGCGCAAAGCCGGATCAAGATGATCGAGCGGCTGGAAACCATCCAGTCCCCGCAGGAAGCCGCACTGCGCGCCTTCAGCTTCCCCGAACCCGAAGAGCTGTCGCCGCCCATCGTGAACCTGGAATCGGCCAGCGTGGGCTATGGCGAGCGTGTGGTGCTGGGCAAGATGACCCTGCGCATCGACCAGGACGACCGGATCGCCCTGCTGGGCCGCAACGGCGAGGGCAAGTCGACCCTGTCCAAGCTGCTGGCCGACAAGCTCGCGCCCATGGGCGGGCGGATCACCAAGGCCGCAAAGCTGCGCGTGGGCTATTTCGCCCAGCACCAGGTGGACGAGCTGCACGTGGACGAGACGCCCATCGACCATGTCCGCCGCCTGCGCCCGGACGAGACACCGGCCAGGCACCGCGCGCGGCTGGCGGGCTTCGGGCTGGGCGCGGACCAGGCCGAAACGCTGGTGGGCAGCCTGTCGGGCGGGCAGAAGGCCCGGCTGAGCCTGCTGCTGGCCACCATCGACGCGCCCCACATGCTGATCCTCGACGAGCCGACCAACCACCTGGACATGGAAAGCCGCGAGGCGCTGGTGGACGCGCTGACCGCCTATTCCGGCGCCGTGATCCTCGTCAGCCACGACATGCACCTGCTGAGCCTGGTGGCCGACCGGCTGTGGCTGGTGAAGGATGGCCGCGTCGCGCCGTTCGAGGACGACCTCGAAGCCTACCGGCGGATGCTGCTGCAGACGGACGAGCCGAAGAAAAAGGCCGAAAAGCCCAAGGCCCCGGTCAAGCGGGCCAGCCGCGAGGACCTGCTGGCGCTGAAATCCGAGGTGCGCAAGGGCGAGGCGCGGGTCGAGAAGCTGACCGAGATGCGCGAGAAGCTGGCCAAGAAGCTGGCTGACCCGTCGCTCTACGAGGACAGCCGCGTGGGCGAGCTGGAGACGTGGAACCGCAAGTATGCCGAGGTGATGGAAGGGCTCGACCGGGCCGAAACACTGTGGATGGCGGCGCTGGAACGGCTGGAACGGGCCGAGGCATGATGGTCGGACGCCCGGTTAACGTGTCGCGGCGTCCGTGTGCAGCTTCGGGGGCCGCGGCGTGACCGAGCTCGACTTTTACGTCACCGCCTTCGTGACGCTGTTCGTCATCATCGACCCGGTGGGCACCACGCCGATTTACCTGGCGCTGACCCAGGGTATGGCGCGGGCGCGCCGCCGTGCCATCGCCATCCGCGCCTGCATCATCGGCATGGGGATCCTGCTGCTGTTCGGCCTGTTCGGCGAGGCGGTGCTGGGATTCGTCGGCATCTCGATGCCCGCCTTCCGGATCGCGGGGGGCATCCTGCTGTTTCTCACCGCGCTCGAGATGCTGTTCGGCCGGCGCACCCAGCGGCGGCAGGACCAGTCCGAGGCCGACGACCACGATCCCGGCGACGACCCGTCGGTCTTCCCGCTGGCCATCCCGCTGCTGGCGGGGCCGGGATCGATCACGTCCATCATCCTGCTGACCGATCAGGCCAGCGGCGAGCCGCTGTTGCAGGCCGGTATTTTCGGCGTCGCCACGGTGGTTTACGGGATATGCTTCATCCTGTTTCTCAGCGCGGGCTGGATTGAACGCGCGCTTGGCGACACCGGCGTCCTGGTGGTCACGCGGCTGCTGGGGATGCTGTTGTCGGCGCTGTCGGTTCAGTTCGTGCTGGACGGGCTGCGCGGATTTGGCCTGCAAGCCTAGCTTGGCACACCGTTTTCCGGGCCTTAAATCAGGCGCATGAATGGTGATTCGATTGCTTCGCTTGTGTATCTGGTCCTGCTTGGTTCGGTGATTGCAGGGTATTTCTTCGTCTCGAACCGAAACAGCCTGGGCAAGACCATGCAGCAGGCCGCCATCTGGGGCCTCATCTTCGTCGGCGCCATCGCCGTCGCGGGATTATGGAGCGATCTGCGCGACGACGTCGCGCCCGCCCAGGTTCTGAGCAGCCGGGGCGAACTGGTGGTGCCGCGCAGCTTCGACGGACACTATCGCGTCACGCTGAACATCCAGGACATCCCCGTCGACTTCATCGTCGACACCGGCGCGTCGGACATGGTGCTGAGCCAGCGCGATGCGCGGCGCGTGGGGCTCGACCCCGAACAGCTGGCCTATACCGGGCGCGCGCGCACGGCGAACGGCACGGTGCCCATGGCGTTCGTGATGCTCTCGGAAGTGTCGGTGGGGGAGTTCGTGGCCGAGGACGTGCGCGCCTCGGTCAATGGCGGCGAGATGAGCAGTTCGCTTCTGGGGATGAGCTATCTCCAGCGCTTCGGCCGCATCTCGATCGAGAACGACCAGCTGACGCTCAGCCCGTAGGGGGCGTCAGGACTCGGCTTTCTTCTGCCACTGGCCCGATTCCTCGGACCAGTATTGCGCCGACGCGCCGGCCCGCGTCAGGTCCCGCCACTGGGACCGCGCCTTTTCCAGCGCACCGTTATCGTTGCCGTCGAACAGGATGCAGACCCGTTCCAGGGAATTGACCTCGTCCAGCGACACGTTGGCCCCGTCCACGCTCATCAGGCAGGCGGTCCGGGGCGGCAGGTCCGGACCATCGGCCAGCAGAACGGGTTGCAGCGCGTCATGGGGGCCGCCCGCCCGCCCGTGGGGCAGGAAACTGTCGTCCGAATAGGTCCACAGCGCCTGGTCCAGCTGGTCGAGCCGCACGGCGTTGCCGCCGCGCACGCAGACCCGCCACCCCTGCGCCAGCGATTTCTCCAGCAGCGTGGGCAACACCGCCTCGAGCGGGCGGCGCGTCAGGTGGTAGAACATCGCGACGCCCATGGCGGGGCTCAGGCCTCGTACCGGTCGCGCACCAGCCGGTCGAGCGCGCGGACCCCCCAGCCCGAGGCCCCCTTGGGGGCGTAGGGGCTGTCGGACTTGGTCAGCGCGACACCGGCGATATCGATATGGCACCAGGCGGTGCCCTCGGTGACGAAGCGTTGCAGGAACTCGGCCGCCGTGATCGCGCCGGCGGGCCGGCCGCCCACGTTCTTCACGTCCGCGATGCGCGACTTGAGCAGATCGGCATACGGCTTGCCCAGCGGCAGACGCCAGGCGGCCTCGTCCTCGGATTTCGCCGCCGCGCTCAACGCCTCGGACAACGCGTCGTCATTGCTGAAAAAGCCGGCCGTGTCGTGACCCAGCGCCACGATCATGGCACCCGTCAGCGTCGCCAGGTCGATCATCGCCGCCGGTTTGAACCGGTCCTGCGCGTACCACATCACGTCCGCCAGGACGAGCCGGCCCTCGGCGTCGGTGTTGATAACCTCGATCGTGTCGCCCTTCATGGACTTGACCACGTCACCGGGGCGCGTGGCGTTCGGCCCCGGCATGTTCTCGACCAGGCCCACCAGCCCCACCACGTTGGCGCGCGCCTTGCGCAGCGCCAGCGTCTTCATCACGCCCGAGACGACGCCCGCGCCGCCCATATCCATGGTCATGTCTTCCATGCCCGCCCCAGGCTTGAGCGAGATGCCGCCCGTGTCGAAGACCACGCCCTTGCCGACCAGGGCCAGCGGCGCCTCGTCGCCGCCCCCGTTCCAGCGCATGACCACGACCTTCGACGGGCTGTCGCTGCCCTGCCCCACGGCCAGCAGCGCGCCCATTCCGAGCGCGGCCAGCTTGTCCTCGTCCAGCACCTCGACCTCGAGGCCCAGGTCGCCAAGGGCCGAAAGCCGGTCGGCGAACTCGGTCGTGGTCAGGACGTTCGCGGGCGCGTTGACGAGGTCGCGGGTGAAGAACACGCCTTCGGCCACGGCCTGCACCGCCGCGGCGTCGAGCCCGTCGGGGCTGTCGGCCATGACCACGACGTCGCGCGGCCCCGGGTGCCCGTCGCTTCCGGGCGTTTTCTGGTCCGTGTAGTCGTAGTCGCGCAGCAGCGCGCCCAGCGCGATCAGCTCGGCATCGTCGCGATCCTCGGCCAGGATGGTGAGCGGGCCGTCGCCGGCCGCGCGCATGGCGGCCGTGCCCGCGCGCCGCGCGTCTTCGGCGGAAGCATCGGCGGGCAGTTTCACCGCGATGACGCTGTCGGCCTTCATGCCGCCGGGCCAGGCGATGGTCTGCGCGGCACCGGTCTTCATCTTGGTTCCGCTCTTGCTGGCCGCAAACCGCGCCACGGCGCCGCCCGCCGCGCTGTCGACGGCCTGTGCACCGGACCCGAGCGCACCATCCTCGCCGAGAAACACCACCACGTGGCCGGTGAGCTCGGCCAGGGCGTCGGTGTCGGTCTTGCGGAAGGTCAACGTGGCGGGGCGGGTCATCGGCGGCTCCTGGATCATTGTAGGGTCCCGGCACACCTAGTCGCGCGCCGCCGTGTTGACCAGAAGGCAGTTTCCGCGCCCGCTGACCTGCGCTAGGGTCGCGCCAGGGGACAGGCCATCGAGGGGGAAGCGTGCCGCGGTTCGATCGCTACGTGCTGTCGCAGCTCTTGATGCTGTTCGGCTTTTTCAGCCTTGTCCTGGTGCTGGTCTATTGGGTGAACCGCGCCGTCGTCCTGTTCGACCGGCTGATCTCGAACGGGCAGTCGGCGCTGGTGTTTCTCGAGTTCACGGCCCTGTCGCTGCCGAACGTGATCCGCGTCGTGCTGCCGGTCTCCGCCTTCGCGGCATCGGTCTACGTGGCGAACCGCCTGCGCGGCGACAGCGAGCTGGTGGTCATCCAGGCGGCCGGCTTCTCGCCCGCGCGGCTGGTGCGGCCGGTGGCGGTGTTCGGGCTGATCTGCGCGACGCTGGCGATGGTGCTGACACACGTGTTGGTGCCGATTTCGACCGACCGGCTGGACCAGCGCAGCGCCGAGATCGCCGAGGACGTGACCGCGGGCCTGCTGACCGACGGCGAGTTCCTGTATCCTTCCGACGGCATCACCGTGTTCATCGCCGAGATCACGCCCGAGACCGAGCTGATGGGCCTGTTCCTGTCCGACGCCCGCGACGACACGCGGCGCGTGACCTACTCGGCCCGCCGGGGGCTGCTGGTGCGTTCGGATCTCGGGCCCCGGCTGGTGATGTACGACGGCACGGTCCAGACGCTCGACCTTGCCACCCAGCGGCTGGCGACCACCCGGTTCGACAGTTTCGCCTTCGACATCTCGGACCTCGTGGACCCGATGCAGAGCCGCGCGCGGGACGCCGACGCGCTGAGCACGGCCGAGCTGTTCCGCGCCACGCCCGATTTGCAGGCCGAAACGGGGGACGATCGGCGCGCCCTGGTCTTCCAGGGTCACGAGCGCTTCACCCAAGCGCTGGCCGCCATGGTCACGCCCCTGGTGGGTTTCGCCGTGATGCTTCTGGGCCGGTTCTCACGTTTCGGCGCGACGCCCCAGATCGTCGGCGCGGTCTGTTGCCTGATCGCGGTCGAGCTGATCGACAACCTGGCCGCCGACATGGTGATGTCCGGGGCGCCCATGGTCATGGCCTATTCTGCGACCGCGTTCGGGCTGCTGCTGACCGCGATCCTCTTGTGGCAGGCGGCCCGGCCCGCGCGTCGAAGACAGGCACGGGCGGCGGCATGATCCTGCATCGGTATTTCGCGCGGCGGTTCCTGACCACCTTCCTCATGGTGGCGGCGATCTTCTTCGGCATCCTGATGCTGCTGGACCTCGTGGAGCAGGTGCGCCGCTTCGATGGTGACGGGGTCAGCTTCGCGCGGCTTCTGGGACTGACGGCCCTGAGCGTGCCCGAAACGCTCTACCGCATCCTGCCGCTGCTGGTCATCATGGCGACGCTGGCGCTGTTCCTGAACCTGGCCCGCACGTCCGAGCTGGTGGTCACCCGGGCCTCGGGGCGCTCGGCCCTGCGCAGCCTGACGGCACCGGTGGCGGTCGCGCTGGTCGTGGGCGGGCTGGGCGTGGCGGTGCTGAACCCCATCGTCGCGGCCACCAGCCAGCAATACGACCGGCAGGTCACGCTGATCCAGGGCGGCGACCGGGCCGCGCTGACCATCAGCGAGGACGGCCTGTGGCTGCGCCAGGGCGGCAACGGGCAGCAGACCGTGATCCGTGCCGTGCGGGCCAATCCCGACGGCACGATCCTTTACGGGGTGAGCTTCCTCGGCTTCACCAGCTTCGGGGCGCCCTCCTACAGGATCGAGGCGGAAGAGGCACGGCTCGACGGCGCGGAGTGGCGGCTGACGGATGCCAAGGAGTGGCGGTTCGACAGCCCCAACCCCGAGCAGGGATCGCGCACCCACGAGGACCTGGTGGTGGACGCGACCCTGACCGCGACGCAGATCCTCGACAGCTTCGCGAACCCGTCGGGCGTGCCGGTCTGGGATCTGCCGCGCTTCATCGACCAGCTGGAATCCGCCGGTTTCTCGGCCCGCAAGCACAGGGTCTGGCTGCAGATGGAGCTGTCCATGCCGCTGCTGCTGGCCGCGATGGTGCTGGTGGGCGCGGGGTTCACCATGCGCCACACGCGGTTCGGACGCACCGGGCTGATGGTTCTCCTGGCACTCGGATTGGGCTTCGCACTTTTCTTCATCCGAAATTTCGCGCAAATCCTGGGGGAGACCGGCCAGATCCCGATCCTTCTGGCCGCCTGGGGACCGCCCGTGGCTGCCATCCTGCTGCCGCTGGGCCTGCTGTTGCACTGGGAAGACGGCTGATGCGTTTGCTGTGCCTTGCCCTGATCGCGGCCCTTCTGCCGCTGGCCGCGCTGGCCCAGGCGGCGGCCCCGCCCGTGGCGACGCTGGTGGCCGACAGTGTCGAGGTCGAGACCGGCAACCAGCTGGTGGCCGAGGGCCGGGTCGAGGTTCTGTATGACGGCGTGCGGCTGCAGGCCACGCGGATCACCTATGACCAGCCCGCCGACCGGCTGATCATCACGGGCCCGATCACCCTGCGGGACGGCGAGGATACCGTGGTCCTGGCCGACATGGCCGAGCTGGACGCGGATCTTCAGAACGGTGTGCTGCGGTCGGCCCGGATGGTGCTGGACCAGCAACTGCAACTGGCCGCGACCCAGCTGGCGCGGGTCTCGGGCCGCTATACCGAGCTGTCGAACACCGTTGCCTCGTCCTGCGAGGTCTGCGCCGAGAACCCGATCCCGACATGGGAGATCCGGGCCCGCCGCGTGGTTCACGACCAGCAGGAACGGCAGCTTTATTTCGAGAACGCGCAGTTCCGGGTGCTCGGCCTGCCCATCGCGTTCTTCCCCTATTTGCGGCTGCCCGACCCCACGCTGACGCGGACCTCGGGCCTGCTGATCCCGTCGATCCGCACCACCTCGCAACTGGGCACCGGGGTGAAGGTGCCGTATTTCTTCCGGCTGGGCGATCACGCGGATCTGACGCTGACGCCCTACCTGTCGACATCGACCACCACGCTCGAAGCGCGCTACCGCCAGGCGTTCAGCTTCGGCACGCTTCAGTTCGACGCGGCGCTGACCCGCGATGACCTGTTCCCGGACGACACGCGCTACTACGTGTTCGGGCGCGGGCGCTTCGACCTGCCACGCGACTTCCGGCTCGAGCTCGATATCGAGGAGGTCTCGGACGGGGCCTACCTGATCGATTACGGATATTCGGACCGCGACCGCCTGGAAACCGGCGCGCGGCTGTTCCGGGCGCGGCGCGACTCGCTTTTCGATGCGTCGCTTTCGGGGTTCGAGACGCTGCGCAGTTCGGAAATCCCCATCCGCGACCAGCTGCCCGGCGTCTACGGCACGGTGTCCTACGAACGGGCCATTCGCGCGGGGGGCGGACAGTTGGTGCTGGGCGGCGATCTCGAGGTCCTGTCGCGGCGCTCGTCCCTGCCGACGGACGGGCGCGACACGGCGCGGCTCGGATTCGCGGCGGAATACCGGCGCAGCTGGCTGGCGCCGGTCGGGCTGCTGGCCGATCTGAACATCGGCGCCGATACCGATGTCTATCGCACCTTCGACGATCCCAACTTCCCCGACTACAACGCCCGCCTCGTGCCCCATGCCGCGGCGACCCTGCGCCTGCCATTGCAGCGCAACGGCGCGGGCGGCGTGCGCCACCTGATCGAGCCGGTGGTCCAGCTGGCCTGGTCCGACACCCGCGGCGACGCCGTGCCGAACGAGGACAGCATCCTGGTGGAATTCGACGAGGGCAACCTGTTCGCGCTCAGCCGCTTTCCCGGCCAGGACCGGGTCGAGACGGGCGTCCGCGCCAATCTCGGCGTGCGCTACACCCGCACCGCGCCATCGGGCTGGACCCTGGGCGCCGTGCTGGGCCGCGTCTGGCGCGAGGACGCGGTGAACGACCTGGGCGCGCGGACGACGCAAGGTCCCGGCGGCGGCTTTTCCCCCGCAAGCGGGCTTTTCGGGACCAAGTCCGACTGGCTCGCGGCGGCGCAGCTTCGCTTGGGGCCGCGCTTTGCCGTCACCGCCCGCGCGGTGTTCGACGACGACCTGGAGATGACGAAGAACGAGGCGCGGCTGGGCTATAACGACGACCGGCTGAGCCTCGAGACATCCTACGTCTTCCTGAACGGCGACGCGTCCGAGAACCGCCCCCGCGACACCCACGAGCTGACGCTCGAGACCGCCTACCGCCTGTCGCGCCACTGGACCGGCAGCTTCAACACCCGGTACGATTTCGACCAGGACCGCGCGCAGCGTTCGGGCGTCGGGCTGCAATACCGCACCGAATGCATCACCGTCGATTTGTCGGTGTCGCGCCGGTTCACCGAAACCCAGGCCGTCAGCGCCTCGACCCAGTTCGGCTTCGGCGTGTCGCTGGCCGGCGTGGGCAACGGACGCGCCGACAGCACCTATCGCAAGACCTGCAATGGATGATAAGGCTTGCCCGACCACGACCAGCCCGGAAAGCCCGTGACACGATGATCCTTCGTTCCCTCGCCGTCTGCCTCGCCCTTCTCGCCGCGCCGCTGGCCCACGCGCAGAACATGTTCGCCCCGGTGGTCGACGTGGACGGCCGCGTGGTCACCGCCTTCGAACTGGATCAGCGGGCGCGCATGATGCGCCTGTTCCAGGCGCCGGGTGATCCGCGCGAGGCGGCGCTCGACGCGCTGATCGACGAACGGCTGCAACTGGCCGAAGCGCGGCGCCAGGGCGTGACGGTCACCGACGAGCAGCTTGCCGAGGGCAAGGCCGAGTTCGCGGGCCGCGCCGGGCTCGAAACCGCGGAGTTCATTCAGGTGCTCGCGGCCGAGGGGATCGACGAGACGACCTTCGACGAGTTCGTGCGCGCGGGCCAGGCGTGGCGCACGATCGTCCGCCAGCAATTCGGCTCGCAGGCCGCGCAGCTGGTCACGCCCGAGGATGTCGAGGAGGCCGCGAAGGCGCCCCCTCAGCCCGGCCTGCGCGTCCTGCTCAGCGAGATCATCCTGCCCGCCAATACCCCCCAGAACGCCCAGCGGTCGCAGGCGCTGCTGCCCCGGCTGCGGTCGATCTCGACCCTGCCGGCCTTCGCCTCGGCCGCGCGTGAATACTCGGCCTCGCCCTCGCGCGACCGGGGCGGGCGGCTTGACTGGCTGGCCCTGGACGAACTGCCGCCGCAGATCCGCAACGTGGTGCAGGGCCTGCAACCCGGCGAGGTCACCCCGCCGATCGAGGTGCCGAACGCCATCGCGCTGTTCCAGCTCCGCGCAATCGAGGAAACCGACCCCGCGCAGCCGGTGATCGGCATCGATTACGCCGCCTTCTACATCCCCGGCGGCGGCACCGGCGCGGCGGCCCAGACCATCGCGCGGCTGGATGCCGAGGTGCAGACCTGCGACGATCTCTACAGCGTGGCGCAGGGCCTGCCGGCCGAGCGGCTGCAGCGCGACACGCTGCCCCCCGCGCAGATCCCCGGCGACGTGGCGGTCGAGCTCGCGCAGCTCGACCCGGGGGAACGGTCGGTGGCGCTCAGCCGTGCGGGCGGGCAGACGCGCGTCTACCTCATGCTGTGCGAACGGCTCTACAAGACCGAGGAAGAGCTGGCCGAGATCGACCGGAACGCCCTGCGTGACGCGCTGGTCAACCGCCGCGTTGGCCGGCAGGCCGATGCCTACCTGGCCGAACTGCGCGCCAACGCCACCATCACCTATCCATGATCCCGGCCGCCCCGGCGCCCATCGCGCTCAGCTGCGGCGAACCCGCCGGTGTCGGCCCCGAAATCGCGGTGGCCGCGTGGCGCGCGCTGGGGACCGCCCTGCCCTTCTTCTGGATCGGCGATCCCGCGCACCTGCCCCGGGACACGCCCGTCTCGCTGATCGACACGCCGGACCAGGCCGCGGCCGCCGCCGCGACCGGCCTGCCGGTGCTGGCCCACCCCTTCGCGGACCGGGCCACGCCGGGGGCGCCGGATCCCGCCAACGCCGCCGGTGTCATCGCCGCCATCGCCCGCGGCGTGGACCTGGTGCAATCGGGCGCGGCCGGCGCGCTCTGCACCGCGCCCATCCACAAGAAGGCGCTGATCGACGGGGCGAATTTCGCCTACCCGGGGCATACCGAGTACCTGGCGGCGCTGGCAGGCGTGGACCGGGTGGTGATGATGCTGGCCTGCGACGCGCTGCGCGTGGTGCCCGCGACCATCCATATCCCGCTGTCGCAGGTGCCACGCGCGCTGACGGCCGAGGGGCTGGAGGCGACGATCCGGATCACCCATGCCGCGCTGATGCGGGATTTCGGCTTCGAAGATCCCCGCATCGCCGTCACCGGGTTGAACCCCCATGCCGGCGAAGGCGGCGCCATGGGGCACGAGGATGCGGCGCTGATCGCCCCGGTGATCGAAAAGCTTGCGGGCGAGGGTCTGCGCGTGCGTGGCCCCGCCTCGGCCGACACCATGTTCCATGCCGCGGCGCGGGCCACCTACGACGCGGCCATCGCCATGTATCACGACCAGGCGCTGATCCCGATCAAGACCATCGATTTCTCGGGCGGGGTGAACGTGACGCTTGGCCTGCCCTTCATCCGGACCTCGCCCGATCACGGCACGGCCTTCGACATCGCCGGAACGGGTCGCGCCGATCCCACGTCGCTGATCGCGGCGCTGCGAATGGCGGGCCAGATGGCCGCCCGCCGCGCATCTGCCCCATGATGAGCTTCATCTTTCCCAAAATACCTCGGGGGCGCGGCTTGCCCGCGCGGGGCAGCGCCCCTCGACCGGTGACGGCATGAGCGGCATCGACGACCTTCCCCCGCTGCGGCAGGTGATCGCCACACACGGCCTGTCGGCCAGGAAAGCGCTTGGACAGAACTTCCTGCTGGACCTGAACCTGACCGCCAAGATCGCGCGCCAGGCGGGCGACCTGGGCCAATCGGACATCCTGGAGATCGGCCCCGGCCCCGGCGGTCTGACCCGGGGCCTGCTGGCCGAGGGCGCGCGCCGGGTCCTGGCGGTGGAAAAGGACGCGCGCTGCCTGCCCGCGCTGGCCGAGATCGCGGCGGCCTACCCCGGGCGGCTCGAGGTGCTGAATGCCGACGCGCTCGAGATCGATCCGCTCACGCACCTGGCGCCGCCGGTGCGGATCGTGGCGAACCTGCCCTACAACGTCGGAACCGAGCTTCTGACCCGCTGGCTCGACCCGCCGGACTGGCCGCCCTTCTGGACCTCGCTCACGCTCATGTTCCAGAAAGAGGTCGCACAGCGCATCGTGGCCCAGCCCGGATCCAAGGCCTATGGCCGCCTGGCGGTGCTGGCCCAGTGGCGCAGCGACGCGCGGATCGTGATGGAGCTGCCGCCCGGGGCCTTCACCCCACCGCCCAAGATCCGGTCCGCCGTGGTGCACCTGACGGCGCGCGAGACGCCCCGCTACCCGGCGCGGGCGGCAACGCTGTTCGCCCTGACGGCCCGCGCGTTCGGGCAACGGCGCAAGATGCTGCGCGCGTCGCTGAAGCCGATGCACCCGGCGATCGAGGACGTGCTGACCGGCGTGGGCATCGCCCCGACCCGCCGGGCCGAGGAGCTTTCGCTGGAAGAATTCTGCGCCCTGGCCCGCGCGCTCGACACTGCGCGCGACGGCTGAGGTCTATTCGGCGGCCGTGTCGGCGCCGTCGCCCTGGCCACCCTCGGCGGCGGTGTCCGCCGCTTTCTGGCGCGGCTTGCGGGTCCGCTTGGGCTTGGGGGCGTTCTCGGGGGTTTCGACCAGGTTATCCTCGTCGTCGCCGTCCTTGGTATCGATCACGTCCGTGTCGCGCTGCACCGGCTTGCGGCGGTTGCGCGGCTTGCGCTGCTGGCCATCGTCCTGGCCGTCACCTGCCTGCTGGCCGCCCGATTGATCGGCTTGCTGGCTGTTGTCCTGGCCGGACTGGTCGCCCTTGCCGCCGTCGTCCTGGCCGCCCTGCTGGGGCTGACCGCCCTGCTGGTTCTGGTTGTTCGACGACTGATTCTGGTTGTTGTTCTGGTTGTTGTTGTTCTGCTGACGCTGCTCGTGCTGCTCGCGCTTGGCCTCGATCTCGCGCTGAGCCTCGGCCAGCATCCGGGTATAGTGCTCGGCGTGCTGGGCGAAGTTCTCGGCCGCCACGCGGTCACCCGACAGCTGCGCGTCGCGGGTCAGCTGGTTGTATTTGTCGATGATCTGCTGCGGCGTGCCGCGCACCTTGCCCTCGGGGCCCGAGCTGTCGAAGACCCGGTTGACGATATTGCCGCCCGAGGGCTGACGGTTGCGGTTGTTCTTGGACCGCGAGCGTTTGTTCGAAGAGCGCATAAAGTGATGTATCCGGCCTTGTGTGACGCGCCCGGCCCCGGCTTCAAGCTGATCCGCTCGCTTGGATGATGCGAACGCAGGGGGGCGTCTCATGTATTGGCAATGTCAGGCGGGATCGATCGACCGATCCCTTGCCTGTTACCTTCGACAGACCATGCCACGTCCGCGTTGACAAGCCGAAAGTCGGGATTTGGGTCGAAATCGACAGGATTTCAGCGTCTAACGGCCGATATGACACGGTCGCGCCCGCCAAGATCCCGGTGACAGACGATATCCAAGAACCCCGCGCCGGCAACGATCTCCCGCACCGCGTCGGATTGTTTCCACCCGATCTCCAACAACAGCCGCCCGCCGGCAGCCAGATGTCCGGGCGCGCCCGCCGCGATGGCGCGGTAGGCGTGCAGGCCGTCGCCGCCCGGGGTCAGGGCCTCGGCCGGGTCGAACTGCGCCACCTCGGGGTCCAGCTCCGCCATCTCGGCCTGCGTGATATAGGGCGGATTCGACACGACCAGGTCGAAGCGGTCGTCCACGCCATCGAACCAGTCGGCCCGGACCAGCTTCAGCCGATCGCCCACGCCGATGCGCGCCGCGTTGCGGGCGGCCACGGCCAGTGCCGCGTCGCTGGTATCCGTGGCAACGCCAGCAGCGTCCGGCCGCTCGGACAGAAGCGAAATCGCGATGCAGCCCGTCCCGGTGCCCAGGTCCAGCACCCGCGAGAACGGCGCCGCAAGCGCCTGTTCCACCAGCGATTCTGTATCCGGGCGCGGGTCCAGCGTGTCGCGCGTCACCTCGAACTCGTGCTTCCAGAAGGCGCGCAGGCCCTTGATCTTCGACACGGGTTCACGCGCGACGCGGCGGGTCACGGCCTCTTCCAGCCGCGCCATACCCTCAGGCGCGGTGTCGTCGAGGCCCGCGAAGGCCCAGTCGGTCAGCCGCCGCAGATCGCCCGCGGGATCGGGAACGCCAGCGGCGCGCAGCCTGTCCAGGAACGCCCCGTGTCGGCTCATGCGTCCAGTTCGGCCAGCCGTGCGGCCTGGTCCTCGGCCACCAGCGCGTCGACGACCTCGCCCAGGTCGCCCTGCATCACCTGGTCGAGCTTGTAGAGCGTCAGGTTGATCCGGTGATCCGTCAGCCGGCCCTGCGGGAAGTTGTAGGTGCGGATCCGCTCGGACCGGTCGCCGCTGCCCACCTGCGCCTTGCGGGCGCCCGCCCGTTCCGAGTCCGCGCGCTGGCGCTCGGCGTCGTAGAGCCGCGCGCGCAGCACCTGCAGGGCGATCTCGCGGTTGCGGTGCTGCGATTTCTCGCTGCTGGTCACCACGATGCCCGTGGGAAGGTGGGTGATGCGGACCGCGCTGTCGGTGGTGTTGACGTGCTGCCCGCCCGCACCCGAGGCGCGCATGGTGTCGATGCGCAGGTCGGCCGGGTCGATGTGGATGTCGACCTCCTGCGCTTCGGGCAGGACGGCGACCGTCGCGGCCGAGGTGTGGATGCGCCCGCCAGACTCGGTCGCGGGAACGCGCTGCACCCGGTGCACGCCCGATTCGAACTTCAGCCGCGCGAAGACGCCGTCGCCCTGCACGTTGGCGACCAGTTCCTTCAGTCCGCCCAGCTCGGTCTCGGCCATCTCGGCGATCTCGAACCGCCAGCCCTGTGCCTCGGCGAAACGCTGGTACATCCGCATGAGATCGGCGGCGAACAGGGCCGCCTCCTCCCCGCCGGTGCCGGGCCGGATTTCCAGGATCGCCGGGCGCGCATCGGCGGCGTCCTTCGGCAACAGCGCGATGCGCAGGTTCTCCTCGAGCTCCGGCAACCGTTCGCGCAGCAGCGGGAGCTCGTCCTCGGCCAGTTCGCGCATCTCGGGGTCGTCCAGCATCGCTTCGGCCTCGGCGATGGCGTCGAGCGTGGCGCGATACTCGCGGATCTCGGACACCACGGGACGCAGCTCGGCGTATTCCCGGCCCAAGGCGGCGATATCGCCGCTGCCATCGGACATGGCGGCTTCGAGATATTCGAACCTGTCGGTGATCTGGGCAAGGCGGTCGAGGGGCACCATGGCGGCGATCAATCCCGCAAAGCCCGCGCTTGGTCAAGGCCACCCACGCGTGGTATCCTGCTGCCCATGCGATGGATCTGGCTCACCCTTGCGATGACGACGGCGGCCGTGGCGCAGGACGCGAAAGGCGTCGACTGCTACTGCACGGATGCGGATGGCGCGCGGGTGGAGATGGGCCAGTCGGTCTGCCTCAGCGTGGGCGGGCGCGAGTTCATGGCCCGCTGCGAGATGTCGCTGAACGTGCCCATGTGGCGCGAGGTTTCCGCCGGCTGCCTCAGCAGCTAGAACTGCGCCGCCTCCAGCCAGCCGCGCATACGCTCCTGGTTCTTGCCGAAATCGTATTTGCCCATGACCAGGGACGACGTGACGATGACGCGGTCGCCATCGGCCCAGACATGGGCCACGTCGGGAAAGCCCATGACCGGCGACCGGGTCACGGCGACGAAACGGTAGGGCTCGTTCAGCACGATATCGGTGCGCGGGGTGTCGCGGGCGGCGTCCAGCAGGCGCAGCACCGCGGCCTCCGGATCATCGGGCGTACGCACGGCGGTGAAGCCCGATTGCCGGGTGTCGTCACCCGCCCCTTGCGTGACCTGCGGAAAGTCCAGCGCGGATTGCGGCACCGGGCGCGACCGGATGAAGATCGCGGCGGTCAGCACCGCGAGCACGATCAGGACAAGGACGATCAATACCCATTTCATGCGGCTTCTCCTTTCGCTGTCCCGGCCAGCGGCTGGCGCATCTCGACCAGCCGGGCGAAGAAGCTGGCGCCGATGGGCGACAGCTCGTCCTTGAAGTCGAAGGCGGGGTTGTGACAGAGCGGCCCGCCGCCCATCCCGAGGTTCAGGTAGGCGCCCGGCCGCGCCTCGAGCATGTAGGCGAAGTCCTCGGCCCCCATGGAGGGGCGCGTGTCCCGCTCGACCCGCGCGGCGCCCACCACGTCGGCGGCCACGTCCGCGGCCAGCATCGCCTGGTCGGCGTGGTTCACCGTGGCGGGATAGTCGCGGATATACTCGACCTCGACCCCGACACCGAACATCGCCTCGATCCCCTTGCCGATCTCGCGGATGCGCCGCTCGGCCAGTTCGCGCATGGCGTCGGTGAAGGTGCGCACGGTGCCGCCGACGGTGGCGGTGCCGGGGATGACGTTGAACGCTGTGCCCGCATGGATCTGGGTGACCGACACCACCAGCCGGTCCAGCGGGTCGGCATTGCGCGACACGATCGTGTCGAACCCCTGGGCCAGCGCCACCGCCGCCGGGATCGGGTCGATGCAGGTCTGCGGCCAGGCGGCGTGACCGCCGTTGCCGCGCACCGTGATGGCGAATTCGTCCACAGCGGCCATGATCGGACCGGGCGAGGTGTGGAAATGGCCGAATTCGTGCTGCGGGGCGTTGTGCAGGGCATAGACCTCGGCGATCTCGAACCGCTCCATCACGCCTTCCTCGACCATGACCCGGCCGCCGCCGCCGCCCTCTTCTGCGGGTTGGAACAGCAGCGCGACCCGGCCCGCGAAATTGCGCGTCTCGGCCAGGTAGCGCGCGGCGCCCAGAAGCATGGTGGTGTGGCCGTCATGGCCGCAGGCATGGGCGCGGCCCGGGATGACCGAGGCGTAGTCGGCGCCCGACTCCTCGGGCATGGGCAGCGCGTCCATGTCCGCCCGCAGGCCGATGGTCGGGCCCGACGCGCGGCCGTTGATGATCGCGACCACGCCGGTCTGGGCGATGCCCTCGTGCAGCTCGTCCACCCCGATCTCGCGCAGCCGCTCGGCCACGAAATGGCCGGTGCGGTGGCATTCGAACCCCAGCTCGGGGTTGCGGTGGAGGTGCTGGCGCCACTTGGCCATGTCATCGGCAAAGGCGGCGATCCGGTTCAGGACGGGCATCTGGACACTTCTTCGGGTATGGGGTTCGGTCGGGCCCGTAATGCCCCCAAAGGAAGGCGCTTCGCAATGGCCGATCCGATCCACGACATGCCCGACGGCCTGCCCCGCCTGCGCGCGGTCATGGCGCGGCTGCGCGATCCCGAGCGTGGATGCCCCTGGGATCTCGAGCAGGATTTCGCCTCGATCGCGCCCTACACGATCGAGGAAGCCTACGAGGTGGCCGATGCCATTCAACGCGGCGCCATGGACGAGCTCAGGGGCGAGCTGGGCGATCTGCTGTTCCAGTCGGTCTACCACGCGCAGATGGCCGAGGAGGCCGGGCATTTCGACCTGGACGACGTGATCGCGGGCATCACCGCCAAGATGATCGACCGCCATCCCCATGTCTTCGGGGACGAAAACCGCGACAAGTCCGCGACCCAGCAGACCGCCGACTGGGAAGCCGCCAAGGCGCGCGAGCGCGGGTCCGCCGGCGTGCTGGAGGGCGTGGCGCTGGGCCTGCCCGCGCTGACCCGCGCCGAAAAGCTGCAGAAGCGCGCCGCCCGCGTGGGCTTCGACTGGCCCGAGACGGACCAGGTGGCCGCCAAGATCGCCGAGGAGGCCGCCGAGCTGGCCGAGGCGCGCGATACGCTGTCGCCCGAGAAGATCGCGGACGAGATGGGCGACCTGCTGTTCGCGCTGGCCAACCTGGCCCGGCACCTGGGCGTCGATCCCGAGGCCGCCCTGCGTGGCACCAACGACAAGTTCACCCGCCGCTTCGCCCATATCGAATCCGAGCTGGCCGCGCGCGGCAGCAGCCCCGCCGCCGCCGACCTGGACGAGATGGAAGCACTCTGGGTCGCGGCCAAGCGGGCCGAGTCGCGGGGATGAAAATATTCTGACAAGTTTGATCGGCTATTGACCCGATAGAAAAGGTCGGATTTATCGGGCGTATCGAGACCAACGCAAACCCGGAGGACTCCATGCGTTCCCTTACCCTCGCCGCGCTCATGACCGCGACCGCCCTGCCCGCCATGGCCGAGGTGAACATCTACTCCTACCGCCAGCCCGAGCTGATCCAGCCGCTGCTGGACGCCTTCACCGAGGAAACCGGCATCGAAACGAACGTCGCGTTCATCGACAAGGGCCTGACCGAGCGTCTGCAGGCCGAGGGCGACCGCTCGCCCGCCGACGTGATCATGACCGTGGACATCAGCCGCCTGGCCGACGCCAAGGACGCTGGCGTGACCCAGCCGGTCGAGTCGGAGGTTCTGAACGAGAACATTCCCGAAAGCCTGCGCGATTCCGAAGGCCACTGGTTCGGCCTGACCACCCGCGCGCGCATCGTCTATGCCAGCAAGGAGCGCGTGGGCGAGGACGAGGTCACCACCTACGAGGACCTGGCCGACCCGAAATGGGAAGGTCGCATCTGCACCCGCTCGGGCACGCATGTCTACACGTTGGGCCTGATCTCGGCCCTGATCGAGCATAACGGCGCCGAGGCGACCGAGGAATGGCTGGAAGGGGTGAAGTCGAACCTGGCGCGCGCGCCGCAGGGCAACGACCGTGCGCAGGTCCGCGCGATCTGGGCCGGCGAATGCGACATCTCGCTGGGCAATACCTACTACATGGGCAAGATGCTCGAGGACGAAGAGCAGCAGGAATGGGCCAACGCGGTCCGGATCGAGATGCCGGAATTCGAAGACGGCTCGGGCACCCACGTGAACATCTCGGGCGTCGCCATGGCGAAATCCGCGCCCAACCCCGAGGATGCGCGCGCCTTCATCGAGTTCCTGTCCTCGCCCGAGGCGCAGGCGGTCTACGCGCGCGACAACTACGAGTACCCGGTCGATCCCGACACCCCGGCCACCGAGCAGGTGCAGGAATGGGGCGACCTGAACCCCGACCTGACCGCGCTGGACGCCATCGCCGAGAACCGCACCCAGGCCCTGCAAATGGTCGAGCGGGTGGATTTCGACGGCTGATCGCCGACATGGCGAAACCACGAAGGGAAGCGACCTTCGCGGGAGCCATGGTCGAGAGCAACGAAGGGCCCGGAGCGCGCTGTCCGCTTCGGGCCCTTTCGATTCTTTCCGTTTCAACAACACCATTTCGCCGGTCAGCCTCGTGCTGAACGTACGGCTTTGTGCCGAAATCGAAGGTTTCTTCGGACCTGTGCGGCGCGGCTTCAGGGAAGGCCTGGCCGACTGGTGCGCCCTTCCTGACGTTCAACCAAGGCCGACCGCACGCCGAGAGACAGCTGCGCGAAGCCGTTCCGATCGATCGGACCGATGCAAGGAGGCACTTCTTCCGGTGCTCCGCCGCCGGTCCGCTCTCGACCTTGTTCGCAGCTCTGCCTGCGTGCTAGCCCAGAAGCATGAAAAAGTACGGTCGCACCTTCCACCTTCCGATTTCGCCCGGTGCAACCAGCGACGACAAGGTCATGTCCTCGCTTGACGGGTTGGCTGTCGACGATCTCGTCGTGACGGAGAAGTTGGACGGTGAGAATACGACCATCCATGCGGCGGGCACGCATGCGCGGAGCCCCGACAGCCGCTACCACCCATCACGAGATTGGCTGAAAGCATTCGCGGCGGGCATATCCCCTCGGCTTGCGGAAGGGGAGCGCATCATCGGCGAGAATCTCTACGCAAGGCACTCCGTGGCCTATGATGCGCTGCCGTCGTATTTCCTGGGCTTTGCGTGGATCATCGACGACCAGGTGCAAGCGTGGGATCCCACGCTGGCCCGCTTCGAGGAGCTGGGCATCCACCCCGTGCCGACCCTTTATCGCGGTCCGTACCGGGCGTCGCTGTTCGAAGACCTTGCGCGCGATCTGGACCTGGACCGGCAGGAAGGCTTCGTCGCGCGATGGGCCGATGCATTTCCGGAAAGCTCGATGCCGGAGCGGATGGGCAAATATGTCCGGGCCGGCCATGTCCAGTCAGACATTCACTGGATGAAATCGGAACTCGTTCCGAACGGCATCGATCGCAGCTGACCCGCTCCGTCCCGCCCGGCCGACATGCAGCGCGGGGCACACCGCGCGGCGGAACACGCAGGCCAAGCCCCCTCGCCTCTCGGGGGCGCCTGCATCCAAGGTCAGCCCAGCGCCTGGAACAGGTCCCAGAACATCCGGGCCGAGGTCACCGCCAGGAACAGCCCGAAGGCCAGCCGCAGCGCCCGGCGCGGGATGCGGTGTGCCAGCGCCACGCCCACCCGCGCGAAGGTCATGGTCAGCGGGATGATGATGACCGCCGCGACCAGGTTCACGTAGCCCAGCGACAGGGGCGGCAGATCCGGCGTGCCGAGCCCGGTCAGCACGTAGGTGATCGCGCCCGGCACCCCGATGATGAACCCGATCGCCGCCGAGGTGCCCACCGCGCGGCGGATATCGTAGCCGAGGAAGTTCAGCAAAGGCACGCAGACCGTCCCGCCACCGATGCCCATCATGGCCGAGATCGCCCCCGCGACCACGCCCAGCGCGGCCCAGACGGTCTTGGGAAAGCTGCGCGGAGTGTCGCTGTCCTGCCCCTTGCGCAGCACCATGTCCGCCGCGACCAGCGCCGCCACCGTGGCGAAGACCGCGATCAGCGCCAGGCCCGAGACGATCCCTCCGAGGATGCCGCCCAGCACCACGCCGACCAGGATCGACGGCCCCCAGAGCTTCAGCAGGTCGAAATCGATGGCGCCCTTCTTGTAGTGGCCCCAGCTTGAACTGACCGAGGTGAACACGATGGTGGCCAGCGACGTGCCCACCGAAAGCTGCATCACCTGGCCCGGGTCCATCGGCGTCAGCGACAGCGCGAAATACAGCGCGGGCACGATCACGATGCCACCGCCCACGCCCAGAAGCCCCGCGAGGATCCCGCCGAAGATCCCCGCCGCCACGGCTGGCCCCGCGACCGACCACAGGAGTTCCGCCACCGCACCGTCCATGCTGCACCCTTTCCACTGTCCCCGTGCCGGGGCGACGTGACCCGCCTGCCCCGGCACCGTGACATACCGCCCGGTGCCGTCCGGTCAATGGCGCCCGGGCCGCCCGGGGCCGCAGGTCAGAACCGGTTGGCCGGAATCTTGAAGTAGCTGTGCCCGTCATCCTCGGCCGGCGGCAGGCGTCCGCCCCGCAGGTTCACCTGCAACGCGTGCAGCATCTGGGTGGGCAGGCTCAGGGTGGCATCACGCTTTTCGCGTAGCGCCACATATTCGTCCAGCGGCGTGCCGCCGCCCAGATGAATGTTGGTCTCACGCTGCTCCGCGACCGTGCTTTCCCACGCGGGCTCTTCCCGATCGTCGGTGCCGTAGTCGTGGCCGATGAAGATGCGGTGGTCGTCCGGATGATCGAGGATCGCCTGCATCGAGCCGTAGAGCTCCCGCGCCGAGCCGCCCGGGAAATCGCACCGCGACGTGCCGGCATCGGGCTGCATGAAGGTGTCATGGGCGAAGATCGCGTCGCCCGCCACATAGGTGACCGAGCCCAGCGTGTGACCCGGTGACAGCATCACGCGGACGTCGATCTCTCCGATGGTGAAGCTGTCGCCATCGGCGAACAGGTGGTCGAAATCGCTCTCGGGATCAAAGGCTTGCGGCATGTTGTAAAGGTCGCGCCAAAGCTCGGCGATCTCATTGACCTTCACGCCGATGGCCTGCTGCACGCCGGTCTGCGCCTTCAGCCAGGCCCCGGCCATGAAGTGGTCCGCGTGGGGATGGGTGTCGAGGATCCATTCCAGGTCCAGCCCCTCGCGCGCGATGAAATCCAGCGCCCATTGCGCATGGGTGGTCGAGGTGCGCGCCGCCTTGGGGTCGAAGTTCAGAACCACGTCGATCAAGGCCGCCTTCCGCGTGGCGGGGTCGATGCAGATGTACTGGCAACTCCCGGTATCGGGCTCGTGGAAGCCGACGACCCGCGGGCTGCCCGGCCCGCGCGACGGGCTGTCTTTCCAGAAAATGCTCATGCTTCGGCTCCTTTTCATGTCGGGGCCCTGCCGCCCCGCTCAACACAATCGAAAACACGAATATTAACGGGCGTCGACCCCGGATGGGTCCGCCCGGGCGACAAACGAATTCCTATCGCACCGCCCCGGTTCACCAATTTTCAAGCTTTGCGCTCGATGGTGCGGCCCACAGCACCCATTTTTCCGGAAGGAGCCGACCGATGCCGCGCCTGATCCCGACCGTTCTCGCCATCGCCTGCGCCGGGTTCACGGCGCCCACGCTTCACGCCGCCGAGGCCGAGGCGTTGGCCTACGCCCGCGCACAGCTGGCCGCGCTGGGTGAAACGCCCGACATCACATCCGTGGTCAAGGCCGGCAACCTGCGCCACGGCGCCCTGGACGAGGCCCAGATCCTCGATCTCGACGCCGCCTGGCGGGCCGAGATCGGCAGCACCTCCGACACCGTCATCGCGCCGGTTCTCGAATCGGATGCCAGCGATGCGCTGCGCGAAATCGTCGAGGCGGCGAACGGCCGGATCGTCGAGATCATCGTCATGGACAAGATGGGCATGAACGCCGCGATCAGCGCGATCACCTCGGACTACTGGCAGGGGGATGAGGCGAAGTACCTCGAAACCTACCCGAAGGGCGCCGGCGCCGTCTTCGTGGACACGGTCGAATTCGACGAATCGTCGAACCTCTACCTGCAGCAGGTATCGGGCACGCTGACCGATCCCGCGACGGGCATGCCCATCGGCGCCGTTACCTTCGGCCTCGACGCCAGCGCCTTCAACTGATCCTCGCCCAAGCCAAGGAGTCCGCCCCGTGACCTCCCCCGCCGCCCCGTCGCTGCTTCGTTCGATCGCGGTCAAGTTCGCCTTGGCCGTGGTCCTCTCCATCACCATGGTGATGACCTGTCTCGTCATCCTGCAAGACGCCACCCTGGATCGCTTCGCCGATAACGCGGTGGCGGACCAGGCGACGGCACAAGGCAGCCTGCTCTCCGACCTGCTGCCGCCGCACGTGGCGTTCGGCAAACCCGACATGGTGGCCGCCCTGCTGGCCGATTTCGTCGAGGGTGGCGCGGGCAAGTTCACCGGGGTGGTGGTCATCGGCGCGGATGGCAGCGAAGTCGCCCGCGAAGGCGCCAACGTGGATGAGCAACTGCTTGAAATGGCACGCGCATCCCTCGATCAACCCGCCGATGCACATCTAGCCGATGCCGACGTGGTGGCGTTCCCCCTGTACCACGGCTCCGACCGCAGGGTCGGCGCGATGGCCACGCGCTGGTCGACCCGTGCCATGGACGCCGCGATGTCGGAGATGGCGCTGCGCGAATTGCTGGTCGCATCCCTGGCCGGTATCGTGGCGGTGTTCCTGTCCTACATGACCTTCCGGTGGCTCGTTCTGAAACCGCTGCGCCGCCTGACCACCGTGGTCGAGGAATTGCGCACCGGCAAATATGACGCCGACCTGAAGACCGTCGAACGGCAGGACGAATTCGGCACGCTGGCCCGCGCCGTCGACGACTTGCGCGGCCATCTCTCGAAGGGGTTCCAGGCCTCGAAGGACGCCTTCTTCAAGAGCGCGGCATTCAACACCTCGTCTTCCTCCATGATGCTCGCCGATGCGGGAGGCGACGTCTTCGCGGTGAACGCGGCGTTCCGCGATCTCTGCGCGGATCGGCTAGCCCAGTTCCGGTCGGCCTATCCCGGTTTCGATCCGGCCGCCTTGGAAGGGCAGAATTTCACGAAGTATCTGCCCGGGGCCGCGCTTACCGATGATCGCGAGAAGCAGTCCCTGACACTTGCGCTCGACGACCTGCGCATCGCCGTCGATATCGTCGCGATCCGCAACGGCGACGGCGTCCTGACGGGATACGTCCTGAATTGGGCTGACGTGACGGAGACCCGCAAGAACCAGGCCCTTCTGTCGGAAATCAACACCAGCCAGCTCCGGGCCGAGTTTGCACCCGACGGTCGACTGGTGGCCGAAAACGACCTGTTCCGCAGTCTCGTGGGCTTGTCCAACAAAGATCGCGCCCAGCCGTCCCTGAACAAGATCCTGGCTGCCGGCCAGGAGACGGTGATGGAAGGTATCGCGACGGGTGACGGCTTCGCCGGGAAGATAGCCCTGCGCAGCCTCAACGATGGCACGGTCATGCTCGATGGCAGCCTGATCCCCGTCAGTGACAGCGACGGCAAGCCGTATCGCGTGTTCCTGCTGGGTCGCGATATCACCGAGCATGAGCGCACGAGCGAAACCCAGCGCGCCGAGCGCCGCGAGATCGAGGCCGAGCAGGCGGCCGTGGTCGAGGCGCTCCGTGTCGGGCTGAAACGGCTCAGCGCCGGCGACCTCCGCGCCACGCTGTCCGAGCCCTTCGCCAGCCGCTACGAGGAACTGCGCAAGGATTTCAACGCCACGGTCGAACAACTGTGCGAGGCCATGGCCGCCATCTCCGAGCGGGCCGAGACCATTCGCAACGAAAGCCAGGACATCAGCGGCACCGCCGAGGTCCTGTCGCGGCGAACCGAGTCCACCGCCGCCACCCTCGAGCAGGCGGCGGCAGCCCTGGACGACCTGACGGGTGGCGTGCGGCTGACCGCCGAGCGCGCCAAGAATGCCAACGACATTGTGCGCGTCGCCAAGTCGAATGCCGAGGACAGCGGCCAGGTGGTGCTCAAGACCGTGACCGCCATGGACGAGATCTCCGCCTCTTCCGAGAAGGTTTCGTCGATCATCAAGGTCATCGACGATATCGCCTTCCAGACGAACCTTCTCGCCCTGAATGCTGGGGTCGAGGCCGCCCGCGCGGGCGAGGCCGGACGGGGGTTCGCCGTCGTCGCCTCCGAGGTGCGCGCCCTGGCCCAACGGTCATCCGACGCCGCGCGCGAAATCAACGACCTGATCGCGCAGTCCGTCACCCAGGTGAAGCTTGGCGTCGACCTGGTGGGCGAAACGGGCGAGTCGCTGCGTCGCATCGCCAGCTCGGTCAACGACATCTCGGGACAGGTCTCGGAGATCGCCGGATCGGCCCAGAGCCAGTCCGCGACGCTGGAGGAAATCAACGTCTCCGTGACCCAGCTGGACCAGTCGACACAGCAGAATGCCGCTCGGCTGGAAGAAACGACCGCCGCATCCGACGCCCTGAAAAGCGAGGCAATCGCCCTGGTGGACACGATCGGTCATTTCCAGTTGTCCGACCGGGTCGTTTCCCTGACCCCGCGCGCCACGGGGACCGAGCCCGCCGATCCGTCGAAGCCCGCGCAACGCGAGCATGATCGATCTTCCGAAGCGCAAGCCCCTGCCAAGGCCGCGAATGGCGCCTGGACGGATTTCTGATCCGGTCGCAACGCCAGCCGAAGCACAACCGGGGGACACCCAATGAGAGACTCACGGATACAGCCCAGCGGGCTCGCGACCGCACCGCGCGAACAGGTGGTGGTCCAGGGCGAGTACCGGGTCAGCAACGATCCGGCCGCGGTTCTGTCGACCCTGCTGGGATCTTGTGTCGCGACCTGCCTGTTCGACCCCGTCGCGCAGGTGGGGGGGATGAACCACTTTCTCTTGGCGAGCCGGCCCGGCCGGCCCGACGCCTCGGAGCGCTACGGGCTCTATGCCATGGAGGTCCTGATCAACGGTTTGCTGAAGCTCGGGGCCAGCAAGTCACGGCTCGAGGCGAAGCTTTTCGGCGGCGCGACCATGTCGGGCGTCATGGGGCACATCGGCGCCGAGAACGGCCGCTTCGCCATCGATTTCCTGGCCCGCGAGGGGATCCCGGTCCGGGCCACGAGCCTGGGCGGTCAGCAAGCGCGCCGCCTGCGCTTCCTGCCGACAACGGGTCGCGCCAGCCAGAAACTGGTGGAAGACGCCGAAGCCCTGATCGGAACGCCACCCCCCCGCCCCAAAGCCAGCGACATTCAGTTTTTCGAGGATTGAACGAACCATGGACGGTGAAACCAAAACAGAAACCGTGACGCTCGATGCCCGGATGCCGTCGCTTGCCGCCGATCAGCTCATCGAGCGGCTGGCGCAGGTAAAGGCGGGCAGCGTGCACCTGGATGGGCTGCAGGTTCGAACGATGGGTGCACGGGTCGCCGAAGTGCTCTGCCGTTTCAAACGGGCCCATAAGGCGGCCGGCGGCACGCTCACCTGCGCCGCCTCGGCCGACCTGCATGACGATCTGCGGATTCTCGGCCTCGATCACCTGCTGCTTGGAAAGGATCTTTGAGATGAGCCTGAGCATCCTCGCAATCGACGACTCGCGTACCATGCGCGACCTTCTACGCAGCGCGCTGGAAGAAGTCGGCTTCAACGTCACGACCGCCGAAAACGGCGCCGACGGGGTCGACAAGCTCGAAAGCGCCACACCGGACGTGATCATCACCGACATCAACATGCCGGTGATGGACGGCTTCGGCGTCATCGAGGCCGTGCGGAAATCGGACGGCGCCGCGTCGGTTCCGATCCTAGTGTTGAGCACGGAGTCGGGCTCGGAGCTGAAGGATCGCGCGCGGGGCCTCGGGGCCACCGGCTGGATCGTGAAACCTTTCGACGACCAGCGGCTGATCTCGGCGATCCGTCGCGTGGCGCGGGTGTAAACGATGGCGAGCCTCAGCGAACTGCGCCAAGTCTTCTTCCAGGAATGCGAGGACCAGCTGGAAGAGCTGACGGATGGCCTGGCCGAGATCGAGGATCTCGGGCCGGGCGACGCACCCGACCCCGAAACAATCAACCGCATGTTCCGCGCCGTGCACTCGATCAAGGGCGGCGCGGCGTCCTTCTCGCTCGAGGCGATCACCCGCTACGCCCATGCCTTCGAGACGGTCCTGGACGAATTGCGCGGCGGTCAGATTGCCGTCACCCGAGACCTGGTCACCGTCTTCTACCGGGCGGCGGATTTCCTGGCCGACCTGGTCGCCTCCGGAGCCGACGACTCGCCCGTCAGCACGGCCGATCTTCAGGCCCATATCGACGAGGTCATGGCCCTCTCGGCGACCCCGATCGCAGCCGGGGCACCAACGCCCGACAAGGACGTATCCGAGCCGGATTGCAGCGCCGAATTCGTCCCCATCGCGCTCGACTTCGGGGTCGGCGCGGACGGTGCGCCGGATATGGCGCCGGACGACTACCTGATTACCTTTGTGCCCGAAGCCGGCCTGTATTCCAACGGGCACGAGCCCGTACAGCTGTTCCACGAGCTCGAAACGCTGGGCACCCTCTCGGTGACCGCGACATTGGACGACGATATCGCCTGGGACGACGCCAGACCGGCAATCGCGTGGCAAATGGCCCTGCGCACCGACCAGAGCGAAACGGCCATCCACGAGATCTTCGAATTTGCCAAGGGGTTTGCCCGGATCGACATCCAACGCGTGGACGCCGTGCCGCCGCCAACCGGGCCGGGCGCGAATTCCGACATCGATGTGCCCGAGACCGGGTCGTCGAACGACGGCCGGGGTGCCCCACCCCCGGCAACGGACACTGTTTCGGTGACCGAGACGCCGGGGCCAGAGGTCTCCACCAAGGAGGTTGCGCCCGTCGATCCGCAGAAAACCCGTGCCCAGAAAGTGTCGAAGGCGACCGTACGGGTGGATCTGGAGGTCGTGGACGAGCTCATCAACATGGTGGGCGAGTTGGTCATCACGCAATCGGTCATGACCCAGTCCCTGACCGATGCCGGCGGCGCCGAGGGCCGGGAAATGGCCGCCACGCTGGAAGATTTCAAGACGCTGACCCGCAAGATCCAGGAAGGAATCATGGCGATCCGCGCCCAGTCGGTGAAACCGCTTTTCCAGAGGATGGGCCGGATCGTCCGCGAAACCGCCCAGATCGCCGAGAAGGACGTCCGCTTCGTCGTCGAAGGCGAGGAGACCGAGGTCGACCGCACGGTCATCGAACGGCTTGTCGACCCCTTGACCCATATCCTGCGGAATTCCATCGATCACGGGCTGGAGCCCGGCGCGGCGCGGCGGGATGCAGGCAAGGACCCCACGGGCACCGTCACCCTGTCGGCCGCGCATCGCTCGGGTCGCGTGGTGATCGAGGTGCGCGATGACGGCGGCGGCGTCGATCGCGAGAAGGTGCTGTCCTCGGCCATCCGCAAGGGACTGGTGCCCGACACCGCGAATCTGACCGATGCCGAGATCGACCGGCTGCTCTTCACGCCCGGATTCTCGACCGCAAGCGCCGTGACGAACCTGTCGGGCCGCGGCGTGGGCATGGACGTGGTCAACAGCGAGATCAGGCGCCTCGGCGGACGGGTCTCGATCCTTTCCACGAAGGGGCGCGGAACCACGATCTCGATCAGCCTGCCGCTCACGCTGGCGGTGCTGGACGGGATGGTCGTGGATGTCGCGGGCGAGACCATGGTCGTGCCGATCTCGGCGATTGTCGAGACCATCCGCCCCCGCCCCGAGCAGATCCACAGCATCGGCCCGCGCACCCGGATGGTCGCCGTGCGGGAAAGCATGGTGCCGGTGATCGACATCGCCGACATCTTCGGCTTCACCTCGCAACGGCCTGCGGCCCGTGACTGTGTCCTGCTGCTGGTCGAGGACGACCGCGGCGACCAGTACGCGCTGACCGTGGACCGGATCCGCGACCAACGTCAGCTCGTGATCAAGAGCCTCGAGGCCAATTACGGAACCATACCCTTCGTGGCCGCCGCGACCATTCTGGGCGACGGCCAGATCGCGCTGATCGTCGACCTCGACGAGATCACCCACCAGGGCGCCTCAGCCCGTTCCGCAACCCCGTCAACCGCCAGGGTGCCCGCATGACCGATGACCGAACCGATCTCCAACCAGGCAAGTCCGAGCTGATCACCTTTTCCATCGGAGATCAGGATTTCTGCATGGATATCATGGCCGTGCGCGAGATCCGCGGCTGGACGGGCGTTACCATGCTGCCGCACTCGCCGCCCGATGTCATGGGCGTCATGAACCTTCGCGGGGCGGTGGTGCCCATCGTGGACCTGGCGGCCCGCCTCGGCCTGGAACGCTGCCGCGACGCGGGGCGCACGGTCATCATCGTGGCCAATATCGGCGAGCAAACGGTCGGCTTTCTTGTTTCCGCCGTGTCCGACATCGTCAGCATCGCCCCGGACGAGGTGCAGCCCATGCCACGCATGGACGGGCTGGACAGCGACAGCTTCGTGAAGGGCATCATTGCATCCCAGGACCGCACGCTGCGCGTGCTCGACATCGCGACCCTGTCGGCCTCGATGATTGCCACGCCGGTCGACGCATGACGGGGACGGACCTGATCCGGCTCGAACTCAGCACCGACGCCTTCGAGCAGATTGCCGCCATCCTGGCGGAGCGGACGGGCATCCGGCTGGAGCCCGGGACCGAACGCCTGGTCGTGTCGCGGCTTTCGAAGCACCTGCGTCGGCTTGGCCTGGCCAGTTTCGAGGCGTTTCTCGAGCACATTCGCAGACCGAGCGGCGCCGAGGACCTGGCGGCGATGATCGATGCGCTGACCACCAACACCACGCGTTTCTTCCGGGAAGCCGGCCATTTCCGCATCCTCGAGCAGGATATCATGCCGCGACTGGCGCAGAAGGCCCGCGCCGGCGGCCGCGTCCGGATCTGGTCGGCGGCCTGTTCCAGCGGCGAAGAGGCCTACAGCATCGCCGCCGTGGTCGCCAAATGCATGCCCGACGTGGGCCAACACAACTTCAGGATCCTTGCCACCGATATCGACAGCAAGGTCCTGAAATCCGCGCAGGACGGCCGATACCCCGCGACCGCCAAGCGCGACGCGGGCCCGGACTTCGCCGCGCGCCTTTTCGAAGAGACAAAAGACGCGGACGGCATGCTGCGTGTCCGCGCCGCGCTGCGAAAGCTTGTGACGGTCCGGTACCTGAACTTCATGGACCCGTGGCCGGTGTCGGGCCCCTTCGACGTGATCTTCTGCCGCAACGTGGCCATCTACATGGAGCCCGACACGCAGATGCGGATCTGGAGCGGCCTCGAACAGGTGCTCGACCGCGACGGTGTCCTGTTCATCGGCCATTCCGAGCGGATCGGCCCACCACTGTCCGATCGGCTGGAGCTCTTCGGTCCGACCTCGTTCCGGCGGCCCGGTGCCGCCATGTCCCAATAAGCCGCCATCCCAAAGTCAAGGAGCGCCCCCAATGTCCCTACGCGAACAGCTCAAGGTTCTGGTCGTGGACGACACCAGCGTCAGCCGCGGGCTGATCTGCAATGCGCTGGAAGAAATCGGAATCAAGAACGTCGACAGCTGCAACGCCGGTGACGTCGCGCTTGAACGCGCGACACGTCAAGGATTTCACATCGTCATTTCGGACTACAACATGCCGGGAATGGACGGCCTTCAACTGTTGGAAAAACTGCGGCTGCAGAAGGCGACCTCGCGGATCGGCTTCATTCTCATCAGCGGGTCCATGAAGCCGTCGATCCTGGCCGAGGCCAAGAAGCTCGGCCTCAACAACTTTCTGTCCAAGCCCTTCGACACGGCGAAGATGCGTGCCTGCCTGGAAACCGTGACGGGCAAGCTATGAGCGAGGCCACCCTGCCGCTGGTCGAGATCCTGTCGCGGCTCGAGGGCGAACTGTCGCGCGTGGAAGCCATGTCGCGGGGGCTGGAAGACGTGGCGGCGGCGGCCATCCTGGGCCATGCCATGGGCACGACAGGCGACCGACGGGCGTGGCAGGAACTCGATCGCCTGACCCAGACGACGGCCGATCTGCGTCGCGCGGTTGCCGGGTTGGCCTCGCAGTGCGGCGCGGTGCCTCCGGTCGCGCTGCACCCGGTCACGCGCGACCTGCGGCTCGAGCAGGTGCGCGCCGCGCTGACCGGCCGCGCGTCGGCGGCCACCCCCTCGTCGGAGCCCAGCTTCTTCTGACGGTCGATCCCACGGCGCACCGCTTCGGCGGCTCGCCTGCCCCGCGGCGAGTCGCGAGCGGCGCCGCGGTAAAACGGTGAGAGGGTGACACGCTCGAGGCGGTAACAATGGCCACAGGGAGACGATGAGGCGTGCATCACCCTTCCCGGTTCGGATCGCACACCGGCTCAGGAGCATCAGGAACCCGGCGCGCCAGGCCAGGTTTGCCGAGTGGCCCTGTGCCTATGCGTCCGGGGTTTTGTCCGAGCGCGGACCGTAGCTGCGGAAGGCGACATGCACCTCGGCCATCTCGTCGGCGGTCAGGATATGCGGCGTCCCGCCGATCGTGCTGAACAGGTAGGTCCGGGCCAGCGACTCGAGCTCTTCCAGCCGCCACAGGGCCTTTTCGACGGTCTCGCCCAGCACGGTCGCGCCGTGATTGGCCATGAGGCAGCCATGACGCTCGGTCATGACCGCCGCCATGTTGTCGCACAGGGCCTGGCTGCCGAAGAGCGCGTAATCGACCAGCGGCACGTCATCGCCGCCGAACGCCGCGATCATGTAATGGCAGGCCGGAATCGCCCGCCGTTGCACGGCTAGCACGCTGCAATAGGGCGGATGGGCGTGCAGGACCACGGGCATGTCGGGCCGGGCCTTGTGGAGCGCCTGGTGAAACGGCCATTCCGACGACGGCTTCGGCCCCGTTTCGTCCGGTGATCCCTCCAGCGGAATGGTCACCATCATGTCGGGTGCCAGGGCGTCATAGGCCACGCCCGATGGCGTGATCAGCACGCCGTCCGCCACCCGGGCCGAGATGTTGCCCGAGGTGCCCTGGTTCAGGTGACGGGCGTTCATGGCGCGGCAGGCATCGATCAGCGCCTGTCGGGTGGCCGTGTTATCTGGCAGGGGCGCGGTGGTCATTCGTCAGTCTCCCGTGGGGTTGCGTGCGGTTGCTATATCGGGCCGGGAACGGCAGGCGAACCACGCCTTCGGCGCCGTACCCTCGCCCGCATCGGGCCTAAGCGCGCGCTCCGGTCAGTGGGCTCGCCATATGTCTACGACGTGCCACGCCGTTCGTGCCGCCCGCAAGGACTGCGGACCGGTCTTGCAGCACCGGCCCTCGACCGCCACAGCCGCCCCCTAAAACCTTCGGCACCTAGCCCGCGGCCCGTGCCAGATCGGGGAACAAACCGGCCAGGCCGTCCTCGGTGGCCGCGCAGACGCCGCGCTCGGTGATCAGGCCCGTTACCAGGCGGCTGGGCGTCACGTCGAAGGCGGGGTTGCCCGTGCCGGTGCCCTCGGGCGTGACGCAGACCGTGCCAATCCCGCCCCCCTCGAGCCGCCCCTGGATATGGCTGACCTCGGCGCCGTCGCGTTCCTCGATGGGGATCTCGGCCACACCGTCGCTCACCGTCCAGTCGATGGTCGGCGACGGCAGCGCGACGTAGAACGGCACCCCGTTGTCATGGGCCGCCAGCGCCTTGAGATAGGTCCCGATCTTGTTGCACACGTCGCCGCGCCGCGTGGTGCGGTCGGTGCCGGTGATGACCATGTCCACCTGCCCGTGCTGCATCAGGTGACCGCCCGCGTTGTCGGTGATGTAGCTGTGGGCCACGCCGTGGCTGCCCAACTCCCACGCGGTCAGTGCGCCCTGGTTCCGGGGCCGGGTTTCGTCCACCCAGACATGCAGCGGAATGCCGGCATCATGCGCCTGGTACATGGGGCTGGTCGCCGTGCCCCAATCGACGGTGGCGATCCAGCCCGCATTGCAATGGGTCAGCAGGCGCACCGGCTCGCCCGCGGGCTTGCGCGAAGCGATCTCGCGGATGATCTCGAGCCCGTGGGCCCCGATGCGGCGATTGATCTCGACATCCTCGTCCGCGATTTCGTGCGCCAGCCTCAGGGCGGCCGCGGCCCGCTCGGCGGGCGCCAGCGGGCGCAGCGCCGCGCGGCAGCGATCCAGCGCCCAGCGCAGGTTGATCGCCGTGGGCCTTGTCTTCTCGAGGAAGGTCCAGGCCGCATCCATGTTGGCGTCGCCGGGATCCTCGTCCATGGCGCGGGCCATGCCATAGGCCGCCGTGGCCCCGATCAGCGGCGCGCCGCGCACCCGCATCTGGTAGATGGCATCGGCGAAGTCCTGCATGGTTCTCACGTCGGCGACGCGGAACGCGTGGGGCAGCCAGCGCTGGTCGATGATCTTGAGGACCCGGGCGTCCGCGTCCCACCACAGCGACCGGTAATGCGTGCCGTCGATTTTCATTGGAAGGCCTCTCCGACTACAGGGGCGAGCAATGACGTGGACCGATCCACCGGACCGGGCGGTTGCCGGTATGGAACACATGCGCCCCGATGACCAGAAGGTGCACGGCGCAATGTCGCGCGATTGCGCCTTAACCCGGGCGGGCGCGACGCCGTGCCCGGTCAGAGGCCGGCCTTCGCCCAAAGCGCCGCGAAGTGGTGGGTTGGCCCGTGCCCCTGCCCCACGTCCAGCCGGTCCGCGGCGCGGATCGCTTCCGTCACGAAGTCCTTCGCCGCGCGAAAGGCCTCGGCGGGTGACATGCCCCGCGCGAGCTGCGCGGCCAGCGCAGAGGACAACGAACACCCCGTGCCGTGGGTATTGGCGGTGTCGATGCGCGGCGCGCGGGACCAGACGGCCCCGTCGGCCGAGATCAGGCAGTCAGCGCTGTCCGCCCCCTGCCCGTGACCGCCTTTCATCAGGACGTATCGCGGCCCCAGCGCCAGCAGCGCGCGACCCTGCGTCTCGACCTCGGACTCGGTCCGCGCCACGCCCTGGTCCAGCAGATGCGCCGCCTCGGGTAGGTTCGGCGTCAGCATCAGCGCCAGCGGCAACAGGTCGTCCCGCACCACGCGCACCGCGTCGGGCTCGAGCAGCGGGGCGCCTCCCTTGGCGATCATGACGGGGTCGAGCACGATCCGCTCGGCCGCCGGCGCGCGCAGCCTGTCGGCCACCCGCGCGGCGATATCGGCGTTGCAGATCATGCCCACCTTCACCGCGTCGACGGCGATATCGTCGAACACCGCGTCGATCTGTGCCGCCACGAACTCCGGCGGCACCGGATGGATGCCGCTGACCCCTTGGGTGTTCTGGGCCGTCAGCGCCGTCAGCGCGGCCATGGCATAGGCGCCATTGGCCGAGATCGCCTTCAGGTCCGCCTGTATCCCGGCCCCCCCGGACGGGTCCGATCCGGCGATGGACAGGACGTTGGGGATCTTTCGGGTCATGCTGCTCTCCAATTTCGGATGATGTCGCGTGCGGCGGCGCGCGGATCAGGCGCGCCAAGGATGGCGGACACAACCGCCATGCCATCGCATCCCGCGTCACGAACAAGGCCCGCATGCGGTGCCTTCAGTCCGCCGATGGCGACGTTGGGCAGACGCGTGGCGTGGGCCATGGCGGCAAGTCCGTCGAAGCCCAGCGGCGCGGCGTGTCCCGGCTTGGTTGCCGTTGCCATGACGGGTCCCAGCCCGAGGTGATCGGCACCGCCATCGGCCACGGACGCCACGTGCGCGGGCGTTTCGCAGGACAGGCCCAACAGCCGGTCCGGGCCGATCCGGCGCCGCACCGCGACCGGGTCGCCGTCGCCCTGCCCGATATGCACGCCGTCCGCCCCGGCGGCGATCGCCGCCGCGGGATCGTCGTTGACGATCAGCGGAACGCCGGTCCCTTCGAGCGCGGCGCGTATCGCGCGGGCCGTCCGCACTCGGCTGGCGGTGTCGGCGTCCTTGTCGCGCAACTGCACCATCGTCACGCCGCCATCGACCGCCGCGCGCACCCGGGCGGGCAGCTCGGATGCCGGGCACAACCCTGGATCGGTGACGAGGTAGAGCCGCAGGTATCGCCGCAGTTGGTCGTCGCTTACAGCCATGCGAGATGCGGGGCGTTGCGCAAATCCTCGGGCGTGATCCCCGCCAGCGCATCGAGGAAAGCCACGCGGAAGCTGCCGGGCCCGTGGGAGGCGCGTTCGCCCTGCGTGCCCGCCTCGGCGAACAGGACGAGCGCCGCGACCGCCGCGTCGAGCGGCGGCACCACGGCGGCGAACCCGCCCATCAGCCCGGCCTGCGAACAGCCCATGGCCGTCACCTTGGGCATCCGGTCCGATCCGCCCTCCACGCGCGCGTCGCGGGTGCCATCGGTCACGAAATCCACCGGCCCGGTCACCGCGACGACGCCGCCGGTCTGCCGCGCCAGCGCGCGCGCCGCATCCTCGGCCGCCTCGACGGTGTCGCCGCTATCGGCGCCCTTGCCCGCACCGGACTGCCCGGCCAGCGCCAGGATCTCGGACGCGTTGCCGCGCAGGATTGCGGGCTTGCGCTCCAGCAGCCTCTGGGCCGCGTCCCGGCGGTAGGGCGTCGCGAAATTCGCCACCGGATCCAGCACCCAAGGCACGCCCGCGCCATTGGCGGCATCCGCCGCCGCCTCCATCGCGCGCAGCCATGGCGGGGACAAGGTGCCGATATTGATCGTCAACGCCCCGGCGATGGGGGCGAAATCGGCGACCTCCTCCTCGGCGTGGATCATCGCGGGCGAGCCACCGGCGGCCAGCAGCACGTTGGCGGCCAGGTCCATGGCCACGTAATTCGTGATGCAATGGACCAGAGGCACGCTTTCGCGCAGGCGGGTCAGGGCGATATCGGGTGGGGTGAAGTCGTCCGGCATGGCGTCCTCGTCTTGGGGTCGGGCCATGCGGGATGGGGCGCCAGTGGCGCTCGCCTTCCTCCGCCGGCATGACCCGGTTCAGGTTCGAAGGGTACATCTCAGCCCGAAGGCGCCCCTGGCGTATGATTGGTATTGTGTGCCGCGCGGTGAGCGCGTCAACCCCGGGCCGGTGTCAGCGCGCCAGCACCACGTCGCGGCGGATGTCGAGATCCGAGGTCGCCGCCTCGACCAGGTAATCGGCTACGTCGGTCCGCGAGATCAGGCCATTGCGCCACTCGGACGCCTCGCGCAGCACGCGGTAGCGACCGCTGGCCCCGCCATTGGTCAGGATGACGGGCCGCACGATGGTCCAGTCGATCGCGGTGTTACGGATCAGCTCTTCCTGCCGGTCCTTGTCGGCGTACGGCCGACCCAGCAAGGCCCAGTGGCCCGCGCGTTCCACCGCACTCATGGCCTTGCGCGACCGCCCGGCCCCGAAGCCGGTCACGGCGACCAGGCGGCGCGGCCCCCGCTCGGCCATGCAGTCCAGCAGGAGGCGCGTGCTGTCCGAGAACAGCGTCACCGGGGTCCAGAGCATCGACACGCTTTCCTTGATCCCCAGCGCGTAGATCACCGCGTCCGTCCCTTCGAGCGCCGTGCCCACGTCCGCGGGGTCCAGCGCGTCGCCGGCCATGGTCTCCAACCCGTCGCGGGCGGCCAGGTCATCCGCGCTGCGCGCGAAGGCCCGCACGCGGTGCCCCTTGGCCAGCGCCGTTTCCATGGCGATCTTGCCGATGCCCGAGGTGGCGCCGAAGATTGTCAGGTGAGCACTCAATTCAACATGTCCTCGAACAGGCCGTGAAAGCGGCGATGCTGCGCGCCGTCCCGACCCAGATACAGCGCGCCGCGTCTGTCGGTCACGCTCCAGGGTGTCGGTTGCAGCCGGTTGTTGTCGATGCTTTCGCTGGGCCGGTCGAGCCGGGCCGTGTCGCGATCCGTGCTGGGCATGGCAAAGCTCCTGGTATGGGCGGCCCTTTCGGACCGAAGAATTATATAGCCTCAAATCCCGTCGCGCCGCATAGGTCCGGGCCGGCCGCGCGCGAAATGTCGCATCCGGTCCCCGCGTGGCGACTGGGCCGGTCCGCGTGAAATAAGAACCGGGGCGCCGGACAAGCGGATGCCCGTCCAAGCCTATCCGCCCATCACCGGCGCGGGAGAACATCTGTTCCGGCAGCCACGCAGGCCGCGAAACAGCGTTCCGACCGCGCGCCGCATTTTGCCCCTCGAAGCAGTTGTTTTCCCCGTCCCATGGCCCAAATGAGGGTCAGAATTGAACGCCACGTCACGAAAGGCCCTGCCATGAAACACGCGATCGTCTCGGCGGCATTCGCCGTCACGCTCACCGCCGCGCCCGCGCTGGCGCAGGAGGACTTCGGCCCGCTGCTGACCCCGGGCGGACTGGAGCAGGCGCAGTCGAACATCGACGACCTGCTGATCGTCGACATCCGCGACAGCGACGCCTTCGAGGCCGGCCACGTGGACGGCGCGGTGAACGCGCCCTACGGCCTGTTCCGCGGCCCGGCCGACAACCCCGGCCAGCTGCCCACCGAGGATCGCCTGACCGAGATCCTGCGCGACATCGGCGCCACCACCGACCGGCCCACGGTCATCACCTACCAGGGCGGCAGCATCACCGATTTCGGCGCCGCGGCGCGGGTCTACTGGACGCTGAAATCCAGCGGCGTGAGCGAGCTCGCCATCCTGAACGGCGGCATCAACGCGTGGACCGAGACCGGCAAGTCGCTGGGCACCGGCACGCCCGAGGTCTCGCCCAGCCAGATCGAAGTCACCTTCTCGGACGAATGGCTCGCCACCGCCGAGGACGTCCAGGCGGTGCTGGACGGCAGTGACGACGCGCTGCTTCTGGACGCGCGCCCCGAAAGCTTCTGGTCGGGCGAGCAGTCGCACCCCGCCGCCGCGCGCCCCGGCACCCTGCCCCAGTCCGAGTATTTCGAACATGCCGGCTGGTTCTCGGACGGCCCCGCCATCATCGACGCCAGCGCGGCCCGAAGCCTCGCCGCCGAGCAGGGCTTCAGCGAGGCCGACCAGCTGATCTCGTTCTGCAACACCGGCCACTGGGCGGCGACCAACTGGTTCGCGCTGAGCGAACTGGCGGGCATCGACAACGTGAAGCTGTTCCCCGAAAGCATGGTCGGCTGGTCCAACGCGGGCTATGACATGGCCAACGTGCCCGGGCCGATCCGGACGCTTTGGAACCAGATCAAGAACGTCTTCTAAGAAGGGGTCAGCATGGCCACCACCACCGCAAGCGCATCGGCGGCCCCCGCCGGTGCCTCGACCTTCGGAAAGGCCGCCCTGATCGGGGCGGCCTTGGCTGTTTCGCTGGCCGTCGCCCTGTTCGTTGGCGCGCGCTATGGCCTGCTGCTGCTGATCGGGCTGGGCTTCGGCATCGTGCTCGAAGGCTATCGCTTCGGCTTTGCCGGCCCGTGGCGCCGCATGATCACCGAGCGCGATCCCGGCGGCGTCCTGGCGCACCTGCTCTCCATCGGGATCGTCGCGATTTTCGCGATCCCGCTCCTGGCCTCGAACGGGGGCGAGCTGCTTGGCGCACGCGCGCCCGTGGGCTTTGCCATGATCGCCGGCGCCTTCGTCTTCGGGCTGTGCATGCAGCTGGTCATGGGCTGCGGCTCGGGCACGCTGGTCAACGCGGGCAGCGGCAACCCGGTCAGCCTTGTCGCGCTGCCCTTCTTCGCCATCGGCAGCTTCGCGGGTGCCTACCACCTGCTGTGGTGGACGAATCTCGGCGCGCTCCCGGTGATCGCGCTGGAAGGCACGACCGGCACGCTCCTGACGCTGGTGGCGCTGGCCGTGGTCGCGGTGTTCCTGCTGGCCATCGGCGCGCCGGGCAAGCGGGCGATCCCGCGCCGCTACATCGTGGCCGCCGTGCTGCTGGCCGCCCTGGCGCTGGCCAATTTCGCCGTGGCGGGGCAGCCCTGGGGCGTGGTCTACGGCCTGGGCCTCTGGGCCGCGAAGGGCGCCGCCGCACTGGGCGCGGACGTGACGGCATCGCCCTTCTGGGGCACGCCCGGCAATATCGACCGGCTCAACAACTCGGCGCTCACCGATGTGACCTCGCTGACCAATCTCGGCATCATCGCGGGCGCCTTCCTCGTGGCCGCGTGGCGCGGCGGGCTGTCGGCGGGCATGCCCGACCTGCCCGCACGCGCCTGGGTCGCCACCATCGTGGCGGGCTTCCTGCTGGGCTACAGTTCGCGGCTGGCGTTCGGCTGCAACGTGGGGGCGTTCTTCTCGGGGATCTCGACCGGGTCGCTGCATGGCTGGGTCTGGTTCGCCAGCGCCTTCGCCGGAACGTATTACGGGATCAAGCTGCGGCCCGTCCTGGGGCTGGAGGGCCGGAAATGAGCCGCTGGGTCACCGCCGGGATCGCCCTTCTGGGGCTCACAGCCTTCATGGCGTGGGATCTCGCCGCAAGCGAGCCGCCCAACATCTATCGCGCGCCCCCGCTGATCGCGCTGGGGTCCGGCGCGGCCGCGTCGGGCGCCCATTGCGCGGCCCTGCCCTCGGACTGAGACCGCGCCTCGCGGGCCGCCCCCGGCCCGCGACAGCCGCTTTTCCTAAACAAAGTGGACGAAAAACTGCCCGCGTGTGAGCGCTAAATCCGCCGGGGCGGGGTTGCTGTCGCGGCGTCACTCTCTATTTCCTGAAATGGTATACCAAATTGCCAACAGGGAGAGAGAGATGAAAAAGACGCTTGCCACGGCCTGTGCCGCCGCGCTTTTGACCGCCGGTGCCGCCAGCGCCCAGACCAACCTGCGCATCCAGACCCACCAGTCGGCCGAGTCCGTCTGGGGTGAGCTCATCGGCGAATTCGTCGAGAACGTGGAGCGGATGTCGGGCGGCGACCTGACCATCGAGATGTTCTACAGCTCGCCCGTGGTCGCCACGACCGAGACCTTCACCGCCGCGGCCCAGGGCATCCTGGATTGCGACATGACGAACGGCAGCTACCAGACCGGCCTGAACCCGGCGTTCCAGTTCGTGTCCGACCCCATGGGCGGCTACGACACGCCGCTGCAATTCCTCGCATGGGTCCAGTACGGCGGCGGCGAAGACGCCATCCAGGAACTGTACGAGGCGAACGGGATGCACTTCATCGGCGCCTATACCGGCGGCCAGGAATCCATGAACTCGTCGACCCCGATCGCAGGCCCGGACGACCTGGAAGGCTGGAAGTTCCGTTCGCCCCCGGGCATGGAGACCGAGATCTTCGCCGAGCTCGGCGCCTCGCCCATCGTGATGGACTTCACCGAGATCTTCACCGCGCTCGAGACGGGCATCATCGACGGGGCCGACGCCTCGACCCTGGCCAACAACGTGGGCCTGGGGATCTACGACGTGGTCAGCCACGCGACCTATCCGGGCTTCCACTCGATGTCGGCGGACCACCTGGCCTGCTCGACCGCCGTGTGGGAGACGCTCAGCGACCAGCACAAGGCGATCCTGGAAACCGCCATGGACCAGATCTCGCTCAAGCTGATGCTGAACACGCTGGTGGCCAACGGCGAGGCCGCGACCGAGCTGCCCGAGCAGGGCGTGACGCTCTACGACTGGTCGGACGAGGACCGCGCAACCTTCCGCGCGGCGGCCGTCAAGCAGTGGGACAGCTGGGCCGAGAAGACGCCCGAAACCCAGGCCCTGGTCGAAAGCCACAAGGCCTTCCAGGAGCGGATCGGCCTCGGCACCTCCGAGTGATCCGCACCTGACCTGAGAGAAAAACGAAGGGGCGCCCCGAGGGCGCCCCTTTTTTCATCCGTTATGATCTCGTTCGGCCCCCGCCCCTTCACCCCAGCTCGAGCAGCACGATCTCGGGCGGGACACCGAAGCGGACGGGTGCGATGGAGCATCCCAGCCCCCCCGAGACGACAAGGTCCGCCGGTGTTCCGTCGGGGCGCGGCTCGACGACGTGTCCATAGGCGTATCGATTGCCGTAACGGGACGGCACGACCGGCGAATGTCCGAAAACCCGGAATTGTCCGCCATGGGTATGTCCCGATACCGTCAGGGCGACGGGACGCTCGGCCGATTTGATGTCCGGAAAGATGTCGGGTTCGTGGGCCATGAGAATGACGGGCGCGTCATCGGTGACCGCGCGCAGGGTCGCCCCGACATCATGCACGCCGCGCCATGTCGTCCGCCCGTATTTGCGCCCCGGCAAGAGAGCGAGCTGGTCGCCGAGCCCGGCGATCCAGAACGGATGGTTGCCCTGTGTCAGGCGGATCGCCTCGTTCTGCAGGACCGGCAGTCCCGCCTTTTCGAGGGCGAGCTGTCCGAAGGTCGGTCCATGCCCACGCCGCTGGGCCGTCTTGTCCTCCCACCAGTCGTGATTGCCTAGGATCGCATACCTGCCGAGGGGCGCCTGGAGACCCGCCAGGATCGGGGCCCATTCGCTCGAATGGACGTAGGAGGTCACGAACCGCGAGGAGATGCCCGCCGAGTAGTCCCCGAGAAGAAGAATGACATCGGGCTTGAGCGCATTGGTCCGTTTGACGATGCGCGCGATGCGATCGGTGCTCATCCACGGATTGCAGGCATGGATATCCGCAACCAGCGCCACCTTGAGCTTCAGTCCCGGGGTCCAGCCGGCGGGCGTGAAGGCATGGCGTGTCGTCTGCAGGCGCAACAGCGGCTCGATGGCGAACGCGTATGACCCCAAGGCGGCAGAGGATATCGCCCCGAGGCCGATGGCCTGGAGAAAGCGGCGGCGGTTGAACATTCGACGCTCGGGCATGGTTCGGCGACTCTTCTCGCTCGGGGATGGGCGGACCAGGTGACCGCCTATCACGAGTCACGCAGACGATCGACGCCCGGATCGAAGTGTCATCGCCATGGTGTGACAGCGGGGGTTTATTAGGTCCCTGAAGCTCGCTGAGCTTGGCGAATGCGGTCTAAATTACAAGCCTTTAGGTCGAATTCGATAGATGGGGGCCTTGCTGAAGAAGCCGCCATCCCGGACCCGGAAGCTGCCCCCGCACTCTTTTGCGGGGGCGTCCGCCGATCAAAACCGTCTGCGCCGGCTTGGCGCGCCTGCCTGTGCGACCCCGCTGGCAAGGGGTGCGATCCTGTATCAGCCCGACCAGCCTAAGTAGCTCGCCGGAGACTCTCCGGGATCGACCCGCCCCTTTACGCCGCTTCGCGCTTGGGGTTCTTGCCGAGGATGATCATCGAGAGGATGTCGTCCTCGGTGACGTCGTCGACATGCTCGGTGCCCACCAGCGCGCCGTTCTTCATCACCGAAACCCGGTCGCACAGGGCCATCATCTCGCGCGTGTCGTGGCTGATCAGGACGATGCCCAGGCCCTGGGCCTTCAGCTCCTTGATGATCTCGGCCACCATCTCGGTCTCGTGCACACCCAAGGCGGCGGTCGGCTCGTCCATAATGACGATCTTCGCGTCGAAATAGACCGCCCGGGCAATGGCCACCGACTGCCGCTGCCCGCCCGACAGGGCCGACACCGGGACGCTGAACTTTTTGAAGTTGGGGTTCAGCCGGTGCATGATCTTGCGCGTCTCGGCCTCCATCGCGCTGTCGTCGACAAGGCCCAGCGACGTGGTGATCTCGCGCCCCAGGAACAGGTTGGCCGAGGCGTCCAGGTTATCGGCCAGGGCCAGCGTCTGGTAGATCGTCTCGATGTTGTAGTCGCGCGCGCCGGCCGGGCTGCGGATGTCGGCCCTTTCGCCGTTGATCCAGATCTCGCCCGAATCCATCCGGTAGGCGCCTGCGAGGATCTTGATCAGCGTGGACTTGCCCGCGCCGTTGTGGCCCAGCAGGCCCACGACCTCGCCCGGGTAGACGTCGATGCTGACGTCGTCCACGGCCTGCACGCCGCCGAAGGCGATCGAGATGTTCTTCATCGCGACCAGCGGCGTGCCGCTGCGGTCGATCTGTTGCTTGGTCTCGGCCATGGTCTCAGCCCTCCACGCGGCGGCGATAGATGATGTCGATCAGGACGGCGGCGACCAGGACGCTGCCGACGACGATGTTCTGCAAGGGCGCGTCCACGCCCACCATCGCCATGCCCGATTGCAGCGACTGCATGATCAGCGCGCCGAGGATGGCGCCGTAGATCGTGCCGACGCCACCGGCGAGCGCGGTGCCCCCGATGACGGCGGCGGCGATCACGCGCAGTTCGTCCAGCGTGCCGATATCGTTGGAATGGAAGGTCAGGCGCGACGAGGCGACGAGGCCCGCGATGGCGACAAGCACGCCCATCAGCGCGAAGACCTTCACGGTGAGCATGCGGGTATTGATGCCAGACAGCTCGGCCGCGTCGGGGTTGCCCCCGGTGGCGAAGATGTAGCGTCCGAACCGCGTCTTGCGCGCGACGACGGTCATCACGATCGCGACGGCGATCAGCAGCAGGACCGAGATCGGCAGGCCGTAGGAGGCGGTGAAGCCCTCGGGCACGGTTTCGCCCCGCGCCTCGAACTGGCGCTCCAGCACGCGCGACGGCACTTCGTAGGCGTTCAGGATGGCGATGAAGCCCAGGATGGCGGCGACGAAGATGCCGCCCACCACGAACTCGGCCCAGATCGGCTTGACCGGGAAATCATGGCGCAGCTTGGACCGGCGCCCCGAAACCAGCGCCAGGACCGCCGCGGCCGCCGCGATGAGGCCCACGATCCAGGACCACGTCTCGCCCAGCGTGCCGTTGATCCCGCCGAAGAGCTGGAAGGTCTCGTTGAGCGGGCCGATGGTCTGACCGTTGGTCAGGTACCAGGCCACGTTGCGCCAGACCAGCAGGCCGCCCAGCGTCACGATGAAGGCCGGGATGCCGAGAAAGCCCACGAGGTAGCCCTGGAAGCCGCCGATGATGCCGCCCACGATGACGCCGAAGATGATGGCGAGGATGGCGAGCGACGGGCTGCCCAGCGGGATACCCAGCATGTCGGGCAGCCAGGCCGTCTGCATCATCGCCATCACGGCCGAACAGGTCGCGAGAAGCGAGCCCACGGCAAGGTCGATATGGCGGGTGACGATGATGAACACCATGCCGGTGGCCATGATCGCGACCGACACGGTCTGGATCGTCAGGTTGAACAGGTTGCGCGGCGTCAGGAATTGCCCGCCGGTCATGATGTTGAACAGGATGCAGATCAGCAGGAAGGCACCGATCATGCCCAGAAGGCGCAGATCGAGCTCGAGCTGTGAAAAGAAGCTTCGATTGGGGCCACTGCGTCCGGCGGAGGACGCCTGGCCCGAGGTGGAATCGCTCATGTCCGCGCTCCTGCCATGTATGGAAAGGGGAAAGTCGCGGCGCGCTCAGGCGCCGCCGCGACGGGTCTGGTGCCGGGCGGACGTCGTGGCCCGCCCGGACGTGTCGATCAGTTGCAGGGCGCGGGGCCGTCCGAGACGCCCTGGCACAGCTCTTCCTGGCTGATCCAGCCGGCGTCGACGACGACCGACAGGTTCTCCTGCGTGACCGGCACGGGCTCGAGGAACTCGGCCCAGAGCGTGGTGCCCGCGGGCGAAGTCCACTCTTCCGCGCCTTCCAGCTCGGACATCTCGGTGCCCGACGCCAGCTCCAGCGCGTACTGGCCCGCGGCGGCGCCCAGGTCGCGGCTGTCCTTCCAGACGCTGACGGTCTGGGTGCCCTGCGCGATGCGGTTCAGCGCGGCGAAGTCGGCGTCCTGGCCGGAAACCGGGATCCCGTCGAGGCCCTGCGCGGTCAGAGCGGCCACGGCACCACCGGCGGTGCCGTCGTTCGACGCGACCACGGCGTCGACCTCGTTGCCCTGCTGGGTCAGGATCTGCTCCATGTTGCGCTGCGCGTTGGCGGGCAGCCAGCCGTCGGTATAGGCCTCGCCGACGATGGTGATGTCACCGGCGTCGATCGCGTCCTGCAGGACTTCCTGCTGGCCGCCACGCAGGAAGTCGGCGTTCGGGTCGGTGGGCGAGCCCTTGATCATCACGTAGTTGCCGGTCGGCTGCGCCTCGAGCACGGCACGGGCCTGCATCCGGCCGACTTCGATGTTGTCGAAGGTCAGGTAGAAGGCGCGCTCGTCCTCGATCAGGCGGTCGTAGGCGATGACCGGGATACCGGCATCGGCGGCGGCCTGCACGGCGGGGATGATGGCCTGGGTGTCCTGGGCCAGGATGATCAGCGCATCGACGCCCTGCGAGATCAGGGATTCGACGTCCGACAGCTGCTTGGCCGACGAGGACTGGGCATCGGCCGACACGTACTCGGCCCCGGCTTCCTCGAGCGCGCCCATGATGGCGGCTTCGTCGGTTTTCCAGCGCTCTTCCTGGAAGTTCGACCAGCTGACGCCAACGGTCATGTCGGACGTGTGCTCGGCCGCGAAGGCCACGGTGGTGAGCGACGTGGACAGCGCGGCGGCTGCCAGAAGCGAAAGACGCATGTTTTCCTCCCATTTGGATACGCCCCTGCCTTGTGACGGCGGGGTCGGTCTTTGCGTGGCAAGACCATGGAGTTCTTTATTTCACCTGTCAAAATAAAAACGTTGCGAGATCACGCATGTCGCCTAATCTGGAGCAACATTCTTCGCTGCACCGCCGAAATTCTCGGTGCACCGCGGCAAATCGGGCGCCTTTATCTATGGCAAATGAAAGAAATGCGCCGATCGTACCGGCGGCCGCTCTTTCCGCACCGCAGCATGGCGGCTGCGGACCGCTGCGCATCAGCCGCGCGGATTCGGGTGATTCGGCGGTGCCGCTGCGCCAGCAGGTCTTCGAATCGGTCCGCGCCGGCGGCGCGCTCAGCCGGGTCGAGATCGCGCGCATGCTCGGCGTCAGCCCAGGATCGGTCACCCAGGCCGCCGCCGACCTGATCGCCGCCGGCTACCTGCAGGAGGTCGAGACCGCACCGCGCGACGGCGAGACGACGCGCGGCCGCCCGCCCGTGGGGCTGGCCGTCAATCCGGCGGCCGGCACCGTGGCGGGCATCAAGATCTCCGAGGCCGGGCATTCCGCCGTGCTCTACGATTTCGCGGGCGGGGCGCTGGCCGACATGACGCTGCCCGGCGCGGTCCGGCCGCTGTCGCGCGCCGAGGTCAAGGCGACCGTCGCGCAGCTGCTGGATGGCTTGCTGGGCCAGGCGGGCATCACCCGCGACCAGGTGGCCGCCGTGGGGCTGGGCATGCCGGGCTTCATCGACGGCGAGACGGGCCAGGCCCTGTGGTCATCGATGCTGTCGGACGCCAACCTGCCGCTGACCGAGCTGCTGTCCGACCACCTGGGCTGCCCTGTCATCATCGACAACGACGCGAACCTGATGACCCTGGCCGAACTGTGGTTCGGCGACGGGCGCGACGTGTCGAACTTCGCCGTGGTCACCATCGAGCACGGCGTCGGCATGGGGCTGGTCCTGAACAACAGGCTCTATCGCGGCGGGCGGGGTCTGGGGACCGAGCTCGGCCACACCAAGGTGCAGCTCGACGGCGCGCTTTGCCGCTGCGGCCAGCGCGGCTGCCTGGAAGCTTACGTGGCCGACTATGCCCTGGTGCGCGAGGCGTCGACCGCGCTCGACTGGTCGGGCAAGGACCTGCTGGGCCCGCGCGAGATGCTGTCCGAGCTCTACGACCACGCCAAGGCCGGCAACACCGCCGCCCGCTCGATCTTCCGCCGCGCCGGGCGCTACCTGGCGGTGGGGCTGGCCAACGTGGTGAACCTGTTCGACCCCGAGCTCATCATCCTGTCGGGTGAGCGGATGGAATACGATTACCTGTACGCCGACGAGGTGCTGCGCGACATGGCGGCCGCCGCGATCCAGGTGGACCGGCCCGCGCCGCGGGTGCAGATCCACGCCTGGGGCGACCTGATCTGGGCGCGCGGGGCCGCCGCGTTGGCCCTGTCGACCGTGACGGCCCAGCGCCTGGGCGCCCCCGGCGCATTGGACGAGGCCTCATGCGTCGCCTGATCCTGCCCCTGCTTTTCGCCCTGCCCGCCCATGCCGATCCCGCGTTCATCGACCGGTCGGGCGCTTTGACCGCGCCCCATGTCTACGAAGGCGGCTGGACGCATTTCGTCGGCGGTGGTGTCGCGATCCTAGATTGCAACGGCGATAGCCGGCCCGACCTTTTCGCCGCCGGTGGCGCGGCGCCCGCCAGCCTGCTGGTGAACGACACCGCCCCCGGCGGCGACATCACCTTCCGCGCGGGTCCTGTGCAGGAAACGGGCGTCATCGGCGCCTACCCGCTGGACGTGGACGGCGACGGGCACATGGACCTGTTCGTGATGCGCGATGGCGTGAACCGCCTTCTGCGCGGCGATGGCGATTGCGGCTTCACCGATGCCACTGCCGCGATGGGCCTGCCCGAGGACGCGCGCTGGACCACGGCCTTCAGCGCCACGTGGGAGGACGGCGCGGACCTGCCCACCCTCGCCATCGGCAACTATGTGGACCGCGACGATCCGGACGGCCCCTTCGGCACCTGCGACGAAAGCTACCTGCTACGTCCCAAGGGGGACCGCTATGGCGCGCCGATCCCGCTGGCGCCGTCCTTCTGCCCGCTGTCCATGCTGATCTCGGACTGGCGGCGCGAGGGCGATCCGCTGCTGCGCGTGTCGAACGACCGGCACTACTACCTCAGCGAGGGGTACGAGCAGATGTGGGACCTGTCGCCCCTGCGCGAATGGGGCGCGGCCGAGGGCTGGGACACCATGCGCCTGTGGGGCATGGGCATCGCCAGCGGCGACATCACCGGCGACGGGCGGCCCGAGGTGGTCCTGACCTCCATGGGCGACCAGATGATCATGGAGAACACGGGCGGCGGGTTCACCGCCTTCCCCTTCGCCATCGGCGCCTACGCCCAGCGCCCGCATACCGGGGACGACGGACGCCCCTCGACCGGCTGGCACGCCGAGTTCGGCGATGTGGACAATGACGGGCGGCTGGACCTGTTCATCGCCAAGGGCAATGTCGACCAGATGCCCGGCCTCGCGATGGAGGATCCCAACAACCTGCTGATGCAGGGCGCGGACGGCACCTTCGTCGAGGCCGCGGCCGATGCCGGTGTCGCCACGGTGGCCCGGTCGCGCGGCGGCGGCCTTGCCGATCTGAACGGCGACGGGCGGCTGGACCTGGTGGTGGTGAACCGCCGCGCGCCGCTCGAGATCTGGCAGAACGCGACCCCCGATTCCGGTCACTGGCTGTCGGTGACGCTGACGCAGCCGGGGCCGAACCGCAATGCCGTGGGCGCGTGGATCGACCTGCGCGGGTCCGCCGGACCGCAATCGCGGGAGGTCACGGTGGGCGGCGGCCACGCGGGCGGCCAGGCGGGGCCGGTGCACTTCGGGCTGGCCGACGCGGATACGGCCGAGCTGCGCGTCACGTGGCCCGACGGCACAGTGGGCGACTGGCAGCCGGTCGCGGCGGACACGGCGATCACCCTGCGGCGCGAGTGAAGGCGGGCGCGGATGCTCCGCGATAATGTGCAGGAGGTCCGGGATCGTCTCGGATAGTTTGGATCACAGCGCCATGGCTTCGGCCAGCTTATCGCGGTCGGCGGCGACATCCTCGGTCCGGAAACTGACCTGTCCGCCCTGCAGCACGGTCACCCGGTCGGCAAGGCCCAGCGCGAAGTCGAAATATTGCTCGACCAGCACGATGGCGATCTCGCCCTCGTCGCGCAGCACCTCGATGACGCGGCCGATATCCTTGATGATCGACGGCTGGATGCCCTCGGTCGGCTCGTCCAGCAGCAGCACCCGCGGCCGTGCGATCAGCGCCCGCGCGATGGCCAGCTGTTGCTGCTGCCCGCCCGACAGGTCCCCGCCGCGCCGGTGGCGCATCTTGGCCAGCACCGGGAACAGCTCGAAGATCCGGTCGGGCACGTCCCGACCGCCGCGCGGCAGGCAGGCAAAGCCGGTTTCCAGGTTCTCGGCCACGCTCAGCAGCGGGAAAACCTCGCGTCCCTGCGGGACATAGGCGATGCCGGCGCGCGCCGCCGTCACGGCGTTGGGATGGCCAAGGTCGCGGCCGTCCAGCGTGATCCGCCCCTCGGTGAAGGGATGCCGCCCGGCGATGGCCTTCATCAGCGAGGTCTTCCCGACCCCGTTCACGCCCATGAGCGCGGTCACCTGCCCCGGCCGCGCCACGAGGTCCACACCGTGGAGCACCTGGCTCTGGCCATAGCGCAGGGTCAGACCGGTTACGTCCAGCATCGCTCAGCGCCCCAGGTAGACATCGATCACGTCCTTGTTCTGCGTCACGTGGTCCAGCGATCCCTCGGCCAGCACGCGCCCCTCGTGCAGTACGGTGACCTTGCAGCCCAGGCGGCGGACGAAGGCCATGTCGTGCTCGACCACGACGATGGCGTGCCGCTGGGCCAGCCGGTTCAGAAGGTCGGTGGTATGCTCGCGCTCGGCGGTGGTCATGCCGGCCGCGGGTTCGTCCACCAGCAGAAGCCGCGGCTCCTGCGCCAGCAGCATCCCGATTTCGAGCCACTGCTTCTGCCCATGGCTCAGCGCACCGGCGGGACGGTCGAGGTGATCTTCCAGCCCGATCTCGGCCGCGACCTCGTGCAGGCGGCCCTCGTCGATATTTCGGCGCAGCAGCACGTCGAACGGCCCCCGCGGCGCCTTCAACGCCATGGCCAGGTTGTCGCGCACCGATTGCGCTTCGAACACGGTGGGCTTCTGGAACTTGCGGCCCACGCCGAGCCGCGCGATGGCCTGCTCGCTGAGCCCCACCAAGTTGCGGTTTTCCTCGCCCCACAGCACGTGGCCCGAATCCGGCCGGGTCTTGCCGGTCACGATGTCCATGAAGGTGGTCTTACCCGCGCCATTGGGGCCGATCACGGCGCGCAGCTCGGGCTCGCCGATGGAGAAGGACAGGTTGTCGATGGCCTGGAAGCCATCGAAGCTGACCGACACGCCCGAAACTTCCAGCAGGGTCATTCGCGGCCCTCCTCCTGCCGCTTGGCGCCCTTGTCGGGGCCGTAGTCGCCCTGCCGGTCGGGCACGCGCCGCGCCTGCACCAGGTCCACCAGCCCGCCGATGCCCTTGGGCGCGAACAGCGTGACGCAGACGAAGCTGAGGCCCAGCAGCACCAGCCACCAGTCGGTCCATTGCACGGTGTAGACGCCCAGGTTGATGTCGGGCGCGCCGCCGCCGGTGAACCAGCTTGACAGGAGAGACACCAGCGCCGCGCCGATGGCCGCGCCGTAGAGCCGCCCGCGCCCGCCGATGGCGACCCAGACCGCCAGGTAGATCGAGGCGATGGGCGCGATCTCGGCCGGGTTGATGATGCCCGCCTGCGGGTAATAAAGCGCGCCGGCGATCCCCGTGACCACCGCGGTGAGGGTGAAGGCGAACAGCTTGAAGCCCTCCACGTGATAGCCCAGGAACCGCACCCGCGCCTCGTCGTCGCGCACGGCGCGCAGCACGCTGCCCATCTTGCCCGAGACCACCCAGGCGAACAGCAGGTAGCCCAGCGCCAGTGCCAGCGCCGAAGCCCACAGGAACCACAGGGAGATCGTCGCCTGCGGCACCTGTTCGTAGCCGGGAATATTCTGCAGCCCCGACAGCCCGTTGTTGCCGCGCAATCCGCTGTCGTTCTGGAAGAGGTAAAGCGCCAGCGCGAGCGTCATCGCCTGCGTCAGGATCGACAGGTAGACGCCCGTGACTCGGCTGCGGAAGGCCAGCCAGCCGAAGACCAGCGCCAGCAGCCCCGGCACCAGCACGACAAGGGCAAGCTGCGCGACCAGCGAATGCGAGAACATCCAGACCAGCGGAAAGTCGGACGACCCCACGACGCCGAAGATCTGCGACCCGATCGCATCGCGGATCTCGTCCTGGGTGGGCGGCAGGGGCTGCTGGGCCAGCGCGGGCGCGACGATGTTCTCGGTCCGCGCGTACATCAGCCACATCCCGATCATGTAGCCGCCCAGCCCGAAGAACGCCATGTGCCCGAGGCTGAGGATGCCGGTATAGCCCCAGACCACGTCCATGGCGACGGCAGCCAGCATCAGGCACAAGGTCTTGCCCAGCGTCTTGACGAAGGCGGTCGAGATCATGCCTTGGCTGGCCATCACCGTGACGACCAGCGTGAAGACGGCCAGCGCCCCGAGAAACACCCAGGTCGACGGCGCCGTGGCGGGACGCGGCGTGGGGCGCAGGGGCAGGCTTTCGCTGACGGCCATGGCTCAGTCCCCCGCCGCACGTCCGCGCAGCGCGACGATGCCGCGCGGCCGGAACTGGATGAACACGATGATGAAGAGGATCATGTAGGTCTGCGCGGCCAGCGTGTTGGACGGGTTCAGCGACTCGATCAGCTTCTGCAGGACGCCGATCAGCCCCGCCCCCGCAAGCGTTCCCCAGACATTGCCGACGCCGCCCACGACCACTGTCATGAAGCTTTGCACGATGTAGTTGGCCCCCATCTCGGACGTGACCTGCGCGTAGAGGCCGATGGCCACGCCCGCGATCCCGGCGATGCCCGAGCCGATGCCGAAGGTCGCCATGTTGATGCGGTCGGGGTCGATCCCCATGCTGGCCGCCATGCCCGGGTTCTGCGTGACCGCCCGCACCTCGAGCCCCAGCCGCGTGCGGTTCAGGATGAACAGCAAGAGCCCCAGGAACAGCGTCGCCAGCACGAAGATGGCGATGCGGATATAGCTGATGCCCACCAGCTCGTTCAGGACCCATTGCCCGTCGAGCCAGCCCGGCGCGGTGAGCGGCCGCGCCTGCGTGCCGAAGATGTTCTTGGCCAGCTGCTGCAGCGCGATCGAGATGCCGAAGGTCGCCAGCAGTGTTTCCAGCGGGCGGTGATAGAGGTGCCGGATCACCAGCCGCTCCATCGCGATCCCGGCCGCCCCCGCGACCACGAAGGCCAGCGGCAGCGCGATCACCAGCGACAGGGTGTAATCGGGCACGAATTGCTGGACGACATAGCCAGTATAGGCGCCCATCATGATGAACTCGCCATGGGCCATGTTGATGACCCCCATGACGCCGAAGGTGATGGCGAGCCCGATGGCCGCCAGGAAGTAGATCGAGGCCAGCGACAGCGCGTCCAGCGCCAGGTCGGCGGTCTGGGCGGCGCTGACGCGCAGATCCACCGCCTCGAGCGTTTCGCGCGCGGCATCGGTGATGGCGGGGTCGTCCTCGTCGTAGGCGGCGAAAAACACGTGATCGGCCAGCGCGGCGTCGACCTCTTCCTCGGTGACGAAGGGCGGAACCTCGCCCGCTTCGGCCAGGGTGACATAGGCGTCGCGGCGGGCGGCGTCGGTGTCCAGCGTCTCGACCGGCACGCCGGCGACGGTGCCGTCCTCGATCGCCGCGATCAGCGCGTCGCGCAGCGCCGCGTCCGACACGCGGGCGGGAGCCAGGCCTTCGTCGACCAGCCGGCCATAGGCCTCGACCCGGCTGATATCCTCGCCCGGGGTGAGGATGCGCGCGACGTTGACGTCATCCGGCAAGGTCGCCGCCACGCGCTCCTCGGTCTCGAGGATCTGGCTCAGCGCCGCGCGGGCGTCGGAGGACACGGTGCCGCCCAGCCCTTCGATCGCCTCGACGCGGGCCTCGGTGGTCTCGCCGAAACGGGCGATCAGGATGTTGCGCAGACGCTCCTTCTCGGCGCGGATGGCGGCGACGGGCTCGTCGGGAATGGACTGGATCAGCGGTTCGATCTGGTCGGCATCGGGCCGCCGGGCGATGGAGGTCAGCGCCTCGCGCCGCACCTCGGGCGCGGGGTCGGACAGGCGGAAGCGGACCAGCGCGCCGCCCAGCACCCGGCGCACGCCGCCATTGGGCCGAACCTCTTCCACGCGGTCCTCGGGCACCATTGTCTCCGCGCCGGTGTCCAGGTCGATCAGGGTGATCTGCCCGTCCGACGTGCGCCCGGCGCGGTAGAAGCGGCCATCGGCGGTGTCACGGACGATGTCGCGGTCCTGCCACGCGGCCAGGAAATCCGGCGCGTTGGGCAAACCGGCGGCCAGCAGGTCGTCGATCACGACGCCCACGCTGCGGCGGCCGGGGTCGGCGACCTCGTCGGCGTGGGTCTGGAGGATCGATTGCAGGTCCTGCGCGACCACCGCGGTGGGGGCGAACAGGCACAGGGCAAGGGCGAGGAAAAGGCGGCGCATGGATCGTCCCGGTCAGGGCAATGGGCGCGCCGGTCGGCCGGCGCGCCCCAGAGGCTCAGGTCAGTAGTTCGACTTGATCTGCACGCAGGTGTCGGTCTCGGTGTTGTACATCCCGCATTCCAGCTCCTGCCAATCGGACTCGAGCACGGCCGACTCGGGCAGGAAGTCGGTCCAGGCGTCGCCCGGCACCGGATCGGTCTGGGTGATGATGTCGAACTGGCCGTCGGCGCGGATTTCGCCGATCAGCACGGGCTTGGCCAGGTGGTGGTTGGTGCCCATCACCGCGGTGCCGCCGGTGAGGTTGGGGAATTCCTGGCCCCACATGGCTTCGCGCACGGCGTCCACGTCGGTGGTCCCGGCCTCTTCGACCGCGTTCACCCACATGTTGAAGCCGATATAGTGGGCCTCCATCGGGTCGTTGGTCACGCGGTCCTCGCTGCCGATGAAGTCCTGCCAGGCGGCGATGAACTCGGCATTGGCCTCGGTGTCGGCGGACATGAAGTAGTTCCACGCGGCCAGGTGCCCTTCGAGGTTCGAGGTGTCGAGGCCCGAAAGCTCTTCCTCGCCGACCGAGAAGGCGACGACGGGGATGTCATCCGCGCTCACGTTCTGGGCGGCCAGTTCCTTGTAGAAGCCCACGTTGGCGTCGCCGTTGATGGTCGAGATCACGCCCACCTGGCTGCCGTCCGAGCCCAGTTCGATCACGTCCGACACGATGGTCGACCAATCCGAATGGCCGAAGGGGGTGTAGTTGACGAAGATGTCCTCGTCCGCGATGCCCGCATCCTTCAGGTAGCTTTCGAGGATGTTGTTCGTGGTGCGTGGATAGACATAGTCGGTGCCCAGCAGCGCGAATTTCTCGACGCCCAGTTCCTCGAGGAAGTAATCCACGGCCGGGATGGCCTGCTGGTTCGGCGCCGCGCCGGTGTAGAAGACGTTCTTCGACGACTCCTCGCCCTCGTACTGCACCGGGTAGAACAGCAGGCCGTTCAGCTCTTCGATGACCGGAAGAACGGATTTGCGGCTCACGCTGGTCCAGTTGCCGAAGATCACGTCGACCTCGTGCACGCTCAGCAGTTCGCGCGCCTTCTCGGCGAAGAGCGGCCAGTCCGACGCCGGGTCGACGACCACGGCCTCGAGCTCGCAGCCCAGCACGCCACCCGCCTCGTTCTGCTGTTCGACCAGCATCAGCATGGCGTCTTTCAGCGTGGTCTCGGAGATGGCCATGGTGCCCGACAGCGAGTGCAGCACGCCGACCTTGATCGGGCACGAGACGTCCTGGGCGGCGGCGGGAAGCGCCCCCAGAACGACGGCGGAGGAAAGAAGAACGGAACGGATAGACATGATGACCCCTCATCAGGCGCGCGGAACGGGGGGATTCCGGCTCGACACGGGCCGTCACCGCAACATATCCCTGCCCACGCAATTTCGGTTGCGCGTGCGGCGGCGCGGTTCGGTTTCGCAGACTGGTGGCGCCGTCGCACATCTGATGCCGGTTTGATCACCCGGCGGGTCGAATGGAGCGTTCGGAGGCGGATTCGCACAGGACTCAGCGGTTGAGACCCGCAAGGCCCGCCTCGATTGCCGGATTTTGAGGCATATGACCCTGCGTCAGCACAATGCGCAGGCGTCTTTCGTATGCGGCGGACGGCCCCGCTCGGCTGGACAGGCCGTCGGGCGGCATGCATCATTCGCCTCGAAGACACCCCAGGGGTATCCATGCGAAAGTTCCTCGTCATCCTCGACGACAGCCGCGAATGCCTGAACGCCATGCGCTTCGCGGCCATGCGCGCCGCGCGGACGGGCGGCGGCGTGCAGATCCTGTCCATCATCGCCCCCGACGAGTTCAACCACTGGGTCGGCGTGGGCGAGATCATGCGCGAAGAGGCGCGCGAGCGGATCCGCGCCCATTACGAGGTCTTCGCCAAGTGGATGCGCGACCGGCAGGGCGTCGATCCCGAGCTGGTCATCCGCGAGGGCGAGGCGGTGCCGCAGCTCATGGCGCAGATCGAGGAGGACGGCGAGATCGGCGTGCTGGTTCTCGGCGCCAGCAGCGAAAAGGGCGGACCGGGGCCGCTGGTCCAGCACCTGTCGAAGATCGCCGGATCGCTGCCCGTGCCGCTGACCGTGGTGCCGGGCAACCTGAGCAAGGAACAGCTCGAGGCGATCACCTGACATGAGCGCAGGCGACCGCCCGCACGGCACGGTGGAGCCCGGCGCCCGTCCGGCCGCGCGCGTGGCCTGGATCGACCGGGCGCGGGGCATCGCGCTGGTGGCGATGATCGTCTTTCACTTCAGCTATGACCTGGACATGCTGGGCGTCACGCAATGGGACGTGGGCGGCGCGCCGGGCTGGCGGCTGTTCGCCATGTCCATCGCCGGGAGCTTCATCGCGCTGGCGGGCGTGTCGCTGCAACTGGCCCATGGGCGCGGTGTCCGCTGGCGCGGGTTTCTGCGGCGGCTGGGGCAACTGGTGCTGGCCGCCGCCGCGGTCACGCTCGCCACGCATTACGCCATGGGCGCGGCGGTATGGTTCGGCATCCTGCACGCCATCGCCGTCTTCTCGGTGCTGGCGCTGCCGTTCCTGTTCGCGCCCGGCTGGCTCGTGGCGCTGGCCGCCCTACTGACGCTGGCCGCGCCGCATCTCCTGACCTCGGATGTCTTCTCGCACCCCGCGCTCTACCCGCTCGGGCTGTCGCCGACCCGCTGGTTCGCCCTGGATTACGAGCCGGTCTTCCCCTGGTTCGCCGCCACGCTGGCGGGGCTCTTGGTGGCGCGGATCGCCCCCCTGCCCCGCGGCCCGGTCGCCCCGGACCTGCTGGCCCGCATGGGGCGCCATTCGCTGGTGATCTACCTGTTGCACCAGCCCATTTTGCTGGCCATCCTGATGGGCGCGCGGCAGCTGGGGCTACTTTAGAACGGTTCTAGAGTCCTTGACATGGCGGGCGCCATTCCGCATATCGGGTGCAGCAGTAAGGAAGACGCCGCAATGTTCATCCAGACCGAATCCACGCCCAACCCCGCCACGCTGAAGTTCCTGCCCGGCCAGACCGTGCTCGAGACCGGCACGGCCGACTTTCCCTCGGCCGAAACCGCCGACACCTCGCCGCTGGCGACGCGCATCTTCGCCGTCGACGGCACCACGGGCGTGTTCCTGGGCAACGACTTCGTCACCGTGACCAAGCAGGACGGGACCGAGTGGGACCATATCAAGCCCGCGATCCTGGGTGCCATTATGGAGCATTTCCAGTCCGGCCAGCCGGTCATGGCGGGCGGCGCCGACCAGTCGGGCGGCCATGCCGACCACGAAGGCCCCGACGGTGAGATCGTCGTCCAGATCAAGGAACTGCTGGACACCCGCGTGCGCCCGGCCGTGGCGCAGGACGGCGGCGACATCACCTTTCACGGGTTCGAGCGTGGCGTCGTCTACCTGCACATGCAGGGCGCCTGCGCCGGCTGCCCGTCGTCGACCCTGACGCTGAAGATGGGGATCGAGAATCTGCTGCGGCACTATATCCCCGAGGTCATCGAGGTGCGACCGGTTGCCTGACGCACCGACGCTTCTTGCCTTCGACACATCGGCCGCGCACTGCGCGGCCGCTTTGCGTTCGGGCGGGTCGCTCGTGGCGCTGGCACAGGAGGACATGGCGCGGGGACAGGCCGAACGGCTGATCCCCATGCTGGAAGAGCTGCTGTCGCAGGCGGGCCTCGGCTGGGGCGACCTTGATGCGCTGGCGGTGGGCATCGGTCCCGGCAACTTCACCGGCCTGCGCGTGGGCGTCGCGGCGGCGCGCGGGCTTGCCCTGGGCCTCGACCGCCCCTGCCATGGCGTGTCGAGCTTCGACGTCGCGCTGTCGGCCACCTCGGGCGACGCGCTGGTCTGCCTGCCCGCGCCGCGCGACATGGCCCACGTGCGCGCCTATCGCGACGGCGCGCCGGACGGCCCTGCCCGCCTGATCGACCCTTCCGACCCGCCGGGCGACCTGGCGGCGGGCACCGGGATGCAGGCGGTCGGCCCGCTGGCGCTGCAAGTCGGCCCCGCACTCGGTCTGCCCGCGCTCGAAACCGACCTCGACGCCATCGCGCCGCGCATCTGCGAGATCGCCGAGCGGCGGCACATGGGCGGCGACACCGCGACCGACCGGCCCGCGCCGCTCTACGTGCG